>Ga0181560_10000001_pt1 | contig 605333 bp, 582 predicted proteins | sample 011ome_20_FD_133751 | JGI IMG/M metagenome (GOLD analysis project Ga0181560, IMG submission 133751) | Coastal salt marsh microbial communities from the Groves Creek Marsh, Skidaway Island, Georgia - 011509CT metaG (megahit assembly) | ecosystem: Environmental > Aquatic > Marine > Intertidal... | reverse complement strand
GCCCCATCGCCATAAGAAGCAGAAACGGCTGTATCATAAGGACAGCTCCGTCATCCGGCTTCGACCGCAGTATCCCGGGCACGTCTGGAGCATCGACTTTGTTCACGACAAGCTGAGCAACGGTCGCAGTTATAAGATGCTGACGGTTCTCGATGAATACACCCGTGAGGCTCTATGTGTGGCAGCAAAATCGAGAATGGGACATGCCGAGGTTCTGGAAGCGCTTTATCCACTATTTTTAAAACACGGAAAGCCTAAGTATCCGCGTTCTGACAACGGCTCTGAGTTTATCTCCGGTGATATGCAGGCGTGGCTCAAAAAAACCGGTATCAAGCCGATCCAGATCTATCCCGGAAGCCCGTGGGAGAATCGCTATAACGAGCGATTCAATGGAACTCTGCGCAGAGAGATATTGAACGCAGAGTGGTTCTCAAACGTTAAACAGGCTCAGATCGTCATCAACACATGGCTTAGGCAGTACAATCATATCCGTCCGCATCAGGCTCTAGGGATGCGACCACCGGTACCGGAAACCTTACATCGAAGTGGTACATAGAAAGGGGGCTAGACAATTTTGGTCAGCCACATGCATGGAGACCACGTCGGTGACCGTCATGGCGCTGCCCCCAATTCAGGGACATGCGACAAGCCGGATATTTCGTTGACGGCGGTACCCAATACCAATTCGGTGAATATCGCCGTGGCGCAAAACGCTAAGATCGTAACCGGAAGTGAAATGCCACGCTTTTTCGCCAACAAATTAAAAGCGCTGGGCGGTGACCCCAAGAATTCGCAACTTGTGCGATTTGGCGCATCGCGCAAAGTCGGCGGCGTAACGATCACCACCGTGCCCGCCGCACACTCAAACGGAGTGAACCCCGCCATGCTAGAAGGTGGGTTGGCGACTTTGATGAAAGAAGCTGGATTGACCGCCTATGTCGGTCCGCCAACGGGTTATGTGATCACCTTCTCTAACGGGCTTGTCGCATATCTGTCCGGCGACACAGGTGTGACAGCGGAACAGGAAACCGTGGTCGGCAAGCAATATGGGGCGGAATTGGTCGTCATCAACATCGGCAACACATTCACCACGGGCCCCAAAGAAGCCGCTTTTGTGGTCAATGAGTTGATCAAACCTAAATCGGTGATCGCATCCCACGCCAACGAGGTCGCCACCAAGGGCTGCAAGGTGATCACTGGCACCAAAACGGATACGTTTATGAAGGCTGCCAGCATGCCAGTCCACGTGCCGCTGAGCGGCAAAACAATGGCTTTTAACGGCAGTGGTGATTGCGTATCAGGCTGCTAGGCTGTCTCGGCGCTGGCTGCCATCGCTTCGGCCAAAACATCGGCGAGCACCCGGCAGTCTTCATCCGATAACCACAGCGGCAATCGGAGATCACAAAGCCCGTGCAACACAGTATCGGCATTGGGCACCTGACCCTTTTCGGGCAGGTACGCCCAATGATCGTGGCGGCTGGTAAAACCGATGGGGGTTTCCGCACCAAACCATTTCACGTGCACCCCATGGGCATCCGCTTCGGATAAAAATCGTGCAGTGCGATCGTCGTCGATTCCAGAAATCATGAATTGTAGCGAGCTTGGCACGAAACCCTCTCGCGCCGGGCGGACCGGCATCGACAGGTGATCAATGGCGTCGATCATCGGAGCCAACACATCATACATATGACGCCATTTTCGATTACGCTCGTCCAGTTCCTGCAATTGCGGGCGCAGGATCGATGCCACCAACCCGGACATCCGCATCGAACAATTCGGCGTCGATGCACGGTATTTATCGAACACCGCCATCTCAGGTCGCGCCCGATGTTGTGCATACAGCATGTAGCTGCCAGATCGTAAAATGGCGCGCGCCGCAATGTCTTCGTTGTTGGTGACCAGTAGTCCGCCTTCACCCGAATTCACATGCTTGAATGTTTGCGTACTGAAGCAGGCGACATCGCCGAATGTCCCTGTCAGCCTGCCATCCCAGCCCGCCCCCATGGTGTGCGCGCAATCTTCGATCACGATCAAATCGTGTTTCTTGCAAACTGCCATCAGCCGATCCATGTCGGGGATGTGGCCACGCATGTACGACAACATTAAATACTTGGCGCCACTTTCCGTGGCCTTGCGATCCAGGTCATCAATATCAATGACGAACCGTTCGTCGATATCGACCAATACGGCCTGACCGCCCGCATGATCTATCGCACCCGGCACAGGGGCCAGGGTGAACGCGTTCAACAACACCTTATCCCCATGTTCAACACCGGCAGATTTCAGAGCGATATAAAGTGCACATCCGCCAGAATTCAGACCGACGCAGTATTTCATATCCATGTACGCGGCAAACTCTTCTTCGAGGAGCGCCGCTTCGGGGATTGATCCCCGGTCCTCACCATAGCGGAACAACCGTCCATCGCGCATCAGATCGACCGCGGCATCGATCCCTTGTTCAGGGATCGGGTCGGGGGCGCTCAGGTCCCCTTCAAAGCGTATTCTGTTCGTGCCGGTCGTCGTCAATTCTCACCCCCCTCAGACTCAAGCAGCGCTGATCAACGCTTCCGCGATGGCTGTGCCACTTTGATACGCGTATTCGACCCGTGCGCCCAGGCACCAATCGCCACCGATAAATAGCGTGCCATTATCTGATGAAATGAACGGCTGCCCAAGGGGTGTTTCAGTTTGCGCGTATCGCCATCGATGGGCGGACTCATAGGTTGTTACGTGTTTGCGCGAACCAGCCACATCGGCGACCAATGCCAACAGCGCGTCGATGGCGTCGTCTTTATCCATTTCCAGGTTGTGGCGGCTCCAATCCACGCTGGCGTGAACGACCCAGACACTCCCGGCCGCGCCCCGGCCAGGCTTGGTATTATTCTTTGCCATCCATGCAATATCGGGGGTCGGGTTGCGCAGCACGTCGCTATCGACACGCAGCCGTGCTTCGGATGCCATGAGCAATGCCCAACATGGTGCCACGGTCACATCTTTCATGGCACCAATGATACTCAGTTCGGAGGCCAACAAATTACGCGCTTGATCGACAGGCGTGGTACAGATCACCCGATCAAAGACCTCGGGTTCGCCCTTGGCACAAGTGATCCGCCATCCTTTCTCATCTCGCTCAATGGATGACACCGTTGCCTTTTCGCGAATGTTCAAACCCTGCGCCAACGGTTTCAGAAACGAATTCATGCGGGGCCTGCCGACGTACCAATCATCGTCTGCACCTTTGTCGGCATCGTCGGTCTTAGGGGTCCAGATCGCCGCCGTTCCCGCTTTGCAGGCACGTTGCATAAAATTTTTAAACGCGTCGGAGCGCGCGGTGATGAACTGCGCCCCATGATCAATCGTCAACGTCTTGCCGACCCGGCGCGTCGCCATTCGCCCACCCAGCCCGCGGCTTTTTTCGAACACGGTGACATCAAATCCGGCGTCGGCCAGTGCACGGGCACAAGTGATACCGGTCATGCCGGCACCAATGACGGCGACGGTTGATTTCGAACTATCAGATAAAGTCATCAGTGTTTGTTAAGGTACTTACGCACACTTTCCGGGCCCATCGGGTGATCAGCTTGCGGATACACCGGGTGGTGGTGGTCGTGAGAATGGTCATGCCCATGATCATGTGCATGGTCGTGGTCATGATGATGGTGATGATGGGCCTGCGCGTCGGTCATCACCAGTCGACAGGCACCGGTGCAAAATGACGCGCATAATGTGCAGTCTTCGACGTTGGACCCCGGCGCACTAGCACCCTGACCTTCGACATGATGGTGGTGGCTTTCCTGAGGCAGGCCAACCTCGGCCTCGAAGCCCAGGACCTGATCGCGGTACTTGCACATGGTGCAATTCATCGCGTTGTCGCCATCCAAAATCTCAGTGACCCGCTCGGCGAATGTCGCGATGACCTCCGGGTGATCGTTGAGATATCCCGCTTTGATGAATTCGATATCGGGATGTTTCTCGGCCACGATGTCGGTGAAACCATAAATTCGGTCGATCAAAATACCGGTAAATAAGAAGTACGGGAATACAATAACCCGCTTAAAGCCGAGCTTCGCCACGTGTTCCAAGCACGGCTCAACCAACGGGAAGGTGACACCGGAATAACCGACTTCGACCCACCCAAGGCCCATGCCCTCCATCAGCAAACGCGCGATTTTCGACACGTTCGAATTGGCATCGGGATCGCTTGCCCCGCGGCCAATGACCACTAGGCACGTTTCTTCGCGAGGCACGTCGCCATGTTCGGCGTTGGCAGCGTTGATCGCATCTTCAACGCGGGACGCGGCAGCACGGATCATCTTGGGATCGACACCCAGCTCACGCCCGTATTGCACGGTGATGCCATGTTTTTCGGCATAGGTATTCAACACCGACGGAATATCATTTTTGGCATGCATGGCGGCAAACAGCATACCTGGCACTGCCAGAATGTGGTCGCACCCTTGCTCGCGCAGGCTATCCAAGCCATCACGAATCACCGGATTAGCAAATTCCAAATATCCGAATTCAACTGGCCAATCGGTGAAATGATCGGGCAGTTGTTTGACCATCGCAGCGAACTCTTCGACCGCCGCGTTGCTGCGCGATCCATGACCACAGACCATGACTCCGATTTTGTTTGGCATTCTACGCGCCCTTCCTAAACGTCCAAGTTCGCGACTTTGAGCGCATTTGACTGAATGAACTCGCGGCGCGGTTCGACCACGTCGCCCATCAACGTTGAGAACACTTCCTCTGCCTCGTCCACATGGTTGACGCGGACTTGCAACAACGAACGCGCTTCAGGATCCAGCGTGGTCTCCCATAACTGGTCTGGGTTCATTTCGCCCAATCCCTTGTAGCGTTGGATCGAGACACCCTTGCGGCCAAGCTCGGTCACTTTCTCGACCAGCGATACGGGGCCTGTGATGTTGTATTCTTTGTCCTTGGCAGTCAGTTGGCCGTGCTTGGCAAAGGTCGCCTGGAGCTTGCCGGCCATGTTGTCCAATTCCCGCGCATCGCTGGAGCGCATGATCGCACCATCGATCACATGGGTTTCGGCCACGCCGCGCAGCATCCGCACAAACTGCAAACCACCATCATCGGTGACGGTGCCTTCCCAACCGCGCTCGTGTTCGGTCGCCAACGCATCCAATCGTTTAGCGATATAATCGGCAGCTCCAGCACCATGTTCTGGATTGCTGAGGATCTCGGGATTAAGCGCGCCCAAAATCGCCGCCTGTTCGAGAATGGCCGTCGGCACGTGGTTCGACAAACGCGATAGCAATTGGTGCGTGTGATTGGATTCTTGCACCAAGTTACGCAAATCCTGGCCACCGATTTGCTCACCATCAAAGGTGACAAACACGGTGCCGTCATCAATGGCGGCGTCAAACAGATGACCCTCCATCTCGCGGTCACCCTTCAGGTACACTTGCGAATTGCCGCGCTTGGCCCGGTACAGCGGTGGCTGCGCAATATACAAAAATCCGCGTTCAATAAGTTCGGGCATTTGTCTAAAGAAAAACGTCAGCAACAACGTGCGGATGTGGCTTCCATCGACATCAGCATCGGTCATGATGATGATTTTATGATAGCGGCATTTGTCGGCATTGAAATCTTCGCGTCCAATCCCCGTGCCCAGCGCCGCGATCAACGTGCCGATTTCAGCAGAACTCAGCATCTTATCAAAGCGCGCCCGCTCCACATTCAGGATTTTACCCCGTAGCGGCAAAATCGCCTGATTGGATCGATCACGCCCCTGTTTGGCAGAGCCACCAGCGCTGTCACCCTCGACAATGAACAGTTCAGATTTTGCCGGATCGCGTTCCTGGCAATCGGCGAGCTTTCCGGGCAACGAGCTAACATCAAGTGCGCCCTTGCGCCGGGTCAATTCCCGCGCCTTACGCGCTGCATCACGGGCGACGGCAGCATCGACAATCTTGGTCAGGATTTTCTTGGCCTCGGTCGGGTGCTCTTCGAACCAACGATCGAAACCTTCGCTCAATAAACTTTCGACGACCGGGCGGACTTCGGATGACACCAGTTTATCTTTGGTCTGTGACGAGAATTTCGGGTCCGGCACTTTGACAGACAGAATGCACGTCAGCCCCTCGCGGGCGTCATCGCCTGTGACAGAGACTTTTTCTTTTTTCGAGATCATGCCCGACTGCATGTAGTTGTTGATGATCCGGGTCAGCGCGCCACGGAACCCGGCCATGTGGGTCCCGCCATCGCGCTGCGGAATGTTGTTGGTAAAGCACAGCGTGGTTTCGTGATAGCTGTCATTCCACTGCATCGCGAGTTCAACCGTGATGCCGTCTTTTTCGCCCATCACAGAAATCGGTTCCGGGATCATCGGCGTTTTCGCGCGGTCAACATAGCGCGCGAATTCAACCAATCCGCCTTCGTAAAATAGATCAATATCAACGGTTTCTGGATTGCGCGCGTCGGTCAATCGCAGGTGCACGCCAGAATTCAAAAATGCCAGCTCGCGCAATCTGTGTTCCAACGTCGGCAAGTCGAACGTCGTCATGGTGAACGTTTTCGGCGAGGCCTTAAACGTGATCATGGATCCGGTATCCGGCGTGCCGTCATCTTTCAACGGCGCATCGCCAACGATTTCCAATGGCTTGACGGCTTCGCCATCTTCAAAGCGGATGTTGTGTTCATTGCCATCGCGATAGATGCGCAGTTCCAGCCAGTCCGATAGTGCGTTCACAACCGACACACCCACACCGTGCAATCCACCGGAGACCTTGTAGGAATTTTGGTCAAACTTACCACCTGCGTGCAACTGGGTCATGATGACCTCGGCAGCGGAGACACCTTCTTCGGCATGGATATCAACCGGGATTCCGCGCCCGTTATCGGAGACCGAGACCGAACCATCACCGTTCAAAATCACATTCACAATGTCGCAATGCCCGGCCAAGGCTTCATCAATCGCGTTGTCCACGACCTCGTAAACCATGTGATGCAAGCCGGAACCATCATCGGTATCGCCAATGTACATCCCGGGACGTTTCCGAACGGCGTCCAACCCCCGCAAGACCTTAATCTGATCCGCACCGTAAGCGGCAGGATCGTCGTCCATCACGGGCGTGGGGTCTTCTGTTTGGTTTTCTGTTTCGTCGCTCATCGCATGACTGCTTTCATTTTGGTCGTGTGGTCGTCAAAAATCTTATGTCGTCCGTTCGTCTATTGCTCGTCTACGGCACCGTCAGAAACGGTGAAAAATCGGGCACGCCCTTGCATGCCAGAAAAAAGTGCAGGATCGGTTCCGGTCATCCAGACCTGCGTGTCCAAATCGCACAATAGGTCGAACAAGGCTTGGCGACGGTCTTGGTCTAAGTGGGCAGCCACTTCGTCCAATAAAATCACCGGGCGGCGACCTTGTTCCGCCGCTTGCATACGCGCATGGGCCAAAATCAGGCCGATCAGCAGCGCTTTTTGCTCACCCGTCGAACAAATCGCCGCGTCACGGGCTTTTTCAGCGTGGCGGACCAAAAGGTCCGTCCGATGTGGCCCCGTAGCCGTGCGCCCATCCGATGCATCCCGCGCCCGGTCCGAACGCAGCAAGTCGCGGTATTGATCCTCTGCCGCCAATGCGGGCATGTCATCTAACCAAGCATCTGGACCACCGCTTAGGGATATTTCTGCCCGGGGAAATGGTCCATCGCTCTCGGCGATGAAAACACGCAAGCGGCCAATCATATCACGTCTGGCGGCTGCAACCGACATACCTTTTTCGACCATCACCCCTTCGAGCGCGTCAAGCCATCCGGCATCTGCGCCCGCACCCTGCTCGGATAACAACCGTGCACGATCGCGCATCGCCTTTTCATAGGCCGTAACCCGACCGGCGTGGGCTGCATCAGACACGTAGACCAAGCGATCCAAGAAACGACGCCGGGCACCTGGCCCATCGATAAACAATCCGTCCATCTGCGGCGTCAGCCAAACCACGGCGATGTGATCCGCTAAGACACTTTGATTCTTTTCCGGCTGGCCATCGACACGCACGACGCGACGTTCACGCACGCCCTGGTGATCGGGATCAAGGCCCGTACCTATATCGACCGGACCGGCGTCGCCATCGACAGAGACGGCAACCGCCCAGGGACGAGTGGATGCATTTGCATCGTCGCCTGAATCTTTGCGTGCAACCTCATCTAAGCGCACCCGACGCAATCCCCTTCCGGGGGCCAAGAACGAAACAGCTTCGAGTAGATTGGTCTTTCCGACCCCATTGGCCCCAGTCAGAACCACGTTTGCACCACCCGGTTTAAATGATGCGTGGGCGTAATTACGATAATCGGTGACGCTGATGCGCTGCACAGCAACGCGCCGACCATGACTTCCCGTTGGGATCAGCACTGGCGATGGGTCTTTAACTGCAGATGTTGAGATGGCGGCAATGCCCGTCAAATTTTTACGTCCGTACCGTTATTGTCATACCCGCATGGGCATAAGCACATAAAGCGTTCCCATATCCTCTGACCCCCGAATGATCGTCGGGGATGCAGCGTCGGCCAGCATAAAGATGGCGGTATCGCCATCCAACTGACGCGCGATATCCAGCAGATACCCAGAATTAAAGCCAATATCGAACGCATCGGCGCTGTATTCGACTTCTAGTTCTTCCTGCGCGCTGCCATTTTCAGGGCTGGAGGCCGAGAGCGATAATACACCACCATCGAACGCCAACTTCACGGCGCGGGATTTCTCGGATGAAATGGCCGACACACGGTCGACTGCATCAGCAAATGTTTTCCGATCCACGGTCATTTGCTTGTCGTTGCCTGCGGGAATGACGCGCTGATAATCCGGGAACGTGCCATCGATCAATTTCGACGTCAGCACCGCATCGTCGAATGCAAAACGAATTTTGGCATCGGACAATGAAATTTCGACGTCATCACCCGTTTCATCGATCAATTTGCGAATTTCACCGACGGTTTTGCGGGGCACGATCACACCAGGCATACCCGCGGCACCTTCCGGCAATGGCAGCTCAAAGCTGGCCAAGCGGTGGCCATCAGTGGATACCGCGCGCAATGTCGGCGTGCCATCACGTTCAGATACGTGCAGGTAAATACCGTTCAGATAATACCGTGTTTCTTCGGTAGAGATTGCAAAGCGCGTGCGGTCAATCATACCGCGCAGGTCACCTGCGGGCAGCGTGAAGGTGTGGCCATAATCGCCACCCGACATCAACGGGAAATCTTCGGTCGGCAGGCATGACAGTGTAAAGCGGGACCGTCCGGCGCGGATGGTCAGGCGGCCATCGCCGGGCGCTTCCAGTTCGACCTGGGCACCGTCGGGTAATTTACGAACAATTTCATAGAACGTCAGCGCGGGCGCAGTCGTGGCACCCGGCGTCGCGACGCTGGCAGATACTTTCTCAATAATATCCAGATCCATATCCGTGGCGTTGAGGGCCAGCGTTTCGCCGTCCGCTTCTAACTTCACGTTGGATAAAATCGGAATGGTATTGCGTCTCTCGACAACGCTTTGGACATGGCCCAATGAACGTAATAGGTCGCTGCGTTCAATCGTCAATTTCATCGCTAAATACCTGTATCCTTTTCTACGGCTTCAAGTTGAAGCCGCTCATCAACCTTTAAATTCCGCCCCGAAATACAGCCCGCAGAACACGTGCTGGCCCTTATGAAAACACACCGTTTTCAGTTATGGTTAAGGCGTTCAGGATTATAACAGACAAGTCCAAGCACCCAAGCCTTTTAGGCGCGCTAAAACAGCGGCAGAATGCCAAATTTTCTTGTTTTAAATCAGAGAGTTATAGGCAGCACCTCTGTACGGCCCATAAGGTCGAAGATCAGCCTTCTAGCATCCGACGCAAAAGCTCGACATCTTCGGCGAATCCGGGATCCGACGTCTTCAGCTCCTCGACCTTTTTCACCGCATGCATCACGGTTGTGTGGTCTCTGCCACCGAACTTCCTGCCGATCTCCGGCAGGGATCGCGCCGTCAGTTGTTTCGACAGATACATGGCCACCTGACGCGGACGGGCAACAGACCGCGCACGTCGCGCCGAATGCATGTCCGAAATACGAATATTAAAGTGGCTGGCCACCTGTTTTTGGATTTCTTCTATGGTCACCCGGCGATCATTAGCCCGCAACAGGTCGTGAAGGACCTCTTGGGTTGCCTCAACCGTGATATCGCGCCCGATTAACTGCGCATGGGCAACGACCCGGTTCAAGCCGCCTTCAAGCTCGCGCACGTTCGACGTGATCTTGTGGGCCAAGAACTCCATGACTTTGGGTGGAATATCGGTTTTCAAATTGTCCGCTTTGGATTGCAGGATCCCTAAGCGCAACTCATAGGTCGTGGCGTGAATATCGGCGACCAGGCCACAATTCAATCGCGAGATCAGGCGCTCTTCCATACCGACCAAATCAGAGGGTGACTTATCCGCCGAAATGACGATCTGGCGGCCTTGATCAACCAAGGCATTGAATGTGTGGAAGAATTCTTCTTGGGTGGACTCTTTGCCCGCGATGAATTGCACATCGTCAATCATCAAAACATCGACGGAACGGAACTGACTTTTGAAGTCCATCGTCGTGCTTTCACGGATCGCTTGCACGAAGCGGTGCATGAACTTTTCTGCCGAAAGATACACAACCGTGCGATCTGGAGTCTTTTGTCGGATTTGCCATGCGATGGCATGCATCAGGTGCGTTTTACCAAGACCGACCCCGCCATACAGGAATAATGGATTGAACGGCACTTTTTCTGCCTCGGCGACACGGCGGGCAGCAGCATATGCAAATTCGTTCGGTTTACCCACAACGAAATTATCAAAGACAAACCGCGAATCAAGCGCAGCGCTTACGCCTTCTCGGGAAGATGGAGACGCAGAAGGATGCTCGCCGACCGCTGGTGTCTGACGTTTGATGGTCTCCCGTGCGGTTTTTTTGGTGCGATCATTTCGAACAGCCACGTCAACCGAGGCCACTTCAGGGACTTCATCCTGCCAAATCGTCGCAATCCGCTCGGCGTAATGGGCGATAATCCAATCACGCATAAATCTGGTTGGCACATTGGCTTGAACAACGCCTTTTTCGATGCTGCGCACACGCATCGGCTTGATCCAACTTTGATAAGCGGCCTCACCAATCTCTTCACGCAGGCTTTCGCTGACGGTTCTCCACTGCGCGGCGACAACATCAGGCTCTGCATCGTTAGCATCAACCTGCTTGTTCCGATCGGAGTCAGAATTCAACGAATCCATAAATTTAATATTCCCCTGAATAGGCACTAGATTAATGCCTAAGTAACTTCATCTCTACTCGATCGAATGACCGGATGCGACACATCGCAACAATCGACCGACAATCTCACATTTTGTAACCGTCGAATTGACAGCCCAGACTTTATGATACTTGTTGAACACGTGATCCTGATGAACACCCCGTCATGTGCTCAATCTAGCGTCTCGAAAAATTATCGAAATGCGCTAGATCACAGTTGATCCAAAAATATCAATTTGACCTCGCCTACCCTCACGCACTGTTTTGTTTTTAGTTGCGTGCAACCCCTAAATCCAAAAATAGTCGCTAAATAAAAACCTAAAACACCTTTTATAGGTAAAGTAAAAACAACACTTCACTTAAGTATAAAATATTTTAAATGCTTGGATATTTCGGACTCATTTGCGAGATGGCAAAAGTATTTAGTCTGTGGCGATCCCTCCCGTCCGTGGCGTTGATGTGACGATGATATTACGTATGGAAAATGTTGCTGACAACAAGATCGAAACAAGAACACTTTAAATAAATTTCTTGACTCTTGATACCTGATTGAAAGTTCGCACTTTTTCCTGAAACCCAGTCTGAGCAACAATATTTCGATGGCGACATGAATCTCAGTGTTGAGATTTAGACATCAAAAAAGCCGCAAGCAAAAAGCCTGCGGCTTATCAGCAACTTGCGAGGAAAAGCGACGAAATCGCTTAAGCGGCAAGTGCCTTGATACGGTTCGACAAACGCGAAATACGACGTGCTGCCGTGTTACGTGGCATCACACCTTTTTGGGCACCACGAGCAACCAATGGCTCTGCAACTTTGAATGCTTCACGTGCAGCAGGCTCGTCACCGCTGGCGATAGCCTCTTCAACTTTGCGAAGGGCGCTGCGGATTGTGCTCAAGCGCGCGCGGTTTACTTCGGTGCGCTTTACAGTTTGGCGGATCCGTTTTTTCGCGGATGCATAGTTAGCCATCTCAAAAACCTCTTAAAATTCGGTCCCAACGACCTAGGAAGGCGAGCTTATATAAGTGTCCGCCGCCCGCGTCAAGCCTTGGAGTCCCTATAATCGTGATCACAAAATCTGCAGAATTTATAAGGTTTCTTTTAGGACTTCGGGCTGAGTGAAAAAGCCACTAGCACCCTGCCCGCGCCAACATCCGTAATCCGCAGGGTCAGTCGCTCCTGATCGCGTTGAAAAGCAATGTCCCCGACCTTTTCCCAGCCCAGTTGCGGTAGCGTTTCACTATAAAACTCAACGACCTCTTCCGCCGAGACTGTGCCTGACGCCTCGACCTCGATGATGCGGCCATTGGCTGTCTCGAAAGTAACGGCCGCTGCCTGATTCTCGACCAATCCCGACATGATTGGCAACTCTTCCAGATCGGTGAAAAACGCGTCAGCTGCATATGACGCGGTTGAGAGCATGAGCGCGCCCAGAAACACAGATAATGAGATGCATGTACGGAATGTATTCATATCTTCGCTTCTAACATCGGAGCCCCTGCTTACCAAACCAAATCAGCCCATACTTACTTTTGGCCTACCTTTGGCAGCGGCTACAATAAAATGTCGAACGCCCCGCCTGAACGATCTGTTTAACAACCCCAGCACCTTCACATCCGCGGCACGGTTCTCCGGGCCGGCCATAGACTGCAAAATTGTGTTGAAAATATCCCAGTTCGCCCGATGTTTGCCGATGATCGCGAAGTGACGAACCACCGACGGCTATCGCTTCGTTCAAAACATTGCGCACTGAAATCGCCAATTTGTCTGCGCGCCCGCCCTTTACGGTCTTGGCCATGCGTTTCGGGGATATGCCTGCGCGAAACAATGCTTCGCACGCATATATATTGCCAACCCCGGCAACAACGTGCTGATCCAGCAAAGCGGCCTTGATCGATGTGCGACGATCCCCCAAACGATTTGCCAGTTCTGGGCCGTCGAATGCGTTTGATAAAGGTTCGGGGCCCAATCCTGCCAGCAGCTTGTGTGTTTCCGCATCAGCTACCGGGAACAAGTCGATAAAGCCAAATCGTCGCGGGTCATTATATCTGATTGTGACGCCGTCTTCGGTTATGAACTCCACGTGATCGTGGGCTTCCAATGGCGGGGCTTCGTCTTCATAGACCCGATATCGGCCGGACATGCCCAGATGCGATAGCAAAATCATGTCGCCACGCACATCGCTTTGTAAACGCATCAGCAGGTATTTCGCCCGTCGTTCGATGCCCACCACAGTGCTACCCGAAACCGCTTCGCTCAAGTCTTTTGGCAAAGGAAACCGCAGGTCAGGCCGATAGGCCTGGGCGCGGGCAATGGTTTTCCCCTCTAGGACGGGCAACAATCCGCGTCGAACGGTCTCGACTTCGGGCAATTCAGGCATTAAACGCTCCCTAATGAACATAAACTCTGTGCATGGAACGTAGCGTGTCCGGCACGGTTCCGCTATGGTCTCGCACATGACAACGACAAACGATAAAAATAACCCAGACAGAGATGTCCCCTTTGGCTTTCGCGACGTGCCCGCTGACGAAAAAGCGGGGATGGTGAGCGAAGTTTTTGCCTCTGTCGCGACCAAGTACGATCTGATGAACGACTTGATGAGCCTAGGTATTCATCGCGCCTGGAAATCGGCCATGATCGATTGGCTAGCCCCGCAACCGCAGCAAACCTTGGTCGACGTCGGCGGTGGCACAGGTGACATCACGTTTCGCTGGCGCGAACGCGGTGGTGGACCTGTCCGCGTGATCGATTATTCCCACGAAATGTTGAGCGTCGGTCGCGACCGTGCGCTCGATAAAGGATATTTGGACGATATTGAGTGGTCTGTCGGCAATGCAGAACAACTGCCCTTGCCGGACTCATGTGTGGATGTATACGCGTCGGCGTTTTGTCTGCGGAACGTCCCCAGACTTGACTGGGCGTTATCAGAAGCCCGGCGCGTTTTAAAACCGGGCGGGCGTTTCCTCTGTCTGGAATTCTCGCACATGTTGTTACGCCCACTCGAGGAAGCCTATGACGCGTGGTCGTTCAAGGTTCTGCCAGCATTGGGCGAACAGATCGCTGGTGATCGCGACTCTTATATATACCTGGCCGAAAGCATCCGACGGTTCCCGGATCAAAAAACCTTTGCCGGTATGATCGCCGATGCGGGACTAGAACAGGTTAAGGTTCGCAATCTATCCGGCGGCATCGCGGCGCTTCATTCCGCATGGCGTATTTAAAGGCCGATTGAATGCTCCGCGCTTTAACAAACATCAAAAGGCTGCTGTCGCTTGGGCGTTTACTGGCGCGTCATGACGCGTTATTTGCGCTTGAAATGGCGGGGGTGCCGAAAAGTCTGATCCGACTTGCCGCGATTGGAGTCACACCGCAATCAGACGGCCGCCCTGGCGAGCGATTGGCCCGTGCCCTGACCGAAGCGGGCCCCAGCTTCATCAAGCTGGGACAAGCGTTATCGACACGAACCGATTTGTTGGGCGAGGAACTAACCAACGACTTGGCGCAGCTTCAAGACTCATTGCCACCCTTTCCCACCGATCAAGCTCGTGCTGCGATAGAGGCCGAGTTGGACCAACCGGTCGATAAATTGTTCGCCTCGTTTGAGGATAATCCCGTTGCGGCGGCATCTATCGCCCAGGTGCACTTTGCCGTGACCCACGATGGCCGAGATGTTGCGGTGAAGATCCTCCGCCCCGGTGTCGAAGAAGCCTTTCGCAAAGATGTAGAGTTGTTTCGCTGGATCGCCGAAATGGCGGAGCGCACGCACCCGCAGTTCCGACGCCTGAAACCCGTTGAGTCCATCGAAACGTTGGCGGAAACGGTTGAATTGGAAATGGATTTACGTTTCGAGGCCGCCGCCGCCGCCGAACTGGCCGAAAACTTCGAAGGTGACACGACATTTAAAATCCCCGAGGTCGACTGGCCCCTAACCGCCAAGCGCGTGCTGACCACAGAGCGCCTGCAGGGTATCATTCCGATGGATGATCGCGACGCGATTATCGAAGCCGGGTTCGATCCCATCGACATCACCACCAAGGCCGCCGCCGCATCCTTCAACCAGGTATTCCGTGATGGCTTTTTCCATGCCGATACCCATCCTGGGAATATGTTCGTCATGCCCGATGGCCGCATCGCCGTCGTCGATTTTGGTATTATGGGCCGGATAGATTTGAAGACCCGCCGCACCGTTGCGGAAATGCTGGTCGCGTTCCTGACCCGCGATTACCGACGCGCCGCCGAAGTGCACTTCGAAGCCGGATGGGTACCGCGTGATAAATCTGTCGATGGCTTCACACAGGCCTGTCGCTCGATTGCCGAGCCGATCCTGGATCGTCCACAAAGCGAAATATCCATCGCACGGCTGTTGGCGCAGTTGTTTCAGATCACCGAAACATTCCGCATGGAAACGCAACCGCAGTTGTTATTGTTACAAAAGACCATGCTGGTCGCCGAAGGCACATCCCGCAAACTGGCCCCCGATGCCAACATGTGGATTTTAATTCGCCCTCTGATCGAAGATTGGATGATGGACAACCTGGGCCCAGAGGCCAAAGTTCGTGACGTCATCCAAAGCCTGACCGATGCGATTGAGCGCCTGCCGACCATGATCAGCGATGTCGAAAAAACGTCACGCATGATCTCGGACGGTAAAATCCAGTTGCATCCCGATACCATCCGCGCACTGCGTGGCGAGGATCAAAACGGCCGCAATCAGTCACAGGTTTTATGGTTCGGCGCCTTTGCGCTACTGGTCGTGTTTGTGCTGGTGCTGTTGGATTAAAAACACCATCCTCGTCACCCTGAACTCGTTTCAGGGCCCATGTCCGCCCATCCTAGATTTTGAAAATTAATAAATGGATGCTGAAACAAGTTCAGCATGACGACCAAGTTCTTAACTATCATGACCCCTAAAAAGTGGCGGAGAGGGTAAGGATTACGTGTCTTCATCCTGATCCGTCTGCTCTACCCTTTCGAAAGGCTTGAGGCGCAGCTTGGTCTTATGGCTGGGCGGACCCTTTTCGCCATCCGGCTGAAATCCCCGATAATAATCCTTCTGCCATTTTTCATCGCGCGCACTCGATCCGGGGGTTTTCAGATTGGCATTAAAGTCGTTGCGGCTTTCAGACCAGGATTTGTGGTTTTTCAACAATTTCTGCGCCGTTTCAAAATCTCGGACCTCGGGCTCCACCTGTTCCAGTGCATCGCGACCCATCGGGAACAGATGGCAATAGGGCTCGCCCGCCTCAAACCGGATTGGCGTATCTTTGCGGGTGAAAATCCAGTTCCTCGTAAATGTATAGGGTGACCAATCGGTTTCAATCACACCTGTTAGGGCCTGTATCCCATCCTTGGGTCGGTTCACAGGTCCCTGCGCTATCACGCTGACGCCGGGTTCAGTCTGAAACAAATAGCCCACGTGGAATGTCAAAATACCCGATCCGAAATGCGTCATCGGCATCAGCCCCGTCTCATCGGTTGTGATCCGAATGTCGTCTTTCGATGCGCCACCGTTCCATGAGGCTTCAAACGAAATCGGCGAACACAGTTCCCAGCCATGCGCGTTGGCGATCACCAATGGCAGGCATCGATAGCCGTACGAGTCGGGCAATGCATCCATCCACGGGCGCCCCGATGGTGCGGGCCGAAGCTCGGGCGGGTTTTCCACTGTGGGATAAGCGATCAATTTCAACGCGGGCACTCCGATTTTTGTGTCGATGATAGCCGAGCCGTCGCATCCCCGAAACCCCACACCAAACACCGTGTTCTATTGAACCTGAGAGGCATATAGCCTATTTACAGTGAAGTTTGGTGTTTTTTGAAAATTCCATATGGATAGGTGAATCTTGCAGGGCAAACGGGTTCTATTAATTGTGTCGGGCGGCATCGCTGCGGTGAAAATCCCAGAGGTGGTACGGCGCATCCGCGAACAGGGCGGTCACGTGCGTTGTGTTATCACCGAAGGCGGCAAACAATTTGTCACGCCGCTGAGTCTGGCCGCGCTTTCCGAAGACAAAGTCTATGATGATCTGTTTTCGCTCACCGATGAAAACGAGATGGGTCACATCAATCTGTCACGAGAGGCGGATGTCCTGATGGTTGCCCCTGCCAGTGCTGATATCATGGCGCGGATGGCAGGCGGCATGGCCAATGATTTGGCGACGACGGTTCTGCTGGCCACCGACAAGCCCGTGATTGTCGTCCCCGCGATGAATGTCCGGATGTGGGAACACGCTGCGACCCAGGCCAACATGGAAACCTTGAAAAAACGCGGCGTCACCTTCGTCGGGCCTGTCGATGGCGACATGGCCTGCGGCGAATTCGGCATGGGCCGCATGTCGGAACCCGCTGAAATTGTAGATGCCCTCGTAAATTTTTTTGATGGAGGTATTGGTGACTTGGGCTCCAAACCCCTTGCGGGTCGGCATGCCATCGTCACCAGCGGCCCAACACACGAGCCGATTGACCCCGTGCGCTACATCGCCAATCGATCCAGCGGCAAGCAGGGCCATGCCATTGCCGCCGCCTTGGCCGCGTATGGCTGCAAGACAACTCTGGTCTCTGGCCCTACAACGCTGCCTGATCCGGTCGGATGTGACGTGATCAAAATTGAAAGTGCCCGCGAAATGCTGGCTGCGGTCGAGAGCGCGCTGCCCGCAGACATCGCGGTCTGTGCTGCCGCCGTTGCCGATTGGCGCACCGATGCTGCACCCGATCGGAAAATCAAAAAACAGGCTGGCGCTGACTCGCCGACACTTAACATGGTTGAAAATCCAGATATCCTGGCGACCCTTTCGAAGGCTGGGAACAAACGCCCGCCTTTGGTCGTCGGCTTCGCGGCGGAAACCAATGACGTTATCGCCAACGCAACAGATAAACGTGCACGTAAGGGCTGCGACTGGATGATCGCCAACGATGTGTCACCTGCGACCGGCACATTTTCAGGCGACTCAAACACGGTACATTTTATCAACGAGACTGGCGCCGAAGACTGGCCCAAATTGTCAAAGTCGGATGTTGCAGCACGGCTGGTCGACCGCATCGCCCGCCATTTTGAGGCTGCGGAATGACCGGAGCAGGGATTCAAAACGCCATGGGCGTCGCGGTGAACGTTATGCGTTTGCCACACGGGGCCGACCTATCATTGCCAACCTATGCCACGCCCGATAGCGCAGGCATGGACCTAATGAGTGCCGAGAACGGCGACGTGACGCTAGCACCCGGTGCGCGTGCCATGATCGCAACCGGCATTGCCATCGCATTACCATCCGGGTTCGAAGCCCAGGTCCGACCCCGTTCTGGTCTTGCCGCCAAACATGGTGTCACAGTCGCCAATAGCCCCGGCACCATCGACGCCGATTACCGAGGCGAAATCAAAGTCATTTTGATCAATCTGGGCGACGCCCCCGTGACGCTGTCACGCGGCGACCGGGTCGCGCAGATGATTATTGCCCCCGTTGTTCAAGCAACCTGGAGCGAAGTGACCGATCTGGACGATACCGCTCGGGGTGCCGGCGGGTTCGGTTCCACAGGGATAAAAAGTGCGTAAGGAATAAATATGCCGCGTATTACGAAAAAGATGTTGTTCGCCATCGAGGCGGTGTTGGACATCGCCTACCACGCAGGGGCAGAACCTGTCCAAAGCCGGGAAATCACACGCCGACAGGGCATCCCACAACGGTATCTGGAACAAGCCTTACAGCATCTGGTGCGTGACAACATTTTGATCGGTGTGCGCGGCCCCCGAGGTGGATATCGGCTGGCCAAGGAACGTCGTCGCATCACCGTCGGCGATATCGTGCGCTCCGTCCGACAGATGGAAACGGGCGAAGACCCATTACAAACCGAAACGGGATCAGATTTGGGGCAAAAAGTTGTACGGCCGCTTTGGACATCGATCCAAGAAGACATTATGGCGCGGTTGGATGAAACATCGGTCGATCAGCTTTGCCAGGACGCAAACCAGGTCGGCATCGAAAGCGAGGGTCGCAAGAACCTCGACTTCGTCATCTAAGCGTCACCAGTACATATACATTCCAGAACGGGGATAGACTTTATGAACGACAACGAAGCCGGCAATCCTGAATTCCGCGGGCATATATACGAGAACATCGTGGATACCATCGGGGCGACACCGCTGGTGCGTTTGTCGCGCATCATGGCCCACGAAGGCGTTGCCGGAAATATCCTGGCCAAGTGTGAGTTTTTTAATCCGCTGGCATCTGTGAAAGACCGTATAGGATTGGCAATGATTGAAGCCGCCGAACGTGATGGTCGCATCAAAGAGGATGCCATTTTGGTCGAGCCAACGTCCGGGAACACCGGAATTGCACTGGCATTTGTATGTGCTGCCAAAGGATACCGATTGATCCTGACCATGCCCGAAAGCATGTCGGTGGAACGTCGCAAAATGCTGAAACTATTCGGGGCCGAATTGGAACTGACGCCTGCCCCCCTGGGTATGAGGGGCGCCATCGAAAAAGCCGAGGAAATTGTCGCCAGCATTCCGGGCGCATTGATGCTGCAGCAGTTTGATAACCCAGCAAACCCAGATATCCATCGCCGCACAACGGCCGAAGAAATTTGGCGCGACACCGGTCACAATGTCGATGCTGTCGTATCGGGCGTGGGCACGGGCGGTACGATCACCGGATGTGCAGAAGTTTTGAAAGCAAGAAACCCTAATGTGAAAATAATCGCGGTCGAGCCTGAAGATAGCCCGATCCTGTCCGGTGGCGCGCCGGGACCGCACAAAATCCAGGGGATTGGCGCGGGTTTTGTGCCGGGGAACCTAAACCGCGATTTAATCGATGAAGTTCTGCAAATTGGCAATGAAACCGCATTCGCAACATCGCGTAAGGCAGCCCGCCTTGAGGGTCTGGCCGTTGGCATCTCATCTGGGGCAGCGATTGCTGCGGCCCTCGAAGTTGCCGCCCGTCTCGAGATGGCCGGCAAAAATATCGTGGCGATCATCCCGTCGTTCGCCGAACGTTACTTGTCGACGGCATTGTTCGACGGTCTCGAATAAGGATGGCCGATTTCACCGACGAACAGGTCGAACGTTACGCGCGACATATCTTGTTAAAAGAGGTCGGCGGCGAAGGTCAGTCAAAATTACTGAACGCCAAAGTCCTCGTCGTCGGTGCGGGGGGCTTGGGCTCGCCGACCATATTGTATTTGGCAGCAGCGGGGGTGGGCACCATTGGGATTATTGATGCAGACACGGTGGACCTATCGAACCTGCAACGTCAGATCGCACACACCACGGACCGCGTCGGAATGTCCAAAGTCGACAGTGCAGCAATGGCCGCCAAGGCGATCAACCCCGACGTCAATATCATTCCCATCAACGCTCGATTGGATGTATCGAACGCGCTTGAGATTATGTCCGATTATGATGTGATCGCTGATGGGTCTGATAACTTTGAAACCCGGTTCTTGATCAATGACGCCGCATACTTTGCCAAGCGACCTTTGGTGTCGTCGGCGATTCTTCGCTTCGATGGCCAGATCGGAACGTATAAGGCCCATGAAATAGACGAAAATGGCGAACACGGGCCATGCTATCGCTGCATCTTTCGCGAAGCCCCGCCCCCCGGCCAAGTCCCGAGCTGTGCAGAGGCTGGTGTCATGGGTGCCATGTGCGGCATAATGGGGTCTATTCAAACCACTGAAATACTTAAAGAAATCATGGGTATCGGCGACAGCATGTCAGGATCACTCATGGTCGTGGATGGGCTGGCGACGGAGTTTCGAAAAATCAAAGTAAAGGCCGACGCCGGTTGCCCCCTATGCGGCACCAACCCCACCATCAAAGATTTGTCATTGCATGAAGACGCTGCTGCCAGCGGTTGCGCGGTCAATGCCTGAGCATCATCCGCCCCAGAAACTTTCTATTGTGGTCGCATCGGGCACGTTCGAAAAGGTCCACTATGCGTTGGTGATGGCAATGGGTGCGGCAGCGATTGGCACCCCTGTCACATTGTTTTTCACCATGGGGGCATGCCCTGCGATCATGGCTGACCAAGGGTGGCGCAAGCTGCCATCAGAAAAAACTGATACAACGGCGAGCACGCGCGATGACGATTTTGCATCCCGCGGTGTCGCGACCATGAACGAATTGATCGAAAGTGCCGCCGAACTAGGCGTCACGTTTCTGGTGTGTGAAATGGGATTGCGCGCCGAAGGGTTAGAAGATCAACCCTTGCGCGATGGCATTGACATTGAACGCACGGGTGTCGTCACGTTCATTAATGACGCGTCCGCCGACGGCAGTATCATCTACGTTTGATGTTTTAGGGTCAGGACCTAACCCTGCACCCAAGGCAGGCCGTGCACTTTCCACCCGCCAATCGTACCGCGATGACCGGCATCGTCTTTGTCACCTTCAAAACCCTCGGCAATATTATAACAGTGCTTGTAGCCCAGTGCGGTCATCGCGATAGCAGCGGCTTTCGAGCGAATGCCCGAACGACACAGGAACAGCAACGGCACTTCAAAGTCTGACGAGACCTCGCGGACCGCTTGTTCGAAATGCATGTTCCGTTGTATGTCTGGAAAAATTTTCCAGCTGATACGATAGCTGGGGTTGGGACAGTCCGACAAATCCGGACAACCGACATAGGAAAATTCAGCATCTGTGCGTGTATCAATCAGCACAGCGTTGGGGTTCGATTGCAGCATGTCCCAAGCCTCGGTCGGCGAGATGTCTCCTGCATACTCTTCATCTGTCATGATTTTGGCCCATCAAGGTGTTCCATCATATCATCTACATCTGTAAATTTTTGACGAGGCGACGGATGTGTCGCACGGGCGAGTTCGGCATCTTCCAGCGCTTTCCAGTCTGCAAAGCTAACGGCACGAATGTTGCGCTCTTTGAGCGCACGTTCAAATCCCTGCCGTCCCGGCTTCGATCCCCTAAATTCATCAGCGCCAAAGTCAGCAGCGATATGGTCAATGACCTGCGCCGCGTCGGGGCGACTGGACGAAATCACACCACTCGGTCCACGCTTTATCCAGCCCACCGCATACATTCCATGATCAATGCGCCCCATATCGTTTGGAATGATGCCGCGCTCTTCATCATAGGGCAGCCCCTCAATCGGCTCGGCGCGATATCCAATGGCTGCGACCACCAGTTCGCACGGCACGTCAAACATTTCGCCCGTGCCCATGGCCCGCCCGTCAACAACTTTGGTCCGCTCCATCCGGATGCCGGTGACTTTGTGATCGCCTAAAATCTCTACAGGGCTCGCGTAGAATTCAAAATGAACGCGTTTGTCGAACTTGCTGGGATCACGGTCCGCAAACGCGCGCATGGTATCCAGATTTTTCTCTGCCAGTCTCTTTGCGCGATCATCAAAACCTTCGGGTGCGGAATCGGGCAAAATAGCCGGATCAACGACCGAAATACTCTCGGTCAGATCCAGCATCTCGCGCAGTTCAACGTTTGTAAATTTAGCGTCCGCAGGGCCACGTCGCCCGAATAAATACACGTCTTTGATCGGTGACGCGTCCATGGCTTCGCGGGCATAGGTTGGCAAATCTGTCTTAGACCGACCAACAGCAGATCGCGCCAACAATCGCCCAATATCAAGGGCAACATTGCCATTGCCGATGACCACGGCGGTATTGATATTTAAATCGGGCTCCAAGTCGCGAAAATCTGGGTGGCCATTATACCAGCCGACAAATGCGGCGGAACCATGCACGCCCTTTTTGTCAGATCCTGGCAGTGTCAACTTGCGATCTGCGGGTGCGCCCACAGCCAAGATAACCACATCATAAATGTCACACAGGTCTGATAGCGTTAGCGCATCGCCGATCTCGACATTGCCAAAAAATGCGACCCGGTCGGTTAAGGCCGTGCGCTCAAACTTCTTGGCGACCTTTTTTGTGGTCTGATGGTCTGGTGCAACACCGCCCCGGATCAAGCCATAAGGCGTGGGTAATCTCTCGATGATATCGACATCAATGTCATCGCGAAACTTGAGCAGCGCGTCTGCGGCGTAAAACCCGGCAGGCCCTGATCCGATAATAGCAACTGATAGCGTCACCGTTCCCCCCGGTTTCGACTACGCTCGATTTTTTAACATCACTCGACAGTCCACGTGTGCCCCTGATGCATCAAGTCATCCAAACTGATGCCATCAGATTTTTCATGTGCGACGGCTTTCATCGCGGCAACACCCTGCTCGTAGCTGCCGCCTGGATTGCAGTAAATCACGCCCACGGCGACCGGCAGATGATCATCATCCATCGCCGCCAGCATCGATGCGATGACATGATTGGTTTCGTTATGCACCAGTACACCTGCGGCTTCGGGGCCATCTTCGCCCACCTCGACCACCTCAATCATTAGTGTTTCTGGGTCCAGACGCAGACCTTTATCGCTATCAGCACCAAACACCAGTGGCTTTCCGTGCTCACAAACAACTTGGCGATCCGCCGCGACGGGCTTAGCCGTGATGTCATCGAACACACCGTCGTTATAGACAATGCAGTTCTGCAAAATTTCGATAAAGCTCGCACCCGTGTGCGCGTGTGCGCGTTTCAAAATCGTCGGCAAATATTTTTGCTGCGTATCAATACCCCGGGCGACAAACCGCGCCCCAGACCCCAATGCGAAACCACAGGCGGAAACAGGACTATCAACCGATCCCATCGGCGTTGACGGAGACCGTGTGCCGGCGCGCGACGTGGGGGACGCTTGACCTTTTGTCAGTCCATAAATTTCGTTGTTAAAAAGAAGGACCTGCATATCGACGTTGCGTCGGATGACATGCATGAGGTGATTGGCGCCGATCGACAGCATATCGCCATCGCCGCCAACGACCCATACATCCAACTCAGGGTTGGCCAGTTTAATCCCCGTCGCGAACGCAGGCGCCCGCCCATGAATGGTATGAAAACCATATGTCTCTATATAATACTGGAAGCGGGCGGCACAGCCGATCCCGGAAACAAAGACGGTCTTTTCGGGGACGGCTTCGATATCCGCAAGGGTCTTTTGAACCGCACGCAAGATCGCATAATCACCACAGCCGGGGCACCAACGCACTTCTTGGTCGGTGGCGTAATCTTTGGCCGTCCGTTTTGGGGTCAGTTCGTTCATTTTATCCCTCCAACACCGTAAGGATCGCGTCTTCGATTTCGGCGATCTTGAACGGTTGTCCGGAAACTTTATTCAGCCCGTGCGCATCGATCAAATATTCGGAACGTAACACCGTAATCAGTTGCCCATCGTTCATTTCTGGCACCAGCACGTACTCGAACCCGGATAACAAATCGCCCAGGCTCGAAGGCATCGGCCAAATATGACGTAGGTGGATGTGCGCGACCTCTTTGCCCATCTTCAGCAAATCATCGACGGCGCGATTGATCGGACCATAGGTTGATCCCCAACCGACGACGCAGACTTTGCCCGACGTCGGACCCAATTCAACGGTTTGTTCGGGGATATCTTTGGCGATGCCATTGATCTTATCCCGCCGCACGTTGGTCATTTTTTGGTGGTTATCCGCATCATATGAAATGTGACCCGTATCGTAGCTGCGTTCGATCCCGCCAATCCGATGCAGCAAATCGGGTGTGCCCGGCTTGGCCCATACGCGCGACAGAGTTTCCTCGTCACGCAGGAACGGATGGAACCCTTCTGGGTCTTGATGGAATGCGACCGGGAACGGTGTAATCGCTTTCAGGTCAGGCAGTCTCCAAGGCTCCGCTGCATTGGCGATATACCCATCCGTCAGCAACATCACCGGTGTCATATATTTGACTGCCAAGCGCACAGCTTCGATCCCGACTTCAAAACAATCAGATGCCGAACGCGTTGACAATACAACCAAGGGCGAATCACCGTTCCGCCCAAAAACGGCCTGATAGAGATCGGATTGCTCGGTTTTTGTCGGCAACCCAGTGGACGGACCACCACGCTGTGAATTCACAATCACCAGCGGCAATTCTGCAGACAACGCCAAGCCAATAGCTTCGCCCTTTAGCGCAATGCCAGGGCCAGAGCTGGATGTAACTCCAAGCGTCCCAGCATAGCTTGCACCAATGGCGGCACAGGCAGCAGCGATTTCATCCTCGGCCTGGAATGTCGTGATTCCGAGATGCTGCATCTTGGCCAGATTATGCAACAAAGGCGATGCGGGTGTGATTGGATAAGATGCAAACAACATATCCAAATCGGCCAGTTCCGAACCCTTGGCCAGCCCCCACGCCAACGCCTCTGCGCCGGTAACCGTTCGGTATAGACCCGGGTCCATTTTGGCGGGTGCAATGTGGAAGCCATGAACGCGCATCGGCATTTCCGCCGTTTCCGCCATCGCGTGCCCTGCATTTAATGCCGCAACGTTGGCGCCCGCGATATCAGGCTTCGATGCAAATTTTGTCTGCAACCAATCTTGGGTCGATTTCCGCGGGCGCGCGAATAACCAATAGACGAATCCAAGCGCCCACATATTTTTGCACCGAAGCGCTTCTTTTTTCGAAACATTGAAATCTTTGACCGCTTCTTGGGTCATGCCTGAAATATCGAGGGGCACAACGTTAAACGCGTCCAACGTATGATCTTCTAACGGGTTCTCATCAAAACTGGCTTTGATCAGATTCCGCTCGGTAAATGATCCCGTATCGACGATCAGCAAGCCACCCTTTTTCAGGCGCGGCATTTCGACCATGAGTGCAGCCGGGTTCATCGCAACCAGCACATCAAAATCATCACCCGATGTCATGATTCGGTTCGCACCAAAGTTGATTTGGAACGATGACACACCGAATGTGGTGCCAACGGGTGCGCGGATTTCAGCTGGAAAATCAGGGAATGTGGCTAGGTCATTGCCCGCCAGTGCCGTGGCCTGCGTAAACTGGCCGCCCGTCAGCTGCATCCCATCACCACTATCACCAGCGAACCGTACAACAGCGGACTCAAGCTCTTCTCGGGTTGATGCGTCAGTAGGCGCATCAATAATGTGATCAATTTTCGTCATGATTTAACTTTTGTAACCAATGTCATGCACGTGCCCTCATCATCTAGTCCCCCCGGACCCGTCGGTGCAAAACACGTATGCGTGAAAAATATACGCCGGGGCTCATTCTGTAACAACCCGAGATAAAGTAGGGTTTGTCTTAAGTTAAGCTAAGTCGATTTTATATGTATTTAACTGGCAATTAAGGAGCCACGGCCCGATATATACCCGGTATTTAAATGGAGCCCGACCGCATGACCGATAACCCGTTCCCGACCGACGATCCGCAAGGATACCTGAACGACATCCTGAAAAACGCAAAAACCGCCGGCGCCGATGCCGCTGACGCCATTATGGTTGCAGGCACATCGTCCAGTATTTCCTGTCGTCTGGGTGAGACGGAGGATTTGGAACGTTCTGAAGGGTCTGACCTGGGGCTTCGTGTTTTGATCGGACAAAAACAGGCGGTCGTGTCGTCTTCGGACCTATCGATGGATGCCATTTCCCAACTGATCGAACGCGCTGTGTCGATGGCAAAGGCCGTGCCCGATGATGCCTATGCCGGTTTGGCCGACCCGGATCAGTTAGCGACAGAAATTCCCGACCTGGATGAATTTGATCCATCTGAGCCAAGCGCAGAGCAAATGATCGACATGGCCCGGGCATGTGAAGATGCGGCGCGCGCCGTCGAAGGCGTCACGAATTCCGAGGGGGCCGAGGCAAGCTTTGGTAAATCCAGCGTCTATTTGGCAGGAACCAATGGCTTTGCTGGGTTCCGTCAGGGATCACGCTTTTCGATCAGTGTCAGCGTCGTCGCCGGTGAAGGCACAGGTATGGAGCGAGATTATGATTACGCGACATGCGTCTGGCAGGGTGACCTGCCGGACCCCGCTGAATTGGGACGCGGTGCCGGGGAACGGACGGTTAAACGCCTGAATCCGAAAAAGATCGAAAGTGCCGCCGTGCCGGTGGTCTTTGATCCACGCGTATCTTCGTCATTGGTCCGACACTTTGTCAGCGGCATTAACGGCCAGTCCGTCGCGCGCGGCACGACATTCCTTAAGGACAGCATGGGCGAGCAAATCTTTGCCGATGGCGTCACCATCGTCGATGACCCGCATCGCAAGCGTGGTTTGAGCTCAAAACCCTTTGACGGTGAAGGCGTCGGCACCAAGGCGCGTAATCTGATCGATAATGGCGTGCTGACCACATGGATTCTAGACTTGGCCACATCCCGCCAGCTGGGGCTGGAAACCACAGGCCATGCATCTCGTGGCACCGGCGGCCCACCGAGCCCTTCATCGACAAACGTACATATGGCCGCAGGTGAAATCAGCCGCGACGATTTGATCGGCGGTGTTGAGCGGGGGCTTTATGTCACTGAAATGATTGGTATGGGCGTCAACGGGGTCACGGGCGATTACTCTCGCGGGGCCGGTGGCTTCTGGATTGAAAACGGTGAACTCACCTATCCGGTCAATGAAATCACCATCGCCAGCAATCTGCGCGATATGTTCAAAAACATGACGCCCGCCAGCGATCTGACATTCAAGTACGCGACCAACGCACCAACCATCCGCGTCGATGGGATGACGTTGGCGGGGGTTTGACCTTTTATATAAGGTTTCGCATTTAACGCGTTGCGCTATATACAGATCCAGTGATTCCGTCTTTCAAGATCAACAAGACACAGCGGCCCGTGGAAACCTATTGGCGTCGCTCGACGCATCCGGGAGCAATCCTTAATGGCGAAATAGGGGCCATCCGCCACGAAGTTCAAACTCTTGCAGCTAGTTCATAAATTTCCGCGTCTAACTTGGCATATTCATATCAGGATGCTTGGATTGTCCCGTCAGAAGCTTTTCCAAGCGTCATCATCACTTAGCATCGGATCCAAATATCAAATTTTTGCAGGTCATATGGTGCTGCTTCGCGCATTGGCCCCGGCATATCTACATGATATGGTCCGCGCGACGATGACTTAGGGCGCAACACCTTGGAAAATAACGACGAAACCAAACCCGGCATGCACTTACCAACTTCGGTTCTGGTAAAGCGTTTGTTCCGCGACAACCTTCGGCATTACATCAAATATTTGGCTATGGCTGTCGGATGTATGGCCGTATTTGCCGGGACCACTGCCTTTTCTGCTTATTTGATGGAGCCCATCGTCAATGATGTCTTCATCGCTAAGGATAGGGACATGCTGTGGTGGGTCGCTGGCGCTGTGACCATTACGTTTTTGACTAAGGGACTGGCCAACTACGGTCAATCTGTGTTGATGGCATTCGTCGGACTACGCATCATCGCGGATAATCAAAACCGGCTCTATCGGCACTTGATTGGGATGGATTTAGGTTTCTTTCATTCCATGCAGACCGGACGATTGGTCTCAAGATTCCTTGTCGATATCAACCAAATGCGTGTTGCTGTTTCAAACGTTGTCACCGGTTTCGGTAAAGACACATTATCCCTTATTGGTCTTGTCAGTTTGATGTTTTATCAAGACTGGCAACTGGCGCTGATCACGTTTTTTGTCTTTCCCATCGCGGTTATACCGATCGTTCGTCTAGGCAAGCGGATGCGCAAAGTCACCGCGAACACCCAAGAAGAAACAGGCTTGTTCACCGCCATCCTAGATCAGAGCTTTGAGGGCATTCGGGTCGTCAAAGCCTATCGGATGGAAGGTTACGAGACCGGTCGCGTCGAAGGCCTTGTTGAGCGTATTTTCAAACTGACAATCAAGTCTGCAAAGACGCGCGCACTTTCCAGCCCGATCATGGAAACACTGGGCGGGTTTGCGGTCGCGGTCGTCGTGGTTTACGGCGGATTTCGTGTCATCAATGACAATTTGGATGGTGGATCTTTCTTTTCATTCATTACCGCGTTGATCATGGCGTATGAACCGATGAAGCGTCTGGCCAATCTGAATGCCAGTCTGCAAGAAGGTTTAGCCGGGGCGCAGCGATTGTTCGAGTTACTGGACACAGAGTCTGCAATCCAACAGCGCCCTAACGCCGTTCCTTTGCCCGAGCCCGTCCAAGGCAACATTTGCTTAGAAAACGTGAGTTTTTCCTATCAGGGCAGTGAACAACCAGCACTTCAGTCCGTCGATATGGATATTCCCGCAGGCACGACGGTCGCACTGGTCGGGCCATCTGGGGCTGGCAAATCAACCATCTTGAATTTGATTCCCCGGTTCCATGATATCGACAGCGGTCAGATCACAATCGATGGTCTTGATGTTCGTGATGCCACACTTGAAAGCCTCTATGGCTCGATCTCGTTGGTCAGCCAAGAGGTGACCCTGTTCGATGATACCGTCCGGGCCAACATTGCGTACGGCAAACCCGGTGCATCCGAGGACGAAATCAAAGCCGCTGCCGAGAACGCTGCTGCCCTCGATTTCATTCAGGAATTGCCCCAGGGTTTTGATACCATGGTTGGCGAGCGCGGGGTCAAGTTATCGGGTGGTCAGCGTCAACGATTAGCAATTGCGCGCGCCATCTTAAAAAATGCACCGATCTTGTTATTAGACGAGGCGACATCTTCATTGGATACGGAGTCCGAACGCAAAGTCCAATCCGCCCTCGACAATTTGATGAGGGGTCGAACCACACTGGTCATCGCGCACCGCTTGTCGACCATTGTTGATGCAGACCTGATTTACGTGATCCAAGATGGTCGCATCATCGAAAGTGGTGCACATGACGCACTGATCTCTAAGGCCGGTGCTTATGAAAAACTCTACGCCATGCAGTTCGCAGCCGAGGCGCAAGAGCCTCTGCACGCCCAGGCGGACTGACGGCTTGGGCATATATTTGTGAAGAACACCCTGAAATCCATTTTAAAAAGTGACGGTGTCAGACGCTTCGCGTGTTGGATGGGTTCGCTATATATCCGACTGGTCTGGATCACAAGCCGGTGGGAGGTGCAGGGACGCGCTCCATTGGATGAACGTGCCGACGCAGGAAAACCAACCATTCTATGTTTCTGGCATGGGCGGCTTTTAGTCATGCCGTGCTGCTGGCAACGGTCTGAACCTTTTCAAATGCTGATCAGCGAGCACCGCGACGGCGCCCTAATTGCCAACATCATCAAACATTTTGGCATCGGCTGGATTAAGGGATCGACATCGAAAAGTGGCACGCAAAAGGGCGGTGCCCAGGCATTGCGCGCGATGTTGAAAGCGCTTAAGTCTGGCGAATATGTTGGAATTACCCCGGACGGGCCCCGAGGCCCACGGATGCGCGTGTCCGAGGGGATCATCATCGCCGCTAAGATGTCAGGGGCTGCGATCATCCCCGTCACCTATGGCATTCGCAGTGGCAAAGTATTGGAGACTTGGGATCGGTTTTTGATTGGCATGCCGTTTTCAAAAGGAGTGGTGCTCTACGGTGCCCCCATCGAAGTCCCCCCTAAGGCCGATGCCAACGATATAGAAACCGCACGCCTGAAACTCGAAGAAAGCTTGAATGGGCGCACCGCTGAATGCGACCGATTGACAGGCCGTGAACCCGTAAGCCCAGCGGAGCAAACATGGGAGCGTCCGGCATGATACTGGCGCTTTATCGTTTAGCGACATCGTTTGGTGCACCCATTATTGCGCATTATCTGCGAAAACGGATGAAGCGTGGCAAAGAAGACCCTAAACGTTTTCATGAACGCCTGGGAAAACCAGAACTGCCGCGTCCAGATGGTCATCTGATTTGGTTGCATGGGGCCAGTGTGGGTGAATCTTTATCTATGTTACCCGTCATCAACGAAATCCTATCGCGCGCCAATGCGCCGTCGGTACTAGTGACGACGGGAACTGTAACCTCTGCCCGATTGATGCGCGAACGCCTGCCAGAGGGGGCCATTCATCAATATGTGCCAGTCGATCGGTTGCCGTACGTCACACAATTCTTGGACCATTGGCATCCTGATGTGGCATTCTGGTTTGAATCAGAATTGTGGCCTAATCTTGTGACCGAGACCCATCACAAGGGAATACCCATGGTTCTTGTAAACGCACGCATGTCGCCCCCATCTTTTGAAAAGTGGCAACAATGGCCCGGCTTCGCCAAGAGTTTGATGGGGTGTTTTGATTTGGTGCTGGCACAGACAGATACCGACGTTGAGCGATATGCCTCGCTCGGGGCAAAGCAGGTGGAGCGCATTGGCAATTTGAAATTCGCCGTGCCGCCCCTGCCTTGTGATGAAGGCACCCTGGTTGAAATACGAACCCGTACCGGTCTGCGCCCCATGTGGTTGGCCGCGAGCACGCACGATGGCGAAGAGAAGATGGCTTGGGATGTTCATTGCTCGGTCAAGAAATCACATCGTGATCTGTTGACGATCATTGTTCCACGCCATCCAGAGCGCGGCGAAGACATCGCCGCCATGTTGCGAGAAAACGGGGCTACCGTTGCTATCCGGTCGAACAGCGAACCTGTCACCCCTGAAACAGACATCTATCTGGCCGATACAATCGGTGAACTCGGACTGTTCTTTAGATTATCGACAATTGTGTTCATGGGAAAATCACTGGTCGAGGCTGGCGGGCAAAACCCCATCGAACCGGCACGGCTGGGAGCTGCTATTTTGGTCGGGCCACACACGTGGAACTTTGCCGAAGTTACCAAATCTATGCGCGAAGCAGGCGGGATAGAGATCATCGCCAACACCTCAGAACTTGCCCATGCTGTCGCCACGGATTTAGGAAATCCATCCCGAGCGCAATCGCGCGCGCAAGCGGCGCTTAAATATGCCGAAGCCGAGTCCGCCGTTTTAGAGCGCTTTATAGATCGCATCACGCCGTTTTTGGACCCCGCCGAGGGCAACACTCATGCGCGCACCTGACTATTGGCAATCGGGGCCAACTGCTGCAATCGGGCATTTGCTCTCTCCGTTGGGCGCCTTATATGCCATAGCAACCAGTTTGCGCGCATCGGCACAGCCTTCATGGAAAGCCCCCGTACCGGTTATATGCCTGGGAAACTTGGTCATGGGTGGCGCGGGCAAGACGCTCGTCGGGACACACCTTGCGCGCCAACTGATCAAGATCGGTCAAAACCCACACATCATTATCCGCGGATATGGCGGCGGCTTAGCCGGGCCCACGCAAGTGGATGCAGACACACATACACATTATGACGTGGGTGACGAAGCGTTGTTATATGCTGAAATAACATCAACGTGGGCAGGCACTGACCGCGTGGCATCGGCAAAGTGTGCCGTCGATGCGGGTGCCGATGTCATCATTATGGACGATGGTTTTCAAAACCCTTCACTAGCTAAAACAATGAGTATTCTGATTTTTGATGGAAACTATGGTGTCGGGAATGGTTATGGGTTCCCCGCCGGCCCACTGCGAGAATTTTTGGGTAGCGGCATTAAACGGGCCAATGGCATTGTCGGCATTGGGCAGTTACCGCAATCCATTTTGTCCGCGGCGCGCGACAAGCCTGTCTTTATCGCGAATACCGTTTCAACACCGGATAACGACGACTTGAAAGGTAAACGCGTCTTAGCCTTCGCTGGTATTGGACGGCCCCAAAAGTTTTTCGACAGTCTTTCTGCCGCAGGCGCCGACATCGTACATTCAGTTGGCTTTTCCGATCATCATAACTATACCGATGCGGAAATCCGAACCCTTAAAAAAGAGGCCGAGATAAAATCAGCAATGCTGGTGACGACAGCCAAGGATCATGTTCGTTTAAGTCCTGAAATGAAACCGACCGTCACAGTATTCAACGTCGATATCAAATGGCAAAATACGTCCGCGTTCGTGGATTTTATCACCCAGAGCATCGAGTCGAAGAAAGCCCATGCTTAGGCCCGCCACACCTTTTGCCAGATATGTGCGTCACCCCCTCGAGGCCTTTGGCGCTGTCATTCTATGGGGTATTTTTCGTATTCTGCCCTTAGATTGGGCATCGGGATTGGGTGGTGCCGTCGCGGCATGGATAGGCCCAAAACTCAAAATCTCAGAGCGGGCACGAACCCGGATTAAAACTGTTTTCCCAGAAAAGTCAGATTTCGAGGTCGAGGATATCATTCGCGGAACGTGGAATAACCTGGGGCGTACCGTCTCAGAGTTCCCACATTCTAGCCGTTTGTCTTTTGATCCAAAGGATGGGCGCGTTCAAGTCATCGGCATTGAGCATTTGGAGCAATTCCGTGATGACGGAGAAGCTGGAATATTTTTTAGCGCCCATATAGGCAACTGGGAATTGGCGCCGCTGACAGCGGTGGCATATGACATTGATACTGTCTTTGTTTACCGCGAAGCCAACAATCGACTGATGGAGCGGATCTATTTAATGGGGCGATCCAACCTTAAGGATATTTTGGTCCGCAAAGGTAACGAGGGTGCCAAGGGCATCATGAAGGCGCTTCGTGAAAAAAAACATGTTGGCATGCTTGTCGATCAAAAAATGAACGATGGGATGGCGGTACCGTTCTTTGGCCGCGATGCCATGACAGCTCCTGCATTGGCCGCGATGGCGCTCAAATTCAAGTGCCCCATTATGCCGGCCCGTATCATCCGCACCAATGGCGCACATTTTCAAATAGAGTTAAGCAAACCGTTCTTTGCCGAAAGCACAGGTGATCGCGAAGCCGATATGCTTCAGGTTATGATTCATGTGAATAAAATCATCGAAAGCTGGATTCGTGAACATCCTGACCAGTGGATGTGGCTTCACAACCGGTGGCCCAAAGACACTGCTGACGAACAGAGCTAATTTGGCATCGGCCCAAGCACGACTTCAGGGTCGACAGGTGTCTTGCCGTGCGTCATGCCAAAATGCAAATGCGGTCCCGTTGCCCGACCCGTCTGGCCGATGGAACCCAGCGTTGTACTCAAGTCAACTTGTTGTCCTGGCTCGACAAATGTTTCGTTCAAATGGATATAGATGGATCGCAGACCCAAACCGTGGTCGATCAATACCGTCTTGCCGTTAAAGAACATCCCCGGGTGCACAAACACAACACGCCCCGGAGCCACAGCGCGGATCGGCGTACCCGTGGGGGCGGCGATATCGGTCCCATAATGAGGACGACGCGGTTTGCCATTTAAAATGCGTTGCGACCCGTAAACACCAGATATCCGGCCCGTCGCGGGCCATTGAAAGCCGCTCAGATAAAACGGCTGATCACTGGTTTCTTTACGAGCCGCATTTATGGCTTTTTTCTCTTTGCTAATTCGCGCGATGGCCTTGGGGTCAGGTGTCACTTTACGTTTCGGCAAGCCATCAATCCGCTCGACCTTAAACTCGCGGTCCACGACAATAATCTGTTTTTGGTGCACGCGATCTGACATCTTGATCAACAGCGTTTTTTCGCCTGCTTCATCGCGTCCGAATGAAACCAGGAAATGCCCATCTGCTGAAACATCGACCGGTTGCTGATCCAGGCTGACCTCGGCACCTGGTTCGGTTTTCCCAAGCATCAACCCACCCTCCACCGCTTGACCGAACAACTCCAACGATACGTCCGCGTGGATGCTGGTTGCCGCAACTAACACCAGGGCTGACATCATCAACGCTCTGATCACAGTAACGTGCCCTGCGGATCGTCCGTTGAGGATTCAGATTTGTTGGATTTTCGGATAGGTTTTGTGGCCACAGCACCACCTGAAATCCGCGCCGATCGCTCACCATCTTTGAGCCGGAGCAAGACATCATCCCCGGGCGATAACTGGCTAACGGACTGAATGGGTGCGCCACTCGCATCCGTGACCAGGGCAAAGCCGCGATCCAATACCCGTTCGTAGGAATAACTGTCCAGCAACTTGCCCGCCGTCAACAAACGTTCCCGTTTGCGCGCCAACAAACGGTCAGTGCTACGCCGCAGATCCTGGAACTCACGCTCGACAGCTTTTCTGCCATCGACCACCACACGGTCTGGCCTGGGAATACGATTGGGAACCTTGGCCCGACGACGCATCAACCCGGTTTTCAGGCCGTTACCCAATCGTTCTGACCAATCATCCAGTCGCTGTGATGAATCTTCTAATGTCCGGCGTAAGTTCGGCAACCCGCGCGCAAGGGCCGTCACATCGCGTCTGGCACCATCCAATGTGCGACGAATACCGCGAAGCAATCGCCCTTCGCAGTCGATGACTTGAGCCAAAATTTCTGAGCGGACAGGCACGGCCATTTCTGCCGCTGCTGTCGGTGTCGGCGCACGCACGTCAGCAGCCAAATCGATCAACGTCCAGTCGGTTTCATGACCGACCGCGGATATCAGCGGAATCTCGGAATTGGCCGCCGCGCGGACCACCAATTCCTCGTTGAAGCACCAAAGATCTTCAAGCGATCCGCCACCGCGCGCGACGATGATTAAATCAGGCTTCGTAATCTTCCCACCCACATTGAGCATATTGAAGCCATTGATCGCATTGGCGATTTGGTTCTCGGCACCCTCGCCCTGCACCAGCACGGGCCAGACCAGCACATGCCTTGGGAACCGGTCCGATAGCCGATGCAAGATATCACGAATCACCGCGCCCGTCGGCGACGTCACAACGCCGATCACATCGGGTAAATGCGGAATATCCTGTTTGATGACGTCATCGAATAATCCTTCGGCGGCGAGTTTCTTTTTCCGATCCTCCAGAAGCTTTAGCAGCGCACCTTCGCCCGCCAATTCCATCGTCTCAACGACCATCTGGTATTTAGATCGACCGGCGTATGTCGTAATCCGTCCTGTGGCGACGACCTCCATGCCATCTTCGGGGTTGATCCCAAGACGTCCCGCCGTCCCGCGCCAACACACGCCGTCCATCACGGCGCTGTCGTCTTTTAGGGTAAAATACAAATGCCCAGAGGCTGCGCGCTTGAATCCCGATATCTCACCGCGCACGCGCACATAGGAAAACGCCCCCTCAACCGTCGACTTGACCAAGCCAGACACTTCGGTGACTGAAAATATAGGAACGTTATCCCCACTATTGCGGTTGGACGGCGCGTCACTCATAACTAAACTGTATGTCTTACAGATGGCGTGAAGACAACAGTCGAATGTTATGACACGTGCGCTTTTAATATTGTTCATTGGGGAGTGAAACGAGATGAAGGTCTTATTGGTCGGCGGTGGCGGTAGAGAGCACGCCTTGGCTTGGGCAATGTCAAAGTCACCAAAACTCACCAAATTATATGCAGCACCCGGCAATGCCGGAATCGCCGACGTTGCAGAATGTATTGATATCAGTGCCGAAGATGTCCCCGCGATTTGCACCGCCGTCAAAGACTTAGGCATCGACTTTGTTGTTGTCGGACCAGAAGCCCCATTGGTTGAGGGGTTGGCCGATAAAGTCCGTGCGATGGATATTCCTGTGTTTGGCCCGTCTGCTGCTGCGGCGGAGCTAGAGGGTTCCAAAGGAATGATGAAAGATCTGATGGCGAAATACGATATCCCCACGGCCGATTATCAACGCTTTGACGAACCCGATGCCGCTAAGGAATACATTCGCGTCAAAAATCATCCGGTCGTCGTCAAAGCCGATGGCTTGGCAGCGGGCAAGGGTGTGGTCCTAAGCCACACGTTAAACGAGGCCTATGCCGCCGTTGATCACATCATGATCGAAGAAGCCTTCGGACATGCCGGCGCCGAGATCGTGATCGAAGAATTCATGGTTGGCGAAGAAGCCAGTTTTTTCGCCCTGTGCGATGGCACACGGGCCATTCCGCTGGCTGGTGCCCAAGATCACAAACAGGTTCACGATGGTGATCATGGCCTCAACACAGGGGGCATGGGCGCATACACGCCAGCACCTGTGCTTGATGAGGCCATGCAAAAACGCATCATGGATGAGATCATCAATCCAACAATCGAAGCCATGGCCAAAGAAGGCGCACCCTATTCAGGCGTTTTATTTGCTGGACTGATGATCACCGACGACGGCCCCAAAGTCATCGAATTCAATGTCCGATTTGGCGACCCGGAATGTCAGCCGATCATGTCGCTATTGAAATCTGATGCCTTAGAAATGCTACACGCAGCGGCCACGGGCAATTTGGATAAGATCAAGCTCAAATGGGATAAACGCGCCGCGCTGACTGTCGTTATGGCGGCCGAGGGGTATCCCGGACGCTATCAGAAAGGCACGGCAATCAACGGTGTCGATGACGCCAATGCTATGGATGATGTCACTGTTTTTCATGCGGGCACGGCACTCGGCGATGACGGCCAGTTGGTCGCCAATGGCGGACGAGTGCTGGGCGTTACCGCATTGGGTGATACCGTGGCCGACGCACAAAAGCGCGCCTATGAGGCCGTCGATGCCATCGATTGGCCCGAGGGCTTTTGCCGACGCGATATCGGTTGGCGCGCCATAGATCGCTGAACAACTGGCGTTAAGCAACTGGACGGCTTGGGGTATCGTCCCTATATCTCCCTCAACACCTTCAACGCTGGGGAAGAAACATGGACGAAAAAACACTTAACGAAATCCAGGCTGATGCCTTTCGGGGATTGGTCGCGCATCTGCAAAAACGCACCGATGCGCAAAACATCGACATCATGAATTTGGCCGGTTTCTGCCGGAATTGCTTGTCGAAATGGCTGGTCGCAGGCGCTGAAGCGCGCGGTGTTGAGCTGTCGATGGATGACGCGCGCGAAATGGTTTATGGCATGCCCTACGACGAGTACAAAGAAAAGCATCAGACTCCGGCATCCGAAGAACAAAAAGCAAAATACAAAGAAACCATGCCACTTCACGCCGAGATTTCCGGCCACAACTGATCTTATCGGACTTTAGTTCATGGAAAACCTTCCACCGCCGATGGCGGCACGGCGACCGAATTTTTGGCAAAATTCTGGCTATCATCTGCTGGCACCCGATGCCGATGGGCAACTGACCGTTACAGATGATTTTCTGCGGGCCTATTTCAATCGCCCGGAAGTCGCCCCGGTAGAAGAATCCTGCGACAAGGAACGTGCGCTGCATGCAGCACTTTTGTCGGAACCCAAACGATCCGTTAGCGCCAAAGATATCGAAGCGCTCGAAGACCCGGACGGACGCGAAAATTACAAAGTCTTGATCGATTTCCGTGATCGATTGGTCAACGCAGGCACGGTCGAAGGGTGCTATTTAGATATCTTTCGCGAAGGTGACGTGCGTATTCCACCATTATTCCTGGACCAAATGGCGAACGTGATTATCCGTCAAGTATTGGACGGCACCGACGATCCGTTTCGCGCACGCGCAGCAGAACTGCTGTTTCGTGAACAAACTGTGACGGTGCACGAAGGCTCCATCCTTTCCGGTGATTTAGAGACCGTTGAGATGCTCGCCAATACAGGGGGCATGGGCTCCATCGGTAAGCTGTTGGTCGAAGGTGGCGTAAAGCCAAAACAGGTCGATCTGGACGTCATGCAGGCCGACAATGCCCATAAATACTGGCAGCGTGACGAATTGCACGACATGGTCCTCGATTTGTCGTTTACTCGTGAGGGTCTGGATGCGCTGTGCCGCGTGCTCGAAGGATGGGTGCTGCATTTCACGGGTGCCGAAGTTTCCATTCAGCCGGTACAAAAGATCACCGACGAAAAATGGGTGTGGCATATCGGGCTTGATCCCGACGCCAGCGGCATACTGAATGATCTCTATAACGATGTAGATGTCGACGAAGATCGCCTCGCGCGTTTGCTGTCGCTGTTCCGCATGGAATTCAAAGACCCAAGCCTGATGCAGCCTGATATCGCAGGCCGCCCGATCTACTTAGGGTTAGCGATGTCCGAGAAAAAACGCCTGCGTCTAAAGCCGCAGAATATTTTGGTCAATCTGCCCTTGGCGCCAGAGGCCTGACCCACAGCATCCATCGTCCTTGTTAAGCAGGCTCGGCCAACTCTCGTTCAGGGAACAGCATCCAAAATGTTGTGCCCTCATCAGCGTTACTCTCGAATCCGATCTCCCCACCCATGGCTTCAACCAACTGCTTGGTGATCGCGAGACCGACACCCGTCCCTTGAATCTCGGTTGTTTCTCGACCCAATCTATTGAATGGCTGAAAGAGCTCCCTTTGACGGGTATCAGGAATGCCCGCGCCTGTGTCGCTAACAAAAATCCGGACCTTATCGCCCTCCACTCGCTCGCAACCGAAGTTCACTTCACCTCCTGTCCTGTTATACTTAATGCTATTGGACAGAAGATTTAGAACGATCTGCTTAAATCGCCTACGATCGACATGGATACCTTTTATTTCACCGGGGTTTCCCGACATCGTAATTTGTCGTTCTTTGGCAATTGGGCGCATCAGTTCTAGGCATTCACGAAAGACACTGGAAGGCATCAAATGCTCCATGTTCAAGTCGATGGTATCGTTCTCAATTCGTGCTAAATCCAGAACATCACTTATCATTTCGAGAAGTAGAGCGCCGCTTTCTCTGATATTGCTAACAGAGATTTTCTGCGCATCCGTTAAGGGCTGCTTTGTATTGAACTCAAGGACCTGGCTAAAACCAAGAATGGCATTTAATGGAGTCCGAAGTTCATGACTCATGAGGGACAAAAATTCGGACTTAGCTTGGCTTGCCTTTTCAGCCTCTTTCTTTGCTTTCTCCAGCTCCTGAGTGCGCTGAGAAACCATTTCTTCGAGGTTTTGCCTGTGCTGACGAATCTCATTCTCAGAACGATCCCTGTTCATGACAATCGAAGCTAGTCGTGCAGCATAACGCAAATCATTTAACTCTTGCTCGTTCGGCAAAGCGGGGTGGTTGTAGTACATCCCGAATGCACCCAACACCTCGTCAGACGCATTTTTAATAGGCTCCGACCAACAACAACGTAGTCCATGCGGAACGCATATTGCTTGATGTTCTGCCATTTGGGATCCGTCTTTATATTCTCAACAAGAACTGTTTTTCCTGTGCAAGTAGAAGTTCCACAAGAGCCGACAACAGGCCCATTCACAAGCCCATCAACGGCTTCACAATATTCTGTGGGCAGGCTCGGCGCGCCTCCATGCCTTAGCGTGTTGCCCTCAAGAATTAACATTGAACAACGCATTCCTGGATGGCGTGACTCATACAATCGAGCGATGGAATCATAAATCGCACGCGCGGAAACGCCAGTTGCAATCATCTCGAGAATATTTGATGTCTCGCGTATAAACTGCTCCGTATTCTTGCGTTCCGTAATATCTACGTGAGTTCCAACGAGACGAGATGGTTTATCGTCTAGATCATAATTGGCTAAAAATGCGCGAGAGAGAACATGCACCCAGTGCCCATTTTTGTGGCGCATACGCATTTCGACTTCAAAATTCGCTTCTTTCTCCGAAATATAATCCTGAACCTTTTTAAGTACATATTCTCGGTCGTCTGGGTGAACCAGTGATGCCCAGGTGTCGATCGAAGCGGCGATTTCATCTTCTTCATATCCGAGCATGGAAGACCAACGAGGAGAGTAATAAACCTCATCCGTTTCCAGGTTCCAATCCCACAATCCATCTCTTGCACCACGCATTGCCAATGAAAAACGATCTTCATTTTGCTGTGCGGTTGTCTGATTAGCCATGCTTGTACCAACTGATGTGTGTAGATCAGTGACTTTGAAATTTGCTTATACTGATTGGGACAATCATACGCAGGAAACAAAGGAAATAATATCCGGGTTTATACATAGTATGTTCTGCGCAAAAAACTTGGGGAAATACCGGTTAATCTTACATTGGTGCATGAGGCTTAGTCCCCCTCACCTGTCCTCTCCCCCATGTTATGGGAGGAGAGGGACCCTGACGATAGAGTTCCCATTCTCATCACTCTCCCCCTAAAAGGGGGAGAGGTTAGGTGAGGGGGTTATCGTTTTAGCTGAAAGAAATCCTTCAACAGCGCACTCGCATCTGACTCCAGCAATCCACCAATAACCTCGGGCGCGTGATGACACGTGGGATGAGAAAACACCCGTGCGCCATGATCCACGCCACCGCCCTTGGGGTCATATGCTGCAAACACCAACCGGCGAATGCGAGCCAGCGAAATCGCCTGAGCACACATCGCGCACGGCTCCAACGTTACAAACAAATCGCAATCAATCAGCCGCGGCGAGCTTAGGATATTGGCAGCGTCTCTGATCACCCGGATTTCAGCATGTGCGGTCGGGTCGTGATCGTTTTCAACCCTGTTTCCCGCAACACTGAGCACATCACCCGTAGGTCCAACCAGCACCGCACCTACAGGTACCTCGCCCTTATCAGCCGCTTGATTAGCGGCGATTAGCGCCATTTTCATAAACTCGGTATCGGTCTTTGCCATTCGCTGACCCTGCCGCTCCGTTTAGCCCCGGTCAAGGATGCTTGACTTTAAAGTCCACGCACGCCATCCCATCGGCATGTCAGACACATCCTCAACACCCGATAAACAAGAACGCATCGCCAAAGTCATGGCGCGCGCTGGATTATGTTCCAGACGCGAAGCCGAACGCTGGATCGAAGCGGGGCGCGTCATCGTAAATGGCGAGAAATTGACCACGCCCGCCTGCGTTGTCGGCCCCAACGATACCATTGTTGTTGATGGCAAACCGCTGCCAACCAAACAGGAAAGCCGCCTGTGGCGATATCATAAACCGACCGGGTTGGTGACATCTCATCGCGATAACGAGGGGCGGCAAACCGTCTTTGATACGCTGCCTAAGACATTGCCAAGGGTCATTTCTGTCGGGCGGTTGGATTTAAATTCAGAGGGCTTGTTGCTGCTGACCAACGATGGCGAGCTGGCACGAAAACTCGAACTGCCCGCCACCGCCTGGACGCGCCGGTATCGGGTGCGCGCGCACGGACGCGCGAAAGACGAAGATTTGGCGGCCTTGAAAAACGGCGTCAAAATCGATGGCGTGCGTTACGGCGGGATTGATGCGGCGTTCGAAAAGCGTACAGGTGCCAATGCTTGGCTGACCGTTTCTATTAAAGAAGGCAAAAATCGCGAAGTCCGCAAAGTGATGGAGCATGTCGGTCTGAACGTGAACCGCTTAATTCGGACAGCGTATGGGCCGTTTCAGTTGGGTCACCTGAAGCCCGGCGACGTTGAAGAAGTGAAGCCAAAAGTGCTGCGCGAACAGATCGGCTCCTACTTGTCATGAGAATTGTAGGCGGAGAATTCAAAGGACGACGCCTGACCGCGCCCGAAGGTCGCGACGTGCGGCCCACGTCGGACCGCGTTCGTGAGAGCGTTTTTAATGTCCTCGAACACTCGCGATTTTCACCGGGCATCAGGGATGCATCGGTCATAGATATCTTTGCTGGAACGGGTGCGCTGGGCCTCGAAGCCTTAAGCCGCGGCGCCCGTGCCGTGACATTCGTTGAACACGATGACCGTTCCCGTGCAGCGATCCTCAAAAATGCCGGCACCCTGGGGAAAGCGCGCGCCATTCATGTGCTCCGCCTCGACGCCACTAAGTTACCGCCCCCACCCCGTGCAGCCCATTGCCCCGCGACATTGGCATTTTTAGATGCGCCGTATGATCAGGATATTTCAGAACCGACTTTGCTATCGCTCCAAGGGCGGGGATGGATCAACGAGGATACGCTTTGCATTGTCGAAACCCCATCGAAATCAGAGTTCGCTGCCCCGCGCGGTTTCGAAATTCTCGATCAACGGAAATACGGGGCAGCAATGATCAGCTTTTTGAAAATTGCTGATAGCTCTGCGGTTTCTTCAACGACGACCGAATAACTTTTCAATATCCGCGAGTTTGAGTTCGACGTAGGTGGGACGACCGTGGCTGCATTGACCGGAATGGGGCGTGGCTTCCATTTCACGCAGTAACGCGTTCATTTCATGGGCACTCAGGACGCGCCCTGCCCTGACACTGCCATGGCAGGCCATGGTCGCGCACACATCATCAATACGTTTTTCCAGCGCGACGGCGGTGTCCATTTCCTCTAAATCATCCGCCAAATCCCGGATCAGCCCCTGAACATTAGTTTCACCCAATAAGGCCGGGACTTCTTGGACGGCAATCGCTCCGGTGCCGAATGGTTCAATGATCAGGCCCAGTGCTGCGAACTCTTCGGCACGCGATAATACCCGATCACAGGCGGATTCTTCCAGTTCCACCACTTCAGGGATTAACAGCATCTGGCGTTGCACCCCGCCCTCTGCAGCCATGGCCGTTTTGATCTTTTCCTGGGTCAAGCGTTCATGCGCAGCATGTTGATCGACAATCACAATTCCATCGCTGGTTTGCGCAACCACGTACGTTTTATGCACCTGGGCACGGGCAACACCCAGAGGATAATCCAACGCAGGGCCATCAGTGACGACCCCATCTGCGTCCACATGTTCCATGCGCGCAGCCGGGGCGGCTTCCATGCCGGGCGTACCCCCCAAGGGCCGATAAAAATCCTGCGCCTGTTCAGACAAGGCGCGCGACGGATGTTGCGGCTGATACGCATAAGGATTGCCACCCCCGCCACCCATAGCTCCACCACCCATGGGCAGGGAGCCCGGTTTAAACGCCCCCAATGCGGCACCTGCCACAGTGGTCGATGCCCGATGACCCGCTTCCGCCAAACCATGACGCAATGCGCCGACGATCAAACCACGCACCATTCCCGCATCCCGGAACCGGACTTCGGTCTTGGCCGGGTGAACGTTGACGTCGACTTGCCTGGGTGGAATTTCCAAAAACAACGCCAGCAACGGGTGACGGTCGGATGCCAAAAACTCCCGGTACGCGCCACGTACCGCGCCCAGCACAAGGCGATCCTTGATCGGGCGGCCATTCACAAACAGGAACTGCATCGCCGCGTTACCGCGGTTATACGTGGGCACGCCCGCATATCCTGTCAGGTGCAGGTCTTCACGCTCGGCATCGACCAAAAACGCATTATCGCGAAAATCTTTGCCCATGATCGCGCTCAAACGCTCCAGCCGCGCATCGAATAAATCACCCGACACGGCGGGTAATTTCAGGATATCTCGCTTTTCATCCTTGAGCGTGAAACCAATTTCTGGATGCGCCATGGCAAGCTGTTGCATCGCTTCATTAATACGACCTTGCTCTGTTCGGGCCGTCTTCAAAAATTTGAGTCGTGCTGGCGTCGCATAAAACAAATCGCGCACTTCAATCCGTGTGCCCTGGTTAAAGGCCGCAGGCTCGGGCAGGCCGACCCGCCCTCCTTCGACCTTAATGACCCAGGCACCATCAGCATCTTTGGGGCGACTGGTGATGGTCATTCGGCTCACCGCGCCGATGGACGGCAGAGCTTCGCCCCGGAACCCCAAGGTCGATATGCTCGTTAGATCATCATCTGGCAATTTCGATGTTGCGTGACGTTCAACCGCTAACGACAACTCGTCCGCTGTCATACCTTTGCCGTTGTCGGTAACAATGATCTCGGTCTGGCCGCCATCGCGAACAGCGACATCTATCCGGGTAGCCCCGGCATCAATTGCATTTTCGACCAATTCTTTAACAGCCGATGCTGGCCGCTCCACCACTTCGCCTGCGGCAATCCGATTAACCAGTGTTTCTGGTAAACGGCGGAGCGTCATTCAGCATCACCTCGCATACGCTTAAAGACCTTCACAAATTGTCGCAGCCGATTGGGCGCAGACTCACCACCTGCGAAAACGGGCTCCAAATCACCCGTGAGTTCTTTTCCCAGTTGTACACCCCATTGATCAAACGGATTGATATCGAGGATCCGCGCCACGGCTACTGTTTTGTGCTCGTAAAGTGCGATCAATTTGCCCAGCATGCGTGCATCCAGATCTTTGTAGACCAAGACGCTAGAGGGCTGGTTTCCAGAAGCATACCGGTGCATGTCGCTTCGGTCCGCGCGCCCAAACGCCATGGCGTCGGCCTGGGCAATCGCGTTGGCGGTCAGCACATTGTGCATGTTGCTGCCGTTGCCAATCGGAGTCGCAAACACCAGGAAGTCCAATGCGACCAAATCTGTTCCCTGGTGCAATTGCTGGAAAAACGCATGTTGTGCGTCAGAGCCAATTCCACCAAAAACGATGGGCTGCGTTCGATAAGGGACTTCTTCTCCGGAAACGGTGACACGTTTGCCGTTACTCTCCATCTCCAACTGTTTCAGATAATCAGAGAACAATCGCAGGCGGGTGTCGTATGGCACACATGCTTCGGCACGGGCATTCAAAAAATTGGTATTCCAGATGCTGAACAAGGCCATCATGATCGGCACGTTTTCAGCAATCGGGGCTGACAAGACATGTTCATCAATTTCGCGCGCACCCCCACGAAGATCAGCGAACGCGTCCCAACCAAAGGCCAATGCCATTGGCATACCAACAGCGGACCAGATTGAGTAACGACCACCCACCCAATCCCAGATAGCAAAAATTCGATCATCAGCAATGCCAAAAGCTTGGGCTGCAGAAGTGTTCGCTGTAATGGCAACGAAATGTGATGCCCATTGATCGCCAATGGCGTCCTGCATTTCCGCCTTGGCCCGCGCTGCATTCATTTCAGTTTCAAGCGTGGTAAAAGACTTTGAAGTGACGATAATCAGCGTTTCGGCCATATCCAAACCGCTGAATGCCCGATCATAGGCGGTGCCATCGACGTTTCCACAAACACCGACCGTCATTTCCTGCGCTAGGCTGTCACTCAACGAATCAAGTGTCAAAAGCGGTCCCAATTCAGAACCCCCAACACCAATCGAAATTACATTCCGAAAGGGCCGTCCATTAGATGCAGTGATGGTGCCGGATCGCACAGCATCGACAAAAGTCTTTACCTGTTCATCACAGGCGGCAACTTGCGCATGAACCTCTGGATCTGCCGTTGGTGTTCCACGACACGCGGTATGCAATGCGGCGCGGTCTTCGACAACGTTTACCCGCTCGCCCCGGGCCATGCGTTGCAAAAATGGAAAAACTTCTCTTTCTTCGGCCAAATCGATCAGGGTCGCGAGAACCGAATCGTTGACCCGCTGTCTGGAGAAATCGACATAGAGATCACCCAGATCAATCGCCAAACGATCCGCGCGCGAAGGATCATCCGCGAACAATTGGGAGAGATGTTCCAAGCGGGAATCCGGCGCATAATCGCCGAGTTTCTGCCAAATTTGGGAATCCGATACGAGAGCCATAGGCACTTCTATCAGATGCCTAAACCAAGCTCCATAACCTGATTGTAATTATTCTGTTGCTGAAATGCCAACAGGCTTACCAGCGATAACAAAGCTCAGTTTTTCGGGCTGATACAACTGATTTGCGACCCGTTTTGCGTCCTCTAAAGTCACCGCTTCGATATAGCTGTTGCGCTTGTCGATGTAATCAATGCCAAGATTGTCGTTTTGCATCGCGACCAGCATATTGGCGATGGTCGACGAAGATGTGAATCGGAGCGGGAACGCCCCTGTCAGATATGTCTTGGCATCATTCAATTCCTGCTGAGTGGGTCCGTTTGCGGCGAATTCCTGCCAAACGTCACGGATCACATAAACGGTTTCTTTGACCCGCTCATTGGCGGTCCCAGCACCACCCATGACAGCAGCAGATGAATCCAAGGGCATCAAATAGCTATAGACGGAATACGCTAGACCACGTTCTTCACGAACCTGCTGATACAGCCGGGAGACGAAGCTGCCACCACCCAGAATGTAGTTCAGTACATGCGCCGTATAAAAATCAGGATCGTCTCGCGAAATGCCAGCGTGGCCAAACTGGATAGAGCTTTGCGGCACATCCACATCAATCACCGTGATCCCCCCAGAAAGTGCCGCCTTGATCTCCGGAACACCGGTCGATGTTGCTTTCGCAGGCAAGCCCCCGAAAGTCTTATCCAAATAAACCTTTAGCTCATCCGCTGTGATATCACCGACCACACCGATGATCAGCGTATCCCGAGCGAAGCGGTTTTTTGTAAACGCGCGCAAATCATCGCGCGTGATAGCGGTCAATCCCTCGACTGTACCATTCGATGGCTGCGCATAAGGATGGTCGCCAAAGGCCATTTCCAAAATTTTGCGGCTGGCCCGATAGTTGGGCGACTGGCTGTTCTGCTTTACCCGTGACACCAGCTGAGTGCGAATTCGATCAACCGGTTCTTCATCGAACCGGGCTTCTGTAAGCGCTAAGCGAGCTAACTCAAAAGCATAATCACGATGCTTGTTCAGCGTCCGAAATGTTCCACGAAAGGAATCCAGACCTGCACTGAAACTCAGTGTGATGGAGCGGTCATCGAGCGCCGTTTGAAACGCTGTGCTATCCAGGTCGCCAGCACCTTCATCGATCGTCGTAGCCGCTAGTGCCGCCAAACCCTGTTTGTCAGATGGATCCAGCGCGCCACCACCAAGGAATTTAAACTCCATGGTGACAATTGGATTGGAATGATCCCGCACCAACCAAGCTTCTACACCTTTTTCACTTATGACGCGCTCGACCTCGACGGCATGCGCTGATGTGCCAGAAATCAGCACACCAACGCCCAGAATCAGGACGGCAATCATCGACTGCGTGATACGACGGATGGCTTCTCTCATGATCATGATGTTCATCACTGCCCGATCAACTCTGTGGCTTTGGTAAAAGTTGAGACGTCACATGAAACGTGCCCTCAAAAACATGCTTTGCAGCCGCAATGACGGCCTCTGGCGTCACTTCGGAAATGCGAGCTGGCCAACTCTCAACCTCATCAATAGAACCGCCACTGGTCAGCGCCACACCAAAGACGCGTGATGCCGTCCCAAAATTGTCGCGGGCAAAAGCTGCGTGGTTCTGCAATCGATCTATCGCGTCATCGACCTCTTTTTTGGTGACGCCTTCGTTGATCAAGCGCGATAATTCTTCATCGACGGCGGGATCAATCAATGCCAAATCTGTCCCGGGCTTGGGCGACACATAAAAGAAAAATGTCGCTGGTCCCAATGCATCGGGGCTATAGTAAGATCCCGCAGACAACGCGATTTTGTCATCCAGAACCAAACGCTTGTGCAGGCGACTTGATGCACCGCCACCCATCAACTCTGTCAGAATCTGTAGCGCATAGCGATGTTGCCCCTCGCCATAACTATAACTGGGTGCCAAGTAACTGCGGTTCCAACGTACTTGAGTGACACGCTCGTGCTCGAGGATGACGCGCTTATTCGCACGTGCGGGTGGTTCGATCGTGCGTTCACGCTTGATATCAGGGCCGCGCGGAATGACGCCATAATATTTCTCAGCAAGCGGCTTGATTTCATCAACCGTAACGTCGCCCTCGACGATCAAGACTGCATTATTGGGCGCATAGTATTTTCGGTAGAACGCCAAAATTCGATCCAAATCGAGCGCCGCGATTTCATGCTCCCATCCAATGATCGGACGCCGATACGGATAGTTCGTGAACAACGTCGCGTTGACCTGTTCACCCAATTGGGCACGCGGATTGTTATCAACCCGCGAACGGCGTTCTTCCAAAACAACGTCACGTTCCGGCACCACTTCGTCAGCGGTAATCACCAAATTGGTCATTCGGTTGGCTTCGTACTTCATCACCATTTCAAGCCGATCTTTGGCAATGGTCTGGAAGTATGCCGTGTAATCGTATGACGTGAAGGCGTTCTCTTGCCCACCATTACGCGCGATTTTTTTCGAGAACTCGCCCGACTCAGTGGTTTTTGTGCCTTTGAACATCAAGTGTTCTAGCAAGTGCGCGATTCCGCTTTCGCCTTCACCTTCGTCAGCAGAGCCGACCTTGTACCAAACCATCTGCCGCACGACAGGGGCGCGATGATTGGAGATCACCACCACCTGCATGCCGTTTTTCAAGGTGAATGTCTTGGGATCGAAAATCTTGGCTTCAATCGGTGACGTACTGACCAGCACCATCGAAAAGACGACAAGTGCGGCAAAAGGCGCCAAAAAGGCTTTGGATAAATATTTCGTCATACCGAGGATATGAAGGCGTTTCGAACAGGGATCAATGGCAAAAACCGTTAATCACAACAAGGTTACGAAGATTTAAAAGTCCAACAGGCCCTTTTTACCGCGTACTTTCTTGATCTTAGGCGTTTCACCTTCAGTGATTTCTTTGCCCAACGCTTGGTTTTCGCGAATGCGCTGCTGCTCTTTTTCAGCATCGACCACAACACCCTCGTAAGGTTTGTCATCAATCCAGAAAATCATTTTATCAGCCAAACGTTTGTCTTCTTTAGACAACAGTGAAGTCTCGGAGTTAACGACCTCGCGGATGGTCGGGTCCGCGACATTTGCACCCGTCCGTTCCATAATCGCATTTAGACCATTGGACAGAGCTGGGTCACGCGTCGGCTGGGTCCTGATCGACGCTTGGCGTTGCAGCAATGCGGCACGAGCTTCGTCTTGTGGTGTAATCGCTTGTGGGCGGACCGAACCAGGCTCTGGCGGGCGGAGCTGAAATTCCGGAGGCAAGCTTAAAGGTGGACGCTGATACACCGCGAATTCATCGGGTGCATCCTTGGAATTGCTGACGATTTTCTTGGCTGATTCGCATGCGCCCAAGCTAACGGCAACCGCACAAAGCAGCCCGGTACTCAAAATTTTCTGCCAACGTCGCTTCATTCTCATGTCACCGACAATCACACTACACTCTTAACATTCTATGAGGATTCCTCGCGAATGAACAGAGGTTCCAAGATTAACAATCCTGCACCAATGCAGATGGCCGTATCCGCCACATTAAACGCCGGCCAGTGATATCCAAATGCGTGGAAATCCAAAAAGTCCACCACCGCACCGTACTGGATGCGATCAATGACGTTTCCAATCGCACCACCAATCACAAGGCCTAATGCCCAAGCCGACCAATGGGTCGTCGACTTCCAAAGCCAGATGGACAGCCCCAACACAATCACAAGGGCGACACCCGTTAGGATATGAGGACCATAGGTGCTGTCCTGATTGAACAAACCAAAGCTCACGCCTCGGTTCCATCCCAAAACCAGATTAAAATTCGACGTGATTTCGATCACCCGTGGCGGGATCATCACGTCTTCTAAAATCCAACCCTTTGTCGCTTGATCCAGGGCAATGGCGACGATCGCCAGTACCATCCCTTTCAGGAACAGCAGGCGGGGTTTTACTGACGATGGCGAGACTTCGGTCACGATTGGAAATGATCGACCGCGTCGGCACACCGGTTGCAAACCGTTGGATGATCCGAGTTAGACCCCACTTCATCCAAAACTTTCCAGCAACGTTCGCATTTTTCACCCGAGGCGGTTTCGACAACAACGGCGACCCCGTCGACATCTTCGACACGATGGGCATCCGCCGGCGCGTCGCCATCAACAAAAGTAAGACCCGACGTAATGCACAAGTCAGCGACATCAATATCAGCGACCGCATCTTGGTATTTTGCATCGGCATACACTTTTGGATGCGCTTGAAGGCTTGCACCAATGACCTTGTTGGCACGGGCAACTTCCAATGCACCGGTCACCGCACGGCGGAGTGCACGGACATTCGACCATTTCTCAGCCAATGCCTCATCCGCCCAATCGGTGGGTACATCTGGGAAGGTGCGAAGATGCACAGAATTACCAGCACTCCGCTCTGGGTGGCGCGCCAACCAGGCTTCCTCAGCGGTGAAGCATATGAACGGCGCTAACCATGCGGTCAGATGGTCGAACAAAATATCCAACACAGTGCGGGCAGTACGGCGACTGACCGAGTCCAGACGGTCGCAGTACAGCGCGTCTTTCCGGATATCGAAATAGAATGCCGAGAGATCCACCGCACAGAAGGTGTGGAGTTCCGCAAAAAACGGTTGGAAGTCGTAGTTGTCACACGCCTGCTTTAAACTTTGATCTAACTTATGGATACGGTTCAGAACCCAACGCTCAAGCTCTGGCAATTCCTGGATATTCTCAATACGTTCGGATGCATCAAATTCAGCCAGGTTGCCGATAATGTAGCGCAGCGTGTTACGCAGACGGCGATAGATATCCGCCTGCTGTTTGACGATTTCAGGGCCGATCCGCAAATCTTCTGAGTAATCAGAGTTCACGACCCAAATGCGCAAGATATCGGCGCCGTATTGGGCGATAACTTCTTGTGGGGCGACCACGTTGCCGAGTGACTTCGACATCTTTTGGCCGTCTTCAGCCATCACAAATCCATGGGTCAGGACAGCATCATAGGGTGCTCGGCCGCGTGTTCCGCAGCTTTCCAGCAGCGACGAATGAAACCAACCACGATGCTGGTCGGAACCCTCAAGATATAGCGATGCCGGCCATTGCAGATCTTCCCAAGGGCCGTCTTCGAGACAGAAAGCATGCGTGCAACCACTGTCGAACCAGACATCCAAGATGTCCGTCACCTGTTCGTAGTCATCGGCGTTGTAATCGTTGCCTAAGAACCGGGATGGGTCAGAAGCGAACCAGGCATCTGCGCCCTCTTGTTTAAAGGCTTCCACAACACGATCCTGCACCGCTTGGTCACGCAATGGCTCGCCCGTTTCTTTGTTTACAAAGACTGTGATGGGCACGCCCCAAGCACGCTGACGCGATACCACCCAATCAGGGCGTTCTGCGATCATGCCGTTCAAACGGCGCTGACCAGATTCAGGAACAAACCGCGTCTCCGAGATCGCTTTTAACGCTTTATCACGTAAGCCATTGGTTTCCATTGAGATAAACCACTGCGCGGTGTTGCGGAAAATCAGTGGTTTTTTCGAGCGCCATGAATGCGGGTAACGGTGGACCAGTTTGCCTTTGCCCAGCAAACCACCAGCCTCAGCCAACACATCGGCAACATGGTCGTTACACTTGTACACGTGCTGACCAGCAAATAGCGGGACATGCTCAAAGAAGCAGCCGTCTTCGCCCACAGTATGCGGCACCTCGACCCCATTTTGTATACCCAGGACCCAGTCATCGGCACCATGACCTGGCGCGATGTGAACGATCCCTGTGCCCTCTTCGGTGGTCGCAAAATCAGCCGCCAACGCAGGGACGTCATAATCAAACCCTTGTCCACGGAGTGGGTGCGCACAAATCGTACCAGCCAGCGATGCGCCTTTGAAAGACGTCTCGACCTTATGACTTGTAATGCCGCACGCTTCGGCGAACGCGTCTAAGCGCGCTTCCGCAACAATCAATTGATCCCCGACAATCGCTCGGCTGTCATCGGTAACGCCTTTGACGGTGATCAGCGCATAATCAATATTCGCCCCATAAGCGACCGCGCGGTTGCCCGGCATGGTCCAAGGCGTTGTTGTCCAAATGACGATATTAGCGCCATCCAACACCCTATTCGGCGTCTCAACGATTGGGAACTTCACAAAAATCGTCGTCGATGTGTGATCGTGATACTCGACCTCGGCCTCCGCCAGCGCGGTTTTCTCAACCGGCGACCACATCACAGGCTTTGATCCGCGATACAACGAGCCATCCATCAGGAACTTACCCAATTCCTCGGCGATTTTGGCTTCGGCGGCGAACGTCATTGTGGTGTAGGGATGATCCCAATCACCCATCACACCGAGGCGCTTGAATTCTTCGCGTTGAATGTCGATCCAATGTTCGGCGAACTCGCGACATTCCTGACGAAATTCGACAACCGGCACGGCATCTTTGTCTTTTTTCTTTTTGCGGTACTTTTCTTCGATCTTCCATTCGATCGGCAGACCATGGCAATCCCAGCCCGGCACATAACGGGCATCCTTGCCCTGCATCTGCTGGGTGCGGTTGATCACGTCCTTTAAAATTTTGTTCAACGCGTGCCCGATATGCAGGTTCCCGTTGGCATAAGGCGGGCCGTCATGAAGAATAAACTTCTCGCGGCCTTCGGAAATACGCGCGCGCTCCCCTTCGAAGTCGGTTTCTTGCCAATGCTCAAGCAATTGCGGCTCGCGCTGCGGCAGACCGGCTTTCATCGGAAATTCAGTTTTTGGGAGATAGATCGTGGACTTGTAATCAACAGTCATGGTTCAGGTCTTTGTTTTTTATCTTCGTGGTAAATCGTTGAAGCGCTGCTTCAAATAGCATGTATGACGCGCGCTTGTTCACTATCGCGGGCGATTTGTGCCTTTAAAGCATCCAATCCGTCAAACTTCTTTTCAGATCGCAGCATTTCAACAAATTGGACAGAAACTTTTTGGCCGTAGATATCATCGTCGAAATCGAACAAATGCACCTCTAATCTGGGAACTTGGCCCGCCACTGTAGGGCGCAAACCCAGGTTCGCAACGCCTGAAATCAACGCCCCATCGGGCAGCAACATTTTCACAGCATAGACACCGAATGCGGGGCGGATGTAGCCGCGTAGCGCGATGTTCGCGGTGGGGAAACCAATCGTTCGGCCTCGGGCATCCCCGTGGTTAACAACACCAGTAATTTCAAAGGGCCGACCCAAGACTTCTTGAACAGCGCGCACATCGCCCCGGGTCAAAAGTTCCCGCACACGACTGGATGAATACAATCCGCCGCCATCATCCGATGCGGCCGAGACAACCGTGAAATCAAAACCATGTTCGTTGCCCATCGCCAATAGGGTTTCACAGCTGCCCTGGCGCTTGTGACCGAACTTGAAATCATACCCTGCCACCAAATGCCGAACGCCCAGCGCGCGCACCAATGATTCTTCGACGAATGTAGCAGCCGATTGTTGAGAGAACGTCATATCGAACTGTTGCGCGACCAAGAAATCAACGCCGAGTTCCCGGATCAGCCGCGCCTTGTCGGCAAATGGTGTGATCCGAAATGGCGGAATATCAGGCTGGAATACATTTCTGGGATGTGGCTCAAACGTCAACACACCCCACTTCAAATCTGCGGCCTTTGCGATTTTACCCGCTTCACCGATAACGGCGCGATGGCCGCTATGGACACCATCGAAGTTACCGACGGCGACGACCGCCCCGGTATGATCGGGTTCTACGGATTGGACTTTTCGATAGACACGCATAGGCCAGGAAAGTGTCAGTGCCCCCTTGGCGCGTCAAGCCCTATGGGGCCCCCGGTGGGGTATTGAGATCGATTACTCAAATGTCAGCTGTTGCAATTGCCAAACGGCGTTGGGCGATTTGTCCTCAATTTCTTTGGGGCTCATCTGATCCCATCGATACATGACCCACAGGGGACCTTTGTCCGCCACATCCAACTCCTGGCCGTCGATCGCATAAACCAAAAGGATCGAGTAGCGATCCACATCCGTCATCGGGATGGAAATAGCGTAACCATCGGCCGCCATGGCAAGAATTTCAGTACCACTGGCCCCGACCATTTCGATCAGCGCTTTTAATGGAACGTCTGTGAATGTGGGGGTGCCCTCTGTCCATTCGGTTTTGGATGAAAATGACTGGGAGCCCAAGGATTTGAGCATTTTCAGATCGAAAACCGTCGCCGTTTCAACGTTGGCTGCGGTCACGTTGCCAGCCACACGCAGAACGATCGGTCCCGTGGGCAACTCCAGCGTATCAGCTAAACTTATCTCAGGGGCCGGCACAAAGAAGAAATTCAGGAAGATCACGCAGAACCAGCGCATGGGAAGTCCTCTTGTTAAGGCATCAGATCAGGTGACACTGTCCAAACACTAACTGCATCAGGAGGCCAAAACGAGAATAAATACCTCGGCAGAAAGCACGAAAAAGGGCGCCAAATCGGCGCCCTCTCATAGAATTCACGGGAATTCATGCGAAATCACATGAAATCGGAATTATTTGATGCGCGAAGGCACCATAATTGTGGCTTCGCCGTCGATGACAATTTTATCGCCGACCATGCACTGGGTCTGAAGCTCAATGAATTTTTTCTCTTCAATCAACTTGGTCACCGTGCAGTGTGCAGCAACCGTATCACCGGCGCGCACAGGTGCTTTGAATTTGAGTGACTGACTGACATAAATACAGCCGGGCCCAGGCATTTTTGTGCCGATCACGGTCGATATGAAGCCTGCGGAGAGCATACCGTGGGCGATGCGACCTTCGAACATCGTCATCGAGGCGAATTCGTGGTTTAGGTGAACGGGGTTGGTATCACCGGAGATACCAGCAAACGCCATAATATCGGCTTCTGTGATCGTTTTTGCGAAAACATCGTGCATACCGACTTCGAGGTCTTCAAAATAGTAACCATGGAGCTTGTCCATTGGGTTTGTCAGCTGGTCCATCCGGCCTATCCTTGTTCTGGTTCTCGGGCGCATTCGCAAATGCGAAATATGCGTGCGATGCAATATAATGGCTACGTAGACATACAGCAAGAAAGCGTTTTGTGCGTTTTGCAAAGCAAAATGGGGCTTAGACAAAAAGTGATCATCTCGCAACTGCGTTCAAACATAAAGTCGCTCACACTGGGTTTTGTGCTCGTCGCGACAATGATTTTTCCCGTTGTCACCAAGGCCGAGCCGCCTGTTCTAGAACTGCCCATTGACTGCCAGATCGGCAGCACCTGCTGGCTGGTGAACTATGTCGACACGGACCCAGGGCCAGACCACCAGGACTATCGTTGCGGTCCAAAAAGCTATAACTCCCATCGGGGGACCGATATTGCCATCGCGAACAAGCGGATTATGGCCGCAGGGGTCGCCATACTGGCATCTGCACCGGGTCGCGTCATCGGCACCCGTGATGGCATGCCAGAAACCACGGCCGAAGAGTTGAAAACACGTAGAAATATCGTGGGTCGTGAATGCGGAAATGGCGTGACCATTCAACATAACGGCAATTGGACCACACAGTATTGCCATTTGAAGGGTGGTTCTGTGCGTGTGCGGCGCGGCGATACCGTTCAGACAGGCGATAAGCTGGGCGAACTCGGGATGAGTGGCTTTACGGAATTTCCCCATGTTCATTTGGCGGTTCGAAACGGAGACACGGTGATCGACCCCTTCACCGAACGGGCACAATCTGAACAATGCAGCCCAACAGCAAGTGAGAAGGGCCTTTGGAGTCAATCTGCACGTGACGCATTGGCATATCCTGGACCGCAACCCTTTCACGCGGGCTTCGATGTCGGCAAACCGGATATCACCAAGGTGCGCGCAGGCGAACTGACCGCACGCGAATTCGCAACTGACGCACCGGCATTGGTTTTTTGGTCAGAATCTTACACGCTGAACAAAGGCGACATCGTCAAAATGCGACTGACCGCCCCCAATGGACAAATTGTCAGCGAGAGCCGAACAGAGGTGGATCGACCCATGGCACGTCGATTTGGTTTTGTTGGCAGGAAACAACCCAAAGGTGGCTGGCCCGTCGGCACATACACAGGGCACGTTAATATTTTACATGGGGATAAAACCATCACCCAAGAAGCGACAGCCATTATAAAATAATGGGCCTTTTAGACTTTCTTTCGGCGGACGAGCTTGGGCTCACTCCTTAAACCGCTCTTTTTTGCTGCTTTTTTTGGTTTGGTCTTTTTCGATTTGGGCGGGCTTTCGTCCAAGAAGTCATCGACGTCGAACAAAACGGGGACTTTCTTTTTCGTTTTGGTCGCTTCTTCGCGTTCTTGCACGCTCTCCAACATTTTTTTCACCATCGGATCGCGGTCAGGACGCTTGCGCAATTTTTCATAATGCATTTCGCCGATTTGGCCGATATGGCGTTTGAGCGCCAGCACCTTCATCGATTTTTCAACGACACGAATATAAGCACATAGGGTCCAAGGGTTGGCGGGCGCTGGGCTCAAGCCTCTCAACACGCAATATTTTTCAAAATCCAGCCAACTTTTCTTTTTCGCCGAGATTGCCAACGCCTTGGCCTCTTTTATTTTCGATCAATCATCATATCTTTATGATACGACTCGCGCAATTTTACCCACCTCCACCTTCTAACCATTTCCGGGAGCCATCATGTCCAAACCCACCATCAAAATCGCTGCCATCCCAGGTGACGGTATCGGCACTGAAGTGATCGACGCGGGTATGGAAGTCCTGCACGCTGTGGCAGAACGTGATGGCAGCTTCGAGATTGAGACCGAGAATTTTGATTGGAGCACGCAACGGTATTTGGATCAGGGCGACTTTATGCCCGAAGATGGCCTCGAAACCCTACGCAAGTTCGACGCGATATTCTTTGGTTCCGCGGGTGACCCCCGTGTGCCCGACCACATTACATTGTGGGGATTGCGCTTAAAGATCTGCCAGACACTGGATCAGTACGCCAACGTACGGCCCACCAAGCTGCTGCCAGGCATCAAAGGCCCGTTGGCTGGCGTTGGTCCAAAGGAGTTGGATTGGGTCATCGTTCGCGAAAACTCCGAAGGTGAATATGCCGGCGCAGGTGGCCGAGTGCATCAGGGCCTGCCCGAAGAAGTCGGCTTTGACGTGGCGGTATTCACCCGCGTTGGCGTAGAACGCATTCAGCGTTTCGCTTTTGAATTGGCCCGCAAGCGCCCGCGCAAACTGTTGACCCTTGTCACCAAATCCAACGCCCAACGTCACGGCATGGTTTTCTGGGATGCTGTCTTTGATGAAATCAAAGGTGATTATCCCGATGTCACAACCGACAAAATGTTGGTCGATGCGATGACACAACGGATGGTGCTACACCCCGAAAGCATCGATACGTTGGTCGCAACCAACCTGCATGCAGACGTGTTATCTGATTTGGCAGCCGCGCTTTCAGGATCACTCGGGATTGCGCCAACCGGCAACCTACGCCCCGAAAAAGATATGCCATCGATGTTCGAACCCATTCATGGGTCGGCGTTTGATATCATGGGACAAGGTATCGCGAACCCGCTTGGGTCATTCTGGTCCGGTGCAATGTTGCTCGAGCACAACGGGCAACCAGAAGCCGCGAAACGTTTGATGCAAGCGATTGAACGTGTGACTGGTGATGGCACCCACCTGACCCGTGATTTGGGCGGCACTGCAACGACACGTGAAATCACGGATGCTGTACTTGAGGCCATTCGACAAGCCAACGAGTAAACGAAACCTTGGTAAGCTATACATTTCTCAATTGCGCCAAAGTTATTGTCAGGGCAATTTTCAGTGTATGAGTATTCGCATTCTCTCACTCGCGATGATTTTGAGCATCGGCATTCTGACTGTCTCAGCCCGCGGTGCCCTCGCGGCTTCGGATAGGGCGTTGCCCATAGGCCCCGATTTGAAGGCGTTGGGTTGGGAAATGCTGACCTTCGACAATATTCCCCCGACCATGTTCATAGGCAGCGAAGACGGCGTGATTGAAGTGCATTCCGATAGTGGCTCCAGCGTGTTGTATCGCTTGGTCGCCGACGACCCCGTCAAAGCCAAGACCCTGTCTTGGTCTTGGAAAGTCGTCAATGGTCTGCCCGGGACAGATTTGATGCAGACGGATGGTGATGATCGAGTTCTTGCGGTTCACGTGGTTTTCGCCGAAGACGACTTTATGTCACGGATCAAAGGCGCGTTTCATCCGTTCGCACGGGGCCGTGTGATTACCTATGTTTGGGGCGACGATGAAAAGGCCGAATTCCCCCACCCGCATCTGCCGGAACAGGGTTTCATGATGATAAAGCGCACAACGGACTCCCCGGTGTCACAGTGGTTCACCGAAATCATCGATTTGGAAACGGACTACAAGCGCGCGTTCGGCAAAGAACTCCCACCCGTCGCCTATGTGGCAATTTCGGGTGATGCTGATGACTTGAACGCCATGTGCCTGGGCCTCGTCAAAGACATCCGCCTCAACTAATTTCAGAAATCATAATGCGGCGTTCAGCGCCCAATCGTATTCGTAGTCACTGATCTTGGTGGCGCTTTCCAGCGCGACCTTGAGGTCACCCTGAGCATATTGTCTTAGATGCGCCAAGATGCCCGCTTCGTTGCCGCCGAAATCCTCAACAAACCAATCGTAAATTTTGGACGCAATCACGTCACCGCCTTCCATGCGAACACCTCGCGGGCTGTTCACATAAGCAATCGCATTGGCTGTCAAAGTGGCATCCATGGTTTCGGGGTCATACGGGTTCATAATCAGATCAGGGCATCCCACCGATGCACAATTCACCCCATAATGAATGCGGGGGTCACTCCAGATCGGACGCAGGATGCGGTGTTCCATATCATCAAGGCTGAGTTCTTCACCTTCAACCATGACCAATTTCTTGCCCCATGGTCCCTGCGCAAACAGCCCAGATGAAATATCGATATCCATAATCGTTTTCACCGGCATGTGATCGAGGATCACTTGAATCGTCAGCGCGTTATAGAAATTGATCCAATACGCTTTTTGTTCCGCAGGATTAAGCTTTGAGACCTCGGTCCTGCTGAGAAGCGCAACGTAGTCATCGACATATTTTCGTTCTTCGGCGGTGACGCCCGCATAGTCGACTGTGTTCAGGCCAGCCGGATTATTCTTGAGGCGTGCATCCAAAAATTTCTGCCACAACGTGTTGTCAACTTTCAGCGACGATGACGGGGCTCGCTGGGTCCAGCGGTCCCACAATTCTGCTTTTGGTCCAGCAGCACTGGGTTTTGTTGTCAGCACAACCGCGCCCATGGCGGCCAATCCGATAAATCCGCGTCGTGTTACATCCATCACCGTATTTAACTCCGTCAAATTCGTTATCTCTCAACTCCCGATACCGCCAGATACCGGAAGCTCCGTTCGATAGACGATCTGCTTTAACGCAAAGCTCGATTTGATGCCGTTCACACCTGGGAACTTGGTCAGGTGGCGCATCAAGAACTGCTCGTACGCTTGCAGGTCCGCCGTCACGATGCGGAGTAAATAGTCACTGTCCCCTGTCATCAAATAACACTCCATCACTTCGGGGAGAGCACGTATGCGCTCTTCGAAAATTTCAAGCGCCTGTTCAACCTGTCGCTCAAGGCTGACCATCACAAAGACACTGACCGGAAGGCCCACAGTTTCTTGATCAACCAGAGCGGCATAGCCTCGGATCACGCCCGCTTCTTCGAGGGCGCGCACCCGGCGCAGGCATGGCGACGGCGACAATCCAGCTTTGTCAGCGAGTTCAACATTGCTCAATCGCGCATTGGATTGGAGTTCCGCCAAGATTCGTTTATCAATCTCATCTAAAGCAATTTTTGGCATATAATATCTTTATTTTGATAGTTTAAGTTCATTAATTGCTTATTTTAGCAATTTTGAACATCACTTCGCAATGACGCAAACGCGGCTTTCGGCTACATTCTCCGAACACAAAGGAGAACGACATGGCACCGTTAGACATTGGCATTGATGAGAGCCCCATACTTGACCGCGCTGAAAAGCTCGCTGCAATGGAAGCGCTGGCGAAGAAGATTTTGTGGCTTTCGACCTGGACCATCCACAACGCCAACTTTATTCGCGAAAAACGCGACGGAATCAAAGTGGGCGGACACCAAGCATCGTGTGCCTCTTCGGTCGCCATCCTAACAGCACTTTATATGTCGGCGCTACGCCCAGAAGATCGCGTCGCCGTGAAGCCACATGCGAGTCCGGTTTTCCACGCCATTCAGTATCTGTTCGGCAATCAGACCAAAGAAAACCTGGAAAACTTCCGAGGATTCGGTGGCGCACAAAGTTATCCATCGCGCACAAAGGATGCCGATGATGTCGATATTTCGACCGGGTCCGTCGGCATGGGCCCCGCAATGACCATCTTTATGTCGATGGTCCAAGATTACCTACGCCGACATATGGAAAGCGTCGACGCACAAGAACCCGGCCGCATGGTCGCCCTGGTAGGTGATGCGGAGATGGATGAAGGCAACATGTACGAGGCGCTATGGGAGGGATGGAAACATGGCCTGAGGAACTGTTGGTGGATTGTCGATTACAACCGCCAGAGCTTGGATGCCGTTGTCCCGGACCAAATGTTCCGACTGATTGATCGCGTTGTTCGTACCACGGGTTGGCGAACCATCACTATCAAGTACGGGAAACAGATGATGGCGGCGTTCAAAAAGCCAGGCGGCAAAGCTTTGCGCCGCTGGATCAATGAATGCCCCAATGATTTGTACTCCGCACTGACCTTCCAAGGTGGCGCCGCATGGCGCGAGCAACTGGGGGCAGACCTTGGCAATGACCATGAAGCGATGGAACTGGTGGCGAGTTACGACAACGACCAGTTGCAGTCGTTGATGGCCAACCTGGGCGGTCACTGCATTGAAACCCTGATGGAGGCGTTTGAAGACGCCGCCAAAGACGACACGCCAACTTGCTTTATTGCCTACACCATCAAAGGCTGGGGCCTGCCGTTGGCGGGCCACAAAGATAATCACGCCGGGATCATGAATGCCCCACAGTTGGAGGGTTATCGCGACAGCCTGAATATCAAACCAGGCGATGAGTGGAACCCATTTGCGGGCATGGAAGATCAAGCGGACATGTTGCAAAAGTTCCTGGCCGACGTCCCGTTCGTTCAAAAGGGTCGACGGAGATACACCGCTGATAAAATTGACTTACCGAAAACATTACCTGCACCGGAACAGGACAAAATCTCAACCCAAGAAGCATTCGGCAAAATCCTATATGATTTGGCCGGTGATAAAAAATCCGCGTTGGCCAATCGCATCGTTACGACGGCACCAGATGTTACTCAATCCACCAACTTAGGGGGCTGGGTCAATCGGCGCGGCTTGTTCTCGCGCGACGAGCGGGCCGATACTTTCCGTGCGCAGCAAATTCCGTCTGCCCAAAAATGGGAGTTCAAAGACGGCGGCCAACACATTGAATTGGGCATCGCCGAAAATAATCTGTTCGTCATGCTGGGTGCGCTGGGATTATCTGATTCCGTATTCGGTGAAAAGCTATTCCCCATCGGCACCCTGTATGATCCGTTCATCGCACGCGGCTTGGATGCCCTAAATTACGCATGTTACCAAGACGCACGGTTTATGGTTGTGGCCACGCCCGCCGGGATCACACTGGCCCCCGAGGGCGGTGCGCACCAGAGCATTTCAACCCCCATGATTGGCATGGGACAGCCCGGTTTAACATCGTTTGAGCCTGCCTTTGCGGACGAGTTGGCAGAGATCATGGCATGGGGATTCCACCACATGCAGGCCGATGATGGCGGCGCAGTTTACCTGCGATTGTCGACGCGCCCAGTCGACCAACTGAAACGCAAAATGACCAAAGCGCTGAGGGAAGGCATTCGCCAGGGAGGATATTGGCGACAAAAACCAAAAGATGCGTCATCGCCTGTGATTATCTACACAGGTGCCATCGCACCCGAGGCCGAGGCCGCAGCCACACAAGTCGATGGGGCTGGATTGCTCGCCATCACATCAGCGGATCGTTTGTTCGCCGATTGGACCGCCAATAGTGAACAATCATGGATTGCAAAACTGTTGAACGATGCGCCAAAAGGCCAGCCATTGGTCACCGTGATGGATGGACATCCAGCGACTTTGTCTTGGTTGGGTGGCGTCGATGGCCGCAAGGTCATTCCACTGGGTGTTGACCGGTTCGGGCAGTGTGGCGACCTGATCGATCTATATGCCGAGTATGGATTGGACGCTGCATCGATTGTGAAGGCGACACGTTAAGGTCAAAACTGGGAGCTAGGCGACGCGGATTTCGATTCGTTCTTTGCGACGTCCGACGTTTTTACGTTTTAGGGTGATTTCGCCCATCTCGCCGGTGCGTTTCAGATGCGTGCCACTACAGGGCACTTGGGCAAAGCCGGGGATCTTCCAGTAGCGGCGTTCTGCATTACGATCACTGTACCCGCTTTCGATAGGATAATTGTTCGCAACCACGATGTTCGCCATCAGCGCAATCTTGTCCAAGTACTTGTCGATGTTTTCTTTGAAATCAAAGTCGATGCGGGCCTTGTCTTCGGCGATATGAGCACCGATTTTCTTGGGTTTTTTGAGTTCTGAATAGACCAATTCTAAAACCACTTCGGCGGCAAAATGCAGACGCATCAATTTATACCGTCTGGGCCAGTCGATCATGACGGTGACGACGTTGCCCGCACGCAGGTCATGATCCGCAGGCAACGTGTAACGGATGTCGTTGCCTTCCCACCTGGCATTCAGGACCGGGAATACACCGATTGAGCCCTTGTCGCTTTCCTGACCGCCCGACTGCGCAAAGAAAACCGTTTCGCGTAACGTCACTTGATCACCAATGACGCGCGTTACTTCGGTTTTTAGTTCAGATAAATAGGGATCGTCCCAAAAAAATTTACGGACCATCAATTCGCGAGACTGATGAAATCAGCCGTCCCATTCCAGCGAAGTCTCAAGGCGGAGACGCAATGTTTTCCAGATTTCAACTTCGTCAGGATCGGCATCCAAGTCACCCTCATCAATCAGGCCTTGCTCAAACGCCAAATGGACATCCACCAAACTCATGACCTCTAAGATCATGGGATTCGTGCAATCCTGGAAAGTCACTTTACCATCGAACAACATGTCCGCACGCTGCATCATGTCGAGCTTTTCCAAGTCCCGGTCGAGTTCTTTGTAGCGTTCCTGCCACGTAAACCAGATCGAGTCCGAAGGAATCTCGTTACCAGCGTTTTGACGTTCTCTCAGAATGCCCATGATAATCATGAATTCGTGGACACTGAATTTAAGCGTTTCCATATTCGCTTGCTCCGCGTTCTGTTGCGGCCCTTATAAAAGAAAGAAATGATACGATCAAACGCTGACGGGCTGATGACATCTTATTAAATTTGTGCGCGGACAAAATCAGCCATCTCGGCATTCATATCCGCTAATAATGCCGCTATTGCCGGATAGGTCTCATTCTTCTCAATCGCAGCCTCGTCCATGTACAGTTTACGGTTGAGCTCTATCTGAAGATTATGTCGATTGTTTTGGGGATCGCCATATCGGCGTACCAGTTCCATCCCCTTCATGGGCCAATTAATATCAACCGAGTACCCCCGACCTTTCAGGAATTCTTCCATCGTTGTCATAAACGCTGCACTGCACGTCGTGCCATCACGATTTCCCGGAATAAAGTCGGCACGATCTGCCTCGCCATCGGGATCTGTCGCATTGCCCCTTGCCCGTGTCGAATGACAATTCATATGCCAAACCCCGCCATGTGCGGCATATAGCCGATCCAGTTCGGATTGCATCGCGTTGTGGTATGGCCACCAGCAGGTATCCAAGCGGTGCTTAACCTCGGCAACGGTTAAGCGCCGGTCGTAGATTTCTGTCATGCCGTGGACCTTCACCGGCACAACACCGGCGCCGCGTGTCTTTAGCTTGACCGATGGTGCAGACGGTAGATCCCAGTGCCCATCAAGGGCATCGGGATCAACATCAAATTCTGATCTATTGGTATCACAATATGTGCGGGGGAAGGTCGCCTTTATCAGAGTCGCGCCCAAGGTGGTCGCACTGCTAAACAAGTCGTCGATGAGAGCATCTTCATTCTTGCGTAGCGCGTGAATTTCGATTGCGGGACGCATGTCATCGGGGAACGTGTGCCCACTGTGGGGGCTGTCGAACAATAGCGGGATTTCTGGAATACCGGCACTGGAGCGCTGGATAATGACCGGCTCAGACATACCGACACGCCTTTCCTTTATGCCAAGCGCCCACGGACAAATTTGGCGATCTCTGCGTTCATTTCTGCAAGCACCAGCGCTGTCGCCGGGTAGAGATCATTCTGTGTGATCTCTTCTTCGTGCATGTACAAACGTCGATTGACTTCGATTTGCAGGCTATGACGGTTTTCGTCAGGACGCCCGTGCTTGCGGACCAACTCAACCCCCTTCATCGGCCAGTTGATGCCGACATCATATCCCTGACCAGAGAGGAACTCGGCCACAAACTGCGTCAATTCTGGCGCACAAGTGGTGCCATCACGGTCACCCAATACAAAGTCAGCGCGTTCAACGGGTCCGTCCTCGGAATGCTCATTCCCCTTCGCCGGCATCGAATGGCAATTGATGTGCCAAACTTGGCCATATGTGCCGTGCAATCGATCAAGTTCAGCACTCAACGCTGCGTGATACGGTTGCCAATACGCATCAATACGATGCTGAACCTCAGCTACCGTCAGCTTGCGGTCATAGATTTCACGTTCGCCTTGGATTTTTGTGAAAGTCAAACCTGCACCCCGATTGACCTTGATGGAATTGTTCACCGGGCCAGGCCAAGGCCCGTCCAACGCATCTACCTGAATATCTTCGGTCGATCTGTTCGGATCGATATAGCATCGGGGGAACAGCGCTTTCACGAACACAGCGCCCAGCACAGACACATGCCCAAATAACGCATCGATAAAGGCGTCTTCGGTCTGGCGCAAAATCTCGACCGGAACGATGGAATTCATGTCGTCGGGATAGTCATAACCGCTATGCGGGCTATCATATACCAGCGGAATTTCTTCGGCCCCACCGGTCGGACGGGAAATAGTGACTGGGTCGCGCACGGTCTATGCCTGGTCGTTCAAATGGCAAGCCGACCATCGATCCGGAGCGATCTCGCGAAGTACAGGACGCTCCATCTTGCAGCGCTCAATCGCATGTAGGCAGCGTGGATGAAAATGGCATCCGCTCGGCGGGTCTAACGGCGACGGAATTTCACCTTCAATCGGTTCGTAGTCGATCCCGCGTTGATCAAGTTTTGGTATGCCGTTCAACAACGCCTGCGTATAGGGATGATTTGGCTCTTCAAACAAGTCATCGGTCTCGGCGATCTCCACTATCCGCCCCAAATACATAATCACGACCTGGTCGGAAATGTGTTCGACCACAGACAAATTATGACTGATGAACAAGTAGGTAAGGTCCAAGTCTTCACGAAGATCCATGAACAAGTTGATCACCTGCGATTGGATCGACACATCCAACGCTGCGATGGCTTCGTCGCAAACCAGGAACTCAGGCTTCACCGCCAGTGCGCGTGCGATACCGATGCGTTGGCGCTGCCCCCCTGAAAACTGGTGCGGATAACGACGTCGATATTCGGGATCGAGCCCGACTTTCTGCATGATCTCGCAGACGTATTCGGTTTTTTCTGACGCAGTGATCATCTTATGGATCAATGGCGCCTCGCCGATAATTTCCTCGACACGCATACGCGGGTTCAAGCTGGCGAATGGGTTTTGAAAGATCATCTGAATTTGTAATGCGGCTTTACGCATTTCATCTTCAGACATGTCGGTAATCGACACGCCCTTATATACAATTTCGCCAGATGTGGGCTTTAAAATTCCTGCGATCATACGGCCCAAGGTCGACTTGCCGCAGCCACTTTCGCCAACCAAGCCAACAACACCACCTCGTGGAATATTGATGCTGACAGCATCAACCGCATGGACCACTTCTTCACGAATATTCGACCCCAGCTTACTGGCGATCTTTCCGGCAACGTCCAGACGCTTCACAAAATTCTTGGTCAAATTATTGACGGACAACATGGCGTCGCTCATGCCGGAACCTCCTCGCTTGGATCGAGGTGAGGATGGCAGCACCTAATTTCTCGGCCTGGAACGGGCGTGGTAATTTCGGGTTCGACAATGCATTCGTCATCAGCCCTTGGGCAGCGGGCCTTGAAGGCGCACCCTTTTGGTAAATTCAACAATGAAGGCGCCATGCCGGGAATCTGAAAAAGCCGCTTTCCGCGCGTCCCATGCCCAGGCACGGAGCCCAGCAGCCCTCGCGTATAAGGATGCACGGGGTGATCCAAGACTGCGCTGATTTCACCTTGTTCGACAATTCGGCCACCATACATGACGCAAATTCGATCCGCGAGCCCAGCGACAACCGCGAGGTCGTGGGTAATCCAAATCATTGACGTCCCTGTTTCGCTACATAACTTTTGGGCTTCGTACAAAATCTGTCCCTGGATCGTCACATCCAATGCGGTTGTGGGCTCATCTGCGATAATCAGATCGGGCTTATTCAATAAGGCAATGGCGATAGCGACCCGTTGGCGCATGCCACCAGAAAATTGGTGCGGATAGGAACGAAGTCGTTCCTCAGGCGCTGGAATGCCAACTTGGCCCAACGCATCACGACAACGCTGAAACGCCTCTGTTTCGTTGACGGAAGGATCATGCGCCTTGATGGTTTCGATCATCTGCGTGTCGACGCGCAACACTGGGTTTAGCGTCATCATCGGGTCTTGGAAAATCATCGCAACACGATTGCCGCGGAGTTGGCGCATTTGTTCTTCGGGCAATCCGACTAGATTCTGACCATTATATAGCACCTCTCCACCAACGACTTCGCCGGGCGGATCAACCAAGCCAATAATCGAAAACCCGGTCACGGATTTGCCGGAACCGGATTCTCCAACAAGGCCCATCACTTCGCCCTTTCGGACGGTGAAACTCACCCCATCAACTGCCTTGGCAACACCTGCCTTAGTGAAAAAGTGGGTATGAAGATTGCGAACTTCGAGTGTTGGTGTATCGGTCATTTCTGCAACCTCGGGTTCAGCACATCACGGAGTTGGTCACCCACCAGATTGATTGAAACAATCGTGATCAACAGCGCAATACCGGGATAGAAACTGATCCAGAACCGTCCGCTCAACATGTAGTCAAAACCATTCGATATCAGCAGCCCCAACGAAGGTTCGCTCACCGGTAAGCCGACGCCCAAGAAGCTCAGTGTCGCCTCAAGAGAAATTGCGCTCGCTGTTTGCAGCGTCGCTACGACGATCAACGGCGGCAGGCAGTTGGGGAACATGTGGCGGAACATGATGCGTTTTTGCGGCAATGCCAGACATGTTGCGGCTTCGATATATTCCTTGCCGCGCTCAACCAAGGCCGAGGCCCGCACGGTCCGCGCATAATATGCCCATTGCACGATCACCAATGCGATGATGATCTTGTCGACGCCTTTCCCCAAAAGGGCCAGCAAGATTAACGCCACCAAAATTGTCGGAAACGATAGTTGAATGTCGACGATGCGCATAATAAGCGTATCGACCCAACCCCCGAAATATGCCGCAACCATTCCAATGGCCGCACCAATAATAAGCGCTATCACACCGGAAACGATACCCACGCCCAAACTGATCCGAAGCCCATAGAAAATCGCGCTGAGTAAATCACGCCCAGCACCATCAGTCCCCAGATGGAAGGTCCAACCATCAAAATGCTGACTGCCAGGTGGCATCTTCGAATCAAGTACGCTGACCGATGACAAATCATAAGGGTCCTGCGGCGAGATCCAGGGCGCGAAAACGGCGATAAAAATGATCCCAATGAGTACAAAGAGTGCGCCTGCGGCAATCTTGCTCTCGAAGTAATCCGATGCAAATCGTTGCAGCGGTGTCTGCGTCTTTCCGACCGCTGCTCCTTCGGCGACCGGCGCTGTTTCTGTCAGTTGTTCGCTCATGATTTCACGTCCTGCAAGCGCACACGGGGATCTAGGATCGAATACAGAACATCGACCACCAAGTTAATGATCACGAAGACAAAGACGATGATCATCAGATATGCCACGATGATGGGACGGTCCAAACTTTGAATGGAGTCGATGATCAACTTACCCATGCCCGGCCACGCAAACACCGTTTCAGTCACGACCGAGAACGCGATCAAGCCACCAAATTCGAGACCCAGCACCGTCACGACTGGAATCATAATATTCTTCATCAAGTGCACCATGATCACACGCGTGTTCGATAAACCCTTAGCGCGGGCGAATTTGATATAATCTTGGTGTACCGCTTCGCGCACGCCGGCGCGTGTGAGTCGGATCACCAATGACGTGTTGAATAGAGCAAGGTTGAGGGCTGGTAAAAACAAGTGCGACAAACCATCAGCGGATAGGAAACTGACGTTGATTCCCAATAGTTCAACCGTATCCCCGCGCCCTGTGGACGGCAGCCATCCCAACATGACGGCGAAGACCATGATCATCATCAAACCAACCCAAAACGTCGGCAACGAGAAGCCGAGGATCGACCCCGACATCACAATTTTCGATGATAACTTTTCCGGAAAGAGGCCCGCCCAAACCCCTAATGGTATGCCAATGATGATCGACATAAGCAGCGACACCAGCGCCAATTCAAAGGTCGCTGGCATGCGTGCGACAATAATCTGTAAAGCAGGTTCACCATAAACGAACGAGTTGCCTAAATCGCCTTTGAACGCGTTTCCGACAAATAATCCGTACTGGATGTACCAAGGCTTATCGAGGCCCATGGATTTAATGACGCGGTCACGCTCTTCTTGATCCGCTTCATCCGAGACCATCATCTCAACCGGATCACCGACGAGGTTGACGCTGGTAAACACCAGGAAAGACATCACAAAGAGCACGACGGCGCTTTGCAGCAATCTGCGAATGATAAAGACGGTCATGGGGCGCTCAAACTCTTCACCGAGAAAAAAGAGGAAGCGGTGGGCAAAGAAATTTCTCTACCCACCGCTCGCCGAGTCCTTAACCTTTGACGACACCCATCGCCAAAGTCCGTTCATCCGTACGCGGGATGTACTTCAGACCTTTTTTCGCTGCCCAGGTGTTCACCTGATAATGCAACGGTATGATACCGACGTCCTCGCCGATAGCGATCTCAGTTGCTTTGGCGAGCAATGCGGCACGCTTTTCATCATCAACTGTTGCCAGCGCATCTTCGAGCACTTTGTCCATTTCTGGGTTGGAGTGCAGACCACGGTTCGAAGAACCAAGACCTTTTTCTTTGTTGTAGGTGGCCAACAAAGATTTCAGTGGAGACGAAGGCTCACCGGTTCCAGAACCCCAGCCGACAAGCACGAAACCGAACTCAGGTGGGTTTTCAGGGCCGCGGTTTTTAGCGCGCTTGAAGTAAACGCTTTTTGGCATCGTATCTGGTGTTGTGGCGATCCCAATGCGTGACAGCATTTGAGAGATCGCTTCGACGATTTTAGCATCGTTGATGTAGCGATCATTCGGGCCAAACAACGTGGTTTTGAAACCATCCGGATAACCCGCTTCGGCCAACAACTTCTTGGCGCCTTCTGGATCGTACGCTTCAGGCTTAAGCTTGTCAGAACGACCAAAGAAGCCCTCTGGCAACAACTGGCCTGCCTTAATTGCAACGCCTTCCATGACGCGATCAATGATCAAATCACGGTTGATCGCTTTGGAAATCGCACGGCGGACACGAACGTCTTTGAATGGGTTCTTGATTTCAGAACCATCTTTTGCCGTCGTGTAAGGTGCCACGTCACGGTATTGATCGAGGTGCAAGTAAATCACACGGTTCGACACACCTTGGCTCAACGCAACTGCAGGCTCTTTTTTCAAGCGAGCGATATCTGTTGTTGGCACGTTATCGATGAAATCAACATCGCCGGCCAACAAAGCTGCCAAACGAGATGGCGCAGAAGCGATTGGCTTCATGATGACCTTGGACCACGCAGGCTTCTCGCCGTAGTAGTTCTCGTTTACGTCCATTTCTAGGACTTCGCCTTTGGTCCATTTGACGAGCTTATAAGGGCCCGTGCCGATCGCAGCGGTGCCATTATTAAACTCACCTTCCCAAGTTGCATCGCCAATTTCGTTGGATACGATATGAACCGTGGACAAATCAGTCGGCATCAATGGGTAAGGACGGGGCGTTGAGACATGGATCGTGTAGTCATCGATCTTTTTGTACTCTTTACCGCCACCATGCGTGTAAAGCTTAAAGCTTGAACGCGCGTTTGGGTGCGCCGGTGCGCGTTTCATGGTGAATATCACATCATCAGCGTTGAAATCAGAACCGTCATGGAACTTTACGCCTTTGCGGAGTTTAAATTCCCATGTGGTGTCATTGATCGGCTTCCAGCTTTCAGCCAAACCGGGCTGAAGACGCTGTTTGTCGTCCTGCTCAACCAAACGCCCGAAGATATGCTGTGCAATCTGGTTGTTGGGTCCGAGGTTGTGATAATGCGGATCGATAGATGTTGGCTCAGAGCCTAGTCCAATCGTCAGCGTCTCGGCAGAAGCCGAGAGCGGTACGGTGATGGCTGTCATCGCGGCAAGCGCGCCGACAGCTAGTGTCTTTTTGAAATACATTTCAAAAGCTCCCTGAATATGTGTCTCGAGTTACATCCGACGGATGCATCCCATGTCGTCTTTGATTGGGTTTACCCCAATTTCAGAAGAGATGATGACACGTTGAACAAAGATGACAAACAGGATTAATCATGTAATTTGGTTATAATGAAATACGCAGAATGAATAAGGTGAAATCGCATGATGACATCTGAGCTTCCGAGCATTCGAGAGCTTGAGGTTTTCCGAGCCACAATCTTTACGGGTTCTGCGACGGCTGCTGCCGAACGTCTGGGCGTGTCACAGCCGTCAATCAGCCGCACACTCGCACAGATTGAGGAACGCCTGAACCTGATATTATTCATTCGACAAGGTGGGAGATTGAGCCCCACGGCAGAGGCGTTGGCGTTAAACGAAGAACTCGACCCCATTTTTGACGGGCTTGATCGTGTGCGAGGCTTCGTGGAGTCCTCCGAAGCCATGCGCGGCGGACGCATACGGGTCCTGGCCCCACCCAGTTTCTGCAATCATTTCGTCACGCCGATGATGATTGAATTTAAGCACGCTCACCCAAACGTATTAATTGAGCTTCGTGTCGTATCGAGCAGAGAAGCGCTGGGCAACATCAATGCGGGCGAAGGCGACATTGCAATCACCACCAACCGCGTGGCCCATCCCGGCGTTCGGATGGAACAGATCATCGCGACACAATCTGTGTGCGTGATGCCGCCCCGTCACAGATTGGCGGAAAAATCGGTGATCCATGCAAAGGATTTAGAAGGCGAGGCATTCATTGCGCTTTCCAGTAACTTAAAGGCACGCATGGGCGTTGATCGCATTTTTGACCGTGCAGGTGTCTCCCGGAACATCGTTGCCGAAACCACAACCAATTTTTGTGCCTGTGAATTCGTCGCGTCGGGGATCGGGATCACTGTCATCAACCCTTTCCCCGTCATGCGAAACTTCGAGGATCAATTGATCACACGCCCATTCGTGCCGCAATTTGATCATTCTGTATTTGCCATGTTCTCAGCAAAAGCGGCTCCCAACTGGTTGGGGCGCGCATTCTTAGCTTATCTAAAACGTAGTGCAGCGGCGTGGGAAGCGGGCCGCACTGCTTGACTCAATTCATCGGGTAGACATATCAGAGAGAACTTACCCCACGTCCAGGAGGACACCGTGACACCCCGCGTCAAGAACGAGTATCCCATCGAGCTAACCGCCCCCGATATTTCCGCCTACAAGAATGGCAACACGGGTATCGACTATTTTACGACATTGGATTCTGGCGTCGATGGCCCGCACGTCATGGTCAGCGCCGTTGTTCATGGTAACGAGATTTGTGGAGCCATCGCGCTTGATCACTTTTTTAAATCAGGTCTGCAACCGCGTATCGGCAGGCTCACATTGGGCTTTTGCAACGTCGAGGCGTTTCTGAGCTTTGACCCCAAAGATCCGACGATCTCTCGGTTCGTCGACGAAGATTTTAATCGCGTGTGGGGCGAAGATGCCCTGGATGGCCCGCGCCAATCTCAGGAACTAAGTCGCGCACGCGAAATTCGCCCCATTGTCGCTGACGTCGATTACCTGCTCGATATCCATTCGATGCAGACCAAGGTTGACCCACTTGTCTTGTCGGGACCTCTGGCAAAAGGGCGCGTGCTCGCCAAGGGCACAAGCGTGCCGAAATTGGTTGTCTCAGATCACGGCCACGCTGCGGGCAAACGGATGCGGGATTATGGAGATTTCATCAATCCCGAAAGCCATAAAAATTCGCTGTTGGTCGAAGCCGGTCAGCATTGGGAAAAGGACAGCGCGCCAGTCTCTATCGACACCATGTTTAGGTTTTTAGCCCATCTGGGAACATTGAACGCCGATGACATTGCCCCACATGTGCTGCCTGATCCCGAACCGCAAACATTTGTCGAGATCACCGGCCCGATCACCATAGAAACCGACAACTTCCGGTTTGTGGAAGATTACGTGGGCCTCGAAGTGATTGAAAAAGAGGGCACTATCCTCGGATATGACGGGGTTAACCCGATTACGACCCCCCATGACAATTGTGTCCTGATCATGCCCACGCGGCGCATGACCAAGGGTGCAACGGCAGTCCGCCTGGGTAAGTTTATCGACGCTTAATTTTCCCTTCTGTCGGGTTTCAGGGATTGGCAGCACCATACCCAGCACATTAAGATGCGGGTCTTATAGGGGCGCATGTGATGGAGAGCACCATGGATGATGAAGTTTTCGAAGTAGAGACCATGACAATCGCCTGCGATGGCGGCGGTGGTGCACTTGGTCATCCGAATGTTTACCTGCACATTGACGAAGAGACCCATGAAATCGTGTGCCCGTATTGCTCTCGGAAATTCGTACTCAAAGAAGGTGCCGACGTCTCGGCCGGGCATTGAGTGCCGACCGCAACGTGACTGAACAAGACCGCGAACACCTATTCATTGTAGACGGCTCAGGTTTTATCTTCCGGGCCTATTTCGCCGGCATGGCACAACGTCGCTCGCAGATGACGCGATCCGACGGCACGCCGACCAACGCGACTTATATATACACACGCATGATGTTGAAGCTGATCAACGACACAGAGGCCGACTACGTCGCCGTGATCTTCGACAAAGCCCGCAAGACATTCCGCAACGATATTTATCCTGAATACAAAGCCCACCGGCCACCGCCACCCGAAGACCTGATCCCGCAGTTCCAGATGGTCCGCGATGCGACCGAGGCCATGAACGTGCCTGCGATTCAGATGGAGAATTATGAGGCCGACGATCTGATCGCGACATACGCAACCCACGCTGCTGCTCGCGATATGGATGTCACCATCGTATCCAGCGACAAGGATTTGATGCAGTTGGTCAACGATCGCGTGTCGTTGTGGGATGGGATGAAGGATAAAACCATCGGCGAGGCCGAGGTCATAGAGAAATTTGGCGTTGCCCCTGATCGCGTCATCGACGTGCAAGCGCTGGCGGGCGACAGCACCGATAACATCCCAGGCGTTCAGGGCATCGGCATCAAGACGGCCGCAGAACTGATTAACACCTATGGTGATCTGGATACATTGTTGGAACGTGCCGAAGAAATCAAACAACCCAAGCGGCGCGAGCGGTTGATCGAACAAGCCGACATGGCGCGTATTTCTCGGCAACTTGTCACGTTGAAAACCGACCTGGATCTAGAATTTCCATTGGATGATTTTAAAACCCGGAAACCGGACCCGGAAAAGCTGCTGGCTTTCTTGCACGAGCAAGAGTTCAAATCTCTGGTTCAGCAGATCGCGGCCAAGCACGATGTCGATCCCAACGCGTACGCCGATGAAGACATGACCGATGCGGATAATGACACCTCTGTTGAAGCGCAGTACACCACCATCCAAAAGATGGATGATCTGAAGCCCTGGATTGAAAAAGCGGCTGCCGCACCTGTGATTGCCATCGATACGGAAACCGACGACTTGAACAGCATGCGCGCTGGGCTGGTCGGTATTTCGTTATCTATAGAGCCCGGCAAAGCGTGTTATATTCCTGTCGCCCATGTTGGTAGTGGCAGCCAAGGCAGCTTTGACTTGGGTGATGGTGGCAGCGACGCCGCCTCAGATGTGCCAGAACAAATACCGATGGACGATGTACTGGCCGCCTTCAAGCCAATTTTGGAAAATCCTGGCATCCTGAAGGTTGGGCAAAACATCAAATACGACCTGCAGGTTTTGGCCAGATATGGGATCAATGTCGCGCCCATCGATGATACAATGTTGTTATCTTATGTCCTTGAGGGCGGCCTTCATCGCCATGGCATGGATGAACTTGCGGACATTCATCTCGACCATCAAACCACCAAATTCAAAGACGTCGCGGGTTCGGGCAAGAACGCCCTGACCTTCGATCAAGTGCCGTTGGAACAAGCAGGGCCCTATGCGTCCGAGGATGCGGACATCACTTTGCGGCTGCATCGATTGTTAAAACCGCGCCTTGTCAAAGAGCACATGGTTACCATTTACGAACGCTACGAACGACCGTTGGTGGGCGTGCTGGAGCGGATGGAACGGCACGGCATTAAAGTTGATGCTAAGAAATTGCGCGAGTTCTCAGACGACTTTGAAAAGCGCATGGCCGAGATGGAAATCGAAGCCCACAAAATGGCTGGCCGAGAATTCAATATTGGTTCACCCAAGCAGTTGGGTGAAATTCTGTTCGACGAGATGTCTTTGCCCGGAGGCAAAAAGGGCAAGACCGGTGCCTATTCCACCAGCGCAGATGTGCTGGAGGATTTGGCCGCCCAAGGTCACGAATTGCCGACCACGGTATTGAACTGGCGGCAACTGCAGAAACTCAAAAGCACCTATACCGACGCGTTGATAGAAGTGATCAATCCCGACACTGGACGCGTCCATACATCGTATTCGCAGGCAGTGACATCGACGGGACGCTTGTCGTCAAATGACCCCAACTTGCAAAACATTCCGATCCGCTCTGAAGAAGGCCGCAAAATTCGCCAAGCATTTATCCCTGAGAAGGGGCATATGTTGGTGTCTGCCGATTATTCGCAAATCGAATTGCGTTTGCTGGCTCACGTGGCGGGGATTGATGTCCTGAAGGAGGCTTTTGCCGATGGCCAAGACATTCACGCGATCACCGCATCGCAAGTGTTCGAGATCCCGATAGAAGACATGGACCCGATGATCCGTCGCCAAGCCAAAGCGATTAACTTCGGGATTATCTACGGCATTTCTGGATTTGGTCTGGCCCGCCAATTGGGTATCTCGCGCGGCGACGCCCAGCGTTATATTGATGCCTATTTCGAACGATACCCTGGCATCAAAGCCTATATGGATGACACCAAAAAACTGGCCCACGATCAGGGCTATGTGGAAACGCCGTTTGGCCGCAAATGCCATGTGCGCGGCATTAACGAAAAGAACCAGGCCCTTCGCGGCAATGCCGAGCGCGCTGCGATCAACGCCCCCATTCAGGGTGGTGCGGCCGACATCATCAAACGTGCGATGACGCGGTTGGAGCGCGCACTGACTGATGCCAACTTAGATGCTAAAATGCTGCTTCAGGTTCATGATGAATTGATCTTTGAAGTCCCAGACGGCCAAGTCGATCAAACAAAAGATGTGATCCGTGACGTGATGGAGGGTGCTGCCACCCTCGACGTGCCGCTGGTGGTCGACATCGGTCAAGGCATGAACTGGGACGAAGCGCACTAACGCCCCTCACACATTTCATGAGGGAGAGGGACGCTTTATCAGCATCCCCATCTCCATCCCTCTCCCGTTTTCGAGGGGGAGAGATTAGGTGAGGGAGGATGCAATCACTCAGCCGCTTCGCGTTGACCGTTGATATGGGCGAGGATCTCTGCCGCCGCTGTCGGGATATGTGTGCCAGGGCCATAAACCGCAGCCACACCTTCAGCGAACAAGAAATCATAATCTTGTTGCGGGATCACGCCCCCGCAAACCACCATGATGTCGTCCGCCCCTTCGGACTTCAGTGCCTTGATTAAGGCTGGCACCAAAGTTTTGTGCCCCGCCGCCTGAGACGAAATTCCGATCACATGCACATCGTTCTCGAGCGCTTCACGTGCGGCTTCTTCGGGGGTTTGGAACAACGGCCCCACATCCACATCAAAGCCGATGTCGGCGAACGCCGTGGCAATCACTTTGGCGCCGCGGTCATGGCCATCCTGGCCCATCTTGACGACCAGCATCCGTGGACGGCGCCCTTCTATTTCAGCAAAGGCCGCAACATCATCGCGAATTTTCTTGAACGCTTCATCTTCTTCATAGGCTGCGCCATAGACGCCGGATATCGAACGAACCTCTGCCCGGTAGCGGGTATAGACCGTTTCGAGCGCATCAGAGATTTCACCCACCGTCGCGCGCTTGCGGGTTGCTTCGACCGCAAGGTCCAGCAAATTGCCCTCGCCGCTTTCCGCCGCTGCCGTCAATGCTGCCAGCGCGGCATCACATGCCGCCTGATCGCGGGTATTGCGGATGGTCTTTAAGCGCGCAACCTGGCCTTCGCGCACGGCGTTGTTGTCGATATCCAACACATCGATGGTTTCAGGCTCGGATCGTTGGTATTTATTGACGCCGACCACAACCTCTTCACCGCGATCGATGCGCGCTTGGCGTTTGGCCGCAGATTCTTCGATCCGCATTTTCGGCAAGCCCGCCGCTACAGCTTTGGTCATGCCGCCCATTTCCTCGACTTCGGCGATCAACTTGCGGGCTTCGACGACCATCGAATTGGTCAGGCTTTCGATGTAGTAACTGCCACCCAATGGGTCGACGACATTGGTGACGCCGGTTTCTTCGGCGATGATCAATTGTGTGTTCCGGGCGATGCGGGCGGAATTACGCGTCGGCAGACCGATGGCTTCGTCAAACGCATTGGTGTGCAGCGACTGCGTGCCTCCCAGCACGGCGGCCATCGCCTCAATCGTGGTGCGGATGACATTGTTATAGGCATCTTTTTCCGTCAGCGAGACACCGGATGTCTGGCAATGGGTGCGCAGCATTGATGACCGTGCATCCTTGGGCTCAAACTCTGCCATCAATTCCGACCACAAGATCCGCGCTGCGCGCAGCTTGGCGACTTCCATAAAGAAGTTCATACCGATACAGAAGAAGAACGACAGACGCGGCGCGAACTTATCAACGCTTTGGCCACTGGCAATCGCAGCGCGGGCATATTCAACCCCATCGGCCAATGTGTAGGCAAGTTCCTGAACACACGTCGCCCCGGCCTCTTGCATGTGATAGCCGGAAATCGAAATCGAATTGAACTTAGGCATGTGCTCGGCCGTGTAGCCGATGATGTCGGACACGATCCGCATGCTCGGCTCGGGCGGGTATATATATGTGTTCCGAACCATGAATTCTTTGAGGATATCGTTCTGGATGGTGCCCGATAACTTTTCGATTGGCACACCTTGTTCTTCGCCCGCGACGATGAAGCCAGCCAAGACCGGCAACACGGCCCCGTTCATGGTCATGGAGACAGACATCTCATCCAGCGGAATGCCATCGAACAAGATTTTCATATCTTCGACACTATCGATGGCAACACCGGCTTTGCCGACATCACCGACGACACGGGGATGGTCACTGTCGTACCCACGGTGGGTCGCCAAGTCGAACGCAACCGAAAGACCCTTTTGCCCAGCGGCCAGATTTTCGCGATAGAACTTGTTTGATTCCTCGGCGGTGGAGAACCCTGCATATTGGCGGATGGTCCAAGGCCGGTTGGCATACATTGTCGCGCGTGGTCCACGAGCGAACGGCGCAAATCCCGGCAACGTATCGACCGTTTCTAGGTCCGCTAAATCTTCGGCAGTGTAGATCGGTTTGACGGAAATACCCTCTGGCGTTTCCCATGTCAGGTCATCAACGCTGCGGCCACGTAGTTCTTTTTCCGCTGCGGCCCGCCAATCATCCATGGTTGGCTTTTGTTCATCCGACATCGACATCCCCTCCAATGTATTCTTTGAGCGTGATTATAGCTGAACAACAACACGCGGCCAATATCTCGCACATGCGAAAGGACAAAAATGGCCGAAATGGGACAAAATGCATTAATCCACAACATTTTGTGGAATTATCCACATCATGCGATTGCGTCGCTAAAGAAATCAAAATATGGTGTCTCCAACGGGGAAATCGCCCCTAAAAACACAGTTTTTGGGGCTGCAAGGCCTATCGGGCTTAATAAAAAGGAGACGACTATGTCCTTCGAATGGACTCCAGACCGGATCACAGCATTGATCGCCCTTTGGGAAGAAGGCCACACGACCAGTATTATCGGTGAGAAACTAGGGATCACCAAAAACGCCGTGGTCGGCAAAGTGCACCGCTTGGGCCTGCCAAAGCGCGGCTCCCCCATCAAGCCTAAGCCCGTTGTGAAGAAAAAGACCAACACGGTGACCATGGCGCAGCTTCGCCCTGGCATGTGCGTTTGGCCGACGGGTGACCCCGCAACTGACGATTTTTATTTCTGTGGCGACAAGGCCGAACCTGGACGTCCGTACTGCGAAGATCACTGTGCCAAAGCATACGTCAAACCATCCAAAGAAGATCGCCAGCGTCGCGCAGCGAACGCGCGTTAAAGATTTGCGCGGCCAACAAGCGCTAAACAACTGCGCGGCAAACGCATAGCAATTTTGTTCGCGCCCTGTAACGAAAAGATACGTCGCCCCGGATTTAATCCGGGGTCTTTTCTGCCCACAAAAATCTTTCATATGTGGAGCCAGATCCCGGCTCTCTTATAGCGCGACTGGGACGACGTGGATTTGGGCTCCCGCTTACTTCTCATAGTAGTTTCCTTGGACTTGACCCCAACGCCTATCGGCGTATGCTTCGCATATGAACATATTCTTTTCGATGATTGGCCGAATTACAGGCCCGGTGACCCGCTAGGTCGCCGGGATACGCGCTCGCGCGTTTTCGCCAAACGTTCATCGAAGGAATTTCATCATGACATCATCAATGGGCGCAGAGCCCACTTCACAAAATAGTACGTTCACCGCTTGTTTTTCGGTCGTTTCCGAAACGGATCCCAATGCCCTGAGCCGTATCTTGGAGCCATTCACCAAACGCGGGCTAACACCCAGCCACGTTTACGCGATGCGCACCGGTGCCAAGGGCGAGACCCTACAAGTCGATCTGCATTTGGCCGACGCCGACGACGATACCGCGCGACGGATCGCCAATGATATCCACGGCATGTGGTTGGTGGAAACGGTGCTAACATCGGAAAAGCGCTACGCCGACGCCATTTAGGCCAAGCATTGGCGCGAACGATAAAGGGTAACGTATGAGCCTATTAGATCGCGTCGCCGACTGCATGGTTTTCACGCCAGAGGCATATCGTCCGTTCATCGTCGAAGGCCAAGCATTGGGCCGCGTCCGGGATGCGTTTGCCGAAACACTCTCGCAATACCCCGATGTGTTCAACGTGTCACCAGATACGGTGACACTGTCGGATACACTTTCAACGGTGGAGCAACGCACGGCGGCTGTGGCCAGCGTCCTCGCCGATCTTCGATCACAAGGAATGTTCCCCGGTTGGCGGGATGAACCCTATCCCGTGTCGACAGGTTTTTATGAACCGCCGCTGCTAACGATAGAGCGTGCGTCTGCGATCTTATTCGGGACCATGGCCTATGGCGTAAATCTAAATGCGTTCGTGCGCCGGGATGATGGCATTCACATGTGGATCGCCCGCAGGTCCGCACAAAAACCCGTCGCGCCAGGGAAACTCGATCATGCTGTCGCAGGCGGCCAACCCACGGGCATTTCAGTGTCAAAAAATCTGATCAAAGAATGCTGGGAAGAAGCCGGTATCCCAGAAGAACTGGCGAGCACGGCAACGCCCGTCGGCACGATGTCCTATTTGACAGAGCGTGCGGGTGGCCTGCGGCACAGCTTGTTTTTTAATTTCGATTTGGAATTGGACGAAAATTTTCAACCAAACAACACAGACGGCGAAGTCGATGATTTTTATCTGTGGCACATGGATGACGTACTGAACCGTATAGAAAAGACCGAGGATTTTAAATTCGACGTCCCCATCGCGATTTTAGATTTCGCCATTCGCCATGGCATCTATGGCCCGGACAATCCCGACTATATCGCGATCAATGAGGCCGTTCGCATGGGTCGTGCGGGAGAGATATCGGCGCGCTGAACAGCAACTAAAGGTATCGGCCTCTTTCAAGAATCTCCAACGTATATTTCCTGTAGGTCATGCCGAGGGCCTCGGCCCGACGGAGGCGGCGCAACACGACTTCTCGGGGGGCTGACTTCCATGCCGCATCATGTGCTTTTTGCCAGCACCATTGAGCATACGTCTTCCCACCCTGCAATGGGGGCCCGCCGTTATGTCCGATAGTTGCGACGTTCTTCAAGATACCGTTCTTTGATCAAATTTATGCATTGAGCCTTTATTCAAATATCTTATATATTAGTCAAATGTCTAATAAATTAAATAACACCGAAGCCAGTGCAGACGATGTTTTTTCGAACTTATTGGCGCAAAAGCTACGGCGGGAACGAACAGCTAAAAACTGGTCGATTGCTGAACTTGCACTCGCATCAGGCGTGTCTAAAGCCATGATCAGTAAAATTGAACGCGCGGAAACCAGCCCAACAGCGGCCCTGCTCGGTCGGATATCGGGGGCGTTTGGCATTTCGATATCAAATTTATTGGCAAGCACTGAGGCCGACCGCGGCAACAATCGCGTCATTCGAAATAGCGATCAGGAAATCTGGCAAGACCCCGAAACCGGCTACATTCGCCGAGCCTTAACCCCGCCGGGCGCTGAACCAGAAATGATCAGCATCGAATTGCCGCCAGAGGCGTCGATCACCTACCCCTCTTCATCATACGGGTTTGTCAAAGGGCATTGTGTTTGGGTGATGAGTGGTCGACTAGAAATCACCGAAGCCGGGGAGACCACAGATTTGTGCAAAGGTGATTGTTATGTTTTCGATCTGTCTCAGGTATGCGAGCGGACATATACAAATCCAACACAATCCCAAATCGCACGATACATTGTTTCCCTGACGCACCGTTGATTGCCAGATTATAGGAAACGTCTTTCTTCACGCGGTTCAGCGCGCTAAGACATTTGCTATGGATACTGTACCAAGACACATGGATTTATTCCCAAAGATCGAGCCCTATGACCGTGGGATGCTCGACGTCGGGGATGGACACACACTTTATTACGAACAGACCGGCAACCCGCGCGGCGTGCCAGTGGTGTTTTTACATGGCGGTCCGGGTGCCGGGTCTAATCCTGCACACCGCCGATTCTTTGATCCTGCATTTTATCGGATCGTTGTTTTCGACCAACGCGGGTCCGGTCGATCACGCCCTTTTGCATCAATCGACAACAATACGACGGATCATATGGTCGATGATATTGAGCGTCTGCGCCTGCACCTCAGCATAGATAGCTGGCTGGTGTTTGGCGGTTCTTGGGGTTCTACATTGGCGCTGGTGTATGCGATCCGACACACCGCACAGGTGCGCGGTTTAATACTGCGTGGCATTTTTTTGGGCTCCAGTGCAGAGCTCGACTGGTTCTTGCATGGGATCAAAAAAGTATTCCCCGAAGCATCGCGTCGGTTTTTCGAATACATCCCTGCCGAAGAACAAGACGACATCCTGGCCGCTTATCATCGGCGTTTGATTGATCCCGCCGGCGATGTTCATCTGCCCGCCGCTGCGTACTGGGCAGGGTATGAGACATCGTGCTCCAACCTATTGGCATCGCCGAGCGAAGCCCCGCCAACGGCCTCCAGTGGCGCATTATCATTGGCACGGATCGAAGCCCACTATTTTGTGAATGATGTCTTTATTGGCGATACCGAGATTCTGGACAACGTCAATCAGCTGCGGCATCTGCCCTGCGTCGTCGTTCAGGGGCGCTATGATATGGTTTGTCCGATTGTCACCGCTGATGCACTTGTGCAGGCTTGGCCAGAAATCGATTATCGCATTGTCGTCGAAGCGGGGCATTCGGCCATGGAACCCGGCATCAGATCAAATCTGGTGCGTGCGACCGAGAGCTTTAAAGATAAGCTTTAACCTCCTGCAGAATATTATCGCCAGATTTTTTGTTCTTGGATTTAAGTGCATCCGGGGCAAGGATTAAGTTCCGATTCGCAGATGCCAAGGGGGGCGCGCATTCTAATGCGCTTGCTGAACTTCATACTATTGGCCCTATTATTTATGCCACGCGTCGCTGGCGCGGATGATTGGATCAGCTTGGCCAAAAACGACCCCGACTACGTCACGTTCTCTGGCGGTGTTTTTGATGTCGAACACGAAAAAGACCGAGAGGCCGAGTTCTCGTTAGAGTATCGATACGCCGATCAGTTTTGGGGATTTAAGCCTTTCGTTCACGCAAGTTACGTCACCAACAATATGACATTCCTGGGTGCGGGGCTTTTGATGGACATTCAACTGGGTGATAACTGGATTGTTCAACCATCCATCGCGCCCACGTGGTGGCGCGGCAAAACGGATCAGCTTGATCTGGGGTACGGCTTGCAGTTCCGATCACGTATCGAGATTGCATATCGGTTCCCGGACAACTCTCGATTTGGCGTATCTGCGACTCATTCGTCGAATGCCAGCTTGGGCGATACCAATCCGGGGATTGAATCCGTGATGGTGAATATCTCTGTACCGACCAGCTTTTTTCGCTACAAGTGATTACAAAAGACCGAGCGCACCCGCGACGATATAGAGCCCCAGCACAAGTAACGAGATAAAGAACACCCGCCGGAACTTTTCTTCGGAAAGGGCTTTGCGGATGCGCTGCCCCAATACCATGCCCAGCAGGGCGGGGATGACACCCAACGCGGATAGAATACCGAGATCTTTGCTCAGCAGATCATTGCCGCCCAACGCGACAGCCAGCGCCAGGGTCGAGATCGTGAACAAAATTCCCATTGCCTGGATTAACGCATCGCGCGGCAAGCCAATAGCTTGTAAGAACATCACGCCGGGCACCACGAACGATCCAGTCATCCCGGTCAGGACACCATTCACTGCACCCAGCACGGGGCCGAGCCAGCGTTCTTGTTGGGGTGATATCGACAGCTTAATCCCAACCAGGCCGATGACCGCATAAGCCGTGATCAACCCACCCAGCAACGCCGATAAAAGCGCCACATCCACACGTGAGAGAGCCAGTCCACCGACCCAAACCATTCCTGTCGCGAATAAGAAAAACAGCCAGAGCCTTTTGAAAATGATGATGCCATGACCGCCGACGGCACCCTGCCAAAAATTGGTGATAAACGACGGCAACAACAACAACGCCATCGCGCTGGGCAGGTCCAATGCCACGGTTAGCAAGGCTAGGCTCACCGTTGGCAAGCCCATCCCAATCACGCCTTTGACGGCACCGGCGAGAACGAACGTTGCGATAACGATGGCAAGAACGGCGGGATCGAACATAGGCAATACTACGACGACACGGATTTGCCGAAAAGCATTCTGTCACCCCATGAATTGAAAGCGTCTTAGCATCGGTGTAGGAAAACGATGTGCGCCCGTAGCTCAGTAGGATAGAGCACAGGATTCCTAATCCTGGGGTCGTGGGTTCGAATCCCGCCGGGCGCACCAATAAAATCAACCTCTTAGAGTACAGCAATGCCTTCACGACGGCGAAGCTCGGCGATGGTTTATTAACTAGGCAATCCATTTCGCCCGATCCAGATATTTTCTTCCGCTGAATATTGCTTGCGGCTTGCCCGGCGGATGTCCTTGATAGCCTTGGCTTAACTTATCTGTCTTTTCTTTAATTTCTGTCTCATCTGCGTTCACTTCGGTCACTACGATGAGCTAGAAATCCTCTCTTATGCAATCCCGCTAGTCTGTTCCAAAAGCGCTGACGTCAGACAATCAACATTAGCGAAGTAAATATTTATTATTCATAGAATATGAGGACTGTCAGAACAGCATTGTCACGTTAACGAGCCAAGCGCACGGCAGCCAGGGCCTGCGTCGCCGCAGCTTGTGAAGGATCAATAACAGGCACGCCGAGAGCCGCTTCGATATCTGCGCGAAAACAGGCCATGCCTGCGCAACCCATAATCAAAACGTCAGCGCCATGTGTTTCGATCAGTTTTCGACCGATTTTGATCATTCGATCTCTTACCTGGCCCCCCGCAAGTTCTTCAGCTCCAAACCCAATGGGCAGACTGCCCGCATATCTGCTTTCAAACCCCATTAAGCGAACGGCACGGCGTTGACGGACCGTCGATGCTTCAAGGATCGCGATCACACCGAAGCGTTCTCCCTGGAGCGTGGCCTGTGCATACGACGACGCGCCGATACCAAAAACCGGCTTGTTCGTGACCTCTCGGGCAGAAAGAAGCCCCGGGTCAGAAAAGCAGGCAATGATGAAAGCGTCGGCCGAATTACTTTCCCGTGTAATGACGTCGCAGACGTGGCTAACCGCATCATCGACGTGGCGCTGTGTCGCGATGCCCGGCGGACCATCTTGGATGGTGATGCAGTCGAATTGAGGCCCATCCGAAAAACGCAGAGGATCCAGCGCGGCATCAATACCCTCAGTAACGGCTTTCGTCGAATTTGGATTGATAACGACAATCCGACCGTTGGTAAGTTTCCCAGCACTGTTATTAGTATTTTGGTCCATTCTGTTGCCTTTAACTAAATCGACTATGCTCACCCAGCGGGCAGGATATCTGCGCCAAAGTTTCTGGAGGTATCCATTTCCGGAACCAGACGACCAAGTGGCTGGGCCGCGGCAGATTTTTCGCGTCGTAGAAATTCTCCTGACCCGCGTTCGACGCGTAACTCCCCTTCTTCGATGGCAACACGGCCGCGACTCAAAACCATGATGGGCCAACCTGTCACAGTGCGACCCTCGTAAGGCGTGTAGCCGACGTCGTCATGAATATGTTGATCGTAGTTTATCGTTTTCTCTAGTTCAGGGTCCCATATTGCAATGTCAGCATCAGCACCAACCGCGATGGTGCCTTTCTTTGGATGCAGCCCATAAAGCTTGGCAATATTTGTGGATGTCAGGGCGACAAATTGATGGATATCGATGCGACCCTTCTTCACCCCCTCTGAAAACAATAACGGCAACCGTAGTTCAATGCCTGGAACACCGTTGGCAACTTCTTTGAATGACGGATTGGGTCCAGCTCTTAGCTTCCCTGTATCGTCAAATCGGTAAGGCGCATGATCCGACGTAAAGGCTTGAAACGTCCCATTGGCGAGGCCCCGCCAAATCGCTTCTTGAGAAGCCGCGTCGCGCGGCGGTGGGCTGCAACAAAACTTCGCACCCTCTGCGCCTTCCCGGTCGAGATCGTCTGCCGTCAAAAACAAATACTGCGGACAGGTCTCACCATAAACTTTTAGCCCAGCCGATTGCGCTTTTCGGATTTCGTTCATCGCATCTTCTGTAGATACATGCACAATAAGCATTGGCACATCAATAAGCTCAGAAAGCGCAATGGCCCGGTGGGTTGCCTCGCTCTCCGCCAATCGCGCATGACTAACGGCATGATATTTGGGTTCGGTGTATCCCTTGTTGATAAGCCTATCGCTCAACCATTTGATCATTTCATGGTTTTCAGCGTGAACCATCACAAAACCACTGTTCATTCGAGCACACGCCAACACATCAAGCATTTGTCGATCATCAAGACGGAGTGCATCGTAAGTCATATAGACTTTGAAAGACGTGTATCCGTCTTCGATCAATGCAGGCAGTTCCTGGCCCAGCACTTGCTCGGTCGGATCATTAACAATCAGATGAAAGCCATAATCGATAACTGCTTTTGGTCCTGCGCATTCGTGGTATTCCTGAACGGCTTGTCGAAGTGACGCACCTTTGCTTTGAGCAGCAAAGGGGATCACCGTCGTGGTTCCACCAAATACGGCAGATCGCGTGCCCGTATAGAAATCGTCCGCGTTCATAACCCCACCAACGGCAGAGCGTTGTTCGATATGGCAGTGCCCTTCAACCCCACCAGGCATCACGAGCAACCCATCGGCGTCGATAATTTTATCTGCACTTCCAAGATCGTAACCAAGTGCGGCCACTTTGCCGTTCTTAATGCCAACATCACATCGAGAAATATCGGCAGACGTAACAACCGTACCGCCTCGAATTATGGTATCGAAATCTGACAATTTGTATCTCCCCTTAGTCCGGCAATTCTACGCCGGTTTGTGACGTGATGCGGTCGTAGTGTTCTGGCCGACGATGACGTTTAAAATCAAACACCGTTTCTTTGCCGAAAATGCTGTCATCCAGGTCACAGTCGGCGACGATCAATTCATCGTCAGTGGTGTGGCACTGCGCCACGATCTCTCCAGTTGGGGCAACGATTGCGCTGCCACCCATGAGCGGGTGACCATCCTCGTCACCAGCCTTGGCGACGCCAATCACCCATGTACTGTTCTGGTAGGCAGCAGCCTGCAATGAGAGTGTATTGTGAAAATAGCGAAGATGGGTGGACTCGTCCGACTGAGAGTTGGTTATCGGTGTGTTGTAGCCAAGCACCACCATCTCTACTCCCTGCAAGCCCATGCATCGGAACGTCTCGGGCCAACGGCGGTCGTTGCATATACACATTCCCATAATGCCACCCATTGTGCGCCATACAGGAAAACCGAGATTACCGACTTCAAAGTAACGTTTTTCCAAATGTTGGAATGATCGCTCTGGGTCATACTCTCCGTGGCCAGGCAAATGAATCTTTCTGTATTTACCAACGATATCACCACTTTTATCGACAAGGATCGCTGTGTTGTAACGGTGGGTTTCTCCATCTTCCTCAATCTTTTCCGCATACCCCAAGTGAAACCCCATTCCCAAGCGCGTTGCCGCCTCGAATAGTGGCTGAGTTTCGTTGCTTGGCATGGCAGACTCAAAATACGCGTCTACTTCATCCTGATCTTCGAAATACCAGCGTGGAAAGAATGTGGTCAGCGCTAGCTCTGGGAATACGATCAGATCGACACCCTTGCTATGCGCGTTCTCCATTAGCGCAAGCATTCTGTTAACGACGCTTGTCTTATCGTCCGATTTTTGGATCGCGCCTAGTTGTGCTGCGCCCACGGTAACCACTCTGCTCATTGTTTATGCTCCGGTTTCATCTTTATCGTTGCGCCCAAAAAAGGCTCCATTACCTCAAATCGAGTGTTTTCGCATTGCATGCAGCAAGCACCAATCCAGCGGTCAATTGAGTTGCCCGCGCCAAGTCAGCAGTATCGATTTTATCACTGTTGTCAGCAGGAGTTAGAACGTACTTGAGATTAGAATTCGGCTTATCAAACCCAGCGACAAGCCGCGCCGCAGGAATGCCGTGACGTGCAAAATTGTAATGATCGGAATTGCGCATCAACGGGCGATGAGCCCCTAGTTTCTGCCCGATACCTGCAGCCTGATCAATCATCCAAGTCTCTGCTTTCTCGAAGCCACTGGTGAGCGCAGTGATCTCAGGATCGCCCGCCACTGTATCCAGATTAATATTCAGCTTGATTGAATCCCGCTCTGCTTCGCTCATGCCATCAAGATATGCGGCAGAGCCCGCAAGTGCCCATTCTTCAACCGTAAAGAAACCGATCCGGAGACCCCGCTCAAACGTCTCTGCGTAAGGAAGCACAGCCCGCAGTGCGTTCAGCACCGAAGCCAATCCGGTTGCGTTGTCCATAGCACTTTCCGACAAATGATGCCCATCGATATGGGCTGAAAGCACGACCCACTCGTCAGTGCGACCTGGGATATCGAGTATAAGGTTTTCGGTGCGTCGCGGCTCAGACTTAGCTTCAATTCGGATTTTTATCTGTTTCGCGCTGTCAGCCGTTAATGATGCTGCAGTCTCTGCACTAATTCCGGCTGCTGGAATGCCTCTCGTCGGGGTTGCGCCCGAAGAACCAGTGACGGGAAAATCGCCTGGCAGATGCGAAGCGATCAGAAAGCCCGCGACACCCCGGTCTATCGCCCAGTCGTATTTAACACGGCGATGGGTGGTTTCAGCCGCGAACATATACTCGTGGCGGACCATCACAATATTGCCCGGAATGAGATCCGCATTGGCCTCAAAATCTGCTTCTGTCCCGCGCCCAATGTCGATCAGATCGGCAACTAAACCGCCTTCGGGCGTCTCAGGGGATCGCACCAGCGATACGCAGGGAAAAACTTTCCCATCGGAAATACGTTCAATGGATGAGTCACCTCGGGCCCATCCGGTGTCTTCAATGGCCAAACGTTGGGGGGCAGATTCCGTAATGTCTTCTAGTCTTTTTGCCAGATACTCTCGCGCCAAGACTTCACTCTCAGTACCAGCGAAGCGACCACCCGTTTCACAAATAGCATTTAGATCCGCCATCACTTTTGCGGCATCACCTGCATTTTCAAGCACGCGCTGAGTTGCAATATCCATTAGGTTATTCCTTCACCACATTGAAACAGTCGGCGCTCTATCTGGGTAAGCCGCTCAGCGCCATCAGGCGTGACATGGATTGTCTCGCTGATCGCAACGCCCGCGTTGGCAGAGGTATACATATGAAAGGTCATGCCAGACTCTAGCTCCCAATCGGCGTCCTTAGTGAAAACTCGGGTAAAATCACTTGTTCTGGGTGCTTGTTCGAAATAGTAACCCAGCGTGTAACCCGTGTTATTCACGTAATCAGGCCGCAAACCTGCTTTGACGGCACCATCGCGCAGTATCGCATCGACTTCCCCTGCAATGGCACCTGGCTTCATCGCAGCGAATTGCTGGTCCTGCAACGAAATCAATTCCATTGTTGCATCACGCACTTCCGGCGACGGGGTCCCCATCACGGCCGGGCGCATAAGTCGGGCACAGTAGCCACTTACCTTTGGCACAAGCTCGATATGCAAGATATCACCGGGTTCCAATGGATCGTTAGAAAGCTTGCCATGCATAAAGTTCCAACCCCGTCCAACAGTGATCGGACCGGTACGACCGAAATCGGCGCCTAGCTCGATAAAAGCTTTGGATGCCTCTGCGGCGGCATTTCGCGATGATACGCCTGGAACTGCAGCGGCGATTGCGCGGAGCATTGCCTTATCTGCCACAACTGCTGCTTTCTTAATAATGTCGATTTCGCGCGGTGATTTTTGAAGTCGCATCGGTCGGAAGACATCATTCATATCGACGAAATCCGCATTCGGCATCGCACGCGTAAGCTGTCGAAACCGTGCCACGGGCATGCAGTACGAATTCATATCCAATCCAACCCGTCCATTTGATGCGCTCAACTCTGCGAGCACATCAGCTAATATCTCGATGGGATCATCTGTATCGATAAATGCGCGCCTGTTCTCAAACCATGCCGCGTTGAGGAAAGGTTGTTCGTCGAGTTTCCGAACGATCATGATGGGCGTGCCATCCCGCGGAATGACAGCAGCACGGTAAAGGTTCTCTGATATCGCAAACCCAGTGAAGTAATGGAGCATTTCACTTTCATCAGCGATAACTGCGTCCAGATTTCGCGCCGCCATTTCGAAGCGAAGTCTACGCAGACGTTCATCGTATTCTTCTATTGGGAATACTTTGCTCACGAAGCCACCTCGCAAACGTCGAGGATCGTCAGCAGATAGATACGGATGGCGTCCAAATAATCGACGATTTCAACCCGCTCATCCGGCATTGTGTTGTAGCGCCCCCCGGGGCCACAAACGATACCCGGCATCGCTGCCCGGCTTTGCAAGTGCGCGGCATCCGTGCCGTAAAAACAATAAGGCGCCACAGGGCCGAGTTGCTGATCATTTCCCCGAACTGATTTATAGGCGTTGCTCACACTGGTTACGATTGGCGCAGATTTATCAATCTCGAATGGCAGCATTGAGGGGCGCTCATCAGCAAACTGCTTCACAACCGTGGTTTTCAGTCCTGGAATTTCGACCTCAAGACTATCCAAAAGAGATCGTAAATCTGCGAGCACGCTGTCTATTGATTGGCTAGGACCATATCGCACCGTCCCTGACATGCGAACGAAATCGGCAATCTGCGGGGGTCGCCAATCATGAAACTCAGGAGACAGAGATCCTCTAATAACACCGATATTCGCACGATTAACCGATGCATGCTCAGCGTTGGCGGCACCTGAAAACCTGATCTCATTGATGCGCGGGATAAGGACGGCTGCGGCGGCGATTGCATCAACGGCTTCTTCTCTTTTCGACATGTGACGCGTAACACCCGTCAGTTCGATGTCGACGTTGAAGCTGCCAGCGTGCAGCGTCATTCCGTTAAGATCGGTCGGTTCCATATTCACAAAGCAGTCGGCTTTGACGCCGCGCTCGATAGCGGTCACCGTGCCAATACCGCCCTGAAGTTCACCCACTACAAATTCAAGAACAACATCGCCTTTTAGCCTGATGCCCGCATCGGCCAGCATTTTGACGGCCATGAATGCGGCGGCATCACCGGACTTCATATTAGAAACGCCTATCCCATAAATGAACTCGTCGTCATAATCTCCGCCCCAGGGATCGACAGTCCAGTTCCCCGTTACTGGGTTTGTATCCATATGTCCGTTAAAAAGGAGACTCTTACCCCCACCCGTCCCTTTAAGGGTGCCAATGGCGTTGAAGCGGTTCTTTGGAACAGGCGAAAGTTCTGCATCAAGCCCAACGGTCTTCATCGCATCAACCATAAAGCGCGCAAGATCCGCCTCGCCGGGCTCGCCGCTGTAACTTTTAAAGCTGATCATCTCCGCCAAAAAATCGAGGGCGGCAGGCCCATCAACTGCATCAACAAGTTGGCGCGGATCAACCATAAGACGTTACGCCCCCGTGTTCGCAGCTATTGAACGGGCACAATGCAAAAGGTCATTCAGAGAATTGTCGACATTGGTTTTGGCTCCCTCACACCAATCTCGGCTTTTCTCTAGAGACTCGCGCAGGCTTTTAGCGTGCGCCTCGGTCTCGCTTGGATTAACGCTGCCAATGCTTGCACGGCTGTATAGAAAAGAACGTGCATCCAAGGCGTCGCGAAGCTCTGACGTACTCAGATCAAGTTTGATACCAGCCATCTCCTGGCCCGCCTGCAAAAGGACATCAGCATCGACATCCGCCGGTGTTTTGCCAGCAGCGATGCTATCACGAACGAAGCGTCCGATGATGTGGTGCGCAGCCCGGAACGAAAGATCGTATCGGCGTACAAGTTCGTCGGCTAAGTGTGAAGTTGTGCTCCAAAAAGCACCTGCGGAGTCTGCCATTCGGTCTGCATTAATCTCGATCGTCTCAATACTAGCGGATGCCAATCGGAGCGACTGGATCGTTGCGTCACCCATGCCGCTCAGCGCATCATCGGCAAAAGTTAAATCCAAGTCAGTAGAGAAAACGCTGTGCTGGGTTCCCAAAACAGCGGCAAACCAACCGGTTGCTTGTCCTGACAATGACTTGACCCGCTCCAGCGAATGCGGGTTTTTCTTTTGCGGCATGATGCTTGATGTACCAGCGAGTTCATCTGCGACCTGTACGTAGCCAAACTCCCACGAACTCCAAACATACAGATCATTAGCCAGTCGTCCCATATTTGCCATCAGGATGGATAATGCGGCGACCGTGCCTTCGATGTAGTCGCGGGCAAATCCGCCAGCATCGGATGAATTAATCGCGACGCCATCATGCCCCAGAAGCTCGGCGGTTCTTATACGATCAATGGGCCATGACGTCCCCGCCATCGCAGCCCCACCAAGACTCCCTAAGTTTACATGTGCAAAGGCACTGGCAAGCCGGTCAAGATCACGGTCGAATGCAGCTGCGTAACGCATTAAGTGGTGACCAAACGTCGTCGGTTGCGCATGCTGCAGATGGGTATAACCCGGCATCAAGCTGTTTGCGTGGGCCTCTGCCTGCGTCAGGATTGCGTCCTGCAGAAGGATCAAATGTTTCATTACGTCTAGAAGTAGATCACGGAGATATAACCTCTCTGCCTCGGCACTTTGGTCATTTCGACTACGTCCAGTCTGAAGCCGCCCAGCAATGTCCTCGTCAATATGCTCACTTAAAAAATGTTCGGTTTGAACCAGAAAAGATCCGACGTTCGGAAGGTATGGGAAACCTTTGCCCTCGCTTTCCCACATCAAAATCAACCCTGAAAGCAATTTTGCACCACGTTGGGGGGTAATGATTCCAGTCTCTGTCAGCATGACTGCATGGGCGATATCTGTAAGCACGTATTCCTTAAAGCGACGAATCAGGCGTGGCAGATTCGGTATCTCTTCACATTCGATTAGGATACTCGAGCGCGGACCAAGGCGAGCCTCTTCCAAGAAAACGTCGCTTTTGGAACTCATTCAGGCTTCCTCTATGTTCAAAAATCTGACTTCGCATTTATTGCATCATAACCCGCCATAAATGCTGCTATGCCTGCGTTTTAGAGAGTTCCTATCCAAAGGCATTCACCCAGATCGTCAACTTTAAGTTGAATGGGGGCAAAACAATGGGATTACAACTCTCCAAAGATAATTGAATATGATCAAAACCATCCTACAATGTCGAATTAAGAATTGGACCTAGAGTATTTGCGTTAATTATATAGGTGATTTCGTTGAATCTTCGTCAGTTAGAAGTTTTCCAGGCACTCATGCACGGAGGCACAACAAAAAATGCTGCCCGTTTGCTGCTCGTTTCGCAGCCAGCTGTCAGTAACATGATTAAGCAATTCGAAGATCAGCTTGGCTTCAAGCTGTTTGATCGCATTAGCGGACGGTTGCATCCAACCCTTGAGGCAGAAGTTCTTTCGAAGAACCTCGAACGAGTCTTTGCTAGTGTCGATGCGATCGAAAATCTGGTGAATGATCTTCGAGATTCAAAGGTCGGGACACTAAAAATATTGGCGAGCCCCAGTCTGGGCCAGACCATATTGCCGCCAGCGATTGCCGCTTTTGCGCGCGAGCGTCCGGAAGTCAAAATCAGTTTTGACATGTTGAGCAACGAGGCAATTGCCGCTGATTTGGACAGCCACCAAGCTGATTTCGGCCTAACAATCACAGCAGTTGACCATCCATCGCTGGAAGGCCGGGTGATGCGCGAAGGCTTGCTGGTGTGTGCCATCCCAAAAGATCATCCGTTGAGTCGAAAGAAATTTATTCTGCCAAAAGACCTTATTTCCACGACCTTCGTTTCATACCCTCGTTTTTCACCCATCGGTATCATTGTCGATGATGCATTCAGAGAGCACGGCGAACTTTTGAAAGCAGATGTCGAAGTCCATTACTGCTACACCGCTTGCACATTAGTTAATGCTGGTGTCGGCGTTGCAATTGTCGATGAGTTCTCCTTATTGGGCCAGGATATGCCTAATATTGTGACGCGACCCTTCAAGACAATCTCTCGGATTGGCGTAACATTGTCTTATGCCAAGGCAAACCCCCTGTCACGATTGGCCAAGGTATTTATCAACGAGTATCTATGGCGCGATGGTAAATAATAGGGGTTAGAGATAAGAGCGTATAACTTTTCTGAATATGCTCCGTTAGATTTTTAATTCGACGCTTTTTCTAAAATCCCTCAGTATATTTCGCAGGTGCAGCACAAACACGCCCTGACATAAGTGGCGACTGTGAGAAAAAGCCCTGTCGCGCCTGAACAAACCCGACTGGATCGGGAAACGCGGGGAACCTAAAACAAGGATGCAAAACATGTCTAAGAGACTCTTACATTTGTTGGTCGCAGCGGCGATGCTCACATTCAGTGCGCAAGCCGTTGATGCCCAATCGAAAGGTGGCGTTCTCAAATTCGCGACGCCAAGCGCCCGGCCTGGTCTTGACCCAGCCGCCACTCGGACTGGTGACGCCTACATGCTTACGGCGATGATTTTCTCCAATCTGACTCGGGTCAGCCATGAGTTAAAACCAGAACCGCAGCTTGCAAGCAAATGGGATGTAAACGCCGCGGGCGACGAATGGACGTTCCATCTCGTAAAAAATGCCAAGTTCCATAATGGCCGGCCGGTAACAGCTGCTGACGTCAAATTTTCTATCGATCGCATACTCGATCCAAAAACGGCGAGTAGAGGTGCCAAGGCGTTGGGCCCAATCAAGGAGGTCATCGCCAAAGACGACCACACCGTGGTCTTCAAGCTGAACGGACCTTACGCAGATTTGGCGCTCCAGCTTGGAAACACATTCTCGCGCATCGTTGCCAAAGAGAATATTGATGAGATCGCAAACAAACCAATCGGCAGTGGGCCATTTGTGCTGAAGGAATACGTTCCTGGCAGCAAAGCTATCTTGGTCAAAAACCCAGACTACTTCGAGGAAGGCCTTCCTTACCTTGATGAAGTACATCAAATTTTCATCAAGGAATATGCGGCTCAGGTTTCTGCTTTGAAGACTGGCGAAATCGACATTATGTATTTTGCGCCGCCAGAAATCATTCCTGAGCTAGAGGGTGATCCTAACATCGAAGTCAAAGTCGTCTCTGCACCATCGTTCCAACCACTGTTGATGTGGGGTGGCGTGAAGCCTTGGGATGATGTTCGCGTGCGCCAAGCTTTCCGTTACGCTATGGATCGCGAGACAATGATGGCTGCGGCGACTGGTGGCCTAGGCGTTCTCGGCAATGACTCCCCTGTTAGTCCTTCCAACCCGTATTACAACGCGAACCTACCGCAACGAAAAAAGGACGTTGCAAAGGCCAAGAAATTGTTGGCTGAAGCGGGATACCCGAATGGTATCGACATTACGCTTTACACGTCGACACAGCGCCCAGGACTTGAGCCTGCTGCTGTTGTGGCGCAGCAAACACTTGCTGAGTCGGGGTTTCGGGTAAAGATTGAGAGTGTTGAAATTCGACGTCTTTACAAAGAGATCATTCCGAACCCTACGCCAATGGCAACGACCCATAACAACTGGTTTGGTCGTCCAACGATTGATGAGAGCCTGACGCCGTTCTACTACACGGGAAGCAACTGGAACTACACCAAGTACTCCAACCCTGAAGTAGATAGACTGCTCGACGAAGCGCGCAGCAAGACCAAGTTCGAAGAACGGAAACCACTTTACGATAAAGTACAGGAAATCCTTTATAACGAAGGCCCTGATGTGGTTGCGTACTTCAAGAACTACGTGTCGGCAAATCGCAAAGAGGTCAAAAATTACAAGTTGATCCCTGTGCAATACGTTGACCTTCGAGACACGTGGGTTGAGCGTTAATTTTCCATAACGTTTAGGAGACCGGGACGAGGCATTAGCCTCGTCCCACCTCTGCACTCTCTCAAAGGCTTCTTAAAGTATGTTGTATTTCCTCATTCGCCGGATCGGGATGCTCTTCTTCACTCTGGTGGGGATTTCGGCGGCTATATTTTTGATCGTGCAGGTTCTGCCCGGTGATGCCGTAGACGCCATGCTTGAGGGTTGGGTAGAAGAAAGTGGCGGCGCATATGATGTATTGCGTGCCAAACTTGGCCTTGATCGCCCCTTATATGAGCAATATTTCACGTGGTTGTGGAAAATTATGCAGGGCGATCTTGGTCGAAGCCTTGCCATGGATGCCCCTATCGCTCCTGTGCTGGTGGAGCGTCTAGGTTACTCATTGCGTCTCGCAATTCCTGCCTTGGTTATCGCTGTCACCCTTAGCTTAATTCTTGGTGTTGTAGCAGCGATGCGGCCCAACGGTTGGATCGACCACACGATTACCGTGGTGACGCTCACCGGGGTCTCTGTTCCCGCATTTGTTTCAGGCTCTTTGTTTATTGTTATTTTTGCTTCTTGGTTACAGTGGTTCCCGTCAACAAGTTCATTGACCGAGGGCGAAGGCTTCTTCCATTGGGCGTATGTTCTCGCCATGCCAATAGCCGTTTTGGCCATCGAAGCTCTGGCGCATCTGGTTCGAATTACACGATCATCGATGATCGAAGTATTGAAGTCACCGTACGTAAGGACGGCCAAGTTAAAGGGGCTGCCCAAGTGGCGCGTTGTCTATGTTCATGCACTTCGTAACGCGATGCTGCCGACAGTTACTGTTATCGCATTCAACATCGGCTGGATGCTAGGCGGGGTTGTCCTGGTTGAGCAGGTTTTCAGTTATCCTGGACTTGGCAGTCTGGTTTTATACTCCATCGAGCAGCGAGATATCCCTCTATTGCAGGCCAGTATGTTCTTTGTCGCAGCTGGATATTGCTTTGCAAATTTGCTGGCCGACATTTGTTATGCGCTCCTCGATCCGCGCATCCGGTACACGTAAATGGATGACACAATTGAGAGGAAACGACAGATGTCGGACTCGAGCAGTGATCAACCAATCACAAATGAGGTCGAACGAACGGTGAAGCCGCCTCGTCGCGTGCCGACGAGTTTGATTATCGGTGGATCCTTGGTCTTTGTCTTCATTGTGCTTGCACTTATCGGCCCATACATTACGCCGTATCCATATGATCAATTTCATTTTGCGAACCGGCTTGCCCCACCATCGGCTGAGTTTTGGCTAGGCACGGATAGATACGGTCGCGATATCTTCAGCCGAGTCATTCATGGGACCCAGCTTACCGTTACCATGGCAGGTACCGGAACCATTATTGGTGTCGCTATCGGCCTTATCATCGGATTGTTCAGCGGTTTCATCGGTGGGTGGTTCGATGAAATTCTGATGCGGGTCACCGATATTGTGATGTCCTTCCCTGCCCTTCTTCTGGCCATGCTCGTGGTTGCTGCGCTGGGCTCAAATGAAATTAATGCGGTCTTGAGTATCGGGATTGTTTTTATTCCTAAGGTCGCACGCGTCGTCCGAAGTGCTACGCTGGGTCTTCGCAACGTTCAATTTGTTGAGGCCGCAGAAGTTCGTGGTGAGTCCAACAGCTACATAATATTCCGCGAAATTCTTCCCAACGTCTGGCCACCTGTGATCGTCGAAACATGTATCCGACTCAGCTATGCGGTGCTTCTGGTCGTATCGCTGAGCTACCTCGGGCTAGGTGCGCAGCCACCAGCACCAGATTGGGGACTGATGATCGCCAAAGAACGCGCATTTCTGGTTTCAGCCCCCTGGGTGGTCTTCGCGCCGGCGGGTGCGATTGTACTTCTTATTATCGCTGTGAATTTGCTTGGTGATGGCATGCGCGAATATCTTGCAGCAAGGAAAACCGGCGATGAGTAGTCCAATCTCTGAAGGCAATGTTGGCGTGCTTGAGCAGGACGTTCAGACCGGGAAGCCGGTTCTAACGATTCGAGATATGCACATCTCGTATTTTCCGCGCGGGAAAGAAGTCAAAGCCGTTCGCGGTGTGGATCTCACCGTTCATGCGGGGGAGACTCTCGCGTTAGTCGGTGAGAGTGGCTCGGGGAAAAGTTCTGTAGCGTTCGCGTCGATGCGAGGACTTGATGCCGCCGGTCGTATCATGAAGGGCTCCGTCCATTTCCATGATACTGATGTTCTTTCCCTTAATCATGGTGAACTGCGGCGAATTCAAGGGTCACGAATTGCAATGGTTTATCAAGATCCGCAAACGGCGCTAAACCCGGCGTACCGGATCGGTGACCAGATTGCAGAGGCGGTTCATGAACATACGAATATGCAAGCAGCAGAGGTACGAGAACGAGTGCTCGGCCTTCTGGAGGAGGTCAATCTTCCTGATCCAGCCGGCTTCTATGAGAGATATCCCCATGAATTATCTGGCGGACAACAGCAACGCGTGGTGATCGCAATGGCGTTCGCATGTAATCCAGAACTTTTAATCATGGACGAACCCACGACAGGCCTTGATGTCACAACTGAAGCACACATCCTTGACCTCGTTGCCAAGCTTAAAGAAATACATGGATCTGCTATTCTTTACATCACCCACAACCTAGGCGTGGTAGCCAAGTTTTGTCACCGTGTCGCAGTTATGTATGCTGGACAAATCGTTGAACAAGGTCCTGTTTCCCGGGTTTTTACTGCGCCCGCCCACCCTTATACGCGCAGTCTGCTGACCTGCATTCCGCGCCTTGATCTCTCAAAACATGATCGTCCACTGAACGCGATCGAAGGACGGTTGCCCAACCTTAGTGAATTGCCCTCGGGCTGTGTCTTTGCACCGCGCTGCAGCGAAAGCCAGGATCAATGTGTTAGAGAAGACATTCAAAAAGAACTGATAGATGGCGACGAGAACTTTGTTCGCTGTATACGTTGGAACGACATATCGACTTTTGAATTCGACCGAAATGCTCGCAAAGCCCGGCCAAAAGAAGAAGCGCATGATGTCGTCCCCATTCTTGATGTGGATGCTTTGCAGTGTTTATACCCCCTTCGTCGCAGTTTGGCCGAAATGGTCACGGGCAAGGATGTTCGGAATGTACATGCCGTAGATGGTATTGATCTGAATTTAGGTCGGGGACAAACGCTTGCAATTGTCGGCGAGTCTGGCTGTGGCAAGACAACCCTCGGCCGAACAGTCGTCGGATTACAAACCGCGACCGATGGATCCATGGCATTTGAGAATAAGTTACTAGAAGGCAAAGCGCGGAACCGCAGCAGTGATGTCCGGCGCCGGGTTCAAATTGTCTTTCAAAACCCGGACGCGACACTTAATCCACAGAAATCTGTTGGAGAAACCATTGGTCGCCCCTTGGAGCTTTTTGGATTGGCCGACGAAAAAGCACGAGGCACCCGCGTTGCTGACCTCCTCCAAAGCGTGAACTTGCCAGCTCATTACGCTTCACGGTATCCGCATGAGCTTTCGGGTGGCGAGAAACAACGGGTTGCGATTGCTCGCGCGTTTGCGGCAGATCCCGACCTAATTGTCTGCGACGAGCCGTTGTCAGCTCTCGATGTTTCGGTTCAGGCAGCGATCCTTAATCTGCTGGTTGAACTGCAGAAATCATCTAACGCAGCATACCTATTCATCTCCCACGATCTTTCTGTCGTTCGTTATCTGTCGGATCAAGTCGCCGTCATGTATATGGGCCGATTGTGTGAAATCGGATCGCCAGAAGAGGTTTTCGTTCCGCCGTACCACCCCTACACAGAGGCATTGCTCTCGGCTATTTCGCTGCCGGATCCAAATATCGACCAAGAAAGTATTCGTCTTGAGGGATCGGTCCCCAGCCCAATCAACCCGAAGCCAGGTTGTAGGTTTGCCTCAAGGTGCCCTCGTAAGATTGGAGACATTTGCGAAACCGAAAATCCACCACTTCAGAATTATGGTGATCATCATAAAATCTATTGCCACATTCCAAGAGAACAACTTGAAGCAATGAGACCCGTCATCCGCTACCAAGATTCAGAAGACCCCGTCGTTTAATCACTAATTTCCATATCGTTGCAATTGGAGGAATAGAGAATGCAACCGCGCCTTGAACCTTATGATCATCCTGCAGCGTGGAAAGCTTCAGGCGTTCAAGGTAAAGAAGACTTCGTCGTCGAATTGGCCGAGAAACATTGCCACGCATTGGCGGAGGGTGTTCAAAAATTAAAGACTAAAGGAAAGACGGACTTCCATAAAATCGGGCGTGACGACTTTGCGTTAGAGAGTATTTCTGACGACTTGGCCGAGTGGCAACATGAAATTCGTGATGGAAAAGGTCTTTTGATCCTAAGGGGTTTTCCCGTCGACGTCTTTCCGACCGATGACATTGAATTGATGTGGTTCGGCCTTGGCACGCACTTTGGCCGCCCTGTATCGCAAAGCGCAATGGGGGATTTGTTGGGCCACGTCGTCAATGTAGGTGGCCAGGACGCGCGGGAACGCGCTTACAGAAATTCCCGAGAACTACGTCTTCATACGGACCGTTGTGATACAGTCGGAATGTTTGCCTTACAACCCGCCGAAAGCGGAGGCCTCTCAAGTTATTGTAGCGCACTCGCGATTTACAATGAGATGCTTCTGAACCACCCCAATTTGCTGAAGCCTCTTTGGAAAGGATTTCATCTGCATCGATTTGGCGAGGAATTACCCGGTGATCCTCCCTATTCAAAAGTCCCAATTCCAGTTATTTCCGAAAAAGATGGGGTGCCGAGTGTTGTACTGATGCGTGGATACATCGATATGGCAGTCGACGAATTTGATATGCCGTTTTCAGATCAAGACAGAGAAGCAATGGATTTGTTCGAAGAAATTGGAAACCGTCCAGACTTCAGACTCGACTTTATTCTACAGCGAGGCGAGGCAACGTTGTTCAACAATTCACGGATACTTCACCGACGCTCGGCGTTTCAGGACTCTGAAGATCCGGCAAAAAAGCGTCACTTGATGCGACTATGGCTTAATGACTGGGACGGTCGGATTGCCGTCGACGCCGTGGGTATTCACAAAGGCGACGACGGGATACCCCGCCAGGATGGCAAAACCACTTATTACGCCAATCGAAACGTTCAGGTTTCAGGATAAGGAATGCTGTATGGATCGACCGCGCGCTGCACATAGGGCTCGGTCTGAGGACGATAGACCTCCCAAAGAAAACGTAACTCAGCAAGCGGGTCGCGATCAAACTCAACACGTAAATCTACCAAGGGAAATGACTCTTCATGTACGACCAATAAGGCCGCTGACTTGATTTGTTTAAACTCACCTCCTGCATTCTCCCCGGCCTCAAGGCCGCGCAGCAACCGCTCTGCCAAGTCCTCGTCAGGTGCTGCTTCAAACGCATCAACCATTTTTTGCGGAATGTCGTCCGTGCGGATGATGTTACCAATGGCACAACTGTTCTCACCCTTGGCACCGGAATGCACCGAAGAAATATGCTTGCCATGGAAAAATGCTGACGAACCACTTGCATCGATCACAGCCAACTGTCGCCAGCCGATCGTCTCATTGCCATCAACGAGGGCGGCCACCGTTTCTTCTGCTGATTTTCCTTCAGCCAGGAAATCCAAACCCTTTGGTCCCAGTGTTGGATCGGTCCGGTGCTGGGTCAGTACGGCACCCACACCGGCTCGCGCATATGGGCAACGGGAGCCGACGCCGATGCTTGATGTCGTTACAGCCGCGCCAAACATACCTGTACGGGCGCATTTTCCTACAAGCGAAAATGTCATTTTTAGGCGTCTCCAAAAATGGGTGAAATGAAACAGAATTCTCAAAAAACTTATATTTAATAATAACTTATGCGTAGTGCCGAGTCTATAAAAGGATCGCTTTTTAATGTCGATAACTGATGAAATTGCCGCCTGGATTGCTGAATCTGAAACGAATGTGAGCGGCGAGTCTCTTAGGCTCGCCCGAAACGGTATGATCGATATTGTTGGGTGCATGATTGCTGGCGCGAATGATGAGGCCACCCGTCGCGCAAGGATGGCGATCGCAGATTTGAGTTCTGGGTCTGCGCGTTTAGTCGGCAGTGCAGTATCATTGGCAGCACCGCATGCGGCGCTCGTTAACGGCACAGCCGCACACGCACTCGACTTTGACGACAATTACCATCCGACAGCTGGACATGCGACAGCTGTGCTTGCCCCAGCGATTTTTGCCCTGGCAGACGAGCATTCTGCAGACGGAACAGCGGTGCTTGATTCTTATATCGCAGGGCTTGAGGCGATGGCCGTAATTGGCAACGGGGTCAACTTGGCCCACTACGAACTAGGCTGGCACACCACCAGTACAATCGGCGGCATGGGTGTTGCTGCGGCGGCGGCAAGACTGTGTAAGTTCGATAAGGAAACGACCACTCGTGCCATCAGCCTCGCGTTTAGCATGGCATCAGGTTCTAAAATCCAGTTTGGCACGATGGCAAAGCCACTTCATGCAGGGATCGCTGCGATGAATGGCTTGCTCGCGGCCCGATATGCCGGAGCTGGAATTACAGCAGCCTCAGAGCCCTTAGACGGCACTTGGGGTTTTAAGGATTTATATGTTGGCGACGGCGGACAAGGCTTTGCCGAAGGTACCAAAACCATCGGTAAGCCCACCGCATTGGAGCGCTTCGGCCTCAAAGTTAAAATTCATCCCTGTTGCGCAAGTGTCCATACTGCCGTCGATGCGTTGGTCGACCTGATGAATGAGCATGATCTTCGAGTTGATGACATCAAATCCGTTGAAACCGTCGTCAATAAAGTCAGCTATGACAATCTAATGTTCGATGATCCAAAGACCGAAATGGAAGCGCGTTTCAGCATGCACTATTCCATCGCCGTCGCACTACTCAGAAAGCGCTTGGTGCTCGCTGACTTTGAAAGTTCTGTAATTGAAAATTCAGAGATACGCGCATTGTATCCAAAAATCACTATGACCAAAAAATCCGAGGACGATCCACTCCCGACCGCGACCAATGGCCGAGAACCCGCAGAAACCCGGATCACACTGACAAATGGCCAAACACTCTCAAAGTTCTTAAAGCATCCCAAAGGTGTACTTCAAAACCCACTTTCGGAAACAGAAATGTGGTCCAAATTTGATGATTGCGTTTCCTGCATTGGCGACGCTGATCGAGTAGCCGCGATCCGCAACAAGCTAGAACGGTTCGAGGACATAGCCGATATCCGCGAATTCACAATATTGCTGACGACTTAAGAGGCGAAAAATGACAAGCCAATCCATGCTGCTGACCAACGTGAGACTGCCAGATGGCGTTAAGGCCGATATCCGCATCGTTGACGGTGTGTTCGCCGAGATCGAGAAGGAACTACTTCACCAATCTGGCGAAGACATTGTGGATGGTGGAGGAGATCTAGTATTGCCGAGCCTTGTCGACGGGCACATGCATCTGGACAAAACCTTAACGGGAACGCCGTGGATGTCACATCGGGCAAGCCCTACCCGCAAGAGCCGTATCGATACAGAACGTAATATGCGTCCTGAACTCGCGCCGGTGGAAGAACGTGCATCCAACTTGGTTCGGCTGTGCATCGGGCATGGCACGTCAGCGATTCGAACGCATGTCGATATCGACCCCACTATTGGCCTGAAACATGTTGAGGCATTGTTGCAGGTTCGTGAGAGCTTTGCCGATGCCGTCGATATGCAATTGGTGGCATTCCCGCAATCCGGTGTGCAATCGCAAGCCGGTATCCCGGATCATATGTCAGCTGCCATAGATGCCGGGGTTGATCTTATCGGGGGCATCGACCCAATTGCAATTGACTATGATCTGGATGGCCAGTTGGATACCCTTTTTGCCATAGCCGATAAGAAAGACGTCGGTATTGATATCCATTTGCACGACCCAGGGGTGAATGGACAACGAGAAATCACTGGAGTTGCGGATCGAGCGAAGGCGCATGGCATGGCCGGACGCGTAACCGTCAGTCACGGATTTTGCCTCGGCGCCGCGGACGAGGACGCCCGATACAAACTTTCAGATCAGATGGCAGCTGCAGGCGTATCGCTTGTGACCCATGGGGGCGGCGCATCGCCATTACCACCGATCAAAGTCCTGCGTGAGCTTGGCGTCGAAGTGTTCGCAGGCAATGATGATGTTCGCGATACATGGTCGCCATTAGGCGAAGGCGATATGCTGGAGCGGGCGACGATGATTGCTTGGCGATCTGGATATCGCACTGACGATGATTTGTTGATTGCTCTCGATTGCGCCACAGCTGCAGGCAAACGCGTATTCGGTCATGCAGATGCGGGGATTGCCGTCGGCGCACCAGCTGACTTTTTCACCGTAAAAGCTGAACTTGCTGCGGACGCTGTCGCCCGACACCCCCAACGCAAATTGGTCTTCAAGAACGGACGTATTGTGGCTCGCGATGAGGTCTATGGCGCATGATTTCTATACACCCATCGCCGTTAGCTTTGGATAACCGCGTCGACGTCAATCTCGACCTGCATCCATGGCATGGCGAGGCCGTCGATGACGATGGCTGTATAGCAAGGACGAACCTGACCGAGATGTCGCGCAACAACCGCTTCGACCTCAGGCAGAAATTCGCGCTCGGTCACATAAACGGTGACCTTGCAAATATCGTCCGCTTGCGCCCCCGCTTCATCGAGCAGTTGGGCCACGTTCGACATCGCCTGCTCAGCTTGCGCCGAAGCATCCCCCTTGCCCATGAATTCACCATCAAACGTCAAACCGGTCTGGCCGCGCAAATAAACCCTGTCCCCGGCGCGAACACCCATGCTGAACCGACTTCTGAGATCCTGCCCGTCCTTGTACTGGGCCGTCGTTTCAAAAGATCGAATGCGCGTGTGCGGAGTTCCTTTCGACAAGGTCACCGCCATGTCGATTTCAAACAAAATCGGAACGCGGGCGAAACCGCCGACAATCAAACCTGTCGATACCGGGGCAAACGCGCCAAGATGGCGTCCGATCACCTGATAGATCGCTTCGCGGTAGGCACGGTCACGAATGTAAACGTGCAACTTGGCAACATCATCAAATGTGGCCCCCGCTTCTTCGAGGAGTGTTGCAGCATTACGGATTGCGACATCGGCCTGTTCGGCAGCGTCCTCGGGCGTGAAGGTCGGACCATACTGTTTGGACCCATCAAGTGCGGTTCCCGTTTGTCCGCGCAGGTAAATTTCATCGCCCGTATTGACCACCATACAAGAACGTCGCGTCAGCTTGTTCTGATCAAACCATTGCGCCGTGTCAAATTCACGAAACCGCTTATGGCCTTCCGGTCCCGGAATGACTGCTTCTATCCCGAGATTGCACATCATGCCGGGCAGTGCCAATCCCTTGGTCACGATGCCTGTCCCGACGGTGGGTTCGGCCGAAAGGAAGCGATTGACCGTATTGTATACCGCCGGACGATACGCCTTGTCGGCAAGCCAAGTCGTGACCTTGCACACATCGGCGAGCGACGCCCCGGCCTGGTCGAGCAACGCGGAAACCGAGTCCATCGCACGCTTTGCCAACTCCGCTGGATCCGTCGTGTCTGGCAACTTCCCCCCGACCGACTGGCCAGTCTGACCGCTCATAAAAATGCGATTGCCCGCTTTGACGACCGACGACGCGTCGATACCGGGTTCAGTTCGGCCCACATGGCCGTCGGCACTGTTAAAGGAGCCAATTCTTTCAAGTTTCATCTTAAGTACCTTTCTTGTACCCGATCAGTCAGGGATCACCGCATCGACATCAATCTCGACCAGAATGTGTGGCTTGGCGAAACCGTCCACGATCAAACCGGTCCCACACGGAAACACGCCTTTCAGGTGTTTACCGACGGTTTGGTAAACCGGTTCGCGATGGTCGCGGTGTTGGATATACGTGCTCACCTTCACGATGTCGTTGAGGCTGGCCCCTGCTTCTTCAAGCAACACCTTAATGTTTTTCATCGCCTGATCTGCCTGTGCACCAGGATCGCCCGGTGCCACGAATTCTCCATCAAGTGTTGTACCGGTCTGCCCACGAAGAAATACTCTGTTTCCGGCACGAACCGCTTTGCAGAACTTCATACCCAGTTGCTGCCCGTCTTTGTATTCGTTGTCCGTATGGAACTTTCGGAAACGTTGATGGGGCGTACCGTCCGTTCTGACGATAGCCATGTCGATCTCGAACAATATTTCGGGACGCGCAAATCCGCGCATGATAAGCCCTGTCGAACACGGGTAAGTGTCACCAAAATGCTTGCCGATGGCTTGATACACGGGCTCTCGGTAGGCCCTATCAGCGATGTAAATACGAGTCCGACACACATCGTTAAAGCTAGCCCCCGCTTCTTCCAACAGCCCGCGCGCATTCTGCATCGCCTTGTCGGCCTGCTTGCCGGCATCCTCTGCTGTAAAGCCCGTGCCATGCATGGTCTTGCCGTCGAATTCGGTGCCAGTCTGACCACGAAGGAAAATCTCTTCGCCGGTGTCAATCAACCAAGCCGAGTCACGATTGATTTCGGTCTGACCGTACCAGTCCTTGGAATTCATAAGACGGTACTTTTTAACCTCATCACCTTCAGGAATGTATGCTTCGAGATCGATTTCAACTTTCATCTCCGGCATCGCCAAGCCCTTCACAACAAGGCCCGTCCCAACCGTATGATTGCCGCGCAAATGCTTGGCAACAACCTTATAAACAGCGGTTCTGTACGCCGGATCTGTCAAATAGGTGGTCACCATCGTGACGTGGTCCAGGCTAGAACCTGCTTCTTCGAGAAGGACTTTCGCGTTCTGCATAGCCTGTTCGGCCTGCGCCCCCGCATCGTTCGGATCGATCATGTTTTGATTGAGATCGAGCCCCGTCTGACCTCGCAGAAAAATCCGATTCCCAGCTCGAACGGCCATGCACATGTCGTTGTCCAGGTGGCCACCGGGGTACACGTCGCGAGTATTAAATTTGCGAAACCGAGTAATCGTCATGGTTTTATCCTTCGAGAATTTGAGGCTAGTAAAATTACGAACATGGATACTTTTATTCGTGTCCAAGGATACCAGTCACTACCCCTGAAAGGAAGCGCGTAACGTCTCAATATTAGGCCAAAGAACATGAAAAAACCCTTTTCTGGCAAGAGCTTAACGTTGTTACTGATTGGTCTCAGCGTGACCAATCCCTTTGCCTTTCACATCTTCTTGCCGTCGCTTCCTGGGCTGACAGAGACCCTAGGTGCGAGCGCTGCCACTGCACAACTCACGGTTAGTATTTACGTGGCAACGTTTGCGTTTGCCCAACTGGGTTATGGCCCCTTATCAGATCGTTTTGGCCGACGTCGGGTTATTCTGACCGGGATCGCAATATATGTCATCGCACCTCTCTACTGCGCGCATGCCGATACCATCGAAGCTCTGGTCATCGGCCGGGCGCTACAAGCAATTGGCGGTTGTGCCGGGTTAATGTTCGCCCGCGTCATCGCCCGCGATCTGTTCGATCGTAACAAAGCTGCGAGTGTTATTGGGTTCGTGACGATGATAACGTCTCTGGTGACGGCCGCAGCACCAGCCATTGGCGGATATCTTGATGTTTGGCTTGGCTGGCAGGCAAGTTTCTGGGTGACTTCTGCCTACGGTATGGTGGTCTTTTTGTGTTGTTACTTTTGGTTGCCAGAAACGCGCCCTGACCAACCGGCTCGGGGAATTTTGCAAACGTTCGTTGATGGCGCGACGTTGGTTCGCTCCAAGGTTTTCGTTGGTCATGCGTTACATGGTGCCTGCACACTTTCAGGCTGGTATGCCATGTTAACTGGATTGCCTTTCGTATTAGTCGAAGTGTTGGAGCAACCGACAACAACATATGGTTTCTACTATCCGTTTCTTGCCATTGGATACATGCTTGGAAACTTAATAACGTCCAGGGTCGCCTCGACCTGGGGGGTGGAGCGATTAATACGCGTTGGCATTGGATTTGCCTTGGTACCAACAGCATTTGTTGTGATTTGGAACCTGTATGGTTATCCCTCCCCGCTGACCTTGTTCTTACCATTTGCCGTTATCGTCTTGGGACAAGGAATGAGCCAACCGGCATCATTTTCATTAGCGGTCGGTGTCCGTCCCGATTTAGCAGGCAGCGCAGCTGGCATCATGGGATTTGGACAGTGGATTATTGCGGCCGCAACCACGCAGGCTCTGGGTTTGGTGCTATCTGACTCGGTATGGCCAGTGATCTGGTTTGTTGTTGGCTTTGGTGTGCTGTCTGCCTTTTCATCTTTGTATGGGTTTCGTGGAGAACAATCGCCTGCGGATCCAGAGAACACTTAAATCACAGGAACGGAGCACAACCTACGATGACTAAAACCTCGGACTGGATAATCACTGACACATCAGTGATCTCACTCGAAGACGGCGATGTAGTCCTCGAAGATGCCGCGATCGCCGTGGAGCAAGGACTTATATCTGAAATTGGTCCGAGCGATCAGGTCGAGGCCCGGTTTCCGCAATTAGAGAAGATTGACGGACGAGGCAAAGCGATTGTGCCTGGCTTCATCAATTCTCACACCCATACGGTTCTGCTGGTGCTGCGGGGCACCGTAGAGGACATGTCAGGAGACGCCATCTTCGGATATATGACGCCGATCAGTTTCGCAGTGACGGATGAAGAGCGTCGCGCTCTCGCACGGCTCGGGTGCCTGGAAGCAATCCGATCTGGCTCAACAACACTGGTAGAGCCATTCCGTTTCATTCCCGGCTATGCCGACAGCATGATCGAAACCGGGTTGCGGCTTTATTTTGGTGAGAACGCGGCAGATGCGCTGACCCTCAAGATCAGGGAGGGTATCTACGAGTTCGACAAAGGCTTCGGACAAGAGTTCCTCGACCGCACGGTTGAGATGATAGACCGGTTTCACAACACCCACGACGGTCGGGTGCAATGCCAGATTTCCGCGCACGCGCCCGATGTGTGCTCACCGTGGATGCTTGGTGAGTTGAATGACCTCGCCGCCAAACATGACCTGACACGCACCGTGCATCTCTCGCAAAGCCCCAAGGAGCTAAATCAGGTCAAAGACGCCCACGGCATGACCTCTGCTGAATATCTGGACGCGAACCAATGGCTGGGCGATGACGTGGTTGCCGCGCACTGGACATTCTGCACGTCGCTTGACGTTCAACTCTTGGCGAAGCGCGGTGTACATATGGCGCATTGCCCTGCCAACAGCTCACGGCGTGGCCCGCACAAGGCTCTGGCCAGAGACATCATCGATGCCGGGGTCAACATCGCGCTCGGCACGGACAACATGACTGAGGATATGTTTCAGGCCATGAGAATCGGCTCCATCGTGCATCGGGGCGCGGGCGGTGGAGGTGTCGATCCTGCTCCGCTGCACGCACTGCGAGCCGCCACGGTCAATGGTGCCAAGGCGCTTAAGCGTTCACACGACCTTGGCACGCTCGCGCCCGGCAAGAAGGCGGACATCACAATTCTTGATATGACCAACCCAAGCATGACCCCGGTCATCAATCCGGTCGCAAATATCGTTCACTACGGTCACCCCGGCGTCGTCTCTGCGGTCGCCGTTGAAGGACGCTTTCTGATGAAGGACAGCAAAGTTCTCTGCATGAACGAAGCAGAAGTGATCGCTGAAGCACAAGAAGCAACCCGCGCCGCCTGGCATCGTTTGGGAGAGATTTCGCCCGACATCGAATTGCCTGCCAGCATGCGGACCTAAGAAACACAGAGTAAGGAGATGACAAATGACCAATGCAGATAAAAACGAGACATACATTCCGGGTATCCTACATTGCCGGAGGCCTTCCGATAAATCTGCCCCGCTAGTATTTGATATCCCGAGGAGCGGCAGTGACTACCCCCGAGAATTTCAGAGTCCGGCAAACTTTGATGCCGTCAGGCGCTCGGTCTCCATGTATGTTGAAGATTTGTACAGTCTTGCACCCGATGCCGGTGCGACATGGTTGTACGCACTGTTCCCCAATGTCTATATCGACGCCAACCGCCACGAACTAGACCTCGATCCAGAGTGGGTCTCCGGCGACTGGCCAGAACCCTTCCAAACGTCCGACAAGTCTCTTCGGGGGATGGGGCTGATCCCGCGCGTCTGTGGCAAGGGAGATGTCGCGCTACAGGAAGAGCCGATCAGCGCCGCTGATCTGAAGCACCGTTTGGACAATTACTATTGGCCGTATCACAATTTACTGCGTGATATTCTCGCTGGCTTAAAATCACGTGACGGCATCGCATTTCATGTCAGCTGCCATTCCATGTCCAGTGTAGGCGGTTTCGCAGTTGCAGATGCGGGCCGGAAGCGTTCGGATTTTGATATAGGCACGCGTGGCGGCGAGACCTGCGATGCATCGTTCTCGGACGCCGTGGTGTCATTTCTGAAAGACAAGGGCTACGACACGACTTTGAACGAACATTTCCCGGGTGCGGAATCAGTTCGTAAACATGGTGACCCAGCCAATAATGTTCACAGCCTTCAGATAGAAATTAATCGCAGCATTTATATGAACGAAGATTCCTATCGGCGCGGTGATCGGTTCGGCACGATTCAACAAGACCTCGGAGATCTAGCGACACATTTGGCGGCGTTTGCACGCGACAAAGCCAACTAGGAGCTTATTCCATGTCCAACAATAGAGAAGAAACACGCCAACAACTCCTTGATTGGATCGCCGAGGATCAAGACGCGTTGGTTGAGTTCTTTAGTGGCTTTGTCGCCCAAGCATCACCCAACCCACCCGGCGACACGCGGCATGCCACCAGATACCTTGCTGACTGGTTGATCACCAAGGGGATCAAGCCACAAATCATCGCGCCTCAAGAACACATGCCGAATATTCTGGCTGTTACAGATGGTGCGGGCCCCGGGCGACACTTGGTCATGAACGGCCATATCGATGTCTTCCCAGTCGATGAAAACGAAAAATGGACGCGGGGCGCTTGGTCGGGGGAGGTAGCCGATGGTGCCGTTTGGGGACGCGGCGCGTCGGACATGAAATGCGGGACCAGCGCATCAATTATTGCGTTCGAATATTTGAGCCGTATCAAGGATCAGTGGCTGGGCAAACTGGTTTTGACCGCCGTTTCCGACGAGGAAACGGGCGGCAAGTGGGGGACGCGCTACTTACTCGACAATTATGCAGATGATTGCATCGGCGATTGTGTGCTGAATGCAGAACCAAGCGGCTTGAGCTCCGTCCGTTTTGCGGAAAAGGGCACGCTACGCCTGACAATCCGGGTAGAGACCCCCGGTGCGCATGGCGCTTATCCGCATCGGAGCGCCAATGCCAATCGCATTGCCGCCGATATTATTCGAGATCTGGACTCCATCAACAACCTGCCCGTCAACATGCCGGAGAACATGGCAACGTATCTGGCAAAACCAGAAGTTCGGGCCTGCATCGACGATGTCATGGGTGAAGGGGCCGCCGATGTGGCGACCCGGGTGACGGTCAATGTTGGCGTTGTCCAAGGGGGTGTAAAGGTCAACATGATGCCGGGTGTCTGCCGTATTGAGGTCGACATCCGTTTACCGTTCGGCGTCGAGCGTGAAGATGTGCTGAACGCGATCAATGAAATATTGGCGCTCTATCCTGCCGCATCGCTGGAAGTTCAGGAAGCGGCTAGCAACCCGGCGTCGGCCAGCGACCCGGATCATGAAATGTTGGGTATCCTTCAGCGCGTCATTGCAGATATAAGCGATCATCGACCTGTCGGAATTAGTGGTATCGGTGCCACGGACTGCAAATTTTTCCGCTACAAAGGAGTGCCTGCATTTGTTTATGGCCCTTCACCCGACACAATGTCCCGCCCCGATGAGCATGTTCCGATTGAGGATTTTATCCATGTGGTGCGTACGCACACGCTTGCTGCTTTTGATTATTTGACGGCAGCGGAAACTTAAACTCGGGAATTCCTGTATTCGTAGGGCTCCATCGGTTCCTCGTCGAGCCAGCCCTGAAAGAACTTCTCAGCGTAAGTAACTGTTCGTTGTGCCATTTTGCGTCGGCGCTCTTCGTCTGCAGTGCGAGGGCCTGCAAGCGTTTCCGCAAGCTCTGTCATCACAGCCGCTTCATCAATCCGTGTAAAGCGTCCACCAGAAAGAATAACTTCACCACCGACCAACACGGTGTCGACGCCCTTTGGTTTACCTCGCATCATGATGGCATCCAGCATCGAAACTGTCGGATCAAGGTAGGGCGTCATAATTTGTGATCGTCTTAGAAGCACCATATCCGCGGCACGCCCCGACTCAAGTTGTCCAATGCTCGCTCCGAACCCGGTCGAGAGCGCGCCATACTCACTGGCCATCTTAAACACCTGGGCTGCTGACGGGGCCGGTGCGCTGTGCCCTGGCGGCCGATGAATGTTGAGGACTTGGCGCATTTCCGCGAACATATCGCGGTCATCATTAATGCCTGCCTCATCGATACCAATGGCGACCTTAATGCCACGAGACAGCATATCATTCACAGGGGCCGTTCCGCTTTTCAGCCGCATGTTGGAACTGCAGTTATGGCAAACCCTCGTGTCCGTTGCAGCGATCGCATCCAAATCGTTCTCCGTCGTCCATACGCCGTGACCAAGAGTCATCCGTGCGTTTAACAACCCCAGTCGTTCAAGAGTTCGGAGCGGAGAAGCACTCGTTTCCCGACGTGCAAACGCACGCTGATAAGGGGTCTCCAGTAAATGCATGTGAATAGACGCATCGTGGCGCGTGGCGGCATCAGCAATACGTTCCAACGCATGCTCGGAACACCACTGAAAATTAAGCGGCGCCAGTTGCACGGCGACGCCATCATCAGCGGCATACTCACGAGTCAGGCGTTCGAATGCTTCAATATTGCCGTCGATGCTCAGTTTCAATGGGGTGATCGCGGCATCAAGTTCTGTCGCCAAATCTGTTGGCAGTGTTGCCAAAAATGCGTCGTCATCACCGTATACAATGCGGTTGCGATCACGCAGACAATAGGAATACGAAACCCGCATTCCAAGATCGCGATAGGTGCCGATCACTTGCGCCGCTGCCGCGCAGACCTCATCAGGCCCACCAGGGACCCGGTTATGCAAATGTTGCACAGTCGTCACGCCCGACCGAACCAACTCAAATGCGGAATAGAACGTATCCAGCCGCCAGGGCACAGCACGTGCACCCATCCGTTCAATTATCCATAACTCCAACGGCATATCAGGTGCGCCAAGTTGAAATGGCGTCAATCCAACATGATGATGAGCATTCACCAATCCGGGGAAAATGATGAACTCATCGCCGCCGATCACCTCGGCATCGGGTGTTGCTCGAATGAGATCATCAGCATCGCCAATGGCTTTGATTGTGCCGCCCTCAATAAGAACAGCGCCATTGACGGTTTCTTCAGCGCGGCCATCGTCATCAACGCCGCAGATTACCGTAAACCCTCGAACGATCTTCGCTGTCATACTATTCACCTTCAATTTTGTGCTGATGCAATCGCGCGTCTGAGCACATCTTCACAGGTTTCTTCTGCCGACCAGCCTAACACCTCGCGCGTACTATCGATTTCATAAATCGTGGAGCGTGAATCCGGTGTAAACCTCTTATTATCTCGAATATCCGGCTCAACCCCATACTCCCGCCTAAGAATTTCCAGAGTGGGCAAAGCTGAGTAAGTATCCGGAGCCATGACATTGAATATCCCAAATCTGTCAATCTCCGCCTCGATGGCAGCGCGGAAACACCGCGCCGCATCTCTGGAGGTCACATAAGCACGGGAATCAGACAGTACTTTCCTCGGCTGCCAATCAGGCTTTGTTACCGGGGGGGGCAGTGCTGTGTCTTCGGCTTCTGCGGTCACCTTGATCAGATTGTAAACCGCCTCATCACGCAGAATGAGCGGTGGGCGCAAACACACCACTTCCATACCCGAGCGCCGCGTGAACGCCTCGCACATGTTTTCCGCAAGCAACTTACTAATTCCGTACGCATGCACGGGTTTCAATGGGTGATGAACATCGACAGGTAAATACTGGGGCGGAAAGTCTTTTGAAAAGCCGGTCGCGTTATAAGACGACGCGTAAACAAACCGCTTCACGCCTGCCCGTGCCGCAGCATCCAGCACGTTCCAGGTTCCGCCGACGTTGATCCGAATAAACTCATGCTCTGGCGCACGAACACCTGCATCAAGATTTGCCAGATGAACAACGGCATCGACATCACGCATAGCTTCGACAACCAGATCAACATTTTCCACGCTCCCGATAACCGTTTCTACGTCTTGCCTAGGGGCAGCCAAGTCGAGAACCCGCACATCAAAGTCGTCGTGCAAATCATCAACAAGGTATGCGCCAAGGCGACCGCTTCCGCCTGTCACTAAGACACGCCGGTATTTGGTCATTTCATCAACTCAATCGATTCAGCAATAGAGCCGTTAAGACGAGACAATACCGAGTAATCAGCAACCTTTCCGCTCATACTTTTTGATGCAGCGTCCATATTTTCGATAATCGCTTCCCTGTATTAAGGATAAGACGGTAGTTCAAAGCACCGCAGAACCTAAATTAATTCTGGAGGGCGAAATATAATCAGGAATTATATGAAGCCGCCCTGATTACTTCTCGGAAATTGGGGTCGACGCAGTTATGGCATTACAGATTATATGGGCAATCGCGCCTGCACCGATGCCGGTTTGATCATGCTCAGGAACATATTCGGCAAAATCAGTAGCGATGATAGTAGTTTTTTCAGACACCCTAATGATGATCTCCACCATCTGATTGAAGCTCAAGTCGCCACAGGCAAGCAGGATCACGCCTGGTACGGCCGAGGGGTAGAGCCCATCCAAATGAAGCGTCCGTGCGCTGATAAACTTCGAACCCTAGGCTTTAGCTTCGTCAAAATCGCTCTTCTGGAGAGGCCGCTCTAGATATCAAAAGGACCAATAACATCGGCTCTCAACGCTGTATTTAGTCGAAGGGGTCAATTCTTATGGTTCATTCAAACGCAGGGTCCGCAGGGGCAATACAGCGCTTTGCCTTTGCCAGATTGGTAAAGATTCAGACAAGCGATATATCCATCTAAATCCTTCCTCCGTACAGCGCGATATCGCCAGTGTTCTCCTTGGGGTATTTTAGTTTCGTCGATCGACCTTCTTGAAAAGCAGCCGCTCCACCGGTGCAAAAGTGTCGGTAAGGATCGGTGCGTCATAAGTGTCGAGTTGTTCTCGAAGGTGTTCTCGCGGCCACCTGACCCATGATCGCTCTATGCCGTGTCGGGCCTGTATGGTGCCCGAGGGCGACGGCGCATCCGACGCTATAACAATGTAGGTCACCCGCGGATCGTCAATAGCGACACCTTCTTCAAGCCAGATTTCAACCGCCTCAAAATGTCGTTCCAGCGTCCGCACAAACGCAAAAACAAACATCGGAATTGGTGCTTTATCGACAATGTTGGAAACAAAGAGGCCGCCAGGACGAAGCCGCGCCGCCACCTCTTCAGCGAATTCATCTGTCACCAGATGGGCCGGCACGCTGATATCGTGAAAGGCATCGCCGAACACGACATCGTATTGCTCCATTTTTGATTGCGCTTGTAACGCCACGCGGGCGTCTCCATGGATGACCTCGACATTGCCGACATCAGGCGCGAACCATAAATGCTCGACGGCCGCCGCGGTGACCTGAGGATCGATTTCTGCGACGATAAGCCGGGCGGCTGGATACGTGCGCTGCCAGCTGCGTGGCAGGGTGTAACCGCCGCCACCAACAAAATACGCCGATGTCAGCAGTAGCACTGAGCGGACCGGATAATCGATGTCGTCGACCACTAGGTCCGCGATTGCTCTGAGTAGTGGCAACGTTAGCAGCGTAAATGCGGTGGCCGCGACCAACGCAACTGTAATGCGGACAGAAATGCTGCGTTCCGACACCCCTGCACCCGCCAGCCGTCCACCGATCCAATGTCCGGCCGATAACCCTGCAAGGACAACGGCGATAATCGCCGTCCATGTATAGAGCGACATTCCCACATACGGGGCAATCAGACGACCGGCCACGATCTCGAGAACGAGCGCACCAGCCGATGTGAAGAAGACAACGAGCGGGTAAATACCTACGAACATACAACTAACTCGGTCGTACTGTTTAAGGGCGCGAAATCAGTGGTAGAAAAATTCTCAGAACGCGAGATCATCTTCGATCGCGAATAGGCCCGCTTCGGCGCACTCCTTATCCAGGTCGCCACCCGGCGCACCCGAATGGTCATAGATATTTCCTCCCCCGGAATTTGTTTCAAAGATATTATCACGCAGGGCCTGGGACGCCACAAAAGAGGCACCCGAAGCTTGCTATTTTGTTGTCACGCATCTGATGCGCAATGATCACGAGTGAGCCTATCTTCCCTGCGTCAGGATTGGATGCCCTCATATCAGACAGGAAGTTCGAACTGGCGCACCATTCATTCCCGCGATTCACTTCGCCCGCATCCTTGACCCTGTCGGATCAAACGCAGCAGTTGACTGCGCACGCGCACTAAACCTATTTCCCGCGATATCGACATCGACGCGCGCATCAATGGCGATTTCGTCCACAGATGCGATGGCGACGTGTGTGCCGACCCGGTGCCCGTAGGTTGCGGATGTGGTTTGGCCAACGATGTCATCGCCCCTATAAATAGGCTCATTCCCGATGGGCCATGCATTGGCATCATCAAACACAAGCGAAACAACGCGTCTTTTAATACTCGGCTGCTCTTTCAATTTTTGAAGTACATCGCGACCGACAAAATCGGTTTCCCACGCGATGGCAAACTCGAGCGGCGTCACCAAGGGGCTGGTATCCGTATCCATGTCATGCCCATAGGCGAGGAATTGTTTTTCGATCCGCATCGATGTCTGCGCGAACATTCCAGCCGGTTGTGCCCCGGCACCCTGAAGCGAGGCACACAATTGGGATGCATCTTTTCTCACACAGGTGATTTCCCAACCGGCTTCGCCAACATAGGACATGCGCGCTGCCAATACGCAGACACCGCCAATGTCCAAATCGGCATGGCGGAAATATTTGATATCGTTCATTTCAGCCGCACCAATTGATGCGATCAGCGTGGACGCTTTCGGACCTGCCAATGCCAGGGTCGCATACTGATCTGTTTCATCTTTGATCGATACACGTTCACCATCCCGTGCCTGGCGAGACAACCATCCCATCATCCGACGGACAGATGCGGACCCGACACTGAGACGATAGGTTTCATCATCTAACCTGAACGCGGTCAGATCGTCTTCGATCCCGCCGGCATCATTCAACATCAAACTGAACGACACACTACCCGGTGCGCGTCGCATGTCGTTGGTGCACACACGATTGAGGAATATCTCTGCGTCCGGACCGCTGATATTAATCTTGCCCAACGTCGATTGATCAAAGAGCGCGGCCCCCGTGTGCGCGGCATCTACTTCGGATGCGACATTCTCGAACCAGTCGGGTTTCCCGAAAGTCAGTGTTGGCGCTGCCGTTTTGCCGAAATACATCGGGCGTTCGTACCCATAGACCTGACCAAAGTGCGCATCGGCATTTACCCATTCATCATGCGAGGGCACACGCCGAATGTGTCGCGCCGTATCCCATTGTCGGCCGGGGTAGGTAATCTCGTAGTGCTTACCCAGAACCTCGGGCACGCGCGCAGACAATGCGCCGACCTCGTTCCAACACCCCGGGAAACGCGCGGGATCGACCTCGTGCAAATCCATCGGCATATGGCCGTGGACGATATTGTGTGCCAATGCCATCCCAGCGCCGCCGCCCGTCGCCACGCCAACAGAATTCATGCCACAGCCTAAAAACACCCCGCGAGTCTCGGGGGCCTCACCTAACAGAAAACTGCCATCGGGTGTGAAACTCTCGGGGCCATTCAAAAGCGTTTTGACCTCGGCCGTTTCCAACGGCGGCAAGCGGTGCAGCGCATTGATCATCATGGGTTCAAAATGGTCCCAGTCTTCTGGCAACAATTGGAACGCGAAGTCTTTGCCCAATGTCTCAGGCGAGATCTGTTTACCTATCGGCTCGAAGCAACCGACCAACAACCCGCCGGAGTCATCCCTGATATATAAGTGGGAGTCGTGATCGGAGAGCGACGGCACATTCCCTGTGATCCCCTCAATGGGTTTGGTCAGCAAGTAGAAATGCTCACACGGCCAGACGGGCGCGATGGTGCCGGCCATTTGGGCGGCTTCGCGGCTCCACAACCCGGTGCAAATCGCAATTGCATCGGTTTGAATTCGTCCGCGAGATGTTTCGACGGCGACAACCCGACCGCCATCGGTCACAATGCCTTCAACGCCGGTATCCTCAAATATCTTTGCCCCCCGAGACTTTGCCCCCTTCACCAATGCAGCACATAAATCAGATGGGCTGACCCGCCCATCACCGGGCGACCAAACTGCACCGATCACATCATCCGTGTTCATCAACGGCCAAATTTCTGCGGCTTCACCGGCGGAAATTGATGAGGCTTCGACGCCAAACAAATTGGCCAATGACTCTTGGCGTTTAATATGTATGAGGCGATCTTCGTTGGTCGCGATCGACAGCGATCCTTTGTTGATCCAACCCGTGGATTGCCCCGTTTCTTGTTCAAGCGATGAATAGAGTTCGATCGAATAACGGATCAGTTCTGTCATGTTACGTGTGGAGCGCAACGCCCGAACCTGTGCCGCCGAGTGCCAAGTCGTCCCAGATGTCAGCTGATTGCGTTCAACTAAAACGGCATCGCTGACACCCAGTTTGGCGAGGTGGTACAATACGGAACATCCCATCACACCACCGCCGATCACAACGACAGACGCATGGTTCGGAAGTGTTTTAGTCATCACTTATTCCACCCAGTGGTAACCGTTAGCACGCATATCTTTTTCAAACTCTGAGATGTTGGCGACTGCGCCCTCTCCCAACTTCACAGTGATCACTGCGCTTAAGATTTCGAGGGTCGCATTCAAACTGATCATTGATGGAAAGTAGTGTGGCCCCGTTGTTTTGATGATGATAGAGGCGGACGCTAGTTTCGCGACTGGTGACGCCCGATTATCTGTCACGGCAACAATTTCAGCCCCGCGCTGCTTGGCAAAGATGGCTGCCTCTACAGTGCGGCTTGCATAGGGTGCAGTGGAAATCGCCAAGACAACATCGTTGGCCCGCACGGATGCGATATCATCAATCGCGCGAATACCAAATCCGTTGACCAATAAAATATCCGGTAACGCCATCCGACACACATATTGAAAACTAATGCCCTGACCAAACGATGCCCCACTGGCCAGAACAAACCGTCGGTCTGCAGCGATGATAAGGTCCGCCACCCGTTCGATATCGCGCGAGAATACGGGATCATGGAAACGCTCAAACGCCGTTTCGGCAGCGACAGCGGTGGCGTCAACCAATGCGGCAATGCCTTCTTTATCAGTTGAACGCCTGAGGTTGTCTGCTCGGTCTCCATACCCCTGAGTGGCGACGCTGCGCTTAAACACATCCCTAAAGGCTTCATAATTTTGAAACCCCATTCGTTGCGCCAGACGTAACATTGTGGGTGGCGAGACCTTGGCCCGGGTGGCCAGCGCCCTCATGGAATTCACCGCAACATCATTGGGATTATCCAAAACAACCAGCGCGGCACGCTGTAATTGTGGGCTTAATGACGCGTAAGACAGACTGAGTCGATCGATAAGCTCTTCCACGGAGTGCTCCAAGAGTTATGTAACAAATGATACAGTTACATAATGATTGTTACGGAAATCAATTCAAGATTATTTTTTTTCATGCAAACATTGAGTCATTGGCCAGTTGACACGGGAAACAAATGTTTCATAAGCTAATTGTGGATATAAGATTAAGAGTGGGTTCATGGGAATGCTCACCGATCAATTGGGGCGAGAACGTCACCAAAGGAATTTTTAAGACCCGCATTACGAGTATGCGGCCAACAGGGAGATATAGTAATGAAAAAGTATGTATTAGCGGCCACCGCCGCTGCCGTGATGATGTCATCAACGGCAGCATTCGCAGCACAGTGCACCAACGAACGTTGGAACAAAGTCATGGAACGCGGCAAAATGGTTGTCGGCGTGAAGGCTGACTACAAGCCGTGGGGTTTCCGGAATGAGTCCGGCGACATCGTTGGCATGGAAATCGATATGGCGAAGGCTGCGGCTGACGCCATGGGCGTTGACCTCGAACTGGTCGCTGTTCAGTCATCCAACCGGATGCAGTTCCTTGAGCAGGGTAAAATCGACATGATGATTGCCACCATGTCTGACCGCGCAGATCGCCGTAAAATCGTCGGCATCGTGCAACCGAACTACTACACGTCCGGTACCAACGTGATGGCACCAAAAGCTGTCGGCCTGAAAAAGTGGGAAGACCTTCGCGGTAAACCCGTTTGTGGTAAGCAGGGCGCTTTCTACAACAAAATCGTCACCGAACGTTATGGCGTCAACGTGGTTGCATTCACGGGTAACGCCGAAGCCAAGCAAGCGCTGCGCGATAAAAAGTGCATTGCGTGGGTTTATGATGACTCGTCTATCGGTTCCGATCTCGCATCCGGCAACTGGGACGACTTCGAAATGCCACTCAATTCTGAAGACGACAACCCATGGGGCCTGGCTGTTCCATTGGCCGAAAAAGACTGTGTCTTTGGTAACTTCATGTCCGGTCTCAGCTTCAACTGGCTGCAGAACGGCCAACTGCAGGAATGGGAAGCCAAATGGGGCATTCAGCCAACTCAATTCCTGAAAGACAAGAAAGCCAAATACGCCGATTGGCTCGCCAAATAGGGCTTAACGGATAACACGGGGCATCCTTAATTGGGTGCCCCGAACCGTCTCAGCCTCTATTTCCTGTAGCCATTGGTTATTGCATGATCGAATTCATCCGCCAGTTTTTCCTTGATCTCTACGACGTCGCCCCGCGATGGAATTTTATCTTTTTCCATGACCCCGTGCAGTGGGACCGTGTGGTTAGCGGATTTTGGGTCACCGTTGAGCTTTCGATTCTGTGCGTGATTTTCAGCGTGATTATCGGGATCGTTGGGGCCTGGCTACAGGGATCACCTGTTTTAATCTTGCGCAAGTTCGTGCAGGGCTACATCCAGTTTTTCAGAAATACCCCGCCCTTTGTTCAACTTCTGTTTTTCTATTTTGCGCTCGGCCAATTTACACCCACGTACTCGCCCGATGGCTGGCTCGAAGTCCCGATCATTTCCAATGTTGGCTGGGCCATCATATCGCTGAGCTTTTTTGCCGGCGCCTTTAACGTCGAGATTTTCCGATCCGGGATTGAGGCTGTGCCTGAATCCACCCAGGAAGCAGCCGAAGCACTAGGTTTCTCGCGCCTTCAGGTTTACACCAACATCGTCTTTCCGCTGGCATTTCGTGTCAGCCTGCCCGCGCTCAACAACAACCTCGTCAATCTGGTCAAGACCACCACTCAGGCGCTGGCAATCGCTGTCCCTGAGCTATTGTACGAGATGCTCGGTATCTGGAACGATTATCCATCGGCGCTCTATCCCGCGCTGACGGTCGTGTTCTTTGTCTATATCGGCCTGGTCGGCATTCTGGTGCTGTCAATGCATCGCTGGGAAGTCAAAATGCGGATTCCGGGATACGGGGCATGAGTAAACTCAGACAAGCCATTCCCGGTGTTAACGCGGCACCGACGACAGACTTGCCGGTCCTGCACCCCATTGATCGTGAAAAGTCTGCGGGACCAGACGCCATGGTGGTCAGCCGCTGGCTTGCCAGCATGCCGGCATGGACGCCTCTCGCGCTGCTGGGTGTAATCCTGCTGTGGCCGATGACCGCAGTCGCGCAAAATTTCAGTTATACCGACGCCGTCGAAACGTTAATCCGCTGGTTGCCGTTTCTGGTTGGCAGCGGGTTTCTATTTAACGTATTGATCTCTTTCTTTGCCATGCTGATCGGCACGGTATTGGGTGTTTGCTTGGGCTTGGGCCAAATTTCTTTGCTAAAGCCGGTTCGCACATTTGCCAAGATCACGACGCAGGTATTCAGAAACTCGCCCTGGCTGGTTCTGCTTTATATCGTCCTGCTGGCGCTGCCATTTGAAATCGTCATTGGCAGCCTGATTATTCCGGTGCCTGACTGGATGAAAGCGGTAATTGGACTTTCGTTGCCGATCATGGCCAATATTTCAGAAATTGTGCGCGGCGCCATTATTTCGGTTCCGACTGCACAATGGGAAGCATCCGAGTCACTGGCATTTTCCAGAACCCAAACCCTTTGGCGCATCATCCTGCCGCAATGTTTCAAACGGATGATTCCGCCATGGATGAACTGGTATGCGATCCTGACGATGGCGACGCCGCTGTGCTCGTTGCTCGGGGTTGAAGAACTCATCACCCTGTCGCGCCAAGCGATGGAAGGATCGGACAACCACCCCGAGTTGCTGGTGCCGTTTTACGGCTTCGCACTACTTATTTTCTTCGCCTATTGCTATCCGATTGCACGCCTGACCGTGCGGTTGGAACGCAGATTTATGGTCAAACTATGAGGTACCGTTATGGCTGATACAGGATGGACGCCGGACCAGCCGATGGTCAGTGCCAAGGACGTTCACAAATCCTTTGGCGACCTTGAGGTCCTTAAAGGTATTACGATGGATGTCATGAGGGGCGATTGCGTTTGCATCATCGGCCCGTCGGGCTCTGGTAAATCGACTTTCATTCGCTGCATCAACGCGCTCAACGACATTCAGGCCGGATCGATCAAGGTCGAGGGCCTCGAGGTTAACGACCCCAAACTGAACAAGCTCGAACTGCGTAAAAAAGTCGGCATGGTGTTTCAGCAGTACAACCTTTTCCCTCACAAGACGGCGCTCGAAAACATCATGATGGCCCCGACTCTGGTCCTGAAGCAGGACAAAGCCGAGGTTGAGGCCCGCGCCCATGACCTGATCAAAAAGGTGCGTCTAGGCGGCAAGGAAAGCAGTTACCCGGGAGAGCTCTCGGGTGGCCAGCAGCAGCGCGTCGCGATCGCCCGGTCACTGGCCATGCATCCTGATGTCATGTTATTTGACGAAGTCACGGCGGCACTCGATCCCGAAACCGTCAAAGAAGTTCTGGTCACGATTCAGGATCTCGCCGAAGAAGGCATGACCTGCATTCTGGTGACCCACGAAATGGGATTTGCCCGTCGGGTGGCCAATCATATCTATTTCACGGATCGCGGGATCATCGTCGAACACGGTCCGCCAGACACGTTCTTTGATTCCGCAGAAGATCCACGGACCAAAGAGTTCCTGAGCCAAATTTTGTAGGTACGCGACGCTTATTCCGCCGCTGCCATGTACTCTTCTGCGTTGAAGTACGGCAGGTTATCCTGGGTGGAGCACCCAAGTGTCGCCAAGCGTTCTGTGATCTTGATCGCCTTTTGATATTTACGTTCACATTCGGAACGCGTGCACTCGTCAAAGCTTGGCCCCGCCAATGAAATCCCGTAATTGGCCTGAAGCGTGCGGATTTTACGGCGCGTGTTCACCCCATCGGCAATCCCATCCAAATCAAAGTCGAGTTGTTTGACGATTTGGATTTCATTGTCGATCAAATAGGCCCGAATATTTCGCTCTGCCGCCAAAGCAACATCCCAGTAATCGGACTCGGATTTGGTTTCTTCGCCGCTCACGCCAGCGAAGGCCATGCAGAACAACATATAAATCTGCTCATCGACGGATGCCGTGCGCCAAGCAGAGGTCTCCAGGCTACCCCAGACAGACAAGTTCAATGACTCATAGATTTCTGGGGCCTTCGCAAAGAACAACTTATGCAGCTTATTCTCGTTCAATGTGGTGTCGAGTTTTTGCTCTTTATAGATGTCGATCGCCGCATAGGTGCCGCAGACGGGGCACGTGTCGTTTTCATAAACGTTCTTTTTATAGATATGTGAGCAATACGACCCCGCTCCAATATCATTTTTACACATCAAATAGATGTCGTCGTTGTCTTCACCATCCTGTTGCTGGCCGATCCAATTGAAGCGGTTCTTGTACTGCATAAATGAGCGCGGATGGCTCCACAGTGTCCATTCCAGCTTTTCGACCGGGCCGAATGTGCTCCAGTTTGAGCTCACATCAATGACCACGCATTTATCTTTACCCGGGGCAGAGCGCAGACCGCGACCCACGGTTTGGCCCCAAAGAACCTTGGACAACGTCGGCCGCAAATGAACGATGATATTGCAGTGCGGATTGTCCCAACCCTCTGTCAGGACGCCTACGGAAACCATGGCTTCGATTTCACCAGCTTCGTGTTGGGCCAGAAGCTTCATGCGCTCTTTAATAGGTGTGCCAGCAGTTATAATTGCAGCCTTGATGCCAAACTGCTCGATACTTCGCAATGTCACTTCCGCGACCGAAATATCTGTGCAGAACCATGCGGAAATCGGCTGCCCACTGACCTTCGTCCGTTCTTCGTTATATGCCCGGATAGCATAATCCAGCATCGATGACTTGATGATCTCGTTGGCCAACGTTGAAACGGGGTACTCGCCAGAGCTGATATCAATGCTGTTCAGGTCTAAATCATGCACAAAGTGCGGTCGGTACACCGGCTGGACCAAGATCCCTTCGGCAATCAAGTCTTCGATATTTGCACAGTCGATAATCGCATCGAATGCCAGGTTTAATTGGTCGCGCTGATCACCTGTACGGCGTTCTGGCGATGCGGTTAAACCAATAAACTGTGCGGTCGGCTTACCGTTTTCTTTGAAATTATCGATAATACGCCGATATCCCCGCCCGTTGGGGGATACACGGTGGGCTTCGTCGACAATGATCAAATCCGCTTTGGGGATCGCGTCGGTCAGCACTTCTTTAGCGCGCATACTGGTCGATAGCAGGATATCGTATCCGTCAAATGCCTCGCCCGAATCCGATACAGCCAGCTTCCGCACATTGTGCATCTCACTGAGCGCCCCCTGGAGTTGTTCCAACAAAACCAAGCGATGGCAAAGGATCACGACCTTTTTGCCGTTGTAGAAGCGCTCAATCAATTCGCGCGCAAGCACCGTTTTCCCAGCACCCGTAGGAGCCTTCAGGATAAACCGCTTGTGCTGTTTGATGATCGTCGGAAAGCTATCGACGATTTTTTGCTGCCAACTTCGTAATTGCATGGGGAGCTATTAACGCAGAATTTCCAAAGATGCACGCGGTAGATCACGAAATTATAGCCTGAAATTTCATTTTTGCATCTATTCTGCCGAAATCGACGTGCCCGAGACACCTGCCTTGCTCAAAACCATCTCATCTCTGGAAGAACCACCCTTCCGCTCCTATGTTAATCGTGAACCAAATGGTAGATTTTGATGAAGCCTGTACTAAAAAATTCGATCTTGGATACGGGCGTGCCTCCGTTATCCCTCAATGATAATGGCGAAGCGCGTCGTATCGGCGTCGAAATTGAATTTGGTGGGTTGTATCTCCGTGACGCGGTGAATCTGGTAATCACTACGTTGGGTGGGACAGCAGAAATCCAACGGCACAACGCATGGAAAGTGGTCGGCACCAAAATCGGCGACCTGATTGTCGAGATAGATGCTGATATTCTTCAAGGTAACAAACCGGCGGGAAAAAAGCCTAACCCTAGGGATTCAGTCACGAAGTTGCTCGCCGACGCCGAGGAAAATGCTTATCGCGTCGCGGGAGAGGTCTCATCTTCTCTTGTCCCTTTAGAAATCGTGACGCCGCCACTCGAGTTTAAAGAGCTAGATCAGCTCGAAAGTGTGATCGACGCTCTCCGCGCTGCCGGCGCCGAAGGGACATCCGCATCATTTTTGAATGGCTTTAGACTGAAAAGCCGGAATGTATATAGCCCGATATTCGTAAGAATCTCACGATTTGTTGACAGTTTGGTGACGAATTTGTGCGACCAAGGCTGGACGTTCCGCATTGGCACCTATAAAAATGCGCCATTGAGGTGCGGGCTTACCGTCACCATATCCCGATACCATTCGGGACGACCCTGATTGCAAAGACTGATCGACCCGATCAAAAGGACCATTATGTCAAAGATTAAGATCGCCATTGCAGGCGTTGGTAACTGCGCCAGTTCTCTGGTCCAAGGATTAGAGTACTACCGTAACCACGAACAACAGGCCTTTGCCGGTTTAATGCACCCGCGCGTCGGAGAATGGGGCGCGACCGATGTCGAAGTGGTCGCGGCATTTGATGTCGATACGCGTAAAGTTGGCGAACCGTTGGAAAAGGCGATCTTTGCGAAACCGAATTGCACCACTATTTTTCAAAGTGTTCTTCCCGTTTCAAACGTCATCGTGCAAATGGGTCCCGTACTGGATGGCGTACCAGATCACATGGCTGATTACGACGAAGATAGTGCATTCCGTGTTGCAGATGAATCACCTGTTGATGTCGCCCAGGTATTACGCGACAGCGGCGCCGAGGTTTTGGTTTGTTATTTGCCCGTGGGATCGGAACAAGCGGTCAAGTATTACGCACAAGCATGCCTGGATGCCAAAGTCGGGATGGTCAACTGTGTGCCCGTGTTCTTGGCGTCTGATCCTGTTTGGGCGCAGCGCTTTCGCGATGCGGGCGTCCCCATCGTTGGTGACGATATCAAAAGCCAAGTTGGCGCAACAATCGTGCACCGTTCTTTGAGCAGATTGTTCGAAGACCGTGGTGTCGACGTCAAACGCACCTATCAGTTAAATACCGGTGGAAATACAGATTTCTTGAACATGCTTGAGCGCAAGCGTCTGAAGTCGAAGAAAAAATCCAAGACCGAAAGCGTGCAATCCCAATTTGATCTGCGCCTCAGCGATGGTGACATCCATATCGGTCCGTCTGATTACGTACCATGGCAAAATGACAACAAAGTCGCCTTCATTCGTATGGAAGGCCTGGGCTTTGGCGACGTGCCGATGGAACTAGAACTACGTTTGTCGGTACAAGACTCGCCGAATAGTGCAGGAGTCGTCATTGACGGTATTCGCTGCGCCAAGCTGGGCTTGGCCCGTGGTATTGGTGGCCCGCTTGAAGCACCATCCTCTTATTACATGAAGAGCCCACCCGTTCAGGTTCGGGATTCAGATGCTCATGATCTGTGCAATGCGTTTATCGACGGTGAGAGCCCTGATATCCCAGCCGGGCTAAAGCGCGCGTCTGCAGCGCATTTGCCAGAAAAAGACAAAAACGCCACGCCGACAGCATTAATCTTGGCTGCTGGCAAAGGATCGCGTCTTTTGCCACAAACCAGCCTGCCAAAACCTTTGGCAACCGTGGCAGGTCAAACATTGGCAGAACGTGTGGTTCAGAATCTTCGCGATGGCGCGGGCATTCCCCGCTTTGTTGTTGCGTTGGGTTACGAGGGCGACACAGTCAAAAGTCACTTCCAATCCGTCGCCAAACACATGGGTGTCAGCGTCGAATTTTGCACATCCCCGGATTGGGAAGAAGGCAACGGCGCCAGCGCCTTGGGTGCCGCCGAAGTCATCGGCAATCAGCCGTTCCTATTATCCATGTGCGATCATGTGTACGACACTGCACTACCAGGCGCCCTGATCAACGGAACGCTGCCACAGGATGGCATGCTGCTCGCGATTGATCGCAACATCACGGACATGCACGACGTCGATGACGTCATGAAGGTGAAGTTGGAAGGCACATCGATCAAAGCCATTTCAAAATCGCTGGGTGACTGGGACGCGGCAGACACCGGTGTCATGTATTGCACCCCAGCGCTTTTTGATGCATTGCGTGCCGCATCTGCTGATGGTCAGCATGGGCTGGCTGACGGCTTGCGCGTTTTGGCAGGCAAAGGTCGTGCGGAGACTGTCGATGTGACGGGCACGTGGTGGCTGGATGTCGATACGGATGAAGCCCTAGAGATGGCTATTCGTGCACTCAACACCAAGGATATGGCGTCTACGGCATAACATCCTGCGACGGTCGGGCATTTTTCACCGCTAAGACAATCACCAAGATCAAGAAGATCGGTGCGCCGATGCCCGTCATCGCGACGAACCAGTGCGCCTGCCCAAACACGGCCATCGCAAACACCAAGTAGATAAAATCACGACGGGATAAATCATCGAGCATCTTGCTGAGTTTCTTATTATCGTCCGACGCAGAGACAGATGTATACAGCGGTCCAGAACCAGATTTCTTGCGCATGGTTAGCCAATAAACCGCCGCCGCTGAACCAATCGTCCCGACCAGCGCACCCAGACCGAAGTACAACGGCCAGGGCGAGCCTGTGTTGATATGCCAGCCCCAGGCCATGCAGCCAAACACACAAACGTGCACCAAATTGTCACTGGCAAAATCGAACAATCCACCGAAACGAGATTCTGTATACGTCAGTCTTGCAAGTTCCCCGTCGCAGCCGTCGGTCACAGAATGTGCGACAAATAACAGCCCGCCAATGGCCTGGAATATCGGATCTGCCGACAAGAAAAACGGCGCGCCAACCAATCCAATGAGCATACAAACAAATGTCATTTGATTGGGCGTAATCCCCATTGGCGCCAACCGTCGCGATAGAAACAGCGAAATTGGCCGCGCAAATTTTCGCGACATAAAGCCATCGGTTTCTTTGACCAGACGACTGAGCAATTGATTTTCTGCCGCCTTGAAATCAGATTGGCCAGTCAGCACCAATGGTGCGTCTGGTCCTACAGGCAGTTCGCCTTTTTCACGCAAATACGACAGCCACGGGACTTCACCCAACAGTTGGGCAGGTACAATCGCTGTAGTCGATGAAGCCTCGACACTTTCGGTCGTGACCGCAGTCCCCGATGCATTGCGCAATCCCAATTTTACAGCAACATGAGAGATATCGTCCGCAAGGATTTGAACCTTCTGAAAGCCTGCGCGCTTTGCCGCCAATACAAGACGGTCAATAAGTGTCAGACCCAAAACCGACAAATTGATATCTAATCCGCCAAGCGCATCGGTGCGGGCATCAATGATCAATGCATCATGCTTTGTTATATCTATCGTCATATATCCACCTTAGTGCCGCTGCGATAGGCGAACCAATTGATCCCAAACCCCCACAGGACATAGAACAGTTCACGCGCACGGCGAATGAATGACACCGCCAACCCCAAGGGGGCCTGGCCAGTAATGTGACCAATTACGAGTACAAGAGCGGCTTCTTGCGTGCCAATGCCTGCGGGAATAAAAAACGTCGCGGCGCGGACCAATTCGACAACGGCTTCGATACACCATGCTTCGGTTAATGTAACAGGCACATCCAGCAACCACATGATGAACCATAATTCCAGCACGCCAAGCAGCCAGTTGGCCAGGGTCATGATCACGGACATCACAAACCGTCGGCGATCCGTTGTATAGGCTTCGGCAAGCCGCTCATCCAGGGCGTGCATCTGATCAAGAATGCGCAAGATCGGTTTGCCAAACCATCGACGACTGAGCCACGACCCACTCTTAGAACTCAGCCGGAAACGTTGCACGAGAAACAACAAGCCAATCCCCGTCGTTAACATCAGCAACGCAATCGTCGCGCCAACGCGGTACGCTGGTGGCAGCGCGTCGGTGATCAACGCCAGACATAAGCCGCTTGCCAAAAAAATGACCAATGCAATCAAGTTTGCGGTCTTAGCAACCACCAGTGACGCGGCACCTTCTTGGTAATTAACACCATGATATCTGCGCAACAGGATCGCCTTGATTGGCTCACCCGCCATCCCAAAAATTGGGGTCACCTTGTTCCAAGCGGCACCCACCATGCGAATATTGAACAAATTTAGAAAGCTGAGCTTGTGATGTTGATTTGGACGGAGAACCAATCGCCAGGACACGGTATCGCAGAGAAACGCCATCAAATAGATGCCGATCACCAGCAAAATACCCCACCCAATGGTGATGACCTGGCTCATGACAGCGTTCATATCGATCCGCCACATGATCGCGGCCAGCAAACCGATGCCGACGATCACGAATACGATCTGCCAAGGATTAATTGTTTTTTTAACGAATGAAGAAGCGTCAGACATGATGGCGACGAAAACCCTTCATGAACTGCAAGCCCCAGTAAACTTGTGCGCCAATGGCCGATGCGGGCAACAGCAGCCAGACCAAATCAAACAGCGCCAACGCAAGAACGATAAAGCAAAAATCTGATCGTATCACCCGAGACGTATAGACGGTCTGATCACCAATGCTGTCATCCGGTCCGTCTTCGACCTTTTCGATTCCGGCTGCATTTTCTCGAGTGTCGCGAATTTGATCAATGATGTAGTTGACCGTCCCACCAATCGCCGCCGCAACACCACACCAGAACCAAAACGACTGTCCCGATCTAATCCATTCACCCCAACCGAGCGTCACAAAGAACAGATTGTTCACAAACCAATCGACGAACGTATCAAATCGTTTACCAAACTCGGACGAGAGCCCCTTCAGTCGTGCAATGGCCCCGTCACAGTTATCCAGGACATAGGATAAAGTGAACAGCACAGCGGCCAGCAGCGTGTTTCTATATTCGCCAAGGTAGAACAAGTAACACGCCCAAACGCCCAAGATCAGGGAAAGTGCCGTGATTTGGTTAGGTGTCACGGGCAGGGCCGCGAACAAGCGCAAGAACGGCACTGATGACACACGCGTCAGTGGCAGGAATCGCATTATCCCTGATCTTTTTTGTTGGTCAGTCACGTCGCTCATGGAATTCCTTGGCGCGTCGCGCGCGCAACGCCGCTCTCAATAATGGCTCAGAGGCTGCCCGTTATAGCGCCAAACCGAAAAATGTACATGTCGGAATTCTATGATCTGTGTCTCGACCCTATGCCGAATAACAGCCAATATGATGCACCAATTTTAACAATCAAGAGGAACAAAAAATGACAGAACGTGCGGGTGATTACGATGCGGGCATGAAATGCCGTCGCGAAGTATTGGGTGATGAATATGTCGATGCCCGGATGGCAAAGGTGGATGACTTCACGGCCCCGTTCCAGGCGTTGGTCACAGAGTACGGTTGGGGGGCCAGTTGGGCACGTGGCAGACTGGCGCGCCGCGACCGGTCAATTATGAACCTTGGGATGTTGGCTGCACTCAACCGACCAGAGGAATTTAAGCTCCACTTTAAAGGCGCCATAAATAACGGCCTTTCGGTGATTGAGCTTCGCGAGCTTTGCATGCACATCGCGATCTATTGCGGGATCCCCGCATCGATTGAAGCGTTTAAACTGGCCCGCCAGGTTTTCGATGAAGAGGGCATTGATGTCTCTGTAATCCCTGAAGAGGGTTGAGGGGATTACGCGCAAACCAAATACATTGATGAAAAGGAAGAGTTTGAATGTCCGAAGCCATTCGATGTGTGATCTTACGAGGTGGGACCAGCAAGGGAGTTTATTTAAGGGATGAAGACCTGCCGCGTGATCCGGAGGAGCGTGAAAAAACGATCTTGCGGATATTCGGCTCTCCCGACAAACGTCAGATCGATGGACTGGGGGGTGCCGATCCGCTGACCAGCAAGGTCTGCGTTATTGGACCGCCCCCTGATGACAATCCGCGCGCCAAGGACGCGGACCTGACCTACACCTTTGGTCAGGTCGAAATCGATCAGCCTGCGGTCGATCTCAGATCACTTTGTGGCAATCTGACATCCGGGGTCGGCGCGTTCGCCGTGTGGGAGAATATGGTCGAGATCACGGAGCCCCTGACCAGTGTCCGCATTTACAACACCAACCTGGATCGAATGCTGATCACTGAAGTCCCGGTAAAGGATGGCAAACCCCTTGAAGTTGGCGACTATCACATCCCAGGGGTCCCCGGCACCGGGGCGCCGATCCAGGTGGATTTTGCCGATACCGCCGGATCGAGTGCGGGCAACCTGTTGCCCACGGGGAATGCGATGGAACGCCTTGAAGTACCGGGGGTTGGCACGTTAGAGGTCTCCATGGTCGATATCGGCAATGCCCATGTGTTTGTCCGCGCGTCCGACCTGGGCATGACCGGCACGGAAACCGCGGCCGAGATTGATGCCAATACCGATTTGTGTGAGAAACTGGAAAAAATCCGTGCCTACGCCGGGGTCGCAATGGGGATGATTGATGATCCGGAACGCGCCGCAATCGATAGTCCAGCGACACCGTTTGTCGCCATGATCGCGCCTCCTCAAGATTACTATGATGAAATCGGCGGTCGGACGGTCAAGGCTGAAGAAAGCGATTTCTTGTCGCGGCTGATGTTCATGCAGCAGATGCACAAGACGTATGCCGGAACCAGCACGGTCTGTACAGGCGTCGCCAGCCGCATCCCAGGCACGATTGTCTACGAGGCGTGCCGCCCCGAAACACGCGAGAACGTGGAGGTTAACTTCGGCCACCCTGCAGGCGTCATCGTGACAGAGGCCATTGTCGAGCTCGAGGGCAATGCCTATGTCGCGAAACGCGCCACCCTTGGCCGTACTGCGCGCCGCATTATGGAAGGCACGGTGTTCATTTAGTTGCTGCTCAGGAACGACACGACATCATCTAGCTCGTCGCAAGTCTCCAGATTCATTAACGAGTCAAAAGCTTGCGCGGCGGCATCGAATGAAATCACTGGTACAGCGCAATCCATGAACTTTTCGCGCAATTCAGCGCGGGACATCGCGTTGTCCCCGCTACGTCCAACCATATCGATGACATCGCGTTTCAGTACCGTCCCGTCATCCAGCGTGACCGATATTGTTGCGTCCCAAAGGCCCGTTGGCCCTGGACCATCATCCGGTAACGGGCGCGCTGTCGTGATGTCGAGGAGGCGTTTGATATCGGGATCAAAGAATGCTTCACCTTCGAAATCCTTCAGCAAAACGGCGCGGTCATTCAATGCCCGCGCGACGGTATACTGAACGCTGAATTTGGCTTGCAACACACTTTCTGGGAATGGCGTGTTGGTATGCCGCAACCTCCGGGCATGGAGACCAATTTCAATGTTGGTCACGCGGTTGGGGTCGAGGTCTTCGTCTTTAGCCAAACCCATCATGGCAAAAATCGCCTGATGCATGCTGCCACAACACGCAAACTGTTTCAGGCTAAGGGTAGGTAGTTCGATATCCAATGGATCAGACCATTCTTCGGTCAGCGGCGCAGGATCAAATAACCCCTCACCATTAAAGACATTCAAGAATCCCTGATGATGCTCCATCGCGGACACATTGGCCTCGAACCCCTGCTCGGCCAGATAACACGCCATCAGGCCATTGCGTGCCGAGTGCCCAACATGCAAGGGCTTGGTCATGGTCCCGAAGTTGGCTTTGAGGCCACTCGCCATCGATGTCGCAATCGCCATGGCGAGCGCAGTTTTCTGAGGACCTAGTTTCATCGCATAAGCGCATGCCGCGACCGTACCAAAGATTCCCAGGGTCGCCGTCGGATGCCAACCTTTGTCGTAGTGATGTGGATGTACCGCGCGGGCGAAGCGATGTTCGACTTCAAGGCCGATAACATAGGCATCAATCATGTCGCGGCCGGTTAGACCTCGTTCATCGGCCAAGGCGAATAGCGGTGCAACCAATGGTACGGATTGATGCCCACCCATGATCGAGCTGAAATCATCAAAATCGAGCGCGTGCGACGCCGTCCCGTTGATCAGCGTCGCATCCAACGCACTGGTTCGTTTTGCTGTTCCAAAGATAAGTGCGGGCCCGACCGCATCGGCTACGCCTGGCGTATTCATAAGTATTTGGACACAAGGTTCCGGCAATCCGGCCAGCGTCACGCCTATGGTATCGGTGATACCGACCTTGGCGACGTGAAGGCCGTGATCGGATATCCGGGCCGGATTAAATCCCGATATATGCCCAGCCAAAGTTGTTAAAATTTCTGCGCTGTCAGAGATCGTTAGTCCATCCATAATCTCGTCCCTTCCCCTTGGTGTTCAAGTCTAAGGCAGATTTCGGACTCTGCAAAATCGTAAGCGATCCGAAGCCACGTGCAGTTCGTATTGAGCGGTAATGAAGATGCGCCAGAAACAAGACCTGCCGACCAAGGCCTGTCCCGTATGCCAGCGCCCGTTCACGTGGCGTAAGAAATGGGCACGGGATTGGGACAGCGTTAAATACTGTTCAGACCGTTGCCGGGGAGATTCGAAACAGAAATTCAAAAGTGGGCCTTAGGTCAGGGTCTCCAGGAACTTCGCGGCACTTTCAAGGTAGTCGTCCCGCTTGTCCTGACCCATCCGCTCCCAGTTCCGATAAATCTGGCCTAGTCGGGCGTTGCCATCCAACTTGTCACGGTTTCGGATCAGAAAATCCCAATAGAGCGCATTGAATGGGCAGGCGTCCTCGCCGGTTTTCTGCTTCACGTCGAAGTGGCAGCCTTTGCAGTAATCGGACATTTTGTTGATGTAGTTGCCGCTCGCGGCATAGGGCTTTGATCCCAACAACCCACCATCGGCAAATTGGCTCATCCCCAATGTGTTGGGCAGTTCCACCCACTCATACGCATCGGCATAGACCGCCAAATACCATTCATGCACTTGTTTTGGCTCGATCCCGGCAATCAGTGCAAAATTCCCCGTCACCATCAGCCGTTGGATGTGATGGGCGTAGGCTTCCTCTTTGGTTTGCGTCACCGTGGCACGGATGCAGGCCATATCCGTTTCTGCCGTCCAGTAAAATTCAGGCAGATCACGGTCTGCAGCAAAGAAATTCTCATCCACGTAGTCCGGCATCTTCAACCAGTAGATGCCACGCACAAATTCACGCCAGCCAATGATCTGTCGGATAAACCCCTCGGCTGCGTTCAGGGGCACGCGATCTGCCGCATACTCATCGGCAACACGCTGGCAAACCTTCAACGGATCAAGCAGGCCGGCATTGATGTACATAGAAATCACAGAGTGATAGAGAAAGCGCTCACCTGTCAGCATGGCATCTTGATAGTCACCGAAAGATGCCAAGGCATCTTGGATAAACAAATCGAACGCCTTTTCCGCATCGTCTGATGTAACGGCGAACCAGAACGGTTCCAGATCACCAAAATGATCTTCGAACTTGTCACCCACAAGGGCCAAGACTTTTTCGGTAATCTGGTCAGGCTCAATCCTTAGCGGCGTTGGAAACGACATATCTCCCTTGGGCGGTTTACGGTTCTCATTATCAAAGTTCCATTTGCCGCCTTCTGGCTTGCCATCATCATCAACCAACAATCCGGTTTTTTTGCGCATGTCGCGATAAAAATATTCCATGCGAAGCTGTTTACGCCCCTCCGCCCAATCGCTGAACTCATCGTGGGTCCCTATGAAACGGTCATCGGCCTTAATTTCGACGGGGATGCCCAAATCCTCGCGCCAGTCGTCCATCACTTGACGGACGCGATACTCTCCGGGTTCAGTCACAACGATGCGGCTCGGCTTGTGGCGTTTGATCGCGCGTTCAACTTCGCCAGTGAAGCTGCCCGTGTTATCGCTGTCATCCAATGTGACATAATCGATGGTCCAGCCATCATTCGTTAATTCAGCGGCAAAATGGCGCATCGCAGAAAACAGAAAAGCGACCTTCTTTTTATGGTGTTTTACGTACGTGGCCTCTTCCGCAACCTCGACCATCAACACCACATCGGATGCTTTGGTTCCTGCGCGTAGCGGCGAAAGGCTGCGAGTGAGTTGGTCGCCAAGGACCAAGATCAATGAATCCGTCATAGCATCGATACGCGGGGACACATGCTTTGGATTGGTCGCGTTAAGTGGATCAGGTGCGAACCGTGACCGCGCCCCGTTCACCCGTGTTTAACTGATTGGCAAATGCTGGATGCATGGGGCGAGGCGAAAATGAATTCAGCCATAATCGCAGCAACAGGCGGCGTTGTTCGGGATCGTCATAGTCTTCAAACGCAGTACGCGAATGCAGTGTCGTACGGTTGTTCAGAACTTGGATATCACCGGGCTGGAAGTTCATTTCCAACCTGAAGTCCGGATGCATCGAGAGTTCCCGGAAATAATCCACAGCTTCTTGTTCTTGGGCGTCCAGGCCGCCATGCGCCTTGTTCGCACCGTGTTCGATTTGGCCTTTGTTGTAGCGGCAGCTGAGCTTGCCCCCCCAATACGAGAAAACGGGAATGCGATGATGTGACAGCTCTTTTTCCTTTGTACCCTTACCGATCAGATCAAGATGGAATCCCCGATAAAGGGGTTCCAACAAATCAGGCCGGGTATCCAGGAACCGATTATACAATGCAGTTGAGCTGACGACCGCACTACCGCCGCCAGACTTGGCAGCCCGCACGCATAACAACCCGACCAAATCACAACTATCAGTGTGGGGCGGAATTTCTAGCGTCGTGGTATAGGCGCGAATGTTGTATTTATAGGAGTCTGTGCCTTCAAACTTTCTGCCATGATCGGTGACATGACCAACCAAATCGCCTTGTGCATTTTGGAAAATGCCTTCGCCCAAATACGTGCCAATACCCCAGTAGATTTCCGTCAGTTCATCAAGGTCAAAACGATCAACAGGAATACCACGCATCAACGTGAAACCTCGGCCGTTTTCTAATTCTTCACGCTGATCATCAAGGACCGGTCCAAGTGTCGGCAATTCAAAATCATCTTTGGTGAATTGGGTGCCGTTCAATTCGCGGGACCGAATCCGCGTCAGGGCATCGGATAACTCCTGCACATGCCGATCCGAAAACCGAAAGGTCCATTCCTCATCGTCGCGGTATTTATCCGCCAGCCACACAGAGGGTTCATCAACATGTTCTTTGAGAATTTCAGTCATAGAATAACTTTAGCGGAAAAGAACCGGGGGTCGTCAAGCTTACCCTATTTTGAGCGACCTTATTCGTCATCAACGAATTCCCAGATCCGGGCATGCCCACCCTCTTCATCATCGCGGGGAACAATCCGAATTTGTTCGGAAATCCCCTCGTCCGTGAGTTCCCGACGAATAGCCAGCAGAGTGCCCGCTGGATGATCACACAACGATTCAGCATGCATGATTTCCCCACGCGCTGCCTCGATTGCTGCTAACATGTCCGGGGCACCGTATTCATTAAACAAATGCGATGCCAAGGCGCGTGTTGCGGCATCGACCTCGGACTCAGGTGCCACAGACACCTGCACAAATGTGGAATATCCGAACGAACTGACGCCCATCCAACCAGACGTAAAAGATAACTGATCCTTGTTATCCATGTCTTCAAACGATGCGTCGACAAATGAAAACGTGCCCGTTACCGCCCATTCGCCGGGTTCCGCCGCGTGATGAAACACGCGCCCATCAGATGGATCCATTCTTATCGTGCGAGGAAGTTTCATGCGGAGCGCGGGACATCCCAAAGATGCGCATAGGCAAACAACCCAGGCGTTCCGCCAGTGTGGATATAGACCGTGGCGCCATCTTGTCCGATGGTGCGGTCATTAATCATGCTGAGGAATGCATCAAAAGCTTTGCCACTGTATACGGGATCCAACAACAGAGCCTCGCGGCGCGCGGCAGTGTTGATCGCAGCCATGGTTCCAGGTGTGGGTTTGCCGTATCCTTCGCCGTAATATCCATCGTTGGTGATCACGTCACCCTCGGACAACCAATCGGGGTCACCCAACATCTCGCACAGAATTTTAGACCGTTTGCTGACGCGGGCGAACTGCTGATCAGCGGGACGGCGGACACAAATGCCGTGCACAGTTGCGTCCGAACCATAAAGTCGGAGACCGCACAAAATACCCGCGTGCGACGCAGCACTGCCGCTGGGCACAACAACTGAGGTTAGCGGCAATCCCGCCGCTGACGTTTGTTCAATGATCTCGCGGGCGCAATCGACATATCCCAACGCACCGGTCGGCGCATGGTCAGCGCCCAGATGAACCACATATGGCTTCTGACCTTTTGCGCGCAGGCCTTCGGCAATCTTATCCAAGTTCTCATCCGCAGCGTTCTCTTCTTCACCGACCGGGAAATGATGAATGGGCACACCGAGAATACGATCCAGAAGGGCGTTGCCTTTTTTCTCTTGGCCCTCTGGCATGCCCTTGACGCGATCTTCAAGCTGGACTTCGCATTTTAAACCAAGTTTCCGTGCTGAAGCCGCGCAAGTGCGGACAAAGTTCGACTGGACAGCCCCCGTGATCAGCACCGTATCAGCACCTTGGGCAATCGCTTCACCAAAATAGTATTCGAGTTGCCGAGCTTTGTTTCCGCCGAATGCCAGTCCCGTCAGATCATCGCGCTTCACGAATAAGTTTTTTCCGCCCGTGTCTTCCATGATCCCATTTAATGGATCAAGCGGCGTCGGGGCCAAGGACAAAATACTTCGCGGGAACGCGGCCATCACGGTGTTGGCCTGTTTGAATGCTGTTTCGTTCATATATGTCATGTTCAAGAGTTTACTGCGCGCGGCGAAAAGGTCATCTTGTTTTTATGAAATGGTTTTCTTCCACCGTGAATACTTCGGCGCTGGTCTTGCTTTCATTGCTGCTGCCGATGAGCCCAAGCCAAGCGTTTGATAGTTCCGTCTTGGACTCTGTTGTTCGGATCAAACCTGATTGGCCCGCAGCCGCCCGTGGTACAAATGCTCAGGGTGCACCTCGTGACCCGCAAGGCACCGGTTTTGCTGTGCTGGCCGGGGGGTATATCGTAACCAACATGCACGTCATTGGTGCGGCAAAAACGGTCGATGTTTTGCTACAAGATGGCCGTCAGTTCCCGGCTGAGATCGTTGGTCGCCATGCACCGACCGATATCGCGTTATTAAAAATATCCGCTGATCTTAAGCCCATCACACATGCAGAGACCCCAGACTTGGCCGATCCTGTGTGCGCCGTCGGCAATCAATTTGGACTGGGTTTATCGGTGACGTGCGGTGTCGTTTCGGCGACAGGACGATCCGGCACAGGCTTTAATCCCATCGAAGATTTCGTTCAGACAGATGCCAGCATCAATCCGGGTGGGTCTGGTGGACCATTGCTGGATCAAAACACAAAGCTTGTCGGCATGGTGTCGGCGATTTTCACCAAACAAAGCGACGCCGATATCGGTGTGAACTTTGCCACATCCACACGCTTGTTATTGCGGGTTGTCACCGACCTTAAGGATCATGGCCGTGTGCAGCGTGGGCAGGTTGGTTTTCGCGCAGGGCCTGTGCCGCCGCCGCTCAATCAGAAGACCGGGGGTGCCATGGTCTCGCGTGTTGATCAGGACGGTCCCGCGTTTCAAGCTGGCCTGGATGCCGGGGATATCATCACCCACGTCAATGATGATCGAATCACTAATCCAGGGGCGCTCGAAATGGCCATTTTCATGGCCGCCCCAGGGCAGGAAATGATCCTCAAAACCCTTCGTGGGGACGCTGAAAACACGATATCTTTCAAGGTTTCGGCGCCTTAGCCCTATTTTTTTCCTAAAATTGATCTAGATCAATGTTCAGATCAACCTTTTGTTCGCTATGTATTCGCAACAGGGAGTGCTGAATGACGTCTGCTATGGCGATTTCTGCGGATGCCCCCACTTGGGAGGGTATTGATCCTGTCCGCTTATCAATGATGAAAGCGGCAGCTAAACGTGTGCGTGAGATCGGCTCTGAATTAGAAGACCAAGAATCCAACATTATCGCCGAGATTTTACGCGACGGGCCAGAGTTTTATGAGTGGGATCATTACCCACCAGGGGACGTATATGATCTGGCGAGCCATTCGCAATATTACTATCACGCCCACTCGCCGACCAAGCAAAGCGATGTCCGCACTTATGAACATGGCCACTTTCACACATTCATGCGCCCATTGGGATTTCCGGACGACGTCAACGTGCCATCGGATATCGATGGGTTACCAGCCGCATGCCCCAGCGATGGTCTCACTCATTTAATAGCGGTTTCGATCAATTTCGCTGGAGAACCTGTTCGATTATTCACAACCAATCGGTGGGTAACAGATGAAACGTGGTACCCCGCCGCAGACGTCAAACGAATACTATCCCAATTTCAGGTCACGAGTGCGGGGCAGTATCATCAAACAAGCGCTTGGCTAACGGCACTGCTTCGAATGTATGGGCCATTGATCGAACAACTTGTCGATGCCAGAGATCATGCCATTCGAGCCCATGCGCCCGACATGCCAGAGCATAGGGTTTGGTCCGACAGGTCTTTGGAAATCACGTCATTCGCCGATATCTCATTGGCGCGGGATATTGATTCATTGCTGAGTACCGAAGCGTAAGCCTATCAATCGGAAAGCGCTACGGCCCCCTCATAAACAAGCGCGCTAATCTCATCCTCGGCGAAGCCGTATTCACCCAGCACCTCTGCCGTGTGCTGTCCGAATAACGGCGCACCTGTGGCAACTTTACCCGGAGTCTCTGAAAGCTTAATCGGCAGTCCGATAGTTTTCACGTCACCCAGCTTCTCGTGATGCACAGTCGGGATCATGTCGCGCGCCTGGGCGTGCGGGTCCTCGAACATTTCACAGACATCCATCACGGGGCCACCCGGTACACCGGCGGCTTCCATCCGTTCCAGCCACTCGCTCCGGGTCCGGGTTTTGAAGATAGGTGCCAGCGCCGCTTCCAGCTCTTTTAAGTTATCCATCCGATCAATATTGGTCTTAAAGCGTGGATCATCAGCAAGTTCCGACGATTCCATCGCCTCCAACAAACGTTCCCAATTTCGTTGGTTGGCAGCACCGACGGTGAACCAGCCATCGCTGGCTTCAAACGCCTGATACGGGCCATTCAACGGATGGGCCGACCCCATGGGTCCGGGGGCAATGCCGGTCGCCAAGGCGATCGCACTTTGCCAATAGGTGTGGATAATGCCCGCTTCATAAAGCGAAGTGTCGACGATCTGACCATCTCCGGTTTTGAGCTTGTGCGTATAGGCACCCAGAACACCCAGTGCGGCTAAAATACCGGCGGTAATATCGGTCACGGGTGCACCCACTTTGCACGGTGGTCGTCCAGGGCCCTCGCCAGTGAAAGACATCAACCCACTCATACCCTGGGCGATTAAATCAAAGCCGCCGCGCTCGGCGTACGGCCCCGTTCGACCAAAGCCTGAGATCGCGCAGTAGATCAAACCAGGATTAACCTTCTTCAGGGACTCGTACCCAAGGCCCAGTTTATCCATCGTGTCGTGGCGGTAGTTTTCAGTGACCGCATCGGCGTCCGTCAGCAGCTTTTTGAGGACCCGTTTCCCGCCTTCGGTTTTTAAGTTCAATGCGATGCCGCGCTTGTTACGGTTCATCATCAGATAGGCTGCGGACTCCCCATCCATGTCCGGTGGCAGGAACCGGCGGGAGTCATCACCGCCCGGGATTTTCTCGACCTTGATGACGTCGGCACCCAGATCCGCAAGCATCAGCCCACATACAGGCCCCGCCATGATATGCGCCAACTCGACAACTTTCATTCCAGCGAGTGGTCCGAATTTTTCTTGGCTCACGATATCCCTCCCAAGATGATGATTGATTTATTTACCAGAGAACTTGGGTGTCTCTTTATCTAAGAATGCTTTGTAGCCAGTTTTAAAATCATCCGTGTCGAAGCATTCAAAGGCTTCGTTGATTTCAGCTTCGCTGAGTGGTGTTGGGTCTTCTAATCGGGCCGCGAACTTCTTGTGCCAACGATGCACCAACGGCGCACCGGCAGCGATCCGCTCCGCGCTCGCACGGGCTTCGGTCATGACATCTGCATCGGCTACAACGCGCGATACGATGCCCAGACGCAAAGCTTCTTCGGTGCCAAATATGCGACCTTCGAGTAAGATTTCCAACGCGGGACCTCGCCCGACCAAGGATTGCAACGCGCCCAGTTCATGATATCCCATGACGAGGCCGAGCTTGGATATCGGCGCCCCAAAACGGCTGCTCTCACCACAAATGCGAACATCACACAGGCCCGCGATTTCCAGACCGCCACCCACGCAGATACCCTTAATTGCGGCGACGATAGGATGACGGCAATCGCGCATGGCTTCGATGTTCTCTGCCATCAGCGCGCCATACTTGGCTGCCTGTTCGGAATTTGAGCGGTCGGTTTCGAACTCCGAAATGTCGTTGCCCGGGCTGAATGATTTTTCACCCGCACTGGTCAGGACAATACAGCGGACACTATCGTCATCCGACAACGCGCGGAATGTCGAACCCAGTTTCCCCCACATATCTTTTGTCAGGGCATTGAGTTTTGCCGGCCGATTGATGGTGATCGTGACGATACCTTTTTCATCACGATCCATCAGGATCAGATCATCACCCATGACGGATCACGCGGTCTCGGCGAGGTAGTCCATCGCCGCCTGCACGCCGCCCTTGGTGATTGGCACGCCTGCCAATTCCAGACCCATTTCGACTCCAGATAACGCACCGATCAATGTCAGATCGTTGATATCGCCCAGATGGCCGATGCGGAACACTTTGCCCTTCACTTTGCCAAGGCCGGTGCCAAGGGACATATCGAACTTTTCGTGAATGACCTTGCGAACGTGATCGGCGTCATGACCATCGGGAACAACGACAGCTGTCAGCACAGGTGAATGCTCTTCTTCGACCTGGCACAATGTTTCCAGGCCCCAGGCCTCAACCGCGATACGGGTTGCCTTGGCATGGCGCTGGTGACGGACCAGAACGTTTTCCAGACCCTCTTCGTCGAGGATGATCTTGAGCGCTTCTTCCAACCCATAAAGCAGGTTGGTGGCCGGTGTGTAAGGGAAGAACCCGCTGGCGTTGTTGCCGAGCATCGGACCCCAGTCCCAATAAGACTTTTGAAAGCCGCTGTTTTCGTGCGCTTCCAGTGCTTTCTTTGAAACGCAGTTAAAGCCAAGACCCGGCGGCAGCATCAGTCCCTTTTGAGAGCCCGTGATGGTGACATCGACGCCCCATTCGTCGTGACGGTAATCCGCCGATGCCAGACCGGAAATCGTATCGACCATGAACAACGCCGGGTGGCCCGTTGAATCGATGGCTTTACGCACTTTGCCAATTTGCGATGTGACACCCGTTGATGTTTCGTTGTGCACGCAGCAAACGGCCTTAATCTCATGATCCGTGTCTTCACGCAGGCGCGTGGCGATCTTCTCTGGATCGACACCATGCCGCCAATCCCCGCCGATAAATTCAGGCACAATTCCGATGCGGTTCGCCAATTCTTCCCACAATGTGGCGAATTGACCCGTTTCGTACATCAACACTTTGTCGCCGGGACTGAGCACGTTGACCAATGCTGCTTCCCATGCACCCGTACCCGATGACGGGAATACGATGACCGGACTTTCGGTTTTGAAAACACCTTTTAGCTTTTCAAGGACCCGAGCTCCGAGTTCGCCGAATTCGGGACCACGGTGATCAATCACCTGCATATCCATGGCGCGGAGCACGCGTTCTGGGACCGGGCTTGGCCCAGGAATCTGTAAAAAATGACGTCCGGCGCGATGTGCCATGAGGATCCTCCATAAAAATTACGGCACATTTGGCCGCGTTGCTCGCATATTGTATACAATTATATTCGATTGCAAGGCTAAAATTAGCTATTTTTTGATGGTTATTACATTTTGTATACAATATAGTGCCCTCAGATCGGATATTGGAGAGACCCATGGCACGACAATCCTACGCACTTCGCGACACTGGCCGCATCGGCGACGAAAAGCTTGCCGCGCGCATCAAATCCGCCATCCAGGGCGACGTGAAGTTCGATTCTTTCAGCCGCGGGCGCTACGCCACCGATGCATCGCATTATCAGATCGAGCCCGCAGGTGTGGTCATTCCAAAAAATGCCAATGATGTGAACGCGATCATCGACATTGCGCGGGACGAGGGCATGCCCGTCCTACCGCGTGGCGGCGGCACTTCGCAGTGTGGGCAAACCATCGGAGAGGCTATCGTCGTAGATGTATCCAAGCACATGAACAAAGTCTTGGATTTTGATAAGGACGCGCGGACGGCCCGGGTCGAACCAGGTCTCGTTCTCGATCATTTAAATGCGTTTCTTAAACCACATGGCCTTTGGTTCCCGGTCGATGTCTCGACCTCCAGTCGCGCGACGATTGGTGGCATGACCGGCAACAATTCATGTGGGTCTCGCTCCATCCGATACGGAACCATGCGCGACAACGTCTCTGGCGTTGATGCGATCCTGGCTGATGGAACCGCCATGCATTTCGGCGAAGTCTCTGACAACCGTGCCATGGCTGATCTGGCCACTCATCAACAAGAACTGGTAACCAAGTTACTTGGCATGGGTCGGGATCACCAAGCCTTGATCAAAGAAAAATTCCCAGATCTGATGCGCCGCGTCGGTGGCTATAACATTGATGCGCTGATGCCCGAAGGCCCCGGCCGCGGCACCTGGGATAACGCAACGGTTCACGGCTCGCCCGATCATCCGAACCTGGCGCATTTGCTGGTCGGGTCCGAAGGAACGCTGGCGTTTAGCACCTCGGTTGATATCAAGCTGCAGCCGCTGCCTAAGAACAAGACGCTGGGCATCTGTCATTTTCCCAAATTCTATGACTGCATGGACGCGACTCAACATCTGGTCAAGCTGGGTCCGGTCGCCGTTGAGCTGGTGGATCGCACGATGATCCAATTGTCACGCGAAATCCCCATGTTCCGCGATACCGTGAACCAATTCGTGAAGGGCGACCCCGATGCGCTGCTGTTGGTCGAATTCGCCGAAGAAGATCAGAACGAAAATATTCGCCGCCTGAAACAGTTGGGCGAGGTGATGGCAGATTTAGGTTTTCCCGATGCCGTTGTCGAAGCCGTCGATCCGGCCTTTCAAAAAGCCGTTTGGGAAGTTCGGAAATCAGGCCTGAACATTATGATGTCGATGAAAGGTGACGGGAAGCCACTGTCATTTATCGAAGACTGCGCCGTGCGCTTGGAAGACCTGGCCGACTTCACAGATCGCCTGACGCAGGTGTTCCACAAACACTACACCGAGGGCACGTGGTACGCCCATGCCTCCGTCGGTTGTTTACACGTGCGACCGGTCATCAATCTGAAATCTGACGTCGGTGCCAAACAGCTGCGCGATATCGCAGAGGCCGCGTTTGAAATGGTCCGCGAATACAAGGGATCCCATTCGGGTGAGCACGGTGACGGATTGGTCCGTTCAGAATTTCACAAAGACATGTTCGGAAACGAGATGGTGTCGGCGTTCCGAGACGTCAAAACATCGTTCGATCCGGACGGCACATTCAATCCGGGCAAGATTGTCGATCCGCCCAAAATGGACGACCCGGACCTGTTCCGGTTCAACCCTCGTTATAGACAGTCCGAGTTGGAAACAGCGCTCGACTGGTCCGAATGGGGCGGCATGTCTGGCGCAGTTGAGATGTGCAACAATAACGGCACATGTCGGAAATCCAACCCCGGCGTGATGTGCCCATCGTTTCGTGTCACAGGAGACGAGCAACATCTGACACGGGGTCGCGCGAACTCTCTCCGGCTCGCACTTTCCAGTCAACTTGGCCCCGACGCGCTAACGTCTGATGCCATGAAAGAAACCATGCAGCTATGTGTTGGCTGTAAGGGCTGTAAACGCGAATGCCCGACCGGCGTCGACATGGCGAAGATGAAGGTCGAGTTTCTGTACCACTACAACAAGCGACACGGCGTTTCGTTGAAAGACAAACTGATCGGCTACTTGCCCCGCTACGCACCGTATGCATCGCGCATGGCGGGGGTGATGAACTTGCGCGATATCATTCCCGGAATGGCCAAGCTGTCTGAATGGGCGTTGGGCTTCGCCGCTGAACGGACGTTGCCGAAATGGCGCTCAGATATTTTTGATGTCGAGGCCGAGGGCATTGCCGAAGGCGCCTGCCCTGCCGGTGAAGCTGTCGTTCTGCTGGCCGATACATTCAACACGTACTTTGAACCTGAAAACCTACGGGCCGCCAAACGTGTCCTCGAAGCCGCCGGATACCGCGTCGCCGTCGCCAAACCGAAACAGGGCGAACGGCCGCTCTGTTGCGGGCGTACGTTCCTCGCCGCAGGTCTGGTTGAAGAAGCTCGGACCGAAGCCAAGCGGATGCTCGACGCCGTGCTGCCATTCGCCAAGGCGGGCGTGCCGATTATCGGGCTGGAGCCTTCGTGCCTGTTCACACTCCGCGACGAGTTCAAATCGGTGCTGCCCGGAGCCGATACCGATACACTCGCCGACAATGCGTTGTTGTTTGAAGAATTTCTGGCACGTGAGATCGATGCAGAACACCTGAAACTGGACCTCGATCCCTTGCCAACGGGCAAGGCATTGCTGCACGGGCATTGCCACCAAAAGGCGTTTGCCACCATGGGCGCTGTCGAGAAAGTTCTTCGGTACGTGCCGGGTCTGAACGTGGAAACGGTCGAAAGCAGTTGCTGTGGTATGGCCGGGGCGTTCGGCTATGAAAAGGCCAACATAGAGTTTTCCAAGAAAATGGCGGAACTGTCACTGCTGCCGAAGGTCCGTGAAGCCGATGACGACACCATCGTCGTAGCCGACGGCACAAGCTGCCGCCATCAGATTCATGACGGTGCCGACCGCGAGGCAATCCACGTGGCACGGGTTCTTGAGCAAGCCCTTCCCGAGATTAGGGAGGCTGCGGAATGAATGAGATGACGCAACCCGTCGCGCAGCCCATTACAAGGGCGACGCTTCACAATGAACTTGCGGAACGAATTCGGAGCATGATCTTCTCCGGCGAACTCAAGGGCGGCGACCGAGTCCCTGAACAGAAACTCTGCGACGTGTTCGGTGTATCGCGGACGCCGCTCCGCGAAGCGCTTAAGGTTCTGGGGGGCGAAGGCCTGTTGACGCTGGAGCCCAATCGCGGGGCCCGCGTTGCGACCCTCAGCGAAGAAGACATCGATGAAATTTTTCCGGTCATGGGTGCGTTAGAAGCTTTATCAGGGGAACTTGCTTGTGCCCGTCTGACCGATAGCGAGTTCGCAGAAATTCGCGCGTTGCATTATCAGATGGCACTTCATCATACACGGGGTGAATTGCAGCCGTATTTCGCGGTCAATCAGCAAATCCACGAAGCGATCCTGCGTGCCGCTGACAACCCGACTTTAGAGACCCAATATCGTTCACTTGCCAGTCGTATCCGCCTGGCCCGTTATCGTGCCAACATGACCCAAGACCGCTGGGACAAGGCCATGCAGGAGCACGAGGAAATCCTCACCGCGCTCGAAGCTCGGGACGGGGGACGGTTATCTTTGATTTTGCGTGAGCACTTAGAAAACAAGCGCGAGACGGTGAAAGCGGCCATCCGAGAGGGCTTCGGTGACGCCCCGGCCGTAGTCGCAGCTTACGACTGACCACGCTCACCTGCCCTCTCCCCTATTCTATGAGGAAGAAGGACCCTATGTTCATTTTTCGGGATCTCATTCCTTTCCCCCTTCCAGGGGGAGAGGTTAGGTGAGGGGGCGCCAAATACTCCAATGTTTGAGAGTGACATCCGGCGCTGTTGCTGCACTAATTGTCGAAACGAAACGACAGGCGGCGCGCAGCTAAAATGTTATCAACAATCTCGACCATGATATTTGGCGAGCCCGTTCGGGAAAAATTGCCAACGCGTGTCCTCAAGGAAATTCAAGCACGCCAAGACACTAGCGAGCGATTGATTTCCTGGGTGCAAATGGCCTTGGTCACACTGTTCATCGCGTTGTGGGCGGCTTCACAAAAATTTTCGAGTATGACGATGACCGAGATCGAGGTCGTGCCCATGGCGTTGGGTGCTTACTTCGTTTTCACCTTGATCCGGTTGATCGCATCGCACCGTATGCGACTACCGCCCTGGTATCTCTACCTTTCGATTGTCGCGGATATGGCGTTGCTGATGCTGATGATCTGGGCCTTTCATATTCAGTACGGCCAACCGCCGAGCTTTTATCTGAAGGCGCCGACACTGATGTATGTGTTTATTTTCATCGCACTCAGGACACTCCGTTTTGAGGTGGAATACATCATCGCTGCGGGGGCGACTGCGATTATCGGCTGGAGCATATTGATGTGGTGGGTCCTACAGGCGGGCGACGGCATGAGCCAGATCACCCGCGATTTTGTGACCTACATGACTTCGAACTCGGTATTGATCGGGGCCGAAATTGACAAGATGGTATCGATCTTTTTGGTCACCAGCGTGTTGGCCATCGCAGTTGTGCGCTCACAACGGAATTTCTATCGAAGTGTCTTAAAGCAATCAGCGGCCGAAGACCTATCGCGTTTCGTTTCCAAAGAAGTCGCAGCGCGGATTACATCCGCAGACAAACAGATTCAAGCCGGTGACGGCGAAAGCCGCGTGGGCACCATTATCTTCACCGATATCGAAGGCTTTTCCACCGTATCCGAAACCATGACAGCGCAAGAATTAGCAAAAACCCTGAACGAGTACTTCGGTGTCATGGGCGACGCGATCAGTCAGTACGGTGGCGTCATTACACATTTCGAAGGCGACCTGATGCTGATCACCTTCAATGCCGTTGATGACGATCCGAACCATGCAGAGAATGCAGTGAAATGTGCACGCATGATCGAGAAGCTGGCACGCTCTCGGACCTTTAACGGCGCAATGCTGAAAACACGGTGCGGCATCAATAGCGGCGAGATCACGGTGGGCGCCGTCGGTGCACAAGACCGTCTCGCGTTTACAGTACATGGCGACACCGTCAACGTGGCAGCACGGTTGGAACAGCTCAACAAAGAACATGGCACCTACATCATGATGGGTGAAGCCACGCATCATGCAATTGCAGACAATATTAATTGTGTTTTCGTATGCGAAACGCCCGTCAAAGGTCGCATCGAAGAGGTCAGGGTCTACACACTAAAGGACTAACGTCCTCAAATTGTCATTGCGCCGCCATACTTCAGACATTTTTGCGTATTAACCACAATAGCGTGATCACGGTCACAGACCGATAGTGCATTACGCTGTAGAGAATCTTTATCATCAATCCCTAGCGCAAGAATATCGCTTATGTTTTATCAATCCACCGCATACCGCCCTCACGCCTCTTTCAATTTTCTGCGAGGCGTCGCCCGCTTACTCGGCTTTCGCCGCACTCACAAAGCGATTGCGACCCGTATTCCCCCTTCTGCGCGCTGAGCGGTTCCGCAGTTTAAATTCACGCATTTGCGGGTACACTGCCCGCCATGTTGAGTAACGTTTCAAACTTCGTTTTTGGTGAACCCATCATAGGGGAACTGCCCGAACGCGTCCGCAATGAAATTTGCGCAAAACAAGACGCCAGCGAGCGGCTGATCTCGTGGGTGCTTCTGGTGCTTGTGATCTTCTTTGGATCGCTATGGTTGATCGCGCCGAAGAACGAGAGCATCGCTGGGTTCCAGCCCGTACCCTGGTCCATCGGTGGATACTTTGTGTTTACGCTGCTGCGCCTTGTGTTGTCGTACAAAGTGCGCTTGCCCGGCTGGTTTTTATCCCTATCGGTGCTTGCCGACATGACCTTACTGATGGTCATGATCTGGAGCTTTCACATCCAATACGATCAGCCACCGAGCTTTTATTTAAAGGCTCCGACATTGATGTACGTCTTTATTTTTATCGCGCTCAGGGCGTTGCGGTTTGAAGTCCAGTACGTGCTGCTGGCAGGTGCTTCGGCCATCGCCGGATGGAGCATCATGATGTACTTCGAGATCAAAACTGATCTGACCATGACGATGGTGACGCGCGACTATGTTGAGTATTTAACAACAAACAGCATCTTGATTGGTGCCGAAGTCGATAAGATGGTGTCGATGGGGCTGGTGACAATTGTCCTGGCGCTCGTAGTGATTAGGGCGCGACGGTTTGTTTTTCATGCCATCCGAGAACATGCGGCCGTGCAAGATTTATCGCGCTTTGTTTCAAAAGAGGTCGCGAACCGCGTGACCTCCGCTGACCGACAAATTGAACCCGGTGATGGCGAAAACCGTCACGCAACACTGGTCTTCACCGACATCGAAGGCTTCTCGACTGTTTCCGAGAGAATGACAGCGCAAGAACTGGCAACCACGCTCAACGATTACTTTGCTGCCGTCACGTCGGCGATAGATCAGTTTGGCGGCGTCATTACTCAATACCAAGGTGATGCGATGCTGATCACCTTTAACGCGGTCAAAGACGACCCCGAGCATGAGTTGAATGCCGTCAAAACCGCCATCATGATCGATAAAATTTCCAGAAGCCGCACATTCAATGGTGCCACTATGCGCACCCGTTGCGGGATCAACACCGGCGATGCATCCGTTGGTGCCGTCGGTGCCGATACTATGCTGTCATTCACCGTCCATGGCGATGACGTCAATCTTGCGGCACGACTGGAACAGTTGAATAAAAACTGTGGCACGTATGTGATGATGAGCGAAGCGACTTATGATGCTGTCCGAGATCACTTCACATGTGATTTCATCTGCGAGCAGACAGTCCGTGGCCGGGAAACGCCGGTAAAGGTGTATTCACCCGCAAAGCCAGAGCAACAGTACTGACGGCTTATCTGCCCCACATTCGATTGAATTTGATTTATGACGCGTTTAAGTAAAATATCGATTTGAGTGCATCAATCGCAACCGGGCCTTCGCCAAGGTCGGATAGTGCATCTTCGTCAGCCAAATTCACGAAACCCGGCAGCGCGTTCAGTTCATGCTCACCCAGCTCGCGGAACCCCATCGACCAGTCAGGGAATAGCCGCTGATCGCCGTTGTCATCCAGTAATGTTGTAACCTGATAGTGGCGAGGATCATCTGTTATCCGCGCATACGTCATCTCTAGCGCATCAGGATCACCTTCGATAACTTGGACAAATGTTCCATTGGGGGCGTATGCGAGAAACCCCGTGACTCCATTACGCTTGTTGTGCCCGCGGGCAGAATTCAAAATTTCTTTGCAGTCATCTGTTGTCATCGGTCGCACTGAACGACTGGTATACATAATTTGGCGAATAGGTTTTGGCATCAGAAAATCTCTCAATTTAAGATGCCAACAATAATCGCTATTTTTATGTGTGAATACTAAGTATTAAACACAATATACCGATGGAACGACCTAGCTACTGACGTAGTTGCCCCCCCGTTGCTTTTTCAACGGCACCCACAACCTTTTGCGAAACCGCTTCGATCTCCTCATCCGTGAGGGTTTTTTCGGTTGGTTGTAGTGTCACCGTAAAGGCAACGGATTTCTTGTTCTCGCCCAGCGCCTCACCCTCGAACACATCGAACAGACGGACATTATCGATTAGGGCTTTGTCAGCACCACGGGCGGCTTGGAGAATTTTCGCCGCCGCCACGTCGCTATCGACTACAAACGCAAAATCCCGATCAATCGGCTGGAACGCTGATAATTGGACCAGCGGTCGAGCTGCTGATTTTTTCTTCGGCGCAGGCACCGCATCTGGATAAATCTCAAATGCGACCACGGGGCCTTTGACACCCAGCGCATTTAATACGCGCGGATTGATTTCCCCAAAACGCGCCAATGTGTTTTTCGGACCCAAGCGTAACTCACCGGAACGCCCTGGGTGATAGTAACCCTGAACTTCCGTGAAGACCTGGAGCTTATCAACAGGGGCGCCAATTGAACCCAGCACAGCCATTGCATCGGCCTTCGCCATGAACGCATCCACTTGCCTCGCGGCGCCAGACCATTGCTTGGGCAATGCCAAACCGGTACGGATACCCGCTGCGACAATACGCTGGTCATCAATGCCATCACCGTGAAATTCTGGGCCCACTTCGAATAGGTCAGCGTTGGCAAAACCCCGGTCAGCATTGCGGCCTGCCGCACGGATCAAATTGCCAAGAGGGGTCGGCCGCATGATCGACAGTTCGGAACTGATCGGGTTCACGATCCGTGTGCCATCATCAATCTCGGTGAATAACGCTGCTTCTTTGTCATCCATGAATGAATACGTCACGGCTTCGACCATGCCCCGCGCCGCCAACATGCGACGTGCAATCGAACGACGTTTTTGGTTTTCAGTCAGTGCCTGCCTGGGCAAGGTCGTATCACGAGGCAAAGGTGTCACCGGGATACTATCGAAGCCATTGATCCGGATAATCTCCTCGACAATGCAGGCTTCGTGAACGATATCACTGCGCCATGTTGGAATGGCGACATCCCAAGAATCACCATCGCCAGAGACTTCAAACCCAAGGACCGCCAGAATGCGTTGCATTTCTTCGCGCGGAATTTCAACGCCGGCAAGTTCAAGCACACGGTCCGGACGGAACGAGATCGATTTTGCCGTATCGGGTTGTTCGCCAGCGATGACAATGTTCGATGGTTCTCCTCCACACAGATCAAGAATTAATCGAGTTCCGATCTCCATGCCCTTTTCCAAAAACGCGGGATCAACTCCACGCTCAAATCGATAACGGGCATCGGATTGCAAGTTCAGCTTACGCCCGGTCATTGCCGTACGTACTGCATCAAAGTATGCCGCTTCGACAAACACATTGGTGGTCTCAGTCGTGACGCCAGAAAGCTCTCCACCCATGACGCCACCCAATGCTTCGGGCCCATTGTCATCAGCAATGACAACCATCTGGTCATCCAAGGTGTATTCTTTTTCGTTGAGCGCCAACAACGTCTCGCCACCCTTGGCCATCCGCACGCGCAGATCACCGGCAACTTTGTCCGCATCGAACACGTGCAGGGGACGGTTGAGATCAAACGTCAACAAGTTGGTAATATCGACCAACGCTGATATCGGGCGCAGACCAATGGAATTTAGCTTCTCTTTCAGCCAAGTCGGGCTTTCACCATTGGTAACACCCTTGATCAAGCGTCCAACAAAATACGGACATGCGTCTTTGGCTTCGTCTGCAAAATCCAGATGCACATTAATTGAGCTATCAAACAATCCAGGTACTGGACCATTCGCCAACGGCTTTAACGAACCAATGCCGGCGGCAGCCAGATCGCGGGCCACGCCGCGCACGCCTAGGCAATCACCTCGGTTCGGCGTGATCGCAATTTCGATAATCGGGTCATTGAGGCCCATGACCTCAATTGCCGGGCGGCCGATCTGGGTGTCTTCTGGCAGATCGACGATGCCGTCGTGTTCGTCAGAAATGCCCATTTCACGTTCCGACAGCAACATCCCGTTGGACGTGACCCCGCGAATTTCTGTCGGCTTCAACGTGATATCGGTGCCAGGGATGTAAGATCCACCCGGCGCGAACACGCCGACCAACCCGGTCCGCGCGTTCGGCGCCCCGCAGACAAGCTCAACGATCTCGCCGTTGCCGGGATCGACTTTGCATACACGTAAGCGGTCAGCATTTGGGTGTTGTGTAGCCTCAACAACACGGGCGGTGACGAATGTTTCCAACCCTTTGGAACGATCATCGACCCCTTCAATCTCGAGACCAACCATAGTCAGCGTATCGGTGATTCCTTGAAGCGACGCCGTGGTGTCCAGATGCTCTTTAAGCCAACTAAGAGTGAATTTCATCGGACCAATCCCCCGACCATGCTCGGCACTTCGAGCGAACGGAACCCATAGTGACGAAGCCACCGAAGATCACTTTCAAAGAATGTCCGCAAATCAGGAATGCCATACTTAAGCATCGCAACGCGCTCAACGCCCATACCAAACGCGAAGCCCTGATATTCATTGGGATCGATCCCGCAGTTTGACAGAACGTTCGGATTGACCATTCCAGAACCCAGAATTTCCAACCAGTCATCACCGTGACCGATTTTGAATTCGCCACCTTCGCGTGTGCAGCCGATATCAACCTCGGCACTTGGTTCCGTGAACGGGAAATAGCTCGGGCGGAAGCGGACTGGCAGGTCATCAACTTCAAAAAATGCACGACAGAACTCGATCAGGCAGCCTTTCAGGTGTCCCATGTGAGATGTCTTATCGATCACCAACCCTTCGACCTGATGAAACATCGGCGAATGCGTCGCATCATAGTCCGAACGGTAAGTGCGGCCTGGCACGATAATCCGGATCGGTGGTTCCTGATCGGTCATCGTACGAATTTGCACTGGGCTTGTATGCGTGCGCAGCACTTTGCGCTCTCCATCCTCACCTGGCATATAGAACGTGTCGTGTTCCTGGCGCGCGGGGTGATCGAGCGGAATATTCAGTGCCGTGAAGTTATGCCAGTCGTCTTCGATGTCTGGGCCTTCGGCGACGGTAAAACCCATTTCGCCAAAAATTGCGACAATCTCATCAATCGTCTGGCTGATCGGATGCACGTAACCTGTTTCTTCATGGGGGGTAGGCAAGGTGACATCGATTTTTTCTGACATCAGTCGTTTATCAAGGTCAGCATCCGCCATCGCCGCTTTTTTTGTATCAATCGCAGACGACACTTCACCTTTAAGGACGTTCAACGCCTGACCAGCCGCTTTGCGTTCTTCCTGGGCCATCTGACCCAGGCCCTTCATCAGCTCGGTAATCCGGCCCTTCTTCCCAAGCGCGGAAATCCGCAGCTCTTCCAGTGCCTCGGTCGAGTTCGCGGCCTCTACGTCTTGTAGAAGGGCATCGCGTAGCTGATCCGGTGTTTCCATGACATCCCCGATATTTCACGTGTCGTTCGAAAAACAAACGGGAGCAACGCCCAAGGCGCTACTCCCGTTCCAAAGCTTATTTAGACCCCCACTAGGGGGAACAGCGATTAAGCGTTCTGGCTGAGAGCGGCCTGGGCCTGATCTACCAGTGCTTTAAATGCTGCAGGTTCGTTCATCGCAAGGTCAGCAAGGATTTTACGATCCAGCTCAACGCCTGCTTTGGTTAAACCATTCATGAATTGCGAATAGCTGACGCCGTATTCACGTGCGCCTGCGTTGATCCGCTGAATCCAAAGACGGCGGAACTGGCGCTTTTTCTGGCGACGGTCGCGGTATGCGTATTGCAAACCCTTTTCGACGCGCTCAATCGCGATACGGAAGTTGGTGCTATTACGGCCCCGATAGCCCTTAGCGAGCTTGAGAACCTTTTTGTGACGGGCGTGGGACGTTTTGCCCCGGGATACTCGTGCCATTTTTCTGTCTCCTCAGGCTCAAGCGTTCGGCATATAAGATTTAACGATCCGTGCGTCCGGTGCGGACAGGATCATGCCACCACGGGCATTACGTTTCATCTTATTGGACCGTTTACGCAGGTTGTGCCGTTTGAAGGCATTGAAGGCTTTAACTTTGCCTGTACCCGTCAGTTTAAAGCGCTTCTTAGCGCTCGATTTCGTCTTCAGTTTGGGCATTTCCCTCTTCCTTATCTCTGTGTGCCGATCGTGAAGATCGCATCGACACCGTTTACTGGGTTCGAACGCCTAGGCATGCCCTTTTAGCCATTACGCTCGGCTGCATCTAAGCAGCGCGCGGGTTATACCGAGCCTTGCAATAGAACGCAAGACTTCGATAGCCCCATTTTAGAATCACCGTTAAAAGCTCTGGCCACGAATGATCAATAACGCAACAATGCTTGCAACTGGGTCGGCATGCCGGAGAGCACATTGGAAGACGAATGGTATAACCCTGACCGCGCGATAAATCTCGTTCTTGATGTTGTCACGCGGCTAACGTTTTACGAACAAATTGGCGCCGTAGTACTGACACTGCTTGGGGCGTGGGTCCTTTCACGCGGAATCAATAGAAAACTGGATTCCGTTGGCCTGCCCGACGCCGACGATGATAGCCCTCATCGGCTTCGCGACAGAGTTTACAGTGTCACCTATCAGGTTCGCGACCTTCTTTTCCCAGCCTTAAGTGCACTTCTACTCGGTGTGACCGTCGCATTAAGCGGCGAGTTTTTTGACCAGACCTGGCTTGTCCGCTTTGTGCAGAGCATCAATTTCCTAAGCCTGATCTACATGATCGTGACGCGCACGAATCCCAAGGAATATGTCCGTCATTTCATGGTCTTTGTAATTGTCCCGATCATCATCCTGTATGGGCTCGGGCTGCTCGATAACATCACACGTTCACTCAGTGGGATTGTCTTTGAGTTCGGCACCATCACCTTCACACTCTATGGCGCGATCCGAACGGTGGTCTTTGGGGTGATTCTTTTTTGGCTGGGGCGCATCTCCAATGCCACTGGCCAGGAAATCATCCGCAATCGCGTCAAGTTGGATGACACCAATCGCGAAATAGCATTGAAGTCCTTTCAGATCGCGCTTTTTGTTGCGATTGCCCTGGTATTCTTGCAGGTCGCAGGGATCGACCTGACGGCGTTGGTTGTCTTTGGGGGTGCCATCGGGGTTGGTCTGGGCTTTGGGCTTCAGCAGATTGCATCAAATTTCATCTCTGGGATCATCATCCTGTTGGACCGATCCATCACGATCGGCGATTTTATCGAACTCGAAGATGGTCGTTCTGGAAGATTACGTGAACTCAGCATGCGTTCGGCGACGCTGGAGACCTATGACGGCAAAGATATCATGGTTCCGAACGAGCGTTTCATCACCACCGCCTTCACCAACTGGACACACAATAACGACAAACAGCGTTACCCAATTGTCTTTGAAGTCGCCTATGGCACCGACCTAGAAAAGCTTTTCAATATCCTGCGCGAGGTAGTCGGCTCTCATCCCCAAGTATTGAGTGGCGAAGAATACCCCATCGAAGAACGCCCCGATGCCGAAGTACAGGCGTTTAACGACAGCGGCATAGAGATTTTGGTCGAGTTTTGGATGCGTGGCATCGACGACGGCAAGAACCGTGTTGGCGGCGATTTGCTATTAATGATCTGGGCGGCGCTGCGTGAACACAACATTGAAATTCCATTTCCACAAACCGAAGTTCGTTTGTTGGAACCCAAGATCAAGAAGTAATCGGGCCACCCAAAGGCAGCCCGGTTACTGTATTCGCGATTTAGAATATCAAATCAGCGCGGTGCGATGCCCTCAGTCAACGCGTCAGCGCGGTGCGATGCCCTCAGTCAACGCGTTAGCGCGGTGCGATGACCATTGTCATCAAACGACCTTCCGGACGTGGATGCTGTTCGACCTTTGCAAGCTCATCAACTTCGGCCTGGACACGTTTCAACACATTCAGGCCTAGGTCCTGGTGCGCCATTTCTCGGCCACGGAAGCGGATGGTCAATTTGACCTTGTCGCCATCATCCAAGAAACGCCGAACCGCCTTCATCTTGACCTCGTAATCATGGTCGTCGATGCCAGGGCGCATCTTGATCTCTTTGACTTCAATGACTTTTTGTTTCTTGCGGGCTTCATTGGCCTTTTTCTGCGCCTCGTACTTGTATTTACCGTAGTCGAGGATTTTACAGACAGGCGGTGCCGCATTTGGTGACACTTCCACCAAATCGAGGCCGACTTCGACGGCCATGTCTATTGCTTCTTGAAGTCCGATGACGCCAACCATTTCTCCGTCGGCATCTACGAGGCGGACGGGATCAGCGAGAATATCTTCGTTGGCGCGGGGTCCATCTTTGGACGGCGGCGCCGGTGGGCCGGGACGACGTGCTATGGAGGTCTCTCCTATTTCTGTTCAAAACTTGTCCGCACAATGCGGTTCATGCCTGTTGTATGGCACATTTCAGTATAAAATCATAGTGAAGCTAAAGGTCCAAGCCCTTCTTCGCTCAGACGCGTTACCGCATCATCCAACGAAATGACTTCTTGGTCTTTACCACCGAGGCGACGCATCGCCACCGAGCGGTTTTCAGCCTCGCGGCCACCAACAACCAAGATCACTGGAATCTTGGCGTGGCTGTGTTCACGGATCTTGTAATTGATCTTTTCATTGCGAACATCAATGTCTGTGCGCACGCCTGCGGCCTGCAAAGTGGCCATGACTTCGCGCGCATAATCGTCCATATCACTGGTGATCGGTGCCACCATGACTTGGACCGGTGCCAACCAAAGTGGGAAACGACCGGCGAAGTTTTCAATCAAGATACCGATAAAGCGCTCGAACGAGCCCAAAATCGCGCGGTGCAGCATCACGGGGCGGTGTTTATTGCCGTCTTCACCGACATATTCCGCATCCAAGCGCTGGGGCAGCACAAAATCCACCTGCAAGGTGCCGCACTGCCAATCACGACCGATGGCGTCCCGCAGCACAAACTCTAGCTTAGGTCCATAAAATGCACCCTCGCCCGGGTTCATGACCAGATCAGCCCCGGCAGCCAAGGCCGCTTCTTTAAGCGCAGTTTCCGCCTTGTCCCAGGTTTCGTCTTCGCCTGCACGAACTTCGGGGCGGTCTGAAAACTTAATCACAAATTCTTCGAAGCCGAAGTCCTTATATATAGACGCCAACAGATCGATGAAGATTTTGGTTTCCGATAGAATTTGCTCTTCAGTACAGAAGATATGCGCGTCATCTTGGGTGAATGCGCGGACTCGCATCAGGCCATGCAAGGCGCCAGATGGCTCGTAGCGATGACACGAACCGAATTCGGCCATTCGTAATGGCAAATCGCGATAGCTCTTGATGCCTTGGCGGAAAATCTGCACATGGCACGGGCAGTTCATAGGCTTCAACGCCAAATGCTTAATACGTGTCGCATCAGCAGATGCCGGGGCTTCCGCTTCGATATCACCTGTGTTTTCACTGGCAGCATCGTTGCTGGATTCGTCCACTTCGGCGATGAACATGTGATCACGGAACTTGTCCCAGTGACCTGAGCGTTCCCACAAATCGCGATCCACCAGTTGCGGCGTTTTGACTTCGACATAGCCAGCATCTTCAAGACGAAGGCGCATGTACTTTTCACAAATTCGATAAAGCGTCCAACCATCCGGGTGCCAAAAGACCGAGCCTTGGGCTTCTTCTTGAATATGGAAAAGGTTCATCTCGCGGCCGAGCTTTCGATGGTCGCGCTTTTCGGCCTCTTCGATTCGCGTCAGATACGCTTTGAGTTCTTTATCGTTGCGCCAAACCGTACCGTAAATGCGTTGCAGCTGCGGGTTGTTCGCATCACCGCGCCAGTATGCCCCAGCGAGTTTCATTAACTTGAACGATTTGCCCAATTGCTTGGTCGTGCGTAGGTGCGGCCCACGGCAAAGATCAACCCACTCGCCCTGGCGATACATGGTGATCTCGTCGCCTTCGGGGAGTTCATGCACCCATTCAGCTTTAAAAGTCTCACCTTTTTCTGTGAAGAATTTGGCGACTTCTTCGCGGGTCCACACTTCGCGGACAATCGGCACGTCACGGTCCACGATCTCGGCCATGCGTTTTTCAATGGCTTCGAAGTCATCGGTCGAAAACGGCTCGTCACGATGGAAATCGTAGTAGAAGCCATCTTCGATAGACGGTCCGAACGTGATCTGGGTGCCGGGGTACAATTCCTGCACCGCCATCGCCAACACGTGTGCGGCGTCATGACGCAAGATTTCGAGTGCCTCTTCTTCGTTTTTATCCGTAATCAGCGCGATATTGGCGTCTTCGGTGATCGGGCGATCCAAATCCCACATCTCGCCGTTGACCTTGGCGACCATTGCCGCTTTGGCAAGACCAGGGCCAATTTCGGCGGCAACTTCACCTGCCGTAATCTGGCTTTCGTATGAGCGGACCGAACCGTCCGGGAGAGTAATCGCGACCATTTCTATGTCTCTGTATCAAAAACAAAAATTCTTAAGGGGGTAGTTAACGGCCAAGCGCAACACCGTCAAGGATTGCCCGTCGGCAAGACATCCAGCACTTCTTCGACCGTGACGTCATCCAGCGATGGTTTACGAAGAATAACAACGGATGGGCCTCGCTGTGCGCACAAATCGGGATCAGACGCATGCGAATACAACACCACAGATGGCACACCCGCAATCGCCGAAATATGCATGGGTCCACTGTCATTGCCCAGGGCAAATTTAGCCCCCTTGGCCAAGCTGACCAGGGACAACAATGATGTCTGATCAACCAGATTGATAACACCTTCAACGTCCTGCGTGATTTGACGGGCAATCGCGCCTTCTGAGCGGGTGCCCACAATCACGGGTGTTACGTCTGTCGCAATTATTCGCTGAACCAGTTCCCGGTAATACGCAGCAGGCCAACGTTTTTCGGGTCGGTGCGCGGCGCCACCCGGTACGACCAGGCAATAGTCGCTCGGGAGATTCAAGTGGCTGATATCTTCGCCCAATTCATCCAACGTTGGTGGCGGTGTTTTTAAAATCCCTGCATCGGCAAGCTGTTCGGCTTGACGCTCCAACGTATGCATCGAATTGCGCGCCGGGTTCTTGTGCGGATGAGAACATCCGGGTGCATTCCCCGACCATTCGGGATATGGCCCCGGCCAGATCAGCCTGTAAAATCGGTTGGAACGGCTTGAAGTCTGCAGATCATAGACACGTTGATATTTCGGGGCGCGAAGCTTAACACGAAGCGTAATCCATCCCATCAAATCAATATTGCTGGGGCGTTGGTGTTCCCATATCAAATCACAGAACCCGGTTTGCTGAATCAAATCACGGAAGGGTGACGTGGTCATACATGTAATTTCGGCATTGGGATGATGGTCGCGGATTGCACGCATCGGACCCAGTGCCTGAATGACATCACCGAGCGCACCCAGTTTGATCACCAAAATGCGTTCGGGTTTGCCGCTCACGACGGGTGCTTCGATGTCCATTCGCTCAGAATTTCGTTATAAACGTCGAGCGTTTTTTCACACATCTGTGCCTTTGAGAAGTTCTTCCGGATGTGTGCCACGGCGTTAGCGGCCATTTTGCTCCGCCTATTCTCGTCCATCGACAAACCTTCAGAGAGTGCCTGCGCCAATGATTCGGCATCCCCCGGCTTGGTCCGCCATCCCGTTTCGCCTACTTTGACAGTTTCCTTGGCACCGCCATGATCTGTTGCGATCACAGGTCGGCCCATGGCCTGGGCTTCTGCGACAACGCGGCCAAAGGCTTCGGGATCGGTTGACGCGGAAATCACCAAGTCCGTCAGCATATAAGCAGCTGGCATGTCGTCACAGTGATCGATAATCCGAACGACCTCCTCAAGGCCGTGTTCCATCACTCGTTTTTCGATTTCACTGCGATAGGCTTCGCGCCCTTGGGCACTACCCACCAACAAACACCGGATGTTTGTGTGACCAAGTTTCGCCAAGGCATCGATCAGGACCAACTGCCCTTTCCACCGGGTTAAACGCCCCGGCATCATTATAATCGGCACCCCGTCAGGCATGCGCCAGTCGGTCGATAACTTAATCACCCTTTCGGCGGAAACCTTGTCGGCATCGAATTTGTCGATATCAACACCGCGATGGATGACTCGGATCTTGCTCACCGGCACGCCATATTGCCGCCGCACGTGACCGGCAATAAATTCTGATATTGCAATCACTCGCTCACCCTTGGTCATGATCGCGTTGTATTTTCGTTTTAGGAAATTGCCGATGGAATATGTGCCATGGAAAGTGGTCAGGAAAGGTTTTCCAGCCTTTTTGCAGGCGAAATATGCGCTCCACGCAGGGGCGCGCGATCGCACATGGACAATATCGACCTTTTCTTGCCGAATCAGGTCGGCAATGCGCTGAATATTGCGGTACATCACGATGGGATTCTTGGATGCTACCGGTAAAGTGACATGATCGGCGTTCACACGTTTGAGTTCATGCGTTTGGATGCCACCCTCGGATGCGACAATGGCCCGGCCACCGGCATCGACGATGGCACCAGCGATTTCAACGGATCCTCGCTCGACCCCGCCACTACCGCCAAGTGCTGGCAAAATCTGCAGAATCGTGGGATATGCGTCATCAGCGACCTCTGGGCGTTTCACCCCCGGGTCACCAGTGCTATTGTGCTGGTAGTTTTCTACGTTCATGACACTCTAATACGGGAGCTTCGATGCCGGATCAATCAAATGCGCCCAGCATTCTAACACGCGACAATGATTCAATGATTGCGTACCGTCACACCCCTGGCAATGGTCCTGGTGTGATGTTCTTAACGGGCTTTAAGTCAGATATGGAAGGCGGCAAGGCCCTGGCCTTAGAAATTTTTTGCAAAGAACGTGGTCACGCCTTCACCCGCTTCGATTATTCCGGCCACGGAGAATCGTCCGGCACCTTTGAAGACGGTGCCATCGGCGAATGGGCAGATGATGCGGTCGCTGTACTGGATCACGTGACTGAAGGGCCACAAATACTGGTCGGGTCATCCATGGGGGGATGGATGATGCTTCTGACCGCCCTGGCGCGCCCCGAGCGCGTTTGTGGGCTGGTGGGCATTGCAGCCGCACCGGATTTTACACGCGATTTGATTCCGCAGGCACTGAACGATCATCAAAAAGCCGAGCTGGAAACCACCGGATACTGCGAGATCCCCAATTGTTACGATGACGACGAACCTTATAGAATCGGTAAAAAGCTCCTGGATGAGGGTAATAATCACATTTTATTGGATGATGAAATCCCCCTAGAAATGCCAGTTCGCTTGATTCATGGTTTACTGGACGAGGATGTTCCTTGGCAAACCGCACTGAAGATTATGGAAAAAGTTCGCAGCCAAGACGTTGAAGTTCAATTCGTGAAATCCGGCGATCACCGACTGTCGGAACCACACGATATCGCGCGACTATTACGAACAGTCGGGGCTTTGTTGGAGGGGGAGTAAAATGCCTATTGCTCGGATGTTGCGGGGCTACCGCGAATTCAAAACAGGGATGCACGATTCCAGCCCGGAAAAATACAGCACACTCGTGCGCGAGGGTCAGCATCCGGGCGCTGCTGTGATTGCGTGTTCAGACTCCCGCGTTGATCCGGCATTCGTGTTCCGCGCCGAGCCTGGTGAAATTTTCATGATCCGCAATGTCGCCAACTTGGTCCCCCCAATGGAAGAAGGCGGCACATTTCACGGCACCAGCGCTGCGTTGGAATATGCGGTGCTGGGATTAGAAGTGCCGAACATTGTCGTGCTCGGGCATGCACACTGTGGGGGCGTCAAAGCCATGATCGAGGGCGATGCCATGACCAAGGCCGGATACTCGTTTGTACCCGGATGGGTTTCAACGTTGGCCGCAGCGCATCGTCGTGCCATTGCCACTATGCCCGACGCCACTGATGACGAGATCGCGCGGGTCTGTGAACGTAACGCCGTATTGGTATCACTTGAAAATCTGACCACGTTCCCCTGGATCAGAGAGCGGATCGCTGCCAAAACCCTGAAACTTCATGGCTGGTACTTCGATCTGGAGACGGCCGATCTGGAAATCTACAACGCCGCAGCGGGTTGGTTTGAAAAAGCCGAATAACTCAGCCGCCGTCTTTTAATACAGCCTGCAAACCTGATCGATAATCCGGATGTGACAATTGTACGCCTAGTTCTTCGCGGATGCGGCGATTGCTAACCCGACGGTTGTCCTGCCAAAAGCTCAAACCCATGGGGGTCATTCGCTCTTTGGCGGTTTCGAAACCTTCGACCTCGGGGGGCTCTACGCCCAAAAGATGGCATGCGTATTCGGTGACTTCAGCAGGTGGGGCCGGTTCATCATCGCACACGTTATAAGCGGCACCGGGGTTGGGTCTCTCGATAGATGCCGCAAGGATATTCGCGATGTCATCAATATGAATGCGGGAAAACACATGACCGGGCTTATAGATACGCTTCGCTTGTCCGCGTCTGATGGTATCGAACGCTGAGCGGCCAGGGCCATAGATACCCGCCAATCGGAACACATGGGTGGGAACGCCACTATCATTGAACAAACTCATCCAATCGGCCTCAGCATCAACGCGACGTTGTGATCGTGCGCTGGATGGGTTCAGCGGTGACATCTCGTCAACGGGCTGACCGTCGGTGTTGCCGTAGACACCTGTCGTCGACAAGTATCCCATCCACTGAATTTGATCGTTCGCGCGAATGATATCTGCGGCGGCATTGAATGCGGGATCTCCGGCATCATTCGGGGGCACGGAGTTCAAAACATGGGTCGCCTGCGAGAGCAAAGCCTCCGCTTCGCTGCTCAAAGGACCCCCGTCCCAAACGACTGCATTGATCCCTTTCTTGGCCAACTCGTTAGCTTTATCAGAAGTGCGAACCGTCCCACTGATATGCCAATCGGTCACGGGTAAGAGTTCGCTCAGGGCCTCGGCCGAATATCCAATTCCAAAGCAAAACAAGCGTTTGCCACCGCGTCGTGTCACTTTTGCACTCCCATTTTCGTTTCTGACCATGACGTTACATCGTAGCTGACACGTTGATCGTGTCCTGCAGGCTCGCTATGACTGTCACAGTCAGTTTATATACGAGGTCATAGCGCGTGCAGCGATGGGTTGGAAGTCTCGTTCTTAGTTTTTGTGCTTTCGCCATTACTATGGCAGAGGCCGAGGAACTGAACCATCCAAGAGAGTACGCGCGGTGCATGGGCCTTGCTCCCTCTGATCCGAACGAAGCTTTTGAGATGGCCACCGCTTGGAAAGATTTGGGTGGTGGCGATGCGGCAGAACATTGCGCAGCCGTCGCCCTGTTGCACAGTGGTCAACCGCAATTTGCAGCTCGGCGGCTAGAACTATTGGCAGAGAATATTGTTGCGGAACCCGAGTTCAAAGGCGAAATTTTGGCCCAAGCCGGACAGGCCTGGTTGCTCCATGGTGATGCATCCCGGGCAGAGGCAGCGCTGACCGCCGCCGTTGACTTATTGCGTTTTCAGCCTGCTGTGATGATTGACCGCGCCCAAGCCCGTGCTGCGATGGCGGATTATCAGGGTGCCATTGATGATCTGACAACAGCGCTCACGGCTGATCCCACGCGGGTCGAGGCCTATGTTTTTCGGGCCAGCGCTTATCGATTTTTGGATCGACTGGACGAGGCGCGCCGCGATCTGGCCGATGCCCTGATCCGTGACCCTGACTCCCCCGAAGCGTATTTGGAGCGTGGGATCGTCCATCGGCTGCAAGGCCAAGACAACGCCGCCCGCGATGATTGGTTACGCGTGCTTGAACTTGATCCAGAGAGCAAAGCAGCGGCCTTTGCCCGAACCAACATCGAAAGGATGGACGTGAAGGTGGATTGAGGTTGCCGCGTCCATGAGATGCTGAATCTAGTTCAGCATGACGATTTTTATTCTATTCGCCATCCCAAACTTGATTTGGGATCTCATGCAGACTGAATGTCAAAAATCCAAGTCAGCGTAGTGCTTCGGCGGCGGAGCGCTTGGGATGTGGTCCGACAACAACGGTCGGAAGCTCGGGCGGGATTTGATGCGTGCATACCATTCTTTGGCGGGGTCGTGACTGTCCCAGGGCACATCACCGATATAATCAATCGTCGATATATGCGCCGCAGCGGTAATATCAGCGAGTGTCATTTCATCGCCAGCAAGCCACTTTCGCCGCTCAACCAAGTACGAGATATAATCCAGATGCGTATGCATGTTCTGGTGACCGGCACGGACTTGTGCCGAGTCCGGCTCACCCAACGCCAAGAACCGCTTCATGAATTTCTCGCCGACCAGCTTTTCAGTGACTTCGACGTTGAACTTGCGATCGAACCAATCGACCAAGCGACGCGTTTCCGCGCGATGCATGGGGTGTTTACCGATCAGCGTGGGTTCAGGATGAACATCATCGAGAAATTCACAGATAACCTGAGAGCCCGAGAGCGCGGTGCCATCCGGTTCCACCAAAACCGGCACTTCACCCATCGGATTGATCGCCAGGAACTCTTCGCGCCGCCGCCAGACGTTTTCCGCCTTCATTTCAAAGTCGATACGCTTTTCACCCAGCGCAATCCGCACTTTTCTGGAAAACGGAGACAGCCAAAGGTGATAAAGAACGCGCATCAAAAAAACCTCTAAATTAGGACTTTCTAACATATGCTGGCGAAAACGTGATCACACGTTAGTGGCCCTCTCACCATCGAATACGCTATCACAATAGCAGATGGCAACAGCCGTTGGCCTTTGGAAGGCATTTCAGATTAAGGTCGTGTCAGAAATTAGAGAGAGAGAACTGTACATGTTGATCAAACATCGCAAATCTTCGGATATTTTGGGCTCTGAGATTACATCAAAGACCGATTTCGATAATCGGCGAAAATTCCTGAAAACCGCCGCCTTCGCAGGGGTTGGACTGGCGGCCAGCACATTACCGATGCCAGCATTTGCCGCACGCACGCCTTTGGCCAATGTGCAACAAACACAATGGAACGAAGCGTCACTCGGTGATAAGGATAAGATCAGCGATTACGACGATGTCACTCAGTACAACAATTTCTATGAATTCGGCACCGGCAAACGCGACCCGTATGAAAATGCCCAGGATTTCCAAACGTCACCCTGGGAAATCTCCGTCGAAGGTGCCTGCAACAAACCGGGCAAGATTTCCTTCGAAGATTTGACCAAACCCCATATGCTTGAAGAGCGCGTGTATCGCTTCCGCTGCGTCGAAGCCTGGTCGATGGTCATTCCATGGGTCGGCATTCCATTGGGCGATATCCTTAAACGGTTCGAGCCCACCGAAGATGCCAAGTACGTTTATTTCGAAACCCTATTCGATCCCGAGCAAATGCCTGGGCAAAAGCGCGCCGTCCTTAACTGGCCTTATAAAGAAGGATTGCGCATCGACGAAGCCATGCATCCGCTGTCGATCTTGGCCGTCGGCGTTTATGGCGAAGTCATGCCGAACCAAAATGGCGCACCCGTTCGTTTGATGGTGCCGTGGAAGTACGGCTTCAAGTCGATCAAATCGATTGTCAAAATCAAGTTCCAAAAGGCCATGCCACCGACCAGCTGGAACGAGACAGCTTCACGCGAATACGGCTTTTATTCCAACGTCAATCCACTGCGAAGCCATCCACGTTGGTCACAAGCCAAGGAACGTCGGATCGGTGAAATTTTCAAACGCGAGACATTGATGTTCAACGGCTACGAAGAAGAAGTCGCCCACCTGTATGAGGGTATGGACCTCACAAGGTGGTTTTAATCTAAACCAAGGCGTAGTTTCATGACTGTTATGAGTAGCACCGCTAACCCGGCAACCGTTGCGGCTGCCAAACCGAAACGCAAACGCGATCCGATGGTTTGGGTCATCAAGCCCATGGTTTGGGCGTTGTGCCTCGCACCGCTCGCGTGGCTCGGGTGGTTGGTGCTCGAAGTCTTATATTTTGACGGGCGTGGGTTGACCGCGAATCCGGTTGAGTTCCTCAACCTATATTTGGGTGATTGGGCGATCCGTATTTTGCTGGTCAGCCTCGCCGTGACGCCGATCAAAATACTGACAGGCTGGAAGCAGATCGTGCGGCTTCGTCGCCTGCTCGGGCTGTTTGCATTTTTCTACGTGGCGCTTCACATCTCGAACTATGTGGTACTGGATCAGTTTTTTGATTGGCTGGCGATATGGAACGATATCTTGAAACGTTGGTACATCACGGTGGGCATGGTCGGGTTGTTGTGCCTGATCCCGCTGGCAATCACATCGACCAAGGGATGGATCAAAAAGATGGGCGGCAAGAATTGGAATAAGCTGCACAAGCTGGTTTATGTCGCGGGCGCGGCGGCGTGCCTGCACTTCTTTATGATGCGCAAAGGCATTCAGTTGGAGCCGATCATCTATGGCGGGATATTCCTCAGCCTAATGGCGGTCCGTATGATTGAGCCGATGAAGCGGAAATTACGCGCAACCTGATAAGAACTTCTGCACCGCGCAGATCACAGATCTTCGAAATCGACCTTCGTCTCGGAGAGAGCCCGGATATTCTATGAATGCAACGAAAATTGATGCATCAAACAAGGTCCCGGATAGCGCTCAAATATATTAACTCGCTTCCGGGATGACGCAGGTAGATGCGGGTCCTTCAAACTATGGCGTCGCGACTATAACCGTTACAAAGCGCATCTGTGCGAGCGACGACGGATTGCCAGATTTCGGGATCATCATCACATGAGACGCACCTGTTGCCGCAAGTCGCGACGGTTCGATCCCATTTGCGATCATATACGCCTCAACGGATTTCGCTCGCGCCCGCCCCAGACTCGCCCGATCTTTGGGCTCGGGCGCTTCAGTGGTATCGGCATAGCCCGTAAGATTAAGGGCAATCTGGGGATGCCGGTTGATCAACTTAACCTTCGCATCCAGGTTAGCTCTTGCCTCAGCGGTTAGCCCCGAGTCGTTTGACGCGAAATAGACCCTCGGTTCCAGTTCTGGTGACGGCAACTCATTCATTGAACAGGGCAACGAGTAATCGTAACCCTCTGGCGTGATTCGTGGCGCACAGGGATCGTTTGCTATCGCTTGATCTGAAACGATGAGGCAAATCGCGAACGCTATTATTTTTAGATTAGTCATATAGCCGATCCTTATCTCTACACATATCTTTTATAGCTCAAATTGGGCCTTTTGGTGGCCTGACTCGCCTTTTTGTTCTCGGGTTTTCACCGTCGATAATTACGTTTCCGTTCTCGTCCACGTAGGGGGAGTGTTCTGAAATCCCACTGTGGAAGAGGTTTATTAAGCACAGGCATATTTGGATCTACCATCGGCGCTTCAATTTCTGGTGTCTCTCCTGGGAGTATAGATTTGTCATTGTTCCTCGAACTTTTTGCAGTTTGGGAAAGCACTTCGATCGTCGGACCGTTGGGTTTGATCTCGGCATCGACCTTGAGGTCATTATCGGCCTGTACCTTTTTGGTCGCTTCTGCCGTGCGCGTGCCCCAATAGCCCGTGGGGCCATCGGTTTGTTTCAGGTCAAGCGCGCCCGCTTGGCCCAACATGGTTTCAACTTTGGCAACGTCGCGGCGCTTGTTCTGGCCGCTTTCACCCACCGAGCCAAAAGTTGGTCGACGTCATAAGAAGTTGCGTCAAGTGAATGGCCTTCGTGTGATCTAACATCGGGCATGATCAATCTCCCAATTTGTCTTTGAGGGGACCCGTCGAACTTTGTGTAGGCGATGACGAAGATGCAGGATCATCCAAGACGCCACGCTCGGATGTCGCGACAGTCCCAGCCCGACCGCGACGACGTCGTTCGATGGCTTCGACACGGCGCTTGCGTTCTTCGGCGCCTGTATCGACAGGGGGTGGAGGTGGCGGCAGTGCTGGTGCAGATGGTGGGGAAAAGAATCCTCCCATAATGAAATCTCCTTTGGATGAGGCACAAAAAAAGCGCCCCAAAATCGGGACGGTGACGATGAAATCATTTACGAGTGCCCAGATCGGACATGTCGCATGTGTAGGTTTGAATCGAAAAAGCCCGCGGTGAAGACGCACTTCTCCCCGGGACTTAAAAGCATCCTAATTTCATTTTACGTGAATATAAAAAAATATTTCTATTTTAAGATGAATATTATACTACTCATCCATATGTTTTTGAACGACCCCGGTCGGCAGCTAAACCAACCCGATCCAAAGCATCGTGATGGCGGCAATGAGCAGCATCAGATCAAGCAGGAACTCAAACGTCTTCAGGCTCATCCGATCAACCACATACTTACCGATAAACGATCCCGCCATCATGGCCCCCCCGACAATCAACCCCTGGACAATTTGCGGCCAGGGCAGCGCCCCCAACTGCTGAAACGTGGCGACCTTACTGATCATCAATGCCAGTGATGCCACCGCCTCGGTCGACAGCAACGCGCCTTTGCCCAATCCGATGGCTGCAAAGGCAGGGATCGAAAGTGGGCCGGTTGATAATACAATCCCGGTCAAAAATCCGATGACACCTCCGGCAATTGCCAATTGCCAAATCGGTAAGTGGAAATCACGTGCGCGCATCCAGCGTCGTGCCGGGATCATGCATAGAAAGAACAATCCTAGCATGATTTCGACGACGCTGGCGGGCAGTACCAGCAACGTCTTGGCACCCAACGCGGCTCCTGGAACACCAGTGATCGAGTAAGCCCAGAAAGCGCGCCAATTGATCTCGCGCCACCACGCCAATGATTTACCAATGTTTCCCATGACGGAGGCGATGGCCATGATCGGAATGGCCTGTTGCGGTCCGAACTGCAGCACAACAATAGGCAACAACAAGATCGATGCCCCGGTGCCAATAATGCCGCTGATTGTGCCTGCTGCCAGACCGGCAATAAGGACAAAGATGTAACCCGTCATGCAAGGATACCTGCGAATTGGTATGAGACTTAACCGTAGCATAGTCGGGCGAAATGGAACGCGCTAAGATATAGGGATGAAAAATTTAATCCTAACGGCTCTTGTGCTGATCTTGTTCTTGGCAATTCCTGCCAGCGCCGATGTCGTGGCGCCGCCAGAACCCTCGCCCACAGAAATTGTCGCCGCGTGTTCTTTCATGGACGTGGATCAGCCAGACCTGGAAACAATTTCATATGATGGGGCTCAATCGGACACCGATGGTGTTGCCGTCAAACAGGGCTTCGACGCTTATACGTCCGAGGCACTGAGGAATGCTTTTGATATTTGGACGCCTTTGGCCGCGAAAGGAAATGCCGCCGCCCAGTATCATTTGGGTCTATTGTTTTATGGGGATGGCACGACGGAAGAGTCACTGACGTGCGCGGTGAATTGGCTTCAGTCGGCCGCCGCACAGGGACATCTGGGCGCGACAAGCAGACTTGGTCTTCTAAAAAGCGCCGGTGACCATTCAATGATTTATACCACCGAAGCATCACGGCTTTTGCAATATGCAGCGGAACGTTGCCACTTGGATGCGCAATTTCAGTTTGGGTCGTTCCTTGCCCGCACACCCAAACCGCATCGTGATTTCGTCGAGGCGCATAAATGGCTGATGGTTGCGGCAGCGCGCGGTCACGTTGAAGCCAAGACCACGATCAAGATATTGCGCCGGTTTACAAGTGTTGCAGAACTCCGTGAAGGGAACCGACGCCACAAGGAATGGCTGAAGAATAATCCCTGCGAGTGAATCTTATAGTCCTGTTCCACTCATGTTATTCCCGCGAATACAGAAATCTACTCTCTGACGCCTTCTTGTGACATCCCCGCCTTCGCGAGGATGCCAGGATTGTTCTGTCGTTTGGAAAAGGTGCTAACCTAGTAAGCAGCCGATAAACATAACCAATCCGGCGTCCCGGTTTGATTTAAAACGCGCTAGGCAATTATCTGGATCGTCGATATCGAGTGTCCTGACCTGCCAGATAAATTGCACTGCGACTAGCGCCAATGCCGCGAAGTAAAACCAATTCATCCCGACATGATGGCCCGCAGTGCCAAGCAATATGACTGTGCCCGCGTACATCGCCATGACGAACGGTTTGGTCTTATCCCCCAATTTGATGGACGATGATTTGACGCCGACGTGGATGTCGTCTTCTTTATCCTGGTGACCGTAAATCGTGTCGTATCCAAGCGTCCAGAATATACAGGCGACGTAAATCATCAGCGCGACTTCTCCAACATTTCCCTGTACCGCAGCCCACGCCAGCAGCGCCCCCCAATTAAAGGTCAGACCCAGAAAGGCCTGCGGCCAATACGTCACCCGTTTCATCAAGGGATAGGTTGCGACCAACCCCAACGACGCGATCCCGAGCGTGATAGCCGATAAATTAAACTGCAGCAGGACAACCAGCCCCACCAACAACAGACTGATCAAAAATATCAGGCCCGCCCTTACCGAGATTTCGCCCGATGCGATCGGACGCGTGGCCGTCCGTGCAACACGCGCATCAATATCGCGATCCCATAAATCGTTGATCACGCACCCCGCACCCCGCATCACAAAAGACCCGATGGCAAAAAGCGCAATGTACCATGGGTTGGGCACGCCCAAACCGGCCACGTCGCTGGCCATCGTGACAGACCACAAACACGGGATCAGCAACAACCACGTGCCAATCGGACGATCGGCCCGAATCAGCTTCAAATAAGGCCGCCATGGGTCTGGCGCGATTCGTAGAACCCAATGATCTGCGCGAATATCACTCGCCGATGGCGCGTTTATATCGGTGGTTTGCATACGCCCTTATACCTGACCATATGGTCAAGGTGAAAGTCCTACAATTCATAGGGTTTTTGATAGACGGCTCACTTTGAGTTAAAGATAATTCGCGCTTGGATACTATCGGGGAGAGCCACGTGACGGGCACATCAGTGATCCGCCTTTACGTTGATGAAGACCTTGGCTCTGCCGAGACGCTGACGCTCGACCGTGACCAGAGCCATTATCTGGTAAACGTCATGCGCATCGCAGCAGGCACATCGATCCTATTGTTCAATGGACGGGATGGTGAATGGCACGGCACATTATCAGACGCGCACAAGAAAGCCGCACAAATCACTCTTGGTGAACAGAACCGCCCGCAACATCCAGAGCCTGACGTGTGGCTGTGTTTTGCGCCGATTAAAAAAGATCGCACGGACTTTATCATCGAAAAAGCGACCGAGTTGGGTGTATCCCATCTGCAACCTGTGTTTACCGAACGCACCCAGACAACGCGGGTGAATTTTGATCGCCTGAACGCCAATGCACGCGAAGCGGCTGAACAATCGGAGCGCCTGACGGTGCCAGACGTGGCCGAACCCGTGACATTACCTGAGTTGCTCGAACATTGGCCATCGGACCGCGTGCTGATTCATATGGATGAAACCGGGACGGGCGCACCGTTGGCCCAAATCATGATGAATCAATCGGATCGAATTGGATTTTTAATCGGACCTGCCGGTGGCTTTGCTCCGGACGAAATTTCGATGATCAGCAAGCACGCGATGACCGTCGCCGCTGATCTGGGACCACGTATTTTGCGGGCCGAAACAGCATGCGTCGCCGCACTGGGTGTGCGCCAAGCAATTGACGACCTGCCCCCACAAAGCCCATAAACCAGCGAAACGGATTACTTCGGAGATCATTATGTCCGGTGCCTCACCACAAAACGAAACCCCCATTGAAAACAAACAGATGTTGGTCGATTTCCTCGCTGCGGGCTGTAAGCCGCGCGAAGATTGGCGTATCGGAACTGAGCACGAGAAGTTTGCTTTTCGTTTATCAGATCTGAAACCACTACCCTACGAAGGTGAAGATGGCATCAAAGAGCTATTGAACCGCCTGACCCGTTTCGGGTGGGAGCCTATCTTTGAGGGCGAGACAGTCATTGGCCTGAAGGGTGCCGATGGTGGATCCGTCTCGTTAGAACCTGCGGGTCAGTTGGAGCTATCAGGCGCCGCTGTCGAAAACATTCATCAAACTTGTGACGAGGTCAGCACCCATTTGCATCAGGTTAAAGCCGTTGCCCAAGAAATGGGTATTGGCTTTTTGGGGTTAGGGTATCGTCCCAAATGGCCGGTCGAAGATATGCCATGGATGCCCAAAGGCCGATATAAGATCATGCGCGAGTACATGCCCAAGGTCGGGTCCATGGGGCGCGAGATGATGCAATCCACCTGCACCGTTCAGGTCAATCTGGATTTCTGTTCCGAAAAGGCCATGGTGGAAATGTTCCGCGTGTCGCTGGCACTGCAACCGATTGCAGCCGCGTTGTGGGCGAACTCGCCATTCCGCCATGGCAAGCCGAGCGGATATCTCTCATATCGCTCGCACATCTGGACCGATGTCGATAACGATCGTGCGGGCATGCTGCCGTTCGTATTCGAAGACGGCATGGGTTTTGAACGCTACGTCGACTACGCATTGGATGTGCCAATGTACTTTGTCTATCGCGACGGAAAGTACATCGATGCATCGGGGCAATCCTTCCGCGATTTCATGCGCGGTGAGCTGCCGGCCTATCCCGGCCACAAACCCGTGATGTCAGATTGGGCCGATCATATCTCGACCATTTTCCCCGAAGTGCGTTTAAAGACATTCCTGGAAATGCGCGGCACCGATGGCGGACCATGGAACAAGCTGTGTGCGTTATCCGCATTTTGGGTCGGGTTGCTGTATGACGACGATGCACGCGCAGGTGCGTGGGATATCGTCAAGGATTGGACTGCTGAAGAACGCCAGATGCTGCGGGATCAGGTGCCAACGACAGCGCTGAAAACACCGTTCCGAAACCGCAAAGTTCAGGACATCGCCAATGACGTGTTGTGCCTGTCGCACAAGGGCCTGAAAAGCCGCCATCGTTTGGATTCTGTTGGGATGGACGAGAGTCACTTTCTGAAACCGATGTTCCAGATCGCCGAGAGTGGCCTGACACAGGCGGAAGAACTATTGGCGGCGTACGAAAAACGCTGGAACGGGAATGTCGATACGGTGTTCACGGAGTATGCGTACTAATCAAGCCCCCCTCACTTAACCTTTCCCCCTGAAAGGGGAGAGGGATAAGGACGGGCAATATTGTTACAGGGTCCCTCTCCCACATGAAATGGGGGAGAGGACAGGTAAGGGGGTAGCTTCAACCCACCGCTGTCCCGCCGACCGTCAGGCCGTCAATCCGCAGCGTCGGTTGACCGACACCAACCGGCACACCCTGACCGTTTTTGCCGCATGTGCCGACACCGGGATCAAGTTCCAAATCGTTACCAATCATCGAAACCTTGGTCAGCACGTCGGGGCCAGAGCCAATCAGCGTCGCACCCTTGACCGGTGTCGTCGCTTTGCCGTTTTCGATCTTATAGGCCTCGGTACAGGTAAAGACGAACTTGCCGTTGGTGATGTCCACCTGCCCACCGCCAAACGACGTCGCAAGCAACCCGTTTTCGACTGACTCCAAAATCTCGCCGGGATCTTTGTCGCCCGCCAACATATATGTGTTGGTCATGCGAGGCATCGGCATGTGCGCATAGGACTGACGACGTCCGTTGCCCGTCGATGCTTCGCCCATCAGGCGCGCATTCATCCGGTCCTGCATGTAGCCGGTCAAAATGCCATCTTCGATCAGGGTGGTGTACTCGCTGGGTGTACCTTCATCATCAATCGTCAACGATCCACGTCGATCATGAAGGGTGCCATCATCGACCACGGTCACACCGGGGGCGGCAACCCGCTCGCCACGAAGTCCCGCGAACGCCGATGTTTTCTTGCGATTAAAATCGCCCTCCAGGCCATGGCCAATCGCTTCATGTAACAAGATGCCCGGCCAGCCGGGGCCCAACACCACAACCATTTCACCGGCGGGGGCGGGCTCGGCTTTCATATTCACGCGGGCTTGGCGCAGGGCTTCATCCACCGCACCCTTCCAGGTTTCCGGCTGCATATAAGTTTCGAACGCGACGCGCCCACCGGTCCCATGCGATCCGGTTTCCATGCGACCATCTTTTTCGAGCATCACTTGCACGTTCAAGCGCACCAACGGGCGGATGTCGGCAACACGCTCGCCACCTTGTTTGATGATTTGCACAGCCTGCCACGAGCCCAACACCGATGCGCTGACCTGTTTCACGTTGGGATCGAGCGATCGGGCATAGGCATCCATTTCAGCCAATAAGCCAACTTTTTCTTCGAATGGCACCAGAGACATCGGATTATCATCGACATAGAGCGACCGATTGGTCGGCTTCAGTGGCACAGCCTCAGCCCCCGAGTGGCCGCGCGTCACCGCCATCACGGTATCAGAGGCGCGTTTTAACGCATCTTCGGTGATATCGGACGCGTGGGCATATCCGGTAGCTTCATCAGCAATGGCGCGCAACCCAAAGCCCTGAGCGGTATCAAAGCTCGCCCCTTTGACCCGGCCATCGTCGAACGTGATGCTCTCGGACTGGCGATATTCCAGGAAAAGCTCGCCATCATCAGCGTCTTTCAGCGTCTCATCGACGATGCCGTGGGCTTGTTCCAAGCTCAGGTCGCTATGGGTAAAAAACAGCTCGTCGGTTGCGGCGATATCGGTCATCTAGGGCCCTCATGTATTTCTCTGGCTTTTCATAGCCGTTGTACGTCTTATATATAGGCATCAGAGTCGTGATTGGCGAGACAGGTACGCATTAAATGAAATTTACTGAACATCCGCTGAGGTCAGAGCTTCAAGCCGAGATGAATGCCCGGCCACCCGCCATTATTTCATCCCCGGCGCAAATCTCGCACATCGCCTCGGTAACCGGCGAAGAGAGCGCGGATGCCGACCGCGATCACATCGCCAAGCTATGTCAGGCGTTCAAAATAGCGGCGCCATCTGCCAAGGATTTTCAGTTCGATGCCGATTTTGGCCCGTTCCGCCTGAAATGGGAGCGCCATACCGAGTATTCTGCATATACCCTGATCAAAGAAACATCGTTCACACAGCCTTTCAAAGATATGCCGATCAATGAACTGCCGTCAGACTGGCTTCAGGATATTCCGGGGGACGTGCTGACAGCCTTGCACATCGCTGTCGAAACCAGGGACACCCCCGACCGAGAAGGTGCCGACTTGACCGGCCTGTTCGACAATAATGCATTGGTGGGTGGGTTTGTATCCGCTGGTCGCGCGCGCGTCTGGACGGATTTCCAACTTCACGGCGACGGCTTCTTGCGCTTTTTGGTCAAAGACAGCGATTTGACCACGGGATCATTGGGACGCTTGGTTAAACGAATCTCCGAATTGGAGACGTATCGCATGATGGCCATGCTCGCGTTGCCACCGGCGCGCAAATCGCGCCCCATGATCGCTGACCTGGAACAGAATTTGAGCGATATTCTGCAAACCCTAGCGTTTAGCGAAGGCACAGACGACGAACAGCAACTGTTAGAACAACTGTCAAAAGTGGCCGCAGAGACGGAGCGGATATCCGCATCTCTGAATTATCGCTTTAGCGCATCAAAGGCCTATCAGGAATTGGTCTACCAACGCTTGGATGCGATGCGACTAGAAGCCATCACCGGCTTGCAACGCTTGTCAGATTTCATGACCATTCGCTTCGCGCCCGCCATGGAAACACGCGATAACTTGATGCGCCGGATCGAAACACTCAGCCGCCGCACCGCGCGCGCCAGTGATTTGTTGCGCACCCGTGTCGACGTGGCGCTTGAAGCGCAAAACCGTGACTTGCTCAGCTCCATGGACAAACGGGCAAAGCTGCAATTGCGTTTGCAGCAAACGGTGGAGTCCTTATCCGTGGTCGCCATCAGTTATTACCTGTTGGGGTTGATTGCCTATTTGGTCAAAGGCTTGGCACACACGCCGATTGGCAAGTTCGATGTCGACCTTGTGCTGATGGTCGTATTCATCCCGGTCGTATCCGCAGTATGGTGGGCCGTTCATGTTGCACGGAAAAAGGTGATGTCTCAGCGCCCAGCCAAGGACTAGCCGCGAGTGCTTAGAATTCCTACGAGTTAGCGTCCGCGCCCATTTCTTTACTAAAGACAGTGTTGATCGTGCTCGCCAACTCTGCTGGATTAATTGGCTTGCCGACACACTCATCCATACCGGATTCAAATTAGGTCTGCTTATTCTCAGCCATCACGTCTGCAGTCAGTGCGATGATTGGGATGTTCGCTTTGTCCCCAGGAAGTTTCCTAATTTGGCGGGTCGCATCGGGTCCGGACATTTCGGGCATACGAATGTCCATGAGCACCAAATCGTACTCGCCCTCGCGTACAGCTGTGACGGCCTCCGCCCCATTTAAAACGAATGTTGGTGAATGGCCCAATTTGCCCAGGATCGACTGAATGATTAAACGATTTAGCTTATTATCCTCGGCGACCAAGATTGACAACGCGGACACGTCAGCCAAGTCGTGCGGTCTTTCGGTCTCTTCTACCAATGCGTCAGGGGCTTGCTCCACAGGCTCATAAGGCATAGTGAATGAAAACGCACTACCCTCTCCGGCCTGGCTTTGAACGGAGATCTCACCACCCATCAGATTGATTAACCGTTTACAGATTGAAAGCCCCAAACCGGTGCCTTGATAATCTCGGCTGATAGAGTTGTCTGCCTGAAAGAATTCTTTGAACAGGCCGTCTTGCACTTCAGCAGAGATACCAATCCCCGTATCCACAACATCAAAACGAAGCTCGAATTTTTCCTGATCATGTTGGCATCTCAGCTCTACGGTTCCAGCGTCCGTAAATTTGACCGCATTACCGACCAAATTTATAAGAACTTGGCGAAGCCGAGTAGGATCCCCGCAAATGATTTTTGGGAAATTATCCGGGATGGCAACTGAAATGCTCAGTTTATCTTTTTTCTCTTCGGGGCACGTCTGCACAAATAACTGAATGATATCATTTACCAAATCTTGGGGTTGAAAATTCACCGCGTTGATTTTGAGCTTACCCGCCTCAAGCTTTGAGATGTCCAAAATATCATTGATGATCCCCATCAGGGACGTTGCTACCTCTTTGATTTTTTCGACCTTGTCCACGCTCTCAGCCGGCAAATCATCATCCAAGAGCATATCTGCAAAGCCCAATACGCCAGTCATGGGCGTTCTGATTTCATGACTCATCGATGCCAAGAATTCCGATTTGGCAGCATTAGCCGCTTCGGCTTCATGCTGCGCTTTTTTAAGTTCTGTTATATCCACGCGGAATCCGACAGTTGCCCCAGTCTCAGTTTTCTGCTCTGAAATCCGAAGCCAACGCCCGTCGGCGAGCAATTGTTCAATTTGTTCCCCCGTCCGGCGATGCAACTCCATGCGACGTTGAATCCAGTTTTCTTCATCGCCCATGGCATCAACAAACTCACCGCGCTCGACCCCCGCACGCAGCAGGTCCTGAAATTTAGCACCTGGCTCGAAGAGGTCGCTAGAGCGCGGATAGTAGCTTCTGTACTTCTCGTTGCACATCACTAAACGGTCGTCAGCATCATAAATGACAAAGGCGTCCTGCAACGCGTTGAATGATGTTCTGAGAAGGTTCTCAGCCTCAATCGCCCGCTGTGTCGTTTCATACTGTTCGGTAACATCATTACCTGTGCCACGATATCCGACGAATTGCCCCGCGTTATCAAAAACAGGGACGCCAGAGATATTGAGCTGCTGAACCACGCCATCAGGGCGCTTGCGCGCATATCTAAAGCTTTTGAATGCTTCTCGGTTCTCAAGCTTGGTCTTGAATTCCTGCCACTCGGGCGTATCCATGATTTCGCCCAATAAATCATCACGTGTCTTGCCCAGATGATCCTCGACAGATACGCCCGTCACATCGGTGACACGTGGCGACATATACGTGAAACGATGATCATGATCGGTTTCCCATAACCAATCCGAAGATGCCTCTGCGAAATCCGAAAATCTTTTCTGACTTTGTTCGATGGCGCTGTACTGCTGTTTAAGCACAATACTTGCCCTGCGTACGATGAAATAAAGGAGGACATAGAGAAACAACACCAGCATAAATATTGAGGCTGCCGTGATCGCAGCATCGCGAGACAAACGCGCTGATTTCTCTGTCACGTCGTGATAAAGTTCGAAGACACCGGCGACCGAGCCATCATCAGCCTGAATTGGAAAATATGTCTCTATGACCGTTTTGTCGTAAAGAACACCATCAAAGGAATTGACCGATTCCTCATAAGACATTCGAAATGTCGTTACCTTTTGATTGATCGCATGCAAGAAGGTTGGATCGTCTAATTTCGATTCTCCCACTTGTGACGGTTCTGAGGAATACACATTGATAGCTTTTGGGCCATAAATTCGTACTTTGATGATCGGGAGGCCAGAGACCATGGTGCGCAACTCCGCATCAAGCTTGGCAATCATTTTCGCCCGATCCATCTCGGACATGGAGGCGCTTTCAACAGCAGCAATATCATCGCCGTATTTGGGCCAAATGACATTCGAGAACGCACCTGCTAATGCCGAGTTGGCCTGTCCCGTCAATTCAATCAGGTCATCCCTCGATTGAACCCAATAATAGTAAGTTAAGACCGCTGTCACCGAAGTTATTGCGACCGCACTCGCCAACGAGAAGTATCTTAAGAGTGGAAACACAGAAAAATCGTTTTCCTAGAATGCTGCAGTTGATGAGAAGGAGAATACGCTTCTGGATTTGGTAAGCAAAGCGCGTACATTCTATCGCTTGCGTCAACAAACGACTTTGCCTATAAAATTCGAACTCGTGGTGATTTGTCCGACCGGATTGCGGCCACGTTAAACAAACCCGCTAAAAGGTCTCGGATCGACGAGAACTCTGGCGCGGGTGCCAGAGTTTTTTTATGCCGGGGCCCCTGAGATGGAGGCTCGTATGAGTACCAATGAGAAGAAGCCGTGGCGCACGGCAACCCAATTGGTTCGTGGCGGCACGTCACGCTCTGCTTTTGATGAAACGTCCGAAGCGATCTTTTTGACGTCTGGATATGTCTATCCATCGGCTGAAGATGCCGAGGTTGCATTCAAAGGCGATAAAGAACGCTACATTTATTCACGCTATGCGAACCCGACACTTTCAATGTTTGAGGAACGTCTGGCGCTTCTTGAAGGAACAAAACATTGCGTCGCGACGGCAAGCGGCATGTCCGCCGTGTTTGCAGCGCTCGCGTCACAACTCAAAGCGGGCGACCGGGTGGTGGCGTCACGCGCCTTGTTCGGATCGTGCCTATATATTGTCCAAGATCAACTCCCCAAGTTTGGGATCGAAACACAATTTGTAGATGGCACGAATTTGGACGAATGGGAGCAAGCACTTTCCACACCCACAACCTTGGTGTTCATGGAAACGCCCAGCAATCCGTGTCTTGATGTGATCGATATTGCGGCGGTTTCAAAGCTGGCCCACGCAGCGGGTGCCAAGGTTGTCGTCGATAATGTCTTCGCCACACCTGTGCTGCAACGCCCCATCCAGTTGGGTGCGGATATCGTCATTTATTCAGCCACCAAACACATTGATGGTCAGGGTCGAACGTTGGGCGGGGCGATCCTGACCAACGACGATGAATTTATCCAAGATCACCTAACACCTTGGATTCGGCATACAGGCCCAGCCATGTCGCCGTTCACGGCGTGGGTGCTGTTAAAAGGGTTGGAGACATTGTCCGTCCGGGTCCGTCAGCAATGTGAAAATGCGCATCGGGTCGCAACGCATTTGGACACATGCCCTGGGGTATCCAACGTAATATACCCAGGTCTCCCCACCCACCCGCAACACGCATTAGCCATGGCACAGATGGATAATAGTGGATCGACGTTGATTGCATTCGAGATGGCAGGCGACAAAGAAGCGGCATTCAAAATGCTCAATGCCCTCGATATCATTGATATTTCCAATAACCTTGGGGACGCCAAAAGCCTGATCACGCATCCGGCGACGACTACGCATCAACGCCTGAGCGACGAAGAGAAAACGTCACTTGGTATTACAGAAGGATTGGTGCGATTGTCTGTTGGCCTCGAAGATGCGGACGACTTGATCGAAGATTTGGATCAGGCGCTCGCCGCCGCGCGCTAAACCCGCTACGTTGCGGTGACGGGTAGTGATGCGAAGTGTTCTGAGCGCAAACCAGGTTGACCGTCACCAATAGTCTGGCCGTCGATAGAAACCACGGGACGAATGCTCAGGCTCGACGTCACAAAGACTTCATCAGCTCGGAGCAAATCTTCCATGGATATGGATCGCTCTGGGGCGTGCGTCCTTTCCATCATGATCTCGCGCATCACACCAGGAAGCGCTCCATCTGATAGAGGTGGCGTGACAAGGGCACCTCCTATCACACAAAAGACATTGGCCGCCGTTGCTTCGGCAAGTGTGCCTCGTGTATTTAGGATTAGCGCATCATCGGCACCGCGGCGGTCAGCTTCCATACGGGCCAAGATCGCGTCGCCATAGTTCGTAGACTTTATCCGGCTCATCGGTGAATGGTCATTGCGACGTGTACATGTTGCGATGATCACATTAAGCGGTGTCGTGTCGCAGAGACTGGCTGGCGTCAGCGAGAACATGACTGTTGGATTATCCATCGCCGCTGGCAAGACGCCTCTTGCCCCCGATCCTCGGAGTACCGTTAAGCGTAGTGCACCCTCTCGGACGTCGTTGGACCCAACGAGCGCTGCTGCCGCCTGTCGCACAACATCTGCATCGATATCTGCTGAGAACTCTAGAACGTTTAAACCGCTGGCCAAGCGGGCAAGATGCCTGTCCAGCCGGAGCGGCGCGCCATCCTTGAAGGCTATCGTTTCGAATATCCCATCGCCCAGGGTCACGCCCCGGTCCGTTGCATCGATAGAACCTTTGGCGGGGATCAATTCCCCATTGAGCCAGATCATCATGGGCAAACATCCTTTGCTAAACTGGCGAGCAAGGGCGCGATTTTTGTGCGCATTTCTTCGTACTCTGAACCTGGATCGCTATCGGCAACAATGCCCCCTCCCGCGTGTGCACCCACGCGCTCTCCAGATACCACGAGCGATCGGATGATAATACTCGAATCCATCGCGCCGTTGAAACCGGCCCAGAAGACGCTGCCGCAATATGGACCACGACGAACGTTCTCCAGTTCATGAATGATTTCCATCGCCCGGATTTTCGGCGCGCCGGTGATGGACCCACCTGGGAAAGACGCGCGCAATAAGTCCACTGCATCAAAGCCCGGTCGCAATCGACTGCGGACTTCGGATACAAGATGGTGGACATGCGTAAAAGTTTCCAATTTATGCAAACGCGGGACCTCAACACTGCCGATCAATGACACTCGCGATATATCGTTCCGCAGCAGGTCGACAATCATCAGGTTCTCCGCGCGGTCTTTCGCGCTCTCGGTCAACTCCTGCGCATATGCCGCATCCAGTTCTGGGACATCGCCACGGGGGCGCGTACCCTTGATCGGACGGGTGGAAATATTACCATTGGCGTCCAGTGACAAAAACCGTTCGGGGGAAGTGGACAGCAGTTTATGAAGGGGACCCGCACTAACATAGGCCGCAAATGGGGCAGGCGATAACCAGCGTATGCGCCGATACAAATCAAATGCATCCAGCTCTGCAGGCATGTCTGCCCATGCCGATGTGGTAATATTGGCCTGAAAAATATCACCAGCGAAAATGTAGTCGATGGCCTTGGAGACGGCGGCTTCGTAATCGGTGCGGTCCATGGTCCAGGCCCATGCCACTTCCTGGATCGGTTCTAAAACTGGGGGTGAGGCCGCCGCGGATATTTTATCGGCCAGCACTTCCATTCGGCGAATGGCTGATGGGCGGGGTGTATTTGTTTCATTAGACAAGTCGCTCGCGATCACCCAAGCCCGTGATGCAAACGTATCGAAGGCAACGATTGTGTCGTACAGTCCGATGCTGATATCGGGAAAAAACGGTTCGCCAACCGGTTCGGGCAAGCGTTCGATATGACGTCCCAGTTCATATCCCAGCACACCCGCAACACCGGTTTGAAACGGCGGCAGATCTGGGTCGGTTTCCAGCTGTGCTTGTTTCAGCATCCCGCGCATCTGATCAAACGGGTCCGTCTCGCCGAGTTCAGCCAAAGACGCAATCAAAGAGTCAACAGGATCAATCGCAATGTAGGCGTATCGGCCACGCCCCCCTGCATCATCAGCACTATCAAAAAATACAGCGCACGGATCACCCGCGAACGGCGCGAACGCTTGCACCGGACCGATGTATTCGATTTCCTTTGAAATGGGGCGGGTCATGGTATTCCCCTGAACCACCAGATCGGTTGATCTGCCAGATACGGGTCCGGACGCGAGAAGCGTTTAAAAAGCGTCACCCAGCACACGGTCTGGCGGCGCATGGCCATCGACGAAGGTCTTGATGTTGATCAGCACTTTCTCGCCCATGTCCAAGCGGCCCTCGTGCGTTGCCGACCCCATGTGAGGCAGAAGCACAACATTGTCGAGCGCCAACAATTTTGGATTTACGGCAGGCTCGTGTTCAAACACATCAAGGCCCGCGCCCGCGATTTCACCCGCAGCTAGCATCCGTGTCAGGGCATTTTCATCAATGATCTCACCACGTGCCGTGTTGATGATCGTTGCGTGCGGTCGCAAAAGCTTTAATCGGCGCGCCGACAGCAAATGATACGTCGCAGGCGTATGTGGGCAGTTCACAGAAACGAAATCCATGCGAGCCAGCATTTGATCCAGGCTTTCCCAGAATGTCGCTTCTAATTCGTTCTCGACCGCCTCCGGCACTTGGCGGCGATTGTGATAGTGGATCGACAAGCCAAAACCCTTGGCGCGGCGGGCAACGGCTTGACCGATACGGCCCATGCCAATAATCCCCAAGCGCTTGCCATAAATGCGATTGCCGAGCATCCACGTCGGCGACCAACCAGCCCAGTCGCCGGATTGCAGGCTACGGACGCCTTCCATCAGACGCCGTGGGACTGCCAACATCAACGCCATGGTCATATCGGCGGTGTCTTCGGTCAATACATCAGGTGTGTTGGTCACAGTAATCCCACGCTGACGCGCAGATGCCAGATCGATGTGATCAACACCAGCACCATAGTTCGCGATCAGGCGGAGGTTCTCGCCACTTTGCGCCAGAATGCGGCCATCAATTTTGTCGGTTACGGTGGGCACCAACACATCTGCCGTCTTTACAGCTTCTGCGAGTTCACTCGACGACATTGGCTGATCTTCAAGGTTTAATTTGACGTCAAATAGCTCCATCATGCGGGTTTCAATCGCATCAGGTAGTTTCCGGGTCACGACTACAGTTGGCTTTGAGCGCGGCATTCCAAGGGTCTCCTTAGTGTTCCTAAGGGCAGGCTGTAGCAACACCCGGCGGGCTTGTCCAGTAACTTGACCAGGGCGTCCTTAGTGGCGATAACAGCGCTATGAAAATCCTCTCATCAAAGGCCCTTCGTTGGGTATTGGCTGGTATCTTTGTGGTCGGTCTTTCCGCAGAAATCAGCGTCGCCGCTGCGCAAACTCAGGGCACCGGTTTGCCCTTACCCAGATACGTTAGCATTCGTGCCGGAGAGGTTAATCTTCGCACGGGCCCGGGCGTACAATATCCCGTCGAATGGGTCTTTCAGCGGCAAAATCTGCCACTCGAGATCATCAAAGAATATCGCACTTGGCGCTTGGTCCGAGATTGGGAAGGCACCCAAGGTTGGATGCATCAGAGTATGCTCTCCGGCACACGCACCTTTATGATTACGGGAAAACCCCGCACCGTTCGGGCGAGTGCCGACGCCAAAAGTCGCGCGGTCGCCATCATGGAACCGGGAGCCATCGGCGAGTTGGTGTCGTGTCCCACCGCTGCGGGCTGGTGTCAGGTGAAGGCAGGCAAAGTCGACGGGTGGTTGCGTCGCGTCGAATTCTGGGGCGCGTATCGGAACGAAGTGTTCGAATAATTTCAACTTACACTCCTTGATGAGCGTAAGAGCAAGATGACCGAAGTTCGACAGTTTGCTGATAGGCTAGCAATGAGAAGAAAGGATGTTCGGTGAAGATTATTGTGTTTGCGCTGTTGGCAATGCAGCTGGCAACGAATTCGATCGCAAGTGCGTCGGAACAGCACCATCAACACACGTCAAAATATTCGGGGCAGGAGAATAGAAGCATAAAGAGCCTTTCTCCCGAAGACATATCCGAACTGAAACGAGGCGGCGGATGGGGGTTGGCGAAAGCTGCAGAGTTGAATGGCGTTCCCGGCCCGATACATCTTCTGGAACTGAAAGATAAAATTCCGCTTACCGCGTCACAGGTACTAGAGATTAATGCGGTTTATGAAGTCATGAAGGCACAAGCAACTGAGTTGGGCCTGCGGTTGATTACCCTTGAGCAGGAACTCGAAAAACATTTTCAAGAACGCTCAATTACCGACCAAACACTTATGTCATCCTTGGAAAGAATTTCGGAAGTGCGCAAAGATCTGAGGTTCGCTCACCTGTCCGCTCATCTTAGGACACCTGAGATTCTATCAGAAGCGCAGATACTAAAATACAACTCACTCCGCGGTTACAACAGCTCGGCCGGACCATGCGCCAATGTTCCCGAGGGGCATAACGCGAAGATGTGGAGAAAGCATAACGGGTGCGAATAGGTAAGTTTTGGCACCAGCATTCGCGATGACAACATCCAAGAAACACAATAATGGGAGGTCTAACGATGGATATCAGGCTTGATGGAGAAACGGCGTTGATCACCGGCGCATCCAAGGGACTTGGATTTGCCATGGCAAAAACGTTCGCCGAGGCGGGGGCTAAGGTCGCCCTGATTGCGCGCGGACAAGATAGCCTAGACGCAGCCATTGCCGAAATTGGTAACGTCAATGGTGAGGCCCGGGCTTATGCCTGCGACGTCACCTCGGCCTCCGAGATTGAGGCGACGTACCGCACCATTGAAAACGACTTAGGTCCCGTGGATGTTCTGGTCAATAACGCTGGATCTTCGGCACGAGGCGCGTTTCCCGATATCACCGACGATATGTGGCAGGCCGATTTTGATCTTAAAGTATTCGCCGCCATCCGCCTCTGCCGCCTAGCATTTCCAGGTATGGTTGATCGAAAATCGGGGCGGATCATTAACGTCCTCAACGTCGGCGCCAAGGCACCTGCGGCCGAGGGTGCGCCGACCGCCGTCAGCCGTGCCGCCGGATTGGCATTGACCAAAGTGTTGGCATGCGAAGGGGCACCCCACAACGTCCTGGTCAATTCGCTTCATGTTGGCAAGATCGAGAGCGATCAATGGGTCCGTCGCCGCGATGCCACGGCGCCTGATATGCCAATCGAGGAATTTTTCGCCAAGGAAGGTGAGAAGCTCCCGATGAAACGCATGGGCACAGCGCAAGAATTCGCGAACGTCGCACTCTTCCTGGCATCCGACGCCGCATCGTATGTGGCGGGCACCGCGATCAATGTCGATGGCGGGTTAGCGCCGGTGACTTAGGTTGCAAATAAAATTTTGAGCGACCATTTCTGCCTTTAAAGAACAATGAAGAAACGGAGAAGCAAGCAGGTTAGCCGAAGCGTGCCAGTCGTGAAATTACGTAGCGGCTATGGTCCGCGAACTCGGGAACCGGACGATAAAGGAAGCACCGTCACCCGGCTTGCTCTCCACTTCTAGGCTACCTCCGTGTAAAGAAACGAAGACATCAACAAGCGACAAACCAATGCCGAGCCCCCCTTCTGCGTTTAGTCGACTTTTATCACCCCGATAAAAGCGATCTCGAAGATGTATAATATCTTCCGCTGCGATGCCGACACCATCATCGCATACCCTGATCACAATGCCCCCATCCTCAACATTCGCATTTACTTTGATCTCTGTTCCGCTGCTGTGTTGAACCGCATTCATGATTAGATTAATAAGTATTTGGCTAAGAGCACGGTTATCTGCACGCAATCTAGGCAAAGAGCTTGGAAAATCCCCGGTCAACGAAATGCCCGATACACCTATTTTCGTAGATCGGGTAAGGGTTTCAACCTCGCTCCACAAATCTGAAAGTTTAATTTCCGATTCAGTTAATGGTAACTCGCCGCGTTCGATACGTGATAAATCCAAAAGGTCTTCTATCATCAACTGGAGGTGTTTTCCCCCTCGATGTATGCCCTCGATGTATTCGTTGTATTTTTCATTCCCGAGCGGGCCGAACACTTGGTTCCGCAACATATCTGAGAACCCCAAAATAGCGTTTAACGGGGTTCGCAGCTCGTGACTCATGTTAGCAAGGAACGCATCTTTGGCCTCACTTTGTTCCTGCAATTCACGGTTTCTGGTCTCTAGTTCACTGGTGAGCGCCAGCGATTCCGCCAACGACGCATCAAGACGCACCACCAGTGGAAATACGATTGCACCGCCGATCAGCGCTGCAATTAACATGAAGCTACCGCTAATCGCGTAAAATTCATAATCCAAGTCAACCGATTGCGGTAGCGGCACCGAGATTTGACGGACACCGCGAAAATCACCCACTTGCCACGTATTTCCAAAGCGAAACTTGGGCAGATTGTGACATCCGACACAACTTTCTTTAAGAATAACGGCAGATGCATACCGCAACGTTGGTCGACCATCGCGATCCTCGACACGGATAAAAGCGCTGTCGGGGTTTACCGACAAGTTATCAATAGATTCTTTCTCGAACGCATCCAGTTTGCGATCCTGTCGCCACGGGAACGGGGCGCTGCTGTAGAGAGTTGCGTTCAGGCCGGGAACCGTACGCTCGAACTGATTGCCAACATCCATGGTAAATGTTGCCGGAAACGGAATTGTATTTTCAGTTTGATGATAATCGTGGGACAGCTCGATACCGGCATTTGTCGCACGTGGCACAATCTCGTTGGAGTAAAAATCCTGGATCGTCACCAACGACGCGTCGAAACTGCGGGCGGTCTCAGTTGCAACACGAACCTTGAGAGTGTTGACGTAGTAATACGCACCAATCGCAAACATGCCGATCACGATCGATATGTAGGCAACAATAATCACGGCCGGGTTTCGGAGTGACAGTTGGGATCGCATATTTGGTGCTTATATCTCCGATTTCACAGCCGTGGCCAAGATTGTGGCCAATGGAGGCTCTGGAAGCATCAAACAATGCATGATTCGTATGCTAACAACAACGACCCATTGTAACGAACAAAAGCTAGCGCCATGGAGCAAGACGAGTTATCGCTGGGCTTCATCCTATCTACTGCACTATTCTAGCACCATGAATGACGTACCCCCCGACTGCATCTGTCGGCGATTGCTGGATCTCGGTATCGTGGAGGCGGTGGAAAACGCCCCGCAACGTGACGAGATGTTTCTCGCCATCCAGGCTTGCCTGGATAAGGGGTTATGCGCCGAGCGCGAACCGGCATCCGAAGCACATGAGGCGACAATAGCGCCCAGCAATGAAGACAACAAAGCCGCTTCAAGACGGAAGCGCTCCGATCGACGTTCAGGCCATGATCGTCGCCAAGTCGTCACTGACATGTCGCCCGATCAAGAGCGGCGCTTTGGCGGGGAAAGAAGGTCAGGCGGGGATCGACGTGGGCTTCTGGCTGGGGAGGAATACACCCCGCAACAAGCTGTTCTTAATCTTCGTTCCTGGTGCAACGGACATTGCAAAAGCCCGTTCGAACTTCAGCTAGACATGAAAACCGGTGAGTTGCGGTTTCATTTTGATAGTCCGGATGATCGCGAAGACTTCAAACAGATGCTACAAAAATTCAAAAGTTTATCAGCGCCAAGAACCTAACATTAGAGCCGCCCCTATGGATCACTTGGCACGTGACTTAGGTCGAGAATATTAAATCCGATTGCCATAAAAGCTCGTCTTCGGACAATGGATACCCGCCCTCATTCGTCGCGACCAATAATTTGCTGTTTGGTATTTGCGCTAAATCTTTCTGCAACGTCACGGCATTCTTAATGTTGAAATCACAGCGCCAAGCAAGGGCCAAGATTGATTTGGCGCTGGCCATAGAGAATACTTTCCGGACTTCCGGAGCCGGAACCCCTGCGATTTTCGCCATGACGAGGGAGACAAATTCTAGATCTCGGTCGCTTACAGCTTTCATGACAACCTTCTCTGTTAGCTTGCCGCCGCTATGCATTTTCTCAATGCGGTCTTCTAAAGTTTCTTCCTTTTTTTCTTCGACTTGATGATCAGGATTGGAAGTACTCTCTTCATCAATAGCCTTGTCGATCTCCTGTGCGACAGACAAATCCAGCCCACTGCGCGCTTTCAGTTTCTTAAGTAGCGCCCCACTCGCCATCCGGGCGATCTTCAAAAGTGTACTGTCTGGAATCTCCTCACGAACCGCTAGGATATCCAGCCACTTGGGAGAGTTCGAAGCTTCTTTAATAAGTTTATCGAAGGCTTCATCCGATATTTCTGCGGTCTCATTCTTAATCAGGTGGGGAATCGCAACCTTATCGCCTGTCTCAACAACGGCATTCGCCACAGAGGCACTCAATTCCGCGCGACACGCCAGCGCACCCAGGCGGGCATGGCGCAATCCGCCCACGATTAAGCCCATCAGATCATGGTCATCCAACAGAGATGAAAATTCCAAAATCGGCAGAGCGACAGCATCGTCGGGGTCTTCTGCAAGCGTCATCGCAATCGATTTGGGTACTGTGCCCAGTGACTTTCCGAATTGGCCAGCGCGATTCGAACCTGCTTGTCCTGGTCAACGGCAAGGGTTTCGAGAATTTCGTAGGCCATCTCGGTGACCTTTTCGTTTTGCTCCGAATTCAAGTCCGGTAGTAGCTCGGCCAGTTTTTCGGAAAGCGCGAGACGTACCTGGACCTCTTTGTCTTTTGAAAGAATCACGTCTGCTTGAATGGGCGTTTCGGGATTCCGGGCAACAGCACATCGAACGTTGTGATCCTTGTCCGTCGATAGGTAATAGAGAATTTCCGGTGGCACGCCCTGAGAGTTCGCTAGTTTGGTTTTCTTTTTAGAATATTCTTTCAACAGGATGCGTTTACATTCGGCGTAATCCGGTGCCTTGGGGCGATCCTTACCGATTTTGAACTTGAACCACTTTTGCAGCATTGATGCCATCCAACCTGAAAAATCCGGAGAGAGGGATTTCTATTATTTGTGTCACGTCAAAACGCGGCAACCTGTTTGGCTGCTCGTTACACATAAATCTTACACGATATTCGGAGATGTACAGGTTTTATGTGGGTGTGTTTAGAGAGCTAATACCTTAGCCAACGAAACAGTCGCCACAAAGCTCTTCATCGTCGTCCCGGAAGCCGAGAGGCTATCCGGGGTGACGCGAAGTGAAACGGGGCCGAACTAACTAAAGTCTTCGCTCAAAGCTGCTTTCGTCGCCTCGGGCATAATCGACATGTGACCATATTTTTCATGGGCGATACCGACCGTGATACGTTCCGCCGCCTTGAACTTTTCAACCTGATCGTCGGTGAACGGGAAATGAATGAACTGCACCGATGACGCTTTGCCATCCGCCGTGGTGCGATCCACGTCTTCTTCCGGCAGGCCCTTAACCACTTCGCCATCAAATTCGATGGTGATGGTTTCTTCGACACCACCCAATCCCGCCAGAAACGCCGCGCGGCGATCCGGGTCATCGATTTCAAACATCAATGTTGCGACCAGCTCGCGACCATTCGGGATCAGCGGGTTATAGGCGCTAAGTTCGTCCGGAATTTGTTCTTCACCACCCTTTTCGATGAACAACATCTCGTGCACTTGATGCCACATGGTCTCGTAGCTTTCGAAGAAGAACATGGCATCTGGACCACACGCCATCCGCCGATCACGCTTGACGGCGGTCATATGTTTGCGCCGCTCGGCACGGCTGGCGCCGTATTCTTCCATCGAAATGATATCGTCGCGGGTGATTTCAGTTTTTATCATCGTCTTCGTCCTTAAATCTAAGCGCAGCGTTACATGCCGTAGGCGCGCGCCATCAATTCAATTGGGTGCTGCATCGTATCGATGTCATCAATCGGTTTGTCCAGGCGCTCGATCCCTTGCAGGATGTGATCGCGGGCTAACGGACATTCTGACAGAACATATTTGCTCTTGGCATCGGCCGCCTTCCGGGCGACAGGTTTGCCAACCTTAAGCGCGACTTCGAAGTTTTCCTTCATCACGCCCCATGATCCACCGTGACCGGAACAGCGTTCGATAATGTTCACATCGATTTCGGGAATCAAACGCAACATCTCGGCCGCTTTCTGGCCCATGTTCTGGGCCCGGGAATGACAAGAAATATGAACCGTCACGCCACCGTCGAGCGCCGTGATACCCTCGGCCATGCCTTCGTTTTTGGCGATGGATACGATGTATTCGGTGATATCCGAAGTGGCGGCACTAAGCTTTTTGACGTTCTCGTCTTCGGGAACGATCAATGGCCATTCGAATTTCAACATCAATGCACAGGATGGCACCAAGGCGATTACGTCGTAGCCTTTTTCGATCCAAGGCAACAAATCTGCGGCTGTTTTCTGTGCACTTTCTGCAACGGCACCGATGTCGCCCTGCTCCAATTGTGGCATGCCGCAGCACCGCGGATAGACCACTTCGGTTTCGACACCATTCTTGGCCAAAATGGCGCGGGCTGATTCACCGATATGGGGATTATTGTAATTGGCGAAGCAGGTCGCGTAGATCACAGCCTTGCGGCCATATGCCGGGGCGTCTTTGTTCACGGTTGGGGTATCTTCACGCTCGGCAAAAGGAATGCTTGTGAATTCAGGCAATTTTGCATCACGGTGTACACCGACAACGCTTTCCATCACAGGGCGCGTGACAGCGTTACCGCATTTGCCCGCCCAGTTGGTTAGGCCAGAAACCTTGGAGGCGATTTTGCCGTTGCGATCCGTTTTGGTGATTTGCTTGGCGCCAAACGGGATCATGCCCTTTTGGTTTTCAATGGCGCGGTAACGCAGCATCAAATGCGGAAAATCTAGATTGAACTCGTGCGGCGGCACATACGGACATTTGGTCAAGAAACACATGTCACAGAGCGTGCAGGCATCGACAACTGGTTTGAAATCTTTGCTATCGACGCTGTCTAGCTCACCGCTTTCGGAATCATCGATCAGATCGAACAGCTTGGGGAAACTGTCGCAGAGGTTAAAGCAACGCCGGCATCCGTGGCAGATGTCAAAAACACGTCTGAGTTCTTCGTCCAGTTTCGCTTCGTCGTAAAAATCGACTTCGGTCCAGGGAATTGGATGGCGTTCTGGGGCTTCGAGGCTACCTTCGCTCATGACGCGGCTCCCGATAAATGATGTAAAAAATAGGTTATAGAAACAGTAGGTATCAGAAGGGGGGCTAATGCCCCCCTTCATATCGTATCATCACAACGTGATGATTAGTCCATGCTGTCGAGTGCTTTTTGGAAGCGACCCGCGTGAGACTTTTCAGCCTTCGCCAGAGTCTCAAACCAGTCAGCGATCTCGTCAAAACCTTCGTCACGTGCTGTCTTCGCCATGCCAGGGTACATGTCTGTGTACTCGTGCGTTTCGCCGGCAATCGCCGCTTTCAAGTTTGCGTCTGTCGCGCCAATTGGCTCACCCGTTGCTGGGTCGCCAACTTCTTCCAAGAATTCCAAGTGACCGTGTGCGTGGCCAGTTTCACCTTCAGCGGTGGAGCGGAAAACGGAGGCAACATCGTTGTAGCCTTCAACGTCAGCCTTTTGGGCGAAGTAGAGATAACGGCGGTTTGCTTGGGACTCGCCAGCGAATGCGGCCTTCAGGTTTTCTTCTGTTTGGGTACCTTTGAGGGACATATGATCCTCCTTGTTACAATCGATCAGTTAATAACATAAAGCTTTATGACACGCAGGAATGCGCTACCGAGAATATGGTGACGGCGAGGCCCTGAGTCAATAATTTAGAAACATTCTAAATTAGAAATTTATGTTTCAGCGGAAATTGATCTCTCAAGCGTCGGTGACACGAACAATCACATCGACGCGTGCAATCTTTGACCCTGCGGGGGCTTCGGGCAGTTCTGCCAGGACAACATCTTCCGATGGGATATCCTCCAGCACGCCTTTGTTTTCAAAGAAGAAATGATGATGTTCAGTCGTGTTTGTGTCGAAATAAGAACGGCCTGAATCGACCACGATTTCCCGTAACAAACCCGCCTCAGTAAATTGATGCAGCGTATTGTAAACGGTCGCCAAAGAAACAGAGGTTCCGGCCTTAGAGGCATCGCGGTGTAGGCTTTCCGCCGACATGTGATGGTCCTCGCCGACGAACATCAAAGACGCCAGATCAACGCGCTGTCGCGTGGGGCGAAGCCCAACTTCGCGAAGCCGACCGGTAATCTGTGCGTGTATCGATTTTGCGTTCATGACGTCGATATATGGCTGATTGGTTGAAAAAACAATGATCTATATCAGGGACACCGTTCAGACATCGTCAGGAAACGGCACGCCTATTGTGTTATAACCGCTGTCCACGTGATGAATTTCACCTGTCACGCCCAGCGACAAATCAGACAAAAGATAAAGTGCGGACCCGCCAACTTCACTGAGTTGAACATTGCGCTTCAATGGAGAGTGGGTCTCGTTCCAACGCAAAATATGGCGTGCACCGGAAATCGCACTGCCGGCCAGGGTCCGCATCGGGCCTGGCGAAAGCGCATTTACGCGGATTCCGTCGGGACCCAAATCAGACGCCAAATAACGAACACTGGCTTCGAGTGCCGCCTTGGCAACGCCCATAACGTTGTAATGGGGAACCACACGATTGGACCCAGAAAATGATAGCGCAAGCATGCTGCCACCATGGGTCATGGCGGGTGCGGCGTGCCGCGCCAATGCGGTGAATGAGTAACAAGAAACATCCATGGTACGCAAAAAATTATCATGCGTGGTGCCGATGTAGCGCCCTTTGAGTTCTTGTTTGTCGGAATATGCAATGGCGTGAACGATAAAATCAATCGCACCCCAGGCTGCGACAGATTCATCTATCACGTTCTTGATCGAATTTTCATCTTCGACATCGCACTGCACGATCACGTTTGAGCCCATACCTTCGGCGAGAGGGCGCACCCGGCGTTCGATGGCTTCGTTCTGATAGGTAAAACCGATCTCGGCACCGTGGGCCGCCAGAACTTCGGCAATGCCCCAACCGATAGAACGGTCATTGGCAACCCCCATCACAAGGCCACGCTTACCTTGCATCAATCCGCCGGTCACCAATGTTGCTTTTGAATCGCTTGCTGGTTTTTGCTCGTTCACCGGCTTAATCCTCTAACCGTTTGAACGCTAGCGTCGCGTTGGTACCGCCAAAACCAAAGCTATTAGAAATCACGCAATTTAATTCAGCGTTATCGATGCGGGTCGAGACGATATCGGCGTCTCCAGCTTCGGGATCCAAATTGTCCACGTTCGCAGAGGCCGCGATAAAGTTGTTGTTCATCATGATCAAGGAGTAGATGGCTTCGTGAGAACCTGTGGCACCTTGGCTGTGGCCGGTCAGCGATTTGGTCGAAGAGATCTTTGGTGAATGCGCGCCAAACACTTCTTGGATCGCCTTAAGCTCGGTCATGTCACCCGCAGGGGTCGATGTGCCGTGCGCGTTGATGTAATCGACTTTTGTGTTGCCCAGACCGGCGGTTGCCATCTGCATGCAACGACGGGCGCCTTCGCCGGATGGGGCAACCATATCGACACCATCAGATGTCGCACCATAACCGACCACTTCGCCGTAAATTTTTGCACCGCGCGCTTTAGCATGCTCGAGCTCTTCGAGGACGACAACACCAGCGCCACCCGCAATCACAAAACCATCTCGGTCCACATCGAAGGGACGCGACGCTTTTTCCGGGGAGTCATTATATTTAGAGGACAATGCCCCCATCGCATCGAACAATACCGTGAGCGTCCAATGCAGTTCTTCTGCGCCACCGGCGAAGACGACATCCTGTTTGCCCCATTGGATCAACTCTGCGCCATTACCGATGCAATGTGCGCTGGTAGAACACGCCGAGGAGATTGAATAACTGAGGCCGCGCATGTGGAATGCGGTTGAAATGTTGGCTGATACCGTCGAGCACATCGCTTTTGGGACTGCGTAGGGCCCGACACGTTTGGCGCCCTTTTCGCGGGCGGTGTCGACAGCGAGAGTTTGCGCCGACGTAGAAGGACCACCTGACCCCATAACCAGACCGGTTCGTTCGTTTGTGACAATGTCTTCACCCAAACCGGAATCTTCGATGGCTTCTTTCATGGCGACGTAGGCATAGGCCGCGCCGTCGCCCATAAAGCGGCGAAGTTTACGGTCGATCATATCGTCCATGTCAATTTTAGGCTCGCCGTGCAAATGCGACCTGAAGCCGCGCTCGGCGTATTCCTCGCAATGCACGATACCAGAGCGGCCCTCGCGCAAGCTTTCCGTTACCTCAGCAACATTGTTACCAATAGGGGATACGACACCCAATCCGGTCACGACGACACGTCTCATAGGAACCTCTTTTCCGTCAATCGCTTATAACTTAAGCCGTCTCAATCAATCGTCTGCGCTGAACAGTGTCACCTTTAGGCCAGAGGCCTCATACGCAACGTTACCATCCACCTTCATAACACCATCTGCGATGCCAAGGACGATCTTTCTGTTCATAACACGTTTGATATCGACGCGATACTCAACGAGCGATTTGTCAGGGGTAACCTGGTCTGTGAATTTTACTTCGCTTACACCCAGTGCCCGGCCACGTCCCGGCGCGCCCGTCCAGCCCAGATAAAAACCGACCATTTGCCATAACGCATCAAGCCCCAAACATCCCGGCATCACCGGATCACCTTCGAAATGGCAACCAAAGAACCAGAGGTCTGGTTTAATTTCCAATCGAGCCTCGGCAAAGCCCTTATCATATTTGCCGCCCTCGGCACTGATCGAAGTAATGCTATCGAACATCAGCATCGGTGGTGCAGGCAATTGCGCGTTTCCAGGACCGAATAATTCGCCCCGACCGCACTGAAGCAGTTCTTCGTATGAATAGCTGGATTGTTGCGTAAATGAACTCAAGACGAACCCCAATCCCTGACAGGTGGCCACTAAAATACTCTAATATTTATACCGCATGAATACGGGAAAATAGCCCCAGGTGCACGTAAAAATACCGTTAGCTAAAGAGTAGCAGAATGTGAATAACCTCGCGTGGCGAGCATTGATGCAATACCAATACCCGCCACTTGAGATCGTCGGTCTTACGACCGTTTTTTCTTTTCGCCGACTTCTTCGGTGATGTCTTCGCCTGTCTCTTGATTGACGACCCGCATGGACAGTTTCACTTTGCCCCGGTCATCAATGCCGATCAGCTTAACTTTCACTTCGTCGCCTTCGTTGACAACGTCGGTCACTTTCTCGACGCGGCCTTCGGCCATTTCCGAGATGTGGACCAAGCCGTCACGTGGGCCCAAGAAGTTAACAAATGCACCAAAATCAACGGTTTTCACAACTTTACCGTCGTAGACAACGCCAACTTCGGGTTCTGCGACGATATCGCGGATCCAAGCAGCCGCCTTATCGGCACCCTCTTGGTCGACAGCCGCGATCCGTACACTGCCATCGTCATCCACGTCAATTTTAACACCGGTGGTTTCACAGATCTCACGGATGATTTTGCCACCCGGACCGATGATGTCGCGGATTTTTTCCGGATTGATCTTCATCTGTGTGATGCGCGGCGCATTGCTTTTCACATCGTCACGGGATGTGTCGATGGCTTTGGCCATTTCACCCAGAATGTGCAAACGGCCACCTTTAGCCTGATCCAATGCGATTTGCATGATTTCTTCGGTGATCGATGTGATCTTGATGTCCATCTGCAGCGAGGTGATACCGTTTTCGGTCCCTGCCACTTTGAAGTCCATGTCACCCAGGTGATCTTCGTCACCCAAGATGTCGGAGAGAACCGCAAAGCGATCACCCTCTTTGATCAAGCCCATGGCAATACCTGCAACAGGTTTTGGCATCGGTACACCAGCATCCATCAGTGCCAGCGAAGTACCACATACCGTCGCCATCGAAGATGAACCATTGGATTCGGTCACTTCTGAAACAACACGAATGGTGTATGGGAAGTCATCTTTTTCAGGCATCACCGGATGAATGGCGCGCCATGCCAACTTACCGTGGCCAACTTCGCGGCGACCTGTGAAACCAAAGCGGCCCGCTTCACCAACGGAGAACGGTGGGAAGTTATAGTGCAGCATGAAGTTTTCACGGTAGTTATCAGCCAAGCCATCAATGATCTGCTCGTCCTGGCCCGTGCCCAGGGTCGCTGTGACCAGCGCTTGTGTTTCACCACGTGTGAACAATGCAGAACCGTGAGAACGTGGCAGAACGCCAACTTCTGTGGCAATCGTGCGAACCGTTGATGTATCACGACCGTCGATCCGGTTGCCGGTGTCCAAGATATCGTTACGAACGATATCTTTTTCGAGAGACTTCAGCGCATCACCTGCGATGTCGCCAACCAAGTCTTGGTCCAGGGAGTCATCGCCAGCAAGCGCCGCAACGATCTCTTCTTTAACAGAAGCGATTTTCGCTTGGCGTTCGGATTTCTCCTGAATGCCATATGCTGCGCGCATGCTTTCAGCACCAAGCTCTTTAACTTTGGCGTAGATCGCGTCTTTGCCAGCTGGTGGTTCAGGCAGATCAATTGGATCTTTGGCGCACGCTTCGGCCAATTCGATGATCGCATCAATCACAGGCTGGAAGCCCTTGTGACCAAACATCACAGCTTCAAGCATTTGCTCTTCGGTCAATTCCGCAGCTTCGGATTCGACCATCAACACGCCTTCTTGCGTACCCGCAACAATCAGATCCAGATCACTTTCGGCGATTTGATCACAAGTTGGGTTCAACACCAGATTGCCGTCAATACGGCCAACGCGCGTTCCACCGATGGGGCCCATGAATGGCAGACCCGAAATGGTCAACGCAGCGGATGTACCGATCATCGCCAGGATATCTGTTTCGTTTTCCAAATCATGGGAAACGACCGTACAGATCACTTGGGTTTCGTTTTTAAAGCCGTCCACGAACAGGGGGCGGATCGGACGGTCAATCAAACGCGACGTCAGTGTTTCACGTTCACTAGGACGTGCTTCACGTTTGAAAAAGCCGCCAGGAATTTTACCGGCGGCATATGATTTTTCTACGTAGTGGACGGACAGCGGGAAGAAGTCGATCCCTGGTTTGGCACTTTTTGCGCCAACAACCGTACAGAGCACCTTGCTCTCACCCAGGGTCGCCATCACGGCGCCATCGGCTTGGCGAGCGATCTTACCGGTTTCTAAAACCAGCTTTTGCCCAGCCCATTCAATCTCTTTTCTAAACTCTTTGAACATTCGTTATATTCCTCATCATACAGACAACGCCGATGCCGTCATGGCACGGGCGGTTTTCCCGGTGATCATCACCAGGACAAAGGCATCATGCCGCTTACATCATCATTTTCATTTCTTCGGTGAATGACGGCATCAGCCGACACGTCGCAAGGTCAACATATCCCGCGACGCCACGTCGCATTAGCGACGCAGACCCAAGCTTTTAATCAGGTCTTGGTACCGTTTCTGATCTTTGTTCTTCAGGTAATCCAGAAGCCGGCGACGCTGACCAACCATCATCAAAAGACCACGACGAGAATGGAAATCCTTGGCGTGTGTTTTCAAATGGTCTGTCAGGTTCGTGATGCGCTCGCTGAGGACCGCAACTTGGACTTCGGGGGAACCGGTATCACCGTCTTTGACGGCATACTGTTTGATCAGCTCTTGCTTACGTTCAGCAGTAATCGACATCGTGTACTCCTTTATTAAAAGTTCATCACACGAACGGGGCGTATTTCCCCGCCCGCAATGCGCGCCAACGCGACCAACGTACCGTTCGCCGTGACTTGCACGACGTCCCCTTGAGAAATTCGACCATCTCGGAGGGGAGATCTTTGGGCAACGGGTAGAACAGGAATGCCCTGACCGTGCCTTAGTTTTCGCGCTTCCTGATCTGTCAAAGCCAGAGCCGGGATGTCGTCCAGCACGGTTTCAACGGATAACAGATATTGCGTCAGAAGCGACGCCGCGTTTTCGCCTTCGTTCTCTTCGAAAGCTGCCAACGATACGGCCTTTTCAATAGAAAAAGGGCCGACGGCGGTGCGTCTGAGGCGGCTTATATGCCCTTCGCACCCCAAGTGCAAGGCCAGATCACGGGCCAAGGAGCGCACATAAGTGCCCTTGCCACAATCGACTTCAAAGCTCGCCGTATTGGAATCGACGATTCTCACAACCCGAAGATCATGAATCGTCACAGGTCGCGATTTAATATCGACCTCTTCGCCTTTTCGGGCCAACTCATAAGCCCGTTGGCCATCGATCTTGATCGCAGAAAATTTAGGCGGGATTTGGTCTATATCACCAATGAATGAGGGCAACGCTGCATTAATTTGTTCTTCGGTGGGCCGCGCATCACTTGACGCAATAACATCACCCTCGGCGTCACATGTTTCCGTCGACGTCCCCCAGGTGACATCAAATTCATAGGTTTTAGACCCGTCCATAGCATAAGAAGACGTCTTCGTCGCCTCACCAAATGCGATCGGCAACACGCCACTGGCCAAAGGATCTAACGTGCCGCCATGGCCAACTTTTTGCGCACCGGTCAGCCATTTGAGCTTGCCCACGCACCCACTTGATGACGGGCCTAAGGGTTTATCTAGAATGAGCCAACCATGGATGGGTGTGCCTTTACGACGGCGGGCCATTTAATTCTCAAGATCGTCGTCTGAAATCGCGGGTTCAATGTCACGCCGGACGCGCGGGTCGTTAAGAACACCACCGATCTTGGCGGCTTCGTCAAAGGTCTCGTCAGCAATAAAGTTGATACGTGGAACATGGCGCAAACGCACATGTGTGCCGACCCATTTCCGCAAAAACCCCGACGCTTTATTCAAGGTCGCGACGACATCTGGCGTATGATCACCGCCCAATGGAATGACAAACGCCGTGGCATTTTTCAGATCAGGGCTGATCCGGACTTCGGTCACGGTAATGACCTGCCCTGCCAGAGCAGGGTCATGAATCTCGCCGCGTTCAATCGCCATGGCGAGTGCGTGACGTACTTCCTCACCGACGCGAAGCTGACGTTGGGTGGGTTCTTTGGCAGGTTGGCGGGCCATGGGGCGTCCCGGGGATCACAGCGAACCGGTTAAAGTTCGCGTGTGGTCTCCTTTACTTCAAAGCACTCGATCTTGTCGCCAACTTGAAGGTCGTTGTAGTTGGCAAACGCCATCCCACATTCGTAACCGTCTTTGACTTCTTTGACGTCGTCTTTGAAACGTTTGAGCTGGCTGAGGTCGCCTTCGTGTATCACTACGTCATCACGCAGCAGGCGCACCTTAGCGCCCCGTTTGACCTGGCCTTCGGTGACCATGCAACCGGCGATTTTACCGACTTTGGTGATATTGAAGACTTCACGGATTTCAGCGTAACCCAGGAACTCTTCGGACACATCCGGTGCCAGCATACCAGACAGCATTGTCTTCACGTCGTCTGTCAGATCGTAGATAATCGAATAGTAGCGAATATCGACACCGTCTCGTTTCGCCGCTTCCCGGGCTTGCGGGTTTGCGCGTACGTTAAAGCCAACGACCAACGCATTCGAAGCACGGGCCAGCGTGACGTCTGATTCGTTGATACCGCCAACACCGGAGTGCAGCACTTGGACTTCGACCTCGTCTGTACTCATCTTCGCCATGGCGCCAATGATAGCTTCCAAGGACCCGTGCACATCAGCCTTGATGACGATCGGCAGCATTTCTGCCTCGCCCTCTTTGATCTTCTCGAACATTTGTTCAAGCGTGCCACGTGCGGATGCTGTAGCGCGGGTATCACGTTCGCGACGCTGACGAAATTCGGTGACTTCGCGGGCTTTGTTTTCGGAATCAACCACCACCACATCATCGCCCGCCATCGGCGTACCATTCAGTCCCAATACTTCGATCGGGAATGACGGACCCGCAGAATCATGAGATTTGCCCGTGGCATCATTCATTGCACGGACACGGCCCCATTCGGCGCCAGCAACAAAGATATCGCCGACGTTTAATGTTCCGTGTTGAACCAATACCGTCGCAACAGAGCCACGACCTTGTTCCATCTTGGCTTCGACCACGACGCCCGCAGCGGCGCGATTTGGGTTTGCTTTTAATTCAAGCAATTCGGCCTGTAGGTTGATCGCTTCCAACAATTTATCCAAGTTGGTTTTCTTGAGTGCGGAAACCGGGATCGCCAACACAACGCCGCCCATGTCCTCGACTTGGATGTCATGGCTCAGGAGATCCGTCTTGATACGGTTCTCGTCCGCTCCTTGCTTGTCCATTTTGTTGATAGCGACAATGATCGGCACTTCGGCAGCTTTGGCGTGGTGAATAGCTTCGATTGTTTGCGGCATGATGCCGTCATCAGCCGCCACACACAGCACCACAATATCCGTAACCTTCGCACCACGGGCACGCATTTCAGTAAATGCTGCGTGGCCCGGCGTATCAATAAATGTCACCAAATTGCCATCAGGTGTGTGTACTTGATAAGCCCCGATATGCTGGGTAATGCCGCCCGCTTCGTGATCAGCGACATCGGTTTCACGCAATGCATCCAACAAGGATGTCTTACCGTGATCAACATGGCCCATGATGGTCACCACAGGTGCGCGCGACTGCATCTCGGACTCGTCATCCTCAATACCAAGGCTTAAGTTATCTTCAACATCAGCATCACTGACCCGTTTCAATCGGTGACCGAATTCTTGGACAACCAGTTCAGCCGTATCCGCGTCAATGGACTGTGTAATTGTCGCCATAACGCCCATTTCCATGAGCTTCTTGACCACCTCTCCGCCACGTTCTGCCATCCGGTTGGCGAGTTCCTGGACTGTAATGGTTTCAGGAATGACAACGTCACGGATCACACGACCACCTTCAGAGCGCAGTTCACGCTGTTTCTCTTTATCTCGCTCACGTTGACGTTTGACCGATGCCAGCGAACGACGGTGCTCTTCCATCTCTTCGAAAGATTCAGCTTCGGCGATGGTCAACTTACCTTTGCGGCGGCGCTCTTCACGGACTTTACCGGTAGATGGCTTCTTGGGCTCCACCTTGTTGACGGATTTTGGCGCCTTCTTGGTGGCGCGTTCTTCTTCAGCTGCTTGGGCAGCGGCGATGTCAGCCGCCGTGGGTTCTTTCGTCTCGGGTTTGGCGCCCGCGTTACGTTCATCTTCAAGGCGCTTGGCTTCTTCTTCTTGCGCTTTTCGGATGGTAATTTCTTCTTCGGTTTCTTTCGCCTCTGGCTCTGGCTCATCCGGCACTGCGAAATCGGCAACCTGCGGTCTGCCACGACCCGTCGGTGCAGCAGGCGCCGCATCCGCATCCACATCACGCGCGGATTCAAGGGCACGCATACGTGCTTCGCGCTCGCTGTCGGTTAGTTTGGAAAGTGCCGCACTGGATTTTTCATCAACTGGCTCCACGGGTGCAGCAGTTGCCTGTGCTTCCAAGGCATCTTCTTTTTCGACCTCAGCCGCAGCTTCCTTGAGGCCCAAGCTCGCCTTGACCTCTGACATTTTGCCGCCAGCGTCGGTGGCGAAGGTCCGCTTCTTTTTCTTCTCAACGGTCACCATCTTGGAACGGCCATGAGAGAAGTTCTGCTTCACCTGTCCGGTTTCGACGGTCTTGTTCAACTCGAGCTTACCCGGGCGCGAAAGGCCCAGTTTTTTCTTACCGTCATCGGTTTCTTTTGTATCAGTCATTTTTCTCGTCCATTTCAATCGGTCGGATACCGATCAACCGTTCGTGTTCTCGGATCAGCGCATCCGCCAAGCCACTTTTCAAAATCGCGGCAAACGATATAGCGCCTTTGTTTGCGGCCGTGGCGAGCTCTTCGCCCGTCATACCGCCTAAAACTGGCTCGCCATCTGTCGCGGCCGAAATATAACCCCGGCCCCGTCCCGCGTCGGAGGCGATGGCAACCGCCCCCACTTTGCCGCGCTCTAATGCTTCTGCGACCCGATCGAAACCGACCACCAACTGATCGGCGCGGCGCGCCATACTGATCAAATCTTGGCAGCGTTTTACCAGGAGTTGGCCAACCCTGGAAAGCAAATCGTCTGGCACAACAACTTTGGCCTTGGCCGCACGGGCGAACATCTTTTTGTCAATCGCGGTTTCAAGGTGCGCACGCTCGGCGCTGACCCAGATACCCCGACCCGGCAGCTTTTCTGACAGGTCCGGGATGATCTCGTTATCCGGAGACACCACGAATCGAATTAATCCCGCCTTTGGCTGAGACGCATGTGTGACGATGCACCGCCTTTCGGGTTGGGATTTCTTCAATTTCGGTTTCTCTTTCAACAAAATCACTGGGCTCCTATCAATTACGCGTCCGCTGGTTTGTCTTCGACCGCATCACCTTCTTCAGAAGTTTCTGCAACTTCTTCAGGGGCTGGATCATCTGCAAACCAGTGCGCCCTCGCCGCCATGATCATTTCGTTGGCTTCGTCCATGGTCATGGAACCCGCAGGAGCAAATTCCAATAACTCATCGCCGGCCAAATCGGCCACATCATCACGCGTTTTGATGCCGTTCTCGCCAAGTGCCACCATCAACGAAGGTGTCATACCCTCGATCTCGGCAACATCGTCTTCGACACCCATCTCGCGGCGTTTGGCGTTTTGCTCGTCTTCGAGATTGGCCAAGTAAGCCCGGGCACGAGCCTGCAATTCTTCGGCAACGTCTTCATCAAAGCCTTCGATGTCGGTCAGATCGTCAAGCGGGACAAAACCGACTTCTTCAACAGAGCTAAAGCCTTCGGTAACCAATAGATGGGCAATAACGTCATCAACATCCAACGCCTCGACGAACATTTTCGAACGATCTTGGAATTCCTTCTGACGACGCTCGGACTCTTCGGCCTCGGTCAGAATGTCGATGTCCCAACCCGAAAGCTGAGATGCCAGGCGCACATTTTGACCACGACGGCCAATCGCCAAGCTCAGTTGCTCGTCAGGAACCACGACTTCAATTTTGTTGTTGTCTTCGTCCAGAACCACTTTGGCGACCTCGGCCGGGGCCAACGCGTTCACGATGAATGACGCAGAGTCAGGCGACCACTGAATGATGTCGATCTTCTCGCCTTGTAGCTCACCAACAACGGCCTGCACACGCGATCCACGCATACCGATACACGGACCCACGGGGTCGATACTGCTGTCATGGGACAACACGGCGATCTTGGCGCGCGAACCTGGGTCGCGGGCGACAGATTTGATTTCAATAATGCCGTCGTAAATTTCGGGCACTTCTTGTTTGAACAAGTTGGCCATGAAATCAGGGTGCGTCCGCGACAAGAAAATTTGCGGACCACGTGGTTCACGACGAACGTCAACGATGTACGCACGGATGCGATCACCGTTGTTGAAATGCTCGCGCGGAATCGCCTCATCACGGCGCAGGATGGCTTCGGCGCGACCAAGGTCAACAACCGCATTCCCGTATTCCATCCGCTTGACCAAGCCATTGACGATTTCGCCGGCCTTGTCTTTGTATTCTTCGTATTGACGCTCGCGCTCGGCTTCGCGGACACGCTGCACGATCACCTGCTTGGCGGTCTGCGCGGCAATCCGACCGAAGTCGATTGGGGGCAACACATCAACGATAAACTCGCCAATTTCCGCGTCGGCTTTACGTGACTTGGCATCGGCCAAATACATCTGTGCGACTTCATTTTCACGTTCGGACCCGTCTTCGACGACTTCGATGTAACGGGCCAACATGATTTCGCCGGACTTGCGATCGATGTGTGCGCGAATGTCATGTTCATGACCGTATTTGGATCGACCCGCTTTTTGGATCGCCATTTCCATCGCTTCTAAAACCTCGTCGCGGTCGATGCCTTTATCGCGCGCAACTGTGTCTGCAACCGTCAAAAGTTCCGGGCGGGCGTGTACGTCGCCGGCCTCCATGATCATTTCACTCATGATGCCTTCTCTTTTCCTAACTGAGCGATCATCTCATCGGTAACGATGAGCTTTGCTTTTGCTATACCGCTGAACGGGACGGAAATTGTCTCGCCGTGGGTATCAACCTGAATGTTCTCGTCTTCGGTCCCAACAAGCCTGCCAGAGAATTTCCGGCGCCCATCGACGACCTGCAATAATTCAATTTTCGCCTCGAACCCTTTGAAACGATCAAAATCTTTTAAACGCACCAACGGGCGATCTATGCCCGGCGAGCTCACTTCAAGGGTATACGCATCAGCGATAGGATCTTCGACATCCATCACCGCAGAAACAGCTCGCGAGATTTTGGCGCAGGCCTCAACCGTCATATCAGTGCCATCAAGTGGCTCTGCCATGATTTGAACCTTCATAGTCTGCCCACCCGAGACCTGCACACGGACAATTTCAAAACCCATGTCGTTGATCGTCGGTTCGATCAAATCCTGTATACGTGCAGCTGTATCTTGTGCCGCCAATTTACCCTCTCGTTACCAAAACAAAATCAAGCCGTTGTTGGGGTGGATGATCTCGAAATGGCAAAAAAAATGGTGGGCCACCGGCCCACCCATCAATCACTTCTATAGATTAACGAGCGCCCTCTTAAGAGGACGGCAGAGATATACTGGTATTGGTGAAAAAGCGCAAGGGGATTGTACCTAAACGATCTTTCATAACCTCGCCTATGTCCTGGGGTTCCGTCGGAAGGTCAAATAGGCCGGAAGGTCCCCTTTTCGTTTACCTTTGGCTTCGTATCTGGTCTCGACCCAACCCTCTGGGGGATCACGCCAATCCTGAGGGCGGCGCGCCGTCCAGGTCCAGTCAGGATGCGGCAATACTTGCGCCAGGGTCCACGCTACATATCCCTTGTGATCCGATGCAAAGATGAATTCCGCCCCATCCTTGGCGAGACGCGCAAATGTATCCAAGGTTTCACGCTGAACAAACCGTCGTCGATGGTGTCGTGTTTTGGGCCAAGGGTCTGGAAACAAAAGATAAATGCGAGAGATCGAGGCATCCGGAAGCCGGTCCAACAACAACCGGGCATCATCATCAAACAATCGGACGTTGCTGACATCATGATCATCAAGATCAGCCAACAAGGCCGACACCCCGTTGATAAACGGCTCACAGCCGATGAAATTAATGCCTGGATTTTTCACGGCATCACCCAGCAAGTGCTCTCCGGCACCAAAGCCGATTTCCAGGCGAATATCTGCATCCGCTCTATCAAAAGCGGTGCTTAGATCTATGGGGTCGGAATTGTCAGGGTCAGCAATCCGCAATCTCGGCAGCAAGTCATCAACCAACTGCTGACGGCGCGGGCGGAGCTTATGCGTTTTGCGACGACCATACCAATGAGGTTTGCCGTCAGGGCGGATCGGCGTGTCGCTATTCACCCCGATCCCCCCTTCTGAACTTAGTTGGCGCCGAAAGCGGCTTTCAACTGATCAACGATATCGGTGCGTTCCCAAGAGAACCCGCCATCGTCTTCAGGTGCGCGACCAAAATGACCATAAGCCGACGTACGAGCATAGATAGGACGGCTGAGGCCCAGATGCTCACGAATACCGCGTGGCGACAGATCAACAATCTGCTGCAACTTTTCGGCAATTTCATCTTCATGGACTTTGCCCGTGCCATAGGTATCGATGTACACCGATAATGGCTTGGAGACGCCAATCGCATAGGCCAACTGAATGGTGCAGCGATCTGCCAAGCCAGCAGCCACGATGTTTTTCGCACAGTAGCGACCGGCATAAGCAGCCGAGCGGTCAACTTTGGTCGGGTCTTTGCCAGAAAACGCGCCACCACCATGAGGTGCAGCACCACCGTATGTATCAACGATGATCTTACGGCCGGTCAGACCAGCATCGCCATCCGGACCACCAATCACGAACAAACCCGTCGGGTTCACGTAGAACTCTTCCTCTGGGCACATCCAACCATCTGGCAAAACATCTTCAACGATGGGCCGAACGAGTTCGCGGACATCGTCTTGTGTTAAGCCTTCATCGTGTTGCGAGGATACAACAACCGAGGTTGCACGAACGGGCTTGCCGTTTTCGTACTGCAACGTGACTTGGCTCTTGTTGTCGGGGCCGATACCTGGCAACGCGCCAGATTTACGCTTGTCCGCCATCACTTCGAGAATCTTGTGCGACAGATGGATCGGTGCCGGCATTAAGGCATCGGTTTCCGTGCAGGCGTACCCAAACATAATCCCTTGGTCGCCAGCACCTTCGTCTTTGTTGCCCGACGCATCAACGCCCTGCGCAATGTGCGCTGACTGCGGGTGCAAATGAACTTGAACTTCGGAATTCTGCCAGTGGAAGTTATCCTGATCGTAACCGATGTCCTTAATCGCGGCGCGGGCCAGTTCCTCGACACGCTCTGGCGACACTTCGCCTGCGCAGCGTGTCTCTCCCGCCAGAACCACAAGGTTTGTCGTCACCAACGTTTCGCAGGCAACGCGCGATCCGGGGTCCACGGCAAGATATGCATCGACGATTTCATCGGAGACACGGTCACAGATTTTATCAGGATGTCCTTCGGACACGGATTCACTGGTGAATAGGTAATTTGAACGGCTCAAGTCGGTCCCTCCTAGACTTGCGTTACACAATCTTGGACCCAGGGCAGAACACTCGAACTGAATAAGAGCTGATCGCCCACTTAGCACCTTATTTTACGTGGCGGCAAGCGGTCCAAATCCATCCACGACTTCTTAGTGTCGCCCTTTTGACAATTTCAGAACCTTGCGTCAAGAAAATCCAATCAAAGTGCGGTCGATACTTAGATTTGGCCCGTATTCCGACGCACCAAAGGTAACGCAAAGACTCCGATAACAATAAGGAAGCTAAGAATAAGCGCAGGGAGCTGGCCAACATGGGAAAACACCGTCGGCGGTAATGCTTCGGGCAAAGGCGCGTCAATGATCCCCGTCTCTTCAAGTTCGAGTTTGTTGCGCACGCGACCATATGGATCAATCACGGCAGATATCCCGGTGTTTGCCACCCGGACCACGGGCAAGCCTTCTTCGATGGCGCGCAAGCGCGCCTGCACCAAGTGCTGGCGCGGACCTGTCGAAGGGCCAAACCATGCATCGTTGGTAATATTTAAAATCCATTCCGGGCGGTTGTCAGGGTCAATAACATTCCCGGAGAAAATTACCTCGTAACAGATGATGGCTGCGAACGGCGGCAGCCCATCCAGGTTAAGAATCGCGGGTCCGGCCCCCGGCGTAAAATCGCCACGTCCCGCGGTCAGTTTTTCGAATGGTATCCAGGCACGCAGCGGCACATATTCGCCAAAGGGCACCAAATGAAACTTATCAAACGTGGCTTCGATATCGCCATTGTCATTAATGGCCATCAAGCTGTTGAAAACTTGACCGGCTGAATCACGCCGGGGCGCGCCAAAAATCATGTGCCCACTCGCAGGCACGCCTGCAGCCAACGGCGCAGGCGCGCCGCCATCATCGGTGATTAAATATGGCACGTTGGTTTCCGCCCAAATCACATGGGTGGGCGATCCGGCGGGTCCATCGCCGCGCTTACTCAACGCCAACTGTTTTAATAGATGACCCTGGCGAAGGTCGGGCTTCCATTTCAGGTGTTGCGGAATGGATGGCTGCACAAGACGCAGCAAGACCCCATCATGAGTGGCCGTATCTGAGTTGGATAAACGCATCCAACCCGTCCCCCAAAGAATGGGCAACGAGGTCGTCAAGACGATCACGGCGACCCAAGAGCGTCGGCGGTCTTTGATGTCGCCTAAGACCAAAATCGCAGGGGCGACACATGCGGCGATGGTCACAAACCCCAACCCCAAGGCACTCATCCAAGAAATCGACTGCAAAATATCTTCAGAGATTCCCCAAATTGACGCCACCGGATTCCAGGGGAAGCCTGTCAGAACAATGCTCCGTATCCATTCGGCCACCGTCCAAGTCGCAGCAAAAATGACCGGCAAGGACACCACAGGCAAAGATACACGTCGGACCAACCAAGACATGAACCCACCTACAACCGCTGGGTATATCGCCATGCCAACGGATATCCCGATGACCGCGAACGGCATCAAAAACGCATGCTGCGCCGCGTCGACCAGAAATGCATATCCGATCCAATAGAGACCGAGCGCAAACCACCCAAGGCCAAAGACCCAACCTTCGAAAGCCGCGCGCTTCCAACCAGAGGCGCTAACAATCAAATACAGTAACCCGGAGAACCCAACCCAAAGCCCCGGTAAAAAATAGAATGTTGGCAACGCCGTCGCTGCCAAGACACCGCACACCAACGCGGCCCCCAGACGAAGCCAGCGTCTGTCAGGCGTCATCGCGACCCCACCCTCGGGCAGCTCAGCCGCTGGCATTAGTCCTCAGCCGGTTGTTGCGATGTGGTTCCGCCAACTGGCCTGCGAACACGAATGCTATGAATACGTCGGGGGTCTGCGTCGAGAATTTCAAATTCGATATTATCGTTGTACGCGATGATTTCACCGCGGATGGGCACGCGACCGACCAAGGCAAATACCAGGCCGCCCAAGGTATCGAGTTGCTCGCGCTCATCCTCGTTAACAAATACACCAAAGCGATCTTCTAAGGTCTCAATCTCAACCCGGGCGTCGGCAACCCATGACCCATCGCGATATTTCTCTAGCTTTGGCTCGTCACTACGGTCGTGTTCGTCTTCGATCTCGCCAACGATTTCTTCGACCAGATCTTCAATCGTCACCAAACCATCAACGCCGCCAAACTCGTCAACAACCAGCGCCATGTGACATCGTTTGACCCGCATTTCCAATAGCAGCTCCAGCACCCTCATAGATGGGGCGACAAACAGCAATTTCCGTTGGATATCTGAGATTTTGAATGTGTCGTCTTTTCCGCGCCAACGCACCACATCCTTGATATGTACCATGCCCTGGGCATCATCTAATGAGTCGGTATATACGGGCAGGCGCGAATGACCTTCTTCGGTCGCTTTTTCAATTACTTCTTGAAGCGACGCCGTACATGGGATCGAAACAATATCCGCGCGGGGCACCATCACATCGTAAATCGTCACCGTCCTCAGTGATAAAATATTGGCGAGCAGCAACCGCTCGTCTGAATCGAGGGGTACCTCGCCCTCGTCTCGCTCTTCGATCAGTTCTTCCAACGTATCGCGGGCAGACCCGTTGCCACCGGCAAGTTTGTTCAATCCACGCAGTACGCTTTTGAAGAAGGTCGAACGACCATTCGTTTCTGAGGAACTATCCGAGGTATTTTCAATGTTGGTTTCAGTCGCGCCATCAACAGGAACAATTTCTTGGCCCGTCGACGAGGATCCATTGTTTGACTGGTTCATTTCTAGACTCGGTTAACCCCTCATCAATCCATCATCGATTTCATATGGGTTTGCAATTCCCATGCGCGCCAGGATGGCGATCTCTTTCGCTTCCATCTCAGCAGCGTCTTCGTCAGTTTCATGATCAAATCCGATCAGATGCAACATACCATGGACTAAGAGATGGGTGAAATGATGTCGCATCTCAACGCCTAAGTCGTCCGCTTCCCGATTTAGCGTATCAAATGATAAGACAATATCCCCTAGTGGCATCGGCTCACCGTCGGGCAATCGGTCATCATCTGTCAATTCCGTCGGAAAAGATAAGACATTCGTCGGACCGTCTTTTCCACGATATTGATGATTTAACTCCTGCAACAAATCGTCATCTGCCAATACCACAGACACTTCGAAACCATTGTTCGTTTCGGAAATGCTGGGCCAAGCCGATTGCAACACATCGACGCAAAGCTGATCGGGCCGGTCTGATATCGACTTCCAACCATCAACCCGCGTATCTACATCAATTGACAAAGAGCCCATTAAATTCGCAACCGACTCAGGGACGGGGTCAGGTGTCATCACCATCCTTGTCCGCATCTTCTTCTTGGTACTCGGCACCAGCACCACGACGATTTTCAAGGTGACGGTAGGCGTGAACGATTTTACTGACCAATGGATGACGCACGACGTCCGCATCTTTGAAACGGATAAAACGGATGCCAGATACGGAACCTAACGCTTCGCGTGCGTCGCGAAGGCCAGAACGCGTGCCCCGCGGCAAATCAACTTGGCTTAAGTCGCCCGTGATCACCATCCGCGAATTCTCGCCCAAACGGGTCAGGAACATTTTCATCTGCACGGCGGTTGTGTTTTGCGCCTCATCCAAAATAACAAATGCGTTTGCTAATGTGCGGCCCCGCATAAACGCCAAGGGGGCCACTTCTATTTCGCCACTTTCCAGACGTTTGACCACCTGCTCGCCCGGCATCATGTCATGCAGGGCATCATATAACGGACGCAAGTACGGATCGACTTTTTCGCGCATATCACCTGGCAAAAAGCCCAGCTGCTCGCCCGCTTCAACAGCTGGACGCGAGAGAATAATGCGTTCGACGTCACCACGAACCAGTCGTTCCACCGCCTTGGCCACCGCCAGATAGGTTTTTCCGGTCCCGGCGGGCCCTTCGCCAAAAACCAGTTCGGATTCGTCAATCGCGCGCAAGTAATCGGCTTGTGTGGGTGTGCGCGCGGTGACCATACGGTCGCGAATATTGACGCCCGTGTTGCTTTTTCGCGCCATCCGTTCGGGCGGCTCTTCGGAAAATCGAAGCATGGCATCAACTTCGGGTTGGGCAATTTCCTGCCCACGTTCCAATCTTTCGTACAACGCTTCGAGGACACTAATGGCGCGGGCTACATTTTCCGCGTCACCCGCAAACGTCACTTCATTGCCACGTGCGTGAATGACAATCCCAAGTGTGTTTTCGATCATCGCCAAATGACTGTGGTGCGACCCAAATAAGGCCAGCGCCAGTGCATTCTTTTGAAAGGTTTTCTTTTTAGTCGTCGCGTTGGATTGGCGTTGATGGGCAACGCTTTTGGCAGAACGGCTCAAGCAACGGCTCCTTGAATATCACGATCACCAGATGTGGAAGGACTTGTCAGCGGCACACTCGAAAGGCTGTTCGGTTTCGCTTTGTCGATCATAACATCAACAATCTCTCCCAAAAGGGTATTTGGCAACTCACAATGTACGGCTTGCATAAATGGGCTGCGGCCAACCAACTGACCATCACGCGCGCCTGGGCGGTCAAACAAGACAGGCAGCGTCTTGCCAACGCATGAATCATTAAACGCCAATTGCTGTCGGTTTAGTTCTGCCTGCAATTCCTGGAGCCGTTCGGACTTGGCCGCTTCTGGCACCTGATAATCCATATCCGCAGCTGGCGTGCCCGGACGCGGGCTGTATTTGAAGGAATAGGCTTGTACGAAGCCAATATCGCGGACCAGTGCCATGGTCTGTTCGAAATCGGCATCCGTCTCGCCGGGAAAGCCGACGATGAAGTCAGACGAGAGCGCCAAATCAGGACGAGCATCACGCAAGCGCTGCACCACATCCGCGTAGTCGCCTGATGTATGGCGACGATTCATCGCCTTTAAAATTTTATCCGAACCCGCCTGCACCGGTAGATGCAGGAATGGCATCAATTCGGGCACATCGCGATGCGCCGAAATCAAATCATCATCAACTTCGGCGGGATATGATGTGGTGTAGCGAATGCGGTCCAACCCATCGATATCAGCCAGTTCCCGGATTAAGCGCCCTAACGTCCACTCGCCACCATCGGGGGTTTCGCCATGATACGCGTTGACGTTTTGCCCGAGCAGCGTGATTTCCCGAGCACCCTTGCCAACCAAAAGGCGGGCTTCGCGCAAAACAGGATCGGCCGGTCTGGAAAATTCAGCCCCCCGCGTATACGGCACCACACAGAATGTGCAGAACTTGTCGCAGCCTTCTTGCACCGTCAGGAACGCGGACGCGCCCTCAACTTTTCCTGCATCCGGCAGTTGATCAAATTTATCATCGGCCGGGAATTCCGTATCAACGACGGAACGACCCTCTGACTCGTGGGTGCGCAACATCAACGGAAGCCGATGATACGTCTGTGGACCGAACACCATATCGACATAAGGTGCGCGGCGCAGAATTTCCTCGCCTTCGGCCTGCGCGACGCAACCGCCCACCGCAATAACCATAGGGCTGTCTGAATTTTTGCGTCGCTCTTTCTCTTGGCGCAGGCGGCCTAATTCGGAATAGACCTTCTCGGCTGCTTTCTCGCGGATGTGACAGGTATTCAAGATCACCAAATCTGCCGATGCCATGTCGTCGCCCGACTGATACCCGAGTGGCGCCAACACGTCACCCATGCGTGACGCGTCATACACGTTCATCTGGCAGCCATAAGACTTAATGTGAACGGTCTTTTGTTTTTCTGTATTAGGCGTTTCAGATTGTGCGGTCATGTGTGCCGATCAGGGTTCATTCAAAATGTCTGAATTAACGGCGCGGAACATGATGAGCATCGCAGGGCCTGTCAAGGATTTGGCCAAAAAACAAGTACTCGCGCACAGCAAAGATCACGTGTCTTCATCATCGATGGGGACGGCATACAGCTCCAATCTATGATCAACCAGCTTCAAACCATGCTCGGCGACGATCTTTTCCTGAAGCGCTTCGATTTCTTCGTTGTGGAATTCGATCACTTTACCGGATTTCAAATTAATGATGTGGTCGTGATGGTCATCGCTGGCTTCTTCGTAGCGGGACCGCCCGTCGCCAAAATCATGACGTTCGACAATGCCCGCATCTTCGAACAGCTTCATCGTGCGATAAACGGTCGCGATGGAAATGTTGGAATCTTTGTCCGCTGCGCGGCGGTAAACTTCTTCGACGTCGGGATGATCATCTGCAACCGAGAGCACGCGCGCAATAATACGCCGTTGATCGGTCATTTTCATTCCGTGTTCTACACACAGCTGCTCTAGGCGTGTTTCAGGCATAAATCCCCGTGGATATTTTTATTATTCTACTCGCTGCATCGAACCCTGTGAAGGCCGATGAAACCACTATTTATCGATGGTTATTTACGGCGAGGCTTGGCGCCTGCTTTACGGCCCAATCCGATCTTTTTAGCCAATGAGCTGCGCCGTTTCGCATAATTGGGCGCCACCATCGGATAATCCGCTGGCAAGCCCCATCGCTCGCGATACTGTTCTGGCGTCATGCCATACGCGGTATTTAGGTGCCGCTTCAACATTTTGAGCTTTTTGCCGTCTTCCAAGCACACAATATGATCGGGCGTGATCGATTTTTTGACTGGCACTGCAGGCGTTGGTGCTTCTGCCGGCACCCCAGACTCGCCAAGTTCAGACAATGTACCAAAGACATCTTTGATCACTTCGCTCAGTTCAGCAGGTGCTACCTTGTTGTTAGATGCGTGGGCAGAGACTATTTCTGCTGTGAGCTCTAAAAGGGCCGTTTGGCTTGGCTGATCAGACATGATTTAAAATACTCCAAAGCGAAAAGGAATAAACCGACAAAAGTAAGCGGTATCTATATTGATTAACTATAATTGGTGCAAGTAACGCGATGACTAAAAACAGTAGTAAGATAAATGACATCACATCTGATCATCACATCGATATTACCAATTTGATTTGCCCGATGACGTTTGTGCGCACCAAGCTGATGATTGAGAAAATCGATGTGGGAGAGGTTCTCGAAGTCCGCCTGAAAGGTAAAGAGCCACTAGAAAATGTGCCCCGGTCGGCCAGACAACACGGTCACGAGGTTTTATCGATCAACCCCGAGGATGGGTCAGACGACGTGCACATTGTCCTGATCAAAAAACAGTAACTGCCCCCATCAACTCTTTTTCGGCATCGTGACATCAGGCGGACGCAGATAAAGCGGCGACGCCGGGGCGTCATCTGGTCCATCAATAAAAGCCTGCGCACAAGTCGCCAACACTGAAGCATCTGGAATTACAACATTCGATATGGCGCGCATGGCAGGACCTTTGGGCCCCAACTCCTGATGCAGTCTGGGCGATGCGTCACCGGCAATGAACAGCGGGCGATCTGTGGGCATGGCGGCCCGAATGTCGTCTGCCGTCATCGCGCTCGGCAACACCACATAACTACCGTCCTTGCCAATCGCCTGAATATAAAAATCATCGCGCTTGGTCTCTATCGCAATCACAATCACCCCGTCATCAGGGATGGGGATATCGGCACTTCGCAACGCTTGAAACGCTAGGACATCAAACGTGGAAATCCCCAGACACGGTTTGTCTATGGTCAATGCCAGGCTTCGGGCTGCGGCCAAGCCAATCCGCAATCCGGTGAATGCGCCGGGCCCACGCGTTACGGCAACGGCATCCAAATCAGAATATTCATGCCCTATCATCACGCGATCAATCATCGGGGCCAAAGCCTCGGATTGGCCGCGTTTCATTTCTTCGCAGGCATGGGTGACAGTGATACCGTCCGCCACCAGCGCGACGGAACACGCGCTCATCGAAGTATCAATGCCAAGGATCAAAGGCATCAGCCGTTATCCAATCAGTAGAAAATATGCTTATAGGCCACGACGTAAACCGCGACCACCGTGATGGCAAGGAGCACCACCGGGATATCCCATTTCCAAGCGATCACGTGACTCGGCGTTTGGACCACCCGCGACATGAATAGTGTCGTCGCCGAAAACGGCGAGATCATAGTTGACGCGCCCCAAACACCCAACAAAGCCATCGCCAGGATTTCTGGCGGCATCCCGATCACTTCAGGAGGCATGACCTCGCCGACCAATATTGCGACGATCACAGGATGGAATCCGGCAGCGCTCGCGAAGGTCATGCCGAATATCAATCCGACAATCACCACATCGCCACTCAGGCCATATGTCTGCAATGTCGCACTGATCTGTTCGGGCGGCAGGACCGACGATACGCCAATGCCCAACACGGATGCCGCAGAAAACGCGATCGCTTCGTTGCGAAGGTCCGGCAGGCTTTTGAAAATTCGTCCGATCAACGGTTTCGCGCCACTCCGCCAACGTTCACCCCAAGACTGCTGCATGGCTATCCACAAAATGGCAAATGGGGGACCAACAACACCCAACGCAATTGGAATGGGTAACTTGGCCAACTCATGCAGTCCCAGGACAAGCACGCTTAGGGCGATCAGCAGTAACGTCGTGCGAACAGCCGAAGAGGAATGCATGACCGGCTTTTCACGCGGCGCCGCAACCGTTGGCGTCTGACGCAGGAATGCCCTGTCATAGCCCCAGCCGACAAACAACAGGATGAAAGACAGCAGTAATCCCTGGGGTGCGATATCCGCCCAACTGACACCCGGAATTGCGGTCAAGATGACGGCGACACTGACGTAAAAAGGCCCCCACGTTGACGCCACGGTAAAGCCCATCATCAAAGCGATCGAAAGCCGTTTGCGCATCAATTTATCTTTTTGCTCTCCCGCCATAATCGAGAGCAAGCTCATCGCCGCGAGATTCAGAACCGAGCCCAAGAAGTGTGCACTCAGCCAAAGTATCGGATAGCGACGCCCCGCGGGTTGTCGCACAACCCAGTCCCGCAATTCTCGCAAAGACCCGCTGGTGACGGCAGGTTCGCGCAGCCACGTCACGGCATAGAACATCACCAGGAATATTTGCGCGCGATCCAGCCCTGTCAGGACACCGCCGATCAAATCACCGCCGTACCAAGCCGCAATCCCGCCGATCAAAAACATCGCCCCGCCCATGTTTCGTTGCAATCCGGGCGCCCGCCAGAATTCCAGCAACAAGAACATAGCCGTCAGTGTGATACCGATTTCACGGCCATAAGGCATCTGCCACAGTCGCGTGGCGATCACGACAATGACCAGAATGGTATAAATGGTTGCGGAGAGATGGTGTCTCAGGACGGACCGCTCCGTTTAGATGATACGTGTTATTCCAGCCATATCATCTCATCAAGCGATGCGACAGTGCATTACGCGATGCGACAGGCTTCATCGAATTCAAAGCGTGGCGAGCGTGGGAATAAATCGTCCTGTGTGCCGTATCCGATATTGCACAGGAAATTCGATTTCACTTTAGTCCCCGCGAAAAACGTCTCGTCAACCTTGGCATTGTCAAACCCTGACATCGGGCCGCAATCCAAACCCAAAGACCGCGCTGCCATCATCAAATACGCACCTTGCAATGTACCATTGCGAAATGCCGTTTCTGCAATCAGTTCATCATTGCCCACGAACCATGCGCGGGCATCAGTATGCGGGAACAGTTGCGGCAACTTTTCATAGAATTCCATGTCGTGGCCGATGATTGCGGTGACGGGGGCCGCCATGGTTTTGTCAACATTGCCATCCATCAGCAATGGTTTGAGTTGCTCTTTCGCCGCCTGAGACTTCACAAAAACAATTCGGGCGGGCGCGCAGTTGGCGCTGGTCGGCGCCATCCGCACAAGTTTCCAGATTTCATGTAGCATGGCATCTTCAACCGGGGTATTGGCCCAACCATTGTGTGTGCGGGCATTCAAAAAAAGTGTATTAAGTGCAACCTGATCTAGCGCTTTATTCTGGGCTTTGGACAAAATTTCCTCCTGAGGCGTGATGATCGTCATAGCAAAGCGCCATGCCGAGTGATTATCACCACACTTGATGATTGATGCCGTTCACGGCAAGATTCAAAAAATGCCGATCAAAAGGCTGACAAAAAGGACGTACTGGGGTGAAGATAGTTAAAGCATGTGGCATGGCGCTCACGGTTGCACTTGGCCTAATCCATCATGGTGTCGCCGCGCAGGAACCGCCGACCAAGGCGAGCGTGATCATGTATCACAGGTTTGGGGAGCAGGATTTTCCCTCGACCAATGTGACCATGGAACAATTCAGCGCGCACGTCGCAGAGTTGAAATCGGGTGGCTACAATGTTGCCCCATTGCCCAATATTATTGCTGCCCTCAAAAGCGGAACTGCACTCCCACCCAAGACTGTTGGGCTGAGTGTCGATGATGCATACGAATCCGTGTACACAAAAGCCTGGCCGATGCTCAAAGAGGCCGGATTTCCGTTCACGCTGTTCGTTGCCACCGAAGCCGTCGATAAGCGGTTGGGGCGCTACATGTCCTGGGATCAGATCCGTGATCTAAAATCACAAGGCGTGACCATCGGTAGCCAAACCAAAACCCATCCACACATGCCTAAATTAAGCGATGCCCAAGTTCGCGCCGAGTTAGAAGAATCAAACGCGCGGTTCAAAATTGAGCTGGGCGAGGTGCCAGACCTGATCGCATACCCCTATGGCGAAGCCAGTCTGGCTGTTATGAACACGTCCAAGGAAATGGGCTTCGTCGCTGGCTTTGGACAACATTCGGGAGCCATCGGCAACACAAGCCCGATGTATTATCTACCCCGTTTCGCCATGAACGAGGCCTTTGGATCGTTAGAGCGATTTAAATTGGTGGCCAACGTCGTCCCTATCGGCACAGCCGATATCACACCCGTTGATCCTGTGATCGGAGCCAAAAACCCGCCCGCCATCGGTTTTACCGTTACATGGCCCACCAAAAATTTGGACCGATTGAACTGCTTTGCATCCCATTCCAAAAACTTGGAAATCACACGCCTTGGCAATCGTCTCGAAGTCCGCACCCCGGACGCGATGCCGCAAGGCCGCACCCGCCTGAACTGCACCATGCCAGCGGGAAATGGAACATGGCATTGGTTCGGTCGACAGTTTTATGTGCCGAATTGATTGGTCAGTGACGGGGTAAGTGTTCAGGCACGTTCGCTGGATACATACTCAGCCGCCCGTTCCCACATCGCGTCGAGTTTCTTGTTTTCGGACGTTTGAGCAGCTCGGCGAGCGCAATCGATATCACCAACGTTTTGATGGAGTGTGTGTGTCACAGATTTGTCGATCTTTCCACGATCCGCAAAGTCATCGATGATTTTTAGCGCCTCATCCATTTCCATTCCTTTGCGGTAAGGGCGATCCTCTGTAAGCGCCGTAAAGATATCGGCAATAGTCATGATGCGTTCAGGGATTCCAAGGTCTTGTTCACTTAGCCCGTGCGGATATCCACGACCATCAAGGAATTCGTGGTGATGAGAAGCCCAGCTGCCAATTTCGTCAAGACCACGGACGTTGGCGATAATCTTTTCCGTATAGAAGGAATGCCCGTTCATGATGGCACGTTCCTCCTCGCTTAACTTGCCTTCCTTTTCTAGGATTTCCGAAGGCACAGACAGTTTGCCGATGTCGTGCAAATATCCGGCAATTTTTAATTTTCTGCAGACCTGATCAGAGAGACCATAGGCCATGCCCAGATTTTCTGCGACCACAGCCACACCCGAAGAATGGCTGGCCGTGAAGCGACTGCGGGAATCGATAATGAATGCAAACACGCTTGAGAGATTCTCGAGCTCTGACAGGCTCAAATAAACATCCTGGAAGGACGATAGATCACGTAGCGATTTTCCCAAAAAGGCGGGATCCATCCCAAGCCAAAAATTGGCATTTTTGGACATATCGCAGAATGCATCAGCCAGTTCAGAAGAGAATAACTTCCCGGACTTGGAGTGAATTTTATCGCGTATGCCAGAGGATTGCAGAAGGATAAGGGGCGCCTTTCGGTCAATTAGGACCGCAACACGATCGGCTAGTTGAATAATATGACTGATTAAACTGACTTCCCGGCCGCGATGCTCCTGTCCCGCACCATGATCCCATATGACATGATGATCACCGACGTGAGCGGCCAAATCGGCCAACGGATCAACGCTCTTCAAGATTGCTTCGCCGACAAGCGCGTGCTCGGTCGATGCCTCCCCATCAAATTCAAGGATTTGTATACGTTCATGCAAGGATGTGGCGCCAATATCGTGGATCAGCGCAGATGCAAAAACGCGTCGATAGTCGTCGCCAACAAGGCCCAAATGTCTCGCTAGTTGTGCCGCTATGTAGCAGGTAAGCTTATGGTGATCACCCAATCGCGGATCGACCAAATCAAGGGCGGTCGATAGCGACAAATACATATCGAAGAATGAGAATTTGCTCTCGTCGATTGAGCTGCCCGTGAAAGCAAACACATTTTCTGCGCGCAAAGACACCCTTGTTTGGTCTTGCGCGTATTGATTTGATACGTAGGCCATATCTTGTTGATCCGCCTGGGTCATTGTAATAATCAATTCTATTGATGCGACAATGATATTCACGGATGTCTGCGAACTGAATACGTTGTTGTACTTAACCTTATAGTATTAATACGTCCGCACATCTGGGTTGGCCGCCTTGCCGAGTGTAATGGGCAGCTATCACAGTCCTGATTTGAGCGCCGCGCGCCCAGGCAGATGGTTCGATATGATAGCGACCTGCTAAGTCGTTTATGTTGTCGATTAGGCTTCCTGCTCGCCGTCGATGGAGGCGAGTTGAGCGGCGGCATCCAACTCACGCAAATCATTGGCGTCGATAATCAACCGAATGCTTTTGACGTATTTCTCGCCGCGCTCGGAATACTCGGTCAACGCGCCTGCCAGATGCCAACCATTTAAGTTGATGCCCTGTTTCCGCATGGTGGCCCGTTCCGCACGAAGTAATTTATAGGCACCATGGGTATTCAGATTGCGCATATACCCCGCGACGGAATCTGATAACGAGTCAAACGCTTTGACCTTGTGGGTCATGCCCTCTTTACGATCCTTGGGGATCAGGCCTTCGTCATCAGCAGTGGTCCATTGCCCAAACAACGCATTACCGTTCTGTGCAAACCGAGACGTGCCCCAGCCGCTTTCTTCGGCCGCCTGCGCCATCGCCAACGACACAGGAATTTCATCGACCCGCGCCATCAGCGTATCCCAATCATCCACGTCCGCGTTGTAGCGTTGCGCCAAGCGCGTCAACCAAACCGCCTCTGCTGGGTCGAGGTCTCGGCCTTCACGAAGAACATCAACCAAACGCAATAATTTCTGACGATCGGCAGCGATTTTTTCGTTCTCCATCAAAATCAATGGGAGCGTTGTTTTGAAGAATACCGATTTTTTCAGTTCAACTTGACGAATAGCGTGCAAGTCCTCTGGTAACGCCGCAATCGATACGCGGGGCACGGGCGCATCCCCCTCGCGGACGAGATCTAACTCGTAGCCCATCGCCACAAATCGTTTGTGCAAGGTTGTGGCGCTCTCTTCAGCGGCTTCTTGCAAGCTATCTGAAGAAACGGATGCTAACTCGGTTGGCCGTGGCGCCACATTGGCAACGCCTTTGTTCAGATAAGCAGCATCGGCATGATCTGCATTAAACACGACACGTGGGGCAGCCGTCACTTCGTTGTCGCCCATCAGTGCCGATTGGGCTGGCAAAATGGCAAGCGTGATCAACGCCAGAACGGCTGATCGCTTTATGTTTTTGATCGTCATTTACTACGCGGCACGGGCCTTATTGGGCGCGCGCTTCCCTCTAGTCACACTTTAGGTCCCTAAAAGGTTCTTGCAGATGGCCTGAGTGCCTCGTCGATATGTTTATCTGACGGGCGTCCGCAAAAACGTGGATGCTGACAAGCACATCACTTATCAGCCATCACGCTGGATATGGTGGGTAAGGCCGCATTGCGCAACCGGTATTAGGATAATTCAGGAACCCTAACCCCCGTTGCACAGTTGATCGAGACTACTCGACGGCGCGGACTTCTTGTACTTCCGGCACGTAATGGCGGAGCATATTTTCAATGCCGTGCTTCAACGTAGCGGTTGAGCTTGGGCAACCGGCGCAGGCACCTTGCATGTGCAACGATACAACACCGCCTTCGAAACCTTTGAACACGATGTCGCCGCCGTCTTGCGCCACGGCCGGACGCACACGGGTATCGATCAATTCTTTGATCTGCTTCACCACAGGATCATCTTCACCTGCCGCGTCCCCGGCTTCGTTTGTTGAATCCTCAAGGACAGGGCGACCGGATTGGTAATGCTCCATAATCCCACCCAGGATTTGTGGGCGCATCACATCCCATTCGCGGTCATCAGATTTGGTGACAGTGACAAAATCGGAACCAAGGAAAACGCCAGCAACGCCCTCGATAGCGAACAACCGGGTTGCCAGAGGCGAGCGCGCGGCATCGCTGGAATCAGCAAAGTTTGCCGTACCACTTTCGACCACGGTTTTGCCGGGCAGAAATTTTAACGTCGCCGGGTTTGGTGTGCCTTCAGTTTGAATAAACATGTTCATCTCCAACTTGTTCGTGGCCCTAAGGGCACGTGGTTGACAGAAATATGGCTACTTAGATGTGCAGTTACAAGTCACAGGGGTGTGACGAGATTGTAACTTCAAAAACTGCTAACGGCGTTTTTTCGGCCGCAAGAAACCAATCACATCCTGCACCTCTCGCAAAACCGGCTCGGCCAGGGCGGCAGCTCGCTCCGCCCCGTCTGCCAAAACGCCATCAACTTGGGCTTTATCGGCCAACAAGCGGCGGTATTCATCCTGGATTGGGGCCAGGGACGCCACGGCCACATCAGACAATCGCCCTTTGAGCGCCGAGAACTGCTGACCCGCAAATTCAGCAATCGCGTCGTCCATACTGACGTCTGCCAAGGCGGCATATATTCCCAACAAGTTCCGCGCTTCTGGTCGACCGTCCAGACCCGTAGCACTTTCAGGTAACAGATCGGGATCGGTTTTGGCTTTCTTGATTTTGCGGACGATGGTGTCGGTATCATCCGTCATGTTGATCCGCGACAGATCGGACGGATCTGACTTCGACATTTTGTTGGTGCCGTCTTTCAACGACATAACGCGTGTCGCAGATCCCAGGATCAACGGTTCTGGAACCGGAAAGACTTCTTTTTTGTAGTCGTGATTAAATTTTTGCGCGATGTCGCGGGCCAGCTCCAGGTGCTGTTTTTGATCTTCACCCACCGGCACGTGTGTACCCTTATATAACAGAATGTCGGCAGCCATCAGGTTCGGATAAGCGAACAAGCCGACGGATGCGGCTTCTTGGTCTTTACCCGCTTTTTCTTTGAATTGTGTCATGCGGCCCAACCAACCCAGGCGCGCAACGCAGTTGAAAATCCACGCCAACTCGGCATGGCCTGAAACTTGGGATTGGTTAAAGATAATGTGCTTTTCGGCATCAATCCCCGACGCAATCATCGCAGCGGCCACCTCGCGGGTCGATTTCCTGAGTGCGTCGGGATCCTGCCAGACTGTGATGGCGTGCAGATCAACCACGCAGAACAGGCATTCATATTGATCCTGTAACGCGACCCAATTTCGGATGGCGCCCAAATAGTTACCAAGGTGCAAATTACCGGTAGGTTGAACGCCGGAGAAAATTCGTTCGGTCATGATGGTGCTCGCGTGAGTTAAATCGTGAATACTGTGGCCGGGTTATCGCGCGCGGGCTCTTTGGGGTCAAGGTGGCGAGTCAAGTGGTCGGCGGCGGGCATCTGACGGCAGCTTTGATTTCTGTGATGGAAAATACGCCCAACAATCTGGCACTCAGGAAATAGAGCACCGCACCACCGATGATCAGAACGCTTAACGTACTGATCTCAATCAACATGCCCGCAGCCAAGTATGGCGTTGCCCAAGCGGCACCAAACCACAGCGCACCACCCATGATCACACTGGCAACAACGATGCCCGCCGATCTGACAAGTAAACGCCGATCCATTTGGTAGTGACCCCGCAGCCCCAGGATGACGATGAGGCTGAAAACGTTCAACCACGCCGAAATACTCGAAGCCATGGCGATTCCGACGTGGGCGAATTTTTCCATCAGAACCAGATTCAGGATGATGTTCACGACGATCGAAAATGCCGCGATGATCACAGGGGTTTTAGTGTCCTCGCGCGCAAAGAACCCTGGCGTGAACACCCGGATGCCGACATAGGCGGGCAAGCCCAAGGCATAAGCTGCAAGAGCGGTTGCCGTCGCTTGTGTTGCCGCAGCATCGAATGCACCGCGCTCAAATAACGTCGCCACGATGGGTCCCGGAATTGCGACTAAGGCCACCGCAGCTGGCAGGGTCAAAAGCAACGCGAATTCCGCGCCCCGGTTTTGCGCGTTGTTAGCATCTGCAAGATCACCCTTTTCCAACTGGCGAGAGATCATCGGCAATAGGGCCGTGCCAACCGCGATCCCGACCACGCCGAGCGGCAATTGGGTAATGCGATCAGCGTAATACAGATAAGACACCGCACCGTCAGAAATGGTCGTCGCCAAGATCGTGCCGATTAACAAGTTGATCTGATAAAGCGAAGCACCAAACACCACGGGCAACGTCCGGCGGCCAAGGGTTCGGACCTTTGGTGTCAACCGGGGGCGTCGAAACTTGATCGGAAACCCTGCCCGGTGGCAATGCCAGGTCAGCCACATAAACTGGATGATACCCGCAGCGAACACGCCCCAGACCAGCGCTCGGCCAGTTTCTTCGTCCGACCCACCAAATCCAAGAATGGCGGCAATCAACGTCAGATTCAATAATACGGGCGCAGCCGCTGCTGCAGAGAACTTCCCCAACGCATTCAACACACCGGATTGCAGCGCCACTAAAGAAATGAACAGTAAATAAGGAAACGCGATCCTGGAATATTCGGTGGCCATTGCCATTTTGCCCGGCACTTCGTCAAACCCTGGGGCAAGATACGGCATCAGCCATGGCATCATCAGTTGAACTGTGATCACGAATACCAGCAATATGACGGCGAGGGCAGCGAAGGCATGCTCGGCAAATTCCTGTGCCGGTCCGCGACCTTCACCCTCTAACGAACGGGAAAACAACGGCACGAATGCAGCAGCGAAGGCCCCCTCGGCAAATAAACGCCGAAATAAATTCGGAAAGCGAAAGGCGACGACAAACGCATCAGCGACAGCGCCCGCACCCAGAAAATTTGCGATCAAGATGTCGCGCAGAAACCCGAAGATGCGACTGAGCATCGTCATGGAGCCAATAGCGGAAACGGCGCGTACGAGATTCATGAAGTCGGTATGTCGTCAGATTGCGGCCCAAAGATGGCGAGCATCACATCAGACACGGGTGTCACTCGGCAGCCTCGGGTTTTTCGGCATCTGCGTTTTGTTCGATGGCTCTCAGAATCTTTTGGCGAACTTCTTCGATCTTGGTTTCTTGCTCCATCTTGAGACCAAAGACGTCCTTCACATAAAACACATCGACCACGCGCTCGCCATAGGTTGAAATATGTGCGGAGGATATCTGCAATGCGGCCTGCGTAATCGCATCAGTGATGTCATGCAAAAAGCCCAAGCGGTCACGGCCGTTGACCTCGATCACAGTGTGGGTTCGGCTGGCCTTGTTGTCGATCAAGACGCGTGGCGGCACCGTGAAGACGTTTGTCCGCGACGGCATCGCGTTAGCCCGCGCTTCGCGAAGTTCATACGCCGGAGACGACATGCCAGATAGTGCGCGCTCGATCCGCGAGCGAATGCGATCCATCCGGCTTTCACCTGAAATCGCTTCTGACTGTGCATCTTGGACCCAGAAGATATCGAGGGCCATACTGTTATTCAGTGTCGTGATCTTGGCATCAACGATGCTCACCCCACCAAGGGAAAGCGCGCCAGCAACTTTTGAAAACAGCCCCGGATGATCGGCGGTATAGACCAGAACTTCTGTGGCGTCGTGCTCTTCATCAGTGCGGAATTCGATTAACAGTTCCTGGTTTTCATCGTTGGCCCGCTTGATCAATTCTGCATGCCCAACAAGCGTTTCCGTATCAAAAGAAAGCCAGTAGGAATCACGGGCTAAATCCAAATGATCCGTTACCGCTTTGGCAGTCCAACCCAGGTTGTCGGTGAGTGCACCGGACAAACGTCCCTTTGCTGTCTCGGCACGTTTCGACATCCGTTCTTGCGGCATCTCGCCAGACATCACCTCTGCGGCACGCCAGTAGAGTTCGCGCAACAGACCAGCCTTCCAGGCATTCCAGACATTCGGCCCGACAGCGCGAATGTCGGCGACCGTCAGCACCATCAACAGGCGCAAACGTTCTGGCGACTGCACTTCACCGACAAAGTCGAAAACCGTTTTTGGATCGTCCACATCTCGCTTAAAAGCGGTGTTACTCATCAACAAATGCTTCGATACGAGCCATGAAACGGTCTCGGTTTCCCATTCGTTCAGGCCAAAGCGCGGGCAAAGTTTCAAGGCGACATCGGCACCCAATTCGGAATGATCGCCCCCGCGCCCCTTGGCGATGTCGTGCAGCAAAACAGCGACATACAACACGCGACGAGATTGAATCTCGGAGACGATTTCACAAGACACCGGATGATCATCAGCCAATCGACCCGTTTCGATCCCATTCAGGATGCCAATCGCTCGGATGGTGTGCTCATCCACCGTATAGACGTGATACATGTCGTACTGCATCTGTGCGACAACGCGACCAAAGTCGGGGACGAACTTACCGAACACGCCCGCTTCGTTCATGCGCATTAACGTCACATCGGGCTCTGGACCGGTCAGAATATTGATAAAGATTTCGTTTGCTTCAGGGTCATTCTGAACCTTGCGGGTGATTTTTTTCAGATTTTTTGTGACCTGGCGCAGCGCTTCTGGATGAATATCGAGATCGTGTTTTTGAGCCTGCCAAAATAGATCGAGCAACTTACTCGGTTGTTTTTTAAACAAGTCTTTGTCAGCAACCAAAATCCGATCACCGTCAACTTTAAACCCATCGATTTTGGGGCCGCTGGCGCCAAACAGCGGCATGCGGAACTTGCGGCGTTTCTTTTTGTGTTGCTCTTCGAGGGTCGCGCAAATGATCCGCGTCAAATCACCGACATCTTTTGCAATCAAGAAGTAGTGCTTCATGAACCGCTCAACACCGCTCAGGCCCGCATGATCGGTATAGGCCATACGCTCACCGATTTCAGATTGAATGTTGAAAGTTAGACGCTCTTCGGGACGTCCCGCTAAGTAATGGAGATGGCAACGCGCGGTCCAAAGGAACTCTTGTGCCTTGTTAAAGCGTCGCGCGTCTTCGGCCGTGATGACGTTCTTGAATTTCAATTCGTCAATGGTGGTCGCATCCAACAGGTATTTCGAAATCCACATCAATGTTTGCAGATCACGCAAGCCGCCTTTGCCGTCTTTGATGTTGGGCTCCAACACATATCGTGTATCGCCCAAACGATTATGGCGTGCATCCCGTTCAGCCAGTTTGGCCTCGACAAACGCGGGTCCTGTGCCGTCCAAGACCTGTTTTTTGAAATCAATTTCGAATTGATCGTATTGCGCACCATCACCCGTGATCAGGCGTGATTCCAATAGACTGGTTCGGATGGTGATATCCTCATTGGCCAAGCGGATCGCATCGGCGCTAGAGCGCGTCGCATGCCCAACCTTCAAATCCAAATCCCACAAGGTATAGAGCATATATTCCACGACTTGCTCGGCGCGAGGCGTGACTTTGTAAGGTAGTAAAAACATCAAATCGATATCGGAATGTGGTGCCAACTCGCCCCGTCCATACCCGCCCGTGGCAATCACCGACATCACATCATCTTTGGTCTCAACACCGATAGGATACGCGTGCTCGGTTGCCACGTCGAAAATCAACCTCACCAACTGATCAACCAAGAAGGCCCCGGCAAAAACGGTTTTTGACCCACTTTGTTCACCCGCTTCGAACCGGCGTTGTATCTCGGCGCGGCCATGCGCCATCGCCTTTTTATAGACAGCAAAAACCTCGTTCTGAGAGTCAGAGGTAAATCCAGACCAATTCAGGATTTCTTCGAGCTCGCCCAAGACGGCTTTGCGATCAATGATTTCGCGGGGTTTGGTGACTTTTCTCATGGCCATCTATATAGCGATTTCATTGCCATTCCCCAAGCATGATCACCGGCCAACTGAATAAGGTCATTTGCATGATTTTGATTATAAGGCGTGCATCCCGCTAGCTCATGACTAATCATTTAAAGACAGCCTTTTGAGCTTATACAGAATCTCTAACGCTTCTAATGGGGTTAAGCTATCTGGATTAATCTTGTTCATCTCTTTGCCGATTTCGTTTTCCTGTATAGGCGCAGGGGAATGAGCTTGAACGTGGGCCGCGAAAAGCGGCAAGTCACTTGCTAGGCCGCCCGCATGGTTCTCAGGGCCAGATTCCAGCTTTTTGAGGATTTCTTCGGCTCGTGCCACCACATTTCCCGGCAACCCGGCCAATTGACCGACATGAATCCCATACGACCGGTCTGCCGTGCCCGCCGCGACTTCATGCAAGAAAACAACGTCGCCCTGCCATTCTTTGACCCGCATCGAGAAACATTTAAGGCCCTGTAACCGCTCCGCCAATTCCGTCAGCTCGTGATAATGGGTTGCAAACAAACCTCGACAGGTATTGACCTCGTGAAGATGCTCGACCACTGCCCAGGCAATCGACAACCCATCGAATGTTGCGGTGCCGCGGCCGATTTCATCCAAAATAACCAATGCACGCGGTCCTGCCTGATGCAGAATGGCCGCGGTTTCAACCATTTCCACCATAAAGGTGGAACGCCCACGCGCCAAGTCGTCCGCAGCCCCAACCCGAGAGAACAAGCGGTCCACAGTCCCAATATGCACGCGGCCTGCTGGCACAAACAATCCCGCCTGTGCCAACACTGCGATCACGGCGTTCTGCCGCAAAAATGTACTTTTACCGGCCATGTTCGGCCCAGTCAGCAACCAAAGCGGGGCTGCGGGATCACCGTCCTCACCTGGTTCTAATCGACAGTCATTGGCGACAAAGGGCCCATCGCCCGCCTTGTTCAGTGCTTTTTCGACCACGGGATGGCGCCCAGCTTCAATCACAAAAGCCATGCTGTCATCCACCGTCGGTCGGACGTAGTTTTCTGCAATTGCCAGTTCTGCCATGGCCGACGCCACATCAAGCTGGGCAATCGCATGCGCGGTTTGATCAATTGCCGGGGCAGATTGCAGGACCTGATCCGTGAGGGCCGCGAAGATCTCATGCTCTAACGCCAAGGCCCGGTCCGCAGCGCGCGAGATCTCGGATTCCAGATCACTCAACTCAACCGTCGCGAACCTGACGGCATTGGCCATCGTTTGCCGATGAATGTATGGGCTGTCACCCCCTGTCGGCACGCCGTCGCCCTGCTTGGCCGTGACTTCGATGAAGTATCCCAACACGTTATTGTGACGGACTTTTAGGTTCTGAATACCAGTATCGTCGGCATATTTCTTTTGCAGACCTGCGATCAGCCGTCGGCTTTCATCGCGCAGGCCCCGCAGTTCATCCAGCCTGGGATTATAGCCTGCGGCAACAAAGCCGCCGTCCGCCAACGCAGCGGGCGGCTCTTCGACCAGGGCCTTGTCCAGTTCACGTACCAGTTCATCATGCCCGCCCAGCGCAGCGGCGATCCCAGACATATCCTCGGCCATCAATAACGATGGCACATCAGCAACACGATCCTTAATCGACTGCGCCGCAATCAAGCCGGAACGAATGGCGACAAGATCACGTGGGCCGCCCCGCCCAATACTGACGCGACTGAGCGCGCGTGGGATTTCAGGGACTGACTTCAGCAAATCACGAACGTCATCGCGGGCACGACCATCCACTGCGAACGCATCGATTAAGTCCAACCGCCGGTTAATCGCGGCTGGGTCCGTCAGCGGCGCGGATAATCGCGACGACAGTAACCTGGCACCCATCCCTGTTACCGTCATGTCGATGGCGTCCAGCAATGTACCTTGGCGCCCTCCTGCCATGGCATCGGTGATTTCCAAGTTTCGTCGGGTCGCGGCATCGATTTCCATCACCGCACCTTGCTCGACCCGCTCTAAGGGGCGCAGGCGCGGCAGCTTGCCCTTTTGGGTCAATTCGACGTAATCGATCAGGCCACCCGCGGCGGCCAATTCGGCGCGATTGAATTGACCAAATGCATCTAAAGTCTTGATGCCAAAAATATCTTCGATCCGGCGCCGCCCGTTCTCGCTATCAAATCGTGAACCCGGCAAAGGCGTCAAACGATCATCGACGTCAAACCAAACATGAGACAACGCGCCATCATTCAGCAGACCATCCGCAACGATTAACTCGCCCGGTTGTAGCCGCGACATGATGGCGGCAATTTCAAGTGCGCCCGCAGATTGGGTTTTGAAATCACCTGTCGAGACATCAAGCCATGCGACCGCATAGTCAGTTTGCGCGCGCGCGATGGAGGCTAAGAAATTGTTCCGGCGCGCTTCCAACAAGACATCTTCGGTAATTGTCCCAGGTGTCACGACCCGGACCACATCGCGCTTCACAACCGATTTAGAGCCGCGCTTTTTGGCCTCAGCGGGGTCTTCAACCTGCTCACAAATTGCAACCCGGAATCCTTTTCGGATCAATTTATTCAAGTAGGCTTCGTGGCTGTGAACAGGAACGCCACACATCGGGATATCTTCGCCCAAGTGCTTACCACGTTTTGTCAGCGCGATATCGAGCGCCGCCGCCGCTTGCACAGCATCATCGAAAAACAACTCGTAAAAATCGCCCATTCGATAGAACAAAACCTCGGTCGCATGTTCGGCTTTGAGTTTCAGATATTGGGCCATCATCGGGGTGACGGACTTATCGACCTTTTTATTCTCAACCGGAGACGCAGGGGCGTCCTCGCCATCGCCAGCCTGCGTCACGGAGTCGTCTGATATTTGATCTGCGGGCGATGCGTTGTTCATCTGGGCCTAATTAACTGAAGCGAAGGAGAATCTTAACCATAGATGTATCACATGGATGTTGGCGACGGAAATGGCGGCGCAACACTTAGCATTGAAGTTTTCCACAACGTCGGCAATATGTTGGGTTCGATCATTCTTTTGATAATTATAAATACGTCCAATACGGGCGACCTGGGGAACATTTAAATGGAAAATCAAGCCAAAGAAGCGTTGTATCGTGAAGCCTTGCGGATGCACGCGCGCGGCAAGCCTGGAAAGATTGAAATCCGCGCAACCAAGCCGTTGACCACGCAACGCGATCTGACCTTGGCCTATTCCCCCGGTGTGGCAGCGCCATGCCTGGAAATTTATGAGAATGTCGAAAAGGTCTATGACTACACCGCGCGCGGGAATATGGTCGCCGTGATCTCTAACGGGACAGCCGTTTTGGGCCTGGGTAATATCGGACCGCTGGCCAGCAAACCCGTGATGGAAGGCAAGTGCGTTTTGTTCAAGCGCTTTGCCGATGTCGATGCCGTGAACGTCGAAGTCTTTACCGAAGATGTCGATGAATTCGTCGAAAGCGTGCGCCTGTTTGGCGAGACCTTTGGCGGCATCAACTTGGAGGACATCAAGGCGCCCGAGTGCTTCATGATCGAAGAGCGCCTGCGCGAACTGCTGGACGTGCCTGTTTTTCATGACGACCAGCACGGCACCGCGATCATCACGGCAGCGGGTTTAATCAACGCCATTGAAATTACAGGTCGCTCTTTGGCGGATACAAAAATCGTTATCAACGGGGCGGGTGCTGCATCCATTGCCTGCGCCGACCTGATCAAGGCCATGGGCGGTAATGGTCAGAACATGATCATGTGTGATTCTAAGGGCGTCATCTATCGTGGCCGCAAAGACGGCATGAACCAGTGGAAATCGGCACAGGCTGTTGATACCGATGCCCGCAGCTTGGCCGACGCCATGAAGGGCGCTGATGTGTTCATCGGCCTTTCGGTCAAGGACGCTGTCAGCCAAGACATGGTGGCATCAATGGCCGATCAGCCGATCATCTTTGCGATGGCCAACCCAGATCCGGAGATTTCCCCTGAAGACGTGAAGGCGATTCGTGACGACGCCATCATTGCGACTGGCCGTTCGGATTATCCCAATCAGGTGAACAACGTACTTGGTTTCCCGTATATCTTTCGGGGTGCACTGGATGTGCGCGCGACACGTATTAATGACGAGATGAAGATCGCCGCCGCGCAAGCATTGGCGGAATTGGCACGTGAAGATGTGCCGGATGAAGTTGACGAAGCCTATGCCGGAGATCACCTGCAGTTCGGCCCAGACTACGTGATCCCAACACCTTTTGATCCGCGCCTGATCGTGAACGTCCCCAAAGCCGTCGCACAGGCCGCCATGGACTCAGGCGTCGCCGGACATCCGATCATCGATATGGATGCTTATACCGCACAGTTGTCAGCGCGTTTGGACCCAACGGTGGCACAACTACAAACCGTGATCGAAAAAGTCCGCGCCCGTCCACGCCGAGTTGTCTTTACCGAGGGCGAAGAAGAGAAATCCATCCGTGCAGCGCATGCGTTCCTAAGTGCAGGTTACGGTACGCCTGTTTTGGTCGGCCGCGAAGAGCGCGTGATCGAAACCATGAAATCGCTGGGGTTTGAGAAATTCGATGGGATCGAGATTCAGAACGCACGCTTGAGCTCTCGTAACAGCGAGTACGCCGCATTCCTTTATCAGCGCCTTCAGCGCAAAGGCGCGTTGATGCGCGATTGTCAGCGCATGGTGAACCAAGACCGGAACATCTTTGCGGCCTGTATGGTGGCGATGGGTGACGCCGATGCGATGATGACCGGGTTGACCCGAAACTATCACGCGGCCCTCGAAGATATTTCGGCGGTGATCGACCCCGCCCCTGATGCACGGGTGATGGGCCTGTCGATGGTGTTCAACGAAGGGCGCTCGATCTTTGTTGCCGATACCGCCATTCACGAATCTCCTAACGCCGAAGAACTGGCCGACATCGCGCAACAAGCCGCCGCCGAGGTTCGACGCTTTGGTCATGATCCTCGCGTCGCGTTGATTTCATTCGCGAACTTTGGGCATCCATCCTTGCCACGTTCCGAAATTGTCCGCGAGGCTGTGGAAATTCTGGATCAACGCAATGCCGATTTCGAATACGACGGCGAGATGGCCGTCGATGTGGCCTTGAACAAAGATCTGCTGTCGCTTTATCCGTTCTGCCGATTGTCGGACACGGCGAACGTGCTGATCATGCCCGGCCTGCACACGGCGCAAATCTCAACCAAGTTGATCGCGTCGCTGGGGGGCTCGACCGTGTTGGGTCCGTTGCTCAAAGGTCTCAGCAAGCCTGTTCAGATCGTGCCGATGGACGCCACGGTGTCAGATATGCTGACGTTGGCCGCCCTGACGGCTCACGACGCTGCGGATTAGTATTTCCTGACAATACGCCGGAAGGACCCGCTTCGGCGGGTTTTTCTGTGGACGTGACAGCTATATGTTAAAGTATATGAATGGTCTTTTATATCTATAAAAATAGATAATTATTGATCTTAGCAAATCGGTTTGATATATTATTCTATTTGTATTTTTTTTTTATATAGAATAATAGATTATGAAACTTCCCAAAGACATTGCTGATACCTTACGCTTGGCACGTGCCGATAAAGCGCTGAGTCAGCGCGAACTGGGCGAGCGCACCGGCGTGCCGCAATCTCATATCTCAAAGATTGAGAAGGGCGCGGTGGATCTTCGTGTCTCCAGCTTACGCGCCATTGCCAATGCCCTTGATCTGGAAATTGCATTGGTCCCGCGAATAGCCATGCCTGCGGTCAAAAGCATCGTCGGCACAACTCCAAAGAACGGGACTTCGGCATCTACGAATTTTGAAAAACGCAGAGCCCATCACGCGTATGCTATAGCAGCGGCAATTGAAGAGAACGGATCGCGCCCCGCATATCGCCTGGATGACGACGACGATGCGTGACGGCGTTTCCGTTCTCGACATCCATCTCCATGGCAAACTGATAGGCACCCTGACCAACGTCGGGGGGGATCGATCGATTCTTTCGCTTCATGAGGACTATGTTGAAGATCAAAATCGCGACACGCTCAGCCTCAGCCTGAAAGATGAATTCGGTGAACTCATCACTGACTTCAGGCCTATCCAAAAGAAGATCATGCCGCTGTTTTCGAACATGCTACCAGAGGGGTATCTGCGGAAATACTTGGCCGACAAAGCTGACATCAACCCGGAGCGCGAATTCTTTTTATTGCAAGCATTGGGCTTGGATCTGCCCGGCGCCGTTACGGTAACGACGGCTGAATCATTCGGCACAGTTGATCCGGACGCGCTGAGGGATGTGGAAATTCATGAAGCCAATATGCAAGATCTGCTGAGATTTTCACTCGCGGGTGTGCAATTGAAATTCTCGCCGATTATGGACAACAACCATGGGCTGACCATTCCCGCCAGGGGGCGCGGTGGCGACTGGATCGTCAAATTGCCGTCTCGAGAATTTGAGGGGGTACCTGAAAACGAATTTTCAATGATGACCCTGGCCGCCACGATGGGCATGAATGTGCCTCAGATTTCTTTGGTTGATACTCGGGATATTCAGGGACTGCCGAAAGAACTGGATCATCGCGGGCAAAGAGCATTTGTGATCCGTCGGTTTGATCGTTCTGCCGAGGGCGGGAAATTACATATCGAAGACTTTGCCCAGGTCTTTAATGTGTTCGCTGACAGAAAATACGAAAAGGCCAGCTTGCGAAATATCGCGCAAGTCGTGGCGGCAGAAGGTACCGATGACGATATTGCCGAGCTCATTCGTCGGATCGTCTTCAACACGCTGATCGGCAATGACGACATGCATTTGAAAAACTGGTCGTTGATCTATACGGATCGCCATCATGCCCGATTAGCACCAGCCTATGATTTTTTATCGACCGTCCCTTATACGAAAAGCGATGCCGCTGCGTTGAATGTCAGTCGCTCCAAAAAATTCAGAGACTTCGCCAAAGATGAGATTGCTCATTTGGCATCCGGTGCCGCAATTCCCGAAAAATTTGCGTTGGATATCGCGGTCGAGACCGTCGCATTATTTCACGAACATTGGGCTCGCGAAAAAAAGAACCTGCCGCTAGCGAGCAACGTGCGAGACGCTATCGATCACCACCTAAAGCAGGTTCCCATCGCGAAGTAGGACTTACGTTTTCAAACCCGATCTGGGTCCGCGCCCATATCACGGAGTTCCTCGGCATTGGCATCGGCTTCTTTTGCCGCTTCTTCTTTGGATTTAGCCTCAGCGCGCTCAATGGCTTCACGGATGAGCGTCATCGCTTCTTCGGTTTCACCCCAGCGTTGCACTTTGACCCACTTGTTGTGTTCCAAATCTTTGTAGTGCTCAAAGAAATGCTGAATTTGTTCGATCAGGACCGGGCGAATGTCACGGTACGAACTGACATCCCCATAATACGGGTGTAAATCGTCAACAGGGACACAGAGGATTTTCTCGTCGATACCGCTTTCGTCTTCCATGATCAGCACGCCGATCGGGCGGCACTTAATCACACATCCTGGGATCACCGGTAGCTGTCCCAGTACGGCGGCATCGATGGGATCACCATCATCGGACAATGTATGCGGCACGAAGCCATAGTTGGTCGGGTAGTACATGGCGGTATGTAAAAAACGGTCGACGTAGATCGCACCCGATTTTTTATCAAATTCATACTTCACCGGATTTCCACCCAATGGAATTTCGATGATCACGTTCACGTCGTACGGGGGATTATCGCCAATCGGCACCAAGTCCATGTTCATTTTTAGTCTTCCTCCGGCCCATGGGCCCATTCTGGTTCATGTTGCACTGCAACATAACAGGTCAGAATCATGTACTCCACATGTTTCTTTGAACATGTTACGCCCTTTGTAGGAGCAATGTGAATGCAGAAGACAGCGAGCGAGATCAAAAGCGTCCTGGTGTATGTCGGATTGGACCGACTTGGCGATGGATTGTTGAAACTGCCGTTCGTCCATGGTCTGAAGGGTGCATTCCCAAATGCCAAGATCACCTGGTTCGCAGGCAAGGAAACCACGGTTTACGCGCGTGCATTGGCACCCCTGGTCGAAGGGTACATTGATGAGATTATTGAATACGGTGGCGTTGGGTTGGAGCCCAAGGAGCTGTTACGGGCACGCCCCCTTAAAGACCGTCGATTTGATTTGATCATCGATACGCAAAAAATCGTCTGGACCAGCTTATCGGCACGACGCATTCGCCATGGAGCGTTCATATCGCCCGCGGCACGGTTCCTATTCTCATCCAAAAAACCGTCGCGTGGGTACAAATTCCCAAAAGCCATGCAACGCCAGATGTTGGATTTATTGGAAATCGCCAGCGGCCGATCATTCCCAACGCCCGGGAAGCTGACGATCAGCATTCCTGGTGCACGCCGAGGCGAAGCGCAACGATTGCTGCCCAAGGTCAGAGGCTACGTCGGTTTCGCACCTGGATCAGGTGGCCGACCCAAATGCTGGCCGCTGGAACGATATATCCAAGTCGCCCAAAATGTGACAGCGCAGGGTGAGACGCCTGTTTTTATCATTGGGCCACAAGAAGAAGAATGGGTCAGCGAGATCACTTCGGCACTGCCCGATGCCGTGTTGCCATTGCAGATGGGGGCGGCAGATCATGGGTTCGATCCCATGCTGACTCTGGCATTGGGCGAGCGTTTATCAAAGGCAGTGTCCAATGATTCAGGCATCGCCCACATGCTTGCGGTCGCAGGCACACCTTTGGTGGCGCTTTATGGGCCCACGGTGTACGAGAAGTTTCCGCCAATGACCGAAGCAATCTCCGTCATCAAGGCCGAGAAATTCGGGTCACGAGAGATGTCGGCGATCCCGATTGATGCGGTTAGTCAGGCGCTCGATGTGCTTCCGGGACGTGACCCTGACGCATAAGCCAAACCAGTAATAACATGCCAGGAATGGCCGCGAACCCGGTCAGTAAAAAATAGCTGACCCACCCCGTTTGATCAGCGAGCCAACCACCGCCAGATGCAAATAAAGTGCGCGCGAACGCTGTCAACGATGACAGCAATGCGAACTGCGTCGCCGTGTATGCAACGTTCGTCAATCCGGAAATGTATGCGACGAACGCGATGGTCCCGATTCCGCCCGTCAGGTTTTCAATCCCGATGGTCAGAAATAAGAACGTGATGTCGGCACCGACCCAGGCCTGCAACGCGAACACGCCATTCGATGCCGCCTGCAAAATACCGCCCAAGAACAATGCTTTTAGCGTACCCAGCCGCAGGACCATTGCACCACCGACGACTCCGCCCAGCAATGTCATGGCCAAACCAAAACCTTTTGTGACCAAGCCGACTTCTGTCTTGGTGAAACCTATATCCAGGTAAAACGGATTGGCCATCACACCCAGAAGCGCATCACCGTACTTGTAAAGGGCGACGAAAAGCAACACGGCCAACCAGTTGGTCCGACCCAGAAACTCGGCAAACGGCATCCAAACAGATTCGTGCAACAGGGCGCCGAATTTCGAGCCCACGGCCTGAGCTGCCGTCGTCAATTTCGCCACTTCGCGTTTTGGCTCTGGTCCGATCAGCGTCGCGCAGATTCCGATCACCACAAACCCCGCCATGGTGGCATAGGCCCAGAACCACCCTGCCTGATCTGCAATGATGAGCGCGCCAGCCCCCGACACAAATGTCGCGATACGATACCCAACGACGTAGTTGGATGCGCCAGCACCCATGCGGTCTTGATCTAATATCTCGATCCGATAGGCATCAACAACAATGTCCTGGGTCGCCGATGCAAATGCGAGCGCCACGGCCCACATCGCGGTCACGACAAGATTAAGACTGGGTTTGGTGGATCCCAGTGCAACAATCACACCCATGACAATCAGTTGCGAAAACAACAACCAGCCCCGCCGTTGGCCGAGTAATGTTGTGAACCCGGGGATGGGACAACGGTCGACCAGTGGCGCCCAAAGGAACTTCAATGCATAGGCGCTACTGGCAGCGGAGAACCAGCCGATCACCGTCAGCGATACGCCTTCGTCCTGTAACCACGCCGATAGCGTGCCGTAGACAAGTAGCAACGGCAGGCCGCTGGAAAAGCCCAGCAACAAAATCAGAAAAACACGAAATTCGAGGTAGACCTTTGCCGCATCTACCCAGCGCCGCACCCGTTCGCTCACAAAATGTCCTCTGCATTCGATTGATGAGAAGACCGTGATGGTACGGGAGAAACGTTACTCAATCGTCACTCTCAATTAATATCGTCGTCCCGGAAGGCCCATGAACCTTATGGGGCTATCCGGGATCTTTTATCGCTATGAATACTGTAGGCAGGCGGAACAGGACCCCGGCTTTCCGCTCCGCTGCAGCCGGGACGGCAACTGCCGGGAGTGGGTCTATTGACCACCCAATAGCCTCTGACTCTGTTCCCAAACCTTATCGACTGGAATCGCAGCCACACATGGGAAGACCTGGAACTTATTCGCCCGTTTATGACATCGCCAAAAGCAATGATAACAATCCATGACCTGGTATACGAAACGCGCATTAACTGGACACACATGTTCAGGATACGGCACAAAACTGCTGAAATGACCACCGCCTACAATAACAATGGTGGGGGCTCCCAAGGCGATCGACAAATGCGCAGGGCCTGTATCGTTACTGATCACTAGGGCCGCATGCTTCATCAGCGTTAACAGTTCTGAAAGCGTTGTTTGACCCGTAAGATCAGTCACACCCGATTTCTTGGAGACCTCACGCAGCAACGCGGCGTCCCATCTCTCATCTCGCGTCCCCACAAAGGCGACTTGGTATCCATCGGCTATAAACTTTTCAGCGGCTTCAATATACGATTCAAACGGCCAACGACGACCAGGCTCATTGCTGCCAGGGTTCATCAGTACATAGCGACCATTTTTGGCAAAATCAGGTGCGGGATGATCCCATTCGATTTGTGGAGCGACGGGCTGAATGGTCTTGTTGGCGAGATGCGAAACAAATGTAAAGTGCCGATCTATTTCGTGCGTGGGGTAAGAACCCGTATCAATCACCTCGTCACACTGACTTAAGTAAAACGTGAATTCAGACCGTGTCGGCTCATTGACGTAGGGCATTGACGTAATGGTAGTTTCCGCGCTCGAAACCCAGACCAAGCTGTCCGCCATCATCGCGCGCCGCAGGTAAGAGTCGCAGACTGTAATTTTTGGCGCAAGGCGGCGCACCATAAGATTGATGCGAAAACGATAAAGCGGGCGCCGTGCGTAGGCATGCTCTTCGATGGTCACAACATTGTAGTCGCCAAAAACGACATCAGTGATAGGCCCCCAACTATCACAACCAAGCACGGTAATTTCATCTTTGGCGACGCCCAAGGCATCGGCATAGTGGTCCAAGCTGGGCCGAAACAGCACCATGTCGCCAATGCCATCCATACGAACGACAAGCACGCCTTTGCGTTTTTTAAAGACCGGCCAGTGTTTGGCCATTAAGTCGAGGGGTCGGAACAACCACCACCGACGGCGCATGCCAGCGGGGAACAAACGCCAAAATCGAGAGGCATGAACAGCCACACGTCCAGGCTTTGATTCCTGATTGTCACTCCCCTCTGCGGATTTTTCCATGGTCCCCGAATCCATCTGAATAGCTTAGTCTTGGTGGCGGGGTCGCTCAACCAGCGCTTCGGGCGCGCATGGCTTTTTTGCGTTCGTGTGGGTCCAATAACTTCTTGCGCAAACGAAGCGTATTGGGTGTTACTTCCAGCAATTCATCATCGTCGATGTAGGCGATGGCTTCTTCTAGATTGCGCTGACGCGGCGGTGTGAGGCGGACAGTTTCATCCGTGCCCGATGCCCGGAAGTTGGTCAGCTGCTTCGATTTCATCGGGTTCACTTCAAGATCATTGTCGCGGCTGTTTTCGCCGATGATCATTCCTTCGTATACAGGGACGTTATGACCGACGAACAACTCGCCACGTTCCTCTAGACTGACAAGCGCATAAGAGTTTGTTTTACCAGTCGCATTGGAAATCAACACACCGTTGCGGCGTCCGGGCACGGGCCCTGCATAAGGCGCATAGCCATGAAAAATTCGGTTTAACACACCCGTGCCGCGGGTTTCCGTCATAAATTCACCGTGATACCCGATCAAACCACGCGACGGCACGATATAAGAAATCCGTGTTTTACCGCCGCCGGTCTGGCGCATATCGGTCATTCGACCTTTGCGCATATTCAGGGCCTCAACAACGACGCCGGAATATTCTTCATCGACATCGATGGTGACATCTTCGACCGGTTCCATTTGTTGGCCACTCTCGGGGTCGGTCTTGAACAGAACCCGAGGACGCGAGATCGAAAGCTCGAATCCTTCACGGCGCATTTGTTCGATCAACACACCCAATTGCAATTCACCACGACCGGCCACATCAAATGCTTCTTTGTTTTCCGTTTCCGATATACGGATGGCGACATTGCCCTCGGCTTCGCGCATCAAGCGATCTCGGATCACACGCGATGTAACTTTGCCGCCGTCTTGCCCGGCATAAGGCGACGAATTGATCATAAACATCACGGCCAGGGTCGGCGGATCGATGGGTTGCGATTGCAAAGGTTCGGTCACTTCTGGCGCACACAGGGTATCTGCCACCGTTGCCTTGCTTAGACCTGAAATCGCGATGATGTCTCCGGCTTCGCCCTGATCAATAGGCACACGTTTCACATCGCGGAACGCCAAGATTTTCTGCACGCGCCCAGTTTCGATGGTTTTCCCATCGCGGCTGAGTGCTTTGATCGTTTGGTTCTGTTTAACCGAACCGGACAATACGCGACCCGTCAGAATACGACCCAAAAACGGATCGGCTTCGAGTGTCGTGACCAACATCCGGAAATCACCGGTCTCGTCAACATCGGGTGATGGGACGCGTTCGACGATGCATTCCAACAATGGTTTCAGATCACCTGAACCCGCTTCGGGGTCAGGGCTAGCCCAACCGTCGCGACCGGACGCGAACAGGGTTGGGAAATCCAATTGCTCGTCGTCAGCATCCAAGGCGGCGAACAAGTCAAAAACTTCATCTTGGACTTCAAACGGGCGCGCATCGGGTTTATCCACTTTGTTCACGACAACGATCGGGCGTAGGCCCAGCTTTAGTGCTTTAGATGTCACAAATTTGGTTTGTGGCATCGGGCCTTCGGACGCATCGACCAACAACACCACACCGTCGACCATCGACAGGATCCGCTCGACTTCGCCGCCGAAATCGGCGTGGCCTGGGGTATCGACGATGTTGATGCGATGATCGTTCCATTCGACAGATGTGCACTTGGCCAAGATTGTAATGCCACGCTCTTTCTCAAGCTCGCCTGAATCCATAATCCTTTCAGCGACTTTTTGATGAGCGTGGAATGCGCCGCTTTGTTGAAGCAGGGCATCAACCAGTGTGGTTTTCCCATGGTCGACGTGCGCGATGATCGCGATGTTACGTAACTGCATTTTTGTATTCCTAGTGGGGCTCGATCGATCTAGCCGTCGAGCGCCTTAATCAAATGTTGCACACCCGCTGATGGTCGTGCGCCAATTTGCTGAATAATAAGGGCTGCGAGTAAACTGCCGAGTGTCGCCGCCTGTTTTAAATTCTTGCCCGATGTGTATGCGGCCAAAAATCCTGCCGCATAGGCATCCCCGGCACCCGTGGTATCGACCAGCTTGTCGATGGGTTTGGTTGGGACTGTGATCATTTCGTCGGGCGTCACGATGACGGATCCCTTTTCGGACCGTGTCAGGGCGACAACTTCGGCCATGCCCTGAACTTTGTCAGCAGCCGCGTAGAAATCATCGACCTCAAACAAAGATTTAATTTCTTCTTCGTTGGCGAAAACGATGTCGACGTGATCTTTAATAAACGAACGGAAACCGTCGCGATGCCGGTCGACGCAAAACGGGTCAGACAAAGTCAGCGCAATTTTACGGCCCGCGTCGTGGGCTTCGCCTGCTGCGTGAAAAAACGCTTCTCGGGCGGGCGCCGGATCCCAAAGATACCCTTCAAGATAGGTGACCTTGGCATCGCGCACCTGCGTCAAGTCCAAGTCCTTTGGTCCAAATTCCACACATGCGCCCAAATATGTTTGCATGGTTCGCTGACCGTCGGGAGTGATCAATACCAAACAAGTTGCCGTCGGCGCACCATCTTTGGCGCGTTCGGTCTCATAGGTGACACCCGCACCACGAATATCGTGGGCAAAAACAATGCCCAGTTGGTCCGCTTTGACCTTTCCAGCAAAGGCCGCCTTGCCACCAAGTGCCGCAACACCTGCCAAGGTGTTTGCCGCAGAACCGCCAGAACTCTGGACCGCCTGGCCTGTTTTTTCATAGAGCTCCATTTGCTCTTCAAAACTGACAAGCGTCATCGCGCCCTTTTGCAGATCATTATCCACCAGGAAGGAATCGTTGGTCTGCGCCAAGATATCGACGATTGCATTGCCGATCCCAAGTACATCGATGGTCGGTTCACTCATTTCTTAACCCTTGTCAGGAGACGCTGGAAGCGCGCGGAGTATACCGATATGGTATTGCGGAGCAAGCGCAGCGAACGTATCTCTCTAATGAATATCGACGAAAGTTTCAATGTTGTGTGAAGTTGACTGGTTAATGAATTGTTAACTAATAATTTTCATCACTCTTAAAGTATAAAATTAAATAGATGCCTGTAGCCGTTTGAATTAAAATAAAGTCTTAACTCAATCGTGTTGCTGTTAAATAAAATGGTGTAAAATCAATATGTTAAAAGCACTCTCTCAAGGAATTGGCCAACTAAACGACAAAGCCACCCGCAAGTACTTGTGGTTCTCAGTCGGCGCTGCGGTGATTACGTTTTTCATTTTGTGGACCTTTATCGCTTGGCTCCTCAGTGAAACGGCGATTTCAAGCATTGGCTGGCTCGAGGGCATCATTGATATTTTAGGGGGCTTGGCGACGGCGGTTTTGACCTGGGTATTGTTCCCGGCGACAGTAAGTGCCGTGATCGGATTCTTTTTGGATCAAGTTGCGGAATGCGTTGAGAACAAGCATTACCCGACGCTGCCAAAAGCCGACGGCCAGCCCGTTGGCGAAGCCATTGTAACCACGGCCAAGTTCTTTGGGATGCTGATCGGGCTAAACATTTTGTTGCTGCCGTTCTTGTTCTTTGGCCCCGTCTACCCGGTCGTGTTTTATGCTGTGAACGGCTATTTGATCGGGCGCGAATATTTCGAAATGGTCGCTGTCCGCCGGGTATCAATTGCTGACGCGACAAGCCTGAGAAAGCAGCATCAAGGCACCATTATCATGATGGGTGTGGCGATTGCGTTTTTGCTGACCATTCCCATCGTGAACCTGTTAATGACGGTGGTCGCCACCGCCGCCATGGTGCATTTGTTTCACGGCTGGCGGCCAGAGGGTATGGCGCGCACCCCTGTAACGCGTTAAAGTATTCCGGTGTCGGATTCGGCGCTTTGACAGTCCGTGGCATATCTGGGGAGCAGATCGGTGTTTGGTAAAAAGAAAGATAACGACGGCGCGGTGAAACCTGTGGCCGACGGGGTAGAGGCAAAAGACATGAGTGACGACGCAACTGATTCGGACACGGGCTCTGCCGCACCATTTAAACCGTTTTCCCGTCGTGGGTCTCACGCCCCGGCGAAGCCCCCATCATCGACATCACACCTGCCGGAATACCAGCGACGTGCGCCCGATATTCCGGGGTCGACTCCCCGCCGATTGGATCGTCCTCGCTCGGGCGAAACCGAGAGCCGGCGCCTGATTGTCGGCCGTGATATTCAGCTGAATGGTGAGATCACCGAATGCGACAAGTTGGTTGTCGAGGGTCACGTTGAAATTAAGCTGCCGGGCGCACGCGTCCTCGAAGTATCACCCAGCGGGTTCTTTAAAGGAAACGCCGAAGTCGAAGAAGCCGACATCAGCGGTCGCTTTGAAGGGGATTTAACCGCACGCGAGCGCCTGATTATCCGCGCTGGGGGCCGAGTGAACGGCACCGTCCGTTATGGCCGGATCGTCATCGAATCCGGTGGCGAAATTGCCGGCGATATGCAGACGCTAGAGCCTTCTGAGCGCCCAACAGATACTGACAGCAATAGTGACGACTAAGTCTCTGCTACATCACGCTTTTTCAGTAATAATGTTACTTGGCTTGGCTGCCTGTGCGGCAACCGACGAGGCCGTGTCACCATCCACAGCGCCACCGCAGGCCACGACGCCTCAACCGATCCAGACTGCCCGCGTGCCCACGACTACAAATGTCGAACCCGACATAAAGGCCCCAAAACCTGCCGAAATTTTGGGCTCGCCATCATCAAAACTGGTGTCCGCATTGGGGAGTGCAACGCTGGTGCGAACAGATATTGGCGCCGAGATCTGGCAATACCGCACGGACGACTGCGTCCTGTTCGTGTTTCTGTATCCAAGCGAGACGGAAATGGCGGTGAAACACATCGATTCTCGAGGCGGACCGTCGCCAGAAAACTGCATCCGGTCTGTCGTGAAAACCAAATTATAGCGTAAATTGAGCTAAAATAGGCCAAAAAGACGCTTAAACCGTCGTTTTACCCTTAAATTTGCAAAACTCGATCACTGGGCATTTCGGGCAATCCGGCTTGCGGGCCTTACACACATATCGACCGAGTAAAATCAGCCAATGGTGGGCGTGAAGCGCAAATTCATCGGGTGTTCGCTTCACCAACTTCTTTTCTACCTCAACAACATTCTTGCCGGGGGCCAAGCCTGTGCGGTTGGAGACCCGAAAAATATGCGTATCGACGGCAATGGTCGGGATGCCAAAAGCCTCGTTCCTGACCACGTTCGCGGTCTTTCGCCCGACGCCGGGCAGCGCCTCTAATGCTTCTTGATCATTGGGGACTTCGCCGCCGTGCTCCTCGACCAATATTTTGCTGAGGGCCACCACGTTTTTTGCCTTGTTGTTATAAAGGCCGATGGTCTTGATATATTCCTTCAAACCCTCAACACCTAAATCCACCATCGCCTGGGGTGTTGTAATCACCTCGAACAACGGGCCAGTCGCCTTGTTCACCCCAACATCGGTCGCTTGTGCCGACAACGTGACCGCCACCAACAGTGTGTAGGGATTCACATAATGCAGTTCTGTTCTTGGGGCGGGATTGTCTTCACGCAAACGTGCATAAAACGCGGGAATATCAGCTTTCTTCATGGCTCTTTTATCTCTTAAATTACCGTGTGGGGAAACCCGATTGTTGCGATGCTGCTTTTAACGATTAAAATGTGCAAATGACCTCCGATATCAAAACACCCTCGGCCCTCACGCGCGATAATGAAAGTGCCGTGCGCTTCTCCAAAGTGTTGCGGCCGCACCGGAGTTCCAGCGACCGCGATGTTAAAATCGTGTCCGCGTTCGTGTTCTTTTTGTTCATCCCAACCGGCACCGCATTTCTGGTCGCCGGGGCCTGGCCCGTGTTCGGGTTCATGGGATTAGAAGTCGCAGGGTTAATCTTTGCGATTTGGTTCAATCACAAAATTGGCTCGGCGTTCGAGGCCATTACCATTACCGATACAGAGTTTCGTCTGTCCAAGGTCGATCATTGGGGCAAACGCAGTTACTGGACCGAAAAGCCGCAATGGCTAAAAATTCGCTATGACGAACCATCCAAACAACTGATCGTCGGGGTGCATGGTCGCCACGTGGTGATCGGCAAGTTCTTGATGGAGTCGGAGCGTGAGGCATTGGCCGAAGTCCTGCAACACGAAGTCCGCCGCACGACATTACCGCCGCATCTGGCGATGGGCTGACTATTTTTCTATTCTCGTCACTCCCGCGAAGGCGGGAGTCCATTTCCAAGATAGATCCCCGCCTTCGCGGGGATGACGATATAATACTGGCTTACACCAAACCCAACACATCTCTCATAGAATAAAGACCTGGCGCTTTGCCTTCTGTCCAAAGCGCTGCACGGATCGCACCCTTAGCGAACAGTCCGCGGTCAGAGGCTTTGTGTGTCAATTCAATCCGCTCGTCATCGGACGCGAACATCACTGTGTGATCGCCAACGACCATGCCACCGCGCAGTGTCGCAAATCCGATGTCACCACGGGTGCGCTCGCCAGTGAAACCATCCCGGACCCTTTGAGATACTTTGTCTAAATCAACACCCCGTCCATCGGCTGCGGCTTGGCCCAACGCCAGTGCAGTCCCAGACGGCGCATCCACTTTGTGGCGGTGGTGCATTTCCAGAACCTCGATATCAAAATCATCACCCATCATCCGCGCTGCCTGTTGGATCAGGACCTGCAGAACGTTCACGCCAACGGAATAATTTGCCGCTTGCACGATGGGAACACTGGCCGCCGCTTGTTCGATTTCGGATTGCTGCGACGCATCCAATCCCGTGGTGCCTGGGATCAGTGCGGTCTTGGTTTCGGCCGCCAACTTTGCGTGGGCGACGGTCGCGGCGGGTGCCGTAAAATCAACCACAGCATCGCTGACTGCAAACAAGTCAGCCGGGTTATCGACAATCGACAATCCTGATGCAGGCAACCCAGCCAACACAGCGGGGTCTTGGCCAACGAATTCACTCCCCGGCATTTCCGATCCGCCCGCGAGTTCAGCGCCCGGTGTCTCATCGACGGCCTTGATCAGCATCCGACCCATTCGTCCGGCACACCCGACAATCCCGATTTTCATGGCTGCTCTCCCGCATCATTCTATTCGGCGGCATCTTACGAATTTAGGGCGCGGTGTCACGTGAGAACGCCCGCTCACCTGTCCGCTCCCCCGCTGCACGGTGGAGAGGGACCTTGTTTCAGAATGACTCGATCTCATTCCTCTCCCCCTGACAGGGGGAGAGGCTAGGTGAGGGGGGTTAATCCCGCAAGTCTTCCCAAAGCTCTTTGACTTTGTCCAAGAACCCGGTGGACTCAGGACTGTGCTTCTTGACCTGTTTGTCGTCGCCCGAGAATTCTTTGAGGAGTTCTTTTTGCTTCTTGGTCAGATTGACAGGCGTTTCGACAAAAATCTGCACGAACATGTCGCCGCGACTTTCGGAGCGTAGGACTTTCATCCCCTTGCCACGCAGGCGCAATTGGTGACCCGTTGGTGTGCCCTCGGGAATGGTGACACGGACCAATTTGCCCTCGATCGTTGGGACTTCGATCTGGCCGCCCAGCGATGCCACCGTCATCGGAACGGGCACGCGCACATAGATATCGGCCTGATCGCGCTTGAAGAAGCGGTGCGGTTTGACTGAAATAAAGATATAGAGATCGCCCGCTGGCGCACCCCGGAGACCCGCTTCGCCTTCGCCAGCCAATCGGATACGTGTGCCTTCTTCGACGCCGGCCGGAATATTCACCGAAAGCGTTTTCTCTTTTTGCGTGCGCCCTGCACCACCACAGGCGCGACAGGGATCAGCGATTGTTTGGCCGGTGCCCTGGCACGTCGGGCAACCGCGCTCGACGGTAAAGAACCCGGACTGTGACCGAACACGTCCAGCCCCGCCGCAGGTGCCGCAGTTCACGGGTGCCGCACCACCTTCGCCACCGGTGCCGGAGCAACTGTCACAGACGACAGATGTCGGCACACGAATATCGCTTTTTTGGCCGTTAAAGGCCTCTTCTAGGGTGACTTCCATGTTGTAGCGAAGATCGGAGCCTCGACCAGGTCCGCCGCCACCGCCTGGGCCACGGCCACCGCCACCCATAAAGTCACCAAACATTTCTTCGAAAATATCGGCGAAGCCGCCTTGGCCGCCACCGCCAAAACCACCACCGCCGCCTGGGCCACCACCTTCAAATGCGGCGTGTCCAAAGCGATCATAGGCCGCGCGCTTGTCCTCATCTTTGAGGACCTCATACGCTTCGTTGACTTCTTTGAAGTTCTTTTCCGCCTCGGCATCATCCGGGTTGCGATCCGGGTGATACTTCATGGCAAGCTTACGATAAGCTTTTTTCAGCTCACCCGCATCGGCATTTTTGGATACCCCAAGACTTTCGTAATAATCTCGTTTCGCCATGTCCGTTTATACCCCCGAAGCATGATCACCTAGTCGCCGGGCCCCGATTTCTCGGGGCCCGTAACTGGATGACGGTGTGAACCGTTACTTCTTGTCTTGGTCCGGATCAACCTCTTCGAAGTCTGCATCGACAACGGTGTCGTCATCGTCTTTCTTCGAGCTGGCCCCTGCATCATCTGCGCCGCCTGTCGCTGGCGCGGCTTCGGCTTCTTCTTGTTGAGCTTTGTACATCGCTTCGCCCAACTTCATCGATACTTGGGACAGGGCCTCGGTCTTGGTGTTGATCGCTTCCAAATCGTCACCTTCGATGACGTCACGAAGTTCCGTCACTGCGGTTTCGATAGCCGTTTTGTCTTCGGCAGGAATTTGATCACCATATTCGCCCAGGCTCTTTTCTGTGGCGTGGATCAAGCTGTCCGCGTTGTTGCGGGCATCGACCAATTCACGACGCTTTTTATCATCCTCGGCATTCTTTTCCGCATCTTGAACCATTTGTTCGATATCATCATCGGACAGACCGCCAGACGCCTGGATACGGATTTGCTGCTCCTTACCCGTGGCTTTGTCCTTAGCCGACACGTTGACGATACCGTTGGCATCGATGTCGAAAGTGACTTCGATCTGCGGCATACCACGCGCCGATGGTGGAATGCCGACCAAATCAAACTGGCCGAGCAATTTGTTATCGGCCGCCATTTCACGCTCGCCCTGGAAGACCCGAATGGTCACCGCAGACTGGTTGTCTTCGGCAGTCGAGAATGTTTGGCTTTTTCGGGTCGGGATCGTCGTGTTGCGATCGATCAAGCGGGTGAACACACCGCCCAAGGTTTCGATCCCCAGCGACAATGGCGTGACATCCAGCAACAGGACGTCTTTGACATCGCCCTTGAGTACGCCACCCTGAATAGCCGCACCAATGGCGACAACTTCATCTGGGTTCACACCTTTGTGTGGCTCGCGACCGAAGTGGTTTTTGACGACTTCGATGACTTTTGGCATCCGGGTCATACCACCGACCAAGATGACTTCGTCGATCTCGCCAGCACTTACGCCCGCATCTTTGAGCGCGTTTTTACATGGCGTGATCGTCCGTTCGACCAAGCCCTCGACCAGCGTTTCGAATTTGGCACGAGACAGTTTGATGTTCAGGTGCTTCGGTCCGGACTGGTCCGCCGTGATGAACGGCAGGTTCACCTCGGTCTGGGATGTTGAAGACAGCTCAATCTTGGCCTTCTCAGCGGCTTCCTTGAGGCGCTGCAACGCCAACTTGTCTTCACGAAGATCGATGGAGTTATCTTTTTTGAACTCGTCGGCCAGATAATCAACAACGCGGTTGTCGAAATCTTCACCACCCAAGAACGTATCGCCGTTGGTGGATTTCACTTCGAAGACGCCATCACCGATTTCGAGGACGGACACGTCAAACGTACCACCCCCCAAGTCATAAACGACGATGGTGCCGCTGTCTTTTTTCTCAAGACCATATGCCAACGCAGCCGCTGTCGGCTCGTTGATGATCCGCAACACTTCGAGGCCAGCAATCTTGCCCGCATCTTTGGTCGCTTGTCGCTGTGAATCGTTGAAGTACGCAGGGACCGTGATCACGGCTTTCTCAACTGTTTCGCCCAAATAGCTTTCGGCAGTTTCTTTCATCTTTTGCAGGATGAACGCCGAAATCTGTGATGGAGAGTAGTTCTTGCCTTCGGCTTCGACCCACGCATCACCGTTGTCACCCTTTACGATGCTATAGGGCACAACTTTTTTATCTTTTTCCGTGACGGGGTCGTCATACCGGCGCCCAATCAGGCGCTTGATGGCAAACAATGTGTTTTCTGGGTTGGTCACTGCTTGGCGTTTTGCGGACTGCCCGACAAGGCGCTCGCCCGATTCTGCAAAGGCAACCATTGATGGCGTGGTCCGTGCACCTTCAGCATTTTCAATCACCTTGGCGGTGGAACCATCCATGACAGCCACACAAGAGTTTGTGGTGCCCAAATCGATACCGATAACTTTACTCATGTCTTCCTCACTTTCTGCGGCAATCGCCCCGGCCTATTTCAGCGCCTAAAACGACCCCAGTGCTAACATCGTTATAATTAACGTGGTTTGAAGGACGCGAGAGCGGAACCTCTCGCTATAACCTTACGTCTCTGAGGGGGATATAAGTCCCGAATTTCTCCGCCGCAACGGTTTTTAGCGGTTTTTTGCCTCTAAATCGCTGTTTTTACAGCTCTTCATCCAGATTCGTACCAGATGGCTTGCCAGAATCCTCGTAAGCACTGCCAGCCTGTGGCTTTGCAGCGTCTTCCATCGTCTGTTCAGATGGGGTTGGCGCGGCTTCTGGTTTCGGCCCCCCTTTCGTCACGCCGACTTTTGCTGGGCGTAAAGGCTGACCATTTAACGAATATCCCACTTCCATGACCTGACCGACGGTGCCGGACGGCTTGGACGGGTCATCGTATTCAAACATGGCTTCGTGGAGTTGTGGGTCAAACCGCTCACCCAGTGGGTCCACGCGGGTGATCCCGTTACGCTCAAATCCTTTTTGCAGGTCCTTGGCGGTCATTTCGATTCCCGTGATCAAGCCTTTCAGATTTTCGTCGCCTTCATAGGCCTTGGGATCAACGGCATCCATTGCCCGCCCCAGATTATCGGCGACCACCGCCATATCACGGGCAAATCCGGCAATTGCGCGCTTGGTTGCATTTTCCACATCACGCGCCGCGCGGCGGCGGACGTTTTCAGACTCGGCCAGTGCACGCAGCAATTTGTCTTTGGTGTCTGCCAATTCGGCTTCTAAATCAGGGCCTTCTTCGGCAGCGGCAGCGGCATCTGTCGCCTCTTGAATCTCCTCGACAATGTCTTCATCCGTTGGTTCCACCTTTTCAGCAGCCTCTGCCTCGGGCGTTCCTTGTGCAGAGTCTTCTGTTGCGGCGGCCTCTGGCGCAGGCGTCTCTTGTGGTGCCTCTGGCGGCGTATCAGCTTTTTCTTGGTTATCCATCGTCTTTTCCAAACTCTTGTCGCGTCCGTTTGCGCGTCGTTACCTCAGTCTTTTACCGATCAGCTTGGCCGTATAATCGACCATAGGGATGATCCGTGCATAATTCATTCGGGCCGGTCCAATCACACCAATCGCACCGACAATGTTGTTCGTATCGTTTCGGTACGGTCCGACAATCATCGAGCACCCAGCCAGGTTGAACAGATTGTTGTCCGCCCCGATGAAGATTTGGACTCCTTCGGCGTCATCCGCAAGGGACAATAACTTCAACATTTCTTGGCGGGCTTCCAGAGCCTCAAATAATGTGCGAATGCGCTCCAAATCATCGAGGGCCGTGACATCGTTCAACAGCTTCGATTGTCCACGCACGATCAATCGGCCACCACCTGCGTTTTCAGCACCTTCGCCTGCCCAGGTAGCCAGCCCGCTCTCAACAACCCGCGTGGTCAAGTCATCCAACTGCACTTGATGCGACTCAAGCTCCCCTCGGATTTCCTCGCGGGCTTCTTGCAGGGTCCGCCCGATCAACTTCTTACTCAAATAATTTGATGCTTCGACCAGCGCTGAGGGCGGCAGGCCAAGAGGTGTCGTGATCAGCCGGTTTTCGACCATGCCGTTTTCGCTAACCAACACCACCAACGCTTGGCCGGGGCCCAAGTTTACAAATTCAATGTGCTTCAACGGGCTATCGGATTTCGGCGCAAAGACCATGCTCGCCGCACCTGTCAGGCCCGCCAGCGTCGATGACACGTCCTCTAAAACCTGATCGGCACTTTTGGATTCGGCAGCCGCTAACGCTTCGATCTGATCGCGTTCGCTATCAGATACGTTACCAACTTCTAAGATTCCATCGACGAACAATCGCAGACCCGCATCTGTAGGCATCCGGCCCGCCGACGTATGCGGCGCGAACAACAACCCGGCGTCTTCTAAATCAGCCATAACGTTGCGCACGGTCGCAGGGGACAGTGCCTGGGCCAGTTGGCGCGACACGGTACGCGACCCAACGGGGTCACCGGTTTCGCAATAAGCTTCGACAATCAGCCGAAAGACTTCGCGAGAGCGCTCGTTCAATTCTGCAATCATGGTTGTTAATTAGTCTCGGCGCGAAACCACGTCAACGCAACGGCTATGATCAGATAGATGATGTCCGACTTTACGGCGCGGAGCGAAGTCGTTAGCGTGCGCGCCAACAGATACAGGAGTTTTCAAAGTTATGCGACCATCCGGCCGTCAATCCGATCAAATGCGAGACGTCATTCTCGAGCTCAACCCCACCAAACACGCCGAAGGGTCATGCATGGCCAAGTTCGGCGATACCCACGTGCTGTGCACTGCCAGTGTTGAACAACGCGTGCCGCCCTGGATGCGGGATTCCGGCAAAGGCTGGGTAACGGCTGAATACGGCATGCTGCCCCGGTCCACCCATTCACGGATGAACCGCGAAGCCGCCCGTGGCAAACAATCAGGCCGGACCCAAGAAATTCAACGTCTGATTGGGCGGTCGCTCCGTGCGGTCACGAACCTCGAAGGCATGGGCGAAATTCAGGTTAAGGTCGACTGCGACGTCATCCAGGCCGACGGTGGTACGCGAACGGCCAGCATCACCGGCGCCTACGTCGCGTTGCATCAGGCGTTCGAATACTGCGTGAACTTGGGCATCATGACTGAAATTCCGCTGATCGATAGCGTCGGCGCGGTATCATGCGGTATCTTTGATGGCACCCCTGTTTTGGATTTGGACTATGACGAAGATTCAAACGCCGAGGCGGACGCGAACTTTGTGCTGACCGGAAAGGGCGGCATTGTCGAAATTCAGGGTACCGCCGAAGCCGATCCGTTTTCCGAAGACGCGTTTTTGGAACTGTTGCGATTGGCCAAAAAGGGCGTCGTGGAATTGAGCGATATCCAAACGGCAGCGCTGAAGGGCTAATCCCAGATGGCACGGCATTTCGACGAAAAGAAGCTGGTCATTGCCAGCCATAACCCAGGCAAGGTCCGCGAGATCGCTGATCTGCTGCGCCCGTTTGGGGTCGATGTTGTATCTGCTGGTGAATTAGATTTGCCGGAGCCTGAAGAGACCGAAGACACGTTTGTCGGCAATGCACTCTTAAAAGCCAACGCCGCAGCCAAAGCATCTGGACTGCCCGCGCTTTCAGATGATTCTGGTTTGGCCGTCAATGCGTTGGACGGCGCGCCCGGCATTTACTCCGCACGATGGGCGGGCCCCGACAAGGATTTCATGGTCGCTATGGAAAAGGTCGAGGAACTGATGCGTGGCGCCGAAGACCGCTCCGCCAAGTTCGTTTGCGCGTTGGCCCTGGCCTGGCCGGATGGTCACACAGAGGTTTTTGAGGGCATCGTATCGGGCGATATCACTTGGCCCCCGGTCGGTGACAAGGGCTTTGGCTATGACCCGATCTTCATCGCCGAGGGTGAAGACATTACGTTCGCCGAGATGGACCCGGAACGAAAACACGCCATGTCCCACCGCGCCGATGCGTTTCGCCAACTGGTCGCGGCTTGTTTTGATTAGAAGCGCTTCCCCCTCACCTGTCCTCTCCCCCGCTTCGCATGGGAGAGGGACCCTGTCGAAATGCAACCTAACCCGATTCCTCTCCCCCTATCAGGGGGAGAGGTTAGGTGAGGCGCTGTATATATGACGAACAATCCCGGTTTTGGAATCTATCTCCACTGGCCGTTTTGCCAGACCATCTGCCCGTATTGTGATTTTAATGTCCACGCCCAAACCGACATCGACAATGCCGCATGGCGCGATGGATTGCTCGCTGATCTGAAACACTACGCTAAGGATACCCAAGGGCGCACCGTCACCAGCTTATATTTCGGTGGTGGCACGCCTTCGCTGATGCCAGCCGAAACCGTCAGCGCCGTCATCGACGCCGTCGCAAGGCACTGGATCGTCGCTGACAACATTGAAATCACGTTGGAAACGAATCCGACATCATCTGAGCGTGCGCGGTTCCAGGAATTTCATGCCGCAGGGGTCAATCGATTGTCGGTTGGCATTCAGTCATTGAATGACAAAGCACTCGCATTTTTGGGGCGAGATCACTCTGGTGCTGATGGGCTGAAAGCGTTGGAAGAAGCGAAGCGTGTTTTTGATCACACCACATTTGATTTGATCTACGCATTGCCCGACCAATCGGTAGATGATTGGCGTAGGCAACTGGAAAGCGCGCTGGGCCATGCCGGTGGGCATGTGTCGCTATATCAACTGACCATCGAGTCCGGCACCGCCTTCAACAAGGCGGGCGTCATCGGCGTCGATCCCGATTTGGCAGCAGACATGTACGACATTACCCAAGAGGTCATGGCCACACATGGACGCCCCGCTTATGAAGTATCCAATCATGCCGAGCCAGGCGACGAAAGCCGTCATAACCTGTGTGGCTGGCGGGGGGGCGATTATGTCGGAATCGGCCCTGGGGCGCATGGTCGCATCACCATCGACGGGCAGGCATTTGGCACGCACCAGATACACAATCCAACCCGGTGGTTAGAGAAAGTCAGCGAAGACGGCAATGGCACCGCGAAACGTCGCCCATTGAGTCCCGAAGATCGCGCGCGCGAATTGATCATGATGGGGATGCGATTGACCGAGGGGATTGATCTTCAACGTTTTCGGACTGTCACCGGTATTGATGCGTTCAGCGTCATCGACACTGACGCATTGCCGCTGCTGGTGGCGGGTGGATTGCTGACCCAGACCGATACACATTTGATGGCATCACCGACGGGGCGCTTGGTGCTGAATGGAGTGTTGGATCGATTAATTTTGGATTGATCGTCTATTGTCATTCCGGCGAACGCCGGAACCCAGTTCTTTAGCCGATACAGATGGGTCCCGGGTCGAGCCTGGGATGATAAAGAAGAACTCAGATAATTCGTCAGCGCCTAATTCACCCGCGCCTGAAACGTCTCAGGCGCGGGTTCAACGACCTGGCTGGCGCGGCGGGTGATTTCCAACACTGCAAGCCCACGTTCCGTCGTGCCATCCGGCATTAGGCGAAAAATCCCATCTCGGCCCCAATAGCCGTTCGGGGACGCCAGCGTTGCATGAGTGAAGTCTGGTCCACCCTCAGCTTGACCCAATACCGATGCCAAAGCTGCCGCATCATAGGCCAGTGTCGCAAGGCGCGGTGGTGACGACCCAAACGTATCTTTGTAGTCTTGATAGAATGTACCCCGCGCCGCAGGCTCGGGGGCCGCATACCATGCCCCGACCAGAGCGGGTTCAGCGCCCAATCCCGGAACATCCCATTGCCCGGTACCAAGGATTTTCACCACTGCCGGATCGACATCAAAGAACGGCAGCAGGGCCGCGATTTTCTGCAACCGTCGTCCCCCATCTGCGACCATCAATGCATCAAAGGGCAAGTCGCCAACTGTTTGTAGTTTCTCTAATCGTTCTAACGTTTTGATTGAAAGCTCATCGGTGCGACCCTGGAGTTCGGCAATCTGGCGTTCCAATTCACGTTTACGGTTATCAAAGTCAGAAATCTGCCGCACCACATCGGTAAAATCATCAGCGAATGGGTCATACAGGCGCGCCTTGGTGATCTCGACCCCGTACTGAAAGGTCAAATCGCGCATTGCCTGAAACACGGTCGAGCCATAAGTGGTATCGGGTGCCAGCAGGCCAAATCGCTGATACCCGCGGCGTGCAGCCAACGAAATCACGCGTTCGGTCTCGGCAGACGGTAAAAATCCCATCACGTAAACGCCGCCGCCTGCGACCGTGCGATCACTGGAAAACGCCATCACAGGCACATTCGCGGCCCGCGCAATGGGCCCAACCATCTGAACAGACGCTGCCAACAACGGGCCAATAATCAATTTTGCGCCATCGCCAATCGCCACCTGGGCCGCAGTTAATGCACCTTCAGGGGTACCGGCGGTGTCATGGGGGAGCAATTCAAACCGTTCATCGGCGAATTGGAACAGGGCCATTTGCGCTGCGTTCAACATGGCCTGGCCCAATTTCGCGTTGGGCCCGCTCAGCGGCACCAATATTGCCACCCGCACCGCATCAAAACTCGTGATGGGGACTGTCGATGTCATAATTTCAGACGTATTGATGGACGGATTGCCTGGACGATTCAGTAGCTCTGCCAACGATGGCAAAGGCTCTCCTGCGCGCGCACTTGGCGCATTGGATGGCACCGATGGCACGCCCACAGGCGGCGGCGTGCGTGGCCCTGAAACGGGTGGCAGTTGCTGCGACGGCGGCGTCACCGCACCTACTTCTGGCGCTGCCCACGGACCGGCGACCATCGGCTTTCCTTGCTCGCCGCTCGTGTTTGCGGTTTGTTGGCATGCCGACAGCAATAGGGGTAAGCACAATGCCGCAACAAGGATCATCATCGGACGATTCCGACGACGGACAGGGCGGAATACGGGGCGGGAAACGAACTGATTCTGCATCGGCCTCTCGTTCACAAGTTGACGCCGAACGTAGCGCCTCGGCTGAGTACAGTAAACCATCTGAAACACAGCTCGCCCAGATTACACCTGGACTTTATTTGGTCGCGACGCCGATCGGAAATGCCCGCGACATCACCCTTCGGGCTATTGATGTATTGCAGGCCGCAGATGTGCTGGCATGCGAAGATACCCGAGTGACCCGAAAATTGTTGTCGGTCCATAATATTCGCCCAGATCGCCTTGTTTCCTATCACGAACACAACGCCGCCGAGATGCGGCCCAAACTGATTGAACACCTGGAATTGGGCAGAATCGTGGCATTGGTTTCAGATGCGGGCACGCCAATGATCAATGATCCCGGGTTTCGCATTGCCCAGGATTGCCGCGAACTGGATATTCCCGTACACGCCATCCCAGGCGCATCCGCTGTGACAACCGGCTTGATGTTGGCCGGATTGCCGACGGACCGTTTCATGTATTGCGGGTTTCCACCACCAAAACAGGGCAAACGAACCACATGGCTGAGCGAACTTAAAAGCATAGACACGACGTTGGTATTTTTGGAATCAGCCAAACGGCTGGCGGCATCGCTAACAGATATGGCCCAGGTGTTGGGCGACCGAAATGTGGCTGTGGTTCGTGAAATGACGAAAAAGTTCGAAGAAACCCGGCGTGGTAAATTGTCTGACCTTTCCATCCATTACCAAGAAGAGGGGCCGCCCAAGGGTGAAATCACCATTGTCGTCGGCCCCCCGTTGGAGGGTGATGGGATGAGCGATGCCGAAATCGATAACATGTTAAAAGACGCGATGAAGACGGAGCGGATCAAGGACGCTGCCAATATGGTTGCCGTTGCGAGTGGGCGATCTAAACGGGATTTATACAATCGTGCCCTAGCATTAAAGGACAATGCAACTTAGCGACGTTGTTCGAATGTCTATCCCTGAACGGCAACGAGCTCGGCAACAACATGAATGGCGCGGCCGTGTCGCCGAGATCATAGCTATATGGTGGTTACGTTTGCACGGTTATCAGATCGAAGGTCATCGCATCAAAACTCCGGCGGGCGAAATCGATCTGGTCGCGATTCGACATAAAGTCATGGTGTTCGTTGAGGTCAAGTTGCGACCCACACACGACATGGCCTTGTATTCAGTCTCTCGTCGCCAACAACAACGGATCGTGCGCGCAGCACATGCCTATGTCGCCTCAAAATCGCCACGATCCCCAATTGATATGCGGTTCGATGTCGTTACGTTGAGCCCTTGGTCATGCCCACGCCATATTATTGACGCGTGGCGTCCTGAGTCATGACCTCTCGCCGATCACCTGTCGGATAAAGGTTTAATGGCGCCAGCAGATTTGGCATCATGTTTGTGATTCGTGCACACCTAGAACAGGAATTCACCATGCACCCCCATACGACCCCCACGAGATCCACAACGCGTAAGACGTTTCCGCGCAGGTCTGCTGTCTTTACCATATTTGCCGCGCTTTTCCTGATGATGGGGCTGAGCGGATGTGCTGGATTTCTGGTTGGTGCGGCGGCAACCGCAGGGGTCGCCGCGTTTGACGAGCGGGGCATCAAACAAGTTGCGATTGATACGCAAACATCAACCAATATTCGTGGCAAGCTGTTCAATCGAACGGACGATTTATTTAAGGATGTTGGCGTCGAAGTTCATGAAGGCCGCGTGCTGATGACAGGCCGTGTTCCCACAGAGGAAATGCGAGCCGACGCGATCAAAATTGCGTGGTCCGTCGATAACGTTGCCGACGTCATCAACGAAATCAACGTCAGCGAGAACCCCTTAAGTGACATCGCAAAAGACAGTTGGATTACTACGAAGCTTAAATCCAAACTGACCTTTGATGGGGATGTGCTGGCGATCAATTACGCCATCGAAACCGTTGGCGGGGTGATCTATTTAATTGGCATTGCACAAAGCCAAGAGGAATTGGACCGGGTGATCAATCACGCGCGAGATGTGAGCTATGTCAAACGTGTCGTCAATCATGTGCGTATCAAAGATCCAGAACCCACCAAGGAGCAGGAGAAAAAAGCCTCTTGATCACACGCGCCGACATCGTTGAGCAAATCAATCGCGCCCGCGAAACAGATGATCACGCGTTCAATATCTCCGAACTTGCGGTGCTGGTCGGCGCCCTTGATCGTCCGGCCTTGCCGGTCGAGAGATACCAAAGACATTTCGCGAACTTGGCCGAAAAAGTCGGCAAGTACGCCCGCGATGACGCTGGCCCCGTGCCAGCCGACGAGATGGCAGATGCACTAAAACAAATCCTGATCCGCAATTACGGCTATGGTCCGGGTGATCACACGTCGGATGTGGACTGCTACGATTTGACACGTGTTGTCGATAGTCGTGCCGGATCGAGCGAAACGCTCGCCATTCTTTATGTCGAAACCACCCGATGTTTGAACTGGACGTGCGAGGCATTGCAGGTTCCTGGCCGATTGCTAATACGCCTCGAAAGTTTGGGCGAACGCGTCATTGTTGACCCCTTGGGCGATGGCCAACCTATGGAACCCGCAGACATACGCGCCATCATCAAAGCGTTCGGCGGCAACGAAGCGGAAATGACACCTGGCAGCCTACAGCCATTATCGGATTTAGATTTGCTGCTGCGGATGTTCGCCGCCAAGAAGGCGCTTTTGTTGCGTGGCAAACGGATAGAAGACGCGGCCGACGTCATTGATACGGCATTGATGTTGGCCCCTTCAGAACCGACATTGTGGCGCGAAAGGGGATTGATTAACGCACGGCTTGATCGCATTCGCGACGCCATTGATGCATTGGAAGAATACCTCCGACTGGGCAAAGGCGACGAGGGGCGTTACCACACGACGATCCTCTTGCAGGAATTGCGCGGACGGCTCACATAAGGGTGGTATAACCCATCTAGGAACTTTTCGGCACTCGCCCGTACAATAAAGGAAATCCCATGACACTTACGGTCGCGATCCAGATGGATCATGTTTCTACGATTGATATTGATGGCGACAGTACATTCGTCATGGCCCTCGAAGCGCAAAAGCGCGGCTATCAGTTATTCCATTTTGAAACCAAGGACCTGTCATTATCCAACGGTCGTGTGATCGCAACGGGACAACCCATGGGCGTGCGCCGCGAAAAGGGTAATCACTTTACCCTGGGCGAAGAAAAAACCATCGACCTTGCGACAGAAAGTGACGTGGTGCTGATGCGCCAGGACCCGCCATTCGATATGTCGTACATCACGGCGACTCATTTTTTAGATATGGTGCATCCCGAAACATTGGTTGTGAACAATCCCCACGAAGTCCGCAACGCGCCCGAGAAATTGTTCGTCATGGAATTTCCTGAGTTCATGCCGCCGACCCTGATCAGCCGTGATCGGGCCCAGATCGCAGCGTTCCGCAAAGAATACAAAGACATCATCGTCAAACCGTTGTTTGGCAATGGCGGGGCCGGGGTTTTTCACATCAAGCCGGATGATGAAAATCTGAACGTGGTCTTGGAAATGTTCGAAGCACTATCGCGCGACCCGATCATCGTGCAGGCGTATCTGAAAGATGTTCGCGCCGGCGACAAGCGGATTATCCTGATTGATGGCGAGGTCGCCGGTGCCACCAACCGGGTCCCACAAGAAGGTGAAGCACGATCCAACATGCACGTCGGAGGTCAGGCGGAAAAATCCAAGCTGACAGATCGCGAGCGTGAAATTTGCGCCGCGCTGGGACCAGAGCTGAAAAAGCGCGGGCTATTGTTTGTTGGCATTGATGTGATCGGCGGCATGATGACAGAGATTAACGTGACCTCGCCCACAGGCCTTCAAGAAATCAATCGTTTCGATGATGTTTGCCTGGAAGCCGATATCTGGGACGCGATTGAGACGAAGCTTTAAACTCCAGTTCAAATTGTCATCCCGACGCAAGCCGGGATGACAATTGTAGAAGAGAGCCCTCACTCATCCCCACGCACCCGGCCTCGCGCACGTTTGATATTGGCAATGCGTTTTTTCGATTCCAAGCGCCGCTGCTTGGACGCCTTAGTCGGCTTTGTCGGGCGACGATGCTTTGGCGGCTGGGCGGCTTCACGGATCAATTCGATGAGTCGATCCATCGCATCACGCCGGTTTTGTTCCTGCGTTCTGAATTGCCGGGCCGTGATCACCAACTGACCCGACGCAGTCATACGCCGGCCCGCCAACTTCTTTAAACGAAGGAATACAGCATTTGATAAAGCCCGGCAGTGGCGTGCATCAAATCGTAATTGGACGGCTGATTCCGTTTTATTGACCTTTTGCCCGCCCGGACCAGACGCGCGCAGAAATACTTCTTCGATTTCCGATGGGTCGATGGAGATACTGGGCGTGATGTTGATCATCAATGTTGATTAACATCTCCTGGATGAATGAACAAAAAATTCCGGAAGTCTCATGACCTCCGGGACAAATTTGACCGGCGCCATGCCCCCAGGGGAAAGGACAGGCGCCGGGTAGATACGGTGAAGGCTATCATAGGACGCAAACTTAGGGACCTCTGGGTTCACGAGATTGCGGGTGCCGATTGGATTACGAGGTGCCTTCATGAGTGCTGATGATGATGAGTATGTCATTCTCAAGAAGCGCATCAATCGTCCGTTAAAGTTAACTCCACCGAAACCCGGAGATGACTGCTATCAGACACCTGAAGAGGTCCCTGATGTGATCTGTGAGAAGTTGCTGAAGCATATCACCGGATTTTGCGAGTCGCGCGCACGCTCGCAGATTTGGATATGGCCGACACCATTTCACGCATCCACATTGCCGAGGCGCTATCTTATCGCCGGATCATGCCGGGACGGTGTTGATGGGTCTCTTAAAAACTTGTCATCCCGGGCTCGACCCGGGACCCAGTGTGTCACCTCGCTAGGTTCCGGCTTACGCAAGACTGACAACGGAAGGTTACTATCGATACTTTGCCGCAGTAATGAATTCCTCAAAGGCTTCGCACCATACCAGTACAGTCGTGTAGGCATTGATATCGACGTCCGCCGGCACATCCAACACGAACCCATCGAACGTTTTCACATCGCCAATCACCTGTGAGCGATCTTTGACGGCGAGGAACCCGGCCTCGTCTTCAACAAATTCTGGAACCAGATACAATTTATAGTTCGGGCCCGGCGACATTTCGCCCTGATGCACAATCTGGGTCGAAGAAATACTGACGTCACCCTCGCCCCAATGAAGGAAATCACTGCCTTTCAAATCTTTGGTGAAGTTGACCTTGTACTCGGCATCCTGCGCCATCTCGGCCAGCATCGCGCGGTCAACGCTGGGTGGTGCCGTCAAGATCGGCAGCAAGTAGATGCCAAGCGCAAAGCCCACAGCCAACATCCCGGCGTGCGTGGCAGCCAAAAAAATGAAACGCATTACTAAACCCCAATCCCAAATAATGTTTCCTGCAGAATTATGTGGGGAATGACAGGGAGATCATCAACAACTGTTAGACACCCTGATAGCATTTTGAGATGATCCCCAAAAAAGGGGTTATGGCAACGTGCTTGGCGGGGATTTGGTACTCCATTGGAGTGACCTATTCGGTATTTTTGGTGTGCTGCTCTACGTCGGGTCGTACTTTGCGCTGCAAGCAGGGTTGATCGGTGGACGTGGTTATCTGTATCCAGCCCTGAATGCTGCGGCTGCGGGCTCTGTCCTCCTCAGCCTTTTGCATAACTTCAATATGTCGTCTGCGATGATTCAGATTACCTTCATTGCCATCAGCCTATTCGGAATGGCGCGGTTTTATATCGTGACCCATCGCGTCCAGTTTTCGGACGAAGAACAGGTTGTCCAACATATGCTGGTCCCAACCCTGGATAAATCAGATGCGCGGCGGTTTTTAAAACTGCGGACATTTCGTGACCTCGAAGAGGGCAGCATACTGACCGAAGAGAAATCTTCAGTGCCATGCCTCTACGTCATTGTCTCAGGCTTGGCATCGGTCGTGGTAAATGGTCGCCAGATCGCGAGCTTGGGCGACGGCACATTGGTCGGTGAAATGTCGAGCCTGTCTGGCGCGCCTGCATCCGCGACGGTTGTCACCAGTGCGCCATCGCGGATTTTCGAAATTGAAAGTACAGTACTGAATGCGTACTTGGCCAAAAACATGAATGTGCGTCAGGAATTACAAAGCCGCTTCGCCGGTCAAATCAGCGACAAGCTGGTTGCCGCGAACCAGGCGCTTGCCGGACAAGCGGGGGACTGACTCTATCCCCCTCACCTAACCCTTCAAATTGAAATCACCGGCATCGATGGTCGAGCGGTCGGCTCCCGACACCGTTGCGATCTGATAGGAATTGCTGTCGGTCATGGCGCTGGCGTCAGACGTGTACCAAACATCTGCGCCGCCGCCGCCGGAATTTTCACCCAGGATCACAATGCCCGCATTAGCGACACCGCCAGATAAATCCTGAGGGGTGCCATTAAACACTGTGTCGGTGGCTTCGAAATAATTCACGCCATCGGTCAAGGTTCCCGCCGCCCCCAACGCGAAGTCGCCATTGGATAACATGAACAAATCTGACTCGCTCATATTATAATCATTGATGATGTCATGGCCGAGGGACGAAACACGGTCAGCCGTCGTCGCCCCCGTGCCACCTTCGAACTGGAACGTGTCCGCGCCCGTGCCGCCCGTCAGCGTGTCATCAAAGTTGGTGCCGGTCGCATTTTCAATGCCGCTGAGGGAGTCCGTTCCGGTCGTCGCCCCTGTTGCCGAGCCGGTATTCAAATTGATATTCACCGCCGCCCCGGCATCCGAATAATCGACCGTATCGATGCCCACGTCTGCCGTGCTGTCGCCACCCCAGACGGTATCGTTGGCTCCGTCATCATCACCTAGGGTGAACGTGTCGTCGCCCCCCTCGCCTTGATACGTATCGGCTGCGCCGCCACCAATTAGTGTATCGTTGCCGTCACCGCCGTACATATCGTCAGCACCCGCCACCGTCGACCCGAGACCGAAATCAAAGCCACTGGTGTTCGTCGGTACATCACCATAAAGCGTATCGACACCTGCCCCGCCCCAAATACTGTCAGCTCCGGCACCGCCTGAAATCAGATCATTGCCACCCGCGGCAAACGTCGGATTGGTCAGCGTGTTCGTGATGTTGTGCGTGCCAGACAAATAGTTCGTCGGCGTATCACCATATATAAAATCATCGCCCTCTAGGCCGCCCATGCTCGACACGTCATTCGTGCCCACCAGAAAATCAGCCAGGCCTGACCCGCTGATATTGTCGGCGATGGTCTGAGCCGCCAAGACCACCACTTCGTCATCATCACGGGCATTCCGAAGATTTGGAGTCGTCAGATCGATGGTGATCGGGGTGAACGCAAAATTAAACCCAAAGATACCATCGACGCCGTTACCACCCGTGCCTGCGAAGCCACCAATAAAACCATCTTCTGCCCCGCCACCGATCAAGACCTCTGTGCCGACAGCACCCGCTTCGGCACCTCCGCCAACAAAGCCACCCTCGCCACCGGCAATCATGATCTCGTCGTCATCACCGGTGCCCAGCAATCCGTCCGGCCCGCCCGCGATGACCCGATCCATCGCGGCGGCCCCACCAAAGGCTTCGGCGGCGGCAATAGCTTTATCCATCGCACTTTCGGTTGTCAGGCCATTATCAAGGGCCGTCTGAAATGCTTCGCGGGCCGCGCGTTGACCGGCGGCAATGGACTCGGCAATCACATCCATCGATGCATTGGTTTTTGATGACCAGTCCCCCGATGCCAATCCAATTTCATTGTTGGCGGGTGGGTTCAGAAGCTCTGGATCAATGGCCGCCAGTTCCCGCTCGACGACGGTCTCGACAATCTCGGCGGCTGTGCCCGCTTCGGCTGCGACACGTTCCGCCGCTAGGGCATTTGCACGCGCGACTTCCTCTGCCGCCTCTGCCAGTCGGAGTGCCGCAGCAGCGGCATCCTCGGCTGCGTCTGCTTCGGCAACTGCCAATGCGCGGGCTTCTTCTTCTTCTTTCGCTTGTTGGGAGGCCTCTTGGGCGGCAGCAAAGGCTTCTTCTTTGGCCCTCGCTTCTTCTAAAATCTCAAGTGCTTCGGCGCGCGCGCGCTCGGCGGCTTCGAGTGCTTGGCGGACGGCTTCTTCGGCAGCGGCCAAACGCTCGGCGGCCTGGCCTTCGGCGATATCCGTCTTGGCAACATCGCGGGCGGCTTGTTCCTCGCGGGCCGCAGTTTCCTCGGCGCGACGCAATGCTTCTTCAAACGCTTTCTCACGACGCTCAGATTCTTCTAATATCTCAAGCGCACGAGCGCGCATCGCTTCGGCATCTGTTATCTTTTCATCGGCCAGTGCATCGGCCGACTCGGCACGCTCGCGCGCGGCTTGTTCGGCAGCTTCGGCATCGCGGATCGCTTCTTCGGCGGCTTCACGTGCGGATTGGGCGATCGCCGCTTTGCGGGCCGCGATTTCAAAGGCCGTGTCACGGTCGACCTGAATTTCGGTGGCGAAGTTATCGCCCGGTGCGGGACCATCCGGATCATCGGCCCGCAACGCCTGGGTCGCAGGATCCGCACCACGTTGTGCGCTCAGCAACGACGACGGCATGACCACGCTGGCATCGGCCAATGCCGAGACCGCATCGCCAAAATGTTCCGCCGTGTCGCGTGGGCCTAATCGGAATGTCCCCGACGGTCGGGTGAAGAAGTCTTCGATCACGACCGCTTCGTAAGATTCTTCAAGGAATTCCGATCCCGCAGGATTGGCAATTTTTAAGATGCCATCGTTGGACTGTTCGTGACGCAGATACGTGACCGTGGTCGCACCATCACGTTCCACCAGGCCCGCACCCGACGCGCCATCCACATTGATTGTCGCCGATGGGGTCTTGATCGCGAACGCGCCATCGATGGCCGAGATACCACCCCCCGCGAACGAGAACGTGCCCTGTTGCACAACAAACGTGGCGTGCGCCGTCGCACTTTCAGGATCGAAAACGAGATCTTCGAAGATCGCGCGGCCACTACCACCCAGTGAGAACGTGCCTTCGTCTGCGAACAGGAATCCGGCGCTGCCTTCCGCCGATGTTTCAACGCGATCACCCCGCCCGATCAGTGCGCCCGCTTCAGCATCAACGCGGCTGCCGTCCGCGCGCACAATTGTCACCTCACCCTCGGTCGCTTCGACCCGGCCAATGGGCGCGGTCACCGGTACGTTGGGCGAAATCGGGACAATATCGTCGCCGGCCAGCGCAGAAATGACATCGGCGCTGACATGCGCCCCCGCTTCACTGGCCAACGGCGGTGGGGATTCCAAATCAAAGTAGCCGTTGACCACCATGCGGCTGCCGTCCGCCAACTCGATCAGCAGATCATTGTCATGGCGCGCGTAAATCGCTTCCGACAGCAAGCCGCCACCTGGAATAACCACGGGGCCATCAGCGGGGACATCAACAATGGTTGGCACACCCCGAACAGGGTCCAACGGCACCGTTTCAACGTCATATCGCTTGGCCATGGGGCGGATTCTACCGTATCTGCATCTAGATACAGTAGATTAAACGATCCAAAACACCATTAATAGGGTTAAGTGGTATATGTCGTGGATAACTGGTCCACCACACATACAAACCGACCGTCATGCTGAATTCATTTCAGCATCCATTCCAGATGAATATGGCTCGTCACCCCCGCGAAGGCGGGGGTCTGCAGGAGCAACACGAGAGATTCCCGCCTTCGCGGGAAAGACCTCCATAAATCGCGAAGTCGCATAAATTGATAGCTTCATCCGCAACTTATCGACGAATCCATGATTACCTCTCAGGTAGCACCATGAATCTTGGAGGCGGAATTGGCGTAGTCTATCTTATTGAAGTCATATTTACTGCAGTTATGGAGCGATTCGAGCCGAATTGGGGGATTTATCATGTTTTTCGTTCACGCTTAACCCCATGACTTCTCTGCACTTTTTCAAAGTCAATCGAAATATTGTGTTTTTTGACAAAATACCCACGAAATGTGGTTGAGCCAAAATTCCGATAAAGTAGAATTCACCCATCCTAAAGCCCAAACAAAGGGGAACAAAAAAATCCCCAGAAATACCAGGGACTAAGGATCAGGTGCACACTGCACTTGTATGAGTGGCGGCTCTCTCCGCTAGCAAGGTAAAGGAGCCTAAAATGGCTACTTCCATCTTGCACTCTTCGAAGGTGGAAATCGCTAACGCGTTTCTCCGCCTCACGGCCTCAAAGTGGTACTGCAATACCACGAAGAGGAAGTAACTATCGCTGAGTGTTGGGCGGCCCTTAACTGGGCCGCCCTTTACTTATGGAGCATCTTTGCTCGGCTCAGAAAAATAGTCAAGCAATGGTGTACGTTAATGTACTTTGATATACACTCGCGGAATGGCGCAAAAACGTACTCCAGCAAGATACGAACTTGGCAACGCATTGGACGGGGAATTATCCGACCTGTCCGCGGGCTATAGGGGCGCACCAGTGACTGGTTTAGTACGTCAAGCGGTAGAAGAGTTTATAGAACGGTGTTTAGAACAAGAACCCGCTGTACGTAAAAGGTACGAGAAGTCGCGTAGCAGGCGCCTAGGAAAAGAGCGGGCTGGAAAACTCTCTGTTGTAAAGAATGATGAGAGTTAATTTGCAGGCTCATATATCATCTGTAGAAGAGTAAGCAGAGGGGAACTCAATCCCGTGGCTTGCTGATCATCCGGCCAATCGGGCGACCGCCCACCACATGCACGTGCAGGTGAGGGACTTCTTGGTGACCGTTTTCGCCGATGTTGGAAATGATCCGATAGCCTTCATCGGCAACACCCTTCATCCGCGCGACCGTGCCGATGCCGCGAACAAACCCGGCGATTTCGGCATCCGATGCGTTGGCATGAAAATCATCTAGACTAACATAAGGACCCTTTGGGATCACCAACGTGTGGACCGGGGCCTGCGGCGCGATGTCATTGAACGCCAAGCAATGATCGTCCTCGAACACTTTGTCGCAGGGAATTTCACCACGCAGGATTTTGGCAAAAATGTTTTGGTCGTCGTAACTCATATCCTCGGCCTCTTATTTATCTGTCCGACTGTTTTTCTCGTCGATGCCGGAAATTCCTTCACGCTTCGCCAATTCGGCATAGACGTATTCGGGTTTCACATCCATCGCGGCCCACATTACCAACAGGTGATAGAGTAGATCAGCGCTTTCAGCGGTCACCGCGTCCTTACCTTCGGATAGGGCAGCAATGGTGACTTCGGCGGCTTCTTCGGAGAGTTTTTTGCCGATCTTGGGCGCACCACCTGCCAACAACTTCGCAGTATACGATGACGACGCATCCGCGCCCCGGCGGCTTTCGATCACGTCAAACAAGCGTGTCAAAACTTCTGCATTTGTAGGCTCAGACATTTTATGTATCCCGGATCGCGACACCTGCCGCTTTCATGTGTTCTTTGGCTTCGTGGATCGTATAGGTCCCGAAATGAAAAATCGAGGCTGCGAGCACAGCCGACGCATGACCTTCGGTGACACCTTCGACCAGATGATCCAGTTCGCCAACACCACCCGATGCGATCACGGGAATACCGACAGCATCGGCGACCGCGCGGGTCAGCGGCAAGTTAAAGCCAACCTTGGTCCCGTCCCGATCCATCGATGTCAGCAGGATTTCACCGGCACCCAAGTCTTCCATTTTCTGGGCCCACTTGACCGCATCGATGCCGGTTTCTTTGCGACCACCGTGGGTGAAAATTTCGAACGTGTCAGGCCCTGTCGCCTTGGCATCAATCGCCACCACAATGCATTGCGTGCCAAATTTCTCGGCAGCTTCCTTAACGAACTCAGGATTGTGCACGGCGGCCGTGTTGATCGACACCTTGTCCGCACCGGCCAACAAAAGTTTTCGAATGTCTTCGGTGGTGCGGACACCACCGCCAACGGTCAGCGGCATAAAGCACTGTTCCGCGGTCCGTGCGACCACATCGAAAATCGTTTCGCGGTTTTCATGACTGGCCGTGATGTCCAAAAAGCAAAGTTCATCTGCACCCGCCGCGTCATATACACGGGCTTGTTCCACAGGGTCCCCGGCATCGATTAAGTCGACAAAGTTCACACCTTTGACGACACGGCCATTGTCGACATCCAGGCACGGAATGATGCGGACCTTGAGGCTCATGCCGCAGCACTCCCCTGCAACAGCGCGACTGCGGCACGGGGGTCAATGCGCCCGTCGTAAACCGCGCGGCCGGAAATGACACCTTCAAACATGTCGCCTGCTTCGGCTTTGATTTGATGCAGGTCGTCCATCGACGACACACCGCCCGACAGTATGACTGGGATATCAACAGCGTTTGCGAGCGAAATGGTCGCTTCCAAGTTCGGACCTTGCATCGCGCCATCGCGACCAATATCGGTGAAGATCAGCGCGGACGCGCCGGCGTCTTCGAATTGTTTGGCTAGGTCTTCGGTTTTCAATTCGGTGACATCGGCCCAACCCTCGACGGCGACAAAACCGTGTCGGGAATCGATGCCAAGTGCAACCTGACCTGGAAAGGCCTTGCACGCTTCGCGAACCAGGTCCGGGTCGCGCACGGCAACGGTGCCCAGGATCACCCGGCTGAGTCCTCGTTCGAGCCAACCTTCGATGGTTTGCATATTCCGGATACCGCCACCCAATTGGACTTTCATATCCACGCCGTCCAGCACGTTTGAGACCGCATCGGCGTTGGCCGGCTTACCAGCAAACGCACCATCCAGATCAACCATGTGCAACCACGTGCACCCGGCATCGGCAAAGGCCTGCGCCTGGGCGGCAGGATCATCGTTGAATACCGTGGCTTGATCCATATCACCGTGAACCAAGCGCACACAGTTGCCGTCTTTTAGATCAATGGCTGGGAAAAAAATCATGGCGCCCACCGTAAAAAGTTCGCGATAATCCGAAGGCCCGCGTGCTGGCTTTTTTCCGGATGAAATTGTGTCCCGACCATGTTGTCTCGCCCGACTGCCGCTGTAATTTCGGCACCATAATGCACAGAGGCCAATCGATGCGTCGGGTCAGTCGGTACCAGATGATACGAATGCACGAAGTACACATGCATGCCCGAAGCAATCCCCTGCAAAAAAGGATGGGGTTCGTCGGGGATGACCAATTCGTTCCAGCCCATGTGCGGGATTTTCAAATTAGGGTCATCGGGTCGAATCCGATCGACATCACCGGGAATCCACCCAAAGCCATCGGTGGTACCGTGTTCCAATCCGCGTGACGCCATCAGCTGCATACCGACACAGATTCCAAAGAACGGTTTACCGGCATCTTCCACGTGTTCGCGGATCGCCTCGGCCATGCCATCGACCGCCAACAAACCCCGTTTGCAATCGGCGAAGGCGCCGACACCCGGCAACACGACACGGTCAGCTTTGCGGACTTCATCAGGATCGCTGGTGACCAAAATGGTTTCGGGTAATTCCGCTTCGGCAACGGCGCGCTCAAACGACTTGGCGGCAGATCGCAGGTTACCTGATCCATAATCGACGATGGCAACCGTCATGGAAAAATCCCCCCACCGGATATGTCGGCATGTTCCAAGAAACGACGCAGAGCGTCGTCTTTGTTTTTGCCCGTGACAACGCCTGCTTCGGTGAAGCCGCGTTGTTCCAACTGCCAACGGCGAACGTCATTCCCGATAAACCCGACCTCTAAGGAAATGGCGATGGTCACCAAAGCCTGAACTGTTTCATTGACGCCGAGTACTTCGACGATGGTTCCTGCCAGCATGACAACGGTAAAGATGGCGAGCGCAGGCCACCACATCCGTGTGGCCAAGGCCCACAGAAACGTGAATAGGAACGCGGGCCAAGAGAAACCCTCTTTGACCAAAATCAAATCGCTTTCAGCATAACGGCCATGATCACGGAGAAAAACGGAGTAGAGTTTCATGTCTGTATTTTACTCCCCCCTCACCTAACCTCTCCCCTCAAAGGAGGGAGAGGGATGAGATTGAGAAATGTTTGATCAGGGTTCCTCTCCCCTAGTAGGGGGAGTGGACGGGTGAGGGGGTTTCCCTCGAATTATAAAACACCCTTGGTCGATGGCACTTCGTCGGCTTTGCGTGGATCAATTTCAATCGCTTGGCGCAAGGCCCGCGCGATCCCCTTATAGCACGATTCAACAATATGGTGGTTGTTCTCGCCATAAAGGTTATCGACATGCAACGTAATGCCGGCGGCCTGGGCAAATGCCTGGAACCATTCTTTGAACAATTCGGTATCCATATCGCCGAGCTTGGGTTTTGAAAATTCAACACGCCAAATCAGATAGGGACGATTGGAAATATCCAACGCGACACGGCTCAGGGTTTCATCCATCGGGATATAGGCAGACCCATAACGGGTGATCCCCTTACGGTCGCCCAGCGCCGCGGCAAAGGCTTCGCCAATAGCGATACCGGTGTCTTCGGTGGTGTGGTGGAAATCGATATGCAGGTCACCCTCTGCCTTGACGGTGAGGTCGATCAGGCTGTGCCGGGACAGTTGTTCCAGCATGTGATCAAGGAACCCAATCCCGGTGGAAACATCATAAGTACCCGTGCCATCCAGATTGAGGCTGACAGAGATTTGCGTTTCTTTTGTGTTTCTCTCAACAGAGGCAGTGCGCATATCGTAACTCCTTTGAAATGCGGGGTTCTTCTAGCAGGCTTGCTGCGAATTCGCCAGCCCCCAAGGTCTCGCTTTATCGCCCATATTTTGAATGGGTCATCGAATGCGGCTTGACCGCTCTGACCGATCAGACCACATACACTATGTATAGACGATTAAGGAAAAATGATGAGTTCCGATCCCAATCCTGCCCAGTGGCATGGCACGACGATTTTATCCGTCCGCAAGAATGGCACCGTTGTAATCGCAGGGGATGGCCAGGTTAGCCTGGGCGACACCGTGATCAAATCCAATGCGCGCAAGGTGCGCAGGTTGGCCGGTGACCAGGTGATCGCTGGATTTGCGGGCGCGACCGCAGATGCCTTTACATTGTTTGAGCGCCTGGAAGGCAAGTTGGAACAATATCCCGGGCAGTTGATGCGGGCCGCGGTTGAGTTGGCCAAGGATTGGCGAACGGATCGGTATTTGCGCCGGCTTGAAGCCATGATGGCTGTCGCTGACAAGGACGTTTCACTCATTTTGACCGGCACCGGCGATGTGTTGGAGCCAGCGGATGGCCTGATCGGTATCGGATCTGGTGGGAACTATGCATTGTCTGCCGCCCGTGCACTTTACGATATTGATGATATGGACGCCCAAGCCATTGCCACTAAGTCCATGGCGGTTGCTGCTGATATCTGCGTTTACACCAACACCAGCGTTTTGATTGAGAAAATATGACGAGTTTTACCCCCCGCGAGATCGTTTCCGAACTCGACCGTTTTATTGTTGGCCAAAATGACGCCAAGAAGGCCGTGGCCATTGCGTTGCGCAATCGTTGGCGGCGTCAGCAGTTGGATGGGCAGATGCGCGAAGAAGTCCTGCCCAAAAACATTCTGATGATCGGGCCCACCGGCGTGGGCAAAACTGAAATCGCGCGGCGACTGGCCAAGCTGGCGCAGGCCCCATTTATCAAAATTGAGGCAACCAAGTTTACCGAGGTCGGTTACGTCGGTCGCGACGTCGAACAAATCGTCCGCGACCTGGTCGAAGTGGCGATCCACATGGCGCGCGAGGATATGCGCCAACAGGTCGAAGCGAAGGCCGAGTTGAATGCCGAAAACCGCGTGTTGGATGCACTCGTAGGCGATGGTGCGTCAAAAGATACCCGCGATAAATTCCGGGTCATGCTGCGCAACGGTGAACTGGGTGAGAAAGAAATCGAAGTCGAATTAGCAGATACCAGTAATGCCGGCATGCCGACGATGGAAATCCCCGGCATGCCAGGGGCTCAGATGGGTATGGTCAATATTGGTGACATGCTGGGTAAGGCGTTTGGTCAACAAACAAAAAAGAAGAAGATCACCGTCGATGAGTCCTATCATTTGTTGCTTCAAGAAGAAGCGGACAAGCTGTTGGACCAAGATGATGTCGTCAAAACCGCCATCGACAACGTGGAAAACAACGGCATCGTCTTCTTGGACGAAATTGACAAAATTACTGCTCGTTCTGATCATGGCGGCGCGGATATCAGCCGTGAAGGCGTGCAACGGGATTTGCTGCCGTTGATCGAAGGCACCACAGTTGCCACCAAACACGGCCAAGTGAAGACAGACCACATTTTATTCATCGCTTCGGGTGCCTTTCATATCGCCAAGCCGGCTGACATGTTGCCTGAACTCCAGGGACGTCTGCCCATCCGGGTGAACCTGAATGCGCTGACCCGTGATGACTTTGTGCGCATTTTGACAGAGCCCGAGGCCAGTCTTGTCAAACAGTATACCGCATTGATGGCGGTCGAGGATGTGGCGCTGGAGTTTTCTGATGACGCCATCGGCGAGATCGCGGACTTGGCAGCCGAGATCAACCAAGGCGTTGAGAACATCGGCGCACGGCGCTTGCACACGGTGATGGAAAAACTGGTCGAAGACATCAGCTTTACAGCGTCTGAGCGTGGTGGCGAGACCGTCACCATCGATGCGAATTATGTGAAAAACGAGGTCACGGACCTGGCTAAGAACGCGGATATTTCCAAGTTTATTTTGTGATGATCAGGTGACGGTGCGTGTCACCCCTCACCTGTCCTCTCCCCAATTTCATGAGGGAGAGGGACCCTGTATCTGCATGACTCGTTCTAATCCCTCACTCCTTTTAAGTGGGGAGGTTAGGTGAGGGGGTCTTACAATGATAGAAACTAATGCGTGGGCCCTTCGGGCTGTGACCCGACCCGCAATTTCACTTCGGCGATCATCCAGTCCAACGTGTCTTCGTCCATTTCAGTCACATGATGGGCGAGTAAGTTTGCAAGTTCCGTCGCTTTTGGATGAAGACCCGATGTATCAACCGTCACCTTGGGGTGTGATAATTCCGCAAGCTTGCTGATTTCGTCGGACTCGTCCCACATCAATCCGAAATAACCACAGATTTGTGCGACAAGTCCCGAACTGGGGCGACCCCGGTGGCCATGCTCCAGCGCGGAGAAATAGGCCGATGAAACACCAAGATCCGAGGCCATCTGTTTAAGCGTGATGCCCCGTGCGTTCCGATGTTCGCGGATGCGTTTTCCAAAAGGTGTCATACGATAAAGATAGCTTGGGAAAACTTAACAAATGGTCTCTGATTTTATCGGCGGCGTTTGATCCGAATATATAGCGCTCCATCGCCGCCATCTTTGACCGCTGCGAAGGAAAACCCGGTCACCCAATCGCGGATCGGCATCTGGTTGAGCCACCTCGGGACCGCTTCTTTGAGGACACCGATCTGACCGGTGCCACGCTTGCCCTTGCCGGTGATCACAAGGACGGTGCGATGACCCTCGTAAAAACTGCGCTCCAAAAAGGATTCCAGGGCCCGGTGTGCCGTCGCCTGGACATGACCATGCAGGTCCAATCGCGCATCAATGCCCAATTGGCCGCGTTTTAAGCGTCGCGCCGTGCGCTTATCCATCATATCTGTTTGGCCGGGGGCCAAAGATGGGGGCGAAGGGGGGCGCTGAGGCACATTCAGTTCCGGCAGTTCCCGCGGCGGGAGTTTTGCCCGGATTTTGGGAGAGCGTTTCTTTGTCGCTGACTGATCATCCGATAGCTGTTCTAAAGCCGCCACGAATTTCGCATTGTCTGCATTAGCGGGCGTGACATCCTTGGTCACGTGCGTCCATAGGTCTTTTTCAGCCTGAGATAGAGCACGTTGACCCGGTGGCTTTTTGCCCGCCATGGTTACGCCTCTGATGGGGTGGCGCTGTCGCCCTCAACCATGATGATATGAAGCCGCTGCGGACCATGCGCCCCCAACAATAAGGTTTGTTCGATATCTGCCGTCCGTGAAGGTCCCGTGATCCAATTCACCGTACGGGGCAGTTTTCCGGGCGTGCCTTTTGCTGCCGCCTGCTGACGAATGCGGTCCCATAAGGCTTCGTAGTCGCCAGCGATATCGTCCGCCCGCACCACCACAATATGGTCGAGCGGGAGAAAATTAAGTGATGTTGGGCTTTCTGGCCCTGATGTCAGTACCAACGTGCCGGTTTCGGCCACACCGCCAATGGCATGACTGACCGAAACGGGGTCATTTCCATCGGCGCGGCCATCATTGACCATCAACGATGTCTTGGCTGTCCAATCCAATTCCTTGAGGCGCGGGTCAGGCGCGATCTTAATCTGCGCAGGCAATTGGTTCTGTCTTAAGTATTCCCCCACCGCGCCAGGAATCTCATCATAGGATTGAACAGATAAGATCGTTGCATTGACCTTTTCTGCTTCTTTGCGGAAAAGGTTTACTTGTTGACCTTGTTCCAAAGAGCCTCGTTGTGGGATAAGGTTTTTTACATGGCCTTGTAGCCGTGCTCTGATCGCTTCTTTAGCTTTAAGGTCATCGGCACGATCTAATCGTTCATTTAACTTCTGCAAAATGGCATTTCGCTGGCTCATTTGACGATTCCCCGTCTCATAAGCTCACCGCTCTGATCTCCACGCGCGCCATTATGGTATTGATTGATAAATGTATCGCCCGCCGGTGCAGCCAAATCCCGTTTTGACGTCCAACCGCCCGCGAACGGAACTGATTTGAAACGACCGCGTCCCCCAAATTGCCCCAGGATTGCGATCCCGAGGTTCATGAGGGGTCGATATAGGCCAGGACGCTTCGCTAACCACGCCCAGGCAGAGAGCGACCAGCGCGCTTTGGCCGATCCAACCTCTGATCGATATTGCCGTTCACGCCATTTTCGCAGCATTCTCGGCAGCGGAATGCGCATCGGGCACACCGTTTCACATTTGCCGCATAACGTGGACGCGTTCGGTAAATGCTGCGCTTCTTCCATACCGATCAGGTTGGGGATCAGGACCGCGCCCATCGGACCGGAATAAACCCACCCGTATGCGTGTCCCCCAACAGATTTATATATTGGGCAATGATTCAGGCAAGAACCACACCGTATACAGCGAAGCATTTCGTGAAATTCGCTGCCGATCATATCGGTCCGGCCATTATCCAACAGAACCACGTGGTATTCCTCGGGGCCATCTAAATCTTCGGGGCGCTTCGGTCCCGTGCAAAATGTCGTATAAACGGTGATTTCCTGACCGGTCGCCGAACGCGCCAACACCCGCAAAACGGTCGATGCGTCTTCTAACGTTGGGACAATTTTTTCGATACTGGCGAGTACGATATGCACTCGCGGCAGATTGTTGGTCAGGTCCGCATTGCCCTCGTTCGTGACCAGTACATTGGTGCCGGTTTCCGCGATCAGCATGTTTGCGCCGGTCAAACCCACGTCGGCATGGATGAACTTGTCCCGTAGCTTGGCCCGCGCCTCTTCGAGTAACGCTCGCGGCTCGTCCAGATCCCTGGCAGCATCCAGGTCTTGGTGGGCATCGCGGAACGTGTCGGCGACCTGTTCTTTGGACAGATGAATGGCAGGCGCAATGATATGGCTTGGCGGCTCTTTACGGAGCTGGATGATATATTCACCCAGATCAGTTTCGATGGCCTCAATCCCATTTTCCTCAAGATAACCGTTCACCGCGATCTCTTCAGAGATCATCGATTTACTTTTGGTCACCGTCTTGGCATCGGCCTTGCGGCAAATATCCAGGATGGTTTCGCGGGCATCCTGGGCGGTCGAGCACCAGTGCACATGTCCACCCATCTCGATGACTTTTTCTTCGTAGGCTTCAAGATAAAGGTCGAGGTTCTCAAGCACGTGGTTTTTGATGTCCCGGGCCTGATCACGCAGATCATCGAATTCGGGCAGGCGAGCCGCCGCCTCCGCGCGCTTTTTTGGGAACCCGTGGGTGAGCTTGCCAAGTGCGGCCTGCAGTGGATCATTGGCGATGGCGCCACGGGCATTGTCTTTAAATTGCGGGGATGTGGAGTCCATGACTAGTCCTTATCCCTTATCCAATGGTTCGCCGATGGCCGGCGCATCAGCCATATCCGCCAGGACCTCTGCCGCATGGCGGACCTTGATATTCAAACCGCGGCGCTGAATCCGCCCGGCGATATTCATCAGACAGCCAAGATCCCCTGCCAGCAGGGTGTCCGCACCCGTCGCCACGATGTCATTCACCTTGGTATCGACCATCTTTTCAGAAATATCAGGGTATTTGACGCAAAATAACCCACCGAACCCACAGCAGGTTTCGGTTTCTTCACCCTCGGTGATCGAAAGACCATCGATGGAATTCAACAGCGCGCGGGGTTGTTCTTTGACCCCCATTTCACGAAGACCTGAACATGAATCATGATAGGTCACCGTGCCATCAAACGTGGCCGGGACGCTGGTCACACCCCGAACATCGGTGAGAAAAGAAATCAGCTCAAAGGTTTTTTCGGATAAAGCCTCGGCACGCGCCAACCACGCGGGATCATCGGCAAAAACTTCGGGGTAGTGATGCTTAATCATGCCGCCACACGATCCAGACGGCACCACCACATAATCAAAATCTTCGAACGCTTCGATCACGCCACGCGCGATGTCCGCCGTGTCTGGCACATCGCCCGAGTTAAATGCGGGCTGGCCACAACATGTTTGGCTTTCAGGCACAAACACCTGACATCCCGCATCTTCGAGCAACTTAACGGTGGCAAATCCGACAACGGGTCGCATCAAATCGACCAAACATGTGGCAAATAAACCAACCGTTGGCCGCGCAGTAGGGGAGGGTGTTTTACTCATGATCAAAGAATGTGACGACAGCGCCGCGTTGACAAGATCAAGTTTGCGCCGCCGGGTCAGGTGGTCGGGTCAAAAACCCGACTTCTGGGCAAGATCAAATAATACTGGCCCCGTGATTTCATCACACCCGCACGCTCGGCGGCTTCGACCCCAAAACCCCAGAACACATCACCGCGGACGGGGCCTTTGATCGCACTGCCGGTATCCTGCGCAACCATCAACCTACGCAGCGGTAATTTCGGATCAAGCGGGTCCGTTGTGTTCAACCAAATCGGCACCCCATAAGGAATGAACTTACGGTCAACGGCCATGCTGCGCCCAGGGGTTAGCGGGACGCCTTGTGCGCCAAGTGACCCATCACCATCAACAACGCGGAAGAATACGAACGACTCATTCTTTTCCATCAGGCGCTGACCATCATTGGGATTGGTGCGCAACCAATTCATGATCGCAGGGGCCGTGACATCCTTCAACGGCATGACACCCATACTCACGAGTTCTTTGCCGATGGACGTATACGGACGACCATTTCGGCCCGCATACCCGATACGCACGGTGGAGCCATCTGCCATACGCACCCGGCCTGACCCTTGGACATGCAAAAAGAACAACGTCACAGGGTCATTCACCCAGAGGATCTCTAGGCCTCGTCCCTGTAGCGCGCCATTATTGATTTCACGCCTGGAGTTATACGGGATCAATTTATTCTGAACGATCCTCCCGGCAATCTGCCGACCCCTGAACTCGTCATCAAATTCACCTAGATTTGCAGCGACCAAGTCATTAGGGCGGGAGTAAATCGGAATAGAGAAATTACCCTCGGGGCCCCAACGACCTTCGAGTTCCGGTTCGTAGTATCCTGTAAACAAACCTTCGACATTTTGGTTGTTGCTGGCGAGGTAGGGAACGAAGCGAGATTGAAAAAAGAAATCAACTTCGACCTTGTTGCCGGGGCGAATTTTTTCGGCATCCGAACAAATCTCGACCCAATCCGAAATCTTACCCATGCGGGGATCAGGACCCATATTCGCATCAAGGGGTTTTTTCGCCAACGCACTGCAAGATTTCAAAAATGCTGGCAAAATCAACGAGTGGTCTGCACCCGCCCAGCCCGGCACATCTTCAAACTTCATTTGCTTCAGCAATAGTGCCGCATCAGAGTCAGGCGGCGAGGGCGTTTGGTCGGGTGGCGGCAGATACGCGCAAGATGCCAACACCAGCATCGAACCGGCGCACGCAACGCGCTTCCAAAGTTTAGAAAATAAGGACAGGCGACCAACCTGAGACGACACGCCAAGCCTCACGTTAGTTGTTGCTTTCGGTGCCAACCAACGTCCAGTTCGGATCAGACGAACGAACATCGCGTGAGAATGTCCAATAGTCCGTCACGTCGATGACCTCGTTCGGGTTACCGTCAATGACGTTACCTTCGGCATCACGCAAGGCACTGATCTGTTCGGACTGGAATTTCACCGTGACGATGGCATGGTTACCATCCATATCGGCTTCGATCACGTCGGCGGCACGAATGCCGACCAGAGTATCTTCCAGGACTTCGCCCGCACGTTCACGGTCAGACATCGCCTCTTCGAAATTGCTATAGACGTCAGGGCTCAAAAGACCCTTCAACGTTTTTCGGTCGCCTTGCGCAAATGCGTTCAGGACCATTTCGAAGGCACCCTTGGCGCCCTCGGCAAACATGTTGGGATCAAAACTTGGATCAGCGATACGAATTTGTGTCAGGCCCGTCGCAATCGGATCGCTGGGATCAATATCGGCCATAACTGGATCAACATCATTTTTGTTGCGATCTGGCAATTGCACAACGTTATCTTCGTCGAACGTATCCTTGTCATTTTCCGGCGCGTCACGGAACGGATCAGGGAACTTACCCTCGTGCCCGTCACGACGACCAAGCACACGGCGCAAACGCAAAACCAAAAATCCAGCAATCATTGCCAGGATGATAATATCGAAGAATTGAAAATCGCCGCCCATGATATCCTTGACCCTCGCGGTCACGCCCGTGTCTAGACCCAGTTGCCGACCCGGAAACACTTGGCCCTCAACCTATCGATTTGGGATTGGTCCGTCCAGAACATCGACACATTTATTGTGTTCGGAAAATTCCGACCCACTTCATAATAAATAGGTCTGAAAATCAGTTAGAACAAGGCACGTATGGGATTCCTTTTACTCATCGCGTTCATCGCAGTCCCGATTATCGAAATCGCCGTCTTTATTGAGGTGGGTGGATGGATCGGATTATGGCCGACAATCGGCATTGTTATATTAACCGCCGTGATTGGTACCGCGATGCTGCGCCAACAGGGGATATCGATCCTGTTCCGCATCCAGGAAAACCTGGAAGCCAACAAATTGCCGGTCCGTGAATTGTTCGATGGCGTCTGTTTGGTGATCGCCGGTGCGTTTCTGCTCACCCCTGGGTTTGTCACCGACGGCCTCGGCTTTGCGTTGTTCGTCCCCCCATTCCGCCACGCCATCGCAGGCTGTATCGGCCAAAAAATCGTCGCGCGTGCCGATGTACGGTTTCATGCTGCGGGGCAACGCGGCCCGCATGCTGGGCCCGGTGGGACACAATATAGCTCGGGGCGTCGACCTCCTGGCGGTGATGACATTATCGATGGCGAATATGAAGATTTGACGGACGCGCCCAAAAAGCCAGCACCCCCTGAACAGCAAGTGCGCGACGACAGGTAAGCATAAAATACTGCCCGTCATCCCGGACGACGATTTGATATGAGTGGGTTCTTGAACTCGCAGGGCTAGCACACCTAGACGATTGCCCGCACCGAACAGACGTGTTACCAGAGGCGCAACGTATTCTGAGGAGAGAAACATGGCCGACGTCGACGCAGCCGCTGGTGCGGAAAACCAACAATCACAGCCGCTTTCGATCAATGCACAGTACACCAAAGACCTGTCGTTTGAAGTCCCTGGCGCGCCCATGGTGTTTGCCGCGATGCAAAATGCGCAGCCTGATATCAATATCAATATCGAGGTGAACGCCCGCCCACTCCAAGAAAACGTGTACGAGGTCGAGATCGCGGTAAACGCGAGCTGCGACATCGATGGCGATACCGGCTTTATTCTAGAGTTCCTGTATGCAGGTTTGTTCACCATCAACGTGCCGGAGGAACATCTTCAGGCGATCTTGTTGATCGAATGCCCGCGTTTGTTATTCCCTTTCGCGCGCAACATCATTGCCGATGTGACGCGTGATGGCGGTTTCCCACCTGTAATGCTGGGCCAAGTCGATTTTGTCGGTATGTATCAGCAACAGATGGAAGCAGCGTGTGCCACCAACGGAGAAGCAGAAGCTTAATCCAAGCCTTTGTTCGTTGCCGTGGGACTAGTCCCGCAACCAAATCGGATCTTTGAGTTTTTCCAAGAATGCCGCATGGCGAGCTTCTTCGTCGGCTGGAATCGTATGTGGACGCGGCGCGCGCCGACCGGCGGTGCCGTTATCTGACGCCGATGCACCCGTATCGCCAATAGGGACCATGCCTGCAGCATCCGCCGCCAAGTCCATCCCGTGCTGACGACCACCCAACAATTCCAGATAAACATCCGCCAACAATTGCGCATCCAATAGCGCGCCATGAAGTTCCCGACCCGATAGATCAATGCCAAACCGACGGCAAAGTGCATCCAGTGACGCCTGTGCGCCTGGAAATTTTTTCCGTGCCATACTGACCGTATCGACCGCGCGATAAATCGGAATGGCTTCGACGCCGACGCGTTCCAATTCCGCATTGATGAAGCCCATATCAAACGCGGCATTATGAATAACAAGCGTCGCATCGCCGACGAACGCCACGAATTTTTCTGATACCTCAGCAAACACGGGATGATCCTTCAGGAACGTCTCGGACAGACCATGCACGCGCTCCGCCTCGGCTGGCATATCGCGTTCTGGATTTACGTATTGATGATAAACCTCGCCAGTCGGAACATGATTGAACAGCTCCACACATCCAATTTCGACAATGCGATGGCCACTTTTGGGATCGAGTCCGGTGGTTTCTGTATCCAGAACGATTTCGCGCATGATTTTGCTTATCCTCGTCGCACTTTCTGCCAGAACGGCGGCCACTTATGACCACGTTCTGATCTGATGAGTGTGACAATTTCACGAATGGTTCGCAAGCTGTGCGCACGGCCCAAGCCCGTGAAAACCACAAAATCTGCTCTTTTTCGTTTCATTTCATCCGACATCTGGGTTTTCAGAATGTTATCGAATTTCTCGACCGTCATGCCGGGGCGGGCCATTACCCGGCGTTTTTGTTCACGGTAGGGTGCGCTGACGACAACAACAGCATCACATCTGCGCTCGCCACCGGTTTCAAATAATAATGGCACATCCAAGACAACGATCGGCGTCCCGAGCCGACTGTGGTGTGCTAAAAACGCTTTTTCCCGTGCTCGGACCAGGGGGTGCAGGATATGTTCTAGTGTTTTAAGCGCAGCCGCATCACCGAACACGTTCGCACCCAGTTTTTGTCGATCGATGACACCATCCATGACGACACCGGGAAATGCCTGATCAATGGCTGGGACAGCGACACCATTCTTGGCCATCAGCGCATGCACGGCCGCATCAGAATCATGAACCCGCACGCCCAGACGTTTGAAATTCGCAGCGGCGGTTGATTTCCCCATACCGATCGAACCGGTCAGGCCGAGGATAAACATAAACTAGGTCTTTAATCCGGCAAGGACATGGTCACGCAGGGCAGATGTGACATCGGGACGCACCCCAAACCACGCTTCGAAACCGGGGACGGCCTGGTGCAACAACATGCCCAATCCATCGACGACCTGGCAGCCAACCGCCGCAGCATCTCGGAGGAGGGGGGTTTGCAAAGGCACATAGACGATATCGGTGACCACCGGCGTTGCCGCCGCGTTGGTGATATTTAATTCAAGTGCAGGTTTTCCCGTCATCCCAAGCGTGGTGGTATTGACGATCAGACCCGCGCCTTGCACTGCGTCCTCTCGCTCTTTCCACGGGATCACTGTGACGTCGCCCGACATATCGTTGGCAATGATCTCTGCTTTTTCCTGGGTCCGATTGGTCAACGTAACCTTGGGCACACCCGCATCCAGTAATGACCAGACTACCGCGCGCGCGGCACCACCAGCCCCCAAAACAAGTGCTGGGCTGGCCGATGCATTCCAGTTCGGTGCGCCCGCTTTCAGGTTTGCGATAAATCCGTAACCATCGGTGTTGTCACCAAAGATCGAACCATCTTCACGGCACACCAATGTATTCACAGCACCGATCGCTTGTGCCGCGGGGCTTAACTGATCGGCGGCATTAAACGCAGCAATTTTATGGGGTACCGTGACGTTGGCACCACGAAAGCCGAGCTTTGGCAATGTCTTAATGACTGTATCAATATCATCTGGTGATACGGGTATGGGAATATATGCGCCATCCACACCATGGTGGTCGAGCCAAAAACCATGCAGGCGCGGTGACAAAGAATGGGCAACGGGCCAGCCCATAACGCCTGCAATTTTGGCCTGTCCACTGATCATACTTCTAAACCTCCACGCTGGCGCAGCTCATTCAGTAACGGCAACAGCGGCAATCCTAGGATTGTAAAATAGTTCCCCACAATATCATCAAACAGTTGAATGCCACGTCCTTCTAATCGATAGGCACCGACAGACGTTAAAATGCTCTCACCTTCGGACTTTATATAGTCATCCAAAAAAGTATCCGAGAACTCGCGAACCGTCAGTATCGCGTGATCAGTATATTCCCACGGCGCGGCATCAGGTGACAAAAGAACCATTGCAGAAATCAATGTATGCGACGTTCCGCGAAACGTCATTAAGTGCTGGCGGGCATCATCCAGATCTTGAGGCTTATCGAATAAGTGGCCGTCAGATACAAGTATCTGATCACAACCCAAAACAATTGCATCGGCGTGCTGCTTGGCTACACGCAACGCTTTGGCATGGGCCAGCATCACCGCGATTTCATCGGGGGATTTTTCATCCGCTAGACCCTGGTGCTTGATCTTCGTTTCATCAACGTCGGCATCGGCCCATTCATAAGCTATGCCTGCTTTGGTCAGAATTTGACGACGCGAAATACTTTTTGATGCCAGGACAAGACGCTGTGGGCTTTCAGTCAAAGATCGACACCTGAATTACTCTTCGCAGCGCCGCGCCAACAACTGCATGACGGTGGCTGCGGTTTCTTCGATCGAACGTCGTGCCACATTAATGGTCGGCCACTCGTTGGCGGTATAAAGCCGGCGCGCATTGTTGACTTCTTCTTTGACAGCTTCCTCGTCGACATACTCGGTGTCAGGATCTTGATCCAAGAATGCCAGGCGTTGACGCCGAATTTCGATCAAGCGTTTTGGATCGTTCGTCAGCCCAACAATAAGCGGGCCATCTTTGACGAATAGTTCATCAGGTAAGGGGCATCCCGGCACAATGGGGACGTTTGCGGCTTTGATCCCTCGGTTCGCCAGATAAATACATGTCGGTGTTTTCGATGTCCGCGATACTCCGACCAAAATCACATCGGCCTCCATCAAATCGCCACCCAACTGCCCATCATCATGACTGAGTGCATAATGCATGGCTTCAATCCGGTGGAAGTACTCCGCATCCATTACGTGCTGCTGACCGGGACGCGCATGACTTTTCGCATTCAGATATGCACCCAGCGCCGCGACAACTGGATCCAAAACCGGCACGCACGGAATTTGCAACTGACGGCATTCATCTTCGAGGACTTGGCGCAATTCTGGATTGACCAGGGTACACATGACAAATCCTGGTTCTTCTCGAATATCATCCATAATGCCACGAATTTGGTCCGCCGTTCGGATCATCGGCCAAAGATGTTCTTCAACCTCTAAATCGTCAAAAAGCACCAGACATGCGCGCGCAAGAAGTGTAACAGTCTCACCCGTTGAGTCAGAAACAAGATGGAGATGAAATTCCTGCATATGACCAAATATTTCCTTGTTTTAAGACATTATAAGCCGGGGGATGAATGTGTGGATAACTTTGATATCGCTGATTATCGTGTTTTGTACCCGTAACCGCGACCTTAAATACAGATGTTATAGGCTTGTGGACAAATGTTGCATTGCAGTTTGAGCCTATGGATAACCTGAAATCCCGCAGTTTTCTTAGGTTTTAAGTGATTCTAAAAAACAGCACGATCACACTGAAATCATTGGATAAATTTTTTTCCTATATGAAAATTCGGATTTTTTGGAGGAATAAGTATCACCCAATGCTTGCGCGAACATCCTGTGGATGAGACATAATCCCCAGGTTTCTATGGACCATCTACTACATCAATTTTCTATATATATACTTAATTAATATAGAGTGACCTTGAACGAACGATTCCAGACAAACGAAGGACAGAGAGTTTTATGGCGGACGAAACGTCTAAGAAATCGTTTTTACGTGTATTCGATGGTGAAGCCGTAAGCCCACCGCCCATCTGGATGATGCGCCAAGCTGGGCGTTACTTGCCAGAGTATCGTGCCATTCGTGCGAACATTCCATCGTTCTTGGAATTTTGTTATTCGCCTGATGCCGCATCGGAAGTCACGCTTCAGCCGCTACGTCGATATAACTTTGATGCCGCCATCGTGTTTGCCGATATTTTGGTCATCCCCGACGCGCTTGGCCAAGAAGTTGCGTTCAAGGAGGGAGAGGGTCCCGTACTTGAGCCGATCCGCACGTTGGAAGAGACGAGTATCTTGGATGTGGACCGCGTCGAAGAGGCATTATCACCGGTTTACGAGACACTACGCATTCTGTCCAAACAGATTCCCGAAACAACAAGCCTCATAGGCTTCGCAGGAGCGCCGTGGACAGTAGCGCTGTACATGGTTGAGGGGAGGGGTAAGACCGAAGGCGAGAGAGCACGTGACTGGGCTTATCGGGCGCCGAGTGAATTCCATAAAATGATCGATATCTTGGTCGAAGCCACCTCGCGTTATTTGATCAAGCAGTTAGAGGCGGGTGCCGAAGTACTGCAACTGTTTGATAGTTGGGCAGGTGCGTTGTCCGTGGAGCAATTCCGCGAATTGGTGATCGAACCGAACCGTCGCATCGTAGAGAAAGTGCGTGCCGCGTGTCCGGGCACACCAATTATTGGTTTTCCAAGGAATGGAGGGGTGCTTATCCCAGAGTTTGTCGAAAAAACTGGGGTCGATGGTGTGTCCCTCGATCATTCTGTTCCTATGGATTGGGCCGTAGACAATATTCCTGATAATTGTGTTCTTCAGGGCAACCTGGACAATCGCTTATTGGTGGTTGGTGGTGACGCCATGAACCGCGGAATCGATACGTTGCTCGAGCAAACCCACTCGCGTCCGTTCGTGTTTAATCTGGGTCATGGCATTGTGCCGCAGACACCACCTGAGCACGTTGGTGATGCAATTGCGCGTATCAGGGGCGAAAGCGCTTAATTTATGCGGGTTGCGGTAATCCTGTTTAACCTTGGGGGACCGGACAAGCTGGAATCTGTCCAGCCGTTTCTCTTTAACCTTTTTCAGGATCCCGCCATCATCGGTGTGCCGCAACCGTTCCGCTGGTTATTGGCAAAGTTGATTTCATCCAGGCGTGCACCGATTGCGCAGGAAATTTATGAGCATATTGGTGGTAAATCGCCATTGCTTGAACTCACTCATGAACAGGCGAATGCGCTCGAAGTGGAATGTGATGACATCGGTGATGTGAAAGCATTCATCTGCATGCGTTATTGGCACCCGATGAGTCCTGAGGCTGTCGCAAACGTCAAAGAATTTGCGCCGGACAAAATTATCCTGCTGCCGCTGTACCCACAGTTTTCAACAACAACAACAGGATCATCCATCAAGGATTGGTTGCGCCAAGCGCGAAAAGCGGGTTTGACCGCACCAACGGTTGAGGTCTGTTGCTATCCACGTGAGTCTGGATGGATTTCAGCGCAGTCGAAACTTGTTGCTGAAACTTACGCCAAATCAACAGGCGACAAAAAACCACGCGTCTTGTTCTCGGCCCATGGACTGCCCAAGAAAGTCATCGAAAAGGGCGATCCCTATCAGTGGCAGGTCGAACAAACATCCGCAGCTGTGGCGGAGCAACTTAACATCGAGGGTTTGGATTGGGTTGTTTGTTATCAAAGCCGCGTTGGACCGTTGGAATGGATTGGTCCATCGACCGAGGACGAAATCGAACGCGCGGGCAAAGAGGGTGTGCCGTTGATCGTGGTGCCAATTGCGTTTGTGTCAGAGCACTCGGAAACCTTGGTTGAGCTTGATATCGAATACGGTGAACTGGCCGAAGAGGCCGGTGTGCCGGCGTATTATCGTGTTCCGGCTGTGGGCACACACCGTGATTTTATTTCGGCGATCGGCAGCTTGGTCCGCCGCGCAACGGCGCATGAGGTAGCTGGGCCTGGGACGTGTATTTCGGGCGAGGGCGGTCGGTTGTGTCCGGGGAACCATGCGGAATGTCCGTGGACAGAAAAGACAGATAAAGCAGCTTAGCGGCAAAACGAGGATAACCAGATGGACGGTTCAGCATATTTCTGGCTGAAAGGCTTTCACATCATTGCGATCATCGCGTGGATGGCGGGCCTGTTGTATTTGCCGCGCCTGTTCGTTTATCACGCTGATGCCGAACCGGGTTCCGAGTTTTCCGAAAAATTAAAAATCATGGAGCGTCGATTGCTCAAGGCGATCATGAATCCGGCGATGATTGTATCGGTGTTGTTGGGTGGCGCGTTGTTGGCCTATCAGGATTTTTCTGATGGTTGGCTGCACGTTAAGTTGGTCTGCGTTGTTGGCCTGATGATCATGCACATGCTGATGGGCAAGTGGCGGAAAGACTTTGAAGCGGACAAGAACGAACGCGGACACAAGTTCTATCGGATTGCCAATGAAGTGCCGACCGTGCTGATGATCATCATCGTCCTCATGGCGGTGGTGAAACCGTTTTAAGATTGATCCAGAAAGGTTACAGAAAAGCCATTTGACACGATGCGAGACTTCACGTAATCAACTGTCATCTTGCCGGGCAACGTCCGGGTCAATCGATAGATTATTTAAGTGAACGACCTCAAGTCGTTCATCGGGCCAAGAGCCCCAAAGGCATTTCGCCGACCTTATCCCCCTTTCTTAACCGAAATCGAAATTAGGCACATGAACCTTAAGGACCTTAAAGAAAAATCCCCAGCGGACCTACTGGCTTACGCTGAGGAACTGGAAATCGAGAACGCGAGCTCTCTGCGCAAACAGGACATGATGTTTGCTATTTTGAAGCAACTCGCCGAGGACGATATCTCGATCTATGGCGATGGTGTGTTGGAAGTGTTGCAGGACGGATTTGGTTTCTTGCGTAGCCCCGAAGCCAACTATTTGCCGGGCCCAGATGATATCTACGTCAGCCCCAGTCAAATCCGCCGCTTTTCGCTGCGCACCGGGGATACGGTCGAGGGTGAAATCCGCTCTCCCAAAGAAGGCGAACGTTATTTTGCCCTGCTGAAAATTAATCAGGTCAATTTTGAAGATCCGGGTGCTGTGCGGCATCGGATTAACTTCGATAACCTGACACCGTTGTATCCAGAAGAACGGCTTCATATGGAGATCGACAATCCAGAGCATAAAGACCCGACCCATCGAGTGCTGGATTTGGTCAGCCCGCTTGGTAAAGGTCAGCGGGGATTGATCGTCGCACCGCCGCGGACTGGTAAAACAGTGATGTTGCAGAACATGGCGAATTCTATCGCCGCAAACCACCCAGAGTGTTATCTGATTGTCTTGTTGATCGATGAACGCCCCGAAGAAGTGACCGACATGGCGCGGACCGTGCGTGGTGAAGTCATATCATCGACGTTCGATGAGCCCGCAACCCGCCACGTGCAGGTTACCGAAATGGTGTTGGAAAAAGCCAAGCGGTTGGTCGAACACAAACGTGACGTTGTCATCCTGCTGGATTCCATCACCCGTTTGGCCCGTGCCTACAACACGGTCGTACCGTCGTCGGGCAAAGTGTTAACCGGTGGTGTGGATGCCAATGCGTTGCAACGCCCAAAACGTTTCTTTGGAGCCGCGCGGAACGTCGAAGAAGGTGGCTCGTTGACCATCATCGCAACGGCACTGATCGATACCGGGTCGCGGATGGACGAGGTCATCTTTGAGGAATTCAAAGGAACCGGTAACTCCGAAATTATTCTTGATCGTAAGTTGTCCGACAAACGGACCTGGCCAACGATTGACATTACCAAGTCCGGCACCCGGAAAGAAGAACTGTTGGTCGACAAGGGCACGCTCTCGAAAATGTGGGTGCTGCGTCGGATCCTCATGCCGATGGGTGTCACCGATGGCATGGAATTCTTGCTGGATAAGATCAAGCACTCGAAGAATAACGATGATTTCTTCGATTCAATGAATCAGTAGAGTATCTGAAAATTACAAGACGTCGCCCCGGAGACCATCGTGTTTTCCGGGGCTTCGTTTTTTAGGCTAGATCTTTTGTATTGATAGATACCCCCCTCACCTAACCTCTCCCCCAAATTGGGGGAGCGGACAGTGAGGGGGTGTTTTTTAGTCGAAGGTAAAGATCGTCGAACCCGTGGTCTTTCGGGCTTCGAGATCAGCATGGGCGCTGGCCGCATCGGACATTGCGTACTTCTGACCGATGTTAATTTTCACATCACCCGATGTGACCGCATCAAACAAATGTTTGGTGCCATCTAAAACCAGTTCACGTGTTGCCGTGTGTGTGCCCAATGTGGGGCGCGTGACATACAGCGATCCCTTAGGCGCCAGGATGCCTGGATCAAACGGCTCGACTTTGCCCGATGCGTTCCCATAGGTGACCATGGTGCCGAACGGTTTCAGGCTGTCCAAAGATGCTTCGAATGTGGCTTTTCCGATGCTGTCGTACGCGACCGCCACACCTTCGCCGTTGGTCAGTTCTTTGACGCGGGTTGGGATGTCTTCGTCACGGTACAGGATCGGATGATCACAGCCATTGGCCATGGCGAGTTCGGCTTTTTCTTGTGAACCCACGCAGCCGATCACAGTGGCGCCGAGTTTCTTGGCCCACTGGCACAAGATCAAACCGACACCGCCTGCGGCGGCATAGACCAAAATGTTATCGCCGGGCTGAACTTTGTAGGTCCGGAACAACAAATACTGGGCGGTCATCCCCTTGAGCATCATCGCAGCTGCGGTCTCGTCGCTGATGCTGTCGGGCAATTTGACGACTTTCAGGGTCGGCATGACGCGGGCTTCGGTATAGGCACCGGGGACCATCGGATAAGCAACACGGTCACCGGGTGCGAATTCTGTCACGCCTTCTCCGACAGCTTCGACGACGCCAGCACCTTCTTGGCCGATGATGGCCGGAAATTCGACTGGATACAGACCCGTACGGAAATACACATCGATGTAGTTCAGGCCGGCGGCGGTTTGTTTGATGCGAATTTCACCTGGGCCTGGATCGCCGACTTCGACGTCTACCCATTTCAGGACTTCTGGTCCGCCAGCTTCAGATACGCGAATTGCTTTTGTCATTGTGTGGTCTCCCCTCGATTAACGGAATTCATCTGTCGATATAGATGCATATGATAAGCAGATTTTTAAAGGCCTAGTTCATAGAATCCCTGCGAATCACCTAGTCCTATCCATCACAAATCATCATGGTGGGCTATGCTTTATTTTTGTTGTCATCCCGGCGGAAGCCGGGACCCAGTCGCCCTTTTTCGCTTTAGGCCCCGGATCAAGTCCGGGGTGACAAGTGAGTGAGGGCGAGAATGGTTTCGCTAAAGCATCACCCCTTCGAGTTTGAGCAGCTGATATTTGGTTTCAGCGCCCCCAACAAATGAAAATCCGGTGAGCGCATTTTTGACCCCGACCACCCGATGGCAGGGCTGGATGATGGGTGTTGGGTTTGCACCGCAGGCGCCGCCGACCGCGCGGGCGCTGCTGCCCACCAGCTCCGCGAGCTCGCCATACGTCATCGTGGTGCCATAGGGAATTCGGTTCATGGTCTGCCATATCTCTTTTTGACGTGGCGTACCATCGGGGGCCAATGGCAGATCAAACTTTCCAAGCTTTCCATCGAAGTAGGCGTCGAATTGTAATCGGGCTTCGGCCAAGAGTGGGTCATCGTCGTGACCGTCTGGCACCTTGCCGGATTCAATAACGATAATCGCGTCGTTTTCCGCAAATATTGTTAGGGGCCCGATGGGAGATGGAAATGAAATGTGCAAAGGCAGGTCCGTCATGAGGCTTCCAATATTTCTGCAAGATCATTGGCTGATGTGATGGGCAAGCTGCATGTCGGGCCCACACAAACGTATGCGGCGGGCTGCCCATTGATTAATCCCTTCCCTGCTGCTGCGTGTTGTGCCGGTAGTGGGATCGTTGGGTCGATCACATTGACCACGCTTAGGCGATTGGGTGTGGCCAGCGCGACATCACGAAGGGCACGAGTCATTTCGTGATCGGTGTCACCCACGACGACGATCTGGGTTCCCTGCGCCAATAGTTCCCAGGCAATCAATAGCGTTGGATGATACAGGTTCTGCTTGGCTTCTTCTGGGATGAAGGTTGTGAAGATACCTTCGGCGCGAATGCGATAAGTGTCGTCTCCAGTGATCAAAAATAGCCGCGCCAAGACTTCTGCCATCGTGCCATTTCCCGCTGGGACAGCATTGTCCATGATCGGTTTCGGTCTTGCGACCAAGCCCGTTGTGTCTGCAGCAGCCATAAAATAACCACCTGCGTCGGGATCACTGTAATGGCTTTCGACGACCTCGATCCACGATTTGGCATCTTCGAGATAGGCAGGATCGTGCATCGCCTCATACAGCAATAGAGCGGCGCGCGATAAGTTCGCGTAGTCTTCGAGGACGGCAGGATGTTGGAGTTTCCCAGCACACATCGAATGCCGTAGTCGACCATCATCTGCGATCATATGATCTTTGATCCACGTAAAGACATCGCGTCCCAATTCCAGCCAATCGGATCGATCAAAGACGACACCGGCGCGGGCAAGTGCAGCGATCACCATGCCGTTCCAATCAGCGAGGACTTTGTCATCTCGGGCCGGCCTGACACGCGGCGCGCGGGCCTCAAACAGCTTGGCCCGCAACGGGGCCATCACGGACTCGGTATCCTCGTCCCAAAGCATGCTGTGGGATTTATTCAGGATGATTTTACCTTCCCAATTGCCGGTGACCTGGACGTCATAATGCTCGTTGAATTCAGCAGCGTTCTCACCCAGAACGGTGTCTATTTCGGCTTTATCCCAGATATAATATTTGCCCTCCTCGCCTTCGCTGTCGGCATCAAGGGCGCTGGCAAATCCGAACCGACCATGTTCATCAATTTCGGCTTTCATCTCGCGCACAAGCCAATCGATGGTCTCTTCAACGCGATTTCCATATAGCGGGCTCTCGGTCGATTGATAGACATCGCACAAAAGCTCCATCAACAAACCATTGTCGTACAGCATCTTTTCAAAGTGCGGCACGAGCCATTTATCATCTGTAGAATATCGAGCAAAGCCCCCGCCCAAATGATCATAAATGCCACCTTGGCATATGTTGTCGAGGGTCAGAATGACGGCTTCTTTGAACATCACCGACCCTGATCTGAGGTAGGCGTGCCACAAAAATCGAAAGAACATAGGTTGCGGAAATTTGGGTGCACCCTGGGTGCCGCCGCGAAATGGATCGACTTGGCGAACAGCGAAGGTGACGATCTCATCTATGGTGTCCAAGCTTAAGATACCGCCACCTTTGGGTGTTAGGGCGTCGCCCAGGCCGTCTTTAATCGCGGTTACGTTGCTGGCGACTTGATCGGGGTTGCGGGCGAAGGTCTCGGACAAGGACATCAAGACCTGGGTGAAGCCAGGACGGCCATATCGCGGGGTACTTGGGAAGTAGGTGCCGCCCCAAAAAGGTTCGCCGTCTGGGGTTAGGAACATGGTCAGGGGCCAGCCGCCCTGCTCGCCCAGTAACTGCAACGCGGTCTGATAGATGCTGTCCACGTCCGGTCGTTCTTCGCGGTCGACTTTGACGTTGATGAACCGCTCGTTCATGACCTTGGCGATTTCTGGATCTTCAAAACTTTCGTGCGCCATCACGTGGCACCAATGGCAGGCGGCATAACCAATACTGAGTAAAATCGGTTTGTTTTCAGCTTGGGCGGCGGCGAATGCGTCATCCCCCCAGGTGAACCAATGCACCGGGTTGTCTTTGTGTTGTTTGAGATAGGGTGATGTCTCGATGCTCAGGCGATTGAGGCTCATGTTACGACCTATATCCGCTCCAGCAATTCACATCCGAATGGTGGCACATTGCCAAGAAACATGGGACAACTTATACCCGCTTAACGATGGATCAACCTGCATAAAATACAATCGCTGAATTGTACGTGTGAACAGGTGCATCACCCAAGGGAGGAAACGTGATGAAGGTCAAGATCGATATCGATTGTACGCCAGAAGAAGCCCGCACATTTATGGGCCTGCCCGACGTCAAACCGATGCAAGAAACGATGATGAAAGAAGTGGAAGATCGTATGCGAGCGAACTTGCAAGCGATGGATCCTGAAACCATGTTCAAGACTTGGCTGCCGGCTGGAATCCAAAGCTTCGAGCAAATGCAGAAAATGTTCTGGTCACAGATGAGCGGTGGCGAAAAAGTTAAAAAGGACGACTAACGGATGAGTGATGCCCCTACCCAGACCCCGACAGAGACTGACGATGACCCAGCCCTGTTTTTTAAGACCCATGTGTTCATGTGCATGAACCAGCGGATGGAGGGTCATGAGCGCGGCTGCTGTGCCAGCAAAGGGGCCATCAAACTCCGCAATTACATGAAGGCTAAGGTCAAAGAACTGGGCATTGAACAAACCCGGATTAATCAATCTGGCTGTTTGGATCGGTGCGAGCTGGGGCCGACCATGGTGATCTATCCCGAGGGTGTTTGGTATTCCTGCAAGACCGCCGAAGACATTGACGAGATTATTTCCGAACACCTTCAGAACGGGCGCCGGGTCGAGCGGCTGATGCTGCGTCCAGAGGATGGTTAATCACGCGGATACCATCTTTGCGCTGGCGAGCGCCCCCGGCCGGTCCGGCGTTGCGGTTATTCGACTATCCGGTATCGGATCGGGGCCTGCACTTTTAGGACTCGCACCTAATCTTAAAGTGCTTCCCCCGCCCCGCCGCGCGGTGCGGGTGTTTCTTTTCGAACCCGATTCAAGCGACTCTCGTTTTGAGTCTGAATCAAACAACAGCTACAACAACACCCCCTTAGCTGATGGAATCAGCAAAAACCGTAACGAGTCCGAATCGAGTCGTCTACCTGAGAGGCTGATAGATGATGGGCTGGCCATATGGTTTCCTGGGCCTGCGAGTTTTACCGGTGAAGATGTCGTGGAATTGCATGTTCATGGTGGCTCGGCGGTGTTAGAGGCTGTCACTGGCTGTTTGAGCCGGATAGATGGTGTCCGCCCGGCGGAGCCAGGGGAATATTCCCGGCGTGCCTTTGAAAACGGCAAGCTGGACTTGACTGCAGCCGAAGCCATCGCCGATTTGGTGGATGCGGAAACGACCGCACAACGCCGCCAAGCATTGGCGCAAATGGGCGGGGCGTTGGTGGGTTTATATGATGGTTGGCGCTCGCAGTTGGTTGGGGCGTTGGCTTACTTAGAGGCTTGTATCGATTTCGCCGAAGAAGACATCCCTGACGATCTGATGGCCAGAAGTGCGGACACTTTGATGGCCCTGCGCGATGGTATTGATGCGCATTTACAAGACAATGGAATCGGTGAGCGTATCCGAGATGGGTTTCGGATCGCGTTGACAGGTGCCCCCAACGTCGGGAAATCGAGCTTGATGAATGCGTTGGCGAAACGCGATGTGGCCATCGTTTCTGATATCGCCGGGACCACCCGGGATGTATTGGAAGTCCCACTTGATCTGGGCGGGTACGCAGCGTCGCTGATTGATACTGCGGGTCTGCGTGAGACCGAGGACGTCATAGAGATAGAGGGTGTCCGTCGTGCGCGTGCCGCAGCCGAGGCGGCTGATATTCGTATTCATTTGTTCGATGCGTCCGATATGGATGCTCGTGCTGAACGGCCAGTCGGGGCCCTGGTGGTGGCGAACAAAATGGACCAAGTCAAAGGCGACACGCCGGTTGCAGATGCCCTGCCCCTGTCAGCAAAAACAGGAATGGGATTGGATGAATTGGTCTCAGCGCTGACGGATCGCGTTCGAGCGCTTGCTTCAGATCGTGTGAATGATTCTCCCCCGCTCACCCGCGCCCGTCATCGTATCGCGCTTGAAGATTGTGTGGCGGCGCTGGATCGGGCACGCGCAGGTACGATGCGCGGCCAAGACATGGAAATGATCGCCGAGGATATGCGGGTTGCTGCCCAAGCGTTGGGGCGCATCACCGGACGCATCGATGTTGAGGACCTACTGGACAAGATCTTCAAGGATTTTTGTATTGGGAAGTAATTCCCGGGACCGATGTTTCACGTGAAACATCACCTGATCTACAGATGAAATGGGTTAATGGAAATAAACAATGTTTCACGTGAAACATGTAGTGGGATCGATTGACTCGCCACACGCACAACCGTATGTTCCGCGCCATGTTTGATGCTGATGTCATTGTTGTCGGCGGTGGTCACGCGGGCGCAGAAGCCGCGGCGGCGGCTGCGCGTATGGGCGCGAAGACAATTCTAGTCACCCACAAGGTTGAAACCATCGGCGAGATGTCCTGCAACCCTGCCATTGGTGGTCTGGCCAAGGGCCAACTGGTTCGAGAAGTCGACGCCCTTGATGGCATTATGGGCAAGGCGATTGATCAGGCTGGGATTCAATTCCGCATGCTCAACCGTTCCAAAGGCCCGGCCGTTCGTGGGCCTCGCGCGCAGTCAGACAGAAAGCTTTACCGAAATGCGATACAGGCCCAGTTAAACGATATCGGCAACCTCGAGATTGTGGCTGATCCGGTTGAGGACTTAATTCTTGATGACACTGGCAAACGGGTCATCGGCGTTCGCACCGGAAGTGTCCGAGATATTAAGGCTGCTGCCACGATCATCACGACGGGAACGTTCCTGCGGGGTCTCATTCACATCGGTGACCAACGGATTCCTGCAGGACGCGTGGGCGACAAGCCTTCCATCGGTTTGGCCTATACGTTCAAACGATTGGGATTTCCGCTTGGCAGATTGAAAACCGGAACGCCCCCGCGCCTGGATGGGAATACCATTGATTGGTCGATATTGGATGGCCAACCCGCTGACAATCCACCCATTCCGTTTTCGTACATGACTGATAAAATTACAGTCCCGCAGATCGAATGCCATATTACATACACCAATCCGGCGACACATCAGATCATTCAGGATAATCTGCATCGATCGGCCATGTATTCGGGTCAGATCGAAGGCACTGGCCCTCGCTATTGCCCTTCTGTCGAAGACAAAATCGTCCGTTTTGCGGATAAGCAACGTCATCAAATATTCTTAGAGCCCGAGGGCCTGGATGATCCGACCGTATATCCCAATGGTATCTCAACGTCCCTACCAAAAGATGTGCAACTGGAGATCTTAAAAACCATTCCCGGGTTGGAAACAGCTACGATGCTGCAACCTGGATATGCCATAGAATATGATTTCGTTGATCCCCGGGCTTTGAAGCGGACCTTGGAAACCCATGCCGTTGATGGATTGTATCTGGCGGGACAAATAAATGGCACCACAGGCTACGAAGAAGCTGCCGCGCAGGGCTTAGTGGCGGGCATCAATGCTGCCCTGCGCGCCAGTGGGTCGGAAGAGACGTTCGAACTGGACCGCGCTGAGGCCTACATCGGTGTGATGATCGATGATCTGGTCACTCTGGGTACGGCAGAACCCTATCGGATGTTCACATCCCGCGCCGAATATCGCCTGTTGCTCCGCGCTGACAACGCAGATCTCAGATTGACCCAGCGTGGCATAGACATTGGTTGCGTGGCAGCAAACCGGGCCGATGCTTATAATGAGAAAGCTTCGGAACTCAGCCGTGTGAAGGCCATTTTGTTGGAGATCGATGCAAGCCCGAATGAGCTGCAATCCCATGGCCTCGACATCAACAAAGATGGTGTCCGTCGCAACGGAATGGATTTATTGGCATATCAAAACATCGACTTTGAACGGTTGGCGGATATTTGGGCCGACCTTCAGGGCACACGACCTGATGTGATCGAACAACTTGAAATTGACGCCACATACGCTGGATATCTGGACCGCCAAGATGCCGATATCAAAGCCCTACGCCGAGATGAAGCCCTGCGTTTACCTTCAGACATCGACTACAATGGAATCGCAAGTTTATCGAACGAAGTCCGTGATAAGTTAATGACCGTTCGTCCTGAAACCATTGGTCAAGCGGCGCGCATTTCAGGAGTAACGCCAGCCGCCATTACGGCCCTGCTGGCGCATGTCAAAAAACGTGATACACGACTAACGGCATGAGCTTGCTGTTTCACGTGAAACATTAATCCAAAAATGAATTGATGACGGATACAGAACCCCTATCCCCCAGCGAATTCTCCAAAATCCTTGGGGGTGTGCCAGATGACACTCTTGATCGTCTAGAAGTATACCTGAAAACCCTAAAGAAATGGCAAAAAGCCATTAATTTGGTTGGCCCAAAAACCCTTCAAGATCCATGGCGACGTCACCTGTTGGACTGCGGGCAGATCGCATCTGAAATCCAACCCGGTCAACGTGTTGTTGATCTGGGCAGTGGCGCAGGTTTACCCGGCCTCATCATTGCGATTATGCAAGACGCCGACGTGCATCTGGTCGAGAGTGATCAGCGAAAGTCGACATTTCTACGCGAAGCCGCTCGTACCACTGGCACAAAAACCACTGTCCATACCGAACGGGCTGAGAAGCTTCTACCCCTCGATGCGGACGTGGTTACGGCCCGTGCATTGGCCCCGTTACCTCGTTTACTGCCTTGGGTTCATCGGCATCTCAAAAAAGGCGGAAATTCTTATCTTTTAAAGGGCTCAGACGTCGATCAGGAATTGACCCTGGCGGCCAAAGAATGGACAATGACGACCTCACGAAAACCTAGTGTTTCTGATCCTTCGGGGACAGTTCTTCACGTTTCTGCATTGGCGCCCCTAGATGTCCGCTGAAACCCTATTAAAACCACGCCGCACTCGCATTATTGCTATCGCTAACCAAAAAGGTGGTGTTGGAAAAACAACCACCACTATTAACTTGGCCACTGCCTTGGCTGCGATCGACCAACGGGTCTTGATCATTGATCTGGACCCGCAAGGGAATGCCTCAACTGGTTTGGGGATCGAGCCTGCGGTTCGCACCAAAAATACCTATCACGTTTTGATCCGAGAAATTCCCCTTCATGAAGCCGTGATGGAAACATCTATTCCTGGTTTGGATATTGTCCCGTCGGGCATTGATTTATCAGGTGCGGAAATTGAATTGGTCGATGTGGATCGTCGTGAATTCTGTTTGCGCGAAGCCATCATGCTGGCAGCGCCAGAATACGATTATGTGTTGATCGATTGCCCCCCTGCCCTGGGTTTGCTGACCATCAACGCGTTGGTCGCAGCACAGGCTGTGTTGGTTCCATTGCAATGTGAATTCTTCGCCCTCGAAGGTGTATCACTGTTGGTTCGCACCATCGAACGCGTCAAAGCCACCTATAATCCTGCCCTTGATATCCAGGGAATCGTCCTGACCATGTTTGATCGCCGTAATAACTTGTCCGGTGCGGTGGCCGATGACGTCCGCGCGTTCTTTGGCGACAAAGTTTATGACACGGTTATACCGCGAAATGTTCGGGTATCCGAGGCGCCATCATATGGTCGTCCGGTGATTGTCTACGATATGGAATGTGCGGGTTCAAAGGCATATCTTAGCCTGGCTGGCGAGGTCATTCACCGTGAACGTAGGATGACGGCATAATGGCTGAGAAGAAAAAACTCGGGCGGGGGCTGTCTGCCCTTCTGGGTGATACCGGTGCTGACTACGCCACCCTTGATCAAGTGCGGACGGCGAAACCTGTCGCCATTGAATTGCTGCACCCGGGACGATATCAGCCACGTCATTATATGAACCAAGATGCGGTTGAGGCGCTGGCCGACTCCATCCGTGCCAAAGGAATCTTGCAACCACTATTGGTGCGCCGGCACCCGAATGATCCGAATGCGTTCGAGATCATCGCTGGCGAGCGCCGTTGGCGCGCCGCGCAGTTGGCCAAGCTGCATGAAGTTCCTGTTATCATTAAAGACTTCGACGACAAAACGACCTTAGAGGCCGCCGTCGTTGAAAACGTGCAACGCGAAGATCTGTCGGCGATTGAAGAGGCCGATGCCTATCAGCGCCTGATGGATGAATTTGATCACACCCAAGAAGATGTTTCGGCCTTGGTCGGCAAAAGTCGAAGCCATGTGGCGAATACGCTGCGGCTTCTCGGGTTGGAGCCCAAAATTCGCAAGCTGATCGAAGAAGGTTTGTTGAGCGCAGGTCATGCCCGCACGTTGATCGGAGTTGAAGACGGTTATCGTATTGCACAGCAGATCATCGAAAAAAATCTGAGCGTTCGCGAAGCCGAAGAAATGGCGCGTAAAAAATCTGAAGCGAAATCGCCAAAGAAGAAGGCGCCGTCAAAGCCAAAAGATGTCGACACCATTGCGTTAGAACGTGACTTGACCAACACGCTGGGTCTCGGTGTCACGATTGATGGCAAAGGTGAAAAAGGTGCTTTAAAAATCGCCTACGAAAATTTGGATCAGCTGGACATGCTGATTGATCGCCTGCGCGCCGCACCGACGATTGAACCAGAGGTTCCTGCGGAGACGACACCCCCGGCATCAGTCGATGAGCGTCCTAAACTATCCGTCAGCCTGAAACCAAAATCTGTCGGTTAAAAAATCGGAATTATCGGGCTATCTGTTTTGACGCCTGGCGACCTGGGTGATTTGGGTCAACGCGCGTTCACATAGCGCCACGTCAATCGACAGACCTGATTTACAATCACGCTCGGTTTCTAACAACAACGTCAATGCGCGGTTGATATGCCCGACCGGCCAGGATGTCGCTTGCCGTGAAAAGGCAGTCGCTTGCTTAAAAAATACAGGTGGCCGCAATCGCTTCATGGCATCATCAACACGGATGCCGTTTGTCATTTCGGCCTGAACGGTGAGTAGCCGATCAAAGTGTCGTTGAACGGCGCGTAAGATCGCGACGGCGTTGATATCTTCGGCCCGTGCGCGAGCCAGCATGGAGAGCATTGCAGGCAAATTGCCGCCCCCAACCGCCATCGCAAGGTCGCCGACTACGCTTGATTTCACGTCGCCAATCACCGCATCGACATCTTCAACAGAGACCGCGCCCTCAGAATTACCTTTATATAACAACAACTTATCAAGTTCCTGTCTTACAGCAAACCGATCAGCACCGAGCCGGGACGTCAATAAGGTCATGGCGTCTCTGTCTATTGATAGATTGGCTTGTTGCAAATGCTGGCGGACCACGGCGTCGAGTGATTGACCCTCATCAGCATAGCAACCAATAGCTGCGGCATCGTCGCGCTTTTCGAAAAGTTGTCGAAGTTTAGATCGCGGTGCCAATTCACCCGCTTCGAATACAGCTGGCTTCAGACCCGCGCCATCATCAAGCCAAGACTCGATGATGCCTGTTGAAGCATCTGCGACATCGCGGACGCGGACGACAGGATCGCCATCACTCATCAATGACAAAGACCGGGATGCATCAGAGAGGATGGCACCATCTTTCTTCAGGGCATCGCCAGAGATTTCTGTAATCGCAAAGGCATCAGCGTCGCCCGCTTGGCGTTTGGCAAAATCTTGGCCGCGTTCACGAACCAGCCCTGCATCCGGCCCATATAACAATATGGCGCGAACGGATTTATCCGGCTTTTGTAAGAAGGTATCTGCGCGGCCAGCGCTAATCTTCATGGCCGCTTCTTTTTGGGCCGCGATTGCGTGTTGCCGCTTGCGAATTCTGTGGCAAGCCTTAAGCGCAACTGCTGGGCGACATCTTTAAGCGCTCGTTCTCGTGCGCTTTTTTCGGCGCTCAAGGTTTGAAACTCAGAAGTAAAAATGTTGTACCCGCTGGTGGTCTTAACTGAGCCGCTAAAAACGACTTTATTATCCGCACCACTTACCCTGCTTTTTAGCACGTAATTGGCGACAATGGTCAGATTAGCCCGTGTTGCATCTGAGCTTCTGCGGACGGCTAGACCCGATTTTGATTCCGAAAGTATAATCCCGAGATCATATTCGACGACGCGCGCTCGTCCGGATGGATGCATCAACTCGACCAATTCATTGCGAAGGAACTGACCGTCCCTATCCTTGATCTGGGCGATTTCCATTTTTCTAAATGCATCGAATGCAAAAACTTGTGCCTTTGCCGTGTCGCTACCGGATGGCGCGTACAGCGGACGAAAGCCACAAGATGCCGTCAACAAGACGGCAGCCAGGATAATACCAAATCTAAACGACAATGTTCACAATCCTGTTTGGCACAACGATAACTTTGCGAACGTCTTTGTCGCCGATGAAACTGGCGACGTTATCCAGCGACAATGCTTGTTCTCTCACACTATCCTCGGCTGCATCTTTTGCGACGTCAATGGTACCGCGCACCTTGCCATTCACCTGGACGGCGATGGTGATGGTATCTTCAACCAACAATGCAGGATCCGCTATTGGCCATGGTGTATTCGCAACCAATCCTTCGCCCCCCATTTTGCTCCATAGTTCTTCAGCCAGATGCGGCATCATGGGGGCGATCAACTGCACAACGGTTTTGGCGCCAAACTTAAAGGCCCAAGTGCTACCGTCATCTGATTTTTCTGTGCCTTCGATGGCATTGCTCAATTCACGAACCCGCGCGACTGCCTTATTGAAATGAAATCCTTCAATATCTTTGGTGACCGCGAAGATGGTTTTATGAGTCAGACGTTCGATGTCATCACCCGACTTACCAAGATCTTCAGGGCGGTTTCCATCCGTTGACCAATCATCAATGCCGGCACCGTCAATCATCCGCCACAGCCGGTTTACGTATCGCCACGCACCATCGACGCCGGAATCCGTCCAATCCAAATCACGATCAGGAGGACTATCGGACAGCATGAACAGCCGTGCCGTATCCGCGCCATATGTCTGAATGATTTCTTCAGGATCGACCACGTTGCGTTTTGATTTGCTCATTTTTTCAGAGCGGCCTCGCGTAACGGCATTGCCATCCGCATCGGTCAAGTTTCCCGTACCATCGTCTTTGACATTAGCGGGAAATACCCATTGACCATCGGCATTCTTATACGTTTCGTGGCAAATCATCCCTTGGGTCTGGAGCCCGGCGAAGGGTTCCTTGATTCCGACGTAACCGCAATCGCGCAAAGCGCGCGTGAAAAATCGTGAATACAACAAGTGCAACACAGCGTGCTCGATCCCACCGATGTACTGATCGACGGCCAGCCAGTAGTAGGCGGCTTCCCGGTCAACAGCCGTCTCGGCTTCAGGTGAACAATAGCGTGCGAAGTACCATGATGATTCAAAGAACGTATCGAAGGTATCGGTCTCGCGCTTTGCGGCCTTGCCGCACGTTGGGCAGTCGACATGTTTCCATGTCGGATGTGCATCCAACGGATTGCCGATCGTTTCCATGTCGACATCTTCAGGCAGCTCGACTGGCAATTGATCGCTTGGAACGGGAACCGCGCCGCAATCTTCACAATGGATAATCGGGATGGGACATCCCCAATAGCGTTGGCGCGATACACCCCAATCACGCAGACGGAAGTTGACCTGTTTCTTACCTATACCCCGCTCTTCGAAATGGGCGATGATCTTTGATTTCGCGTCGTCAACGGTTAGCCCGTTCAAGAACTCGGAATTAATGGCAACGCCTTCACCGGTGAACGCCTCGTCCACAATTGCAAAAGTCGCGGGGTCTTCGTCTTTTGGGCAAACAACAGGGATCACCGGCAGGTCATATTTTCGCGCGAAGTCCAGGTCGCGTTGATCATGGGCGGGACAGCCGAAAATGGCCCCGGTGCCGTAGTCCATCAGCACGAAGTTCGCCACGTAGATCGGTAGTGCTTCGCCGTCGATGACCGGGTGCGCGCATTTCAGGCCGGTATCAAAACCAAGCTTTTCTGCGGTTTCGATGGCGGCTTCGGATGTGCCCATGGCATTACATGTGGCGATGAACTTCTGCAGTTCAGGATTGTTTTCCGACAGCTCTGTGGCCAATGGATGGTTCGCGGAAACGGCCATGAACGATGCGCCGAACATGGTGTCCGGGCGCGTCGTATAGACGTCTAATGGTTCATCGCGACCGACGATCTGGAATGATACATGGGCCCCTTCTGAACGACCGATCCAGTTGTGCTGCATGATACGGACGCGGTCAGGCCAGCGGTCCAATTCTTCGAGTGATTGCAACAGGTCTTCGGCATAGTCGGTGATCTTCAGGAACCATTGTGCCAATTGGCGTTTCTCAACCTCGGCTCCAGAACGCCAGCCTTTGCCGTCGATGACTTGTTCGTTCGCCAACACCGTGTTTTCGACGGGATCCCAATTGACCCAGGATTCCTTACGATAGACCAAGCCCTTCTTTAAAAAATCTAAGAACATGTGCTGTTCGTGACGATAATATGATGCATCGCAGGTCGCTATCTCACGCCGCCAATCATATGACAAGCCCATGGATTTAAGCTGTGTCCGCATAGTCGCGATATTTTCGTGCGTCCACTTTGCCGGATGCACATTATTTTCTTTGGCTGCATTTTCAGCGGGTAAACCGAATGCATCCCACCCCATGGGGTGCAGGACGTTATACCCTTGGGCTTTTCGAAAACGTGCGACCATGTCGCCCAGCGTGTAATTGCGGACATGGCCCATGTGGATGCGACCCGAAGGGTACGGAAACATTTCTAGGACGTAGTACTTTTCTTTGTCGGCATCGACTTCGACTTCGAATGTACCTTGTTCTTCCCAGACCGCTTGCCATTTTGCTTCGGTCTCTTTGACGTTGTATCGCGACATTGATCAAGTTCCACTTGGCGATTTATCCCACCGCGAGGTGGGAAGTAATACACCTCACTGAAAAGCGAGGATCATGATGGAGTGCCCCGCCCCAGAGTGGCAGGCCGATACAGTTTCTATCCGTCAGCGGACGTTTAATCCAGACGTAGTTACTGTTCGTTGACGAGTGTTTGATGCCTTAGGATTCGTGCTTTGGTCAAAATCGAGTCTTCAACCTTTGGCGCCGTGCCGTCTGGCACTTCTGAATCTACCCAATTTCCTTGCGCATCACGGAGTTGGCGGAACACAGATACTTTCACCCCGTCCGCGCGTAGCGTGCGACCCAAGATATAAACATTCAGCTTAAAGCGTTCGCCCGGTGACTCAGGTGGACTAAACCAATCTGTGATGATGACGCCACCAAATGCATCCGCCGTGTTGATCGGCATGAAGGAAATGGTCTCCAGAGATGCCCGCCATAAAAAGCTGTTCACACCCAGCGCACCGCCAGAATCGTTTCTCGTGTTACTTCCAAGGAGGTTGCCAAGTCCGCCCTCGCCAAAAATCGTCTTTCGGGTTTCATAGTTGGTGTCTGCGGGATCGTCCTCGTTGACGTTATCAAATGGCGTGTATTCACAGCCGGAGACGGCGAGCGTCGCAACGAGCAGACTTGCTAAAATCGGAAACTTCATAAGAACGTGGCCCAACATCCTGAAAGTTGCGGCGAACTTGCTCGCGCGTACAACTATTTGCCCAGAGATTCGTTTAAACTTCGTTGCTGATACACCATTTACAGCGGAATCGCCAGCCCTGGCGGCGACATTAGGTCTGCGCCATTTGCCTTATTTGGGCCCGAGTCAGGGCGTAAAAAGCCCGATACCCGCGCAGCCACCGAAACCTAAGTCAAACATGCGCCGAGCAGATTTTAAATCAATCCCACCCAACGCAATCGCAGGGATGTCGATTTGTCTTTGAATTCTTGTGCCGCGCCAAAATCCCAGTGATTTGCCATTTGGATGGCTTTGGGTGGGGGCGATGGGTGACAACAACACAGCATCCGCACCCCATACATGCGCGCTTTGCGCAGCTTTCAGGGAATGAGCTGATGTCGTTATCAAGCTTGGGCGCAAGCGCCGGAAATCTCTGCGCGACCAACTGCAACGTGACGCTTCCGGTATGTGTATCCCGTCGCTGATCAGGATTTTGGGCGGTTGTTCATGGGAAACCAGGACCGCAACATGGTGTCGTCGGCAGACACTTGATATATCGTGTGCCAACGAATCCTTTTTCTCCTGTGATTTGGACCGGACAATGACCGCAGAACCTCGCGGCAATAATGGGATAAACATCGATGGATCGGGTAAGCGATCATCATCTGTCATCAACACAAAGCGCGGCACTTTGACCCCAGAACATGTTCTGTGCCGATGGTCTCTTGCCAAAGCGGGTAGGTGCGTCGTACTCATTTCATCACTATGACCGAGCTTGTTGATCCCGCAAGAAATCTATCTGCCATTATGGCCGAAATCGCCGAAATTGCCTCGGGCTGTGATCGTGACCCTAACGATGTGAACCTCGTGGCGGTTTCCAAGGTTCATACCGAAGAACGAATCACCCCTGTATTGGATGCCGGACACCGTCTATTCGGTGAAAACCGAGTGCAAGAGGCCGAGGGCAAATGGCCCCAACTCCGTGACCGCTATGACGGTATCCGTTTGCACCTGATTGGCCCACTGCAATCGAACAAAGTCAAAAACGCGGTGGCGACCTTCGATGTGATTGAAACGGTCGACCGCCCCAAAATTGCCAGGGCACTGGCCAAGGAATTTGATCGAGTGGGGCGTCAGCTCCCATGCTTTATCCAAGTCAACACGGGTGAAGAGCCGCAAAAAGCGGGAATTTTGCCAGAAGATGTCGATGCGTTTGTTCAAACCTGTGTCGGGGATCTCGCGCTTGATGTGTTGGGATTGATGTGCATTCCGCCGATCGATGAAGAACCCGCATTGCATTTTGCGCTGCTGGCAGAAATGGCCAAGCGCAATGGCTTGAAGGCCAAAAGCATGGGGATGAGCGCCGACTACGGGACTGCAATCACATTGGGGGCAACCCATATTCGCGTGGGAACCGCGATATTTGGGACCAGGCGCAAACCTCCTGGTACTTAGCTGGGCGAATATGTGGGTGTTTAGGCCTGAATAACGATCTTCGTTTCGGGGGACGCATCTTTTAAGATTTCCAATAGATCAGCGTGTTTCAACGCGACGCATCCCTCGGTGGCGGCATAGTCAGGTTTGGCGATGTGCAGGAACACGGCACTGCCGGCACCAGGAATGGGTGGATTGTCGTTATGGCTAATTTCGACGACCACATCATAAAGCGCATCATCGCGACACATTTTCTCATGGCTGCTGGCAAAGGGCAGGCTGACAAGAGTGTTGTACTGGGGATGATCTGGGTCATCACACCAGCCATCGCGTGGATTGATGGGCTGGGTCGGTAAATTCGTTGTCGGTGCAGGGCCCTTGTCTGGCCGATAAAAAACACGCTTTAAGTGATATGAGCCAATGGGTGTGGCTCCATCGCCTTCGCGTTTATTCAGCTTAAAGCCACCTTTGCCAATCGCGCAGGTGTATTGGCGTTCATCAACGCGAAGTATGCCGTCGGATGTCACAATAAGCTTCATATAATGACTTTAAATGCAAAGCCATGCGCAAGACAACGGATTAGGCGCGATCTAACGCCAGATTGGCTGCGGATTCATAAGCCCAAGTGGCGTTCCGTGATGCCTGGATTGATTTCATGGGATTGAGCGCTGCCAGTTCGTCATATGATGCACCCAATATGGAATCAGCATCTGGCAGGTTCTGATTTGCGGTCTTATCCGATGTGTTTAAGGAGCCTCGTTTCAGGGCCAGCTGCTCGCGCCGCCATGCGGCTTCCCCTGCTGCCCACGCGCTGACCGGGTCAATCTGCTCAAAATCCCGTGGGATATCTTTTCCCGAATCCGTGCCGGCTGCTGTATTAAATGCGGCGATATCTGCGATCTCGATCTCGTCTTCAACGGTATCATCTGGAAGGATTGCACTGGCGATATGTGCGCCGATGTCTTTGCCCGTCCCCTGCTCAATGAGAACATTGATGACCGAACTTGCCAAACCAATAGGCCCAAAGAACAGCGTCGATCCCATCATCCGCGAACCTGGATCTAGCGTATCCTCGCTTGCTTCACGGTACATGGTGGAGACCACGGGAATGTGTTGTAACGGGTTCACGACATCGACGAGATCGGCAAATGTAAATCCATCATCACCAAACAAGCTAAATTCACCCTCATGAATTTCCGCTCCATCAGGTCCGGAAAGCGCAATTTCCGTGGATGGTGTAATGGATCGCCCGGTCGTGGTCGCGGCGATCAGTGCGTTGTAAGGACTTTGCCCGTCTGTTGATGTAATCATGGTGCTTCAACCCTTTTCCCGCCAGCATTTAAGCAATCGCTGTGCCATAAAGGCATTCGTAGCGAAATCAATGACTTAGAGGATTTACGGTGAGGCCTTGAATGGTTCAGGGCAGCAAGTGCCGGGAAAATTTGACCCTACTCGAACGCCCTTCCACACACTCATGCAATAATTGCATTATAAATGATCAAAATTTTGCGATTTTTACAATGAAGGTTTGCTGATAATCATATTATAGGGATCACAGGCTGCGTAGACGGCTCTTTGGTCACTGGGAGAAACGATTCAATACGAGGGCACCACAATGAACCAGATTCGAAACAGTTATCAATGCATTCAAGTGAATCCGCTAACACCAAAAACCGGCGCAGAGGTATCGGGAGTGGATCTCTCGACACCCATTGATGATCAGACTTTTCGCGAACTGAAGATGGCGCTCAATGCCCATTGTGTTCTGTTCTTTCGTGACCAAAACCTTGACCACGACAGTCAAAAGGCGTTTGGGCGTCTATTTGGCGAGCTTGCCATTCACCCTGCCATTGCTGCACCAGAAGGCCATCCCGAAATCGTTCCCATTCATGCTGATGAGACTTCGACTAAAATCGCAGGGGAACGCTGGCACTCGGACGTTTCGTGCGATGCGGAACCCCCACTCGGGTCCATTCTATATCTTCATACCGTGCCTGAAATCGGTGGCGATACGCTATTCGCCAATATGTATGCGGCCTATGACGCGCTTTCAGATCGGATGAAAACCTATCTTGAGGGCCTGACTGCAAGGCACGATGGAGAGGAACAATACCGTGGTCGCTACAACAGCGATGATGCGGATAAACGATACCCGGCCTGTGATCATCCGGTGATCAGGACGCATCCTGAAACGGGGAAAAAGTGCCTGTTCGTCAATCCGATCTTCACCACGAAGATCAACGAGTTGCCGCGCCTTGAGAGCGACGCCGTGCTTAAGATGCTGCACGAGCATTGCTCAAAAGAGGATTTCCAGGTGCGGTTCCGGTGGCAAAAGGGATCCGTCGCGTTCTGGGACAATCGCTGCGTTCAGCATTTGGCCCTTTGGGATTATTACCCGCATACGCGATCGGGCTTTCGGGTCACGATCAAAGGCGAACGTCCCGTATAATAACAATTATCATATCGACCGAGCTGACTTCGTTTAACGTTGGCCGCCACCTAATTAGAAGGCAATTGCGATTGTCCTTCTGTGTTGGAGAGCGGCCAGTCGGTCCTTAACATCTGTACAAACTCCTCGACTTCGGCCCGCCAACGTGTTGCCGGTTCCCAAACAGCTGTGAGATCCAGGCCGAGTTGTGTGCCGCGCGCGACGATGCGTGCATTTGGTAGTTCCGATATTGAATTTGATAACAGAATGGCAGTCCCCACGCCGGTCGCCGCGAGTGATTTAATGACGCCAGTTGACCCCCCCTCGTGGATAATACGTGGGGAAAGGTTCAACAATCGAAATGCCGCATCAAGAATAAGCCGCGCTTGAAATCTTCGATCCAGCAAGATCAGGTCCTGCTGGTAAATGGATTTAAGATCAACACCCTTAAGTGATTGGCGTTCTGAAAAAGGTTCTCGGGACATCGCGACAAAATCTAGCCGCGCGATGCGTTGTTCGCTCAATCCGGTTTCAACGTCGGGGCGCGCAGAAATGCCCAGCGTGGCATCGCCGCGTAGCACAAGTTCCTGAACCTCGGCACCACCGGCCTCGATGAATGAGATTTCAACGTTGGGGCGTGCGCGTCGGTAACTCACAGCGAGTGAAGCCATCGCGCCTTCGATCGTATGCGGTGTTGCTGCAATCTTGAGGGGCACTATCTCTTCAGAGGGACTTGATTGCTTGGCCTCGTTGCGAAGTGTTGAGCAGGCATCTAACGCATTCAGGGCTAGCGGAAACAACCGGTTGGCGTCCGCTGTTTTTTGAATGCCGCGGCCATGCGCTTCAAACAGCGTCACACCCAGTTGAGACTGCAGTTCGGCAAGGCGTCGGGATAATGCCGATTGAGAGATATTGAGTTGTTTGGATGCACTGACGAGCGATCCGCTCCGACATACTGCAATGAATGATCTTAACTGTCGCTCATCCATGACCAATCTCCCTGATAACTTATTGCTTCTGATTGCCTGTTACGTACTTGGCGAGGCCGATGCCCTGATCGGTCATGTATTGAATGCAATATATGAAGCAAACTGATTACATAATTGCACGATAAATGACAGGTTGATAGGTCGGCGAGTCAGGGCAGCCAGGGTTGCGACGCTTTGATCCTAGCCGAACTGGTGACCAGATCTGGACGCCTTGGTGTGCAGGTAAAATTCGTTGTGTTCGTTCGATGGAAACGCGTGGACAACACGCTCGACAATGTTGACACCATTCCGCTCCAGGGCCGCGACTTTGTCGGGGTTATTGGTCATCAGCCGCACCTGTTTGATTCCCAATAGTCCCAGCATCTTTGCCGCTGGCATATAAACCCGCTCATCCGCATCGAAGCCCAATTGTTCATTGGCATCCATGGTATCGAAGCCGGCGTCTTGGAGCTGATATGCACGCAGCTTGTTAATCAGGCCAATCCCCCGCCCTTCTTGGGCCAGATATAACAATATGCCGCTGCCAGACTTTTTGATTTCATTCATCGCACCTTGCAACTGATCGCCGCAATCACAGCGCAGGCTGCCCAGCAAATCACCGGTAAAGCACTCGGAATGTAATCGAACCAAAACGGGTGCTGAACCATCGGGATTTCCGATCACAATTGCGAGATGTTCTCGTCCGCCATCAGACGGTCGAAAGGCCACAATTTTAGTCTCGTCAGCCCCTTCCAACGGGACCCGTGCTTCGCCAATTTGCTTGAGGCTGCGGACGGCGGCCTGCTCGAACTGGAAAACATCGGCGGTATCGACAGATAAGAAATCGCGTCGATTGGCCCAGGCCAAAATATCGTCGTCATCGATGATTGGCGTGATCACCGCCGCCGGTAACAAGCGCGCCAATTTTGACAAGGTGACCGCCGCAGATGCGCAGTCATGACCGGGTTCATCACGCACGGTGACCACCAGCTTGGCGCGGAAGTCATCCGACAAACTGGCTTCCAGCAGCGGATTGGCGATGGCTACGATTTCTTCGGCTGTTGAATCCTTCAGACCGGAAATCATCGCGATTTTACCAGCTGTGTCTGCCAACCCCAGAACGGACGCGCGCCTTGCGGTGATACCTAAGATGGGTTCTTGGCCGCTGGTTTCTGTCATTAATGCCAGGGACTCATTGGTCATCGCCTCGGCGGCGATCGCCAATACGGCATGCCCACCGCCGCCCCTAACGACAACGGCACGGCCCCGACGTAACTCAGCCATGGCGCGTTCAACCGCTAAAACAGTGAACGGCACACGGGTTGCCGGTAATTCACGAACGGTTTGAAAATCCTTTGGTGTGTCGGCCATTACTTACGCTATCATCTTTTCCGTGGTACGTGAGTACTAAATAAGGCTGGATAAGGCTGAACCAGCGATCATCCTAGTGACTTTCTCTGTGGTTGTTGTTGTCACGAGATTACGCGAGATTACTGAGGGTTGAAGCGTTTTCTGCCCCTGCTGGCAAGCAAAAGTTGCGTTTGAGAAGGAAATATGCATGAGCAACGGCAAGCGATTATTGGTCATCGACGATGACGAAGATTTGGTGGAAATGTTAGCAGAGCAGCTAAAGCTGCACGAAGAATTCCAAGTCACATCTGCTTTATCGGCTGCTGAGGGCCTGGATATTACCAAGCAGAGCAACTTTGATATCATTCTATTGGATGTCGGCCTGCCGGATATGGACGGTCGTGATGTTTGCCGTTTAATGCGCCGCAATGGGGTGCGCTCGCCGATTATCATTTTTACCGGTGCCGACACGGATGCCGACACTATTTTGGGACTGGATGCAGGGGCGAATGATTATGTTACCAAGCCATTTAAATTGGGCGTCTTATTGGCGCGACTGCGCGCTCATATGCGCCAGCATGAACGCAGCGACGACGCGGTCTTTACAGTTGGGCCTTATACATTCCAGCCAGCTAACAAGCTCCTGGTTAGAGAGTCCGACCAACAAAAAGTCCGACTGACCGACAAAGAAACAGCGATCCTTAAATACCTGTACCGTGCCGGCGATAAGCCCGTGGCGCGCGACAAATTGCTGGACGAAGTGTGGGGCTACAACGCGGCGGTGACAACACATACACTGGAAACGCACGTTTATCGACTGCGTCAAAAAATCGAAGAAGACCCATCAAGCGCGCAGCTTCTAATCACCGAGCCTGGCGGTTACAAGCTCGTCCCTTAAGGCGCACTCTAACGTAGTGAATCTAACGCTTTCAGATCGACATTGAAGCGGTCTTCAGCAATCGGGAAATCAAACCGCGCATTGATGAGTGTAACGTGCGTGGCGGTGCCCTGTGCATCAACAATTGACCACTGCCGCAAAACCATCGGGTCTTCGGCAAATACGAGTGTCAGTTCACCGGCAAGTGGGTCTTCACTTTGCACCATGGAAACACGCATCGCCTTTGATGCCCGCTCAAATCCGGTGATGATCAGCTCGTCGCTTTCGAAATCAAAAGTCTCGCGCAGTAAAAACGCAGCCGGCGTGTCGTCAACGGGGATGTGCTGAACCTGGTCGAGTTCTGTATCCACATAGCTGAGATAATCACCGTTCGCGACGATCAGGATGAGGGTTGGTGGCGCGTATTCAATCCGAAGACTCTTGGGACGCGATAGCAACAACGTACCCTTGGCGCTGTCGCCTGTTGACGATATCTGCACGAAGTCCGATTGAATCGATTTTACGGCATTTAAATAGCCGCCCAGTTTCTTCAGGTGGCCCGACATCTCGGGCGTGATTTCAATACCCTCGGCAGTTTGGCCGGGGATAGGGATGATAACGGCGACGCAAAGCGCCAAAATGCTGATGATCTTTCTCATGATTGCGGTTCTAGGGGGATAATGTGGCAAGGTAAAGGCGGATTGAGGGTGCTCGATACCATTGCTCTTGTTTTGTCATCCCGGACTTGATCCGGGACCCAGGTGCATGATGTTTGCTCTGGGTTCCGGCTTTCGCCGGAATGACAACAAAAGGTTAGTTCCTGAGTCAGCAACATCTGGGAACCCGGTGTGAGAAGCACTGCAATTGTCAATCGTCGTCCCGGACGAACGTCAGAGAGACCCGGGATCTTATATCGGGACGAGTGGTTTTGGTGAGTGAGACGAGGTCCCGGCTCAAGGCCGGGACGACTTTTACTGATTAACTCGAATGATCGCCGACCAAGACTTCGCGGCGGCCGACGCGGTTGGCGGCACTGACGACGCCTTCGCGTTCCATCGTCTCAATGATCCGTGCGGCGCGGTTATAACCAATCTGAAAATGGCGCTGGATAAAGCTGGTCGATGCCTTGCCTTCACGCGACACCAGGGCGACCGCTTGATCATAGTGTTCGTCGTAATCGCTATTGCCATCACCGGGGGCTTCGCCCAACATTGGCTCGCCCGTGTCTTCGGTGACTGATTCAATGTAATCCGGATCCGCTTGCGCTTTTAAGTGATCGACGATGCGCTCGACTTCTTCGTCAGATACAAACGGCCCGTGCACACGGGAAATGCGTCCACCCCCTGCCATATACAGCATGTCACCCATGCCCAGCAGTTGCTCCGCACCTTGTTCGCCAAGGATCGTGCGGCTGTCGATTTTCGATGTGACCTGGAAGCTAATCCGCGATGGGAAGTTCGCTTTGATCGTCCCCGTGATCACGTCAACGGATGGGCGCTGTGTTGCCATCATCAAATGGATGCCGGCGGCCCGTGCCATCTGCGCCAAGCGCTGGATCGCGGCTTCGACGTCTTTACCTGCGACCAACATCAGATCGGCCATTTCATCGACGACGACGACGATGTAGGGCAGGGCGTCCATCGGCAATGGCTGGTCTTCGTAAATCGGTTTGCCTTCGCCGCAGAAACCGGTTTGTACCGTGCGTGTCAGGACTTCACCTTTGCTGCGGGCTTCTTTCAAACGTGCGTTGTAGCCGGAAATATTCCGCACACCCATCTGGCTCATATTGCGATAGCGGTCTTCCATTTCGCGGACGACCCACTTCAGCGCCACGACCGCTTTGTTGGGGTCCGTCACAACGGGCGTCAACAAATGTGGGATGTCTTGATAAACCGATAGCTCCAACATCTTGGGATCGATCATGATGAATTTGCACTGATCCGGCGACAGGTTATAGAGCAGCGACAGGATCATCGTGTTCATCGCCACGGACTTACCGGAACCGGTGGTGCCCGCGATCAACAGGTGCGGCATCTTGGCCAGATCGACGGTGACAGGGCCGCCGCCAATGTCTTTGCCCAGCGCCAATGGCAATTCGGCTTTGGTTTTTTCGAAATCGTTGGATGCCAGCAATTCGCGCAGGTGCACGGTTTCGCGGCCCGCGTTTGGCATCTCAATACCGATGACGTTGCGGCCGGGGACCACAGCTACACGAACCGAAACAGCGCTCATGGATCGTGCGATATCATCGGATAGGCCAATCACGCGCGATGTCTTGGTACCGGGTGCGGGCTCGAGTTCATACAAAGTAACGACGGGGCCGGGACGGACTTTGACGATCTCGCCCTTCACACCATATTCTTCAAGAACGGTCGAAAGGTAGCGCGCATTCTGCTGCAGCGCTTCGCGACTTTCGCGGGTTTCGCCTTTGGTCTCAACCGGTAAATCGAGAATATCCAATGGCGGCACTTCGTATCCGCTGGTGTCGCCCAACGGCAATTTTTGTTGGCTTCGGGCCAGGGCCTTCTTGCCGGTCTTGGCCTGTTTTTTACGCGCCTCAACCTTTGGTGCGATTTTCGCTGGACCCGCAGGCACCGGCGCGCGGTTGCCACGCAAATCAACCTCGAACCCTTCGTCATCGTATTCATCATCATCGCGGATGGAAAACGCCTCATCGTCATCGAGGTCTTCGTAATCCGCATTTTCTTTACGTCGTGCCCAGGCATCACGCATGCGATCAACAAATCCGGCTGACTGCTCGCCCGCAGTTTTTGCCGCGTCAACGCCACGACGCGCCAGAATGAATGCCTGAACAGACGCGGTCCATGTCGCGCGTGCCGCATTCAACCAATCACGCGGACGCATGCCCAGCGCGATGACCGTTGCCGAGATGGCGAGCAGGGCAAAGACCCACGTGACGATCATCTCGGCCTGTAAGATGCCCAGCTTTCCTCCCCAGGAAACCAATTCTTTATAGGCCAGTACACCTGCGGCCCCGCCCAGACCGACCGTCAGTGGCCAACCGGCAGGCGCGTTCGTTGCCGCCAATGGCACAGTGGTCAAAATCATCGCCAGCACCAGCCAACCGAAACGGCTGGCAGGATTATCGAGTTTTCCATGCGTCAAAACCACGGCGGCCCATACCGTCAGCACACCTGGTGCCAATAGGATCGCATACCCCATCAACTGCAACGCCAGATCCGCAAACGTTGCCCCGTAAACACCGAGCAAATTAATTGGCGTATTATCAGTGGCACTGTTCAGCGATGGATCGCCAGGCGCATAGGTGAGGATCGCGGCACTCAGCGCAACTGCGATAACTGCAAAGCTGATGCCGATGAATTGCCAGGCTCGCCGCTTAAGAATAACCACCACGGCTTCGGGCAAAAATGGGTCGGAAGACCGCCCCGGAGATGATGAGCGCAGGATTGTCATACATTGGTCGTAAGGGGCGTTTGTTGACAAGACGTTAACGTGGGTGCGCGCGATCCACATTCGGGAACGGATTGATGGTAAACGGAAATTAACCACTATTTATAGGGGGTTAGGGAAAATGGCTCATAATTATGATGATTGGGGTTACGCGAATCGATTCTTCGAGCCGTCGTCCCGGGCGATCTTCGGGAGAAACGGGATCTTATATCAATGCGAAGAGTCTTTGTGCATCGGGCAAGATCCCGGCGTTCCCCCGGGACGACGATGTGTGAGGGATTGCAAACAGATGCAAATGTAGCATTTTTATCATTCTGTCATCCTGGCGTAAGCGAGGACCCAGGGTGCTTGTGATGTCCTAGGTCCCGGATCAAGTCCGGGATGACAATCAAACAAGGAATGAAATCGACAAGATCCCCGGTCGTGTTGCCACGCCGGGGACTGCGACTTCGTCTTGAACGGAAGAAGCCGGGCGGAGGGAACCGCCCGGCTTCGAGGGGAGAACCGCTGATCTCGGAGAGAGAATCAGAGGGTCTGGGAGCCCTTACCGAATTCAGGGTAAGCTTCCATCGCGAGTTCTGCGCGATCGAGACCAACCTGCTCGGCTTCTTCATCGACACGGATGCCGATCGTGACTTTGAGGATCATCCAAACCACGGCGCTTGCGATGAACACGAATGCCCCGATGGAGACGATACCAATGGCTTGTGTAACGAAGCTTGCACCATCGTTGGTCAGCGGCACAGCGAGCGTACCCCAGATACCAGCGACCAAGTGCACGGAGATCGCACCAACCACATCGTCGATTTTCAGCTTGTCCAACAGTGGGACGAAGATGACGACCAACACACCACCAACGGAACCGATCGCCAGTGCAGACAGTAATGTTGGCGTGTCAGGCGCTGCGGTGATCGATACCAAGCCAGCCAGTGCGCCGTTCAAGGCCATCGTCAGGTCGACCTTTTTGAACATGATCTGCGATAGGATCATCGCCGCGATCACGCCACCAGCTGCTGCTGTGTTGGTGTTGATGTAGATGTTGGAGATGGCAATCGCATCTGCGCCAGTACCCAGAGCCAACTGAGAACCGCCGTTGAAGCCGAACCAACCCATCCACAGGACAAACGTACCAAGCGTTGCCAGTGGCAGGTTTGCACCTGGCATCGCGTTGACTTTGCCCTCGGCCGTGTATTTACCCAAACGTGGGCCGAGGATGATGGCACCAGCCAAAGCTGCCCAACCACCGACGGAGTGCACGATTGTGGAACCGGCGAAGTCGGAGAAGCCCATTTCGGACAACCAACCACCGCCCCACTGCCAAGCACCTTGGATCGGGTAGATGAAACCGGTCAGAACAACAACGAAGATCAGGAAAGGCCAGAGCTTAATACGCTCAGCCAAAGTACCGGATACGATGGATGCTGTTGCGGCGACAAAGACCATTTGGAAGAACCAATCGGATGCGGCTGCATACCCACCAGCTTCGAACGGACCGTCTGCTTCGGCTGCGGGCTGACCCCACAACGAAATGCTGCCCATGAACCCAGCGTCGACACCGTCATACATCAGGTTGTAACCAACTAAGAAGTACATGATCGCTGCGACCGAGAACAATGAGATGTTCTTGAGCAACTGCATCGTGGTGTTTTTGGAACGGACAAGACCGGTTTCCAACATGGCAAAACCAGCGGCCATCCAGAAGACCAAGACACCGTGGAACATGAAGCTCAAGGTGTTGAAGATGTATTGAATTTCACCATCGACTTCAGCTTTTGCAGTCGATGCAAAACCAGAAATCACGATTGCAACAACCGCGAATGGCAGAACTGTTTTAAGTGCTTTTAACATTGTTAAACCCCTCTTAAAGCGCTTCGGCGTCTGTTTCGCCGGTACGGATACGAACCGCTTTGTCGAGAGCACAGACGAAGACTTTACCGTCACCGATTTTGCCGGTCATGGCCGTCTTCTGGATCGTCTCGACAACTTGTTCGACGAGGTCGTCGACACATGCGATTTCGATTTTGACTTTAGGCAAGAAGTTCACTTGGTACTCTGCCCCGCGATAGATTTCGGCCTGGCCTTTTTGGCGTCCAAAACCTTTGACTTCGGATACGGTCATCCCTTCGATCCCGAGCGGTGTGAGCGCTTCGCGGACCTCTTCGAGTTTAAAGGGCTTAATGACCGCCATGATCATCTTCATGTCGTTCTCCTTGGGTTGTGTGTCTATCGGTGAGGTCGAAGTTGTTACTTCTGTTCTCACCCCCTGGTTGCGAATTTAAACAATGTTTCCCATCTTGCTTCCCTCGGGGCGTACGCCCACTGCCCCCTGTAATACAAGCTTCGTGCCAGAATCGACTGATTCAACTTTAGTGTTTTAAATCAATGGGATATCGGATTAGAGTGAATCAAATGCTCAAAAAACCACGGGAAATAATGCCTGTTTTTTCATCATCAAACTTAAGTGATTAAAATATAGGCATAATATGATGCGCGAACGGGCTGGACTTGAGGCATAAAAACGGTCATCTGAAAGTCATGACGAAACAAGCTTCTAAACCTGGACTGAGCCACACTGATATTTTGATTGTCGGTGGAGGATTGGTGGGGGGCGTCGCTGCCCGGGCACTAGGTGATGCCGGTTTTTCGGTGGCGGTGATCGATGGCGAAGACCCAACAACGGCGACGGCAGCGGGATTTGATGGACGTGCGTCTGCCATCGCAGCGGCCTCGGAACGATTGCTGAGTGCGATTGGTATTTGGCCTCATTTATCTGAGGATGTTTGCCCGATCCTGGATATTCGTGTGGCGGATGGGCAGTCGCCGATGTTCTTGCATTATGATCATGACGACGTCGGTTTGGGCCCACTGGGGTATCTGGCGGAAAATCGGCATATCCGCCGTGCCGTATTGGCGTCCTTGGGTGATGATTTGAACGGCGATGGCCACATTGATTTTCGTGCGCCGATGCGCGTGAATGATTTGGCGCGCGATGGCGCGGGTGTTGTGGCGACGCTATCAGATGAAACACAAATTTCTGCGTCTCTCGCTATCGCGGCGGATGGGCGGGGATCACGCATTCGCGAAGCGGCGGGCATCAACACGACCAACTGGCGTTATGGCCAAGAGGCCATTGTGTGCACGGTCGAACACGAATTCCCCCACGCTAACGTTGCCCACGAACATTTTTTACCTGCCGGACCGTTCGCGATTTTGCCTTTGGGTGGCACGCCTGAGAAGCCTGGATGCCGGTCATCGATTGTCTGGACAGAGCGCGCCGAGCACGCGCGTCAGTTCGTGGCCCTGGATGATGATGCGTTTTTGACAGAGCTCGCACGGCGCTTTGGCGATTTCATGGGTGAGATCAAAGTTATTGGCCCCCGGTTCTGTCATCCGCTTGGATTGCAATTTGCCGAAACATCAATTGCAGATCGATTGGTGCTGATCGGTGATGCGGATCACGGCATGCATCCCATCGCGGGTCAGGGGTTGAACATGGGATACCGCGACGTGGCCGCGCTGGTCGATACATTGACCGAGGCCCGCGCGGTCGGTCTTGATATCGGATCATCTGCGGTGCTGGAGCGTTACAAACGTTGGCGCAGATTTGATAACACGCTCATGTTGGCTGTGACCGATGGCCTCAATCGGTTGTTCTCTAACGATATTGTACCACTTCGTATGGCACGTGATGTGGGCTTGGCGGCTGTCGATAAAATGCCACCCCTAAAACAAATGCTGATGCGGTCCGCCATGGGGATCATGGGTGATTTGCCCAGCTTGATGCGGCGTTCTTAATGCGTCGTCAATCTGTTAATGATTGTTCGAATCTTACATTAAATAGATAGTGTCATCCCGGGCGTGACCCGGGATAACAAAAGAGTAGGTTACGGATCGCGGCTGAGGCCTTGGGCTTCGAGGGCGGCCAAATAATCTGCCCAGATTTCTTCCTGGCGCTCGCCCATGTCATACAGCGTGTCCCAAGAAAAAATCCCGGTATCGTGCATGTCATCGAATTGTAAGCGCACGGCATAATTGCCAACAGGTTCTACACCCATAATGCCGACGTGGCGGCGACCCGGGATCGTCTTCTTTTGATTGGGGCCGTGGCCTTGCACTTCGGCAGATGGGCTTTCAACACGCAATAATTCTGCTGGCAAAGCCATCGTCTTGCCGTCTTCGAAATCAACCTCGAGGATTTTCTCCGCACTCTTCAGGCGAATTTCGCTGGGCCGATGTTTCTGATTAAAAGAGCTCATGATTATTTCCCGGCACTAGGCGCATCATCAATCTCGCGCGCTTCGTCGGCTAACATGATCGGAATGCCATCACGAATGGGGTACGCCAGCCCCGCTTTATCACTAATCAATTCCTGCGCATCACGGTCGTAACGCAACGTGCCCTTGGTCACCGGGCATACCAAAATTTCTAATAACTTCGGGTCGACTTCTGTGGCACTCATGATGTCATCCTATGGGTAAAACTATTGTCGTCCTTCTGGCGGATAAATTATTGCCGCCCCTCCGGGGCGCGGGTGTCGCCCTCTTGGATCGCGAATTCAAAAAGGCTGGTCAGCAATTGACCGCGCTCAAACGTGTCGGGACATTCCAACAACGCCTGCTTGTCGCGGGGATCAAGCGGGCACGACATGGCAAGCGACGTCACCAGTATTGTATCGGGCGCCTCGTCGATGGAATCCATATCCGCCGAAATTCCTTTGTGATCGAAGTACCGCTGCATCGTCGTCATCAGCTGTTCGCGATCTTGTAAAACGGGAATGGAAAGATCGTCGCTGTCGTCCATATCGTCCAAGAAATCCGAATAGTCCGGCATCACGCGACGGTAGCCGTCAAGTAAGCTCAATTCCTTGGCGACACGAAACCGTGTCACACCCTCAAGCGTGATGACGTATCGCCCATCATCAGTTTGTGCAAACTCGATAATGCGCCCGACACATCCGATTTCATATATCGCCGTGCCATCGGCAATCTGACGTTCATCGGTTTCGTCATAGGGCTGGATCATGCCAATGAACCGACCATTCCCCAAGGCATCTTCAATCATGTTCAGGTAACGCGGTTCGAAAATATTCAATGGCATGCGGCCATGTGGTAGCAACACCGCGCCGGGTAGAGGGAAAATCGGCAACTCGTTTGGCAGCATGGCTGCGGTTACGTGACGTGGACGGTCTGTCATCAATCAGGCCTTTTGTATTTACGAGAATAAAATCGACGACAAACGGCGACGGCCGCTGACAGTCAATTCATGGGTAAACCCAAGGGCGTCAAAAATTTTAACCAACTGTTCGCGCGCGGCCTCGTCGTTCCAGGCTTTGTCGCGCATGATGATATCTATCAATTGATCGATGGCCTCTTCGTTTTTACCTGCGGCATAGAGTGCATTGGCTAGGTCAAATCGCGCCTGATGATCTTTTGGGTCGGCGTCGACCTTGGCTTGAAGCTCTGTCCAATCACCTGCGCTTTCGGCCTCTTCTTTCATTTCCAGTGCGGATATTGCGCCCGCGATGGCGCTTTTCATTTTCCAAGCCTCTGGGAATTGTTCGATAAGTTCGCGCGCCTCATCGACTTGTCCCATGGCGGCCATACAGCGAAGGATGCCCGCGACCGCTCGCTCGTTCTCGGGGCTTTGCGCTTGGGCCTCGCGATAAATCTCAATGGCAACGTCGGCATCACCCTCAGCCAAATCCTGATCGGCTTGATCCAACAGGGCATTGATACCGCCGCCGGCGCCTTCGGTTAGTTTATCAACAAAGGCCTTCAGCTGGCTTTCAGGCTGCGCGCCCATGAAGCCATCAACAGGTTGGCCATCTTTGAAGGCATAAACAGCAGGGATCGACTGCACCCGCATTTGCGCCGCCAACTCCTGGTTTTCATCGACGTTGATCTTGACCATTTTGACAGCACCGCCCGCTTCGCGGACCAGCTTTTCCAACATCGGGCCAAGCTGTTTGCAAGGGCCACACCAGGGGGCCCAGAAATCGACGATGACCGGAACCTGCGATGATGCCTCGATCACATCCTGCATGAAGCGTTCGGTATTGGTATCGGAAATCAGATCTCCCGTTGCGCCTCCAACGGGTTTCGCATCCAAGCCGGCATCCGAACCGGGCTCGACGATAATCCCGGGTTGCTCTGGTGGCGCTGTGGAGGGTGCCGCCGCTTCTGGTGCTGCACCGCTTTGGGGTTGCATGCTGCCGTCAGGGTTCAATTTGAATTCCATAATCTTCTCCGCAAGGTGCGGACCTCTTTATATCAATGCATTAACTGGGGGCACGATCTTCCGGCCCCACCCATTCAATCTCTGCCTTATAAATGGACGTCAAAGCCCCCCTCGGCAAGGCCTCAGGGTTGATTGTGCCAAATCCTCGTCACAAGTCGATGAACAGAGGCGCGTGATCGGTGATTTCAAGAAATCTCATCAATCCATCGGGTGAGATCGATGTGGTCATTGTGTTTACCAATGGATGAAAATTGAGCGTCTCATAATCCATCAGTCCCCGGTCCAATACCATGGTGACATCACCGGCGGTATCATTGATAACGCCAAACGGGGTGACGGAGCCAGGTGTAACGCCCAAATACTTTTGTAGTCGTTCCGCACTGCCAAAAGACAAGCTACGGACGCCCAGCACCTCGCGCATTGATTTCAGGTCTATGGCGCGATCTTCCAGCGCGGTGAGCAAGAACATGCGACCCTTTTTGTCGCGCAGAAACAGGTTTTTCGAATGCGCGCCGATCAGGTCCTGGCGTTGGGTCTTGGCTTCTTCGACCGTATAGACGGCAGGGTGCGTCATGGTTGAGGTCTCGATCCCAAGGTCACTTATATAATGTAATAGGTCTTCTGGGGTCATCGGCATGCCCAAGTCGGTGGCTAATCGGCGGGCGGATGGTAATTCCGTGTGGTGCTTGGAGCAAGGGTTTGCGCTTGGCGTAAAGGCTCGAAAACAGAGCTAAAAAAAAGACTACGAAATAAATATAATTTCGCTGTTGAAATGCCTGCGCCGATGCGTATTATCCCGTTCGCTTCCGGGCTTTCCCGGATACCCCAGGCGCGGGCGTAGCTCAGGGGTAGAGCGCAACCTTGCCAAGGTTGAAGTCGTGAGTTCGAATCTCATCGCCCGCTCCATTTTCTCTGTTTGAAATCAATAGATGCCATTCTGTGCTTCTTGCTGGAAGTATCAGCGGCGATGCCTTCGGGCTTTAGCGAATTACCAAGACGGAGTTCTTGGCTTTTTCCAGCACCTTCGATGACACACTTCCAAGGAATAATCTTTTCAGGCGATTGGTCCCCGAGTCAGACATAACGATCAGCGAGTAATCCTGTCCGGTTTCGACGATCTGCTCCACGGGGTCGCCGACTTTTACGATTGTCTCTAGGACATCAATGCCGGTTTCCCTGATCACGTCTGCGGCTGTGTTCGCCGCTTTTTCCGCATCGGCCCGGCTTTCTTCATCGGGGGCGACGGACAACACAGACATCATCGGGTTTTCAAAGCGACGGACAATCATCTCCGCGTCCTTTCGGACGGTGTCGAACGAGCGTTGCGAACCATCGGTGCAGACCAAGTGTCCATAACCCGGCTTCAGATCACGCGCGACCAGAACGGAGCAGGGCGCGTTAACCGCAACTTTTTCAGCCACCGCCCGATCGATCATCGATCTGAACCCATAATGTGATCGACCAGACGCGCCCATAATAATGAGTTGGTATGGGCCTAAGTGATACTGTTCGAGGATGCCGCTCGCAGGATCTGACGCGGTCTTTAATTTCAGGACGATACTTTTGCCGTTTTCATTGAAGTACTCGATTTTGTTATCGCCGAGTGGATCGCCAGCGATATCGGTATGGGTGGTTTCCGTTCCCCAGTCGTCTTCTAGTTGGCCTTCTTCCATCAGGATGTCGAGGCCCTTTTTCAGGTGCTTCATGCCGGGGAGCTCAAGACCCCAATCCAACAGATTTTGTCGCGCGACGCGCACTTGCAGCCCGCCCGAATGCAGCCCTTGATCGATGGGGCGCACATAAACCAGGACGATATCGCAGTCGTCGCCACGGCCCATCAATGAGGCATAGCGAAGCGCGCGATAGGATTCCTCTGAACCATCAATGCACACCAAAATACGAAAGCGATTTTTCCGCTTCTCGAAAACATCGGGGTCGGTTGCAGTCTTTGGCTTTTTCGGCTCTGTCACCTTGGGGGTCCCCCCTTTCATCAATACTATAAGCGCAGAACGCGAAAACTCATATGCCCAAAAATGGCCAGTACACGATGGCCATAATCATCATCACAATGGTCGACATCACGACCATTTTCCATCCAACTTTTAAGAAGTCTGTCGTTTTTAAATATCCCGACGCATACACGATAGTACAGGCCGGGGTGCCGACAACGGTCAGGTACGCAAATGACGATGATACGGCCGTGATATAGCCAAGGATAATCGGGCTTTCTTCGGCAAACACCGCCAGTTTCAAGACAATCGGACCCAATACGGCCACGGCGGCACCGTTCGACATGGTGTTGGTGACCCCGGTTGTTAGCAGCGAAACCGCCGCCCACAGGCCGATCCCGTCATCGGCCCCAACTGGTCCGACAACGGCAAGGAAATGTTGGGCTACCCAGGCCGCGGCCCCGGTCTCTTTCATCTGGATGCCGAGCGAGATCGCCGCCGCATATAACAAGATCACACCCCAGTTGACGCCGGAATTAATGTCTTCCCACCTGACCAATCCAACAACCAGAAATGCCGCCGCCCCTGCCACGGCAACGGTGCCCATGCCGAGTTCTTGCGACATGGTGATCCAGCCCAAAAGCACGGTGAAGAAAATCCCGATGGCCACCCAGTCAGCAGATTTCATGGGTCCTTGTTCTTCAACCTGATGGCGCAACTTCACAACGGCACGCGACAGATCGCGATATTCAGGCCGGAATGTGAACAGCAAGAGCATCGTCACCAGCGGCAATTGGATCAGAAAAATCGGATACGCGTACATCATCCAGTTTAAATAATCGATCAGGTAAATCGATGTATCCGGATTGGTTGGGTCATAGAAAAACTCTTTCCAATAGCCGATCATGATGGCGTTTCTCGCCCCACCCGATGGTGTGCCAATCCCTGCGACCGAACAGCCGTAACAAATCGAAAACAAGATAACAGCCGCCAGATTTCGAACGGCGCGGGGATTGTCCGATGTCAATGTGATCAGGGTAATCCCGACCGGCAGCATCATCGCAGCGACGGTGTGCTCACCGACAAAAGATGCCAGCACGCCAGATACGAGTGAGATGCCGAAACAGATGCTTGATGTTTTTGTGCCGGTCAATCTGACGATTAGCCAAGCAATGCGCTTGTCCAACCGCTGCTTCACGATGGCGACGGCCAGCATCAACGATCCCATGATGAATAGCACTGAGTCGGTCATCAGGCTTTTCGCCACGTCCGTGGAATCAATCCCTAACAGCAGCACCTGGCCGACAATGATCAGCAGCGCAACGGTGGGCAAAGGCACGGGTTCGGTAATGAAAAGAATGGTCGCGACCACAGACATTGCCAGCACGGCGACACCGGCATCGCTTAGATCGCTGGGATGGACGTAAATCACCATCGACGCGCCAACGGCAAGCGCGACAAATAACCAACGCTTTTCCCAGATGTAAAAAAGGTTCAGACGGTTTTGGACAAGGTCGATACTTTTCAGCCCGCCCTGCTTTACTCGCGTTGCCCAACCTAATTTTTTGGTGGCTTCATCGGATTGGTCCGACGATGGCTTGGCGCCTCCCACGCGTGCCCCCCTCCATAAGTAGATGTTTCCCTGACGCGCATTCTAGCAACGGATGAGCGGTTTTGACTAAGGGATTCTAACTTCATGTAAAAGGCCCCCCTGCAACGTGCACGAGGCGATCAAGAATCCGCGCTTGTGAGATCATCGCTTAGGGCTTACTGACCAGCGCGGAATTGTGTGGTCCAGCATAGGATAGGGAACAGAATTGATGACAAAAGACATCACAATCATTGATGGCGGCATGGGCCAGGAGCTTTATCGGCGAAGCGGCAAACCTGCGTCCCCATTGTGGTCAGCGCAAGTCATGCTGGATACACCCGGTTTGGTCATTGTCCTGCACCGCGAGTTTATTGAAGCCGGCGCGCAGATAATCACCCTGAATTCATATGCGGCAACTCCCGAAAGATTGACGCGCGATGCTGATATATCGTCGTTTGAGCCGTTGCAAAAAGCAGCCCTTAAGGCAGCCCATGCCGCGCGTGACCAAGCCGGATTGCCCGTTCGGATTGCGGGGTGTCTGCCGCCATTGGTGGCCAGCTATCACCCGGAACTTGTTCCTGATAATCAGCGGGCGTTGTCGAGCTATCGACGGATCGTTGATATCCAGGCTCCTGGTGTGGATCTATTTATCGCCGAGACACTGTCGACGGTGCGCGAGGCCGAGATCATCTGCCGTGCAGTTGCAGATGTGGATCAGGCCGTTTGGGTTTCGTTCACGGTGAGCGATTCAGATGGTACACGGCTTCGTTCAGACGAGCCGCTTCGTGATGGGATTGACGCGGCCAAAGATGCGGGCGCAGAAGCCGTGCTGATCAACTGCTCTGCCCCAGAGGCGGTAACACAAGCGATGGAACTGTTTGTCGATTCAGATATTCCGTTTGGTGGGCTGGCCAATGGTTTCACATCCATTACCGCAATGGCACCGGGGGGCACGGTCGAGGCGATGACCGCGCGTGATGATCTGGGCCCAGCCGCGTATGCGGATCATGCGATGGATTGGGTCAGCCAGGGTGCAACCCTGATCGGTGGGTGTTGCGAAGTGGGTCCGGATCACATTGCTGAAATCCGAAATAGATTGGGTTAGTTAGCGCGATCACACTCATATATGGGTGTTGAGAACTGTCTCTGAATGATGGACTCAGTGATTTCTGTCGGAAATACTGTTGTCCAAACTCTCATTTCTTGAAAGAGGCATCATGAACAACTCGAACATGAAACCAGCGACACAGACAGTCCTCGACTACGTCAAAGACAACGCGCCTTCTCTTACAGGGCTGTGCGACAGCCTCTTCTGGTTTGGAGAGCCCGCGATGCAAGAGGTCCGTTCTGCGGAGCTCATGACAGAAATTTTGGAAGACGGAGGCTTTAAGGTTGAACGAGGTATATCCGGCTTTCCAACAGGTTTCATGGCGACATATGGTTCCGGCGAACCCGTCATCGCAGTTCATACCGAATATGATGCAGCCCCCAACAATTCCCAAAAACCAGGTGTCGCCGAACACAGCGCGATCATAGAGGGCGCCCCCGGTCACTGCGAGGGGCACAACGTTAACGGCTCGGTGATGATCACGGCCGTAATGGCCGTACGTCGTGCGATGGAAACCCATGGCCTGAAAGGCACATTGAAAGTCTTTGGCGCCCCCGCCGAAGAGTTGATCATGGCCCGGCCATACTTTGTGCGCGACGGCTACTTTGATGATGTTGATGTTGCTTTTCATCCGCATCTTTGGGATCGGTTTTTTACAGAGTATGGCGTGCTGCAACGAGCTGCCATATCCGCGGAGTTCATCTTTCACGGCGAAACGGCCCACGCCGCAATGTCGCCTTGGGACGCGCGTGATGCGCTGGATGGGGTGATGTTAATGGATGCGGGCTTGGCTCAGTACCGAGAACATCTTCGTCCGGGAATGAACATGCACAGGGTCGTGACGGATGGTGGTGACCAGCCAAACGTCATCCCGTCACGTGCTGCGATCTGGTGGTTCTTTCGCGACACCACGGCAGAAGGCGCCAAATCCCTGTTCGAACAAGGCAAAAAAATTGCAGAGGGTGCAGCGATGATGACCAACACCAAATTGGAAGTCGTCGTGAAAACGGCAGTCTGGCCTGTGCGCGGGAATCAGGCGCTTGCAGAAGCTTTGCAACACAATATTGAATTGGTCGGTATGCCCGAATGGACGGATGAAGATCAAAAGTTGGCACGAAGTATTCAAGAAGGTGCCGGTGTGGAACCCTCAGGGTTGATCAAAGAAGTTACGCCGTTAACAGGCCCTTCTCCTTCTATCCCCGCAGCAAACGATTGCGGCGATGTATCATGGAAGGTGCCGATGGGGCGTTTATGGTTCCCGTCGAATATTCCTAATGTGACATTTCATCATTGGTCAGCGGGGGCTGCCCTGGCGACAGAAATTGCACACAAGGGTGGCATCGCAGGTGCGCAGGCGCTTGCGGCGACGGTGATTGATTGTCTGACGGATGAAAGCCTCATTGAGGCCGCAAAAACGACATTTGCTGAGGAAACCAAAGGTGTTGCGTACGCCCCCATGATTCCGGCAGACAACACGCCACCGCTAGAGACAAATCGTGAATTGATGGAGAAATTCCGCCCGCTCATGGAACAACACTACGTTCCACCGCCACCGAAGTTTCAGTAAGTGACGATACGTCTGCCGTTGGGCACCGCCTTAAACAGGAATATCACCCTCCAGGGTGACCCGCTGCATTGTGCGATCGAGACCGGAAAAGTCATTAATAGCATAATGCATGGTCGACCGGTTATCCCACATGGCAACCGAGCCGTTGCTCCAACGGAAGCGACAGGTAAATTCCGGCTGGGTCGCATGGGCGACAAGGGTATCAAACAGCGGCTTGGACTCCTCAGGTGTCATCCCCTCAAATCGCGAAAAATGAAGGGGGCTGAGGTAAAGCCCCTTACGGCCACTTTCAGGATGAGTCCGTATCACCGGGTGGGACACTTCGTTCACCGCTGCCAGCTCGACACTCATCTCCTTGGAGACGCCATCTTTGAATCGGTTGGCGTCCTTCCCGTAGGTATGCGCATTGGTGTAAACGGCATTCATGTCGGCCAGTAAATTCTTCAGACCATCAGAGAGCGCATCATAGGCGGCAAAGTGACTGGCAAACATGGTATCACCTCCGGCCACGGGCACATCAATCCCATAAAGGATTGTTGCCGAGGCCGGCGCCTCTGCATAGGCCAGGTCCGTATGCCAACCATTTCCGAAATGATGCTTATCCGATGCCTTTTTGACGATCAGGAACACATCCGGGTGACCGTCAATCGGCTTCACGTAGGGATGACGGTTCAGTACGCCAAAACGCCTTCCAAAAGCAGCCTGAGTCTCCGGGGTAAAGTCCTGCCCATGGAAGAACAAAACACTGTATTTAAGCATTGCCGTGCGGATTTCATCGACAGTTTCATCGTCGATTGTGTTCAGATCGATGTCCGCGATTTCAGCACCAAACGTGCCCGTAAACGGCGTTACGGTAATCCGGCGGAAAGGGTCATTTCTAAGCTCAAGTGATTGCATCAGTGTTCTTCCAAGGCTCGCATGTGTGATACATAATCTACCAACCCCTCACAGAATTTGAAGTTATTTCGGAGCAGTCTTAGACAGCGCTGAGTCGACGGGCCGTTCCATCAATGACCGTAATAATGCATTCCACCATCAACTGGAATAACTGCGCCCGTGATATATCCCGCTTGCGACGATGACAGATATGCGACCAGGTTCGCGACGTCCGCAGGCTCGCCAAAGTATCCGATCGGGATGTTCGCATCGATGAACGCCTGGCGCGATTCCTCGGTCGGGTACATACGTTCCATGATCTGCTCGCTTTTGATGCGGCCAGGTTGAACGCAGTTAATGGTCACGCCATCAGATGCGACCTCGCATGATAGTCCTTTTGACCAAAGGTGTGTTGCGCCGATGTAAGCAATCGCGGCGTTCAGCACGCGCGGTTCCAATGAACCGCTTAGGTTAATGATCCGGCCCCACTTCCGTTCGCGCATGCCTGTAATCAGGGTATGGGTCAAGCGCCGAGGCCCATCAAAATTTAAAGCAAACGACTGATCCCAAATTTCATCATTGCTTTCGGCCAACGTCATGGGAGACGACGCACCGGCATTGTTTACGAGAATGTCGATGGGGCCCAGCGCATCAGCATCCTTTGCGAGGGCATCTACCTCTTCCCGCAGCGTTAGATCAGCGCTCAGAATTTGGGGCCGGGCAGCACCCGAAGCCTCGATGTCGTCCGCGACCTTGTTCAAAAGTTCAACTCGGCGTGCGGTGATAATCACCCGAGCGCCCTCGCTGGCCAGCGTTTTTGCGATAACTGCGCCGATACCGGTACTTGCGCCGGTGACCAAGGCTGTTTTTCCGCTCAATTGTAAATCCATGGGAGTCTCCTCTCTTTTTTAGTTGGTCCTGGGCGCTTTTGTGCGCGCCTTAAAAATCAATAGCCTCAATCAGAGTTGCAATTTTTATCAAATCCAAGTCTCGATTGCGGCGCATGATGATTTGAATGCCAAAGGGCAAACCGTCAGCGTCCTTGCCGGCGGGTAAGCTGATAACCGGACTGCTGGATAACGACAGGGCATAGGTCAGCGCATACCAAGAATAATAACGATCAAGCGATTTTCCGTTTATCTCCGTCGGATGATTCTGTTCTACCGGGAATGGCGGGATCGCGCAGGTTGGACAAATCAGGGCGTCCACCCCATCAAACAGGCGCTGAAACTCTTGCTCGAAAGAAGTATGGTTGGCACGCGCCACGGCAAGTTGCTCAAAGGTATAAGCTGTGGCCTCGGTAACGTTATTCCGGATGTTGTGGCCTATTAACTCTGGCTTGGTGCGAACGCGTTCGCCATGGTTGGCGACCATATCCTCGGCCCGCAAAAGACTGAAAAGATCGTGCGCGGCAGATAAATCGAGATCGAGATAATCCGAGTTTGGGAATATGGTTTTAATTGAATTGCAGGCGGACTCAAAGGCCCCGGCAATCTTCGTATCAATCTCGGTCGCCCCAAGATCTGTAGTGAAAGCGATCCGAAAATCTCTTCGTTCCTCGCCCGTGCATTCACGCGGCAAGATTGGATGAGATAGTGGATCGCCATGGCCAAACCCAGACAGTGTGTTGAAAAGCAGTGCGGCGTCTTCAACTGATCGCGCAATTGGGCCTTCAATCCAAAGGGGCGAGTAGCCGATTGTTCTGTGCGGCGCCGCGACCCAACCGGGCGACGCGCGAAACCCAACAACACCACAAAATGCCGCTGGAATTCTCAAGCTACCGCCAAAATCCGAACCCGTCGCCAAGGGTGCCATCCCAGTTGCCACGGCGACAGCTGCGCCCCCTGACGATCCGCCACTGGTCAACGACATATCGAAGGGATTTCGTGTTGCACCAAAAACCTCGTTGGTGGTATTTGCCCCGGCGCCAAACTCTGGCGTATTGGTTTTGCCGAGTACAATCGCGCCGGATTTTATGAGGCGCGCAACGATCGCATCGTCTTTTTCCGGTACGTAATCGGCATACATGCGGCTGCCGAACGTTGTGCGAAGCCCCTCGGTCTCGTTCAAATCTTTAATGACGATGGGCAATCCATAAACAGCGCTGCGCGGTGACTCTTTGGGCGTTTGATCCAGTTTCGAAGCCGTACTGCGGGCCCGGTCGAAATCCGTCGTTACAATGGCGTTCAGGTCGGGGTTTCTGGAATCAATCCGCGCGATGCAACTCTCGACAATTTCTGCTGACGTAATTTCTTTCCGATCCAAGGCCTGGCGCAAGGAAACAGCGGACCAATCGCACAGATCATCGCCTACGATCAATTTTCGTCCCCGGTTTTTATCAGCGTTTTGCCGATGGTTGCGCGATCTTTAAATGCGTCGCGGGTGTTAGCCTCAACTTCAAGATCAAGGATGCCGTTCGCCCGCATCTCAATCACCGTTCAATTTGATCATCAGCTGTGCCAGCCAACGATCAGACCCCATCGGCGCGCTGACCTGCACACCGACAGGCAAACCCGTTTTCCTATCGAAATTCGTCGTCCATGCGGCGGTGGGCAGGCCGAGGACAGACCACAAACCTTGCAGCCGATTGTTACCGGTTTTATCCGCCGACCAATCGGGGGCGACATCTTCGATGGCATCGCTCAGAAAAATATCGCCTGGGCCTGCGACATCGCCGATGGCGTTTCTGGCAGCAGCGCATGCGGCGTGCATGTCATCGATTTGATCTTTGGAGAATTCTTGTGCCGCGGTCAGCGAGTGCTTTGCTGTGTCACTCCAAAGTTCGGGCGTGTTTTCATAATCACGAACATGATGTGTCAGCAAACCGAGATTGGTCAGGTCGCGGGCGAGAGTCTCAAGGTCATCACGTTTTGCTGAGAGGGCAGATGCCTGGACGATTTCAAAGCCCTGTGCCTCTATCCTCTTGATGGCTGTGTTGCGTGCGGCAATCACAGCATCCGAAAGGCGCGCGTTCGTGTCGACAAAAAAGCATCGAGCGGGTGGCGTTGAATCAGGAGAGAACAAACCGAGCGCATCAAGGGCCCGGTCCATCAATGCCCAGTCCTTGGCGAACAAGCCGATATGATCCAACGTCGGTTGCAATGGCATGACGCCCTCTAGCGTGATGGCATCATAACTAAGTTTCAGGCCGCTCGCCCCGCAGTATAAAGCGGGCCGAATGATCGATCCGATGGTCTGCGTGCCCACGGCCAATTCGACCATGCCCGCACCGACAGCGGCTGCCGAGCCACTGGATGAACCACCGGGAGTCTTGCCGAGGTTATGCGGGTTTCGTGTTGGGCCCGCGCTGGCGATGGCGTATTCCGTAGATACGGTTGTGCCGACGATATTTGCGCCTGCCGTTTTCAGCGCAGTAACAAGACTGGCATCGCGGGTCGCCTTTCTGCCCGCATGCGCGGCGCTACCCCAGGCACACGTCATGCCCTGCACGTCGATGATTTCCTTGATAGCTGTTGTTATCCCGTGCAGTTGCTTTTGCGTATCCGTGGGCACGGTATCCAATCCGCGGGCGACCTGTGTCGCGGCATCTAGGTCAAGATCGACGAACGCATGCACATCTTGTTCGCCCGCGTCGATGGTCGCACGACAGGCATCCAATCTCTCGATTGGTGACATCGTTGCATCCATCAGCGGTGGCGCATTTTCGACCACAGCCATACCGCTAGTGGAACAATTTCTGTGGAAGCCACGTTGCGAGTTCTGGGAAAATAATCAGCAACGTCAGGCCGATGACCTGAATGACCATAAATTGTAGCATCCCGGCATAGATGTCTTTTAAGCTCCAATCCGGGACGACGCCTTTGATGTAATATGCACTGAGCGCCACGGGGGGCGATAGCCAAGCCGTCTGCAAACAAACCGCGACCAGGGTGCAGAACCAAACCAGATCAATACCAACGGATTGCACGGCAGGCATCAGGATCGGAATCACGACCAATACGATGGGCACCCACTCCAGGGGCCAACCCAACAAAAAGATCAACCCTAGTACGACCATCAGCAGGATTGTTGGCGACAGTTCCAATGCGACGAGTGAGTCCGCAATCATACTCGCGGTGCCAAGCCGTGCGAACACAGAGCCATAGAAGTTAGACGTCGCGACCAGGAACAGGATCATGCTGGAGATGATCATCGTTTTGAAGACGGCTTTCTTCATGCCATCCCAGGTTAACCGGCGATAAGATACCGCCAATATAAATGCGCCAAGTGCACCCATCGCAGCGGCATCGGTTGGCGTCGCCAAGCCGGCCAGGATGCTGCCCAAAACGGACATTATCAGAAACGCGAGGGGGAAAATCCCGACCAGCAATTCTTTTAAAATTTCCATGCCATTTGCTGCGCGCTCATCTTCGGGTAATGAAGGTCCGAGCGCGGGGTTCATGTAAGACCGTGCGACGGCATAAACGGTATACAGCGTTGCCAGAAGCAGACCGGGGATCACGGCCGCAGCAAAAAGCTCGGTAATGGGAACCCCAACCACAGGTCCCATGACCACTAACATGATTGATGGCGGGATCAGCATACCCAAGGTGCCGCCTGCAGCGATGGTGCCGGCGCTCAACTGGGTATCATAGCCCGCGCGTTTCATGATCGGGGCGGCCATCACACCCAGCAAAGTGACGGAGGCGCCGACAATGCCGGTGGCGGCGGCGAACAAGGTCGCAGTCACCAGCACGGCGATGTATAGCGCACCTTTTACATTCGCCAGTAATAATCGGAATCCGGTGAACAATCGGTCCATCAGTCCGGCTTGTTCCAGGATGAATCCCATGAACAAGAAAAGTGGCACCGCCGCCAACAGCGGTTCGCGCATCACGCCGAACGTTTGCAGCACCATCAGGTAAAAGACGGTGTCGCCAAATCCGATGTATCCAAACACCACACCCAAGAACATCAGGGTAAAAGAAATGGGGAAGCCGACGCAGATTCCGACGAACAACGCGCCGAGGGAGACCAGTCCCAGAATTTCCGGGCTCATATCTGATCTCCATCTTCTAGATCATCGACCATCAGAGGCCATTCGCCATAACGCACGGCGTAGATACTTTTTGCCAACTCGGCCAAGCCCTGCAACATCAGCAGTACAGTGGTGACCGGCATGACCGTTTTAAAAGGATAGATGATCGGCTTCCATGGGCTGGAAATGCCCACTTCGCCGCGCTCCCAAGATGTTGCTGCAAAATCAAATCCTGCATAAAACCAAAGCGCCAACGCTGGGAAGAATAAGCAAATGTATAAAATGCAATCGACTGTGGCCTGCCAACGGACGGGCCACACGCGATAAAAAAAATCGGTTCGAATATGGCCCTGCATGGCCAAGGTATAAGCGGCACCGATCATAAAGTGGGTGCCATATAGCATATAGGTTACGTCATAGGCCCATAGGGTTGGGCTATTGAAAAAGTAACGGGCGAACACTTCGTAGGCCAGCGCACCCACCATCGGAATCACGAGCCACGCGAAGGCTTTTCCGGACCATATACTTATTGAATCAAGTGTGTGAATGAAGGTTCGGGATTTAGGCCCAAGAAGCGCGTAATTGGTTTGCACTTGGTCGCCCTTTCAAAAAAGAAAAACGGTGAGGAGAGTATTCTCCGCCAAAAGATATAACGCCTACGAGGAGATTATTCCCCGCCAAAAAAGAAAACGGGTGCGGAGAGTATTCCTCGCCAAAGAGAGAAAAACCGGCGAGGAGATTATTCCTCGCCGGTGTAACAGGTCGTTATTTTTTCTCGAGTGCAGCTTCACCGAGGCCTTTGTAAAGACCAAGCAGCTTGGTCCAGTAAGGTACGGTTGATTCAGCGAATGCACGCTGACTGTCTGCGACTTTCTTGAAGAAAGGATCCTGAGCGGAATACCGTTCCATGATCTCGTCAGCGGATTTAACGAACGCTGGGTAGAGATCAGCAGGCGTATCGTGGATGGTCACGCCATGTTCTTTTTGTAGGACTTCAATCGCTTCACCGTTGCGCTTGATGTTTACGGCAATCGAATCAGTGACAGACGCCTTGGCGGCAATCTCGATGATTTTTTGCAGATCAGGCGACAGTGTATTCCAGAAATCCTTGTTGATGATCAGGCTGCCCAAGTCAGATGCTTGGTGCATGCCTTGCAGATAGTAGTGCTTCCACACCTGGTGTAGGCCGAGGCGGATATCTTCGCCTGGGTTAATCCACTCGGCAGCATCGATGATGCCACGCTGTGCGGCCGGTACCAGTTCGCCACCAGGCAATGCCACGGCTGTGACGCCCATGCCGGTGAACAACTCGCCTGTGATTCCAGGAGGCGAGCGATACTTCAATTTCTGGAAGTCTTCCAGGCTGGCAATTGGCTCTTTGAACCAACCGAGTGGCTGACCACCCGACATCAGGTTGATGAAAGCGACCATGTTTGCGTTCAGATCGTTTTCGATGAAGTCCTGATAAAGGTCGTAGCCTTCGCCTTCGATGAACCAAGACAGATACGTGAACTGGTCCATGCCACCAACACTTGGTTGGTCAGCGAACAAGTAAGCGGCTGGGCGTTTTCCTGAAAAGAAATGGGCCCATGTGAAGCCACCTTCGACGATACCCTTGTCGACGGCGTCTTGAACATCAAAGAAGCCGACGATCGCGCCAACTGGCAAGATTTCGGTTTTGATCCGGCCTGCAGACATGGTGTCTACATTTTCACCGAATTCTTTGAGAATATCGAAGTACATACTGGCAGCGGGTAGCGCAGTCTGAATGCGCCACTTCACTGGATCAGCAGCTTTGGCCGTAGGAACGAAAGCGGCCAGTCCAAGCGCGAGCACCAGCGCCGGGACAAATTTAGAGAACATGCGTCTCATGACGAGAACCTCCGGGTTTGTTTTGGGTTGCCCCTAAAGATTTGGAGAGACCCGAATATAAGTCAACAATAAACTGAGACGTCTCGTCTTGTTTTATTCTGCTGCGAGTGAGTTTGCTTTGGAATCGGTCTCGAAAATAGCGTCCGCTATACGACTCGCGGCATCATTGAAAAGCGGTAGGCGCTTGATTGCATCATCGACCGTGAAGCGCGGAATCGGTGCGTGGACAGCAAAGCCAGCGACCACCGTGCCTTTTGCATTGCGAATTGGCACCGCCACAGCGATCAAGCCAATCGCATCTTCTTGATCGTTCACGGCGTACCCCTGTTGACGGATGAGTTCAAAGTGCGCTTCGAGCTCGCGACGATCGGTCATGGTATGTTTGGTATAGCGGGTCAGCTTCGCAATCGATAGTACTTCGTGACGAGACTCTTCGTCCATATGCGCCAAAAGCAGCTTCCCGATGGCGGTGCAATGCACTGGAACACGGCTTCCAGGGTGGAATTGAACCCTCAGCGGCCAGTCGCACTCAACACGATCGATATAGACGACCTCGTTACTTTCCATCATCCCAATGTTGCAGGTTTCGCCGATCTGATTGACGATATCGACCAATATCTTGTGTGCAGGCCCTCGGCTCAGGCGGGCAGAGATGCTCCGCATGCCCAAATGCGCCAGGCGCTCTCCGGGGCTGTAACGCTCTCGGATCGGATCGCGATCCGCTAGGCCTAATTCTTCAAGTTGTTTGAGGACACGGTGCACCGTCTGCCGGGGCAAGCCCGTCGCATCGACGATATCCGGCACCGCAATGGGCCGTGCGTCCTCGGCAATGGCCTCTAGAATTGCCAGCGCCTTTCCCAAGGCCCCATTCGATTTTTTATCCATTTGCTTCAACATTTCAAAAACTGATACATCTTGTCACATTTATGCGCCATTGCATTTCGGAATGGAAGGGCGATTTTTAGGCCGATGCGTATATAAGTGCAGAAAATAGAGCCCATGGGCGCTCCTACGCCGCTTTCATCAACAGCATGCCATAGAGGTTGTCGGGATCGGTCCAGAGTTCTTCCAGCGCCCAGCCTGCGGCTGCGGATAATTCGGTTAGCGCGTTGACGGTAAATTTTCGGGAATTCTCAGTGTGAATGGTTTCGTCCTTTTGAAACACAAATTGATCACCCTGGACCGTCACGGTTTGCGCGCACTGACTGACCAAATGCATCTCGATCTGTGATGCATCTTCGTTCCAGCGGGCTTCGTGGCAGAAATTTTCCAAGTCAAAATCTGCGCCCAATTCATCATTGATCCGGACCAGCAGATTCATGTTGAAATCGGCCGTAACCCCCGCTGCATCATCGTAGGCATCAATCAGGATCGATGGCTCTTTCTTAAGGTCCGCTCCGATCAGAAACCGTGCATCTTCACCCAACTGTCTGCGCACCGTTTTCAGGAACGCCGCGATATCAGTATCCGATAAGTTGCCGATGGTGGACCCTGGAAAAAAACCAAGCACGGTATAGGCATTCTGAAATTGTGTTCGGTCGGGGCCGCCCGACATGAAATCACCAACCCATGGGGTAACTGTCAGATCAGGATAAAGTTCAGCAATTTTGTCTGCGGACTCGCGGACAAAGTCTGCCGATATGTCTACGGGCCAGTATGATGATGGCGCGTTCAATGCTGACAACACCGTACGGGTCTTGATGGATGCACCGGCGCCATATTCGACAATAACAGCACCCGGTCCCAGTAATTCAGACAAGCCTGCAACCCGTTGATCCAAGATCGCCTGTTCAGTTCGGGTTAAATAGTATTCCGGCAGGTGCGTGATCTGCTGAAACAATTCAGATCCCCGATCATCGTAAAACCAGATGCATGGCAATGATTTTTGGGGAAGCGAAAGCCCGCCCCGGACATCGTCCAGCAACGCTTGGTTGGTCATTGTATCGGTGGTCATGAAGCGTCTTTTGCTAATCGTAGTCCGGAAAACTGCCAGCGTTTTTCAGGGGGAAAGAAATTGCGGTAAGTCGCGCGAGAATGGTTCGGTGCTGTCGCGCAGGATGCCCCACGCAGCACCATTTGGCCGCTCATGAATTTGCCGTTGTATTCGCCGACAGCGCCTTCGCTCGGCTTGAATCCGGGGTACGGTAGAAACGCACTGGCCGTCCATTCCCAAACGTCGCCGAACAATCCAATCAATGCAGCCCCATCATCCGATGGGGTTTGCGGGGCAGGGCGCAACCGACCTGTGCCAGCATTATTGTCAGTGTTGTTGCCATCGGTTTTTTCCGAGCGCGCGGCGTTTTCCCATTCAAATTCGGATGGTAGACGCGCACCCGCCCAGGACGCAAAGGCATCAGCCTCGTAATAACTGATATGACAAACCGGCGCATTCAGATCGACCGGCTGGAAGCCCCGTAAAGTCATGGTCCACCAATTGTCGTCACGGCGTTCCCAATATAAAGGGGCCTGCCAGTCATTTTCTTGGCAGGTTGAATAGCCATCCGAAAGCCACCAGCGCGGCTCGCGATAGCCGCCGTCTTCGATAAACTCAATCCACTCCCGGTTGGTCACGGCGCGATTGGCCAACGCATAAGGGCGCAACAGAACCTGGTGCTTAGGTCCTTCGCAATCAAATGCGAAGGCATCATCCGATGATGTGTCGGCACCGATGTTGACGATGCCGCCATCAAATTCAACCCAACGCTTACTCTCATCGTTCACCCGGTGGGCCAGCGGCTCCGATGCGCGGAACGCGGGCTTGATCGGGTTTTGTGCGAACAGGTGCAAAATATCGGTCAGCAATAATTCTTGGTGTTGTTCCTCGTGGGCGATCCCCAACGTCATCAACGGACGAATTTCGTTGTTGCCGGTTTCTATGATTTTTTCGACATGGCCTTCGACATGGGCGCGATATTCCAAAACATGCTCCAGCGTCGGGCGGGTCAACATTCCGCGCATTGGTCGCGCGTGACGGGGACCAATGGCTTCATAGTACGAGTTGAACAAATATTGAAACCGATCATCAAAGCGCGCTTGCTCTCCCAACGCCGGTGCGACGATGAATTCTTCGAAAAACCAAGTGGTGTGGGCCAGATGCCATTTCGCCGGGCTGGCATCAGGTATGGATTGAACGGTTGCGTCGGCATCGGAAAGTGTCTCGACAAGTTGTCGGGAGCGTTGCCGTAAATCTTGGAAACGGGTGGTTAAGTCTTCGGTCAACGCGTCCGTATGAGAGGATAGCGTGTCGTTAGGTCGCGAGTCGTTCATGTGATCTCAAGTGCCTTTTAGGGAGAAGCCCGGTTAGATGCACTCAAATCCAATCAAAAAGCCGAAGGATGAGCGCCGATCTGTTTGGGATGAATGCCGACCCCTTCCGGTCGGCGTTACTTTATTCACCTGTATTGTCGAACATTGTCAGATTAGGTCAATAACCTAGAGGCTTTTTTCACACAGATGTGACAATCTTGTCCTTCGCCGTTGCGGTGGAATGAGATGCCTTAAGTAGAAACGCCTTGAGCGGCATAACACCCCTGTTTCGCATTATGGTCATGTATGAATGAGAATTCTGGATTGCAAACAGCGATATCAAGGCGTTTTCAACATCTTGGCCGTGGACCACATCGGCATTGACCAAATCACTGGTACTGTTAAAGCCACAAGTTGAGATTATGCGATACCGAACACCCGTGGATCCCGACCAAGATGTCATTTTATCCTATAACTTATGCCGCTTTTGACCACTCGTTCGGCTTGAACGCGTCATCAATTTGCGTGCCTGTGATGTGATTGGTGTAGTTGGACAAGACTTTAAAGGCCGTCGCCAACACCACTTCCAAAACAGTTTGTTGTGTGTATCCCGCATCCAGCAAAGCCTGGATTTGTGCATCGGATGGATTGCCACGTGTTTCATTGACGATGATCGCGAACTGGCGCAACGCTTCGAGTTTATTGTCAGCAATGGGCGTGCCGGCGCGGAGAGATTCAATCACCTCATCAGCGACATTCGCCATTTGTGAGAGTGTTGTGTGGGCTGCCATGCAGTATTCGCAGCCATTCAATCGATTGTTGGTCATCAGAATGATCTGGCATTCTGTTTCTGACAGACCTGTTTTCCCCACAATGTTCATCAATGAGAGATAACCTTCTAACAGGGCCGGGGCTTGAGTCATGTTGGCGAAAAGGTTTGGTACAAAGCCGAGGGATGCTTTGGCACCTTCCAGCAAAGGTTTTGCAGCGGCAGGGGCAGAATCGATGGTGTGTGCAGTAAATGTTGTCATGATTTTATTCTCCAATACAACGGCATCTTTGATTGTGTATGCCGAACGGTCAAAACTATGTAAATAGTATATACTGATTGGTCAACATAATTTTTTGAGATCAAGTTGGCGGTGTTAAAACACTGAGCGCATGGTGCCTGATGGCATCTAGCCCAGTTTGATCAAAAACACCGCGCGCCATCACCCGAATGGCAATGAGGGACGCTAAGAGCCCCTTCGCGGCCATGTCCGGATCGATATCAATCGAAAGCTGACCCGAGGCTTGTCCACGACGAATTTGCTGAGAGAAAAAAGATTCAATATCCGCCATCGCGGCTTTTACAATCTCAGCGATCTCCGGATCCAGATTAGGCAAATCCAAAGCCGTATTCACCAGGAAACACCCCTTCTTTTCTCTGTCCACGCTGCATTCATCTACCATTGCATCAAACATCAACCCAATAGCCGCCACGGGATCAGGCATTGCAGCCCATCCAGACATACTCGCCCTCCGAACGTCGCGGTCATATTTCAACAGTGAATGAATGAACAGGGATTTTTTATTCTTAAACGTATTGTAGAGACTACCCTTATTGATGCCCATGGCATCAAGCAAATCAGACATCGATGTGCCCTCATAGCCCTTCGCCCAAAACACACGTGCAGCTCTCTCTAGGGTTTCATCAACATCGAATGACTTTTCCCATGGCATGACTCAAGCCCTCGCATATCCACCAACAAGTTTATACCAAATGGTATATATCCATGAGGCCAGAAAGAATCAACATGCGGGCAGGGCCACATTCGACATCAGCCCTATTCTATCCCGAATAACGCTGGCCGCGATTCTCTATCACGGAATCATTGTTCTTGATCATACTCAGAAAGGCATCGACGAAATCAGTATCAAACTGCGAACCCCGGCCACCCGCCAGAACGCCGACGGCTGCTTCTTTCCCCGGCGCATGACGATAGGGTCGATCACTGGCCATCGCATCATAGGTATCAGCAACGGCGATGATTCGCGCCTCCAAACAGATTGATTCCCCAACAAGACCATCAGGATATCCCGAGCCGTCCATTCGTTCATGGTGCTGAAGGATAATATCTACGATGGGCCAAGGCAGATCGACATCATCAAAAATCTCGGCGCCCAGCGACGGGTGCATTTGAACCAACGCAATTTCCGCTGGATTGAGTTTGCCTGGCTTTGCCAATATCTGCGATGGGATCGCAATCTTTCCGACATCATGAACCAGCGCACTCAGGTGAATACCGAAACGCTGTTCTTTTGGAAGCTTCATTAACTCAGCGATCCCCTCGGACAAGTTGGCAACATTACTTTGATGATGGCTGGTGTATTCGTCTCGAAGCTCCAACGCCTTTGAAACGGTCTTCACCATGGCCTTCAAAACATCCTGCGGATTCCGATGATTATAGGTTAAACTTTGGGTCCGCGCCCGTCGCCCGTGCTCATTCAATCGGTCCAAAACCATCGGCCATCCAAGTTTGATCAACCGCTCCAGCTCCAGGCGATCATCATTCGAAAACCCACCTGTTTTGTTGCCCACGCCAATAACTGCAACAATCACACCTTTCTCGTGCAGGGGCGCGCTCATGTGGTTCACAAGCTCGAAATGGCCCTCTGGCAGTCCCTCGCTCGACGCCACTTCTTTGTAAACGTTATGAATAATCGTTTCGTTCTGCCGACTAGAGTCCGCCCAGATACCTGCCTTACTGATTGGATAATGGCTATCATTGACTGCCGTGCACCTCTGGTAAACGCCGCTTCCCCAGACGTTCAGCTGAATCTCGTCGGAATCAGGCTTGAAACCATGAAGGTAACCGACCTCACACTTAAGAAGCCTGATCGCCAAATCTAAAAACTCCTGGAATATGTCCCGGGTTGTCAAAAAATGCCGATCACCAAATGTCTTCAGCTGATCCGCCAATGGCCGCGCATCGATATGTGGTATTAGCGCAGCATCCATGCCTCACCCCAAACTCAACGATGACCCCCGAACAACGAAAAGATATATTGAAATGTGCAAATACACTAATAAGTAAACAATAAATCGAGTTCAGCGTTACACCTAAAAACCGGCGGGCTACTCCATACAATCAGAAAGTTGCGATTAAGGGCGTGTAACGGGACTCGCAATTCCAGCATCTGCGCATCCATGGCATTTTCCGCGCAGCTCAACCACCGATTGATCGAGGGCGAAGTTCTCGGACCCTGCCAAACCTTGCAGTTGGCGCTGTAATGCCGCATCGGCGATCTCGGCCACCGTGCCGCAGGTCTCGCAAATCATGAACGCGACAGTCTCATGGGTTAGATCCGTGTCATCGCAACTTGGATGCGTACAGGCCACAAACGCATTCTGAGTTTCCAATCGATGAACGATCCCGAGTTCCAACAATTTTTCCAGGGCGCGATACACTTGCAAAGGGGCGCGAAAACCCTGATCCCGGAGCTCGTCCAAAATCGAATACGCACTGAGTGGGCAGGCGGCACTGGTCAGTGCCTCAAACACCAGCGCCTGGTTCTTGGTCAACTTGGGTGCATGGTCATGGGATTCATTATGGGATGGGGTCATGAGGACGGCCTTGAGCCACTGCCCGACAAACCCTGCAACAACGGAGTCAGGCTAAATAAAAACAAACATGTCGCCGCGACCACAATGGATGGTCCCGATGGCGTGTCCCAATGTAAAGATCCCCCCAATCCGCCGATAACAGCGATCAATCCAAACAGCGCCGCCAGAAAAGCCATCTGTTCGGGCCCTTTGGCAAATCGTCGCGCGGTCGCGGCTGGAATGATCAACATGGCGGTGATCAGGAGCACGCCCACGATCTTAATCGAAATGGCGATCACGGTGGCCATCAACAGCATAAAGATGACATTCACGCGATTCGAGTTCATGCCCTCAGCCTCGGCCAGTTCGCGGTTGACGGTGGTCGCGAATAGCGGGTGCCATATCATGACCAGCACGCCCAGGATCACCGCCCCGCCAGCATAAATGATGACGATATCCATGACCGACACGGCCAAAATATCACCAAACAAGAAACCCATCAGATCAACGCGAACCCAGGTCATAAAGGCTAAAACCACCAAACCCAAGGCCAATGCCGAATGGGCCAGCAATCCCAATAAAGAGTCCGAAGACAGGGTTGCACGGCGTTGCAGCATCAACAGTGCCAATGAGACGCAGGCCGCGACAACAAACACGGCAAGGGTCAAATTCACATCGAACAACAACGCAAATGCCACACCCAAAAGGGCAGCATGGGACAACGTGTCCCCGAAATAGGCCAAGCGCCGCCACACGATAAAACACCCCAATGGACCCGCAACCAGTGCGACTCCAATGCCGGCAATTAGCGCGCGAACCAAGAAATCATCAAACATGGCGGGTTTCTTCCTGGGTTGAAGCTGCAGGGGTACTATCCTCGGTCGGGAGCTCGATATCATCGGTGTGATGATGACCATCATCGGGATGGCAATGGTCGGTGATGGTCCCGTCCGCATGGCGCACGGTGCCGTCTGGCAGATGGACGTGATCATGGTTATGCTCGTACACTGCCAACGCACTTGCGGCGCGGGCCCCGAAAAGCTGCCGATATTCGTCACTGAACGCCACGTCGGTTGGACTGCCCTGACAACACACATGCCCGTTCAGGCACACCACCCTGTCAGTTGCCGCCATCACCACGTGCAAATCGTGCGAAATCAACAAGATGCCGCAACCCAGGTCGTCCCGGATGCGCTGGATGAGCTCATAAAGTGCAATTTCACCTGCGAAGTCAACGCCTTGGACAGGTTCATCCAGGACCAACAGGTCGGGCCTTCTGGCAATGGCGCGGGCCAGCATCACGCGCTGAAACTCGCCACCAGACAGATTGCGGACCTCTGATTTGGCCAAATGGGTAACACCGGTGGCTTCCATGGCTTCAGAGGCGTCGGCTTTCGAGATTCCGCCGGTCAAATGCATGAAGCGCGCCGCCGTTAGCGGGAGTGTCCAATCGATGGCGATCTTTTGCGGTACGTAGCCGATCTTCAATTTGTCTCGACGTGATGCAGTTCCTTCACTAAGCGGGATAACCCCCAGCGCCATCTTGGCGGTGGTCGATTTTCCCGATCCATTGGGTCCGATCAGCGTGACGATTTCACCCGATCGGACCTCAAAATCAACGCCACGGACCAGCCATGTGTTGTCGCGCTGGACGCCCGCATTCAAAAGCGAGATCAAAGGGGTTCTATCGTCATTTACGGACGTATTCATAGGTACTTATGAGAATTTCTTAATGTTAAATTTAAACAAACGTCTTGTTTCAGACGAAAAGGTCAAATATACCCTTCATCAATTGTGTTATAATATAATATTGCATGGGATGAAAGCATGAAAAAAGTCAACGTCTCTGCCATTTTTGGCATTTTCTCAATTGCTCTAGTCGGTTTTACGCCGCATGTATCGGCGAAATTGAAGGTTGTCTCGTCGATTAAGCCAATCCATTCGTTGGTGACTGCCGTGATGGATGGTGCAGGATCATCAGAGTTGCTGATTGAAGGTGCCAGTTCGCCCCATGCCTATGCGATGCGCCCATCACAAGCGCGCAGCCTGCAAAATGCCGATGTAGTCTTCTGGATCGGGCCAGAGCTTGAAGCGTTTTTGGTCAAGCCGATTGCCACGACGGCCAGAAACGCGACTTCCGTGCCGTTAATGGAAAGTGATGGCCTGGTTAAACGTCACTTTCGAGAAGATCACGGCCATCACGACCATGACCATGGCAAACATGAGGAAGATAAGCACGACCACGCGAAGCACGACGAGCATAAGCATGAAGAACACAAAGAAGATCATACCGGGCACGATCATGGGGCGCATGGCAAGGACGCAATAGATCCTCACATTTGGCTTGATCCCGAAAACGCCAAGGCGATGACACGAGCGATTGCTGACGCGCTGTCCGTAGCCGACGCGGCTAATGCCGCGTTTTATTCAAAGAATGCCGCTGCGCTGCTGGGTCGCATTGATCAATTATCGGCCGAGCTCCGCGACAAATTGGAACCCCTTCACGATAAGAAATTTGTGGTATTTCATGGCGCCTATCAATATTTCGAAGCACGATACGGATTGGAATCTGCAGGCGCGATTACGCTGAACCCGGAGATATTGCCCGGTGCCGAGCATCTGCGCGAGATCAAGGAAAAAGTCGCGAGCCTGGGTGCTACTTGCGTCTTTGCGGAGCCTCAGTTCAAGCCTAAACTGGTTGAGGTGGTTATCGAAGGAACAACGGCTAAGTCCGGCGTCCTTGACCCATTGGGTGCGAACATCGCATCTGGCCCAAACCAATATTTTGATCTGATAGAGACCATGGCAACGTCGATGCGGGATTGTTTGTCGTAAGACAGCTGTCGACGCATGTGATCAGCGCGCTCAACTGAACGCCCACACCCAAGTTTAACGTGTGTCGTTCATCCTCGAACTCGCCGTCACTTTCGCGGCCAATGAATTCGATGTATGAAGGCATATGCGGCTTTATCAAACAATCCTGACGGTATCCATTCTGGCATTGGGCGCGGTCCCCGCATCTGCTGGCACCTGGACCGTCAACGTCGAGAATGACCGAATCGCCAACACCGACCGCCATTACACAAATGGCTTTCGTTTAGGCTGGGTTTCAGATGAAACCAACGGCTCCGACCTGCCAGAAATACGTGAAGTACTGAATTTTTTGTACCCGCTCGCCAATGTTCGAAAAGGACGCGTTGGTATCGAAGTGGGGCACAATATTTTCACGCCGGGTGACACCGATGCTCGGCAGTTATTGACGGATGATAGGCCCTATGCCGGATGGTTGTACGGGGCAGCATCATTGTATGCGGAAACCGGTAAGGGGTTCGGTGATTATTATTCAGAGACGTTAGACCGGGTCGCTTTGGAATTGGGGGTCGTGGGTCCGGTAGCGCTGGGCGAGGAAGTCCAGAATGAGTTCCATCGCTTCATTGACGTACCCACAGCAAACGGTTGGGACAATCAACTTGACAATGAGCCTGGAGTTAATCTGATTGCCGAGCGTAAATGGTGCGCGGAACCCTATCGGTTTTGGGGTGTTGAAGCCGATGCGATCCCCCACGTTGGCGCGTCCCTTGGAAATGTATACACGCACATCAACGGTGGTGCTGTGGTGCGGGTCGGGCAGCAGTTATCAATAGACTATGGGCCGCCGCTGATCCGTCCCAATTTATCTGGCTACAGTGCGATTGATTATACCAACGGTTTGGCGTGGTATGCATTTGCCGGTGTCGATGGTCGCTGGTCATTGCGGAACATCTTCTTGGATGGAAATACCTTCAGTGACAGCCACAGTATCGACAAGAAACCGTTGGTCGGCGATTTCGTCGCTGGTGTTGCCCTTGTATATGGTCGTGCCCGGTTGTCCTTCACACATGTCATGCGCACGAAAGAGTTCGATGGTCAGGACGAGTCCGACCGGTTTGGTTCGATCAGCCTTTCTCTGCGGTTCTAAATCGCCTCAAAATCTATTGTCGAACTTTCATCAATGGGTCGCTTCCCCAATCAACGTGAATGCGTTAGCCTCTTAGTGAACCCGCGGGGAGGCGGGAAGGAAGGACTACATGGCAACATCTGATCAAGTGGGCAGCCAGCTCATTAAGGCTGCACAAAAAGCTGCGCAAAAAACACTCAAGGGTGCAAAGTCTAAGCAGCTGCAGATTTTTATGGCAGACTATTTCGGTAATGTACCGGCCCAAGACGTCGCTGGTCTTGACGGGGCGGCGCTGATGCGATTGGCCAACGGGCATTTGTCGCTAGGTGAAACACGTAAAGCCAAAAGCACAAAGATACGTGCTTACAACCCTGATCAGAAACGAGATGGCTGGACGTCGAAGCATAGCGTGATTGAAATTGTCACGGATGATATGCCGTTTCTTGTCGACTCCGTCTCTGCCGAATTAACGCGTCAGGAATTGCCAATCAATATGGTGATCCACCCGATTTACAAAGTCCGTCGAAACAAGAACGGCAAAATCGCGGATATCCTTGAGCGTGGGCAAAAAGATGTGGATGCGCGGGCCGAGAGTTACATGCATTTCCAAATCACCCAGCAGCCGCGCCAGGTGTTGGACGAGATTGTTGCCTCGCTGACTGAGGTATTGAGCGATGTACGTGCGACCGTAGAAGACTGGCGCCCCATGCGAGAGCGCATGGAAGAAGCGATTGATGAACTGAGTACCGAACCCAGAGGTGTGAACCCAGAGGAATCAGAAGAAGTTCGTGAACTCCTCAGATGGCTGCATGACAATCACTATACATTTCTGGGATTCCGCGAATACAGAGTCAGCGGTGCGGGGAAAAAGTCCAAAGTGACGGTCGAAGAATCTTCCGGGTTGGGTGTTCTCCGAAATCCCGAAGTATCGGTTTTTGTTCCGGCCCAATCTAAAGATGTTCTCTCTCCTGAAATTGCCAGGTCCCTGACGGGTGGTAACCTGCTGACCGTCTCCAAAACGAACCAACGGTCAAAGGTGCATCGCTCGGTACATATGGATGCTATCGGGATCAACAAGATCGACGACAAGGGTAAAGTCGTTGCGCACTTCTTGTTTGTCGGTTTATTCACATCCGTTGCCTACAACCTGTCGCCCAGGAATATTCCCTTGCTGCGACGCCGGATTCAAAACGTGGTCGAAAAATCCGGGTATACCCGTGACAGTCATGACGGCAAGGCGCTTCTGAATATTCTGGAAACATATCCTCGCGACGAGTTGTTCCAGATTGACGATGATACGCTCGCCGATTTTGCGACGGGCATTCTTCATCTTCAGGAACGCCAGCGAACGGCATTGTTCGTCCGCCACGATACCTTTGGCAGGTATCTCTCGTGTTTGGCTTTTGTCCCGAGGGATCGATACAACACGGAACTTCGAAAACGCATCCAGGAAATACTGGCAGAAGCCTTCGGTGGCCAACCGTCGGCTTTCTTCACGCATCTCGGTGACTCACCTCTGGCGAGGGTTCATCTCATCATCACCATGCAAGGTAAAAAGGTGAAGAGTTATGACATTGAGGCTATTGAGAAACAAATAACTGATGCGGCGCGATCCTGGTCAGACACGGTGCTCGAAGCGCTCGTGAATCGTGACGGCGAGGTGACGGGCTACGAGACTCATGCGAGAGTCAAATCAGCCTTCGGTGCATCTTATCAGGCGACGTATTCGACGGATCAGGTGCTCGAAGACATTGATAAGATGGAAGAGGTCAACGCAACGGGCCAAATCGGGTTCCACCTGTATCGTCACGCCGATGCAGCCGCGAATTCAGTAAACTTCAAACTTTATATTCCGAACGATAAAGTTGCGCTGTCTGATGCGCTGCCTCTGTTCGAACACATGGGTTTCAAAGTGATCGACGAAGCCGGGCCGCACATCGTCAAAATGACAGACACGGTTTATGATAGCATTTATATTCACGATTTTGGCCTGACAACGCGGGATGGCTCAGACCTTGATTTGGACGCCATTCGTGAAAACTTTGAAGATGCATTTTCCAAAGTCTGGGAAGGCCGTGCTGAGAGCGATGGCTTTAACGGGCTGATCGTTACTGCCGGCCTTAACTGGCGCGAAGTCGTTATTCTGCGTGCCTATTGCAAATATTTGCGACAAGTCGGGATCACGTTCTCACAGGCTTATATGGAACAAACGATGGTCAAGCATCGCAAGTTTTCGCGACTGCTGGTTGAGATGTTCATGACCATCTTTACGCCCGGTCGGTCTAAGCAAAAAGTGTCTCCCGGTAAAATGCGGACCGAGTACATCGAAATGCTCGACGATGTTGCGAGCGCTGACGAAGACCGTATCCTACGGCGTTTTCTAAACATCTTGGACTCGACGCTAAGGACCAATTATTTCCTACCCGCCGAGGATGGCGAGCCGAAAAGCTACGTCTCGTTCAAGATCGATTCCAAGACTGTGGATGACATGCCGTTACCACGGCCATTCCGCGAAATTTGGGTATATAGCCCGCGCGTCGAGGGTGTGCATCTCCGGTTCGGTTATGTGGCCCGGGGCGGGTTGCGCTGGTCCGACCGACCAGAAGATTTCCGTACTGAAATTCTGGGTCTGGTCAAAGCGCAACAGGTTAAAAATGCGGTTATCGTCCCGGTTGGGTCCAAGGGTGGCTTTGTCTGTAAGCAACCACCCACCGATGGTGGCCGGGATGCGTTCTTAGACGAAGGCATCGCATGCTACAAAATCTTCCTGTCCGGTTTGCTGGATATCACCGACAACATCGACGGACAGAAAACCGTTAAACGCGACAACGTAGTGCGTCGTGACGATGATGATCCATATTTGGTTGTTGCGGCTGACAAAGGCACGGCGACGTTTTCGGATATCGCCAACGGCGTTTCGGCGGATTATGGACACTGGCTCGGCGATGCATTCGCGTCCGGCGGTAGCCAGGGGTACGATCACAAAAAAATGGGCATCACAGCACGTGGTGGCTGGGAATCGGTGAAACGTCATTTCCGCGAAATGGGTATTGATTGCCAATCCGAAGACTTCACCTGTGTTGGTGTGGGCGATATGTCGGGTGACGTGTTTGGTAATGGGATGTTGCTATCGAAACACATCAAACTTTTGGCCGCCTTCAACCACCTGCACATTTTTGTGGACCCTGATCCAGATCCTGAGAGCAGTTGGAAAGAACGCAAACGCCTATTCGATATGGGACGTTCGTCGTGGACAGATTACGACACCAAGAAAATGTCCAAGGGGGCGCAGATTTACGAACGCAGCGCTAAATCTTTGAAACTGACACCGCAGATCAGGTCGTTGTTTGGGTTCGATAAGGACCCCGTCACACCGAACGAATTGCTGGGGGCGATCTTGCGTCACCAAGCGGACCTGATGTGGTTCGGCGGCATCGGCACATACATCAAAGCTGAAAATGAATCGGCGGCTGACGTCGGTGACCGAGCCAACGATGCCATTCGTGTTAATGGATCAGAGGTGCGTGCCAAAGTTATCGGCGAAGGAGCGAACTTAGGTGTCACCCAACTGGGGCGGATCGAATTTGCGTCCCATGGTGGGCGTTTGAATTCGGACTCGATTGATAACTCAGCGGGTGTGGATTCTTCGGATCACGAGGTCAACATCAAGATTTTGTTGGGCCAGGTTACCAACACAGGCCGCTTGACCGAACAAGCACGGAACAAGCTGTTGGCAAAAATGACCGACGAGGTTGCAGCCTTGGTGCTGGAACACAACTACGATCAGACCCAAGCGATCACCCTCATTCAATCACGTGGCATTCATATGGTTGAAAACCAGCATCGACTGATAAAGATGCTGGAACGGAAAAATCTTCTGAACCGGGCTGTCGAATATCTGCCCGACGATGAAACGATTGCCGAGCGAATCACGGCCAAGAAAAGCTTTGTTCGTCCGGAAACCGCCGTCTTGGTATCGTATGCCAAATTATGGGCATACGAAGAAATCTTGGACTCCGATGTGCCAGATGATCCTTACCTATTTGATGATCTGGTGAATTACTTCCCGACGCCATTGCGGAAAACATACCGTGATGACATCGCCAACCACCGTTTGCGCCGCGAGATTATCGCCACCCGTTTGACCAACAATATGATCAACCGAATGGGTGGGTCGTTCGTCAACGAAGTGGGTGAGAAAACCGGCAAGGGTGTCGCCGAGATAGCGCGCGCTTGGTATATCGCGCATGAGATTTTTGATATGCAAGCACTGTGGTCAGAAATCGAATCTCTCGACAACAAGGTGCCTGCCGAGACCCAAACATCAATGTTGATGGATACTCATCATTTGCTGGAATGGGTGACGCTTTGGTTCCTGCGAAATGGTGAACCCGGATTGAACATCGGCGATCACTGCCGGTCGTTCCGTGATGGCATGCGTGAATTGGCGAGCAATTTGTCGTCCACGCTACCATCACATTACGTTGATGACATGAAGAATCGTGGCAAACCTTATACGGATCACGGTGTGCCCGAAGCTTTGGCGAACCGGGTTGCGAACTTGGTTAACTTGTACTCGGGGTGTGACATCGTGCAGTTGGCGACCCGTCGCAAGCTTGATGTACTAAACGTGGCGCGTGGTTACTTTGCCATCGGGACACGGTTCCGGATGGGCCGCTTGCGGGCTGCTGCGGATCATATGGAATCCGATACCCATTGGCAGCAGTTGGCAAACGCCGCTTTGATCGAAGAAATCTACAGCCATCAGTTGCGATTGACCGAGACCATTTTGGATAAGGCCAAGAAAACCACACCGCCGAAAAAAGCGGTTGAAGATTGGGTGAAGGGCAATCCTGGCTTGGTTGAACCGACCGACTTGATGCTCGGCGAATTGTGGAACATCGAGGTCAATGACCTATCGATGATTGCGGTTGCCAGCCGACAGCTCCGGGCGATGGTTGATGGGGCAGCAAAGTAAGTTATTGGACGGCTAAATGACAGAAACGTTATGGCCGAAGGCTGTTGTCTTCGATCTTGATGGCACGCTGATCGAAAGCTTGCCAGACATTCAACTGGCGACCAATCGGACGCTAGAGGATTTTGGGTTGGCTCCACTTGATGATAAAACCACACGCGGGTTTGTTGGCAAGGGGTCTCGCCATTTGTTGACTCAGGCCTTGTTGCATTACGGCAAAGTCCCTGAAGATGAAGAAATCGATTATGCCTACCTGCGTTTTTTGCACCATTATGGCTTGGCTCCGAACGAGGCAGGATATGTGTTTCCGGGAGTCACCGGTACGTTGCGGGCGCTCACTGATGCGGGGCATGAATTAGCGGTTTGCACCAACAAGCCACACGCTCCCACGATCCAGGTGATGGAAGCATACGGTATCGGTCATTTCTTTGATGTGATTGTGGGTGGTGACGACGTTGAGAATCGCAAACCGCATCCGGACCATTTGTTGGAAACAACGCGCCGTTTGAAGATGGACAAGGCGGATGTGGTTTTTGTCGGTGATAGTGAAAACGACATTCAGGCATCGGTCGCGGCGGATATTCGCAGTGTGCTGTTGACCTATGGGTATTCGTCCTTGCCCCACGACAGTCTGGGTGCCGACGTGATTGTCGATACCTTCCCCGAAGTCATCGGCGCGATAGATACCATCGTCCAGGCGCGTTCATGACCGAGCCGAGTACTCGCGCCGGACGTGCCGCTTGGTGCATGTACGATTGGGCGAACTCGGCATTTCCCACTGTCATCATCACATTTGTTTTTGCCGCCTACTTTACCGAAGGCGTCGTCGGAGATGCCGTTGCCGGCACGGCCATGTGGGGTCAGGCGATGGGGTACTCCGCGTTCGCCATTGTGATCTTGGCGCCCATCTTGGGTGCGATTGCCGATCACACCGGTCGGCGAAAACCTTGGCTGTTCTTGACCACAGGTTTGTGCATTGTCCTCAGTGCGTGCCTTTGGATTGTTACGCCTGATGCGTCCATGGCGATCACAGCGTTGTTGTTGGTCGCGGGGGCGAACATCGCCTTCGAGCTGGGGATGGTGTTTTACAATGCGATGTTGCCTGATTTGGTAGGCCCCAAAAAGATCGGGCGGATGTCGGGCTGGGGTTGGGCGACGGGATATTTTGGCGGCCTGGTCTGTTTGGCCCTGGTGCTGGTGCTGTTTGTGCAAGCCGACTCGCCGATATTTGGTCTCGATAAAGATGCCGCAGAACATGTCCGTATTGTCGGGCCATTCGTCGCACTTTGGATGGCCCTATTTGCGATCCCGTTGTTTATCTTGACCCCGGACAAACCAACCACAGGCGTGTCCATGGGCACCGCCGTGCGCCGGGGGTTTCGGGAGCTCTCGCAGACCATTGCCGAAGCCAAATATCACAAGAATATTTTCAAGTTCCTGATCGCCCGGATGTTTTATACCGATGGGCTGAATACCTTGTTCGCGTTCGGCGGCATTTATGCGGCGGGTACGTTTGGGATGTCTTTCGAAGAATTGATTATTTTTGGAATTGGGATGAACGTGACGGCGGGCCTCGGCGCGTTTGCCTTTGCGTGGTTTGATGATCGTTGGGGATCAAAGACTGTTATATATGTGTCGCTGGTATATTTGATCATATTGGGCACCGCCATCTTGATCGTTGAAGACGTGACCTGGTTTTGGGTCTTTGGTCTCAGCCTTGGGATTTTTGTCGGCCCCGCGCAGTCGGCCAGCCGGACACTGATGGCGCGAATTTCCCCCGAAGATATCCGCACTGAAATGTTTGGGCTTTATGCATTGTCGGGCAAGGCGACCGCGTTTTTGGGGCCGCTTGCCGTGGGTATCTTAACGTATGCATTCGATAGTCAACGCGTTGGCATGTCGGCGATTGTATTCTTTTTTATCTTGGGCGGACTGCTCATGATCGGGGTGAAGCAGGCCAAGGGACCGTTAAAGGAACGCAGAGCGCCTGCGGGTTGAACAACGCTAAAAGATCGTTAAGTAGTCTCACACTATAACTTCGAACCCGTATCATTTTCTGGAGCAATCAACCCCGCATGGCTGAGTACATTGCATATTTTATTGAAGACCCTCGTCAACTGTGGGCGTTGGGGTCTGTTGCCATCTTGTGGCTCGGCATGACTGCGATTGGTCATTTGCTGGTACGGGACGACGAAGAGGTGGTGATTGCGCCCCTCGTTGGTTGGGCGGTCGTCGTGGCGGCATATACCATCCTGGGTACATTGACGAGCATGAGCTTTACGACCATAGCCATTGGTTTGTCGGCGCTGGCTGTTGTGTCGGGGATTATGGCCCTTCGGCGAGACGCACTCTTGTTCGACCCCATATGGCTCCGAATGTTGGTGTTGGCAGCGCCGCTGTTGATCCTTGTATCAGCCATGCAGGGTTCACAATGGGATGAATTTTCGCATTGGTTGACCGGGCAGGCGTATCTGCTGCGGGTTGATGCCTTTCCCGGAGAGGGACGCCCCACGTCGGCGGCAAGTTATGCTGGCTATCCCTATGGTTGGCAGATTTTAGGATATCTCCCATCGCGATTGGCAGGGGTTCATATCGAGAGCGCGGCACCCCTTTTGAACATTCTGCTGCTGTTGACTCTGGGGCGTGTGGCGATTGGATGGGTGTTGCGATATCGCGAACAGACCATCCACGATTTAACAATCAGCCCTTGGGTCATAGCCGGTCTCGCGGGTCTCTCAGTTACGTTGATCAATCCGACTTTTGTGCAAAAGGTAATCCTGACGGCATACGCTGATAGCGCCACGTCGACCAGTCTGGCGCTTGGCTTTGTGTTTGGCATTTTGGCGCTCAAACGTTTTGAAGAAAATGATTCCGCTGCGGCATGGCGCGCTGCCGCGATTAGCGCCCTTTGCCTATCGATTTTGGTGACCCTGAAACAATCGACGTTGGAGCTTTTTCTACTCGCGCTAATTGGCTTGACGGCATTTGGCGTCACTGGCGGATGGGCCAGAATAACAAAGACAATCACCACTGTCGGATTGATATCGATCCCGGGGTTCGTTTTGTATTTCGCGTGGCGCGCATACGTGGCCAACAATCTAGCTGGCGAAGAGTTTTCATTCTTACCATTCGATGAGTGGAATATCGACCTTATTCCAACCATTCTGATGACCATGTCGCACGTGCTCTTAAAAAAAAGCGCCTACTTGTTGGCAGTCCTGATCGCCGTATTCTGGGGCGCGCGGATATTATTTGAGCGCACATCTGCCAATCGGTTCATGCTTGCGGTATCTCTGATTTTTGTCGGTCACATCACGTTCTTGTTTTTATGCTATGTCGCGGTCTTCAGCGGACATGAAGCTCGCACGGCAGCCTCGTTTTGGCGATACAATCAGCAGCTGGGGGGCTTTGCCGTCTTGGTTATGGTGGTCACACTGGGCCTTGTAATTTTCCATTATGGTGAACGATTTAATTTCAAGCGGCTTCGATATGTCCCGTTGGTCTTGCTCGTGCTGGCGCCGTTCTTGGCTGCGCATAAACTTCGTTTTGATGCGGACCCGGTCTATCACCACTACCGCGCTGTCGGCAGCGATATGATCAACTATGTTGAACAAGGCCAGACGGTATTTTTGTTGGACCCAAAAGGTAGTGGCGAGTCGGCGCTGATCAGTCAGTTTGAAACGTCGGCGCTCAGCATTTCCTATCCTTACCTCTCGGTCTATCACGATCACTCAGCGACGGGGATCGCGAATTTTTGGAAGGGGGCGGCAGGTCACCTTGTTCTCATTCATTCTGTGACACCTGAATTGAACGAGGCCCTTGGCCAGTCATTCGACGTCAATACGTCATATCTGGTGCGCGCGAATGTTGACGGAACGCCTGATGTTATTGCGTCATGGCCGTGGCCGGAGGTCGAGTAGACGCGATGACAATGAGCGAATGCCTTGATGATTCAGTGCGGATGCTCTACGCGTTGCCTAAGTTCTTGAAGTTGTTCAATTGATTGCGTGATTCTATGTCCGTCGTTCCGGTAATTTTGTCAGGTGGCATGGGTGTGCGTTTGTGGCCGCTGTCCCGCGAGGCGCGCCCAAAGCAGTTTCTTAACTTGACCGGTGCGGACAGTTTGATTGTCTCGACCGCCAAACGGTTCGCATATTCCAATTACGCGCCGCCCGTCGTGATCGCGCACCGGGACCACCGGTTTATCGTTGCCGAGCAACTTCGTGAGGCGGATATCGCGGTCGATAGTATTTTACTAGAACCCGAGGCCCGGAATACCGCCGCGGCCATCGCGTCTGCAGCGGCGCACGTGGCATCCAGTGATCCAGACGCTGTGATGCTTGTGGCCCCTTCGGATCATGTGATTGCAAATAAAGGTGCCCTTCATTCTGCCGTCGCGTGCGGCGTACCTGCTGCCAAGGCGGGGTGCGCAGTGACTTTTGGCGTCAATCCAACCAGTCCGCATTCTGGCTATGGTTACATTGAAATTGCTGATCAGTTACCGGACTTGCCCGGGGTTCACAGCATCGCTCGGTTTGTCGAAAAACCATCTGCGGACGTTGCCGAAAAAATCTATAACACCGGCCAATATTTCTGGAATAGCGGCATGTTTTTGATCAGTGCCGAAACGGCGCTGGAGATGCTGGAAACGGCAGTTCCCGGATTTCGCGCCCGTGCAGAGTCGGCGGTTTCCAGCGCCAAAAAGGATCTCGACTTTTTGCGACTGGACCAAGCTGCGTACAGTGAAGTTCCGAGAGATTCCTTTGACCGCGTTGTCATGGAAAAGACGGATCGTGGCGCTGTTGTTCCCGTCGATATGGATTGGAGTGACATCGGTTCATGGGATGCGCTTTGGGCGCACTTGCCAAAAGACTCGCAAGGAAATGCCTCGGCGGGTGACGTGATCGCCGAAGATGCCCGTGATTGCGTCGTGCATTCCGATGATCAGTTGGTCGCGTTGATGGGTGTCGAAAACCTGGTGGTTGTTGCCAGCGATGACGGGGTTTTGGTGATGCCACGAGAACGGTCACAAGAACTGCGAACATTGGTTGATAAGCTATGTGCTTCAGGTCGCGAAGAAGTGGCAACGTCACGAACCGGATATCGACCTTGGGGGCATTATCGCAACATTGATGTCGGTGAAGGCTTCAAGGTTAAGCGTATCGTCGTGCGCCCAGGGGGACAGTTATCATTGCAGCGCCATCAGCGTCGAGCGGAACATTGGGTGGTTGTGCAGGGAATTGCCACCATTGAACGAGGCGAAGAGAGTTTGCAGCTGCACCCAAATCAATCGATCTATATCCCGGTCGGGACCAATCATCGGTTGGCCAACGAGGGAGCAGAAGAACTTCTCCTGATTGAAGTCCAAACGGGTGACTACCTTGGCGAAGATGACATTGAACGATTGGATGATGTCTACGGGCGGGTAGAAGAATAGCGTTATGGTATCAGATCAGGCGAACCAACAAGACAAGGCCAAGGAGCGCGCATTCTTTGACGCTGTATTAGATGGCGACGGATATGATGTGTTCACACCAGCGTCCACGGCGAAGATCATCGACACCATCATGGAATTGGGTGCGGCCAAGCCAGGGATGCAAATCGCTGACTTGGGCTGCGGGTCGGGTGTTTTTTCCGACAAGTTACATGAACGGGGCCTGAAATGCGTGGGGCTTGATCTGTCATTTAATCTGGTGTGCGTTGGCACGGAAACATATGCGGATACGCACTTCGTGAACGGTGATGTTGAAACCCAACCGTTTGCAGATGATACATTTGATTTGGTGGTGTTGAGTGGACTGGTTCATCACCTACCTGATCCCTCGCGTTGCGCTGCTGAGGTTTATCGAATTTTGAAACCGGGCGGGCATTTTGTCGCGTTCGACCCCAATCGTCGCAATCCTTTCATGTATCTTTATCGTGATCGGACATCACCGATGTATTCATCCAAGGGTGTTACAGAGAACGAACGGCCTGTGCTTTCTGAAGAGGTCGCGAAGACGTTTTCTGATGTTGGGTTTAGCGTCGGCTCTACGTTCCTCTCAGGCCTCAGTTATACCTATGTCGAGTCCGGTCTTGTCCGCTGGTTACTCCCGGTTTACAACGCCATCGATAGCATTATGTTCCGGCCTGGGTTTATGAAGAGATTCAGCGCCTTTGTATTCACTTACGGCGTTAAAGGGTAAGTTATTGTCTCCTCAAAACATCGACGATTTAGATAAAGTCGACTTATGTGTAGTCGGGGGCGCGGGCCATGTTGGGTTGCCCTTGGCGATTGCATTCGCGCATACGGGCATGCGGACGCTTGTATATGATATTAACGAAGCCGCTCTTGAGCAGATTGCAGGCGGTGAATTGCCGGCACTCGAATATGATGCTGATCCCCTTTTGAAAGAAACGCTGGCCAACGGCAATTTGGTGATGAGCGCCAACCAAAAAGACGTAGGCAAGGCGGATATCATTATCGTTACCATCGGCACGCCTGTTGACGAATACATGAATCCAGTACACCGAGCCGTGAAACAGTGCATCGACGATTTACTTCCGTATTTTCGTGATGATCAGTTGTTGGTTTTGCGATCCACGTTGTATCCGGGTACATCGGACTGGGTGAAAAGCTATCTGGTTTCTATAGGTTGTAAGATGGATGTCGCGTTCTGCCCGGAACGTGTTGTTCAAGGATATACCATTCGCGAACTCCACGGCATGCCACAAATTGTTGGCGGTACGGACGAAGCATCAGCCGAACGGGCAAAAGAATTGTTTGCGCGGGTCGCACCGGAAATCGTTGAAATGAAGCCGATGGAAGCCGAGTTCGCGAAGCTTTTCAACAATGCTTATCGTTATGTTCAGTTTGCTATTACCAACCAGTTTTACATGATCGCGGATTCTGCGGGTGTCGATTATTATAGAATCCTAGAAGGGATGACGCACAATTATCCACGCGCCAGCGATGTGCCGGGTGCCGGCTTTGCGGCGGGACCATGTTTGCTGAAAGACACCATGCAGCTGGCGGCGTTCGCGAATAATCAATTCCATCTGGGTCATTCGGCGATGTTGGTGAACGAAGGCTTAGTGCTGCATGTGGTTGATCGACTGCGTGCCGAATATGATTTGGCGAATACTTCTGTCGGATTGGTCGGCATGGCGTTTAAAGCCGAAGTCGATGACGTGCGTTCGTCACTGAGTTACAAGATGAAGAAAGCGCTGATTGTACACGCCAAGGAAACACTAACCACGGATCCGTTTGTCAAAAATGATCCCGATCTGATCCCACTTGATGATGTGATCTCCAAAAGTGACGTGTTGGTTTTGTGCACCCCACACAAGGCATACAAGGATCTCGATCTAAAAGGGAAGCCAGTGATCGATGTCTGGAACTTCTTCAATAACTGATCATCAATCCGTTCAGCCGGATCTTGATATTGTCATTCCGGTTTACAACGAAGGTGCCAATATCGTTCGTGTTCTCAGGGCGTTAGAAGAGCACGTCTCGACATCTTTTCGCGTACTGATTTGTTACGATTTTGATGAAGACGATACGCTGCCGCACCTGCCCGCGCTTATTGATGCGGGGATCAATATCGCTCTGGTGAAGAACACCCGTAAGGGTGCGCATGGTGCCGTGGTTTCTGGCTTTGAATATTCGACGGCCCCCATGGTGCTGATGTTCCCTGCTGATGATGATTACAACCCACCCCGTTTGGACAGCATGGTCGAGGCCATACGCGTGGGGCATGATATCGTATGTCCCAGTCGATTTATTCCTGGTGGCAAGATGGTCAATTGTCCGTGGTTGAAGGCGTTCCTCGTTCGTTGCTCGGCGTTTGTCTTAAAGCATCTGGCGCGATTACCCACACACGATCCATCCAACGGGTTTCGACTATTTTCCCGGCGAGTCCTTGATGAAATTCCGATCGAGTCATCTGTCGGCTTCACATATGGAATTGAGCTGTTGGTCAAGGCACACCGGTTGCGCTGGCCGATCACCGAGGTTGCCGTGCATTGGTATGAACGTGGCGAAGGAGAAGGCCAAAGCCGTTTCAAAGTGCTGAATTGGTTGCCCGCGTATCTGGAATGGTTCTTCTATGCGTTCGCGACGACGTATCTTTTTCGCGGGCCCGAAACGGTCAAATTAAAGCCCAAACCCTAGACAATTCGTGGAGTTGGCAACGGTACGATAAATTTGCCGTTGTAACCGAACTGCTTCAGTTTCGGGATCAGGTCATCGGCGATGTGCCAAGCCAATAACAACGCGTATTCGGGCTGTTCGTCGAACAAGCGGGCTTCGTCGTCGACGGGTATCAAGGTGCCGGGCAAATATTTGCCAATCTTTTTAGACCCTTTGATTTCAACGATGCTGTCGATGATCTGATCATCCAGCCCGCAGTAATTGAACAACGTGCTGCCGCGAGATGGGGCACTGACGCCAAACACGCGACTGCCATCCCTTTTGACGTCAGCCAGTAGCTTGTTTAATTCCAATTTGCTGTTCACAACCTGACCGCGGAACGTCGCCAGTTGATCGCGCATAGGACCGCGGGCGTCTTCGGCCGCAAGCATTTCTGCGACGGATGGACGTACCGTTTGTGTACCTTTGCGTGCCGCATATACACGGATTGACCCACCATGCGTCGGAATACGTTTGGCATGGAAAACTTCCAAACCTTTGCTTTCCAACAAGTAGCTGATGCTTCTTAGCGAATAGTAACGCAAGTGTTCGTGATAAACCGTGTCGTACTGGAGCGTCTCAAGCAGGCTGATCAAGTAGTGCGATTCAGAAATGAACACGCCGTCATCACCAATGAATTCCAAAATTCCATCGATGATGTTGCCGACATTTTCGATGTGCGCGAAGCAGTTGCACGCCGTGATGACGCTGGCATTTCCAACCTCGCTAACGACGCGTTTAGCGACGTCAGCGGTAAAGAAATCGTTGGTTGTCGGAATGTCCGCAGCAACCGCCAGTTTGTATGCGTCCGTTGGTTCGATGCCATGAACAGGATAACCGAGGTCTTTGTATTTGGATAACAATGTGCCGTCGTTGGACCCGATATCGACGATCAAATCATCAGATGTCAGACCCAGGATTTCGGTTGCTTCTGCGGCCATTTCAGCAAAATTCTCATGCAGAATTTTTGTCGTCCCGCTGGTGTATGGATAGTCTGGTGGAAACAGAATTTCCGGATCCACAATCAGGCCGAGTTGGGTCAAATCACAATTCCCGCAATGCATAAGCTCCGCTGGGTATGCGGGCTGTTCGGATAATACGGAACCGATGGGATGCATGGTGTTCACCGGGGGCAAGTAGCCCAGAAACAGTTGCGATTCCAAATCCGTTGAACCGCAAACTTGGCAGTGGGTTACGGGTTGACTGGATTGGGTGCCTGCTGTCAGTGCGTCGGTCATTTTGCGTCCTTCGATTTAGGGGCCATCTCGGCGTTCTGGTCGTACCACGCACACAGTCGTGCGATCCCATCCCTTAGTGAAATCTTGGGCTGATATCCCAAGCTGGCCAACTTTGAAATATCGGGGCAACGTCGCAACGTGCTGCCCTTCAACAAGGGGCCGGGTTCGATGCTGAGTTCGCAATCAAAACAAGCGCCCACATGAACAGCAATGTCACGGATGGCGACTTCTTCTTGTGTGCCGATGTGATAAATACCGCGATGCTCGCCCGATGATGCCATATGCATCAAGCCATTGACGAGATCGTCGATGTAACAAAAGGCGCGTGTCTCTGATCCGTCACCCTGAATAGGGAACGGCAACGGTCCGTCAGGGTGCTCGGCTGCTAATGTTCGGACACGAAGGGCGAACTGCGGCAGCACATGTTCCCATCCCATATCCGGGCCATAGACGTTATGCGGGCGGAACACCTGCACGCGATCAAAGTACTGCGCGTTATTTAGGGTCAGCAATTCAGAAATGATTTTGCCGCCACCATAGGAATATCTTGGATTTTGCGGGTCAGGCACGATCAGCGGAACGTCTTCGGACGTCGGTGTTTCTGGGGGCGTTTGATACACCTCGGAGCTGGATGCCAGGATCAATTCGCCAACATTTTCGGCGCGGCATGCGTCGATCACATTGATCATGCCTTTGACGCCGACTTCCAGAACGAGGTCAGGCTTCGAATAAAAGAACTCCGTCCCGTTCACATAGGCCAGGTGCCATACGACATCCATGCCAGCAACAGCACGGCGTACCGTTTCAGGGTCGCGAATATCCCCCTCGTGATAATCGTACTGGCCATCGATAGATGCCAGTCGACGCAATGCGCCTCGTGACCCATTGTCGAGAACCCGAACATCGTGGCCATCAGCCACCAGACGTTGAACCAAGCCTGCGCCGATAAATCCAGAGCCGCCGGTAACCAAATGCTTTTTCACAGTGTTCGTGAATCCTCGTGATTAATCTTGATAATCGGGCCCGGCAACAATCCGCCGGCCAGATAGATGTGATTGACGTGCCGCATCCAATAGACGCTGGGTTTTTAGCGCGTCATGGACGCCCAATCCAGGGGGGAATGATTTGGTACGCAAAAATGTATCTAGAATGCGTGCCGTCGCGATGATACGGCCATCACCAGGATAGCTCTCGATCTCGGTATCTACAACGGGATCATCAGGTTCCGCTGTATTGACCAGCGAGAACCCGCGGACATAATCCCGAGTTGAGTTTCCAAGAATAAGTGTTCCTTGGGTCCCATGAACGGTGATGCGGTGGCAGGGTGCACCTGTATGTGCAGCATCAATTTCTATGGTGCCTTTTGCGCCGTTTGTGAATGTTATTTCACCCTCGACCCGTGTGTCCCCATCACGGGGGTCATCATCAGGTTTTGAAAGTGACACCTGAAGTGATGCGGTTTCGCCAAACAACCAAGACAAGTAATGGAATGAATGTGATGCAAAGTTCAAGAGTGTTCCGCCGCCTTCGGCTTGTCGGGTTTTCCAATTATCCAGCATGTGCTTGTTGGCATAGGTCTCGGTACGCCATACGAGCTTGAAATCTTTGATGTCACCGATGTCATGCTGTTGAAGCGTGGCATGAAGCGTGCGCCATGGGTCCAACATGGGGAAAATGAAATCCACCACGGGACTCTGTTGATTGCGGTCAGCAGCGGCGGCAATGGTTTCAGCACCGGCCAATGTGGTGGATAGCGGTTTTTCCAGAAAAACCAGTTTTCCGGCGTTAAGTGCAGCCACGGCGATATCCGACTGTGCTGCGGCAGGGACGGCAATGGCGACGGCATCAATGTTGTCGGCTTCGATCAAATCCCGCCAATCAGTGGTGTATGTCTCCAGATCAAGCGTTTGCCGCGCATCGTTCAGCGAGCTTTCAGACCGTGTTGCCAGGGCCACCAGCCGTGCGCCGGAGATGATATCAATGGCAGGGGCCAAAACCCTGACACCGTGCCCTGCACCAATGATACCGAAATTTGTCATCTCGTCCCCTAAATCCAGTCACTTTCTAACGTGCACGTGCAGCGCTCGCAATGACGCTGTGGCGGTCACGCGCTTGGATTGATATGGTTCGCAGAATCGTCAAACGGTGTGATCGGGATATAAGTGTTGAAGAAAGTATCTGGGTGGGTTGTGGCGGCCAGTGGCGTCGGGACGTTAATCGTTCTCGGGCTATTTGCGATGCGGCTCATCTCCAACGTATCGTTGTTCGAACCATTGCAGTTGCAGACCAGTGGTTTTGAGCAGGAATCGTTGTATGCGATCTGGAAGTATATCAACGATCGCGATGTCTATACCTTCACGACGGACATTCCATATACGTTCAGCAACTTTAATTGGCTCTACTATGTTTTTTACGGCGCATTGACGGGCATTATTCTTGATCTGATGGGCATCGCCGACGCTTGGTTGCCCACCGTGACCCGGTTGATCACCATTTTGGGTGCTATCATCGGGGCATTTATTGCATATCGCACAATGCGCGCACTATCGGATGATGAACCTGATCAGAGTTTGGATATCCTGGCTCTCGGGCTATCCATCTTGGTGTTCTTTGGCCCCTTGGCGGGGTTTTGGACCATCACGACCCGTCCTGATATCTGGACCACGGCGATTGAAGCAATTCTGATCCTTGGATTTTTGCGGCTATATACTGCGTCGGTCATGAAAGCGACACTTTGGGCGCTGGTCCTGGGCTACGGTGCATGGGCCTTTAAGACCATCGATATAACAGTTGCGATGGGTGTTGGTGTGTTTTTGTTGTGGGGTCGCCATTGGCTTGCCGCAGCGGCCCTTGCCTTTGGGACACTGGCGTGTTGGGTCGCGACGTATGGACTGGGGTCGGATGCCTATCAGTTCAGTATGTTGGGCGCGCATCAGGAAATCGCATTTGCCATTGAGCAGGGGTTCCGCAATCTGGCAAATTTCGCAATCAAAATGTTACCGGTATTGTTACCTGGACTTGTGATGGTTTGGTTTGCTCTTCGCTGGCCACCCGTGCGCCAGCGGGTTGCCGCAGATTGGCAACTTCAATTCCTGTTGATTGCGACGGTATGCAGTCTCGGGGTCAGCGTACTGGGAAGTTTCAAGGTGGGTGGGGCCGAGAACTATTTCTTCACGCCTTCTTTGATCTTGGCGCTGCTCGTGTACAAGTTGCGCCAGTTGATTCATAGAACATCGCTGGTTCCCGAAAATGGACTTAAGGTTTTTGGTGTTAGTATCTTGCTGGGCTGGGCGTTGACGGGGGCAGCAACCGTGTCCGTGATAGCGGGGATTAATGGCGTGATTTCGCAACGCCCCATGCATGTCCGCACAATGAAGATGGCCCCGTGCCTTCGGGATCTGCCCGCGCCTGTATTTATCAATGACATGTACTTGGCGCTGCCGTGGATCACGCCATCGGATCAGAATTTCCTGCTGTCGTTCTATTATCATGTGGACCGGGCGTCGGGGCAGACGTTCGAAGCTGACGGTATTGGTGGGTTGATCCGGAACGGGTACTTCAATGCCCTCGTATTTGAAAAGCCGCTCAGCACATTCGATGGTGCCGCATTGTCCGGCTACCGCCAGCAAACCGAAACCTGCGGCGGCTGGGTGGTTTATAAAAAAGCCCCGTAATCCTACAGCGTTCAAATTTTGAACAATTAATTGACCATTAAGAATCAATGCGTTAGTTTTGCCCCGTTCATTTTGTGAACGATAGTTTCTTGGCGCGGGATATCACATTGTGGCCGACCTGACAGACCGGGACGAACTGACCCTTAAGCTTCTGAATACGGTGCGTGATGACGCTGATGCGACCCAACGGAGCATCGCCAACGAACTGGGGATCGCGCTCGGCCTGACCAATGCGTATTTAAAGCGGTGCGTCAAAAAAGGCCTGATTAAGGTCGGTCAGGCACCCGCCAATCGGTTCAAATATTATCTGACGCCCAAAGGTTTCATGGAAAAAAGCCGCCTGACGGCAGAATTCCTGACCCAGTCATTTAATCTGTTTCGCTATGCCCGTGAAGAAACGGCGCGATTGTACCGACACTGCAATGATCAGGGCTGGCAGCGCCTGGTGTTGATCGGTGCATCGGATTTTTCAGAGATTGCGATTTTCGGCGTTCAGGATACGGGACTGGATGTGGCTGTGTATGACCCCCGCGGGCTGGACGGTTCTACGTTCTGCGGTGCGCCCGTCGTTGCGGATTTGAAGTCAGCGGCTGATCAGTTTGATGCAGCCATCATCTGTGATTACACCGATGCGCCGTCGGCCTATAAAAGCACACTGCAGACTTTTCCGGCGGAAAGAATTCTGGTGCCGTCCATTCTCGACGTGGCAGATGATCAGGATGACAGGAATGCCGGCCCCTCCAGATCAGGGGGTAGCCAGTCATGACGTGGGTCGCTGTATATACGCAGACACAGGCAGAGGCACTGGCCGTGCATCACCTTGAACGGCAAAAGTTCGATGTTTACATGCCGCAGTATCTGAAGCGCCGCAGCCATGCCCGCCAGATTACCTGGCAGAAAAGGCCACTGTTCCCGCGTTACATATTTGTGCATCTGACCGATGGCAGCCTATGGCGAAAAATACGTTCAACCGTCGGCGTCAGTGATCTGGTGCTTATGGGGGACAAACCCGCCACTGTTGATGATGCGGTGATTGATGAAATCCGTGGTCGTGAAGGTGATGATGGTCTGGTACGTCTGCCCGACCCGGCAGGCCACAAGGCAGGGGATCAGGTCCGGATTACCAAGCCGGGACTGGGCGATCTTTGCGGCATATTTGAGAAGCAGGATGATCGCGACCGGGTCTTTGTACTGCTGCAGTTCCTGGGCCGCACCGTGCGCACGCGCGTTCGGCCATCAGAAGTCCAGGGCGCCTTTTAGGTCCGGGCCCTAGAACCGGAAATAAATAAACGTTTCCGAGCGATCCAGAAAAACCAGTGTCGCCACAAACAATACAGCCAACCCGACATTCAAAAGAATGCTGCCGATGCCGCGTTCAATTTGATTTTCGGCAAAGCGTTCAAAGTTGATCCCGAAGCAGATGGCACCAGTGATCAAAAGGGTGATCCACATTTCTGCGGATGGTGCGGCACCGGTTCCTTGCGACATGCCAACGGCATGGGTGACGAAAGTGTAGACACCATCAAAGTCATACAGGAATAGAATCCAGCCGACCGACACCAGAACGAATGTCAGTCCGACCTGCAATAATGATGGCATCCGGTCCCAGACTGCACGGCTTTGATGATAGCCCACGACGAGCGCCGCATGATACAGGCCCCAGACGATAAAGGTCCAACCGGCACCGTGCCACAACCCGCAAGCGGCCATGACGATAATGATGTTACGGACATAGGCCTTGTTCCCGCCGAGTGGGATATAAAGATAGTCTCTGATCCAGAACGACAGCGTCATGTGCCATCGCCGCCAGAAATCCTGCGGGCTTTTTGATTCGTACGGCCGGTTGAAGTTATGCGGAAACGAGAATCCGAACAGCGCTCCCAACCCGATGGCGACCATCGAATATCCGTAAAAATCAAAATAGATCTGAAAGCTGTAGGCAAAGACGACATACAGCGCTGATATCTGGGTGACCAGTTCGGGCGAATCACGATACGGGGCCAGGTAATGGCTCAGGGTATCCGCCAACAAAACCTTGGCGGCCAGCCCGATACAGATATAGCCGATTCCGCGCGCGGCATTGTTGCCGGTCAGTGTCACAGTGGTCAGCCGCAAAAGTGTTTCGGACACATCGCGATATCGCAGGATTGGGCCCGCGACGAGTTGGGGGAAAAAGCTGACAAAGGTTGCGAACCTTGGAAAGGATGGAAGCTCGGTAATGTCGCCGCGATGACGATCGATCGCGAACGAGATCACCTGAAACGTGAAGAATGAAATTCCGGCAGGCAGCAGAACATCCAGGAACAGGCTGAACTGCGATCGGGTTTCCGGCACATCCAGATCAAAGAATGATGCCACCAGAAAACCCGCATACTTGTAATATGCCAGCGCGATGGCCGGGGGAATGACGGCGGCGTACAGCAAAAACCGGGATTGTTGAAACGATGGGCGGGTGACGATCACATATACCCAGATGATATCCAGAACCAGTACCACCGCGTGTTCGACCCCTGCGAAACCATAAAAAATCAATGACGCGGCAATCAGGATGTATGGCCGAAGCCCTTTCAGACCCGGGCAATAAAAAAGCCCGAACACCACCGGCAGGAATACGAACAGAAAACCAAAGTCATTAAAAATCATGGCCGGCACACCGACTGATGGGGCGCAATCAGGTCGCCGATGTGCGGGCCCAGCACGCTCGCGGGCGGGTGCGCCGCATCCGACCACAGGCGGGTTGGCATTTGGTCAGGGGGGCCAGTGACACATGTGATCCCCAGATCATCACAGGTTTGAACGAATGTCCGGCGCAGCTGGGTGGCGTGTGTTGACGGGTTCTGATTGAAATAGGCCGCGCTGTCTGGGTGTAGTGGGGACTCGTAAATGACAACAGCCTCCGCTCCGTGGGACCTGGCGGCGGCGATCCGTTCGAGATCATGGCGAAGCTGCCAGGACGGAATCTGTGCACTGGTCGGCGCTAATAAAGGTGGCTCGTCATCGATGTTTTCATCGGTGCGGCGGCTACCGTCTGCAAGGTAAAACGTTGCTCCGTCCCCCGGTCCGGTAACGCCGAACATGTGACTAATGGCGCTTTGCAGAAAGGCGTATTCAAACATGCGCTGGAATGCCAGCGTCTGTGTCCAGACCGCGCGCCAGGCCACAGTCGCTATTTGGCGCAGCCCGGCACCCGCATCGAATGCAGCCATCAGGTCGCTGGAAAAATTACGGAGGCGATCAAGTGCAGAAACAAAAAACGGGTTGTTGTACATCTGCAGCTCAAAATGATCGGCACTGATCACAATGACACGCGGCACTTTTTTTATGTCGATCAGTTTCTCAATCAGCGCCGCGCTGGCCCGCAACGACTCACCCCCGACGGCGAAGTTGAAAACCCGACAGCCCTGATGTTCGAAATCCTGAGCCGAAACATTAAGAACCCGGCTGTTGCCAAACAGCCCGACGTCATATCGTTCCGGGGTTAACATGGCATGGCGCAACTTCATCCGTGCGATCATGGATTGTGACACACCGTCGGCAGAAAACGTTGACGACTCCGACGATGCGCCAAATGGATCAGACGCCGGGATTGCTGTTGATACATAACCGATCAGGATAATCAGGGCCGCGACGGTGAACAGAAAAATGAAGGCCCGCCGCATCGATTATTCGCTCGCTTCTTCGATCAGTTCGCCCTCGATCAATCTGGCCACGACAGGATCGATAACCTCTCGGGCGATGCCGGATCGTTCGGAAATATCAGCGGCATCATTCTGGCCGTCGGCCAGTGTCAGGACCCACAGGATCGCATCCAGTTCATCGGCAACAGATGTGCTGCCGGATGTGTGCATGGCGCCGCCGACAGTTGGATAAAGACCGCGCGGCCCCAGATGCGGTTCGCCATGCGGCGCCAATGATCGAAGTGGCTTGCGCGCTTCCAGCTCGTCAACGATCTCAAGATACAGGTCGAGGGTTTGCAGCAATGCATCCGCCGAAATGAAATCCAGATCATCCAGCGACGTATGGTATTCCGGGTAGTCGTAATATCCATCGCGGGTGATGATGCCGGTCGGAATTCGGAAACCCGGCGAAGAATACTGGCGTTCGTCACTGCCATGGGGATCAAACGGGCGTTCGGCGAAATCGATGCTGTTACGTCGCATCACCCGCCTGGCAACACGATCCACGAGGGCATTAGATTGCAGGCTTTGTTTATACGCATACTGTCCCCGCCCGGCGACACCGGTCAGTACATAGGCCCCGGCCAGATCCCGCATTGCGGATTCGTGTTCATGCAGATAGGCGATGGTGCCGATGGTCTCCGGTACCAGAACAAACCGATACGAATGCCTGAGCTGGCGAGATGACAGTTCCTTCAATAACATCGTCAGCAGAACGATCCCGGACAGGTTGTCATTTCCCAATGACGGATGACAGCAGTAGCTGGAAAACAGGAACTCCTGCCCGGATCTGCCGGGCAGTAATTTGTCACCGTAGGTCATGGACCCGGGGGCGAGGGAAGAATCGATATGGACATGCAACGGCTGGTCCGCCGGGATCAGCGCGCGCTGATCCTCGCGGATACAGAACGCCCAATCCCGCTTGTAATACAATGTCCGGTATGGAATCGCGGTTGGTTGGTCGGGTAATGAATGCAGATGCTCCGACAATTCATCCAGCGTAATCGTTGCATCGATGGGCATGCTGTAGCTGGCAACATGCAGATTGCTCTCGGCGAAATCGATGATCCGCTTGCCCGATTGATCGGCGATATAGGCATCCCGGATCGACCATTCATCGGGAACGGTCCAGTCATAAACCTGAGTGCCTGACGGTAATTCATGTACGTCGTAGGGCGCGATCTCGCTGATGATATCAAAGGTCTGGCGATTGCCGGCACCTGTCAGGCTTCGGCATATCGGGAACAGTTTCTTGAAAAGTCCGTCGACCGTTTCATGGCGTGATGTGAAATCGGACACGGTGTCCCCTTTTACCCACCAAACGCGCGGACGACTTTTTCGATGCCTTTGATCATATCATCAATATCGTCATCTGTGTGGGGCGGGCGGACACGTTCGTTAATGACAATCTCATGGCTCGACATCCGCTCGGCGTTCGGGCAACTGCCGGGGCTGTAGTCCGGTTTGCTGTCGCTGTTCTCGGGCGCCGCCCATGGATAGCCGTGCTTGAATGCGGTCCGGGTCTGATACACCGATTGCAGATACAGCGGACGACCGTACCCGGAGACAAAATCCATCCCTTCGGCATTCACCGCCGCGAAGAAATCTTTGACTGATGTATTGTTCAGTTTTTCGGATTTGAATCGAAACGGATACACATAATATGTCGAAATCCGGTCGTTGCGCTGAAGGGGCCCTTCGATACAGTCAAACGCCGCCAGTCCGTCAGATAACCTGCCGACCAGTTCCATCCGGCGTTCGTTCAGGGCGCCGAGTTTCTTGAGCTGCTCGTATGCGACCGCAGCTACCAGTTCGGTCATGCGAAAATTGAAACCGACCATGTTCACCAGATTGTCGTAGCGTGCGCCATCGGCGACGGCTTCGGCATGGTTACGGATCAGCTGCATCCGGTACGCAAGGTCAGCATCGGCTGTGACACACAACCCGCCTTCGCCACTCTGGATGGTTTTGTTGACGTTAAAGCTGAAGACGCCGATGTCGCCAAAGGTCCCGACGGGTTTACCCTTGTACGTGGCCCCCCAGGCTTGCGCGCAGTCTTCGATGACTTTCAGATCATGTTCACGGGCAATTGCCATGATTTCATCCATGTCGCACGGAATCCCGAACAGGTGCACAACCATGATTGCCTTGGTTCGGGGTGTGATTCGTTCACGAATGGATGCGGGCGATACTCCCATGGTATCGGGGTCGACGTCTGCGAAGACCGGCACGGCCCCGTAAATCATCGCGGCCATCGGGCACGCGGACATGGTCGAACACGGAATGATCATTTCATCCCCGAAACCGATACCGATGGCACCTGCTGCCGCGGTCAGCCCGGATGATGCACTGTTCACCGAGATCACATGGTCGGCCGGTATCATTTCGGCGGCCAGGGCCTCGAACTTTCGGACCCATGGGCCGCCATCGGCGCGAAACGGCGGTGTCGGATAATGTGATCCCTCGAAAAGGGACATGTACCCGCCGTCGAGAACCTCGAGCACGGCGCGTTTTTCTTCTTCGCCGGTGGTGAAGTTATCCAGCCAGGGTTTTGTGCGGACCGGGGTGCCGCCGTTGATGGCGAGTTCGTTCATTCAGGTGTCGTCCTTGGATATGTCGATGGCGTCAAACAAATGCGTCATGGTCGGGCGAATCGCGTCCATACCGATTAAACTGATAACCTGATTATCCCCGGAAACCAAGAAGTCCGCACACAACTGGTACAGGCGCTCCATCGGGGTCGGTCGCGTCGGCAGGTCAATCTGTTTTGATGGCTTCAGCTCCACTTCGCCGATTTCGTTTTCGACCGGCTGGTCGATGTTGATATCGGCACAGAACTCCGTCATGCGGATGCGCCCGCGGGTCAGACGGATTTCGCCCTCGCCAAGCTGATAAGCGTATTCAGGCGTGCTTTCCAGATGCACGGGAACACCGCCAACATCGAACGTCGCATCGATGCAAGGGTCGTCATTACGGTCAATAAACCCCTGCCCGGCGGACATCAGTTTGACATTTCGGCCGAACACCATCGGCAGCATATCGACCAGATGAACGCCGTTGTGCATCCAGCCCCCGTAATAGACCCACCGCGCCATCATCGGTTCGCCCAGATCGCCCGATGCGATGATATCCCGTACGGCAGTGAAATTGTGTGCCAGACGAAGCGACTGATTGACCAACAGTGTTGTGTTCGGTGCGTCGCCGAGTGCCGAATCGATTCGCGCCAGTTCCGCCGCGTCGCAACAGACCGGCTTTTCGGAAACGATGACCTGCGGCGCATTTGCATGGCGGGCGCAGGCGATGATGGTATCGGCATGGGTGTCATCAGGGGACGTTATCACCACAACGTCCGGGGCCTCTGCATCCAGCATGGTGGCCGGATCGATATACTGGCCGCCGATATCCCAACGCTGCGCAAAGGCACTTGTTTCGGTATTGTCGATGCCGACCACCGATGACAGGTGATAGCCATCATGTGCCGTGATCGCGTGCGCGTGCGTGAACGGTGGCTTGCACGCGTTTTTCGACCGGCTGCCGAATGCTCCGGCGATTCTGCCGGGCCCGATGATGGCGGCCTTAATCGTCATCGTCGCGGTACTCTCTCCAGCGTCGGTGAACGGACTGATTGATGGCCGCGATATCGGGCCGTGTGTCCAGAAACGCGATTATCTCGTCGACGGTAAAGTCGATGCGTGGCGCGAAGTGTTCGATGATTGTTTTCACCACTTCAAAATCTTCGGCGGTGTCGACCTCAATCTCCAATTCCGGTCGCCGTTGATGGTCGGGCGCTTCGATGTTCACCAACCGGAAGATATCCGGGTTCTGACGCATGAACCCGGTACCGTGTTCCCGGATCGCCGGGTCGGTCGCCATGGTCTCTGATTTCGCGAACGCCGCCATTGAAAATGCTTCAACGTCCATGCCGGGCGGATAGGTTGTTTTCATGTCATTGCCGACCAGGTCGGCGGCGCCGTCGGTATCGATATAGCGCTGGATCACCAGATCGACCACAGCCGGGTCGATCAGCGGGCCATCGCCAAAGGCCTCGACACATATATCTGCATCGCGTGATTGATAGGCCCCGACCATCCGGCCCAGCACGTCGTCTTCGCTGCCCCGGAAAATCGCCAGATCATTGGTCGCGCAGTAGGCGGCAATGGGGTCGTCCTTGTCCGTATCCGTGGTTGCAACGACGATATCGGTGATCAGGTTTGACTGTTTCAGGCGATTGACTAGAAATCCGAGCAGCGGTGTTCCATTGACTTCGGCGAGTGTTTTGCCGGGCAGTCTTGAAGACCCCATCCGAACCACAACGGCAGCGACGATATTGGTCACGACTGTTCCTCTTCGATCATTGCCGAGGGGGCGGCCATCTGCCGGACCACCTCGTAGATGTTTGCCGCGGCATCGGGTGTTGCGAATGCGGGCACATCCGCCTCCTCGTTCGCCGACCGCTGCCCTGCAATCGCATTCTTTAACCAGTCTTTCAAGTCGTCGGGGCTGTCGATGGAATCCGCGAGCCCCAGCCTGGCGGCGGTGCAATGATCCGAGCCAATGCGCCCCGGTTGATAGCTGGCGGGTCGAAATCCCATCATGGCGGCTTCCAGCAATCCGATGGACCGCATGCCGATAACGGCATCCGCATGTGACATGGCGTCGCGCAAGCCGACCTCTCGCTCAAGGATGCGCCAGGTCATGGCGGGGCCGTGGTCCGGCGGGGTCGCGATATCAGTTTCGTTGGGGTGCAGTTTTTCGAAGACCTGAACGGGTGTCCCGATATCGGGCAGTGCAGTCGCAAGCTCGTTCCGGACCGTTGTTTCGGTGTATCCGATGAACGGACCGACAAACCCGCGCTCGCCGGGGGCCTCGCCAAAGGCTTTTGCGATCTGTTCCGATATAAACACAATCTGCGGTGACGAGGTAGGGTCCGTGGGTGGCGCTGTTGTCCGATGTGACTGAATGTCACGATATACGTCAGCGAGGGCTGGGGATCCGGTGATCCGCAGATGATCGGCGGGAATACCCTCGGCCATCGCTTCGGATTTTGCCAATTCGTCCTGACAGCAAATCATGTCAGCGAGGTGCGTAAACGTGCCGCCGGGGTCTGCAAATCGGGCCGCGTAATAATACCATTCATCAAGGACGGCGACGGATGGAATGCAGAGTTCACGTGCGGCGATGGTCAACAGGGCTTCGGGACGGTCTGCAGCCGATGTCCCGACGATGATACTCGCAGGTGCGCGGGATTCCAGAAACCGCCTTGCCGCATTGGTATCCGGTAAAGTCGTGGCCTCTGCATCAAGCTCTGCATGTTCAAAGATGCCTCGGGTTTGAGGCGAACAGACAATTTCCAGATGAAATGACTCGGCCGCCAGACGGGCCACCGGGGCGATGTTCCGCGCCCCGCCCGGGTCCGTCGCACAAAAGATCAGCGTTGCCGTGTCAGAGATGCTCATACTCAAGCGTATACCACCTTTTTAACAAGGCCTGAAAGGCCACAGAGACTTGACGTTCATGTAATGAACGTTGTAGTGTTCATCTCAAGAACGCTTTTAATCAAGTGTTTTCAAATACCTGGCCCGTTTAGCCGGGGTGCGCTGTGAAAAACAGTCGGATGATGCATTTCACCCCGGCTGCGGTAGCTTGACTAAATTACGATAATCATAGCAAACGCATTTCGTCAGAAATGCCATACACGACATGATACCACATGACATGGGGAAGTGACCTATGACAGCAAACGATGCTGTTACCTCTGGGGTACTGGAATATTTTGAAGAAAAAGCCGCCGCGAACGGTCGGACATTCGATCCGAATGCCGATGATGCATTATCCTGTGCGTATCTGGACGACGGGCTTATTGATTCTTTTGGGCTGATCGAAATGATCATGCATTTTGAAACGGCCTTTGGGATGCGGCTTGATGGTGACGAAATGCAACAGGATGAGTTCCGCACGGTCGGCGGCCTGATCAACATCATTTCGGCCAAGGTCTGAAACGACGTGCCACTGCAGCTTTGTACCGATGTCACCATCCTGCCTGCGGGTGCAGACCGCTGGATCATCCACAACGTGCGGGCGCGGACGGCGCTTGGCGTTGATGGGCGGGGACTGGATTTGTTGACACAGGCGTACCGCGATGATTTTCCGTCAGAGGAGGATCTGTCCGGATCGTATCCGGTCTGGAAAATCAGTTCGTTTACAAACACGGATGGATTGCTTGCCGACCCGACACGGATGACGCGGAATGCCGATGACTGGCCGGATGCCGAGACGCTCTCGGGTGAAGACACCATCAAGCGTTTCACCGATGCCTGTTTGCTGATTGATGATACAGACGCGTATGACGCCAGGTTCGATGAAAAGGCCGATGTGCTCGACCGTCGTCACTTTGGAAACTTCCATCAGCAACTTGGCCAGCACCTGATGCTCGACCGCCGCATGGATCCGGATCAGTGGTGGCTGGATCAGAAGTTCGAAAGTGATTTCTCCGCGATCAGAAACAATCTTTATGGCGCGGTGCAGGAGTATTTCCTGAAGGGATACTTCAACAAACGTTTCCGTCAGAGGCACAGGGTTCTTGATCTGGGCTGCGGCCCCGGATTTTTCTCGAACCTTGCGGCGGCAACGGGGGCCGAGGTTCTGGGCCTCGATCCGAACGAAAAGTTTCTGTCCATCGCCGCTGAGAATGCAGGCCCGTCGGCATCGTTTCAGGTGGCGCCCGTGGGCACGCCCGAAGCCCTGGATGATCTCGCCGACGACAGCTTTGATTTTGTGCTGATGACGGATGCGCTGTTGTTTTATTTTGTCTCGGCGGACCCGACCAAAAAGGGTGATCTCGATGTTCTGCTGAAGGATATTGGCCGGGTGCTGAAACCCGGTGGACGGTTTATCAGTGTTGAGCCGCACTACATGTTCTGGCTGGCACCCTGGATGGGGGGAGAGGATCGCCCGTACACGATCTTCAGCGAATACCGGAATCGCAAATTTGCGGTCATGCCAACCTGGGCGGATTTCCTGAGCAGCTTTGCGCGTCGCGGCTGGACCGCTGTCGCTATCGAAGAGGCCAAGCCCGACCCCGCGTATAAAGATGTCGATCCGCGCGCGTATGCGTTCGCGGCGGAATTCCCGCTCTGGCAACTGTTTGAATTCGCACCTTTCGAATGACCCGGACTGTTTCAAAAAGGACCAAGGGCTAACGTGTCGTTCATCGGCGTCGATCATGTCTGTGCCACGGTCAGCGATACGGAAATGCTGGCCCGTAATTTTGCGGCAGCGGGTATGGGGATCGCATTCCATGAGCGGGATGTCGAAGTCGCTGACCTCAAGGCACCGGTCATGGGTGGGTCGTCGTCGATCCACCACATGCTCCTCGTGCGTCCGCAATCAGGTATGTTGTTCGAAGCGATCGATCACTGCACCGGCGCGTCCGACCGAGCCGGTCCCTATCAGGTCCTGTTCCGGGGCGGCGGAGAAACTGGGTCTAATGAGACGACGGCCCTGACGACGGCTGCATCGGCGGCGTTCGAAACACCAGCGTCTTCGGGCGTTATTCCTGGCAGTGATATCCCGTGCGTTCTTGCGGTCAGTGCCGATGACGCCCCGGGTGTTGCGGGCGTGATCCTGTCCCGTGCAGATGTGGATGCGGCAGTATCTTTCTGGACCGATGGTGTCGGGTTCCGAGAAACGGCACGCGATGCAGATGGCAAATGGGTAAAGCTGACGTTTACATCGCCGATGCCAAGTTGGTCCCATTCGATGCTGCTGGTGCAGGATGGTGACAATCAGGAAAACCAGCTGGACGATCAGGGGTGGACGTGTCTTTCAATGTTGACCACGGACATGGACGCAGCCTGCAATAAAGTCATTGGTGCAGGTGGTACCGTTGTCACCGAAGTTTACGAAGTGCCTGCGGACGGCAAGATGCTGCGCTTGTGTTTCGCGCGCGGGCGCACCGGCGAATTGATTGAGCTCCTGGATATGCGGAGTACGGTAAGCAAATGACACCCGCGTTTGATTATTCGGGCGCTGATATGGAACGGGCTTTCCGGGATGTCGGCGTAACGGTGGGCGATACCGTGTTTGTCCAAAGCTCGCTCGGGATGCTTGGCCAACCAGATGGAGCCAGCAACATAAACGACGTGTGCGACATGCTTCATGCCGCACTCCAACAAGTGACCGGGGATCAGGGCACGATTGTTGTTCCGACGTATACCTATTCCTTCTGCAAGGGCGAGGTCTTTGATCCTGCCCGGACACCATCAACCATTGGCCCATTTTCTGAATACTTCCGGAACCGCGCGGGCGTGACACGGTCTGTCGATCCAATTTTCTCGGTCGCTTCGGCAGGCCCGAAGACGGAACATATAATCAGTGGCCTGCCCCATGACTGTTTCGGTGCCGGGTCTGTATATGATCGTCTCTGTGACCTCGGGGCAAAAATTGTAACTGTTGGTCTTGGGATGGAGTATGCGACGTTCCGTCATCACGCCGAGCAAATGGTCGGCATTCCATCCCGGTTTCTGAAATCGTTTCCGGGTGTGGTGCATACCGGAGAAAGCGCCAGATCCGAAGCATGGCTCTATTACGTGCCAGCACTTATCGAAAACTGTGAAGCCGCAGGACGTGCCGTTGCCGAACTCGCACGGGAACAGAGTGTTGCCAGATGTGCAGACCTTGGGCGAAATCAGGTTTGGGCTGTTGATGCATCCGGCTATCGCCAGTTCCTGATGAATGCGCTGGCGGACGATCCATGGTGCACGTCCAAGGGGCCAGCTGTGGATGTCATCTCAGCCGACCGTACCCGCGCTCGTGTTGGTGTGACTGTCAATGCGAAAGTGCCACCATATCCCGTTTCTGAAAATGCGCGTCAGACGATTGCCATGATCGCAGATCAATTCGATCTGGAGATTCTGGAATGGCAGACAGGTACCCGGTTTGGAAATTGGGTGGTCCCTGAAAACTGGCAGCTCACCGATGCAACGGTCACTGTCGATGATGACCGGACGTTCACTACGGGCACCGACTTTTCAGTTTACGGGAATTCCGCTGAAATCTCTGCAACACTTACGGGGACCGATCTGAAAACTCATTTGAACAGAGCCCCCGCGCATAACACGGACTGGTCGCTCGATGATGTGGCGGGCTTACTTTCCACGATTGCGGATGACGCCGTTGTCCGAGTGGAGATTGATGCGGCGAAGAGTGTTGATGTGATGCAGGTGGCGACATCCGGTTACGACAAGACGGTACCGCCCCGTTTTGTGACCCTTTCCGGTGACCCGGAAGCCGATATGGATATCGTCGGGCAAAATGCAGATACATACTTATGTGTGTTGCCAGCGCCGATGGCGGCGGTTCCGGTTCTCCACGAATTGGAGAAAATCGATGGCGGCGCCCCTGACCGCGTTATTTGTGCAGGTCAGGTTAATGGCTGGGATGATGTGAGATCAATCCTCGCTGCCGATGGGCTGATGATCAATTTTGAATATGAAGAACACAGCGCACCCGCGCTGGAACAGGAGCGTGCATGACCGATCTGATGGCCCTTGCGGAAAAAGGTGCGGACCACATTGTCCGTCACTGCGGCAACTTGCGCGCCGACGAGCGCGCCTTGATTGTCTGCGATAATCATACCCGCACCCTTGGCGAGCTATTGTTGAAAGCAGCCCAGTCTCGAACCGGCAGCACCCGCCTGCTGGAGATTGAAGACCTTGGCATGCACGGAGTCGAGCCGCCACAGGTTGTCGCGGATGCGATGCATGATGCGGACGTCATCTATGGCATTACAATCAGATCTATGGCGCACACTCAGGCGCGCGGAAAAGCATGCCGGAATGGCAGCCGGTATCTCAGCCTGGCCGACTACACGCTGGAGCTTATGGGCTCTGAGGCGGTCATGGTTGATTACCGGGTCGGTGCGGCAAAGGCCAAACGTGTATCCGATGCGTTTACCGATGGCACCCGCGTTCATGTCACGACCGAGGCCGGAACCGACATTAAACTGGATATTGCCGGGCGCATTGGTAATTGTTGCCCGGGCTTTGTCGAAGGACCGGGTGAACTCGGCTCACCCCCCGATATCGAGGCTAATGTCTCGCCGGTCGAGACCGCATCCACAGGCATTGTTGTCGTTGACGGATCGCTTCCGGTTCCGGGGTTCGGGCTGTTGTCCGAACCTGTGATATTCCATGTCGCAGATGGCGGCATCGTCGATTTTGAAGGCCCCGCGAGTGTGATCGATCCGTTGAAGGCGCTGTTTGAGTCCTTTGGTACGGATAAGGTTTACATCCTGGCGGAATGCGGTGTCGGGTTGAACGAAAAGGCCGAACTGACGGGCAGCATGCTGACCGACGAAGGAGCCCTCGGGACAATGCATTTTGGTTTCGGATCCAACAGCACTGTCGGCGGAACAAACGATGTTGCCTTTCATCTGGATGCCGTGTTCCGCGATGCATCGCTGAAAGTGGACGATCAACCGATTCTTGAAAAGGGCAAGCTGATTATATGACGGGCAAACAATTCAACTTTCGTCGTGATTTCGAAGCCATGGCGGCCCGCACGCCGGATGCCGTTGCACTCGTCGATGCGCGTCATGACCGGGAATATACCTATGCCGAGGTTGTCAAACTGATCACAAAGGCGGAGGCGACTCTCCGTACACTTGGGATCACGGCAGAAAAACCCGTCGTATCGATGCTGCCGAATTCCATCGAGAACTTCATAATTTTCCTCGCGGCCCTGAACGGCGGCATGGGGTTCGCGCCGCTGCCCCCGCAAGCCACGCCACGCGAATTTGCAACGTGGTCGACGCTGGTTAGTCCCGGGGCTTGCATCGTCTCACCGTTTGCCAGTGATGACCTGATTTCAGGGATCGAAGGGCTTGGCGTCGAGATCGTTAACATCAGTCTGGATGGATCGTTCGACTGGTGTTCGGATGGTGTGGACGCTGCTCCGTCCAGCGACGGTGGCAGCAGATTGTATGTCGCTTCAAGTGGCACCACCGGCGAACCCAAGTCCATGGTTATGGATGGTGATCGGCTATGGTCGAGCGGGCGGGCCTTTTCCGGACATCACAAATTCCTTGATGCAAAGGCACGGTATTTCAACATTCTACCCATGTCGTACCTGGGCGGACTTTTTAATCTTGGTCTGATTCCGCTGGCCTCAGGCGGGTCTACGGTGATCACCGAACCGTTTTCCGGGTCGTCGTTCCTGAGTTTCTGGCAGGACATTCGGCGTTTTGACATCAATGTGCTTTGGCTGGTGCCCGCTATCGTGCGCGGCCTGTTGACGATCGCTGAACGGACTGGACCTGAAAAGGTTGCCAAAAGCACCGAGGCTCTGGACATCCGGGCATCGTTCCTGGGCACGGCACCAATTGACCTCGCGACCAAAACGCGATTTGAAAAAGTCTTTGGGGTGCCGCTGCTGGAAAACTATGCGCTCTCGGAAACCACGTTTCTGACATCGGAAACGCTCGACACCCGGTTCCGACGCGCCGAGGGATCCGTTGGCGAAGTGTTGCCTTATGTTGAGCTGGTCAACGATGTTGAAAATGCAAAGACAAACTATGCAGAGCTTCGGGCAAAGTCGCCTTACATGTTTGTCGGCTACCTGCGCGAGCCGGGCAACATTGATGAGCCGTTCGATGATGACGGGTATCTGCCGACGGGCGATCTCGGTCAGTTTGTTGACGGCACGCTGCTGGTTGGCGGACGGACACGCGACATTATCAAAAAGGGCGGATACTTTATCGCGCTCCGCGAGCTGGAAGTTCTGTGCGAGGGACATGACGACGTGGCAGAGGCCATTGCCGTCCCAATCAAACATGATTTCTTTGGTGAGGACCTTGTGATTGCCATCCGCCTGCGGGACGGAACTTTTGGCGATGACGCGGCCGACGATGTTACGGCCATCCGAAACTGGCTCCACGGCAATCTGGTGAAATATAAATGGCCCGCACGTCTGGTTGCGGTCGAAGACATGCCCAGAACCGCCAGTGGCAAGGTCCGCAAGGCTGACCTTGCGCGTGAACTGGGCGTCGAGTTCGCCGGGACAGTGGGGGCCGAAGATGACGAATAAACCGCCACTCCCCCTTCGCAAGGACATGCAGGATATTCCGGGCGCCCTGTCCGTGCAGGTTAACCAGATTGTCTATGACCTGCGCCGTGCAGGAGAAGACGTGTGTGCGCTTTCACTTGGTGAAGCGTTCTTTGACATTCCCCTGTTTGATTTCAACAAGCTCGATATCACCAAGGGGTATCACTATTCAGATACGCAGGGCCTGCCGGAAATTCGCGAAAAGATCGCGGGGTACTATGAGCGCATGTACCGCGCACCCGTCGATGGCGAGACCGAGGTTCTGGTCTCTGCCGGGTCAAAGCCAATCATTTATATGGTTCTGCTGGCGATAATCGAACCGGGTGACGAGGTTTTGATTCATGAACCCTGCTGGGTCAGCTACCCGGAACATACCCGTCTTGTCCGGGGAGAGCCGAAGGTCATTCCATTCAATGTCCCGGCCGAAAAGTTTGATGATTACATTACGCCGAAAACCCGGATCGTGATCATCAACAATCCGAACAATCCGGCGGGCAAGATTTATTCAGAGGGCGAACTGAAAATGATCTATGACGCCTGCCGCTCGCGCGGCGTTTATCTGATGGTAGACGAAGCCTATAGCGATTTCGTTCTGGAAGAGCCGTTCACGTCCATCGGTACGGTCGTGCCGGACAAGGACGGCATTATCATTGTGAATTCGCTGTCGAAGAACCTTGGCATGTCGGGCTGGCGGATCGGGTATGTGATCGCCGAACCGGAATTCATCAAGGTGATGCTGAAACTCAATCAGCATATCATCACCTGTGCACCGACAATCCTGTTGCAGTATTGCGCCCGGTACTTTGACGACATTCTGGATGTGACGCTTCCGCAGGTGCGTGAGGTCGTCGAGAAGCGTCACCGCATCGCCGCCATGATGGACGAGCTAGGTCTGAAGCGCATGACTGGCGGCACGACGTTTTATTTCTTTGTCGACATTGGGCGTTTTCCCGGGACGTCGATGGAATTCTCGCTGGAACTGTTACTGGAAAAGTTCATCGCCGTTGTACCGGGGTCGGCTTATGGCGAAAGTACGGACCGGTTTATCCGGGTGTCCATCGGCACAGAGTCCGAAGAACGGATCTGGTCGGCCCTGCAATCGATCAAGGAACTGGCGGACAGCGATACCTTTGACCGTCAGCGGCTGCAACGCCGGATCGACAAATTCGACGTAGACCTTGCAATTTGATGTCCCTCGCGATGACTGAACCTGTTGCTCAACTTCGCCTGTTCGCCGGGCCTGTTGACGCGACCTTTGTCCCGGGTTCGGATCAGGCGCTGGGCGCATGGTGCTATGCCGGGGCGGCGTTGCCGGATCTGGATGGCGATAGCCCGTTACCGGATGAGCCTTTTGATCATCCGGATGAAGTCGTTGCAGATTTTAAAATGATCTGCGCCTTGGCGAACACAATGCTGGATGAGTTCGTGGTGACGCTGAATACCCGCCACTGTGTTGATTATGATAAGCGGTTCTGGCGCATCGCCTTGATGCCGAGTCTGATCGATATCCTGTCATTCGCCTGGTACCGTTACCGCGAAGTGATGCGGTTTCTGGATCGGCCGGGGAAGGCCCCCGTGCATGTGCTGGCTTGCCCGACAGAAATGGAAATCGATCTTCGGGATTACCGGGACGTTTTTGCGACGACCCATGGCGATCCCGATTACAGTGCATGGGTGACGGCAGTGATACTCGATGGGGTTGCGGGTGACGATGCCCGGCACATAACCATCGAGCGGATGGCTATCCCTGCAGGACCCATTCGCCGTACGGCTGTAAAAGCAGTGAAGAAAACGACGCGGCAATCTGTTCGCGATGCGTTACGCAGCCGCTATTTTGCCATTGGCACACTGGCCAATGAATTTTCGCTGGGACTGAAGGTCCGTAGCATCATTGCCGAGATGACACTGGCGGCACTGCTGCGGTTTAAACCTCGCCGCTCGTCACCGGACTGGCCGGCGGTCGAGCCTTATAATGGTTCGCAGCCGCCACAGACATTTATCGATGCTGCACGTAAAATTGTTGCTGCTTCTTTGCCGTCATCAGTCACGTCCCGGTTTGAAGAACTCGATCGGGCGGCACGGTTGCACCGCTATAAGCCCGGTCGGGTTCGGGTCCTGACCAGCGCCTTTATGTTTGATGATGCGCAATCGATGGAGGTCGCCCACGGCGTCTTGGCAGGGGAAGTGCTGGTGGCCATGCAGCACGGCGGTCCGACCGGCGTGATGGCAGCGATGCAGTTATCGCCGGAAACCGAATTCCGGTTCCATCGCTACATCACATGGGGCTGGTCATCGCACCCGAACTATCCCGGTCAATTTCTGGCGCTGCCGTCACCGCAGTTATCCGGTTTGGCTCGTGCGCGCCGGGACCCGAATGGGCCAATTATCTTTGTATCTTCGTGTGTCCGCCTGTTGGCGGGTCGCCTGTCGTTCGAAGGGGATATCTTCAACAGGAATTATGCCCACCGGGAGAAGTTTTCGTTTTTCGCCGGATTGGATGAGATCGCCCGCAACAAAATCGCGTACCGGCCCTATCCGGCTCAACCTTCTTCGATTCCGGATGCGGAAATCATGCGGGATCGCTATCCCGACATGCCTGTTGTGGGCGGGAATTTTCATGATGCGTTGATGGGGGCCAGGGGCGTCGTGATGGAAAGTCCCGGTTCGACATTCTATCAGGCGATGGCGGCGAACATTCCGGTGATCGCGTATTGGAATGAAGATGCCTTTCACATGACCCCCGAGGCCAAGCGTATATTCGACAAGTTCCGCGCGGCAGGGGTTGTGTATGGAGACGGCGCCACGGCCGCAGATCATCTCGCGCTGGTGATCGACGATATCGAGGGATGGTGGCAACAACCGGAGATTCAGTCTGCCCGTGAGGAGTTCTGCGAGACCTATGCGCGAGTCAGTCGCTTCTGGTGGGTGGACTGGATAAAGACGCTGTGGCGGTTATGAGCGATCCGAAAACCGTACTGGTCACCGGCGGTGCCGGGTATATCGGCAGTCATGTGGTGTTGTCGCTGATTGATCACGGCTGGGATGTCGTGATCCTCGATGATCTGTCGACAGGGTCGCGTGATGTGGTCCCTGACGGTGTGCCACTCATTGTTGGTGATGTCGGCGATCAGGATATTGTCCGAACTGTCATTAGAGATCACGGCTGTGTTGGAGTGCTGCATTTCGCTGGCGCCATTGTGGTGCCGGAATCTGTTGCCAATCCACTCAAATATTACAAAGAGAACGTCTCTGCGAGTCGTAACCTGATAGAAGTCTGTGTCGAAGAAAACATCCGGGCATTTGTCTTCTCGTCGACGGCGAGTGTTTACGGTGCGCCGGAAATTTTGCCGGTGGACGAAATGGCACCAACCAGTCCTGAAAGCCCTTATGGTACATCGAAGCTGATGGTGGAATGGATGCTCCGTGATGTCACGAATGCATCGAACCTGAAGGCTGCGGTTCTCCGGTATTTCAACGTAGCGGGCGCAGATCCGGCGGGGCGCACGGGGCAGATGCTGAAAGACGCAACACATCTGATCAAGATTGCCTGTCAAACGGTGGTTGGTCATCGCGATCAAATGTTCATTTTTGGTGATGACTATGACACGCCGGATGGCACCTGCCTGCGCGATTACATTCATGTCAGCGACCTGGCCGACGCGCATGTACTGGCGCTTAACTACCTGATGGAAAAAAACGAAAACCTTCTGGTGAACTGTGGATATGGACACGGGTTTTCTGTACGTCAGGTTGTCGATACGGTGGCCCGTGTTGCCGGACAGCCGTTACCCGTAAGTGTCGGTCCGCGCCGTCCGGGTGATGTGCCATCCGTTATTGCGACATCGGACAAGGTTCGTCAGCTGTTGGGGTGGACGCCGAAGCATGATGACCTTGAAGTTATTATCCGCACGGCGCTCGACTGGGAAAAGAAACTGGCTGCGGCAGAGGCGAACAATCGATGAGCCGGATTATTGATATCTCTTTGTCCTATGCACCCGACCTTCCCGCATGGCCGGGAGAGCCAAAGCCGGATCTGGAATTTCTGGAACAGATTTCGGGGGGCGGTGTCGCCAATGTCACCAAATTGTCGGCATGTGTTCACTTTGGCACGCACATGGATGCCCCGATGCATTTTGTCGATGGTGCCGGTGGTATCGATGGCATCTCTCTCGACAAACTGGTTGGCCCGGCGCTGGTTGTTGATATGCGTGGCGTCACTGAGATCAATGCTGACAATCTTGGGGCTGCGAATATTCCAGACAATACGGTGCGGATTTTGTTCCGGACGGACAATTCGGATCTCTGGAACAATCCCGGCCATGATTTTTACGAAGACTTCGTCGCCATTACACCGGACGGTGCTGAATGGCTGGTTCGGAACGGCGTCATATTTGTAGGTATTGATTACCTGTCGATTGAAACTTATCACACGACGGATTTCGCAACCCACAAGACAATTCTCGGGGCGGGCATTGCCGTCGTTGAGGGTCTTGATTTACGAAATGTCGACCCGGGCACATATCAGCTTGTATGTCTGCCGGTGAAACTGGCAGACCGTGATGGTGCCCCTGCACGTGCTATCCTGATTGATGAGAAAGAGAGCGCATAGAATGAATGTTGTCGGAATGATCCCGGCCCGTATGGGGTCGTCACGGTTTCCCGGAAAACCGATCACGCCTGTTTTGGGCCTGCCGATGCTGGAGCATGTCTACAAGCGTTGTGCGATGGCCGATGCACTGTCGTCGCTTTATGTCGCTACTTGTGATGTCGAGATCAAGGATGCGGTTGAAGCATTTGGCGGCAAGGCCATCATGACATCCGATGTGCACGTCCGGGCCAGCGACCGGATTGCCGAGGCTGCCGAGGGGATGGACGCAGACGTCATTGTCATGATCCAGGGCGATGAGCCGATGACACAACCAGGTATGATTGATGCTGCGGTTCAGCCGTTCAAAGACGACCCATCTGTAGAATGCGTCAACCTGACCAAGCGCATCACGGATAAATCGGAATTCGAAAATAGAGACTGCATCAAGGTTGTCATCGATCAGGCAGGTAACGCCATGTATATGTCGCGGGAACCGATCCCGACACTGGCGAACGCCCCGTTTGAACAAATCGCCGCATATAAGCAGGTGTGCATTATTCCATTCACGAAGGACTCGCTGGCAAAATTTCAGGCACTGGAACCGACGCCGGCTGAGATCGCCGAATCGGTCGACATGATGCGTTTTATTGAACACGGTATTGCGGTCCGTATGGTCGAGACGGATTTTGACAGTTACGCAGTGGACCGCCCGGAAGACGTCGCCCGGATCGAAGCCTTGCTGCGTGATGATCCGCTGACTGCAACCTATATGAAAATGGATTGAGTATCTGATATGGCGAAATGGCGTATCCTTATTACGGCCCCTTACATGCTGCCGATCATCGACGAGTATGCCGATGTGTTCGCACGTAACGATGCCGAATACGTAAAAGCAGACGTTGAGGAACGTCTCGAAGAAGATGCATTGCTGGATATTGTTGGTGAGTACCATGGCGTCATTGCCGGTGACGACAGGTTTACGCGTAAAGTGTTTGAGGCGGCGAAAAACCTGAAGGTGCTGTCCAAGTGGGGCACCGGGATTGATTCCTATGACCAGCAGGCTGCGGCCGATCATGGAGTTGCGATCACGCGGACGGTTGATGCGTTTACGGAACCCGTCAGCGATAGCGTGCTGGGCCATATTCTGAATTTTGCACGTAACCTTGCTGCTATGGACCGTCATATGAAAAACGGGGTCTGGGAAAAAATTCCGGGCCGGGCACTGAATGAATCGACCATCGGTGTGATTGGTGTCGGGGCAACAGGGAGTGCCGTACTGCGAAAGGCCAAGCCGTTTGATGCCCGCTTGCTCGGCACCGATCCGGCTGAACTGCAACCTGGTCACATCAAGACGCTGGGCGTGGAGATGGTTTCGCTCGATACCCTGTTGGCGGAATCGGATTTCGTCTGCGTGCAATGCGATCTGAATGAAACATCACATCACCTGATGAATGGTGATGAATTTCGCAAAATGAAGAACACCGCATTCCTGATCAATTGTGCCCGCGGCCCTATTGTGGACGAGGCGGCACTGGTCCAGGCATTGCAAAATGGTGACATCGCTGGCGCGGGCCTTGATGTGTTTGAGCATGAACCGCTACCTGCTGACAGCCCGCTCAAGAAAATGGACAACGTCTTCATGGCGCCGCACAACTCGAACTCCAGCCCCAAGGCCTGGCGCAATGTGCATCAGCGTACCCTTGATGCCATGTTCGGTGTTTTGAATCCGGAGGGTCCGTCCGCCTGATGGCCGAAACGTCCATCATCATCAGAACGTATAACGAGGAAAAACATCTGCCCCGTTTGTTCGACGCGCTTGAGCGTCAGAACTACCGGGATTTTGAATCCATCGTTGTTGATTCCGGTTCGCTGGACCGATCCCGCGAAATAGCCGAAGAACGGGGTGCCGAACTGCATCGCATCGGCAAACATGACTTCACATTCGGATATTCATTGAATGTGGGTATTCGTGCGTCGGCCGGAAAATTCATCGTCATGGTTTCGGCGCACACCGAGCCGGTTGATCCAGACTGGCTGGAAAATCTGATCAGGCCACTCCGTGAAGACAACGTCGCCATGTCCTATGGACGGCAAATGGGTGTGCCGGAATCAAAGTTCGGCGAGGCTGAGGATTTCATTCGTATCTTTGGCCCTGACTCGTTGACCATGCGCCCGCCCAAATTTTTTGCGAACAATGCCAACTCGGCAGTGAAACGCGAACTGTGGGAAAAGTACCCGTTCGATGAAAAGCTCACGGGTCTCGAAGATATAGACTTTGCCAAGCACTGGATGGAACAGGGTTTTGAGGTTCGCTATCAGGCCGACGCCGGGATTTATCACATCCACCAGGAAAGCTGGCCGCAGGTGCATCGTCGGTATTTCCGCGAGGCTGTGGCCGCAAGGCGTATCGGCATCAAGGGGCGTCGGAATATCCCTGCCGAAGTGATCCGCGAGATCGCCTGGACTGCGTGGGACTTTGTGCGGGCCTTTAACCCGACCGGTAATCCTGTCCGTAAACGCCTGAACCTGTCGCAACGTCTGTATGAAATCTCGTTGTTTCGCAGTCATAAACTGGCGGGCACCGTGCAGGGCCTGCTGGAGCCACATCCAATGGAAACCCGGGCCGAGGCCGAGGAGTATCTGTTCGACCGTGGCGCAGAGGGCGTTGTTATCTCCGGTCCCGGCAAGGCCGCGTTGAGTGCTGTCGACTTCCCGGAGGTCAAGCCCGGCGATATCCTGATCCGGGTTTCGCATGTGGCTGTATGTGCGACGGACCTGGAACTGTTTGCCGGTAACCTTGGGTATTACAAAAACGGCATGGCGTCCTATCCCATCGTCCCCGGCCATGAATTCAGCGGGCGCGTCGCCGCTGTCGGCCAGAACGTTGAAAACTTTGCCGAGGGTGATCCGGTGGTTGCGGAATGTATCCAGAGTTGCGGTGCGTGCGATGCGTGCAAGGGCGGCAATCCGATTGGCTGTGCGGATCGGACCGAACTGGGTGTGATGAAACGCAATGGGGCCTATGCCCGTTATGTTGTCGTGCCAGCACCCTTTGTGCACAAGCTGCCCGATGACGTGGATTTGCGGAAAGCTGCACTGGTTGAACCGATAGCCGTGACGCTGAAGGGGCTGCGCCGCCTGACGCCGATGGTATCACGTGATACCACAAAACGCCGCGCCGCCGTCGTTGGGTCCGGGCCGCTCGGCAATATCGTTGCCCGTGTACTGCACGTAAAGGGTTTTGCCGTGACCGCGTATGACCGCAGCCCGGAACGGCTGGAGTTTCTGAACGGATCGGGGATCAACACGTCGGCGGATATGGCGACACTGGACGGATTTGATGTGGTGGTCGAGGTCAGCGGCAATCGTGATGCGCTGGATACAGTCCTGCAAAACACCGGGGCCGGCACGACGATCCTGCTGATCGGTCTGCCGTACGGCGAAAAATCATTCAGCTTTGAAACCATCGCCGCCTATGACAAGGCGGTTGTTGGCACCGTCGGCAGCGCCCGGGAAGATTTCACGGCCGCGATTGAGATACTGCCGGAACTCGATTTGTCCGCCCACACCGTGCACCGTCGGTCGCTGGATGAGTTTGCCGAAGCATGGACGGACAGTAAAAAACCAGATGTCCTCAAGGTCATTATCGACGTTTGTCCCGATGGTGTGTCGGTACAGAAAATTGACAAGGCTGCCTGACCCCGTTGCGTATCTACAAGGATAAAACACCCGGCATGTTGGTTCGCCAGACCGGATCAATCACATGTCATCAGATATCGAAACTGTTCAACAGGCTTCTGGCCCTGCGGTATGGGATGGCAAATGCAATATATCCAGTGATCAGCATCGATGTTGATGAAGGCAAGAACATCAGGTTTAAGGCCTTGTCCCGTGCAACCGCGATCCGGGCTCGTGACATGCTGACCAAGGAACCGGCAACGACTGAATGGGTGAGGGGTTTTGAAGATGACGCGGTGTTTTGGGATATCGGGGCGAACATCGGTATCTATACGTTGCTCGCCGCAAAAACCCGGGGTGCCACGGTTTACGCGTTCGAACCTTATCCGCCGAATTTCGATAATTTGATTCAGAATGTCGCACTCAATGATCTATCGGAGACAGTGAATACATTCTGTGTCGCGTTCGCGGACAAAACCGCCATCGACGGGTTTTATGTCAATCGTCGTTGGCAGGGGGCAGGTGCATCGGGGAATGCGTTCGGTGCGGCCGTCGATCAGCGCGGTCAGGCGTTTCAGGCATCGGACAAGATTAGTACGCTTGGCATCACCATCGATCAGTTCATCGAGGTCTTTGACGCACCTTGTCCCGATTACCTGAAGATTGATGTCGACGGGATTGAGCTCAGTATTCTTCGCGGTGCTGAAAAAACGCTCGCCAATACCAAACTTAAATCCGTTGTCGTCGAACTGGAACAAAGCCGGGAGGACACCACGAAAGAGGCGATCAGTCTGATGACGGCGGCAGGATTTCGCGTCGATGACATCCACCGGACGACGATCAATGAAGACAACCTGTCGACCAACTATCACTTTGTCCGGGCCTGAACGTGGCGCTCAACGTTGCTGTTTTTCTATATTCGTTCAACGATATCGATCATATCGCGCCGGTGGCATGGGCATTACTGAACAGGGGGCACCGTGTCCGCGCAGTGATGCTGGATCCGGCGTGTGACGGGGCAGATGACCCACGGCTCCGGCTACTGGAACAAAGCGATTCGTTTTCCAGGCACGTTGTTACGGATATCATTGGCATGCCCGCCGCCAGTTGGCTGTTTGAGCAAACAGGTGGCGAGACGCGGGGGATATTCCGGCGCGGTCTTAGAAAGCTCTTACGTGACACCGGGTTTTCGATTGCCAAGGCCCGTCAGGTGTTGCGCCACTGGAATACCGATGTCTGCATTTTTGAATGGGGCAGTACGGGTGGTCACAACCGCAAGGAATTTCATTCGGCGGCACGCCAACTTGGCCTTCGGACAGTATGTCTGCCACACGGCATGAATATCTATACCCATCCTGCCGCTAATCAGGCGATGCAGACGGCGCTGGGGTCGCAACAGACGGACACGATCAGGAACGATTATTCAGATTATGACGCCTACGTTTTTCAAAGCGAGTTTCACCGGGACATGGAAGTGACGCTTGGTGTGCCAGAGCAAATAACGCGGGTGATGGGAAGTGCACGATATTGTCCGGAATGGGCGGACGTGCTGAAAATCCTGTATCCCGGGTATGCGCCGACCCGCAAATATACCGGTGGCATCAAGGTTGTGTTCATGCTGCCGCACTGGTCCTACAACGTTGATCGTGACGCCACGATGGCGATGATTGAGGCCCTCGGTCGTGACCCCAAGGTGCACCTGGTCGTGAAGGATCACACTCGGGGAACCGGACGACTGCCCGAAGACATGCGGGCCAAGTTCGAAACCTTTGAAGGCGCCGAGACCGCGAGCGAAGCCCCGTCTGTTTCATTGATTGCATGGTCCGATGCAGTGATTTGTTTTGGATCGAGCATTGCACTCGAGGCGCACCTTCAGGGCAAGACACTGATCAATCCGACATACCTGCACAGCAATCAGACTATATTTGAGGAAACGGCCTCATCGATCGAAACCACATCGTTGGATGATTCCCTTGCGACGGTCGCAGCCCTTGTTGCCGGCGACGCGCCAAAGGTGGCCGGGTCCGGCATTTCTGATTTGTACAGAACCATGATCTATGGTGGCCGCGAGCCCTTTGATGTACTGGCTGGGTACTGCGACCTGATCGAAAATGGCGAAGCCGCGTAATGGCTGATAAATCCCCGAAGCATCCACGCTATCAGGATTATGTGATCAAAAATGGTGCACTGGTCGGTGCATTCGAGGAAATGTACAAGGACCATGACGACCCTTGGCTGCAATCTCAGGAAGACCCGTTCCAGCCCGACAAGGCACTGGCGTTGAATGCGCTCAGACGGCTTGGGAACGGGAAATCATCGCTCCGCGTTCTTGAAATCGGCAGTGGTCTTGGTGGGTTCAGTGCCGCGATATCGGCGGCCGGGTTTGATACATATGGTCTCGAAGTGTCGGAAACCGCCGTCGAAAAGGCACGCGATCGCCATTCCGGGCCGACATTTATCACAGGTGATATTTTGTCTCGTGAGGTGTACGCGGATATCCGTCCCGATGTTCTGGTCATGTCGGAAATCACATGGTACGTGCTGGACAAGATCAAAGACTTTCTGGACATCATTCATGCGACCCTGCCAGACGTGCATCTCGTGCATATTCTGACCATGTATCCTGAAAGCGAACAGCAGTACGGACGGGAATTTTTCACAACCTTTGAAGGGCTTATAAAGTACTTCGGCTTGGATGTGGTCGAACAGGCGGTGATCGACGCTACGGTGTATGATGGCACTCAACGCACATATTTTCTTGGCCGCTGGGGCTGAACCGGGTAACAGACGGAAATACCATGAGCCACTTACCAACGATTTCAATCATCATTCCGGCGCACAATCAGGAGCGCTACATCGGACGGTGTCTGCGATCGATCCTCAACCAGACATATCCGCGTGCCGATTACGAGATCATCGTGATCAACGATGCCAGCACGGACCGGACGGCATATGCACTCGAACTGTTCGAAAGCGAAATCGTGCTGATCACCAATGACGAGCAGTTGGGATTGCCGGGGTCTCTGAACAAGGGTATCCGCAAGGCCCGCGGACGTTTCATTATCCGTCTGGACGGTGACGACTATGTGCATGGCGAATACCTCAATGTGCTGGCGCTGCATCTTGATCTGAACAGCCACTTTGACGCCGTTGCCTGTGATTATCTGCTGGTCGATGATAAGGAGGAAGTATTGGTACAAAAAAACTGCATGGAAGAGCCGATTGGCTGCGGGATCATGTTCCGCATCGATCACCTGATCGATATCGGACTGTATGATGAGGAATTCCTGTCCCGCGAAGAAGAAGATCTGCGTATCCGGTTTGAAAAAAAATACACGGTGGAACGTGTCGCTCTACCGCTGTACCGCTACCGCCGTCACGACAACAACATGACGAATGACGAAAGCCGCATGACCGACTTTGCCGAGACGCTGGCAAACAAACACAACGGAGACACCTGACATGGCTGGTGACAACGAACCCAAGGTCCCTTGGAGCGGTCGCGGCAATCGGTTCACCGATGACGAGATCGACTACATCGTCGAAGCGATGAAGACCGCTGATCCGATGACACAGGGCTGTTATCAGGCACAGTTTGAATCCGACTTTGCAGACTTTGTTGATCAGAAACACGCCTTCGCCGTGACCAGCGGCACGGCGGCTTTGCAGATGGCCGCCGCCCTGACACGCATTGCACCTGGGGATGAAGTGATCGTGCCCGCGCACACCTTTGCCGCAACGGCGATCCCGTTTGGCCACATGGGCGCAAAGCTGGTCTGGGCGGATATCGATCCGGACACTCTGGTTGTGACTGCTGATACAATTGCCCGGGTGCTGACACCGAAGACAAAGGTCATCGTCGTCGTGCACTTGTACGGTCTGATGGTCGACATGGATCCGATCATGGACCTGGCCCGGGCACAGGGTATTCTTGTTGTCGAGGATGCCGCACAGGCGCTGGGCGCAACGGATGCCAAAGGCCGACAGGCCGGCAGCATCGGCGATTTCGGATGCTACAGTTTTCATACCCACAAGAACATGTCGACTTTGGGTGAGGGCGGCATGCTGACGGTACGCGACGAAGCATTTGCTGATGTCGCGCCGGGGCTGCGCCATAACGGCATGCGGGGATTTGATTTTCAGCAGGAAGACTACTGGAAGCCCGCTATGTCGAATGTCGATTTCGACTGGGACAACGTGTGGCCGTTCAATTTTTGTATGGGCGAAGTTCAGTGCGCCGCCGGGATCGTGCAGTTGAAACGCGTCAACGACATGAACGCCAAGCGCGACCAGCGGGCGCGCCGGTTTATAGACGCCATGGCCGAGTTCCCGGAGCTGAAATTTCAGTATACGCCGGATGGCTATCACAACATTCGATACTGTCTGCCCGCGCGCTATGACGGGGCGCCGTCCGGTGCGACCCGCGATGATTTCATGCGCCGCATGGCCCATCATCACCATGTCAAAATGGTTGTGCAGTATTATCCGCTCTACCGTTATCCGATGTTCATCAAGGCGGGTTTCGGTGATGCGGATTGTCCGGAAACGGATCGCTTTTTCGATAGCATGGTTTCGTTCCCGTTCCATGAATGGATGCCGGATGACCAGTTCGAATACATGCTGGATGCGACCCGCGAAGTTCTTGATACATTAAGAAGAGACACCGCATGAAAATAACCAAAACCGTCGGCCAGTATATGTTTGGCGTGGGCACGATCAGCGCGCTCGGTGATGTTCTGGCAGAACCTAAACAAGGCGGTAAAACGGGCGTCGTCTATTTCGTCGACATGTTTTTTGACGGGTCAGACTTGCTGGATAAGCTGCCGACCGGGCCGGATGACCTGCTGGTATTTGTCGATACAACGGACGAACCGACAACGGATGGCGTTGACTCGTATGTTGAACAGGTTAAACAGCAGATGTCAGATAACGTCGCCGCTGTCGTCGGTGTTGGCGGCGGGGCGACACTGGACACGGCCAAGGCGGTATCGAACCTGCTGACCAACGAAGGCAAGGCTGGGGATTATCAGGGCTGGGACCTGTTGCCTAACCCGGCAGTGTTCAAAGTCGGCATCCCGACGCTATCGGGGACAGGGGCCGAGGGATCGCGCACCTGTGTCATGATGAATCAGGAAAAGAACCTAAAGCTTGGCATGAACAGTGATTACACTGTTTATGACCGGCTTGTGCTGGATCCCGATCTGACGGCGAGTGTTCCACGTGACCAGTATTTTTATACGGGCATGGATACATATATACACTGCATCGAATCCCTGAACGGTTCATACAGGCACGCGATGGCGGATGCATATTCCGAACAGGCGCTGGCGCTCTGCCGCGAGGTGTTTTTGTCCGACGACATGCAGTCCGCGGAGAACCGGGAAAAACTGATGATCGCGTCCTATATGGGTGGCTCTGCCATCGGCAACAGCTTTGTTGGCGTGGTGCATCCATTCTCGGCGGGCCTCAGCATGGTGTTTCACACCCATCATTGTATTGGCAACTGCATCGTCATGAATGCGATGGATGATTTTTATGCGACCGAGGTCGCGGAATTCAGATCCATGATGGACAGGCAGGGTATATCCCTGCCGGAAAACGTCTGTGGCAATCTGACCGATGCACAGTGGCAAGGTCTGTATGATTCCACTGTCATTCATGAAAAGCCGCTGATCAACGCGCTCGGCGATGACTTCAAATCCATACTAACAACTGAACGGGTCCGCGACATTTTCGCGCGGATGTGACAACACACAGGCAGTAACGGACATGGCATTTCCTACGGATAATGGACGGCATCAGATTGAAGCACGCGCACCTTATGTGATTGCGGAAATCGGCGTGAATCACGAAGGCGACATGGACACGGCACGCCGATTGATTGACTTGGCAAAAGAAGGTGGCGCGGACGCGGCAAAGTTCCAGACCTACAAGGCGGACAAGATCGCGTCGAAGTACAGTCCTGCCTATTGGGATACCAATGCGGAACCGACGACCAGCCAGCGCGAACTGTTCGAAAAATATGATGCGTTCGGCCCGGACGATTATGCGGCACTCGCCGACTACTGTAGTAGTGTCGGCATTGATTTCGCGTCGACCCCATTTGATTCAGAAGCCGTCGATTTCCTTGATCCGATGATGACCTATTTCAAGGTAGCCTCCGCTGATCTGACGAACACGCCGATGTTGCGCCAGGTGGCAGGCAAGGGGAAGCCGGTTCTGCTGTCGACCGGCGCCTCGAGCCTGTCTGAAATCGATACTGCGGTGAATGAATTGTACACGCATGGATGCGGGGATTTGTATGTGCTGCAATGTACGCTCAACTATCCCTGCCCGAACGAAAACGCCAACCTGAACATGATCGATGGGCTGGCCCGGACTTATCCAAATCTTGGAATCGGGTATTCCGATCACACGCATCCTGATCCCGATATGATGATTTTGACTGCGGCGTGGCTGAAGGGTGCGACGATACTGGAAAAGCATTTTACCCACGACAAATCGTTACCGGGGAATGATCATTACCATGCGATGAATGTCGATGATCTGAAAAAGTTCCGTGCCAATGTGTCAATGCTGATCGATACCCTCGGCTCAGATTTCAAACATCCCCTTCCATCCGAAGCGCCGGCCCGTGAACATGCCAGACGTTCGATTGTACTCGCCCGCGACGTCGCGCACTCTGACATCATCACCGAGGACGACCTCACATACAAACGACCCGGGCAGGGAATCAGCCCGCTGCACTGGGATGATGTGATCGGTATGCGGGCGGCACGCAATTTACAAGAGGACGAGGTCCTCCAATGGTCGGACCTTTCGCGGGCAACGAACTAATTCAATTCAATGAAAGTCTGTAAAAACTGCCTCATGCCGGAAACGCGACCGGGCATCCAGTTCGATGCTGACGGTGTATGTATGCCGTGCCGGAATACAACGGACCTTAAGGCCGGTGTCGACTGGCAGGCCCGTCGGGCAGAGATTGAAGCGATTGCAAAGTGGGGCCGCGAGAACAGCCAAAATGGATACGATTGCATCATCGGCGTCAGCGGTGGCAAGGACAGCACACGTCAAGCTTTGCTGGCACGTGATGAACTGGGCCTTAATCCGCTATTGGTCAGCTCGACCTATCCGCCGCGCCAGCAGAATGATATCGGTCCGGCCAACCTGTCGAACCTGATATCGCTCGGCTTTAACTGTCTGTCGATCAGCCTGTCCCCGCAGACATGGGCCAAGGCCATGCGCCTAGCGTTTTTTGAATACGGTAACTGGTGCAAGTCAACGGAACTTGCCCTTTATACGTCATCAGCCCGGGTTGCGGTGTCGATGGGCGTGCCGCTGATCCTGCTTGGTGAAAACAACGCCGTTGTCTATGGCGATACCAGTATGGGTGCGGATGGTGGTGATGCCAGCCGTATCCGTCACAACAACACACTAGGGGGCGGGGATACCGCATGGCTTGAGAACGAGGAAATAGGCCCGGAAAAACTGATGTGGTACGCCTATCCTGGCGAGCAGGAAATGGATGCCGCAAAGCTCCGGATGATTTTTCTCGGATACTATTTTTCTGATTTTGACATCATGACCAATGCAAAAATTGCACTGGAAAAGGGCCTGCACGTTCGTGATAACGACCCGGAAAAATATGGCACTCTGAATAATTTTGAGGACCTGGACGAGGACTTCGTGCCCGTAAACCAGTATCTGAAATTTTTGAAGTTCGGGTTTTCCCGAGTGACTGACGAGGTATGCGAACTGATCCGTCAGGGGGATCTCAGCCGTGAGGACGGCATCGAACTGATCAAAAAATATGATGGTCGGTGTTCCGATGAACTGACGTCCCGGTTCTGTGATTTTATCGGTATTTCCGTCGATGAGTTCTGGTCAGTTGCCGAGAAATACCGGAACCCGGATATCTGGGAACGGGACAATAGTGACGGCTGGGTTCTGATGCGGGATTTCTAGAAACAAATGACGTTACCCCGAATAGCCATTGTTGATTATGGGTCAAGTAACCTGCAGTCGGTCAAGAACGCGCTTGGCCGGATTGGTGTTGATGTCCGGGTTGCCGCGACGGGTGCCGATCTGGCTGCAGCAGACGGGATTGTGCTGCCGGGTGTTGGATCGTTTGCCATGGCGATGAGCAACCTCAATCAAAGTGGCATTCGCGACGCGCTTGAGGCCGAAGTTATTGTAAGGAAAAAGCCGTTTCTGGGTATTTGCCTGGGTATGCAGATGCTGGCCCGCCATTCTGATGAAGGTGGATATACCGAGGGCCTTGGCTGGATTGATGCACAGGTCATTCATTTGCAGCACACGCGGACAATGAACATCCCGCATACCGGCTGGACATACATTGATCTGCAAGGTGCGTCATCGTTGTTCGATGGCATACCCGACAATCGGCGATGTTTCTATTTCGTACACAGCTATTCGGTCCGGTGCGCTGATGACGCCGTACTGGCACGCTGTCAGGATGATCAGAATATTGTCGCAGCGCTTGGTCAGGACAATATTTTTGCGACACAGTTCCATCCAGAAAAAAGTGCCGCCGCCGGACGGCAGCTTTTGATGAACTTCCGCGATGTGGTGACACAGGGTGCCGGGGAACTCGCCTGTGCCGATTAGACGTGTCGTTGCCAGCCTGATCCTGAAAGACGGGTGGATTGTACAAAGCCTGGGCTTTGAGCGGTACCTGCCGGTCAGCCGGGCGGAGGTCGCGGTGGATTATCTAAACCGCTGGGATATCGACGAGATAGTGCTGCTTGATATTTCTGCACGTGGGAACGGCACTCATATATCGGGTGATCTGGTCGAGCGCGTCTCGACAAAGTGTTTTGTACCGCTGGCGGTGGGAGGCGGCATCAAAGATATAAATGCGATTGCCGAAGTCATTCGCCGGGGTGCAGAAAAGGCGGTCATCAACACACACGTATTCGATGACCCGGGTTTTGTTGAACAGGCTGCGGATGTGTTCGGTTCGCAATGCATTGTCATTTCGATTGATGCCAAGCCGGGCGTATCGGGTGGTTACGAGGTCTTTGCCGATGGCGGGGCGCGTGCCACGGGACGCGACCCGGCTGACCTTGCCCATGAAATGCAGGAACGCGGTGCTGGTGAAATCTTTTTGAATGCGATTCACCGCGACGGGTCAAAGCAGGGATATGATGCCGAACTGATCCAGCGTGTCGCATCCCGTGTCCACATTCCGGTGATCGTCTGTGGTGGGGTCGGCACATCCGAGCATATTGCCGATGGCATGAAGGGTACCAGCGCAGATGCATTCGCGGCAGGCAACTTCTTTCATTTTACCGAACACAGTGTGACGCATACCAAGGCATTTATCGGCGCTCATGGCAGTCCGACCCGTCATGGTGTTGATATCAACTATGACCATGTTGATGCCGACCAGATGGCCCGGCCCAGAAAAAATGCCCGGCCCTTTCGACAGGATGAAGATCTATTGACCGATACGCGGGGTGCAGAATGAAGGTCTGTGTCCGGTGCCTTTATCCGGAGGACCATCCCCTCGGTATCACCTTTGACGAAGAGGGTGTGTGTAGTGGATGTCGTGTGCACGAGGAAAAGGATACCCTCGACTGGGCGCTGCGTGAGGAGCGATTGCGGGATATTATCGACTCCTACCGTGCCCCGTCTGGTGTGAATTTTGATTGCGTGGTCCCGGTGAGCGGCGCCAAGGACAGCCATTTTATCGTTGATTTGCTGAAGGTGAAGTACGGCCTGAACCCGCTGCTGGTCACATTCAACAAGCATTACAACACGCGGCTTGGCATCCAGAACCTGGCCTATCTCAGGACGCATTTTGATTGTGACCACCTGATGCTGTCACCAAACCCGGATGTATGCCGGCGTGTCGCACGCGAGACCTTGCATCACCGGGGCAGCATGTACTGGCATTGCATTGCGGGATATACCGCCTTTCCAGTGCGGATCGCCGTGCAGTTCCGGATCCCGCTGATCATCTGGGGGGCGCATCAAGGTATTGATCAGGTCGGTATGTATTCGCACCTGGACGAAGTCGAAATGTCGGAGCGTTACCGCTTCGAACACGATCTGATGGGGCTTGACCCAATGGACCTGATAGACGGGCCAGAAGGTTTGAGCAAAGCCGAGATGGAACCGTTCCTGTATCCCGACGCGGAACAGATTGCTGATATCGGTGTTCGGGGTATTTATCTGAATAACTTTATCCGCTGGGATGCCAAGGCACAGCACGAACAGATGATTGAGAAGTACGGCTACCAGACGTCGCTACAGACACGGACATTCAATACCTACGAGGATGTCGACTGTTTCCACTATTCCGGGCTTCATGACGAAATCAAGTTCCGGAAATGGGGATACAGCAAAGTTGTCGATCATGTATGTCGAGAAATTCGCCTGAAGCGGCTGACCCGTGAACAGGGTGAACAGCTGATAGCCGCGTACCAGTCAAAACCGCTGACAGATGTAAGCATGTTCTGTGACTGGGCGGGTATCGATGAGGATCAGCTCTGGGCGCTTGTCGATCAGCACCGCGATCCCCGTGCATGGGTAAAAACAAGCGGCGGCTGGGAACGCAGTGCGTCCGTCGCAGTTGATAGGACCGCCCTTGAGAACGCTCGTCTTGGTGTGATCGAAAATTGTGATTACAAGTTGACGCCCTCCCGTGACCCGGATCTGAAAGAAGATGGCTACGTCGTGACGGCACGGGGCTGGGTTGGCGATTAAAAATCATGTCTGGCACCATCATCTTTGATTTCCCGGCGATCGGAGTGCTGTTCAGAAAACGTGCTTTGATCAGGCAGGCAGGCACAGTCAAACTGGTATTGAACAGTGACGGCCTTGTACCGAATGCGCTGGTAAAGCTGTTTCAACAGGTATCAAAAAAACTGATCGGGCGGGAAATCCCGGTCGTTCGTTTGCACATTCTCGACTTCAATGACTTTGGCCCGGACGCCGTCGATGACGTGGAAACGGGAACGACAAAGGCAATGGATGATGTGATCAATACGGTCGCTGCTGTTGGTCAGTGCGATTCCGCCAGTGCCGCGCGGTTTGTGAAACGTGTCTTGCTGGAAAAGGTTTTTGTCCAGCAGCAGGTATTAAAGGACGTGGACTCAACTGGCCCTGATACCATTGTGGTGACAGATTTTGATTTTGCCGATGCCTACGCCGAAAAGGCCGGGGTTATAACGGAAACGGGTCTTATTGTCAGAACCATGTTGCTGCTTGCATCTGTGTTCGCACCCTTCGCAATACTGTTGAACAGGTTGCGGACATATCCACCATGCCTGGGCAAGATCGAAAAACCCGGGAGAACGCTCGCCATTCAGAATGTGCGGTTTGAACATGATGGTGCCCCGGGGGAATTGTGGCGCTTCAAACGGTCGAATGCATCCACCGACTATGTGTACGACCGTGCAGAATGTTCATTGTTCATTACCGATCAATGGAAACCGCCCGCTGAAATCCTGCGTGGCTACAAGGCCCATCTCGATGCGGCAAAGGTCAACTATGATGAACATACAGACTTTCGGACAAACCCGGATGTACTGCTATGGCAATTGGGCCGCGCATTGTTAATTGCCGTGCACTCGGCTTTGTGGTCACGGAACTGGTTTTATTTACTGGTCAGTCTTCGTCTTGGTGGATGCCTATATCGCGAAAGAGTGCATATCGATAACCTGCGGGCGCAGTCCATTCTTTGCTTCGATGATTATTCGGAACGCCATATTGTCCGCACCTGGCTGGCCCGCCATACAGGCACCCAAACCATCGGCATGGCACATTCTGCCAACAATGGATTATGGGCAACGCCGCAACTGGCATTCATCCTGTTTGATAAATACCTGATCTGGAATGCATTCAGCCGCGATCTGTTCGCGGATCACTGGCCCCCGGAAATGCTGGTGCCGTATGGATATGACCGTGTTGACGGTGTCGTGGCGATGGATGCTGATCCGCCGCTGCCGCCGACTGAAAAGAAACGGATACTGATCACGTTGCCAGGCTTCAATGACTATTCAGAAGGGTGCAGAGTGTTTCCTGGGCTGGCTGACCTTGTTTCGGCGATCAACCGGCTTGATGACGCCGTACTGGGTAAAATCGAAATTCTGATACGCCCGAAACGGCCGGCAGGATGGGATGCTCTTAGTCCCGAAATTGCCGGCGACCGTGTGACACCGGTTATTGGAGATGAGCATTCAACAGCAGAGTATATGCGGGCAGCCGATCTGGTCATCAGCAACGACGGATCAGGTGTGCTGTCGGAATGCGCGGTTCTGCGTATCCCCGTTATCTGTTTTGATTTCTTCCAGTGCGACAAAGACATTTGGGACAGGTTTGGTGCACAGATGTATAACGTGGTGGCGGATGACCTCATCCAGGTGTTTTCACGGATCGCGTCCGGCAAGCCACTGGACGTAAATTTTGAACGTGTATGGGATGACCTGTCCTTTACCTATACCGCCGACCGTACCGGCCAGTTACGCAGTATTGTCGAAGACACGGATCACAATGCTAAGACCGGAACCAGAACCATGATTAAGGATGACGCATGACAACTGCTGCCCTGATTGTTGCCCGCCTCAGTTCCACACGATTGCCCGCCAAGAACCTGATGCCGTTTGCCGGCAACCCGATGATCCAACACCTGATCGACCGGGTCCGCAAATCTGCCAAGGTCGATGACGTGGTCATCGCGACCAGCGTCGAAGCCAGTGATGACCCGCTTGAGGAATTTGCAGTGCGCGAGGGAGTGTCCTGTCATCGCGGCCCGCTCGATAATGTTATGGAACGGATCTGTGGGGCAGCCCGCGCGGCCAGTGCCGACACCATTGTTGAAATCCTTGGTGATAATCCGTTGACTCATGCTGATCTGGTTGACGAGGTAATCACAAAGTATGAAACCGAGAATCTGGATTATGCCGCCAACATCAGTGGTGATTACGCTGTGCGCCCTGCAGACCTGGCGCTGTTTGCCATTGGCATCCGGGTTCAGGTCTATGCCACCAGTCTGGCTGAAAAATATATCGACTATCCGGATGTGAAGGGGCACCCATCGTCTTATATTTTCGATAATCCCGATACGTTTAAATGCGGCTATATCGAAGCAACAGGCAAGTGGGCATCGTTGCATAAGCCGGACATCAATCTGGCAGTGAACTACCGGGAAAATTTCGATGCTGTCGCACAGATTTTTGAAGACCTGTTAAAAGATAATGCTGATTTCACGTTGCCGGACGTTGGGACATACCTCGACCAGCATCCGGATTTGTATAAATTACTGGGCCCGCAATAATCGTGGCCAGGACCTGGAATGAATTATCCGTGATGCCGAACAGGATTCCGTATTTTGCCTAAAGTCACCGTTTATATGCCGTGCTTCAATTATGCTGACTATGCCGAGGCAGCGGTCAAAAGCGTTCTTGCGCAGACCATGGAAGACTGGGAACTGATCATCATCGACGATGGTTCAACGGATAATTCGCTGCAGGTGCTCCGGCCGTTTGACGATCACCAAAAAATCCGCGTTATTGAACAGGAAAACAAAGGCCTCAATGTCACCAATAACATCGCTCTCCGGCTGGCGCGTGGTCAGTATGTGATGCGGTTGGATGCTGATGACTGGCTCGACGAAAATGCGTTGCTGGTTTTGTCCAACACACTGGATAAACGTGAAGATGCAGGTCTGGTGTATCCTGACTACTACGAAGTTGATACGGCTGGAAACATCAGCCAGTTAATCCGCCGCGAAAAGGTCGGGGAGGAGGATGTACTTCTCGATCTGCCAGCGCACGGGGCCTGCACCATGTTCCGCCGCGAAGTCATGATGCAGCTTGGCGGGTACGTGGAGGATTACAGTTGCCAGGACGGGTATGAACTCTGGCTTCGGTTTATCCGCCATTTCAAGCCGTACAACGTCAATGTGCCGCTGTTTTACTATCGCAAGCACGGCAGCAGCCTGTCGGATAAGCAGGACAAAATTCTGCAAACCCGGCGTCAGATCAAACGCGATTTTGTGGAACGCGAACTGGGCGGACGCAGTCTGTCAGTCTTGGGCCTGATCCCTGTTGCTTTCCGCAGCCCCTATCCGAATGCCGATCCATTTCAGGATCTGGGCGGCAAGCCGCTAATCGCACACACCATTGATCAGGCGCTTGAGGCAAAAAGCCTGAACACTATTGCCGTTTCGACCCGCCGGCCGGATGTGCTGGAATTTTTGCAGGATTATCCGGAAATCATCGCCCTTGAGCGCCCGGAAAACCTGATGCCGTCCGGGACAGGGACAGAGCGTGCAGCCGCGCATGCATTGTCGTCGCTGAAAGAGTCAACGGGCGAAGCATTTGATGCCGTGTGTTCACTTTATATATCGACCCCTTTCCGGGAGGCACACCATATCGACTGGGCCATTGATACGATGGAAATATTTGATGTTGATACGGTTCTGTCCGTGCAAGAGGAACTGGCACCATGTTACAAGCATGACGAAACGGGCATCCATCCGATCAATAAAATTGACGGCGTTCGGGTTGAGCGGGATGCCATATTCAAGGAAAACGGTGCGATCTTTTTGAGCAAGGCACACGTCATCGAAGGCGGAAAATTTATCGGTAATTCTGTTGGGCATGTCACGATGCTGCCCGAAGAAAGCATCAAGATAAATTCAGAGTATGAATTCTGGCTCGCAGAGCGAGTCATGGAAAAGAAAATGACTGCGGGCCGGTGACGCGGATCCCGACCGCACTGGAAGATTTGAACTGACTGTGTTTTCAGCCTGCCTGATTACGCACCGGAGGAAGACGAGATGAATATACTGGGTGTCACAATTGGCGAATGCGCGAGTGCCGCGATCTATTCCGATGGACGCGTGCTGGCCGCGGTCAGCGAGGAACGCTTCGAACGTGTGAAAGAGCACTCCGGTTTTCCCGCAAAATCCGTTGAATTCTGTCTGCAGCAGGTCGGATTGACAGCTGCTGATCTGGACCAGGTCGCGGTTGTTTCGTTGCGGGTCAAACAGTTCACCAGCCTGATACAGCGCCGTTCGACCTTCAAGATCGAGGATTATCTGAAAGAGTTCTATGAATTCTGGCGGCCCAATATTTATGAAGGGAAGAAAATCGCCTATCTGGACGTGTTCGGTGACCGTATCCGAGACGATGTTTACAGCCCGACCGTTAAAAAGATGATCCTGGATGCGCACCCCGAAGAAGGACCGGATGCGAACCGCGCAATCCGCCGTCAGATCGTGCGGGAGCACATCGATATCGCGGATGATAAAATAGAGTTCTTCGATCACCACACCTGTCACTCCTATTACGGGCGGTTCGGCACACCGGAGACCGCAAAGGGTCGAAAGCTCGTTTTAACGATGGACAGCTTTGGCGACGGGACCAACGCGACGGCGGCCATTTTTGATGGTGACACTCGCGATGAAGTGTTCCGGACTGCGGACTGTACGCTCGGTCGGATGTGGCAGTACGTGACACTGCTGAGTGGCATGAAACCGCACGAACACGAATACAAGATGATGGGCCTGGCGCCATACGCGCCTGATTTTCTGACCGACAAGGCCTATCAGGTTTTCAAGAAAACCATGCATGTTGATGGGATCGGGTTCGGTTTTAATGAAACACCTACCGACTATTACGAATACTTCCGAAATGCGCTTGAAGGCATTCGCTTTGATGGCATTGCCGGCGGGTTGCAGCGCTACACCGAAGAAATCCTCTCGGAGTGGATCACCAACATGGTCAAACATACAGGTGTTTCGGATGTGATTTTCTCTGGTGGTGTCGCGATGAATATCAAGGCCAACCAGATCATCAGCGAACTGCCCGATGTGACGACGTTTGAAGTCCCGGCCTCTCCAGACGATCATACGCTCGCCGTTGGCATCTGTTATTACTCTGCGGCAGAGAACGGCATCAAAAGCGAATACATGCCCACCGTATACCAGGGTCCGCCGGTCAGTGCCGAAAGCACGGCCCGTGTCGTTTCTGCGACCAGCAGCCGCGAAGGTGTTTTCACCATCAAACAAAAGTCCACCGCAGATGACATCGCGGAACGGCTTGCCGCGGGCAAGATTATCGGTCGCTGCGCCGGGCGGATGGAACTTGGCGCGCGATCCCTCGGTAATCGATCAATTCTCGCCGATCCCCGTCGCCCCGACATGGTGGCGCGCATCAACCATGCCATTAAAATGCGGGATTTCTGGATGCCATTCGCGCCCGTGGTGATGGAAGAAGAAGCCGAAAGGTTGCTGCAGTTTGACGGCGGGCATCCGTATTCCCCGTTCATGATGGTCGGTTATCCCAGCAACCCGGATCACCATGATGATATGCAGGCCGGGTTGCACGCGTTCGACAAGACCTGCCGCCCGCAAATCCTTCGCCGACAGGACAACCCGGAATACTGGGATATTCTGCAGGCGTTCAAGCAACGCACCGGGATCGGCTGTCTGGTGAATACGTCATTCAATCTGCATGGCGAGCCGATTGTTCTGGATGCCGAGGACGCGGCGCGTGTGTTTGAGCTTTCGAGCCTCGACGGCTTGCTGCTGGATGATACCTATATCGAAAAATGCGAACCGGGCGCGACACGCGTCGAATCCTGATCACACAATCCAGCATTCATGGCTGATATAACAGAAAGAGACCACAAAATGATCTTCTGCGCTGAAATTGGAATGAACCACAACGGCAACTTTGACTTTGCCAAGGAACTGATCCGCCAGGCCAAGCTATCGGGTGCGGACATTGCCAAGTTTCAGTTTGGCTGGCGCTCAAAACCGGATGAGATCAATTGCATTACACCCGAGATCGCGATGGATCTGAAAAAATACTGTGACTACATCGGGATCGAGATGATGGGGTCTATCATCACCGAAGAAGGTCACGAACTCGCCAAGCACATCGGTCAGAAGCGTAACAAGATCGCATCCCGGACCGTGGTTGATAACCCGAAACTGGTAGAGGCCGTCCTGGCGGAGGGGAATCCAACGTACGTATCTCTTGGGTTCTGGGAAGGCGACGACTGGCCGTTTGGTGCACCCGACGGAAAATTGCTGCACTATATATACTGTGTGTCCAGTTACCCGGCGATGCCGTGGGAATTGTCCGGCTTGCCAGAAAAATTCGAGCCGACAGGCTACTACGGGTACAGTGATCACCTGCTCGGGATTGAGGCGCCACTGCTGGCGATTTCGCGTGGGGCGCAGTTTGTTGAAAAGCATTTCACCCTGGATAAATCTTCGCAGGTCATTCGGGACCATACCCTCAGTGCGACCCCGGATGAGTTCGCGACAATGGTCAAGCACGGTCGTGTCATGGCACAGCTGATCGATACCATTGAAAACGGGGCGGACTAATCTTGACCAAATCTTGTCTGTTTAGCGCACCGTTTGATTTTCTGCCGGAGTCCACGCACGCAGCCTATCAGGATTTGGTGCCGACCGAGTTTCGGGAAATCTGGAAGCGTGACCAGCTTGGTGATGTGTCGAATATAAAAACATGGGTGCCGAACCCGGGGCAGAATTTCATTATCGATACCAGCGTTCTGGATAAGTTTCCGGCACTGTCGGTCATTGCTACTCCGTCGACGGGAACCAATCACATCAACAAAGACGATTGTGCCGCGAGAGGGGTTGCCGTTTATTCCCTGCTCGACAATCGCCCTGCACTTGATTCCATCTCGGCCAGTCCGGAATTCACATTCCTGTTGTTGTTGAATACGTTTCGCAGGCTCGACGTCTGTATGAACGAAGTTAGCAACGACCGCTGGCGCCAGAACGAGGAATTGATGCGTGGCCGTGAACTGAACGGGAAGACCGTTGGCCTTGTCGGCATGGGTCGGATTGGCAAACGCCTGAAAAAATGGTGTGAGGCCTTCGATGCCGGTGTGCAGTATTACGATCCTTACGTCGATGACGTGGACGGTAAGGTGGCGACACTGGCCGAGGTTTTCTCGACCTCTGATGTTGTGTGCGTGTGTTGTTATCTGACCGATGAAACCACAAACATGATTGGCAAGGCCGAGCTTGATGTGATGAAGCCGGGCGCATGCCTTGTAAATACCTCTCGGGGGGAAGTTATCGATGAAGCGGACCTGGTGTCATTCATTCATGCGCGCCCGGACGTTGAGGTCGCGATTGATGTCTTGTCCGGTGAAGTGACCGGTACACAGATGTCATCACCATTGATTGATCTGCACAAGAAGGGGCGGATCGTTGTCACGCCGCACATCGCGGGGGCATCGGGTGAGTCCCAATCAAAGGCCGCGTTGGGGGCTCTTGGGTGTCTCCAAGAATATTTTGGCGCGTCATAGATTGATCGCATTTCCTTGAACATATGAAGTTCATCTTTATCACCGGCGGCGGACGTTGCGGGACGACCCTGGTGCGGAGCCTGCTCGACGGCAACAGCCATTACGGCACATTGCCGGTCGAGATGACCCGTTTCCTGGAGACGTTTCTTGAAGATTTTGGGTATGGGGTTCATCTGCCCACAGGTGTGACTGTTGATGAGATGTTTGCGACGCGCCTGATCAGCCATTTGTTGGATGATCCAGTCGCTGATACGTCCGAGCGACGCAGTCGGCTGAACACCGCTTTTCAGGCTCTTATTCAGCAGAGCGGTGGCGATGCGATTTCACTTCCTCAATTTTTTGAAACGGCATGTGATGCATTTTTTGATGGTCAATCGGATACGGTCGTCGTCGATGTCCAGTCGCCGCGTATTGCCGGATATCTGGAACAGTTCGATGGTGCGAAGATCATTCACATGATCCGCCATCCGATGCATCAGTACAATTCCAACTTTCGGTTCCGTCACGCCGATGCCACCACCTCGGGTGGTGAATATCCCGGCCGATGGAACATGACCATGGCACACGATGATATCCGGACGGCATTTACCGAAGCTGTCCGTTTTAACAATCACCCACAGGTCCGAGTGACATTGATGGAAAACATGCAGTCTGCAACCGAGCAGGAAATCGCGCAGATACTCGAATTCATCGGCGTGCCGACAGAACCCATCAACGGCAAAATCTCTAAACTCGGTGCGTCATCTGATGCGGGGTCAACCTATGGGGAGGCGTCGCAGGTGATCAGGCAGGACGGCGATGTGTCATGCCTGACGGACAACGATAGATATTGGCTATCCAGGGTTCCAGGTGCCGACACATTTTATGACATGCCCCCGGCCCCGGCAGCCAAAAACACATTCTGGCCATTCCTGAAACGTCAGTGGGGGTATAGTGGCAAGGATCGTACACCAGCGCGAAGCCCTGTCCGCCTGTTCAAAGGTGCGATACTCGCGGTGTCGTATTATTTGCAGGATCTACATCACAAATTCTATTTGCCACAGCCCGGTGACGGGAAAACCCAATGAGTATCACCAGTGAATCATCAACCGCGATCAAGTACCTCGCCGGTTATCGGGGGCTGGCGATCCTTAACATTTCGCTGCTTATCCTGACGGGTGTGACAGAGGGCGTGGGGCTCGGCATGATCGTTCCGCTACTGGACTCGCTCAGCGAACAGTCGACCCCAAACACGCTGTCACGACTGGCCGCACAGGCGTTTGAATTTCTCGGGCTCAGCTTTGATGTCGTGACCGTGATGATCTTTTTCGTTTGCGCCATGCTGTTGCGGTTTTGTTTGCAGGCGACGCAAATGTATATCTCTCGTCTGATGTCATCGTCGATCACCCGCGATCTTCGCGATGCAGCGTTCGATGGTCTGATGCAAGCGCCATTGTCATTCCACCAGCGACGCAGTTCCGGGGATACGGTTGCGACGATCTTCACATCTTCACAAAGCGCCGGCGGCAGTATCGAAAGTCTGTTCATCGTGCTGTCGGCCATGATGTTCTGCCTGGTGTATCTGATTCTCAACCTGACCATTTCGGCGACACTGACCGGGGTAGCGATTGCGCTCATCGTGGTTTCGGGATTTTTGATTCGACCTCGGGTACGGATCGGTTTCAGTATTGGACAGCGTCAGAAAGAACTGACCGACAGCCTGACCAGTTTTCTGGTCGACAAGCTGGGCGGGATCAAAACCATCAAGGCCTATGCACTTGAGATAATTTTGAATTCAAGGTTCAACCGATTGACCTCGGATTTTCAGAAAACAGCACTCGGAATCCAGAAGAACCGCATCATCGCCGATGCGTTTCTGGAGCCGTTGGTCATGATCATGGCTGTCGCGCTCACAGCCTATGCGGTGACCTATCTTGATATGCCGATCATTCTGCTTGCGACGTTTTTTCTGGTCCTGGTGCGAATGGTGCCGCAGATGAAACTGATCAATGGCGGCTGGCTGGAATTCGTCAATCAGCTTCCCCACTTTTCCAGGGTCGAGGAAATCATCCGCGATGCCAGATCGAAACGTTTGCCGGATGGTGAACAGGCGTTGGAGTCATTCCACGGCGAGATCGTACTTGATGGCGTCAGCTATACCCATGCCGGTGCAGATGTGGCATCCGTGAAGAACATCAACCTGACGATTTCACCAAGAACAACGACTGCTATCGTTGGCGAGTCGGGTGCTGGAAAGACAACGCTGGTCGACATGATCATCGGCCATTATGTGCCGACAGCCGGAACCATTTCGGTAGACGGTGCAGACCTGAAATCGATCCGACGTGCAGACTGGCGACAAGTGGTTTCGGTAGTTGACCAGGAAGCCCATTTGTTCAACGCGACACTCGGCGAAAATATTCGTTTTGGAAATTGGGATGCATCAGACGACGACATCAGAACGGCAGCAAGTCTGGCCCATGCCGACACATTCATAGATGCTCTTCCGGAGGGTTATGAAACCATCGTGGGTGATCGCGGTGCCAGATTTTCTGGCGGCCAGCGCCAGCGCATTGCCCTGGCCCGAGCACTTGTCCGAAACCCGAGCGTGCTGGTTCTGGACGAGGCAACTAGTGCGCTGGACAGCGAATCAGAACGTCTGATTCAGGATGCACTGAAGTCAGCAACCAAAGACAAGACGGTGATCGTAATCGCGCACCGGCTGTCTACGGTCCTTGATGCAGACAAAATCATTGTCATGGACAACGGTGAAATCATCGGTGAAGGCACCCATGAAGAACTGTCAAAATCCAATCCTATTTATGAAAATTACGTCCGGCTACAATTCTCGGAAAACGACGCCTGAGCCATGAGTGATATTTCATCCATTATCAAATCACCGGCGACACACGAAGACGGCGTGTGGCGGACGGGGACAGGCGGCTACTGGTCGATGCTCGACAAGGACGCGATGGCCGCGTTCCAGAGTGATCTGGGTGCTATGAAGCCGCAGGATGTAGTTCGAAAACATTTTCCAGATCTGGAGGATCTGATTTTCTCACCGCGCCGGACCGGTGGCATTGGTATGCTGGATATCGGCCCTGACGATGTCGTTGTTGATGCGGGTTGCATGTGGGGGGCGCTGACGGCGCCGCTGGCGCGCACGGGGGCGACTGTCATCGGACTGGACCAGACGCTTCATTCGCTTAACCTTTTGCGTGCGCGTCTCGATGACGAGGGGCTGGACAACGCCCATGTGGTTCAAACAGATCTGAATGAGATTGAGTTCGAGCCAGAAAGCATTGACGTCCTTGTTTTGAACGGTGTCATGGAGTGGCTGGCCGAGGGTGATATTGAAGCCCAAAAAATGTGGGATACGCACGCGTATGACACGGATACCAAACAGAAGCGCTCGACCCCACGGGATGTGCAACTGCGGTTCTTGAAAATGGTTTGCACCGCATTGAAACCCGGTGGACGTTTATACCTTGCCATTGAAAATAGATATGACGTCGCCAATTTTTTTGGTGCTCGCGATCCGCATACGGGACAACGCGGGGTCACCATATTACCGCGTGGCCTGCAAAATTTATTGGCGCAATCCTTAACGGGTCGGTCTTACCGAGCATGGATATATGGTGAAGCGCAGCTTGCAACGTTGCTCTCAGACGCAGGCTTCAAAACAGCGACGACCCATTATGTATTTCCCGATTATCGATATCCGGATTTGATTTTGTCCAAAGATGGGATGCATCAATTCAGACCCGTGCGATATTTAAAAGCAGGCCGCTTCGTGACCAAGCTGTATTGGTATGTTCTGGAAACGGTGTTCTACAAAGTCCTGAAATGGGGCGCATTGGCGCCCAGCTTCGTCGTCATCGGTCGCAAATAATGGATCTTATTCGTAACTGTGTTCATCACAGTGACCACAGCACATATATTGAAAGATCAATTGGCGGCATTCCGTCGGCGGTCAGAAAAGCGACGTTCACAGAAGCGGGAACCAAAGACCTAACCCAAGAGATTGCGGGATTGCGGTGGTATTGCGCTCAGCGTGAATTGACCGAAGAAACGGCTATTCTAGAATCTGATATTCGCGCGAAATATGCCAAGGTCCGATTGACCTTTCATGCAGGTGACACGGTCAAGGTCCCGGTTAATCCCGATCATATCTTGTCTAAATTGGACGCGGCATTGTCCCATCATTTTGAGGTCTTTGGTCCATCCGATTTCAAAATGACACATGGCGACTATTCGATCTGTAATCACATCTTCGATGGTGACCATGTCGATTGGGTGATCGATTGGGAACATTTTAACGACGTGCTGCCACCTGGGTACGATGCGATCTATGCGGTGTTAGAACCTTATTTGTTTTGGATCGCAAACGAGCACCAGCCCTCAACGGCGTCTATTCAAGAGGCCAACCGAATGTTGGCTCGCATTGATGACGTGATCGGGCCTGCTAACGGCATGCCAAAAGAACCTGCAATGTGGCTCAGATCCCAGGTCGAAAACCATAAAGATGTTTGGGGCGCACAGTGGGCGAAAGTTCCGTTCATCTCATTTGATTCCATGCATGTTCGTTCGTTGGATGAGGCACTTCAAAACGGATGATTGCCGGGGGGGTCCGAAAGCTCCGTCAACTTATCGCGGACCCGACGCTTCGGCGTTGGTTCATTGGGCGGGCGCTGGGCCGTTACAAAAACCCTGACCCGTTCATGCCCCACGTTCCCCCTTATGCCGTCGACTGGTTGCCTTTGACATCAGAGACGCCAGATCCTCCCACCTCCTTTTCCCTTCTAAAAAATGAGGCCCTGTCAGAACCACTTCAACTACGCTTACCCGGACAAGACATCATCGTTTCCCCTGACCAGATTGATTCTTTGTTTGATCATTCCTTCGGTGACGTGGAGACGGAACTTGCCGTCCACCGATTTCAATGGGTCTGCGTACAGGGTCAAGATGTTGACCCGAATTGGGTCGCCGCAGTTTGGTCGGCGTGGTGTGACAGATTTTCAAACCCCGATAACAGCTGGGCGTGGCATCCTTATACAGCGGCGGAACGGGCCGTTAACATCTTGCGCTTTGCTCGTCTATTTGGCTTGCCAGGTGTCGAGGACACGACACTCCGCGTTCTCGCAGATCATGGCCCTGCGATTGCTTCCCAGCTGGAATACTTTGGTGAGCATTACACGTCCAATCATTTGGCGAATAATGGGCGAGGATTGTTTATTCTTGGGCTTGAACTTGGATTACCCAAGTGTGCTGCCCTCGGTGAGGAGATTTTGATCCAAGAGGCGGCCCGCAGTTTCCGTCCCAGTGGCATCCTTCGTGAAAACTCGAGCCATTATCAGGCATTGTTCTTCAGTCACTATAATGAATGCGCTGATCTGGCGACGAATCATCACGTCGAACGCGCGCATGTGCTTCGTGACATCGCTGACCGGGCTGAAAAAGCTTTGGCATATTTGATGCTACCGGGCGGGCTACCTTTGGTCGGCGATATCTCGCCCGATCTGGAACCTGAAAAATTGCTTTCACGATTGAAAATCGATCCTCATCAAGCGAATGATCTTTCTGCGGATGGGTGGCTACGTATTCAATCCGATGATTGGTCAGGGCTATGGCATTGTAGCCCCGAAGGCTGGTCGCATATGCCCGGTCATGGCCATCAAGATTGTGGAAGTTTCGAACTGCATTTTCGCGAAGAACGATTGTTCATTGATCCAGGGCGTGGTGCTTATGGCGAACAGGGTGAAGCCGCGCAGTATCGAAGCGCTGATGTTCACAACAGCCTGTGTATCAATGATGCTGATCCTTACCCTGCCAACAAACCCTATTACAGTACTGCGTTTAGAGCGGCTGAAAGTGGACCGGTTCCCATACTTGAACGGACCAGCGATGGAGTATTGATTGAACATTATGGTTTTGCGCGATTTAAGAATATCGGATCAGTGCGGCGCCATTGGCAGTTTCGCACCGACGGTTTTCGTGTCGAGGATGTCGTGGACGGGCATCAAGAGCACTACGTGCGTCGTGCCTTGGTGACGCCACTACCATGCCAATTCGAAGGCGATGTGGTTATCATCAAAGGAGATGTCGGCGTTTATCGTATTCATGCAGACATGCCTGCGTTGCTAAAACCGATTAAAATCTGGAATGCGTATGGTGCTGCTGATGAAGGGACGCAGATTGTCTTTGCTTCCGATATGTCTTTGCCATGGCGCGGTCATATTGATGTAGAGGTCGTTCTGTAATGTGCGGTCTGGCAGGTATCTTTCGTCCCGACGGTCAGCCGCCACTGGGCGCTGATTTACAAGCCATGGCCCGGATTATGCGTCACCGGGGACCCGATGGCACTGAAATCTATCGTCATCCCGATGACAAGTATCACGCGATTTTTAACCGGTTGGCGATCATTGATCTGGAAACAGGTGATCAGCCAATTGTTGAAGGTGATGGCCGTCGCGTGCTGATGGGTAACGGCGAAATCTACAACTATATCGAATTGCGCCGTGATGAACCCAATTACGCTTATCAAACCAAAGGCGATATGGAAGTGATCCTGCCGCTTGCATCCCGTCATGGTCTCGATTTCGTCGAACATTTGGAAGGGATGTATGCGCTGGCGCTTTATGACGCGGCGGATCATCAACTGACGCTGGTTCGTGATCGATTTGGCATCAAGCCCTTGTACTGGACACAACCGACACCAGGTGGCGCGGTGATATTTGCCTCTGAGATCAAAGCGATTTTCGCCGCTGGTTTGGTTAAACCCGAAATCGATGTCGAAAAAATACCAACCTATCTGGCGCATGGGTATGTGCCAGCCCCTGCCACGATCTTTAAAGGTATTCACAAATTGCCACCGGCTCATCATGCCGTGATTGATCGGAGCGGGAACATGCACATCTCGCGGTACTGGCGTGCAGATGGGACAACAGGAGATGTTCGGAATGCCGATGAGGCAGTGGAACAGCTCGACCACTTGTTGTCTGAGAGTGTTGCCCAGCAACTGCGGAGTGATGTTCCTGTTGGTGCTTTGTTATCAGGTGGGCTGGATTCGGGCCTGATTGTCGCCCATGCGGCGCGCCAGTCATCCCACCGATTGAAGACATTCACCGTTCGTTTTCAGGGTGCCGTTGTTGATGAGTCTCCTCTTGCTGAACAGGTGGCGCAACGTTTCGACACAGATCATTCGCTCATTCATGTTGCGGCCTCGGATGTGGCTCAGGACTTGCCGCGTCTGGCTTGGCACATGGAAGAACCATCGAACGATGCGGCGACGTATCCCAACTATCTGATCGAGAGAGAACTTGGCGCGAACGTCAAAGTTGCCTTGAACGGGACCGGCGGCGACGAGATATTTGCCGGATATGGACGATACTTTCAGACACCGATAGAAAAACGCTACCTCGGCATCCCTAGTATCGTCAGGAGGGGGCTGATCGAACCGCTCTTCCGGATGGTGAATCCGCAGATGGCCTGGAAGTTGTCCCGTTCGGCAAAATTTTTCGATGATGGCGGGACCTATTTGCACCAGCATACGACATTCTTTTCAGAGCCGATGCGAAACAAGCTGTTCCCCTCACGCCCTGCCGTGTCATATGCCCAGTCAGCAGCCTACGAGACCGCCCGGGGCGACAGGCAATCGTGTGCCTTAATCGCAGACATTGAAACCTATCTGCCAGAGGACTTGCTCCACCTATTGGATCGCACAAGCATGGCGGTGAGTGTCGAAGGACGTGTCCCATTTCTGAATTCAGCATTGGTTGAGAGTGCGCTGCGACTTCCCGAAGTTATCCGGGCACCAGACGGGCAGCAGAAATGGCTGGAGCGCAAAATTGCCGCCAAGCATCTGCCCGAAGACTTATTGCATGCGCCGAAGCAGGGATTTGCGTCCCCGGTCCCCGCATGGATGCATGGAGGGCTGGCTGAAAGCGCCCGCCACCTGCTGACACGTCCAGCTTCGCTTGATCGTGGCTGGTGGTCGATCGACGGTGTGAACGAAATGCTTCGTGATCCAATGCGTTATGCCTATCCGTTGTATGCACTCATTATGCTTGAGCTCACCACATTGATTTTTGTTGAGAACGACCTTTCGACATCGCCGCCCGCGTTCAGTATCAGCGAGATGTGTGATGTCTGATTGCGCACCGGTCGGGGTTGTCATACCGGCCTACAATGCCGCAACAACAATTCGGCGCGCACTTCTCAGCGTGGCAGCTCAATCTCTTAAGCCGACGCAAGTGATTGTCGTCGATGATGGGTCGACCGATGACACGGAAACTGTCGCACGCGCATGCTCTTCCGAAATGCCCGGGGTTGAATTATTGGTTGTCCGTCAGGATAACGCGGGCGCAGGCGCTGCCCGAAACCGGGGCGTGGCCGAGGTCAGCCAGCCCTATATTGCATTCCTGGATGCAGACGATGAATGGCTGGCTGAGAAGCTTGAGCGGTCAATGGATGTATTGACCAAAGGTGATTTTGATCTGGTGGCGCATGATTTTTATGCGCACCAGAACGGCGAGGATCAACACGTTCATGCGACGCGACTTTTTAACGCCACGTCGGACCCGCTGTCATCGTTGTATGTGCGCGGATACATCCCCAGTATCACGGTCGTTGTTCGCAAGGACCTGATCGACGCCGTGGGTGGTTTCGACGTGACGCTGCCGAACGCACAGGATTTCGATTTGTGGTTGGCCATGCTGTTGCAACCAAATGTGCGCTTCACGATGTTTGATGAGCCGCTTGCACGCTATCGCCAAGGACAGTCAGGTATCATGAGTCACACGGAAAGACGCTTGTCGTGTTGCCTGCGCATCGCACGAAGATACACCCCGTATTTTTCGACAAAAACGCATGTCATGCGAATCCTTGCTGTCCACAAGGAGGCCATGCTGGCGCATCTGGCCAATCGAAAACGGGTGCGGGCCGTTCTGATACCTGTTCGGTTGATCGTTGCCATGTTTGCTGAACTCCTGGCCAGCGCATTCCTCGGTGCAGGTGAACAGGTACGTAAACCGGCGATCAAAGTGGCCAGATTGAATATTGTTTCTGTAACCTGGGCCGCGGGTGTTCTCAGCCTGTACATCGCACAGTTTGGCAATGTCATGAATCCGATCCTTCGAATTTTAGGATTAAAATGAGCGGCGTGATAGCAGTTAGTATTCAAATCCTCGCCGCTGTGGGATATGGCGCTGTGGCAATGCGTGCCCTTGGGGTATTGAATGATATGGCTGTTGGATTGCGGATTTCCCTCAGTTTTGCTCTTGGGCTCGGGATTATCGGCTGGTTGGTACTCCCTCTTAGTGTCGTTGCCGGTTTAAATGATGCCACGTTGGGGGCGTTGCTTGGCTTGGGAATTCTGGGAATTGTCAGTTTGCTCCCAATCAAAATGATGGCTGCCAAAGAATCTTGGTCAACAATTCAGTTGCTCCTCGGCGGCGCGCTTTTGGTGGTTCTGGTCTTTGATCTGATTGAAGCAATGGCGCCCCCCAGTGATGCCGACTCGCTGGCGTATCATTTTGCATTGCCAAAACTATTTATTGAACTGGGCCAAGTTGCTTTCATTCCCCGTGCCGTTGATGGCGCGACGCCGATGCTGGTACAGATGACCTATGTGCCTGTGCTCAATTTTGGGGACGAGCGCGGACTTAATCTCTGGGCGCTACTCTCGGGCTGGGCGGCGGTGGCTTTGGTTTTCTTCTTGTCCCGCATTCATATGACCCGAACATGGTCATTGGTGACGGCTCTTTTATTCGCTAGTGCCCCTGCGATCATTTACGGGGCGGGTTCTGGTCAGGTCGAAACACGGTTGGCACTTTTCGTGATGGTATGCGCTTGGTCGATGGCACAGTTCTTCAAGACTGAACGGTTCGCCTACGTTGTGCTAGCAGGGGTTGCAGCAGGATTTTTTGGCGGTGCCAAACTGACAGGTCTGATGTTCATGGCTGGGGTGGTCCTGGTCATGTTGCCTCGGCCTTCATGGTTCAAAATCGGTGTTGGTTTTTCCGTCGTATCGGCTTTGGCTGCGGCTCCCTGGTATCTTTGGACGTTTGTTCATATCGGTGACCCGTTCTTCCCGATGCTGTATCCGATTCTAGGGGTTTCTAACCCGCTTTACTGGGACGATACCCATCAAGAAGTATTTAATTGGGCGTTTCGTTCCGGTGAAACACCGGTGCCGATCAATCCTGCCACGCTGTTAGCGTTCCCGATCATCGGCACGTTGTTTCCATATCCAACGATGGAGGCCGGGCGGACAGGACTCGGACCAGCCATCGTCTTGCTGTTGCCGTCTGCGTTGGCCCTGATTTGGGTAGGCATAAAGGCGCGTCGTATAAATGCCATTGGGATATATGGTCTCATAGCCTTTGTATTTTTCGCGATCTGGTTTCTTACAGGAACACCGCAGCGGGTGCGGCACTTGATTCCGGTGTTGCCGCTCATTCTTCTCGGCTTGGTTTATGGCGCAGCATGGGCATCTGAGACCTGGAGAAACACCGGCGTGATCGCAGGTTCGCTGGCGATTGTTGTCATGTTGCAGTTAGGCGGTGCCGCGCTTTTCGGCAAACAGTTCTTCGCCGTTGCCAGTGGTCAGATGACACGAGATGCGTTTCTCCACAAATCCGTGTCTCTCTATGATCCGGTTCCCTGGCTCAACAAAAATCTGAAGCCGACAGACAAGATTATGACTCCTATACGGCAGCATTTGTACTACCTCGACGTGCCATACTTTTTTGTCCACGCATTTATGCAGGCAGAAGTCGATATTTCCCCGGAATTCAGTAACGAGGATTTGATTCCTAGTTTGCACCGACTGGGCATTACGCACGTTCTGGCGTATCGACAGCCGATCGATGGTGCCTGGAATTTTGGACCCGGGTATCAGGTGTTAATCGAAGCGGGATGTCTTACAGGCTTGCACTCCGGATCGAGTAATGTGATCCAGTCACGAACACTCGGTGGAGCGAAAGCGAAGCAGCCATTCACGGTGTTTAAATTTGACCGATTGGCCTGCCCAAAGACCTGAGAGCGCGACTAGCGGGTCTCAGCTACACTCTTTTTTGTCAACGCGGCCAGTGACTTGAAAGGGTGCTGCATCATCGAATACGGTGAGTAACAGTTCATCCAGCACGTTGGACACTTGTCGCGGCGAATTTCTTCCCGCAGCTTCTCAGCCTCTTCACTACTGTAAATATCGGAGATCTTATCGGTCTTAATGTTTCCGATGGCGGGCAAGAACATGCAGGGCTGAATTTCCCCCTGTGGCATGACATGTGCCGAGGTGTTCATGACTTCGCAGGGAATAACATTGCGCTCAAATGGTTTGTCCAGGAACAACATCGACACCTTGATGTGAATTTTCTCCAGTAGTTCGGAAAAATGATCAATCCGGTAATTTCTGTAAATGTGCGCAAGTCCCTTGTGAATGCGGTCATAATTGACCGCATTTTCTTTTTCATAGATCCCGCCACTGTGAACAAAGGTCACTGATTTAAGTGTTTTGTTTCTGTCTGCGTACTCCGCTTTGATGAAATCGTAATTTTCATCAGCAACGGTGATACCGTAATAGACGGGGATCTTTGCATCCTTCAGCATGCCATAGGTTCGTTCGCACTTGGCATAGTTGCCTTTCACGCCACGCACCTGATCGTGCATTTCTTCATTTCCATCAAGGCTGATGGTTACAAACACGTCCAACCCTTGCTCTTGGATAAAAGAGGCATATTCGAGCACCCGCGCAGGTGCCAGTGCGTTGGTGGTGAAGGTGACTATTCGCAGATTCGGGCAGTGCTTTTTCGCGGAAAGCACCATTTCCTTGAAATATTTGACCAGTGTGATTTCGCCACCAGTCAATGCCAACCAGATCAGGTCGCCGCCCAGATCCTCAAACATTCGATCCAAATCTTCTAGTTTGATCTCTTGGCGGAACAATTCCGGGTTTTCCGGATTAATTTTCCAGATGTCACAGTATTCGCAACGTGAGTTGCACTGGTTCGTCAGCGATACCAGCACCTTATAAGGTCGCAATCGAGCAGTCTGGCCGAGCGCTTTATAGGTCCATATTTTGACGTTCCTGAGAACGATTGCACTGACGGTCGATAGACGCATAAAGAGGATTCCATAATAATGCCTGCAATTGACCCCCGTGGTCTCATGCCGCAGCACACCTGTCAAATGGGATATGGGGTTGGACACGTAAGTTCTGCAACCAAAAATTCACCTTTTACATCAATAGTGTTGCGGCTATGAAGAGCATCATTACAGGGTTTGGGTATCGGCCGCCATCGGCCCAGGTTATATGGCGGAACGGTCTGATCAGACAGTAAACACGTCAAAAGGGTCTTACTTTTATGAGCGATGCATTGGATAAAAAAACTACGTCATTCGACGAACGGCGCGTTGCTGTCCTTATCCCGTGTTTGAACGAGGAAGTGACGATTGGCACCGTCGTTGCTGATTTCAAAGAAACACTTCCCAATGCCGAAATCTATGTTTGCGACAATGGATCAACTGATCGGACAGTGGATGTCGCAAGAGAAGCGGGCGCTCACGTCATATCTGAACCTCGCCGTGGTAAGGGAAATGCTATTCGTCGTGTTTTCGCAGATGTAGACGCAGATGCATATGTAATGATTGACGGCGACGACACTTATGATCCGTCGTTTTCTCCAAAGATGATAGCTACGCTTTTCGAAGATGGTTTGGACGTGGTTTACGGGTCACGCGTCGATCAGGAGCAGGCATCATATCGCCCAGGGCATCGTTTCGGCAATTGGTTGCTGACGTCACTTGTCGTATGGGCATTCGACAATCCCGTCGAGGATATGCTCTCCGGGTTCCGTGTATTCTCCCGCCGGTTTGTGAAGTCGTTTCCGACCCATTCGACCGGATTTGAGATAGAAACTGAATTGACGATTCATGCTCTTGAATTGCGCATGCCAACAGCCACCGTGCGCACGCCTTACAAAGCGCGACCGGAAAACTCGTCGAGCAAACTATCAACTTATCGGGATGGCTTTCGCATTCTGATGACGATTATTGAATTGTTGAAAACCGAACGACCGCTGTTTTTCTTCTCCTGGTTGGGCGCAATCATTGCGTTAACCGCCGTTGGTATTGCTATCCCTAAAATCATTTTGCCGTGGTTGGAGACGGATACCGTCATTCGAATCCCGACGGCTGTTCTCGTCACGGGCATGATCATGGTTTCATTCCTGTCGTTCAGTATTGGGTTGGTTCTGGATACCGTGACTCGTGGCCGTCGCGAGGCGAAGCACTTGAGTTATTTGGCTCAGCCGAGCCCTGAAAGAGCATCCAAATCCAAACGTTGAACACGGATGGGTGCTGCAGCCTTATGAATTGTATAAACCCAACACTGATGAGATTCGTGCTGTGAGGCGATTAAAGAACTTATCCCTCTTGGCTCTTTCAGTGCTTGTCATGCTATTGGTGCTGGAATTTGCTTCGCGATTAATCGCCCCGCAAGATTTATCCCATCCATGGATGACTGTTGATAGTCAGGGACTTGTTCATAATCGAGCGGGCGCTGTTGCGACTCATCGTCGCGGCGAGACTGTGGCGACATATCGTATCAATGAAAATCACATGCGTGGTCAGGCGCCATATCCGAATATACCATCGGTGCTCGTCGTCGGAGACTCGTTCACTTTTGGCTGGTTAGTTGACAATGAAGACACCGTTGTCAGCCAGCTTCAAAAACAGGCTGATGAAGCTCTTGGCCCCGACAAGATTAGGTTTCTGAACGCAGGGACAGGAGGTTGGGGAACGGCCAGCTATCTAGACTATCTGACCAGATACGCTGGGGACATAAAACCAGCGGCCATTCTGGTATTTGCAAATGCCACGGACTTCAATCGATCCCTTCAAAGCGGCATATATACGGTTGCAGACGGTGAACGGTCTGTCACGCGTTCGGTTCATGAAAGCTCGGGTTCTGACACCATAAAGCGCTTTGTTACGGGTCTGCCGCTTTATCAATGGTTGGTCGGCAATTCCAATTTGATGCAGATTTTCCGTCTAGCGATTCTGGGTGCGATTTCATCTGCTTCCGGAGAGGCACTGCCGGGTGCCGAGATGCTGGAAAATAATCAGACCGGAGTTCCTGAGAGAGAAGTCAGAGAGTTTAACATATCACTGTTGCGCGAATTGCGATCTGTCGCTGATCAGCAATCTGTTCCGCTGTTCGTATCGACTCAGTACCATTGGCAGTACAGTCCTGATGTCTATGACTGGCTGGTTCCGGTGATGAAGGAATTGGAAGTACCTTTTCTGGCCATGCAACGAGATATTGCCGCTACCACGGGGGGTAAGGTCGAAGGCTTTTTCATTAAGGGCGATCCGCACCCGACAGGTGCAATATACGAAATCCTTGCAGAGAAAACCTGGTCCTGGTTGATACCTCAGTTAGGGGGCGATGTAATTGACCAATGATCGTGGCCTGATGTCTTTGTTCGCACCTAAAATTGCGTCGGTCGGATTCGCGATTATGGCCGTTGTATTGCCAACGATTGCGTTGTTCAACAATCGCGCCATCGTCCCGTTCTGTGCGGTGCTTGCGTTGATCGTTGCATGGGCGTGGCAGCCCGGAAATATCTGGGCACATATTCGTAGTATCTCGCCGGTGACACGGTATTCATTGGCCGGGTTAGTTGTCTGGATGGCGACCAGTATAGCCTGGGCACCAGATCCTGGGCGGTCCCTGGTGACTCTCGGTAAGCTGACTGCAACCGCCGTTTTAGCATTGGCGTTGATAGGACCGGCATCCCGATTATTTGATCGGTTTGCGCGACAGATACTTTGGACAGCCTTCGGTGCGACAACAGCGCTATCACTTCTTCTGATCGGCGATGTATATTCCGAAGGTGTTTTCAGCCTGAATGTTCTCGGCAAGGGAATTCATGCGCCTTACGGAGCTTTCTGGTTCAAGCCTGCGGCGACAGCATTGGCAATTTCTGCGTGGCCTGTCTCGATGTTCCTCTGGCGGCAAGGGCATATCGCTCTGTCCGTATTCAGTATTCTTCTCTCGCTGGTGATGATGCAGGCAATCGGGGTGAATACTGGGATGATTGCAACCATCGTTGGATTGGTGTCTGCCATAGTGTTTTATCAACTTCGGGCATGGCGTACATGGGTCGCTATCGGGTTGCTCTCGGCGGCCTTTCTAGCCTCGCCGGTCATTCTCGGGCCTTTGCTTCAACCTGAAAAAGTCACATCCGAGCTATCGCTCCTCAGCCCGGCCCAAAATTCTATCGCATACAGGCTCCACATTTGGCACTTCACGGCGAACACATTCCTGGAGAAACCTCTCGGCGGTTGGGGGCTTGGCGCGTCGAGACATCTCGGCGACGGCCAAAATGTATATGACTCTGTTCGCGGCGAAATTGGTGAAGCGATACCGTTGCATCCGCACAACTCAGTTCTCCAGATCTTCCTGGAACTTGGCGTAATCGGCGCCCTTTTAGTGCTTGCGTTGATAGGCCGAATTATTCTTCGCCTTGGCAGGGCTGACTGGTCTCCTCCTGATCGGGTGTTTGCATTTGGAATGTTTGTAACGATTCTGCTTTTTTATGCGGTCAGTTTTAGCGCATGGTCCAGTTGGTGGAATGCCTTTGTGTGTTATGCTGTGGCGCTATTTTGCATTGCACGACGTTCGCAAATCGAAGTGGAGTAACAGTGTCTGTAGGGTGGGAGATCTCGGCTGCAGTCGTCGCGGCGATGAGTTTTGTTCTGACTCGGATCTTGATTCCTGTGCTTCAGAACCGATCCCTGATAGATATTCCGAACGAGCGTAGCTCGCATGTTGAACCAACCCCGAGGGGTGGTGGCTGGGCAATCGTTATCCCGGTTCTTGGTGTGATGATTTACAATACTGCAACTGGCGTTTGGACACCTGTTGGTTGGGCCGTCATTTTTGGCGTTATGCTGCTTGCGTTGGTGAGCTGGGTAGATGATGTCCGAACCCTGGGTGTGAAAATTCGGCTTCTTGCTCAACTCATATCTGTTGCCTTGGTGCTCCTCTCATCCCCGATAATCGAGTTCGATAGTCTGTCGACCTTCTTGAACTACGCCCTCTTGATGTTCGTGGTTCTCGCCTGGATATGGTTCATCAATCTATACAATTTTATGGATGGTATAGATGGCATTACCGGAGTGCAGACGATTACTGTGTGTATCGGTATTGCCGCAGTCTATCGGGTGACAGGGGGAGCCGATATCGACGAGGTTGCGCTACCGTTGACCCTTGCCGCGGCGACAGCGGGGTTTCTGTGTTGGAACTGGTCGCCCGCGCGAATATTTTTGGGTGATGTCGGGTCGGTATTTCTCGGCTATATCGTTGGCTGGTTGTTGCTGCAACTCGCCCTATCCGGCCAGTGGGCAGCGGCAATCATTCTGCCGATGTATTATTTGGCCGACGCAACGATCACTCTTTGCCGCCGGATTATTCGTCGCGAGAAATTTTGGAAGGCGCATAAGGAACATTTTTACCAGCGTGCCCATCAGGCCGGATTGAGTCATGCCAACGTTTCCTTGCGTATACTCGTCGGGAACATCGCGCTGGTCGGCATAGCGCTCTACAGCGTTCAGGGGTCTTCCTGGGGGGCTATTATGATCTCGGTTTGTGTCACAGGTGGCGTGTTGTTTGCCCTGTCGCCGCGCCAGCGTGCCTCATGAAGACCCTTTTTTTCAGTGATAACTATCCCCCCGAGACAAACGCCGCTGCGACACGGGTGCATGAGCGCGCAGTATATTGGGTGAAATGGGGCCACGATGTCACCGTCATCACGTGTGTTCCGAACTTCCCCCATGGCCGTGTGTTTGATGGCTATCAGAACAAGTGGCGTCAGGAAGAACGCATCGATGGCGTTAGGGTTATTCGGGTCAAGACTTATATCTCCGCCAACCGGGGTGTTTTGCGCCGCACTTTTGATTTCCTGAGTTTTATGTTCACTGGTTTCTGGGCCGGGCTGGGTATTGAACGACCGGATGTTGTGGTCTCGACGTCACCGCAATTCTTTGCGGCGGTCGCGGCCTGGCTCTTGTCACGGGTCCGATCAATTCCGTACGTATTTGAGTTGGGTGATTTGTGGCCCGCGTCGATTTCTGCCGTTGGCGCGATGAAGCCAAATCTCGCGCTGCGACTGATCGAGAAACTAGAACTGAAAATGTACCGCGACGCTGCATCCGTGGTCGCGCTGACCCATGCCTTCAAGGACAATCTGGTTGCCCGTGGTATTCCTGCTGACAAGATACATGTCGTAATCAACGGCGTCGATTTATGGCGTTATGGCCCGCGTGATCGCGATCCTGACCTGCTCCAAGAACTGGATGTCGAGAACAAATTTGTCATTGGATACATCGGCACCCACGGCATGGCCCATGCGTTGAAAAATGTGCTGGTCGCGGCGGAGGCTCTGAAATCGAGAGAAACCATTCATTTCTTGTTTGCTGGTGCCGGTGCAGAACGGGATGCGCTGATGAAGTATGCAGCCGAGAAACAATTAAAAAATGTGAGTTTTCTTCCAGCACAACCAAAGGAACGGATGCCTGCCGTCTGGAGCATTTGTAATTTGGCACTGGTTCATCTGAAGGATACGCCCGCATTTGCCGAAGTTATCCCATCAAAAATTTTTGAGGCGATGGGTATGGGGCTGCCTATTCTGCTGGCGGCACCATCAGGTGAGGCCAGCGACATTGTGACGACCCGAGAGGCCGGACTCTGTATTCCGCCGGAAAACCCTGATGCCTTGGCCGAGGCTGCCACGCGGCTCGCATCAACACCTGAATTGTTGAAGTTTCTGGCATCTAACAGCCTCAAAGCCGCGCCATTCTATAGTCGGGAAACACAGGCCAGGACGATGATTGACGTTTTGGAACTGGCCACGAGGCCAGATCCGTGAAGGTATATGTCACAGGCGCGTCAGGGTTTGTTGGTCGGGGGCTGATCAAACGATTATGTGAAATCAATCACGATGTCACCGTATGTGTGCGAGACGAGGAACGCGCCAAAGGTCTCGGTGATGTGAGGCATTCCATTATACCGGATATTGGCCCGGATACGGATTGGGGGCAGGAACTGAGCGGACATGACGTCGTGGTGCATCTGGCGGCACGGGTTCATGTCATGGATGAAACGGCAGCAGATCCGCTGTCGGCTTTTCGACACGTCAATGTCGGTGGTTTGGAGACACTGGCCCACGCCGCCGCCAATGTGGGTGTCGGGCGTGTCATCACAGTTAGCTCGGTCAAAGCCGTTGGCGAAGCGGCCGGGCCGGCAACACCAATTAACGAGACCTCATCTGAACAGCCTTTAGACCCTTACGGACAGTCGAAACTGGAAGCAGACGTTGGCCTGCGTAAAATTGCAGAATCGGCGGGCATGGGGTGGACAGTTCTCCGCCCTCCTTTGGTATACGGGCCAGGTGTTGGCGGCAACTTTCAGACGTTGATGCAAGCCTGTGCACGCAGACAACCGATGCCGATCGGCGGCATTCGCAATCAGCGCTCGATGATCTACCTTGGAAACCTTGTCGATGCTTTGAAGGCTGCGATAGAGGCAGAGAATCCACTGAATGGGGTATTTCTGGTTGACGACGGCACACCTGTTTCCACCCCGGAATTGGTGCGAATGGTGTCTAAAGCGCTCGACGTAGAGCCCAGAATATTTCCCGTGCCCGCAGGCATCCTGCGAGCCGGGCTAACTATCCTCGGAAAAGGTGGAATGGCAGATCGTTTAACGGGGTCGTTGGTGATCGATAGTGCCCTGTTTCGGCGGGTAGCAGACTGGACGCCACCGTATAAAATGGTACAAGGACTGGCCGAAACGGCTTCATGGTATAAGAGCCATTACTACCTATAAGACTTTGGTGATTTCTTGACCTTTTTAAATAGGATTTCAAATCGGGGGATAGTCGCATACGTCCATGATATTTTTATGGCGGGCGCATCTTTTCTGGTCGCTTTGTTCCTTCGATTGTTTGGCACGGACTATGACATTGACGACCGCACTGTCATCGCCGGCGTTGCGGCCATGGCGATTATTGGTGCTGGTGTATTCAGGTTATCAGGACTCTATCGTGGCGTTTGGCGTTATGCATCGATCAATGATCTTTATGCGATAGCGCGTGCAGTTACACTGACGGTCCTGATTTTTACCTTCTTTATGTTTGTTTGGGCACGCTTGGATGAAGTGCCCCGTTCATTGCCTTTCATCAATTGGTTGGTTTTGATGGCGATGCTTGGGGGGCCGCGCTTTATCTATAGATTGGCAAAAGACCGTCGCCTGGATTTGCAAGACTCACTGGTCAGCCATCAGCGCGTGCCGATCTTGTTGGCCGGCGCGGGAGACGAGGCGGAATTGTTCATTCGCTCGCTTCGACAGGACCCGCAACCTTTATATCGTGTCGTTGGCATCGTCTCAGAGAGCCAAGAACGCGTGGGTCGGACTATTCACAACATCTCTGTGATGGGGGATTTTACAGGAATCGAACAGGTGATCCAAAAATTGGATGACCAGGGTAATCGGCCGCAACGACTCGTTATTACCAAGCCACGAATGGATGGTGCTGTTGTCAGGCGATTGCTTGATATTGCGACCCAAAATGGCATGGCGTTGGCTCGAATGCCGAAGTTAACGGACTTTCGAGCTGCCGAAGGCGAGGTCATTGCGACGCGGCCCGTTGATATCAGCGACCTTTTGGGTCGCCCGCAGACGCCACTGGACCGAGAGGCGATGGCCAAGCTTGTGCGTGATCGCCGGGTTGTGGTGACAGGCGCCGGGGGCAGCATCGGCTCAGAGTTGGTCCGGCAAATTACAGGATTTCAGCCAAGTCGTCTGGTTTTGATCGATAGTAATGAATTCGCCCTCTATCAGATCAATCAAGAAGTTGTCGAAATCTCGGATGATCTCGACCGTGATGCGGTGATTGCGGATGTGCGCAACCGAGATCGGATTATGTCGCTCATTGCCGACGAGCATCCTGACATCGTATTTCACGCAGCCGCGTTGAAACACGTACCCCTGGTCGAGAGCAATCCTTCAGAAGGAATTCTGACAAATGTGATAGGCACCCGTAACGTCGTGGATGCCTGTATTCAAAGTAATGTCGCTGTGATGGTGCAAATTTCCACAGATAAGGCGGTTAACCCATCCAGTATTATGGGCGCATCGAAACGGCTTGCCGAGATGTATTGTCAGGCTGTGGATTTGGATAAATCGCAGAGTGTTAACACACGATTTGTGACCGTCCGGTTTGGGAATGTCCTAGGATCGACAGGGTCCGTCGTACCGTTGTTTCAGCGGCAACTGGCCGCTGGGGGGCCGCTGACCGTTACGCATCCCGATATGACACGCTATTTTATGACCGTGCGTGAAGCGGTTGAACTGGTGTTGATGGCAACGGCCAAGGGCTCCAGCGAAATGTCGACTGACGGGCGGATATTTGTCCTTGATATGGGGGAACCTGTTCGCATTCTAGATCTTGCCAAACAGATGATTCGCTTGGCTGGCCTGGAACCCGACATTGATATTCCGATTTCGTTTACAGGGACGCGCCCTGGCGAAAAGTTATTTGAAGAAATCTTCCACGGCGCCGAGGCGCCAGTGCCGACCAATTACTCTGGACTGCTATTGGCTGCGCCGCGCTCTGCAGATGCGTCAAAATTGGCCGATGCAATTACAAAAATTGAAAATGCTGCAATTTCAAACGACGATCATGAAGTGATTCGCCAACTTCACCTTTTAATTCCAGAATTCATCAACGATGCCGATGAAATCGCCGACAACGCAGCGAAGGCATGAGCCCAAGACCCATAGGACCCGAGACCACATGACCGACCCGATTAAACGTGCCCTTATTTCCGTCTCTGACAAAACAGATTTGATAACATTTGGCGCTTTCTTAGCGGCCCAGGGCGTCGAGATACTGTCTACGGGCGGTTCGGCGAAAGCCCTTCGCGACGCGGGCGTCGAAGTTACGAACGTTTCCACGTTCACCGGATTTCCAGAAATAATGGATGGGCGGGTTAAGACGTTGCAGCCCAAAATTCATGGCGGGCTTTTGGCCGTTCGCGATAACGATGAACACATGTCGGCCATGAAAGAACATGGCATAGAGGGGATCGACCTGCTGGTCGTCAATCTATACCCGTTCGAAGAAACCGTCGCCAAGGGTGCGGACTTCGACACGTGTATCGAAAATATCGATATCGGCGGTCCGGCAATGATTCGTGCGGCGGCGAAGAACCACGCTTATGTTGGTGTGGTCGTTGATCCGGGCGATTACGAGAATGTCCAAAATGAGATGACCGAAAACGGCGGCAAACTTAGTGACGATTTCCGCAAACGTTTAGCGGCAAAGGCTTATGCTCGGACTGGAAGTTACGATGCAGCGATTTCGACATGGTTTGCTGCGGAATTAGGTGAGGATTTCCCAGAACGTTTTGCCGTTGCAGGGCAGTGTCAGGAAGTTCTGCGTTATGGGGAAAACCCACATCAAAAAGCCGCATTTTATATTGGTGGTAAACCACGCCCAGGAGTGGCAACGGCAGAACAACTTCAGGGCAAGGCGCTCAGTTTTAACAACCTAAATGATACTGATGCGGCATTTGAACTGGTGTCTGAATTTCAAGATCGTCCAGCGTGCGCGATCATTAAGCATGCAAACCCGTGTGGCGTCGCAATTGCCGATACGCTGATTGATGCTTACCAGCGTGCATACTCGTGTGATACCGAAAGCGCTTTCGGTGGCATTATTGCGCTGAATAAAACTCTCGATGGTGAAACGGCCGAGGAGATTGCCAAGTTGTTTGCCGAGGTCATCATTGCGCCAGATGCCGATGCCGACGCGCGAAGTGTCCTCTCACAAAAGAAAAACCTTCGTGTTTTACTGACATCTGGTCTGGCTGACCCCAATGACCCAGGCATGACGATAAGGAGTTTGGCTGGAGGGTATTTGCTCCAGGGGCGGGACAATGCGCTGGTAGGCGACCTCAAGGTCGTATCCAAGCGGCAGCCCACGGAAACGGAGTTGGTTGATCTCAAATTCGCCTTCACCGTCGCCAAGCATGTGAAATCAAATGCGATTGTTTATGCCAAGAACATGATGACCGTCGGTGTTGGTGCAGGCCAGATGAGCCGGGTAAATTCATCCAGAATTGCGGCCTGGAAAGCGGCAGACGCCGCAAGGGTTGCGGGTGATGATGAAAGTTGGGCGATTGGTTCGGTGGTGGCGTCAGATGCATTTTTTCCGTTTGCAGATGGATTGATCGAAGCCGCGAGTGCGGGGGCCACGGCCATCATCCAACCCGGTGGTAGTATGCGCGACGAGGAAGTGATCGCCGCCGCTGATGAAAAAGACTTGGCGATGGTGTTCACCGGCATGCGCCATTTCCGCCATTAAGATTGATTGCCGATTATGTCCTCTGAAAATGCATTAGAGCAAATTGCCGTCATTGGCTTGGGTTACGTCGGCTTACCCCTTGCGCTTGCACTCGCCAAACATTTCTCTGTGGTCGGTTACGATGTTTCTTCCAGTCGGATTAAAGCACTGGATGCGTTTGAAGATGCGACCAACGAAGTTGATGCCGACACACTGCGCACGACATCAATGGATTTCACGGATCGGGTCGAAGACATAAAACTTTGTGACACGTTTATCGTCACAGTGCCGACGCCCGTAGATGCGGACAACACCCCAAATTTGTCTGCTGTGTTATCCGCATGCAAAACAGTTGGTTCCGTCATGCGGCCTGGTGCCATCGTTGTTTTTGAAAGCACCGTTTATCCTGGTGTCACCGAGGATGTTTGTGGCCCTGCCCTGGAAGAGGCAAGTGGCCTAAAATGTGGTGTAGATTTCTTTTTGGGATACTCGCCCGAACGGATCAATCCAGGGGACAAAGAACACACCATTGAGCGCATTACCAAGGTCGTTTCTGGGCAGACCCCAGAAGTGACCAAGACGTTGATGGATATGTATGGCGCCGTGACCGCTGGCAACGTGTTCGAGGCCAAGGATATTAAAACCGCCGAGGCGGCGAAGGTGATCGAAAACGCCCAGCGCGATATCAACATCGCCTTCATCAATGAGATTTCGATGATCTTCAACAAGGCAGGCATTTCCACCCAGGATGTGCTGGCTGCTGCCAACACCAAATGGAATTTTCTGAATTTCCGTCCGGGTCTTGTCGGGGGGCACTGTATTGGTGTGGACCCGTTTTATTTAGCGCATTTGTCCCGCGAACTAAATCACGACCCAGAAATCATTCTGGCCGGCCGTCGTATCAACGATGGTATGGCAGATTTCATCACCCAAAGTATCTGTGCGATGCTGGGCGAAGGGTCCAAAAATATTTTGGTGCTCGGCTTAACCTTCAAAGAAAACGTCCCGGACCTTCGGAACTCAAAAGTCGCTGATTTAATCGCCTGCTTACAGCGTGCAGGGCATCAGGTCCGTATTCATGATGCCTTCGCGGACAAGGACGAGGCAAAACATGAATACGGAATCGATCTGCTAGACGACTTGCCGCTTGATGGGACTGCGGATTGTGTGATTGGTGCTGTGGGTCATGAAAATTATAAAGCATTCGACGATGCGACTTTGTTATCGTTGATGAAGCCAGTGGGGGTTGTTGCAGACCTCAAAGGTATTTGGTCCGACATACAGTTAGGGCCTAGTGTTAAGCGCTGGAACTTGTAGGCGCAGCGCTTGGAAACCTCTGCACCGCTAGCACCGCATTATTAGCCCTGAAGCGGTATGCTTAAGTCCTGATGAAAAGTATTACAGGATGTTGAAAAGCTTATTATTTGATCTTGATGGAACGTTAATCGATAGCGCGCCAAGCATCGTATATGCGTTGAACGACGTCTTCAATGGTGCGGGATATGCGCCGGTCGATGTGGAAGCGGTCAAACCCTTGCTCGCAGGGGACGCGATGAAATTGGTCGCAGCGTTAATCGCGGGCCAGGATCGGGAAATTTCAGAAGATGAAAATGTGGTCCTGACCGAACGGTTTTTAAGAACCTACAAAGCGAACCCCGCAGAGGATGCAGCCCTGTTTCCGGGAGCAATGAACATGTTGCAGCACTTCAAAGAAGCTGGCCATGCCATGGCCATATGCACCAACAAACCGTCGATCACGGCGGACCCTGTGTTATCCGTTTTCGGGTTGAACACGTATTTCGATGCGGTGATCTGCGGGGATCAGACCAATTTCAAAAAACCGGATGGTCGTCATATCCTTGAAACTATAGCGGCTGTTGGCAGCAAACGTTCCCAGGCGATAATGATCGGCGATAGCGGGACTGATATTTTTGCTGCACACGATGCCGGGGTGACTTCGGTTTGGGCGGCATTTGGATATGGCCTCGAGACGGCCGACGACCTAAAGCCGACCGCCACCATCACCTCGCTTGATGAATTGCCCGATGTCGTTGCCGCACTTGCATGATCTTTAACCCGAAAACATACGCCATTTAACGATGGTTTCTTTTGGCTCGTGATTTCCCAAGATGACGATTTGATTGTTGCGGTGCTGCCGCCCGTCGTGGAAATTGATGCTCTCGTCAATCATGATTGGATGATCAGACTGAAAGCGCCATCCGCGTCCCCTCGATGGTTTGATGATCACCTCTCCGCCGCCTTCGACCATCGACGCACTGACGCCAGGATGTAGATGAAAGCGGACCGAAAAGGCTTTTGACCCGCCACCGAACAACCGGTCTTCGCCACGGATATCTGTACCCGCAGCATCCAGATATATACTTCGTCGATGTTCAATGCCAAATATGGATTGATATCCGTCATTCGTACTTTCGATCAATCGAGCTCCGTCATGATCACGTCGGTCCGCATGTACGTGATTGACTGGCCCCATATTTTTATCATCGATTACCAACGTAGAATGCGCCGCTGTTGCTCGAAGTACCTCACGCCAAGTGTCGGCGCCGCTATCGTTGCCGAGGCGTGTGCCGCAGTTTGAAAAGATACGCTGCTTGCCGACGCTCATTTCAAATGAGGCCGGTCCGCGTTGGTCATGCGTATCAGAACCAGACCGACCACTATCGAACAAGATTATTGTTTGCCCGGAACGTAGGCGATAAAACCCCGAATGCGGCGCGTCGGACATGGCCCGCGCGCGGCTACCAGACGCCGCTAAAATCTTGTCGATCAGATCACCGGTTGATGATGTCGCACCATTGATCAATGCGAAACCGCCATCACCGTGACGCATACCTTTAATCCATGGTGCCATCCGGTCGATGGCCGAGACGAGGCCACTGGGCGCTTCTATGTGATGGGTGATCAGAGCGTCTTTTATCTCAATCAAGATCGCCAGTATCGCGAGCGTGATGGCGGGTGCGCGTGAGACATGCCCACCATCGGTCAAGATTTGCTGATCAACGTCATGACCAAATGCACGAAGTCGTTCGGGCAAAGTTGAAGATAGGTCCTTGAGCGCCAGGGCCGACACAATGCGTCCTTGGTGATATAAAAAGCGGCGCCATGCGGGAATACTTTTTGAGGGCGCACGGTTCAAATGACGTGCATGACGCCTGATTTGCATTAGCCATAACGCTGACATTTGGATTTTCATTGATGGTGCGATTGCGGGGAACGCATTGATCCAGCGGGTCACACGTTCGCCCAATATGTCGGCCCGCCACGTGTCGGCATTGAATCGGTCGTGTGATGTGAACCATGCCGCCAGCGTGCGGTTGGTTTCGGCAATATCATTACTCATGACCGACAAGGTCCGAAAGTGCCCAAACTTTGTGGCCTCTAGATGGCTCTTGATGGGGTTTGAACCCTCGGCATAGCAGAGTGCATCTGCCGACAAATTGTGATCGAAAACGGTCGAGGTGATATGCGGCGGCAATCGACGCCCAAGATACAGGTTGTAAATTGGTGATCGGTATAGCGTGTTGAGGCAACGCTCAAGCAGCATGGTGCGCGGTCCGTCTTCCAATGTTTCTAAGCAACTTAATCATCAGTGTGGCAAATCAAAGGCAAATTCGGTCATAGAGATATGATTGACCTTATAACAGATATTAGCCCTCTGCTTTTTGTAGCCGGGCAGCATAAAACCCGTCCATGCCGCCGCTTTCCTTCAGCATTGATGGCAAGGTTCTTAGGTTTCCCTGCCGATCAATTGCTTCTGGCAGATCAGGCAATTCGTCTGTCGAAATTGGCTGAATGCCAAATTCGGAATTGCGTTCCAAGAAAGCGCGAACCCGATCCGCACCTTCTTCAGGCTGCAACGAACACGTGATGTACATCAACATGCCGCCAGGTTTCACCAATTCAGCGGCGGCGTTCATCAATTCATCCTGGATAAGGGATAACTTGGTGATGTCGTCCGCTGTTTTTGAATACAAGATATCTGGGTGGCGTCGCGCGGTCCCCGTTGATGAGCAGGGTGCGTCTAACACTACGATATCTGCGAGGTCATCGGGGGACCATTTTCGGATATCTGCTGTGACGACGTCGGCATTTAACGAAGTGCGGGCCAAGTTCTCACGTAACCGCTCCAAACGTTTCTCTGAAATATCGACCGCCGTCACGAGCGCGCCCTTGGATGCCAAGGCCATGGTTTTGCCGCCCGGTGCGGCGCATAAATCGAATACGCGTTTGTCAGCAACGTCGCCCAAAAGCCTCACCGGCAGATGTGCGGCTGCGTCTTGGACCCACCATGCGCCTTCTTCATATCCCGCCAAATTACGAATGTTCTCTGCATCGCTCAGGCGGATGCTGTCACCCAGGACAATGGATCCGCCCAGCTTTTCTGCCCATGTGGCTAAGTCACTTTTGACGGATAAATCTGTTGGGGGTGTTTCTGCGTGTGCTTCAGCAATGGCACGCGCGGTTTCTCCGCCATAAGCCTTATGCCAACTGTTCCATAGCCATTTGGGTGTGTTCAAGGTGGCGGGATCTTGTTCTGCAACCATGGCTGTGCCTTCGCGCTGTAGTCGGCGCATGACGGCGTTGACCAATTTTGCAAACGGCTGTTGCTCAACCGCGCGACAAAGATCAACCGTGGTCGAAACCGCGGCGTGATCCGCAGTAGCGGAAAACAATAACTGCGCGATACCGACGCGCAGGACGTCCAAGACTGGCAATGCTTTGCGTGGCAAACGTTCGGCAATGCAGTGATTGAGCAACGCATCTATTTGCCCGCGCCGTTTCAGGACGGTGCGAACAATAAACTCCGCATAGGCGCGATCACTCCCGGCCAACCTGTGGCGTTGCGCCATCGTCTCAAACGAGCCTTCCAACGGCAATCTTTTGTGTATGACATCGCGAATCACATCGAATGCCACATGACGGGCAGTTATAGCAGGGTCACTCTTTGGACGGCCTTTTGACATTCTAATGGGCCACAGTTGGAATTGATGACGAGAGTTCATTCGGTACGGCGAATGGGTTGATATTGAGAGTTTCGTCTTTCCAAAGGTCCGTTGCATCGCCCAAAGAGAAAGGTTCAAAGGTATCTTTCAGGTGATCGTAAAGAAACAGATCATATGACAAACCATCAAAGAACGTATTTAGCCCAGAACCGAGCTCAGGATTGTACTCGAACATGATGACCGGGCGGTGTTTCTTCAGGGTTTCGCTTAAACCTTCAAGCACAATCAGGTCGAACCCTTCTGTATCGATCTTGATGATCGACGGATCAAGCTCGAGCTGATCGAGTGGCTTCACATCGATCTCATGAGTGTCATACTCAATTTTTTTCCGCGCACCCTCAGACAGGATTCGCGCGAGTGCTTTTTCGATGTATTCAATATTCGTGGATGTGTTCGCATGTAGCGGGAGTCCGCGGTATTTCGGCGTGTAAAAAGTAAGTCGGGTCTCCGTATTCCCCGCACCCATGATGTGATAAGTAAAATTCGGGATCGCATTACCAACAGCGCGAAGATTTGGCTCGTGCATGGGGTTCGCTTCTATTGCCACTATTTTCATATCGGGGCGAATTTTGTGAAGAGAACGTGAGGAAATGCCGTTATTTGCACCGATATCCAGAAAGACTCCCTTGGCATCTTTGGCAAAGTGCCGAAAGCCATAGAATGCCCGATCATGCGGAAGCAGAAACGTCAGTCTCGGAACGATGATCCACGCCAGATAAAGAGTGAGCGGATTCCCGATCACAATCTGAGACAAAAAGAACTTCATACGCTGTAGTATAGATATCATGCCCTTAAATCGCATTCGGCCATGGTTTTTCCAAGCGAATTGTGACGTTGGCCCCTATGCTTGTTTAAATATTCGTTGAGATGATATTGCTTTGTCTTTAAGACCACCCCGCGCGCGGGATCTGAAATAAGGTCCCGAGGAATATCTCTGAACAATTTGCATGATGAACTCTGTATTTCAAAAACGGCATGGGCCAGAAATGATGAAACGGAAACGATGCGAAGGGTATAGCCGATGACATCCTCTGAGGCGTCGTCTAAAACCATTCAGGGTTTCAGATTTCCTGTCAGCAGCGTGTCTCGTTCCGCACAGGACACTGTCGCGTATGCAGGGACCGTTATTGGTGCGTCGATCAATGTCGGCGACCCTGCGATCATTATGCCTTCTGGGGTTCGTTCATCAATTCAATCTATATCGGCACCCAACGGTCCCGCCGACGTTGCAGCGGTGGGCGCTGAGGTTTCGGTTACGCTGGCAGATGATGTTTCTGTTCAGGATGGTGATTTGATCTGCCATGGTGATCACGAAATGATCATTACTGATCAGATCCAAGCTCAAATCGTATGGGAATCAGACGATTCGATGCTTCCTGGGCGTCAGTTTTTGATGAAGGTAGCGAACCAATCAGCGACAGTATGGGTCAGCGAGCTCAAGTATACGATCAACATGGAAACGATGGAACATGTCGCCGCTAAAACGTTGGTGCAGCACGATATCGGCGTGTGTAATTTGAGCTTAGATCGCCGCATAGCGTGCGATGCCTATGCTGATTGCCCAGAAACAGGCGCGTTCGTTCTGATTGATCGCATCACCGATGAAACTGTCGGCACTGGCATGATTGATTTCAGCCTTCGGCGCGCACAAAATCTCACGTTGCAGTCGCTGACCATGGACAAGCAGGCACGCGCGCAGGCGATGGGTCAAAAACCAGTCGTCATATGGTTCACGGGACTATCGGGGTCGGGCAAATCTACAGTCGCCAATGCGGTTGAAAGCAGATTATTTGCAAAGGGACATCGCACGTATCTGTTGGATGGTGACAATGTCCGCCATGGGTTGAATCGCGATCTGGGCTTTACCGAGGCAGACCGGGTCGAGAATATCCGTCGATTTGGCGAGGTTGCAAAGCTATTTGCCGATGCCGGGATGATCGTTTTGGTCTCGGTGATTTCACCGTTTGAGGGTGAACGAGACATGGTGCGCGCATTGCTAGATGATGGTGAGTTTGTAGAAGTTTTCGTCAACGCCTCGCTAGCAACCTGCGAGAAGCGCGATCCCAAAGGTTTGTACGCCCGTGCTCGAAAGGGTGAAATTCAAAACTTTACCGGGATCGACTCACCCTACGAAGAACCGCGCAATCCCGAATTGATTTTGGATACAGACAGGCTGACTCCCGATGAAGCTGCTGATCAAGTCGTCAAGCTGATCGAAATGAAAATCCTGGAGAACTAAACTTAACCCCAGGGGCGACCGATAACCCCGGCCAGTTCTTGCAGCTTCTTTACGCGGTTCACTGTTTTTGGGTGTGTTGAAAACAGATTGTCTACAGACCGTGTGTGCAACGGGTTCACGATAAACATGTGGGCAGTGGCCGGATTGTCCTCGGCCTTATCATTATCGATAGCTTGGGCACCTCGCTCTAGTTTTTCCAGCGCGCGTGCCAGCCACATGGGGTTGCCGCAGATTTCCGCGCCCCCAGCATCGGCACCATATTCACGTGTCCGGGAAATGGCCATCTGGACCAACATGGCCGCCATTGGCGCTAAGATCATAATCAGGATCGTCCCGATAATACCCATCGGGTTGTTGCGATTGTTACCAAAGAATAGCGCGAAATTGGCCAGCATGGATAAAGCACCGGCAATTGTCGCCGTGATCGTCATGATCAAGGTGTCGCGGTTCTTCACGTGCGCCAGTTCGTGCGCCATCACCCCTGCAATTTCTTCGTTATCCAAAATCTTTAACAGGCCCGTGGTCGCTGCCACAGCCGCGTTTTCAGGGTTGCGACCGGTCGCAAACGCATTCGGTTGATCGGTCTCGATGATGTAGACCTTGGGCATCGGCATGTCGGCGCGTTTCACCAACTGTTCGACGATTCCGTAAAATCCGGGGGCGGACTGCGGTGTGACTTCGCGTGCGATGTACATGCGCAGCACAATTTTATCGGCGTTCCAGTAAGCGAACGCATTGGTACCAATGGCGAAAATCAGTGCGATCATCATGCCGCCTTCGCCACCTAGCATGAATCCGGCACCCATAAAGAGTGCCGTTAGGCCCGCCAGCAAAATGCCTGTTTTAATACCGTTCATGGCTCTAAGCGCCCACATAGGTTGTTAATTCTCTCTATAAGACTTATCTCAAACCCAAGCGCTTTCAATAGCGGACCACCCGTCAAAAGGCAGATAAAGATGAACGATGAAAAAGTGACTGAGTCACAAACGGAAGCGACCGTAAAATCAGAAACCACGCCAAGCAAGCGCGCTGCCGTTGAAAACGAGGCAGCAAAACCCAGTGGCGAAGTTGGCGGCCCCAAAGGCCCCGAGCCCACACGTTATGGCGATTGGGAAAAAAAGGGCCGCTGCATCGATTTCTGATCTATTCGGTTAATTGCACGTGCCCATACAGCCGTCTAAGATCAAATTGTGATTTGGTCATGAGCCGGGGAGGGTGCCGACCGCATGGGATTGCTCTCGTCAATTTTCAAAGGACTTTTACCTGGCGGCCGGTCGGGCAAGAAGCGCAAGAAAAAGCGCCGATCCCGTGTGAAATTGGCTGAGGGTGGCGGATTTAATCCCAGTGCGAGCGGCCCACAGTCACGTGTACTGATTGCCAACCTTTTTGGTTCTGGCGGCAAAGAAGTGACCGAGCGATTGGTCGGAATGGTCAGCCAAGAATCCGGCTTCGCCACGTATCATTTTGACAAAATCCTTAAACAGAATCTTCGTTTGCCTTTGTTAGAGCGCCTTTTATTGGCGAGCGAGCAAGGGGCAGCTTGGCTCAAAGAGGAAAAAGCCGATCTGTTGATCTGGGGCGAGATGGAAGAAATGGGCACGGTTGCCCGTATTCGCTTTATGTCCTTAGGGTCTTCTGGTGACAATCAGCCAGGAACGTTTGGCTTGGCAGATACCTTGGATATCCCGGTGCCATGGCCCGATAACGCAGGGGATATCGTGCGCGCCGTTGCCTCGGCAGCGTTGCTGCCCGTTGCTTTGGGAAACCGAAAAGGCATTGCCGAGCGATTGCGTCAATTACCGAAGGCCGCCTATAAGGCTTTGGACGAATTTCCCGCCGACACCCCCCAGGAATACAAAGCGAATATGTTGATGGGCATCGGAAATGCTTTTGCAACGTCGTTTCGCTATGGTGACAAAAAGGCATTGGCCCGGGCCGCCGCGTGTTACGGCGCGGCAGATGCGTATCTTAGTCCCGAGGGGACACCCGTTTATTGGGCGTTGCTGCACTCACACTGGGCGGCGCTATTGGAGGCCGATGCCCGCGCCCGCAAAAGCATTGAAGATTTGGAAGCGGCGTCAAAAAAGTACTTATTGGTCACCGAAGGATTGGCCCGCGAGACCAACAGCTTCGATTGGGCGTTGGCGCACATGCGTTATGCCATAGCGCTTTATAAGTTGGCGTCGTTCGATGAAGCCCGTGCATCAACGCACCTCAAAGGTGCCGCTAGCTCGTTTGACGAGGCTTTAACCGTTTATGATCGCTCAACATTGCCACTCAGATGGGCAGAGGTCATGAACCATTATGGCGTGGTTCAAATGAGCTTGGGCGGCCTCGGCTCCAACAATGCGATGCTGCAACAGGCGATTACGTCTTTCAGAAAATCACTTGAAGTGCGCACCAAAGAAATGTTTCCCATGGAATGGGCGCAGACGACGAACAATTTGGGTGCGGCATGTTTTGCGCTGGCCAAACGCACCAAAGAAGACGTGATGTTCGAAGAGGCCGCAATGTGCTTCGAAGCGGCCATTGAGATTTATCGCCAGCACCCCGGACAAAAGAAGCGGGCCAAGGTAATCTTTAGCAATCTTAGCAAAGTTCGTGAGATGATGGGTAACGCGGCGGCATAAAAAAGGCCCGCATTTGCAGGCCTTTTTCGTTTCTGAATGTCCGGTTCTAGTCTTGCCGGTTTTGCCGGTTTTCAATCAAGTCATCGACCACGGCCGGTTCGGCCAGCGTTGATGTGTCGCCCAGGTTTGAGAAATCATCCTCGGCGATCTTGCGCAAAATCCGACGCATGATTTTCCCAGAACGGGTCTTGGGCAGACCAGGTGCCCACTGCAACCAATCTGGCGATGCGATGGGGCCAATTTCCGAGCGTACCCATGTGACCAGCTCTTTCTTCAGTTCATCAGATGGCTCGTCGCCCGCATTCAACGTGACATAGGCATAAATGCCTTGGCCCTTGATGTCATGCGGTGCGCCGACAACAGCGGACTCGGCGACTTTAGGGTGTGCAACCAAAGCACTCTCGACTTCGGCTGTGCCCATGCGGTGGCCAGATACGTTGATCACGTCATCGACACGACCCGTTATCCAGTAATAACCGTCTTCGTCTCGTTTACAGCCGTCACCGGTAAAGTACTTGCCTTTGTAGGTCGTGAAGTAGGTTTGTTCGAAACGATCATGATCGCCATAAAGGGTCCGCATCTGGCCGGGCCAACTGTCGATCAGGCAGAGGTTACCTTCGGTCGCGCCTTCGAGCACACCACCCTCATTATCAACCAGTTGCGGCTGTATGCCAAAGAAAGGCTTGGTCGCCGAACCTGGTTTCAGATCAGTCGCACCCGGCAACGGTGTGATCAAAATGCCGCCCGTTTCGGTCTGCCACCATGTATCAACAATCGGGCACCGTCCATCACCGACGACGCGATGATACCATTCCCAGGCTTCTGGATTGATAGGCTCACCAACCGACCCCAATATGCGAAGCGATGCACGGGATGTAGATTTTACCGGTTCTTCGCCTTCACGCATGAGTGCCCGGATCGCGGTTGGTGCGGTGTAGAAAATCGATACGTTGTGCTTGTCACAGACTTCCCAGAACCGCGATACGGTTGGATAGTTCGGCACACCTTCGAACATCAGGGTCGTCGCCCCGTTCGCCAGTGGGCCGTATACGATATAGCTGTGACCCGTGACCCAACCGACATCAGCAGTACACCAGTACACTTCGCCGTCATGGTAATCGAACACATATTGATGGGTCATGGACGCATAGACCATGTAACCGCCGGTCGTGTGCAACACACCCTTGGGTGCGCCCGTAGAGCCCGATGTGTAAAGAATGAACATCGGGTCTTCGGCGTTCATTTCTTCGGGTTCGCAATCAGCAGATGCCGCAGCGCAGACATCTTCGTACCAAACGTCGCGCCCGTCCTGCATGTTGACGTCGCCACCTGTACGCTTGACGACGATCACGGTTTCTACGCTGGGGCAGTTCTTGATCGCTTCGTCGGTGTTGGCTTTTAGGGGGATTTTCTTGCCACCGCGCACCCCTTCGTCAGCGGTGATCACACAGTTGGAGTCGCAGCCCTGAATACGTGCGGCCAGACTATCCGGCGAAAACCCACCAAACACGATGGAATGGATGGCACCAATACGCGTGCACGCTAGCATCGCGACGGCAGCCTCGACGACCATAGGCATATATAGAGTCACGCGGTCGCCCTTTTTCACGCCACGGTCTTTCATGGCGTTGGACAATCGGCAGACACGCTCATGTAAATCTTTATACGTGACATGCTCGGAATCAGCCGGATCATCACCTTCCCAGATGATCGCGGTTTGATCGCCGCGTGTGGCCAAATGGCGATCTAAGCAGTTTGCTGACGCGTTTAGCGTTCCATCGTGATACCACTTAATCGAAACAGGGCTGTTATAGCTGACGTCTTTCACTTGTGTGTAGGGCTTGATCCAGTCCAGGCGTTTGCCTTGCTCGCCCCAGAACGCTTCGTTGTCTTCGACCGATGCTTTGTACATCGCTTCGTATTTTGCCTTGTCGGCATGCGCATTTGCAGCGATGTCGGCAGGCACTGAAAAAATATGAGACTCGCTCATGGTCTGATCCTCTCCCTGTTTATTTGATCGGCGGAGTTTGCCTCCACGCTTGAGTTAATTATCGTCAAAAAGTCGTATATGCCAAGTGGTCCCGGGGCCTTTCGCCCTGAAATTACGAAACAACCTTATGATGGCAGAATATATACGTCTTCGCCCCGGACCTCGGCCTTGATCTGTGTCAATGAGTCCCCGGCGCAGGGGCCTTCGGTGCAATATCCGTCTTCAATCCGGAATTGCGCCAAGTGGGTGCCGCATTCAATGTGTGTCTGATCGTCATTTAAAAATTCGCCAGGAATCACATCCAATGGGGTGTCATAGTGAGGGCATATGTTTTCATAAACATAGACCTGGTCACCCTTGCGAACGGCGAACACCGCTTTCGCCTGCCCACTGATTTCAGCGACAAAGCCATTGCTGCCCTCTGCGGGGATGTCATCCAAGGCGCACAATCGTGTTTCGGTCATGGTTTCACGCCACCCATTCCACAAATAATTTTCCAAGATTTGGCGTCGATGGGGACCACTGAAAGCCGCGACTACTTTAACAATGCCAGTTCTTGCAATCGCTCGTCGCCTTTGATGTCGTCCAACGTGACGGGATTGGGCACGGGTTCGACGGCTTTGAAGTCGACCATTCCGAGACGCCCCTTGGGGTCTGTCGGATCGGGGTAATAAAGCTTCACCACTTCGACGATGCCGACGATCCGCTTTTCTTTCACCGAATGATAAAAGAATGCTTTGTCGCCGATCTCCATCGCCTTCATGTTGTTGGCGGCTTGGTAATTGCGCACGCCGTCCCATGGTTCGACGCCGACTTTGACATGATCATCCCATGACCAGGCGTTGGGTTCGGATTTTACCAACCAGTATTTCATGATGGCCTCTTGATCTGAATTAGTCGGCGGGGAAGACTTTTTTCCAGGCACGGATATCGACGGATTGAAACAATCCCGCTTTGGCATAAGGATCATTTGCGGCCCAGTCTTCGGCTTCGGCCTTGTCATTGAACTCCATGATCAACGTGGACCCGTTCATGCCTTCGCCGTCGTCGGTCAGCATGGGACCTGCGGCAACGATCTTGTCGGCATGTGCCTTCAGGTACTCGACATGGTCCGGACGGTTGTCCAGTCGCACTTGCTGATGATCTGGTTTATCCAAGCAGTAAATAACGAAGTGCATGTGATTAAATTCCCTTATTCAGATTCTGTACGCAACGGTCGGTCCATCAGACCAGCAATGGCCGCATCGATGTTCTGTCCCTGATGTATGATTGCATTGACGGCTTGGCAAATGGGCATATCGACGCCCATTTTCTCTGCTAATTCGGTGACTGATACGGCGCTGGTCACGCCCTCGGTCACGGCGACCCGGCTCGCCAAAATTTGCTCCACGGTTTGACCTTGTCCCAGCGCAAAGCCAAACGAGAAATTGCGCGACTGCATGGCATTGCAAGTCAGGACCAGATCCCCCATCCCCGCCAGGCCCATCATGGTCTCGGTTGTGGCGCCTTTGGCCCGGCCCAACCGCATCATTTCTGCCAATCCGCGTGTGATCAGGGCGGCACGGGCGTTGTCGCCAAGGCCGCGGCCTTCAACGATGCCACACGCTATCGCCAGGACGTTTTTCACGGACCCACCGATCTCTGCACCGATCAGATCGCTCGACTGATAAATCCGGAACGTGGCACTCGCGATCATGTTGATCAGGTCCGTGCCCAGGTCCTGATCCGCGCAGGCCAAGGTCACGGCGGCGGGTAGCCCGCTGGCCACTTCCTTCGCAAATGATGGCCCCGATATCACGGCGAGTGGATTTTGTGGCAAAACCTCTGCGGCGATCTCGGTCATGAGTGCGAGCGTGCCTTGTTCAATACCCTTGGCCGCAAGCACGACTGGCACATCTTTGGGCAATGCCTTGGCAAGCTCTTCGGCCGTGGCGCGGACAAATTGTGCGGGCACCACCAGGATGACGGCGTCGCAGTTCTCGCAGCCGTCAGCGATTGTGCCAACAGCACGCAGGCCATCTGGTAAAGCGACATCTGGCAGATAAACCGGGTTGGCGGCACCGGCATTGATCGCATTCACGACCTCAGTTTCGCGCGCATACAAGGTGACATTACGACCCGCACGACGCGCTGCTGCTGCTAACGCCGTGCCCCAAGCACCCCCGCCGATGACGTATATATTATTCATGATCTTGTTTTACGTGAATGCTTTGCAGGTGTCACGGGATGAGGGTGAGATTTGGTCTCGACCGTGACTGTAAGTATAACGTCGCCCCGGACTTGATCCGGGGTCTTCTTTAAACGCGCTGGGCTGTCTTAGGTGAAATAAAACCCCGGCTCTCGCGATGCTCGGCCGGGACGACGACACCAAGAAATTATGCCTTCACCCCGGCAAAAGCGGCGGGCGGGGCATCGGGATCGAGTGGCCAACGGGGCCGTGCCTTAAAATCGAGGGGGTCCGTATGGCCCAGGCGGAAATGTTCCAGCCCGGCCCAGGCAATCATGGCGCCATTGTCCGTGCAGAGTGAGGGTGCAGGCTGGATCAGCACTAATCCGGTTTCTTCGCACAATGATCTCAGCGCGATACCGATGGCCTGATTGGCGGCCACACCCCCGGCGACCACCAAATGGGTTAAATCAGGTGTGGTTTCCTTGGCCATCGCGATGGCTTTTCGTGTACGTGATACCAAGCTGTCGGCGACCGCCAATTGAAACGATGCGGCGACATCGGCGACGGCGGTCTCGTCTAAATCGTCCCCTAGCAACTCAATGGTTCGTCGAACACTGGTTTTTAGGCCCGAAAACGAAAAATCGCAGCCGGGTTTGCCCTTCATCGGACGCGGTAAATCAAAGCGCATTGCATCGCCGTTTGCGGCCGCTTGTTCGATCAAAGGCCCACCTGGATACCCAAGGCCGAGAATTTTAGCTGATTTATCAAAGGCTTCACCCACAGCATCGTCGATGGTGGTGCCAAGCCGAGTGTACGAGCCAACTCCATTGCACATCAACAGTTGGCAATGTCCGCCCGATACCAAAAGCAACAAGTATGGGAATGCGATGTCATCGGTGAGCCGCGCGGTCAGGGCATGGCCTTCTAAATGGTTCACCGCGACGAACGGTTTATGGGCGGCCAGCGCGATGGCCTTGGCGGACATGGCGCCGACCAAGACACCGCCAATCAGGCCCGGTCCTGTGGTCGCAGCAACGGCATCAATTTCATTGAAGCCAATACCCGCATCTTTCATCGCCTTGGCAATGACATGATCCGCATGTTCCAAATGCGCCCGCGCGGCGACTTCGGGAACGATCCCGCCAAACGGACGATGGTCCTCGATCTGTGATAAAACCACGTTCGACAATATTTCACGTTGGTCGGTGACAACCGCCGCCGCTGTCTCGTCACAACTGGTTTCAATACCCAAAACAATCACGGGAAAACCCTTTCGTAATCCGTGCGCGGACCTTACTCTTGGGCAGCTTATTATCCAAGGGCGTCACGCCCAAAACCTTATGACAGGTCCTATGACGACAGATACAAATCCGATAGTGATCGGAACCCGAGAAAGCCCGCTGGCGATGGTTCAAACCGAGACGGTTGCTGGTTTGTTAAAAGAAACGCACGAGATCCTCGCCCAAGACGGCATGTTACAGATTGATGCGGTCAAAACGACGGGGGATATCGTTCTCGATCGCCCGCTATCAGAAATTGGTGGCAAAGGTCTGTTCACCAAAGAACTGGACCGTGCGCTAATGGATCGACGTGTCGATATCGCCGTGCATTCCATGAAGGATTTGGAAACATGGCTGCCGGAGGGGATGGCGATCGGCTGTATCTTGCCGCGCGAAGATCCGCGGGACGCCTTTATCGGCGCCAAAGTCAAAACTATGGACGAATTACCCACTGGTGCGCATGTAGGGACAGCGTCTCTGAGGCGCCAAGCCCAGTTGTTGGCGATGCGACCTGATCTGGATGTCGACATCATTCGTGGCAACGTCCAAACGCGTTTGAAAAAATTGGCTGATGGCGAGTACGACGCTACGTTCTTGGCGCTGGCTGGGTTGTTGCGCTTGGGGATGGAAGACGTCGCCACCCAAGTCCTGGGCCCCGAAACATTGCTGCCCGCCTGTGCGCAGGGCGCAGTGGGTGTGACCTGCCGGGCTGATGACACGCGAACGCTCGAATTTCTGAAGCCATTGAACCATGGTCCGACACGCACAGCGGTAATGTGTGAGCGGGCGATGCTGGATGCCTTGGATGGGTCGTGTCGGACACCGATTGCTGGATTGGCCGAAATCGATGGAGAGGAAATATATCTTCGTGGACTTGTTGCCAAGATTGACGGAACAGAGATCCTGCGCGGTGAACAGTCTGGCCGCATCCAAGATGCCGAAGATATCGGACATCAACTGGGCGAGGACCTGAAATCGCGTGCCGGCCCGGATTTCTTTCCCAAGCATGAGTAGGTATTAGAGTATCAAAGGTTTCTGATGAAACGATTGCTGCTGACCCGCCCCGAAGAAGACTCCATCGCTTTGCGAGATGCTTTGCGCCGAATACGGGTTGAAAGCCTTATCACGCCGATGCTCGAAATTGAAAACATTCCAGGCCCCGCCATTTCGACAGAAAATTTGCAAGGGTTCTTAGTCACTAGTGCCAACGGGGTGCGTGCACTGGCAGCGCGGACGGATAAACGAGAGTTGCCCATGTATGCGGTGGGGGATGCCACGGCGCGCGCCGCGATGGAGATGGGCTTTGGCGCCGTCACCAGTGCATCTGGCGATGTGGACGACTTGGCCACATTGGTAAAGCATGCCTGCGACTCAGCGGACGGCGGTTTTTTCCATGCCGCAGGGACCGTAACGGCGGGTGATTTATCGGGCCAATTATCAGAAGCCGGCTTTCAGGTTATCCGCGAGAAAATATACGAGGCCAAGCCGGTCGATACATTGCCATACGATGCGGCCATTGCGCTAAAAACGCGTACGATCCAAGGAGTTGTGTTGTATTCGCCGCGCACGGCCGAAACCTTTGTCGATCGCGTGAATAAGGCTGGTTTGATGATGATGTTGGCGCATGTGCAGCTGATCGCGCTCAGTCAAAATGTCCGCAACGCTGCGGGAACGACGTGGAGTGGCATCATCGTTGCCAGACAACCAACGCAGGAGTCCTTGCTGAATGCAGTTCGGACTTGTTACTACTGACAGAACCACGGCATTCTAAAGCGCTCGTAAAAAGAGCCTGCCGACGTTTGAGAGTGAGATCTATTCATGGCCGAACCTACGGACCCGAAGAACACTGATAAACCAGCGGCAAAGGATGATAAGTCCGACGCCACCAAATCATCTGCGGCCTCCAAGGCTAAATCTTCGACAGCCAAGGTGTCGACCGCCAAAACCACTGCGTCTAAGGCTGATAATCCAGCCGCTATGGACAAGTCAGAATCTTCTAAGGGTGCGACGTCCTCGGCGGCCGCTGGTGCATCTTCTACGACAACAACGAAGTCTAGTTCAGTGCCGGGAACAGGCGCATCGAAGCCAGCATCGGCCGCAAAAGATGATAACTCGGGTGGGAGTGGTCGGTTTGCCCTTTGGTTGGTCGTGATTGTCGCCCTTGCAGGCGGTGGGGCGTTCGTCACAAAAGATGTCTGGCTTCCGATGGCGCAGCCCTATTTGGCAAAAATTCCCGGTTTGGGTGGCAGTCAGTCTGCGTCGGCACCAGACGAGCCATCACCGATCGATGCGTTGAATGATCGCATTGCGGCGCTCGAGCAGAAACGGGCCGATTCGTCGGCGAATGACAGCGCCATGGCGGCGCTGAAGGCCGAAAAGGACCGGGTCCAAGCCGAAGTCACTAAGGCATTGGGGCGAATTGCTGATTTAGAAGGCCGTTTAAAAGAAGTGCGTGAACTGGCGCAGGCTGTGACGTCTAGCGGCAGTGGTGACGTTGATCTTAGCCCTGTGATGTCACGAATTGATGAGTTGGAAAACACGGGCCGTCAGACCTCGGAACAACTGGCCGTTCTGTCGAGCCAGGTTGAAAGCGGCTTAAAGGCCGCATCAGCCGGTAGCAGCGACGGCAGGGCGAGTGGTTTGGTTCTGGCAATTGCGCAACTTCGCGATACAGCCCTTTCGGGTCAACCGTATGCAACACAACTCGAAGCGTTCCGGGCGCTTGCTGGGGACAACCCAGATTTCGTCGCCGCGGCCAGCCGCTTGGCCGGGACGGCAGACGCGGGCTTGCCAACGGCCGCAGAACTATCGGATCAATTCAACAGTGTCGCAGGCGACATTATTGCGCTGGCACGATCCCAAGATGGTGATTGGTTAGAACAAGCCGCCGCACGTATGTCGTCGCTGGTATCCATTCGCCGTACCGATGGACAATCGGGTGATCCTGTCGAAGACGCCGTTGCTGAAATAGAATCGCGATTGGCGTCGCGCGATGTTCCAGGGGCGGTACAGGTCGCATCTGAGCTTTCTGACATTATAGCGGGCGAAGCGCGTACGGTCCTCGAAGGCTGGTTGTTAGAGGCGAAAACTCGGGCCGGTGCAGAACGTGCCCTGAACGCTATTCATACCTCGGCACTTGCCGCGCTTGGCGGCTGAGCGGACGGGGTATAACACGATGTGGCGCTGGATATTTTTTCTTCTTGGATTGTGCATCGCGGTTGTCGCGGTGGTGTGGTTTGTTCAAAACCCGGGTGACGTCACGCTTGATTGGCGGGGCCGCCGGATCGAAACGTCTGTCGGCATTTTGCTGCTGGCCACGGTTTTCTTTGGCGGTATCTGTGCGATCATATATCGGTTTTGGCGTTTCCTTCGTGGGGCACCCAATCAGATCGGTATGGCACTTAAGGGTCGCCGTCAGCGCAAAGGCTACGAAGCATTGGGCCGTGGCATGGTCGCTGTTGCTGCGGGTGACGCGTCCGAAGCGCGAAAGAATGCACGCCGTGCTGACGCATTATTAGAGGGTAACGCGCCGTTGACCCGGCTGCTATCTGCCCAGTCTGCTCAATTGGACGGTGACGAAAAAGCGGCAGAGCGGTTCTTCAATGAGATGTTGGATGATCCTGAAACGCGGTTCCTTGGCGTCCGCGGACTGCTGACCCAGGCTGTCAAAGAAGGAAAGAAAGAAGCAGCACTTGATCTTGCGGAACGTGCCTACTCGATGGAACCTCGAAGCGATTGGGTGGCATCGACCTATTTCGATTTGCAATCCGGCGAAGGGAAATGGCTCGAAGCGCAAAAGATCAATGACGACATGGCGCGTCATCAGTTGCTCAACCATACCGATGCCGAACGTCGCAAAGCGGTCATCCAATTTGAACGCGCCAAATCTGATGACACGGATCAAAAAGAAAGCCTGAGCGCGCTGAAGCGTGCATGTGATTCAGCGCCTAATTTGACACCTGCCATCGTCGCGCTGGCGAAGCGATTTGATATGGATATGAAGCCGAAAAAGGCAATTGCGCTGATTGAAAAAACCTGGCCGCACCATCCGCATCCCGACTTGGTGACGGCCTATTGGGACGCCAGAAAAACCACTGGCGGTCTGGCCCGTGTCAAAGCAACGGAGCGATTGGCGTCGTTAAACAAAGATCATATCGAAAGCCATCTGGCGCTTGCGCGAGCGTCATTGGATGCGGAACTCTGGGGCGAAGCCCGCAAGCACTTGATGGATGCGGGTGCTGGTGATGGCTTAGAGCCACCGGCCCGCGTCTGCCGCATGATGGCGGAACTCGAAGAGCAGGAAAACAACGACCTCGAAAAGGCCCGTGAATGGTTGGTTCGCGCTGGCGCCGCGCCACTGGATCCCATGTGGGTCTGTAATGATTGCGGAAACGCGGTCCACACTTGGACAGCGCATTGTGGAAACTGTCATTCGTTCGACGGCTATCGTTGGAAGGTGCCGACGCAGGTGCCGGGGGATGCATCTGATGGAGACACGACGGCGATGTTGCCGGCCGCGTCTGCTGCGGTTGATGGGAGCTCTTCAGCTCTTACGCTCAGTGACTCGAATGTTCCTGTCGTCAAACCATCCACGCCGCCAACCGCCGCATAGTCGCTGTGGCGACATCCCTTGAACCGATCCGAACGGTAAAAGCGTTCTATAAAGGGCGTGATATTAAATCACTGGCCCGTGCTGCGGCCCGCCAAGCGGCGATACAGTTCAAATCGTTAAGCCGCAACCCCACCGGATCGAATGGCTGGGTTCGCTTTCCGTATTATCACCATGTGTTCGATGACGAACGATCCGGGTTCGAGACGCATTTAAAGTACTTCAAATCCATCGCCGACATCATTGGATTGGACGATGCGCTGGCATTGATGACGGGCGATGATCCCATTTATGGTCGTTATATTTGCATCACATTTGACGATGGATTTAAAAACTGGACCGAGAACGCGCTGCCGATCCTCAAAACATTCGATGCTGTTGCCGCGTTCTTTGTTGCCACCGATTACATCGGCACCGATATCGATAATGATCGCGATAAGCTGCTGGGGTTTTATGACAGTGGTGACAAATTGATGGAATTTATGACGTGGGATGATTGCCGCGTTCTTGTCGATGCTGGCATGATCGTGGGCTCGCACAGTGTTCATCATGCCCATCTGGCTGATCTGGATGAAGATGCCGCGCGTGTCGAATTGTTGGACTCAAAACAAGCAATAGAAGATGCGTTGGGCCAGCCTTGTGACCATTTTTGTTGCCCATTTGGCGTGCCCGGTGAGGATTTTGACCCCACGCTGCACCCGGCCATGGCACTGGACGTGGGCTATAAATCATTCCTGACGACCCGACGTGGACCCAATGGATGGGGTGCAGATGCATATGCCATACGGCGGGATCACATGCTGGCCAACGCGCCGCTGCTAGAAGTCCGCTATTTCTTGGGAGCAGAGGGCGCATGACCGTTTCCATTCGACCTGTGCGAGCCGATGAAATGCGTGCCGCCAACCAGTTCCTGATTGATGTCGGGCTGACGTTGCCCACCAACCCTGCTTCCGTAGATGCGTTCTGGGCAGGGCGTGGCAAAGATAATCCGGCCCTCAAAATTCATAGCACTGAAGTCGCGCACGGTTGGGTGCTTGAAGATGATGGCAAGATGGTTGGATTTTTTGGCAACTTGCCTTTGGCGGGCACGTATCGAGGCATGCCCGTGCGCGTCGCATGCGCCAGCGCGTGGGGTATTCATCCCGATTATCGTGATCATACCGAAGACATGTGCCGGGCTTACTTCGAACAACCGAACGTCGATTTACTGATGGTCACGTCAGCCATCAAACCAACCGCACGGCGATTCGAACAATTCGATGGTGCCGCTATCCCGCAACCGGGGTTAGCCGAAATCCCCTATTGGATTGTCGATGCGTGGGGCTTCCTGCGTGCGGGATTCCGTAAAAAGGGTCAGGGCAAAACCATGTCGTGGATCATGGGGATGTTGGCATCTGTGCCACTTGATTTTACCATGCGCATGCGCGGCCGACGCCCATACGGGTCGATCAACCATATCACGCCAGTAAAGCTGGATGGCATTGATGATGCCTTTGATGATTTGTGGAAACGAAAAAAACGCGAATTAAAAGATCGCATCGTTGCCATTCGTGATGCGGCCACGTTGAGATGGTGCTTTGGCCTCGGCTCCTACAACGATGAAACGCGCCTAATCCGTTACGACAAAGACGGCATGCTGTTGGGCTATGCTGCGGTGGTTTTGGAAACGGTTTCTGATATCGGGCTGAAGCGGCTGAAAATCGCCGACGTGATGATTGAAAATGATGACCCAGATATCGCCAAGGCTCTTTTTGCCGCGGCGTATGAATATGGCATCGCCAAGCGATGTCACGTGGTTGAGATGATAGGTTTACCATCATCACTGCGCTCGCTTGTCGATAAACACAAACCGTTTAGCCGCCCTATGGCGACACAACCGTTTTACTGCAAGGTTGTGAATCCAAAATTGGCTGACGCTGCTGGCGATCCAGAAGGGTGGTACATCACTGCCTTTGACGGTGACACGCTTATTCTTTAGCCAGACAAAGTCAGGTCACGATAATACACGAACACGGCGCATGTTCTGCGACGTGACGAGATGTGCTCCCGATAACAAGGCTCTTGAGTGTTCCCAGACCGCGTGTGCCCATGACGATCATTTCAACCTTCTCGCTGTTGGCCACGTCTAGAATGACCTCGTCGGGCTCGCCTTCATGGATCAGTTCGGATGTCGGCGTGATCTTCTGTTCACTAAGAATGGTACGTGCTCTCTTGACCGAGAGGTTTGCAATAGCTTGGCGAATCTCGAAGTCCTCGTCAGCCTGGGCTGCGGCATGAATATCCGCCATCATCCAGCTTGGAATATTAGCGAGATGTGTGTCAGTTGCGGCTTGTGGTCGGGCAACCATATGTTCAGCCTCGGCCATCGCTCTAATTTGATTGGGTATCGGCTTTTTATCGATCACGGCAAGCAGAATAACATCCATGTGCCGAGATTTAGCGATATCCGCGCCGATCTGAACAGCGCGTTCCGCCGTGCTTGAGCCATCTGTGGCAATGAGTACTGCAGTCATTTTCATTTTCCTTTGCGAATGTTGAAATGGCTAACAGTAAACCTGGGCTGAGCGACGACAGTTTTGATTAAAGTCAATATAAGGCAGAATCATAGTCTCGTTTTTTAACGCAGGTTTTATGACAGTGTTATCGGGGCACGATCTTGCTGAACCGAAGTCATTTTTCGACGTCTGGCAGAACAATGTTTGATTTATATCATCACACGAAAATCATTTGATGGTTCAATACACAGCCTAGGTATCACTATTGCAGGAGCGAGAGTCAGATGGTCGAAAAATCCGATTTATCATCAATGACACCTTCGTGGTTGTCACAAATGTATGAACCCATGCGTTGGGTCGGGGGAAAGGTTGCTGAGTTTTTTGCACCAAGTTCCGAAGCTGCAACGACCGAGTCCCAGTACGAAGTCAGCGTTGAACTGCCTGGAGTATCCGACGAAGACATTAGCGTCGAAGTGCATGATGGCCGCTTATCGGTCTCTGGTGAGAAACGAAGCCAGCATGAGGAAGAGGGGAAGAATTTCTTCTTCTCTGAACGTACATATGGAAAGTTCCAACGGGTATTCCGCTTGCCCGCTGATGCGGATGAATCAAAAGTCTCTGCGACCCACAAGGATGGTGTTTTGACCATTAGTATAGCGAAGCGAACACCAAGTGAACGTGGGGCGAATAGTATTCCATTTACCCGCGGGTAATGGGGTTGGAAGAGCGGAGTATATGCGTCGCTGGCCTGTATTGATTTGGCCTTGGGTGTGATCAGGAGGTTGAGAGGCGGAACTCGTCCGAGACGTTTCCCCCTCGGGCTCTTGATGCACGGAGCGCTTTCACAGTCTGAGTCCTCAAAGATGGCGGGTTATCATTGAGTCTGTTGCCGTTCGATTTGAGGACTCTCTCCGCGTGGCGGGCTACGGCAGACTATACGAATGGATATGCGTAGTGCCCACAATTGATGCAGGCGGCGTTTCCTTATCATATGCGTGCTCATTGTAACCTTTCGACGTGGAAGGTTAAGGGCCCGGATTTGTAGGAAACGTAATGACCACCAGCACCACTGATAACTCAATCGATCAAGCGTCAAAAGACGAAAAGAGCAAAACCGCTATCTTCCACAAGTTCTCTTTTAAGATACCGGCAGCCCTTTTTGCTGCGAGCTTAATCGCCTCATTCACAACGGGTTTTGTAGAGTACCTTGATGCCCGGAACGGGATCATCGCGGAACACGATCAACAATTGATGACAACGGTCGATGCACGCAAAGAATTTCTGGGATCGTATCTCGAGTCGATCAATCAGGATATTCGCACCCAACTTAAAAACCCAACGATGTTTGATGCGCTCGCCGCCTTTGAGGCTGGCTGGCGTCAACTCCCCAGCAATCAGACAAGCATTCTCCAACGGCTCTATATCACGGATAACCCCAATCCAACGGGCCAGAAAGAGGAGTTGGACTACGCATTTGACGGTTCTGCATATTCCGACGCCCACAAGACGTACCATCCCTATATCCGGAATTTTTTGCGCGAGCGTGGGTACTACGACATCTTCCTGTTCGATACCCAAGGTAACCTTGTGTATTCAGTGTTCAAAGAACTCGACTATGCGACCAATGTAAATACGGGTGAATGGAAAGACACTGACTTAGGCAATGTTTTCCGTGCAGCGCTCGAGACCACTGAACGTGACAAGTTGTCTTTCTTCGATTTTAGACCTTACGCGCCCAGCGCGAATGCCCCAGCGAGCTTTATTGGCGCTCCGATGATTGATGAGAACGGTGCCACCCAAGGTGTATTGGTCTTTCAAATGCCGGTCGAAGAATTGAACCGCATTATGACGAGTGATACGGGCTTGGGTGAAACCGGCAAGGCATTCATTGTCGGAGACGATCTTCTCATGAGGAGTCAAGATCGGTTCGTTCAGGAAAATACAGTCTTGGCCAAAACTATGGATTCGAAGCACGTCAAAGATGCGTTGGCTGGCGGTAATGGGGTTGGTGACTATACCGATGAGCACGGCCGCCTGGACCGTGTTGCTTATTCATATTTGGATTTTCATGGAACACGGTGGGCGTTCATTGTGGATGTTGCTCATCAAGAGATTGACGCCCTGATCAACAAGCTCCTCAGAGATACAATCATTATATCGCTGATCGTGCTTAGTTTGTTGGGTGCCCTTGGATTTCTATTTGGTCGCACGCTTTCAGCACCGATCAACAAACTATCCGATGCGATGGCTTTGCTCGCACATGGGGATCGGGACGCTGATATACCAGGTGTTGACCGCCGTGATGAAATTGGTGACATGGCGCGCACAACACAGGTATTCAAAGATAGCTTGATAGAGAATGACCGCCTGCAAGTGGAGCAGAGAGAGGCGGAAAAAAGGAAAATGGAAGAAGAAAGGTTGCTCGAAGAGAGAGCGACTAGAGAAAGAGCTGCTGCCGCAGAAAAAGCAGAAGCTGCCCGCAAGGAAGCGATGCTCGATATGGCCGGCTCGTTTGAACAAAGTGTTATGGGCGTGGTTGAGTCGCTCAGTGCAGCAACGACACAAATGCAGTCTTCGGCTGAAACCTTGTCTGCCACGTCGGCAGGCGCGAGTCAGAGGGCGACGGCAGTTGCTGCCGCATCTGAAGAAGCGAGTACAAACGTGCAAACGGTTGCCGCATCTGCAGAAGAACTGACCGCCTCGGTTGAGGAAATTGACCGTCAAGTATCGCACAGTAACCAGATCGCGCAGAACGCTGTTCAAGGAGCACGGTCGACAAACCAGAAAGTCGAAAGCCTTGCGGTCGCGGCACAGAAAATCGGTGATGTTGTTCACTTGATTAACGACATTGCGTCACAAACCAATTTGTTGGCATTGAACGCGACGATTGAGGCAGCTCGGGCTGGTGACGCTGGTAAAGGGTTTGCCGTCGTGGCATCTGAGGTTAAGACATTGGCGCAAGAAACGTCGAAGGCGACCGATGAAATCTGCACGCAGGTCGCGGCGATCCAGGCTGCAACAAGCGAAGCTGTAGATGCTATAAGAGACATCGGCGGGACCATTGGCGAAATGGGCGACATTGCCGGATCGATCTCTGCGGCTGTTCAGCAACAGGGTTCTGCCACGCGGGAAATCGCGTGTAGCGTTCAACAAGCTGCGGCTGGCACTCAAGATGTTTCCAGTAACATCGTGGAGGTTACACAAGCGGCTAACGAGACCCAATCCTCCTCTGGCCAACTTCTTGATACAGCAAATGAGTTGGCACAACAGGGTGAGGTGTTGAGGAACGAAGTGAACAAATTCCTCCAATCTGTCCGCGCATAGGGCAGATTCTAACCTCGGTACTTCTGAAGTACGGGGTGAATGTTGCGGAACTTTCAATCCAGGCACCATGGTCTAGCCCCAGACCTTGGTGCCTTGCCGTTTTTATGGATCTCAGGGGATACCGGTTTCCGATCTTGACAGGAAATACCGTCGGTGTAATTTGCGCGCCATCCGGTTCGCCCAGAGAGTACATGCGAACGGCAGGGTACGCCGATGTAGCTCAGTTGGTAGAGCAACGCATTCGTAATGCGTAGGTCCGCGGTTCAAGTCCGCGCATCGGCACCAGTCTTTTCAAGGGCATCGCCTTTTTCCAAACCTTCTGATTTTTGCAGCGTGACAAGATCGAGTCTTGACTTTTTCGGCCGATTGATCCGCCCTTGGATCAAGATGCAGGAGCGCCCAAAGACTCCCGAAGGCAGAGCGTTGTTTCGAGTTCAACACTCTTTGCTGGCGGTGATCCTTTCACGATGTCCCACAACATGTGCGCTGCCCGCCTCCCCATTTCACGATGGGGTACGTGAACGGTCGTGAGTGTCGGGTCCGCAATGGACGCCAATTCGATATCATCAAAGCCTGTGATGGAAACATCTGCAGGTACTTTCAGGCCCATCTTCTTGGCCCCTTGCAAGGCCCCCGTGGCCAAAACATCGTTCCCGCACATCACAACCGTCGGGGCATTTTGTCTGCTCATTAATGCCTGAAAAGCATTGGCGCCATTCTCGATGCTATACGGTGTCTCGATCAGTTGAATTGCATCGGCCTTCAAACCCGCCTCTGCCATTGCATCATGCACACCCAGCACCCGTTGCGCCGCGCGGTCGTTGGATTGTTGGTCGGCGGATATCATCCCAATGTTGTGATGCCCCTTTGCAATAACGGCGGTGGCTAAATTCTTCATAGCGCTGCGGTTATCAAATCCAATCGACAATCGGGGTTGTGTGGGATCGTAGATCCAGGCGCACAATACGGGAATCTCTCTGTTTGATAGGAAACGGTATACATCGTCGCTGCGGTGATGACCGATTAATAGAAGACCATCCGCACCACGCGCCGTCAGTGTGCGGATCTGTTCCGCCTCTAGCTCTTCTTGATAGGAAAAGCTGGCAATGAACAGCGTCACACCCTTTTCGCGAAGGGTTTCCTGGAATGCCTGAATGCCCCGTGCAAAGACGGCATTTTCCATGGTGGGGATGATTGCGCCAATTGTGTTGGTGGATTTGGCCATTAAGGCGCGGGCACCAAAATTTGGGTAGTACCCCAGTTCGCGCACGGCGTCCAAAACCCGTTCACGGGTCTGCTTTTGCACCCGGTCGGGCGAGTTCATACACCGCGAAACCGTTGCTGTTGATACGTTAGCCAGTTGCGCGACATCTTCCAAGGTCGGCACGGTTGGCTTTGGCACAGTTTTCTCCATCAAAGTGAAAATCCAAATCACACAATAGGCGCTCAAATCGCAACATGAAAACTTTTTAATGTAAGCGCTTGCATTTTAAAATGTAAGCGCTTACAGTATCAGGCCGCTCAGGGAGAGCAAACAGAGAGGGTGGCTTTATGTTCATGGGAAAATCAGTGATCGTGACGCTGATCCTGGGCTTTATCCTGAAAACGGTAAAGTTTTCTGACTTCCCAGCGATGCTGGTCAGTTGGGCCAAGGTGAACGGTGTGATCCTCCCGATCATCGCCTTCTCTTTGCCACTTGCGCAGGCGCTGGCGATCCTGGGTGTGCCGCAGGGCTTTGTCTCCTCGGTCTCGTCGCTGACAGACGATCCTTACATGCTCACGTTGATCATGATTGGTATCTTGATCGCTGCGGGCTGTGTGATGGAAACAACACCAAACATCGTCATCATGGCGCCGATCTTGAAGCCATTGGCGGACTCCATCGGCATGCACGAAATTCAATTCTGCATCATGATGATCACCGCTTTGGGTGTCGGCTTCATTACGCCGCCGCTTGGCTTGAACCTGTTTGTCGTGTCCGGCATAACGGGTGAATCGGTTTTACGAATAGCGTCCCGAGTGGGTCCGTTTGTGATCTTTATGCTCATCGTTACGTTGCTGATCGGGTTCTTCCCCGAAATCTCGCTGACGATGTTACCTGACAATCTAAGATAGGAACTTCAAATGCCGCGTAAATATTTAAAAAAGGCGACCTTTACGTCTCAATCTGATGCCTCTGATGTCCACGACATCGTCACCGAAATGCTGACCAAGATCGAGGCAGGCGGTGACGAGGCGGCGCTGGAATACGCCGCCAAGTTGGACAAGTACGACGGCCCTGTCATCCTCAGCGAGGAAGACATCGCTGCCGCTGCGGCCAAGGTGCCACAGAAGCTGAAAGATGACATTGCATTTGCCCACGACAACGTTCGCCGTTTTGCTGAAGTGCAGAAAAGCACCATGCAAGACGTCGAACTTGAGGTTGTTCCCGGCCTCATCGCTGGTCAGAAGGCAATCCCATGCCAAGCCGCTGGGTGTTACGTGCCCGGCGGTCGCTACAGCCATATCGCGAGTGCGATTATGACGGTGACAACGGCCAAGGTTGCGGGATGCGGACACATCACGGCCTGTTCGCCACCGCGTCCAGATGTAGGCATTGCGCCAGCCATCATTTACACCGCCGATCTGTGTGGTGCAGACAAAATCCTATCGATGGGTGGGGTCCAAGGTGTTGCCGCGATGACGTTTGGCCTGTTCGGGCTGCCAAAATCAGACATTCTGGTGGGTCCGGGCAACCAATTTGTTGCCGAGGCCAAGCGTATCTTATTCGGCCGCGTTGGGATCGATATGATCGCAGGCCCGACGGACAGCCTCATCCTGGCTGACGAAACTGCAGATCCATATATCGTTGCTGTGGATTTGGTGGGTCAGGCAGAACACGGGTACAACTCTCCAGTTTGGCTTGTCACTGACAACAACGATCTGGCTGAGAAAGTGATGGAGATTGTACCAAAACTCATCGAAGACCTGCCTGGACTGAACGGCGAAAACGCAGCCGCTGCCTGGCGTGACTATGCCGAGGTGATTGTTTGCGACAACCGCGAAGAAATGGCGGCGACATCAGATGAGTATGCGCCAGAGCACTTGACGGTTCAGGCAAAAGATCTCGACTGGTGGTTGGACCGCCTGCAATGCTATGGCTCGCTGTTCTTGGGTGAAGAAACCACCGTGGCCTTTGGTGATAAGGCCTCCGGGACCAACCATGTCCTACCGACGTCACAATCCGCGAAATACACGGGTGGACTCTCGGTTCACAAATACATGAAGATCGTGACTTGGCAACGGGCAACCCGCGATGGTGCAAAACCGATAGCGGAGGCCACGGCCAGAATTTCAAGGCTCGAAGGGATGGAAGGTCACGCGCGGAGTGCCGATGCACGACTTTATAAATACTTCCCAGACGAGGAATTTGATTTAACAGCGGCGGGTTAACGGAATTGGATGACGGAGTTATTTAAACTTCGTCATCTCCGTTCGACAGCGGCTATCGGTGACGCAAAGGATCGATGATGTATCAAAAAATAGTATTAGCTTTGTCACTCGAACACGGTATTGCAGAGCAAGGGATCAAGCTGGCGCGTGCGCTGAAAAACGACGGTGGCGAGATCATCGCTGTCCACGTGTACGAGCCGTTGCAGGGTTCGGCCAGCACCTATGTTTCTGAGGAGGCCGTCGCCAACGCCCTTCAACATGCCAAAGACGCATTGGCCGAGCGCGTTGCCGATCACCCTGATTTAAAGTCAGAGCTCATCAAAGGGCACTCCGGTCGGGCCATCAACGACTATGCGGAAAAGATCGGTGCAGATTGCATCATCATCGGGTCGCACAAACCGGGCCTCAGAGATTTCTTATTGGGGTCCACTGCTGCCCGCGTCGTGCGCCATGCGAATTGCTCGGTCCACGTTCTTCGTTAGCACCAAGGTCCAGACCGAGGTTCGGTCTTGGTCTGCACTATGAAGCGGGCTTGTAAGAAAACGTGATCGAACGCGCTTTGGAGTCCTGACCTTCACCTAATCCATGCCAAGGTTCTTGAGCAGAAAACTCACCTGATGCTTTGAGTTTGCTCTCGCAATCGACGGACCATATGCCCTTGGGCTTTTGCTGCGTGCTGAAGTCCCCGCTCGTTGTTTTCCATGTCCCGAAACACCGATCTTTCTGATCGGGCAACGACAACACGATTGATCCAGTTCTGGTCGCAGTAGAACTAGTCATATGACCTGTGAAATTGTCGGAAATTCCCTGCCATCGACCAAACACGCTTAGGTCCTTTGATCCGGCAGGTCCACTTTGCCCCGTTGCTTGTGTCCTTGCTTTTTTAGCCTCATTAGTAAAAGCAGAAGCGTAGTCGCCGCCTGTATATTTGAACGAGCGTATGTTCTCTAGGAACCAGGCTTCAAATTCGGACAGTGACATTTGGGATGGAGCTTTGACCTGACCGACATGAACCTGAGACCATGCGATTGAGACCGATGCGGGGAACCCATCATTCATCACAAAATACGCTATGGGATACTTATAGCCACGCTTCAGCGCATAGATAGTTGGTCGACCGTCGTTTGATATTTCTTTGACTTGTATCGACTGCGCCAGAGAACGGAACTCGCTGTTATTTGACATCATTTCCCGAAAAACGCGTTCCGTAATCTCATGGAATACAACAACGTCAGAGTTGGAAATTTGCGAGGATCCATATCCGCTTTTAAGGGTAAATCTATGCTGTGTTTGGCGTGGAGCGCGACAATACTTGATCGCCGTTACGTCACCGAAAACGTTCCACTGTGGTTTTGATCCCCTGAAATCGTTGATGCTGTCGATGTACTCGCACGCGACAGCTTTTGATCGCAACTGTCCCGACGTGACCTGACAACCAGTAACAAATATTAGACAGCAGAGGAGAATACCAATTTTGGTCATACAGCGATCCTTCGGGAAAATTACGGATACACGTATGAGTTTAATTTAAGCTTTCAACGATGTCGAACCGCCTTTGCATCTGCAAAATGCACTGGTGATGCGCGCCTCAAATAATTCGTTAATCCTTCGCGGGTCCAAGTCCCTTTGAGGAACTAGGCCGCGTTATGCTGAAGGTTGCTGTCCGCCATCAATATTTGCTCGATATCTGATCGAATCTCTTGGTTGGTGTGGTGAATGTCTCTGAGGCCTTTGGTGACGGCCTCTTGGAATGTCCCCAGTTGCTCTATGAGTTCGTTCACATTGGTCGTCGGAGAATCGATGATTGAACCTTCGATGCGTCCTATGACCCGTGTGATTTCAAGGTTTGTTGTTAGGTTGCCCATCTGTGTACAGGCATGTTCGAACTGTTTTACTTGCTCCGTAATCGAATGCAGACCTTCTGAGGCCATATGGGTATAAGAGTGCTGTTGATCCTCCAGGCTTCGCATTTCCAGCTCACGGTTTACCCCATCATGCTCGTCTTCGCGCCTGAAGAGATCAATCGTTTCGCGCTGCATCCTTGAGATACAAGTTAGAAGCAAACCTTCTTTGACCGTCTGTTCGACCTTGCCACAGGATTCAATAAAGCCCCCCATGTCTGCCTTAATGTTACTAGAGATGGCCGTGTAGTTCTCAGATATGACATTCATCGGAGCACCTTCGGGGCCAAGGTGAGAAACTTGTACCCGAAGGTTGAGCGGCACATTTTTTTTCATAGACTTCGGAGACACGCGTCGCATGCCCTAATAACTGCTGCGAGGACTCTAATAAGTGCTCATAATGAGTGATAACGTCGTCTTCTTTGCGGCCCAGCGCCTTATCACGCGCAACAATTTCTTTACTGAGCGCAGTCGACAAAAACGAGCCGTAATCCCGAAATCCCAAGGCTTGGAGGCGCCCCAGAAGGATCCCCGCACTTTCTTCAGGCTTTAAATTTTCCTTGTTCTCTAGTGCGCGGAGCTCCGCATACTCTTTCTCAACGATTGCAAGAAATGGACTGCTGGGCTTCAACCGAACCGACAAATATCCACCATCAATGGGCGTGACGATGGCAAAAACCCAGTAGTATCGTCCGTCCTTGGAACGGTTTTTGACATACGCACCAATCGGCTCGCCGTTTTCGATCGTTTTCCACAACAACCAGAAAACGGCACGCGGCATGTCGGGATGTCGAATAAGACTGTGTGGTTTATCGAGTAGTTCATCCCACTCATAGCCACTTACACGCCGGAATATACTATTGCCCGAGAGAATTTTGCCATTCTCGTCGGTTCGAGAGAAAAACAACTCATCGAATGCAAAGTATGACTCTTCCTCGACCACAAATTTGCGGTCTTTTGCCCTGATCGGTTTGATCTCCATGACATGTCCCCCAAGGACGTTGATTGCTTCAAGCCCAAAGCCAGCAAAAATGTCAGGCTCTCGCTGCCTAACAGCGGAATTTTCCGACAAATGACTAGGCCGCGCAACTTAGGGTTTTCCACGATACCGATCCTGACCGGGGCGGAGTGAGACGGATTAGAGCTTAGGCAACTGCTGCTCGACCAAGGTCATCCAGTACTCACACCCGACCGATAGAATCTCATCGTTCAGGTCATAATGCGGATTATGCAAAGACGCGCTACATGGCCCCTGATCGCCGTTGCCGATCAAGATATAGCAGCCGGGTTTTTGCTGCAGCATGCGGGCGAAATCTTCGGACGCACCGCAGGTGGGGCAATCGGGATCGACACCAACATCACCTGCGACCGTTCGTGCCGCACGAATAGAGGCATCGGTTTCATTCGGTGTATTCACTGTCGGCACAAAATCGTGCTGATAGAGCACATCGCCCTCGGCACCATGGGCTGCACAAATGCCTGAAACGATTTCGCGCATGCGACGTTCGATGGTCGTTTGAACATCCGTCGAAAGTGCGCGGCAATCACCCTTGATGGTGAAGGTCGAGGGGATGGTGTTACGTGCCCCATCGGTAAAGACTTCGGTGATCGACACCACACCCCATTCCCGGGAACTGAGGGATCGTGACACGATGGTCTGTAGGCCTTGAATAATCTCGGCCCCGACGATGATCGGATCAACGGTCCGCTCCGGCATGGAAGCGTGCCCTCCACGACCATGAATGGTGATCTCAAAGACATCTTCGGATGTCATGATCGCACCCGTACGGACCGCAAAGTGTCCCGCCAGAATACCGGGCATATTGTGCATGCCGTACACGGCCTCCATCGGGAAACGTTCGAATAACCCATCATCAATCATCGACAGCGCCCCGCGGCCGTCTTCTTCGCTTGGTTGAAAGATGAAATAGACCGTGCCGTCGTAGGTATCGGACTGGGATAGCATCTGTGCCGCGCCCAACAGCATTGATGTGTGACCGTCATGCCCGCAGCCATGGAAGACGTTATCGATGGTGGATTTATGATCAAACTCGTTGGCTTCTTGGATGGGCAGCGCGTCCATATCCGCGCGCAATCCGATTGCCCGGTTGCCGGTGCCACGTTTGAGAACACCGACAACGCCTGTCTGGCCGATGCCGCGATGAACCTCCAACCCGAATTCTTCAAGCAACGCCGCAACCTTGTCCGAGGTTCGGATTTCATTGAAGCCAAGCTCTGGATGACGGTGGATATCCCGCCGCCAGCTGGTCATGTCTTCATGAATCGAGTTACGTGCGATGTTCATGGTCTCACCGAAAATTAAAAGCCGAGCAGATGCTCGTGATTGACTAAGAGTTGTATAGAAGTGCTGCCGTATCCGAAATCAGAAAACCGGCCCGGATGAAACACACGTAGCTTGATATACCGGCGAGGATGCTGATCCCCATGCACATATTTCCGATGATACGGGATTGAGCATTCATCCACTTCACCAGCCCATTGGTGGTCTCAGGTGCGCGTTTCTGTTCGTTCCAGTGCGCGCGGACGAAAAACACATGGGCAAAGTATGCAAATCCAGCAATCGCAGCGCCATATCCGACACCGTAAATGAACCAGCTCATCGCGATGGGAAGTTTCGACGCGAGCAACATTGATGCGTCGTTTGAGGGGGTGAGTGACATTGCCATGTCCGTGAGCAGAATCAGTGTCGCGCCGCCATTGAGCGCGATGGCGGATATCGTGAACACACGCGCATAGGCAAAGACGTTTGATAGAATGTGATCTTGTTCTCGTTGTGTGGGATCTAAATTTTGCTCGGTATCGGGCATAAATCTCTCTGGGTATGGGTGTCGTGTGACTTGGCTAAGATAACGTGCACCGCATCAAGAGTCTTGACCAACAAAAAACCCCGGTGCGAACACCGGGGTTTCTGTTTCGTGTCTGAGCGATGCGCTTATTCGCGATTGCCGAACAAGTGCAACAGCATCAGGAACATGTTGATGAAGTTCAGGTACAGCGAAAGTGCGCCCATGAGGCTTTTCTTTGCAGCGGTTTCGCTGCCGTCGCCTTCGTAGTACTGTGACTTGATGCGCTGTGTGTCGTACGCCGTCAAACCAGCAAAAATCAGCACGCCAAGCACGGAGATCGTGAATTGCATCGCCGAGCTTTCGAGGAAGATGTTCACGATGCTCGCCAAGATAATTCCGATCAGGCCCATCATCAGGAACGAGCCCATGCCCGTCAGGTCTTTCTTGGTCGTGTAACCGAACAAGCTGAGGCCTGCGAAAGCACCCGCCGAGATAAAGAACACGCGTGCGATGCTAGATCCCGTGTAGGTCAAAAAGATCGTCGAGAGCGACACGCCCATGACGGCGGCGAACGCCCAGAATACGATCTGCGCGGTGGATGCGCTCATCTTGTTGATGCCAAAGCTCAACGCCAGCACGAAGCCGAGCGGTGCGAGCATAACGACCCAGGACAAGCCTGTGCCGAACAATGTTTGCATCAATTCCGGTTGTGTCGAAACGACATATGCCATCAGGCCGGTAATCGCCACGCCTGCGGCCATGTAGTTGTACACACCCAGCATGTAACTGCGTAGACCTGCATCAATGGATGCATCATACGCTTGCGTTGGTGTCATCCGCTGTGTGCGGTCATTAGGTCCGATAGCCATTTCAAACTCCTGTGTTCAGGTAACATTTACCTGTTATGAAATAGGGTATGTACCCCTCAATTTTCAATGGAAACTGGCACAGCTTACCAAAATTTCATCTGCCCGGAAACCATTGAAATATAATAATTATTTAGTCGTTTCGCAGATAGGGAGCCGTTTTCATCCCCAAAATACGCCATGACCCGGCCAAACCGAAGCCAATCGTCGCTGCCAAAGCCAACATAACGGTCATTCCAGCGGCCATGGGCAACCACGCCCATTCCATCCGCATCAGGAAGTTGATGACACCCCAGGATGCCAACGTGCCGACGCCAACAGCGGCCAATCCGGTGATCAGCCCCAATACGCCATATTCCAAAACGAACATGGTTGCGATCCGGCCACGGGTGGCGCCCAGAACCTTGAACACAACCGCATCGAATGTGCGGCGACGCTGTCCGGCAGCCAAAGCACCAGCCAACACAATCGCACCTGCAATCACGGTGACCCCGGCAACGGATCGAATGGCACCACTGATGCCTTCCAACAATTGGGCGGCAGCTTGCAGGGCTTCGCGGACCTGAACGGCGGAGACGTTATCAAATGCATCCGTAACGGCACGCTCCAGAATTTTCTCAGACTCTGGGGTCGCATTGGCTGCCGCGATATGGGTATGCGGTGCGCCTTCTAAGACGCCGGGTGATAAAATGACTGCGAAATCAAACCGAAGCGAACCCCAGTTAATATCACGAAGCGACGCGATCTCGGCGGTGATTTCTCGGCCGAGAATGTTGATCGCCAGGGTATCGCCGACGCCCACACCAAAGCCGTTGGCCAGCTTGGCATCAAAGCTGATCAGCGGTGGACCTGCGTAATCGCTTGGCCACCATTCGCCAGCGACAATTTTGGTTTCCGGGTTCATGTCGGCGGCTGATGTAAATGCACGGTCGCCCCTCAGCGCCCACTGGTTTTCGGGGGGCACATTTTTTGGGTCAGCGGCGACGCCGTTGATCTCGACAATGCGGCCACGGACCACGGGTTCGCGGACGAGGCCCGACACGCCGTCGGTCCCGTTCACGATGCGATCGAACTCTTCAACCTGATGCGGCTGAATATCGATGAAGAAATAGGCAGGGGCTTGTTCTGGAAGGTTATTAGAAATCTGTTTCGACACATTGCCTTCGATCTGGACCACGGCGACCAGCACCGAAAGCCCAAGGCCGAGCGATAGGATGACACCCGGTGCTGCGGTGCCGGGTCGATAGACGTTGGCCAAAACCAATCTCATTAACGCGTTGATGGGCTTGATGCGGCGACTGATCGCAATCAATGCGGCCCCTGTCAGTCGTAACAAACCAAAGGTCGCCAACGCGCCCAAGATGAACCAAAACGCAAAACGAGGGTCCGTCGCGGTAATGAATACCAAGGCGGCCAACGTGGCGATGCCGAGGCCCAACCATGCCAAAAAGAAATTTGGCGGGCGCCCGGCCAGCGGTTGTGCTGCGGCCCGGAACAGATCACGCGGTGAGACTTGTCGGGCGCGTCCGATGGGCCAGAGCGCGGCCGTAATGGCGATGACAAATCCAAATGCAGCGGCAGCGATAATGGCACTGGGATACAGTGCCAGTTCAGGTCTAACGGGAAGCGCATCAGCAAATGTGCCAAGCATTAAGGCGGGTAAGGCGATGCCACCGATGATGCCAACGGTGATGCCGACAGCGGCCAAGCACATCAATTGCAATATGTAGATCGACACGATCAGCCCTGCATCGGCGCCCAAACATTTCAGCGAAGCAATGGTGCGGGTCTTGCTTTCCAAGTATGCGGTCACGGCCCGGGTGATCCCAACACCACCGACCAATAGGACGGTGTAGCCGACGAAACTCATGAACAGGGTCAGGCGATCGATAAACCGTTGTACGCCGGGTGCGGCTTCGTCAGTGCCACGTATACGCCAACCGGCATCGGGGAACGCGGCAACAAAATCTTCTCGCCATTGCTTGGCGTCAACACCTGCGGGCAAATCCAACCTGTAATAATACCGGATCAAGCTGCCGGGTTGGACGAGGCCCGTGGCCTCTAGCGCGCCTGTTGCAATCATCAGGCGGGGGCCAAAGTTGACCATGTTGGTGACGCGGTCGGGTTCTTTGTCGATGGTGCCCGCCATGCGAAACTGCGCTTTGCCGACGCGGACCAAATCACCGATTTCAACGCCCAGTTTCTCCAACAGGTTCGGATCGACCAATGCGCCTGCATGACCATCCTTCATTCCCAGGGCGTCCTGAATGTTCGCAGTGGGCGTTATGATCAGTTCACCCGCCAGCGGATAAAGGTTATCGACGGCTTTCAACTGGACCAGCGTGCGGTTGTCTGAATTCAACGTGGATACCGCCATGGCGCGCATGCCGACCGCTTCAGATACGGCATCGGATGTTTGTTCCAAATACGCACGTTCTTCAGCGGATGTTGCGCGATGCACCAAGCGCAACTCAATATCTCCGCCCAACAATTGTTTCGCATCGGCGCGCAGTCCACCGATGATGGCCGAACTGGACCAGCCAACTGCGGCAATCGCACCGACACCGAGTGCCAAGCACGCCAAGAATACGCGAAAGCCTTTGATGCCGCCGCGCATCTCGCGCTGCGCCAACCGCCATGCCAGGGATAGGTTTGTCATGCTGAACCCTTAGTCCGCAGCTTCGACTGTGTTGTGGTCATCAGCGACGATCTTGCCGTCAGCGATGGAAATACGCCGCGCACATTTATCGGCCAAGCGCATTTCATGGGTCACCAAAACCAGCGTTGTGTCATTGCGTTCGTGTACACCAAACATCAGATCCATGATTTTTTCGCCGGTTTCAACGTCCAAATTACCCGTTGGCTCGTCTGCTAAGATCAACGCGGGGCGTGGTGCCAACGCACGGGCCAGGGCGACGCGTTGTTGCTCGCCACCCGATAGCTGGCCGGGATAATGCGTGATCCGATGACCCAGACCGACTTCTACTAAAGCCTCTTCGGCACGCTTGAACGGGTCGTTGCCGCCGCTCAGTTCCAACGGCAAGGCGACGTTTTCCAACGCTGTCATGTTTGGGATCAAATGAAAGTCTTGGAATACGATACCGATTTGCTCGCCACGTACGCGCGCAAGTTCATCTTCGCTCTTTCCATCAAAGGCAATCCCCCCAACACGGACAGATCCTTTTGTCGCACGTTCCAGACCAGCTAAAATCATCAACAATGATGTTTTCCCGGACCCGGATGGGCCGACAATACCGACCGTTTCGCCGCTTCCAACATCCAGATCAATGCCGCGCAATATCTCAACGTCACCGGCGTCGCTTGATAATGTCAGTTCGACATCTGTTAAATGGATCAGAGAAGAATTTGCGTCGGTCATGTTTATTTCCGATGTCTCGTGCGTATATATGTCGAGTGGCATAACAATAAGGTCCAATGGTTTTCATGGATATGCGGCAAAATCTAAAGAATGCAATGCACGGTCTTGTGATCGCGCTCTGTATCGCCCTTTCAACATTTACGGCTGGGGCGGCCAATTCGATCACTCTGGTGGTCTTTGGCGATAGCCTGAGCGCGGGTTACGGCCTGGAAAAGCAATATGCTTTCCCCACGCGTTTGGGGGATGCGTTGACCGCCAAGGGCTACGACATCAACGTCGTGAATGCCGGTGTATCAGGCGATACAACGGCCGGGGGGCGTGCGCGTCTGGCCTGGACACTCAGCGATGATGTGGACGCGGTCATCCTAGAACTGGGTGCCAACGATGCGTTGCGGGGCTTGGGTACGGAACAGGCGTATCAGAATTTGGCTGCTATGCTGCAAACATTGGCCGACAAGAATATCTCGGTTTTGCTGGCAGGCATGCATGCACCACCGAACATGGGCGAAGATTACGGCAAGGCGTTTGATGAAATTTATCAGCGCCTGAACCGGGAATTTGACGTGGTGTTCTATCCATTCTTTTTGGATGGGGTGGCGGCGAACCCGGCGCTCAATATCGATGATGGTATTCATCCCAACCCGGCCGGTGTCGATGTCATCGTCGAGCGGATTTTACCCGACTTGGAAACGCTGTTGAAAAAAGTGGGTGCCAAATCGGGCGGTGCGTCTTGAGCACGTTTCCGATCGCGTTTTCCAACGCGTCCAACCCCAAGTCGATTTGCGCCGAGTTGTGTGACAGTCTCGGTACCGGGCACGGCGAAGGCCTTGGCATTCTTTACATTACCGATGTCATTGCGGATGAACTCAATAACTTTGTCGATGCCCTGCAAATCTCGACCGGCATAGAAACATGGATCGGCACGTTGGGTGTGGGCGTAATCGCAAATGAACGCGCGGCATTTGATCAACCTGCTGCAGTCGCGATGATCTTGGACGTGCCGCCCAGTGATTTTCGATTGCTGCCGATCAACCCGATTCCCGGTAGTCTGCCCGAAGATGTACAGCAATGGGTGGAAACGGTTCGCCCAAGTGCTGGCATCGTTCATGCCGACCCATCCAGCCCGACCATCGCCAAAATGATCGAAGGTGCCGCGGAACGTTCTGGCGCGTATCTGGTCGGCGGCCTGACTTGTTCGCGCACATCTCAGCACCAACTGGCGGGCGAGATTGGAAATGGTGGTCTGTCCGGTGCGTTGTTCTCACCGGATATCCCGGTCACGGCGGGATTGTCCCAAGGGTGCAGCCCGCTCGGAAATGTTCATGAAATCACCCGCGGCGACTCCAACATCGTTTTCGAATTGGATGGTCGCCCGGCGCTTGAAGTGTTCAAAGAAGACATTGGCGAGATGCTGGCGCGTGATCTACAGCGCGCAGCCGGATATGTGCATGTCGCCTTTCCGGTCAGCGGTGCTGATACCGCCGATTACATGGTGCGCGATTTGATGGGCATCGATCCCGAAAGCGGGTGCTTGGCGGTGGGATCGGAAATCTCCGTGGGCGACCGGGTGATGTTCGTGCGCCGCGACCCGATGAGCGCGCAAAAGGATTTGGGCCGAATGCTGAAAGACGTGAAGCAGCGTCTGCCCGGTCCGGCACGGGGCGCTGTATACTTCTCGTGTGTGGCACGCGGCCCCAGCATGTTCGGCGACGAAGAGACCGAGGCCGAGATCGTCTCCGATGGCCTGGGCGGTACGCCGGTCATCGGATTTTATGCCAGCGGCGAAATCTGCCACGACCGGATTTATGGCTATACCGGTATGTTGCTGGTGTTCGGGTAACCAGACCGTTACTTGACACAACAGCCTTTCACAACCCATCTACTCGGTAACAAATACCCAATCCCTAAAGACTCCCAAGGACCTTTCCATGCATATGAATACACTCGGCCGGACCAACATCCGGGTTAGCCGCATTTGTCTCGGCACCATGACATTTGGTGCGCAAAACGACCAAGCTTCCTCTTTTCGTCTGATGGACATTGCCTATGATCGCGGCGTCAATTTCTTTGATTCCGCCGAAATGTATTCATTTCCGGCCAGCCCTGAAACGCAGGGTAAAAGCGAGGAAATTCTGGGGGCATGGATCAATGACCGCGGTCTGCGCGACAAAGTCGTAATCGCGACCAAGGTGACTGGACCCGGCGGTCGGTTCGAACACATTCGGGGTGGTGATCTGAAATTCACCCGCGCCCAAGTGGCCGAGGCGGTGGACAAAAGCCTCAAACGTCTTGGCACCGATGTCATCGATCTGTATCAGACCCATTGGCCGGAACGCAGCGCCAATTATTTTGGCAAGCGTGGCTATGCGCATGATCCCGCCGATAAGGATTGGACACCGATTGCCGAGGTTGTCACCGCGATGGAAGAACAGGTCCAAGCCGGTAAAATCCGCAGCTTTGGTCTATCAAACGAAACACCCTGGGGCGTGATGGAGCATTTGCGCCTGGGCGGCAACGGATCGGCACGGGTCGCCGCAATCCAGAATCCGTATAACCTGCTGAACCGCACATTCGAAGTGGGCTTGGCGGAAATGGCAATCCGCGAGGACGTGGGATTGTTCGCATATTCGCCGCTCGGCTTTGGCGCGTTAACCGGTAAATATCTGGATGGACCCGCACCCAAGGGCAGTCGCCTTGATCTGTTTCCTGATTTCAAACGCCACTTCAAACCGCGGGGGATCGAAGCCACGCGCCGTTATGTGGACTTGGCGAGACAACACGATCTTGATCCCTCTGTCATGGCGCTGGCGTTCGTGAATTCACGGCCGTTCCTGGTGTCCAACATTATTGGCGCGACCACGGAAGATCAGCTCAACACCAATCTGGATTCAGAAGATGTGGTGTTGAGTGAAGACGTCCTTGCCGCCATCGACGAGATACACGAGGATATTCCAAACCCTGCGCCATAGACCAAAGGGCACTCGCGATGCTCAGACTGTTCGTTGCCATTCCGATCCCGGACGAGGTCCGTCAGCGGTTATTGGCGATTTCATCAGGTGTGCGCGGTGCTAGGTGGGTGCGATCCGAGGGCATGCACATCACGCTTTTCTTTGCCGGTGAAATGGACCGCGACCAGGCCAACGATCTGGATGCGGAGTTGGAAACCGTTCAGATGCCCCCATTCGAGTTATCGTGCCGGGGGCTGGGATATTTCGAACGCGGTTCGCGGATCAAGTCCATATGGGCGGGGATCGCCCCAAGCAAGGCACTGCTGTACCTTCATGACCGGGTCGAAAGCGCTGCGGTCAGGGCGGGGTTCGAGCGAGAAAACCGAAAATACAAACCGCACATCACCTTGGCCCGACTAAAGGGTGCGCGTGCCGATGACATCGGGCCCTGGATCGAAACTCACGATCATTTATCCACCCCGCCATTTACGGTGGATCATTTCACGCTCTATCGTTCGCATTTGGCCCGCGAAGGTGCGATGTACGAGCCGATGGTGGAGTACCAGATCAGTGGTTAGCGACAGGATTAACGGGCGGACATTGGATACATGGATTTAAGACTCAACGGAAAATGCGCGTTGATCACGGGTGCCACAGCAGGCATCGGTGAAGCTGCGGCGAAACTTTTTGCCGCCGAGGGTGTAAAGCTGGTGCTGAACGGGCGGCGTGAAGATGCCCTCAAATCCCTCGCGGCTGAGATCGCTGCGACAGGGGCACCCAATCCAGTAATCGTGGCTGGCGCGCTGGACAGTGCCGATGCCAGCGCCGAAGTGACACATGCAGCATTGGATGCCGCAGGTGGTGAAATCGATATCCTGTTCAATAACGCGGGGGCCTCCAATCCGTTGAAGGACCCATGGGATGAAGTTGAGTGGGAGGCATCCCTCAAACTGAACTTTGCCGCCGCACGTCAGGTTACGGCAGCCATCGTGCCGGGGATGCAGGCCCGGAAATGGGGCCGTATCATCAACACCACGGGCGCGATGGTGACACCGGTGCCGAATGCGGCCATCCCGGCCAAGGCCGCGTTGCAGTCCTGGTCGCGGAGCTTGTCAATCCAACTTGCCCCCGATGGCATTACGGTGAACACGATTGCCCCCGGTCGGATTGACACCGCACAGATCAGAAATAACGTGCATCCGACCCCTGAAAGCCGTCAGGCCTTTATAGATAAGTTCATTCCCACCGGACATTTCGGGCAGCCAGAAGACTTGGCCGTGCTGGCGGTTTTTCTCGCCTCGCCCTTGGCGGGTTATATCAACGGTGCCGCCATCCCGGTTGATGGGGCGATGTTGCGGATTTCATGACGGTCAGCGGGTTGAATGGGTTGCTACTTCCATGTGTGTTCTAATTATTGCACACGACAGTGGCATCGGGGTTAACATCATGCTGCCAAGCATCCAGTTTTCCATTGCCCTGACAGGTAGCGCTGGGAGTGGACCCCCGGACAGCGTAACCTTGGTCCCCGAAGAGCACGTGCCTGATAGATGGATTTTATATTTTTTCCCAGATGACAGGCCACGGGCCGATAACCTACGCCCATTCGGAATTTTATTGAGAGATGCGACAGGCACGAGCACTGAAAAGTCTTTTTCATCATAGATTTTGGCCGTGAGCGCGGAAACGCAATTATTTTGGACGTTCATTTCCTTTGCCTCAGATGGCGACGCGACAAAAGACGCCGCAATACATAGACCGACCACGACGGCATAGTTCCTTATCCGCGATAATTGCACACTCATATCCCCCAAATACACCATGATAGGCATCGGCAGTATGGACCAAGTCAGCTCAGCGCCCTAGCAGTTTCGGCAGTTCCGTCATATCCTCGAACACCAGATCGGCACCGGCGGATTTCAGGCTGTCGATATCGTCTTTGGTTCGGTGTGATGCGCCGATGAAACCAAATGCCCGCATGCCTGCCCGTTTGGCGCCGAGGACGCCGACAGGGCTGTCTTCGATCACCGTGCAGATCGATGGATCAACGCCCATGCGATTGGCGACATGGTAGAAAAGGTCAGGTGCCGGTTTTGGGTTGGGCACGGATCTGCCTGAATACAAATGCGGGTCAAGGTACTTGATCAGTCCGGTTAACTCTAAGTTTTTTTGAATCTTGGCGGGCGGTCCCGATGACGCAACGCATTTCGGAACATTAATCAAACGTTCCAAGGTTGCTTCAATACCTGTTACGGCTTCCAACTCCGCTTCGAATGCTAGGACATCGAGTGCACGGAGTTGTGCTTCGAAATCATCGGGCAAATCAAAACCTTCGTCGATCACCGTTTGGATGACGCCAGGGATCGAACCGCCCGCGAATTTTTTAACGCTCTCCATCGCCGTGATGGGATAACCGTGTCGGCTCAGTAGCGCGGCCAGCACGCGGTTGGCAATAATCTCGCTGTCGACCAGCACACCGTCGCAATCAAAAACAAGAACCATGTGAAACCTTATAAATGTGTGTCGCGAATGTGTTGGAGCAGACCCTTGGATGCAACATCAATCATATCAAACACATCTGAAAATCCGTCTGGCCCGCCATAATACGGATCAGGTACCTCTGTCACGCCGACACTTGGTGCGAAGGACAGGAACATATGAATTTTCGTGGCATGTTCGGCTGGGCTCATGGCGTGCAAGGTTTGGAAATTGTTGTCGTCCATGGCGATGATGAAATCAAAATCGACAAAGTCACGTTGTCGCGTTTCGCGTGATTTTAGATCTTCGATATCAATACCACGACGACGGGCTTCTTGACGGGCCCGGTTGTCTGGCGGGTCGCCACGGTGCCAGCCACTGGTGCCGCATGAATCCGTGGTGATTTTGTCAGACAGTCCCTCGCGCCCAACCAAGTCACGGAAGACCCCTTCGGCGGTGGGCGAACGACAGATATTGCCGAGGCAGACGAACAACACACGGATCATAAAGGGTTCCTTGGCAATGTGGAGCGGGTGATTATGCTGATAATTGTAATCGAGATTATCAATACCCAACGGGATGGCGGCAAATGGTTTTAATGGGAAGGTCATCATGAGACTTGATCCGAATGCATCGATTGTCATTCTGACCGGTGCTGGCATATCCAAGGAATCCGGTCTAGATACATTTCGTGACGAGGGTGGTGTGTGGTCAAAGGTCCGGATCGAAGATGTCGCCACGCCGGATGCGTATCGTGCGAACCCGGCCCGTGTGCATGAATTTTACAACATGCGTCGTGCTGGCGTGTTGGATGATAATTTGCATCCGAATGCGGCGCACAAAGCCCTGGTAGAGCTTGAATCAAAATGGCCAGGGGATGTTTTGGTGGTCACGCAAAACGTCGATGATTTGCATGAGCGTGGTGGCACCAAAAACCTGATACACATGCACGGCGAATTGTTGAAGTCCCGCTGCACCGCGTGTGGGGATGTCAATGAATGCCGGATTGATTTATCCGTCGGTAGTGTCTGCGCTGCCTGCGGTGCGATCGGCACGGTGCGCCCGCACATTGTTTGGTTCGGTGAAATGCCAATGCAGATGGATGAAATTCATGATGCACTTGCCGATGCAGGCTTGTTCATATCCATCGGTACTTCGGGGAATGTTTATCCTGCCGCCGGATTTGTCGATGTGGTTCGGGTGGCGGGTAACGGCCGAACGATCGAGTTGAACTTGGAACCATCAGAGGGGGCCACGCACTTTGACCACAGCAATTACGGGCCGGCGACCGAGATCGTTCCGGCTTTTGTGCAATCGCTTTTGAAAAACATTTAGCTGTCCACGCGGACCCCATCAAAGCGCGCTAAATTGTTGGTCTTGATGATATCGCGCAAAAGCTTGCCGTATTCTTCAGGAATTTCCGAGTAGGCGGTCAGATAATTTGTCAGTGCCAGACCGTTCGGGGGCTTTCCGCTGTCACGTGTCTTTGCCCGCGCTGTGCGAAGCTTTTTGTATGCGCTGTGTGTATTAATATTCAGCATGTAATACCGCACACTGTGGCTAATGCTTTTATACTTAATGACCCGAAAGCCTTCGGCGTTTTTTGGTGCAATGCCGGGCACGCCTTCGTCATATGTGCGCATGCCAAAAAAATTATTCCCCTTGCGAGCGAAGCGCGATGATCCCCAGCCACTCTCAAGAGCGGCCGTGGCAAGCACAAGAGACGCGGGGATGACATCGACCCGTTTTAGCAAAGCATCGACATCGCCGAATTCGACATCATATTTTTCATAAAGCGATCTTGGAGTGTCTGCGGGATCGTCAACAATCGTATTACGCTCTGCCCGTATTCTATCATTTTGTTGGGCAATGATGGGCAACATGACCTTAAAGAAGGTCTCTTTCTTCTCATTGACATCTTTGATCCGGTTTAAGTCCACATCCAATGAACTCAGAAACACCTCGGGGGCCAATTTGGTTCGTCCGACCTGATCCAGACTGTAATCAAGCGAGCGATCGATATCGTGTGCCGTTAAACTGGGGACGGATGCGACTTCAACCCCCGAAGCGTCGTCCGCTTCGAGAGTGTCATCATCGCCATCGATTGTGATAAAGCCGACGGCGACGATCAACAGAAATACCGCAACGATGATGCTGCGCATATTCATATCTTGCTTATCTTGGTTGTCGTGCGTGGCCATGGCTATATGCTCCCATAGAATTTATCGATTGGTATCACTTGCGCGCTTATGTCTCAAACTGATCCCACATCCACTGGCGAATCACTTGTGGCGCTACTCGAACGTGTGCGTGCCTGCGATATTTGCAAGGATACATTGCCCTTGGGGCCGCGTCCTGTGGTACGTGCAAAATCCTCTGCCCGGATTTTGATTATCGGGCAGGCCCCAGGAACTAAGGTCCACGAGACAGGCATTCCCTGGAATGATCCGTCCGGGGATCGCCTGCGTGACTGGCTACAGCTGGATAAAGACACATTCTACGATGACAGTCGTGTGGCCATCGTGCCGACAGGGTTTTGTTATCCGGGTCGATACGAAAAGGGGGGTGATTTGCCGCCCCGACCGGAATGTGCGCCCGCATGGCATGGCCAGATTTTATCGTATCTGGTCAATGTGCGTCTGACGTTGCTGGTCGGGTCCTACGCCCAGGCAGTATATTTGGGTGACCGGAAAAAACGCACACTGACCGAGACCGTGGCCGCCTGGCAAAGTTACATGCCGGACTATCTACCGACACCGCATCCCAGCTGGCGAACCAAACACTGGGCCAAGAAAAACCCCTGGTTTGAGGCTGAACTGGTGCCTGAAATCCGCAAAATCGTGAAAGCGCTTCTTTAATGCTCTTGGCGATCTCGGGATTACTTGACAGTTCCCCCCTTCCGACCCCATTGTGCCGATGCAAATAAGATCAGTCCATTGAACGCGATTGGTTAATATATGGAATTCGTCAAGGATTCCAGGAGTGTAACCGGGTTGTGGGCGGCGTGATGGGGGCCCATGCATACTATCACCGATAACGACCTATTTCATCGGCTGGCGTTCGATAATCCGTGGTGGGAATTCACGGAACAGACCCGCATTGCCTTTAAAAATCCTGCCAAACGTTCATTTTTTCCAGCTTTTTGTGATCGGGTTAAACAAGCGGGAACTGGTAACGTCCTTGTTCTAGCTGGGCCATTGCGCGCCGGCAAAACTGTGATGTTGCGTCAAATGGTGGCGCAACTGATCGAACAGGGCGCCAAACCGACCAGCGTTCTTTATTGCTCCCTGACCACGCCAAGCTATACGGCTGCGAGTCTGAGTGTTTTGTTTGAGATGTTCTGTCGTCGTTATCGGCATGGACCAGACGCAGAAATTTATGTGTTTTTTGACGAGGTTCAGTACGCCAAGGAGTGGGAAAAGCAGCTGCTGCAACTGGCGAAGATGCGTCCCAATGCCAAGATTGTTGGCGCAGTATCGTCATCCTCTCCGTCGCTGGTAAGTGGCGATGTAGTGATGGATGGTAAGATGGAAATCTTCATTCTGCCGCCGCTGACGTTTTTGGAGTTTATGCGGTTCAGAGGGTCCGAAGAAAAATTATTTGATCACGCAACAACAACAAGAAAGGGGTCTATGTCGTTGGTCCCGAATGGCCTGACCGCGCTGAATCAAGAATTCCAGCGATACGTAAACTTCGGTGGATTCCTAGAAGGTATTCTGTCCGGCAAAGACGGGGTTCCTGCGCCGACGTTCATGCGCGATGGGGTGGCGGATCGGGTCCTGCACAAGGATTTGGCGTCACTGCAAGGGGTCAATGACCCACAAGAGTTGAACCGACTGTTTGGTTTACTCGCATTCAATACGGCCCGTGAGATGTCCATGGATGATCTAGCCAAAGGGATGGGGATCGCCAAAAACACGCTGCGGAAATATTTGGACTATTTGGAACAGGCTTTTTTGATTCGGCGCGTCAATCGTGTCGACCGCGATGGACAACGGTTCCAGCGACAAGTGTTCTTTAAGGTGTACTTGACCAGCCCCTGCTTGTACGCGGCCTTGTTTGCGCCCGTCCCGCCATCAGATCAGTTCTTTCAGCGTTTGGCGGAAACGGCATTGGTCTCGCAATGGCTGGGTTCAGCAGCAATTGGTAATCTCTACTACGCCAGTTGGCGCGGCGGGACAGTTGATTTGTTGACGTTGCATCCGGAAACAGGTCAGCCCGACCATGTGTTCGATTTGGATTGGCAGAATGCTTATGTGCGCACAGATAAACGTCCCGATAACTTGGTTACGTTCGTAAAAGAAAACAATCGGAACGCCACCAGTTATGTGCTGACCGGCAGTATTGCGCGCACCGCGACGATGAAAGGGGTGAACATCACGTTGGCCCCGATGTCCTTGTACACGTACTGGGTTGAGCGAGATCCGAGCATGCGAACGGCGCACAAGGCTGCGAGCTGATTAAAGAGAACTCTCGGTTTCGTTCTTGGACTGCATCGCAGCAGTGATTTGCGTGGTATAGTTGGCAATCACAAACCCAGCGAAGCCAAAACACATGAACATCATCGCACCACCCAGGGCTTCAATAGCCCCGCGATGGCAGAAAATACCAAAACACGCAACGCCTGCGATTACTAAAATCCCAGAAACAAAAAACAGTGCCATTTTCATTTTCGGCACTCCCATTTTTAAGAGCACATTTTATAGTTAACACAGCGTAGTCAAAATTAGGTTCAATGGACAACCTATCTCGTGAAATAACGCCTTTTTGTTTGATTATTCGTTGAATTCAAGCGCTCTCAACCTGTTATTGAATGGTCGAAAGGGCAATTTTCTATCGGTCAGTATTAGCTCGTGGTAGGAAAATCATGACCAACGCCGTCGCTCCCAATAGACATGCGGTTGAGGCGAGCGCTATCGAATCCATCGTAATCCCATGATCGATGGCAAGACCCATCATGGGCGGCGATAACGCGCTGGCAAAAACCATAAATGCCCAGGCTAATGCTTTTATCGCGCCCCACATGACACGCCCTCAATCTTTTGCGTGAATTACGCGACGGCACTTTTCTCAGGATAGGCAAAAGCCTTTAGATAGTTTTTCAGGTTTACCGGTTTTGATACGTAGTATCCTTGGATATGGGTTCAGCCCAACGCATCAAGAACGACCATGTGCTCATGTGTCTCGGCTCCCTCGCCAGTTGTTTCCATACCCAACAGGCGTGCAGTGGAAATAATCGATTGTATTAATGTTGATGATTTTTCATTGCCGATCTTGGAAACAAAAGATCGGTCAATTTTGATTTTCTTCACAGGCAACCTATGCAAATGCGTCAATGAACTGAAGCCGGTGCCAAAATCGTCTAGAACGAATGACACGCCGATGTCGATCAGTTGATTCATTTTTTGAATCACGGTTTTTGGGTCATCTATGATGGAGTGTTCCGTCAATTCGATCTCTATGAGTTCGGGATTAAGTTCGCTCAGCGCGATGATCTTTTTTGCTTTACGAATAAACTGCGGCGCGACCAAGGATCCCACGTCAATGTTGATGGCGATGCGTGACTTTTCTCCTGTCGCTACCTCACGTTGCGCCGCGGAGGCCAACGCCATCTCGAGAACTGCGTAATCTAAATTTTCGTTTAAGCCAGAGCCACAAACAGTTTCGCTAGAAAATTTAGCTTTTGTTTTGTTGACCCAACAAACGAAGCCGCAATGCATTCAAGCGAATGAAACCCTCGGCATCGCGCTGGTCGTAAACGGTGTCTTCTTCAAAAGTCACTATGTCTTCGTCATACAATGATAACGGTGACTTGCGGCCAGTGATGATCACGTTCCCTTTATACAGTTTCAAGCGCACGGTCCCGGTGACACGTTCACAGGCTTTGTCGATGGCGGCCTGCATCATCTCGCGCTCGGGGGCGAACCAGAAACCGTTGTAGACCATTTCCGCATACTTCGGCATCAACTCGTCTTTGGTATGCATGGCACCACGTTCCAGCGTGATGCTCTCCATCGCGCGTTGGGCATGGAACAAAACCGTGCCCCCTGGGGTCTCATAAACACCACGTGACTTCATCCCGATGAAACGGTTTTCAACAATATCGATACAACCCACCCCGTTACGTCCGCCAAGCTCATTGAGCTTCGTCAACAGTGTTGCAGGCGACATCTTCTCGCCGTTGATGGCGACGGCATTGCCTTGCTCGAAATCGATGGTGATTTCTTCGGGCGTATCGGGCGCATTCATCGGTGTGACCATGCGGGTCAGAATCAGATCGTAGTCCGGCTCTTCCCACGGGTCCTCCAAGATTTTACCTTCAGATGAAATGTGCAAAAGGTTGGCGTCCTGGCTGAACGGGGCTTCGCCGCGCTTATCCTTGGGCACTGGAATTTGGTTTTTCTCGGCGTAGTCGATTAGCTTTGTACGGCTGTTCAAGTCCCATTCACGCCACGGCGCGATGATCTTGATATCGGGCTGTAACGCGTAATACCCCAATTCGAAGCGAATTTGATCGTTCCCCTTACCTGTCGCGCCATGGGATACCGCATCGGCGCCGGTTTCACGGGCGATTTCAATTTGGCGTTTTGCGATTAATGGCCGCGCGATGGATGTGCCGAGCAGATAAGTCGCTTCATAGATTGCCCCGGACCGGAACATCGGAAAGACATAGTCACGCACGAACTCTTCGCGAAGATCTTCGATATAGATTTCCTTGATGCCCATCATCTCGGCTTTAGCACGGGCAGGTTCCAACTCCTCGCCTTGGCCCAGATCGGCGGTGAAGGTGACGACCTCGCAGTCGTATGTGTCCTTCAACCACTTCAAAATGACGGAGGTATCAAGCCCGCCGGAATAGGCGAGGACGACTTTATTGACTTTGGAACTCATGATTGCGCGCTCTCATACTGAATGTGGGAAAAGCGGGCGCAGTATAGGCATCCGGTCCCATGGGTAAAGGCGCTTTCAAGAAGATTTCTGGATCCGTTTATAAGCGGGTCAGGTATGCTCTTCGCGAGCTTTCAAGACCTTGGAGATAATGTCTTCAACCAGGGCACGTTGAGACGATCCCATTTCGGCCAACTCTTCCTCGGACAAGGCGAGTTCAAGCAGCAATCTCTCACGGCGGAGTTCATCCGCGATCTCTTTGTCGGTGATCTCGTTGAGTTCCATGAATTCCATGCGTCGGGTTATAACACGCGTCGGCTGAACACAGCCTGACGCTACTTGCCAAAGACGACCAACTTTTCCTCATAAAACGCGATCAATCCGGCGATCTCGGAAGCCTCATCAATTGGGTCATTGTAGACCCACGCAATATCTTTCAGTTCGCCATCCGATGTCGTCGCAGAAAAGTACTCAGCTTGTCCCTTATACGGGCATCGGGTGGAAGTGTCTGTGATCTGTAACACATCCATATTAACATCTTTAACTGGAAAATACAGCCTTGGCGGGTAACCATTTTCTGTTAGGATCACGGCATCGCTGCTGTGAGCGAGCTGGGTGTCGCCCGCAGAGATCGTTACGGGGCCGTTTGTTCGTGTGAATTTAATGCGGTCTGTGTCGGGCATCTACGTTCCTGGTTTCTTTGGATAGGATATGGGTTTCAAAGTACCAGATCGCCATTTCATAACGCTTTGACGTCGTCCAGGGCTTGATCCGGGACCTTGTATGAATCAGATAGGTTTGGCTTGGCGAAAGAAGATCCCGGCGCGATGGCCGGGACGACGATTCATTCAGTCGAGAGTTTATTTGGCTTGTCTGCAGATTGTGGCGGCGGATCAAGGCTCTCCATCAGTACATACGCCGCGCCCAGACCATTAGATGTCGACAGAATTTGTTCGGATATACCTGTGGTTTCCGATTTTTCTTCCGCGTTGTCGGTCAAGGCGTCTTCGGCGGTTAGCCGTTTTTGGATTTCCAGGGCGACCATGCGTTCGATCTGATCACGCTGACTGGCGGGCATATTTTCCAGGTCTTCTTCGCTCAACCCCATGGCCTCCAAAATCTTCTCGCGCAATTCTTCCAGTTTCTCAGCGCGGATATTATCGGTGTAGGCGCGAAAGCCGATATCTAGAATATCTTTAAATGTATGGCGGAATTCAGCCTTCCAAGCAGGTTCCTGATCCATCTTTGGGGCATTGCTCGATGTGATGCGCCCTGCGCTTGGGATCGGATTATTATCTTCAATCATTTGATCGGCCTTTCTCAGAATAGGAAATCAATGCCCAAATGGGTGGCGCCCGGCAAAAGTTACCGAGACCTTAATGCCGTGATCAGGTGTTTGCGGGGCCAAAGACATCCAAAAACATCGCCATTTCTGTGACGCCTGCTGGACCTATCTCTGACGTCAATGTCTGAGTAAAATTTTCGTTCTGCCTCAATGCTTTAAGGCATGCGGTATAGGCTTCAGACGGGCCAAGTAGCTCGACCTCCGAAATGTCTGTTTTTGATCTGGTGTGCCCGACAAACATGGCGGAACTCCTTGTTGCTTTTTCCCAAAGAGGTGCAAACCGAATGCCAATTTTAAGGATGGTTAAGAAGTTGCCTGTTTGTCGGAGAACTTGCGTACGCGTTCGGTGGCCGACTTCAACTGGCCGCATGCTGCCATGATATCACGCCCGCGTGGTGTGCGGACGGGCGAAGAATACCCGGCATCATTCACAATTTCGGCAAACTTGCGAATGCGATTATTCGATGAACATTCATACGGTGCGCCCGGCCACGGGTTGAACGGGATCAAATTGATTTTGGCGGGGATGCCGCGCAGCAAGTTGACCAACTCATACGCATCGGCGTCTGTGTCGTTGATGCCCTTCAGCATCACGTATTCAAACGTGATCCGGCGTGCGTTCGATGCCGTCGGATAGCGGCGGCAGGCGTCTAACAATTCAGCAATCGGCCATTTCTTGTTGATGGGCACAATCACGTCGCGGAGGTCATCGCGGACCGCATGCAAGCTGATCGCCAGATTCACGCCCAGTTCATCACCGCAGCGCTCGATCTCGGGGACGATACCGGATGTTGATAACGTGATACGACGTTTCGACAACGAAATACCTTCACCGTCCATGATGATGGTCAGCGCCTTGGCAACGTTTTCGTAATTAAACAGCGGCTCGCCCATGCCCATCATGACGATGTTCGATAGCATCCTGCCGCCGTCTTGCGGGGTCGGCCATTCGTTGTAGCTATCGCGGGCCGCCATGAACTGGCCGACGATTTCGCCCGCTGTCAGGTTGCGCACCATCGGCTGGGTGCCGGTATGGCAAAACGTGCAGGCCAACGTGCAGCCAACCTGGCTGGAAACGCATACAGCGCCCCGATCCGTTTCGGGGATGTAGACGGTCTCGACTTCTTTGCCATCGGGAAAATTAAACAGCCACTTGCGTGTGCCGTCTTCGGACGTTTGTTCAGTGGCAACGCCGGGACGTGTGACCTTGTGGGTTTCGGGCAGCTTGGCACGAATGTCTTTGGACAGGGTCGTCATCTCGGCAAAGTCGGTTTTGCCCTGATGGTAAATCCAGTGCCACAACTGTTTCGCACGAAAGGGCTTCTCGCCGAGCTTGGTCATTTCCTCGGCAAGTTCAGCGCGGCTTAGGCCCACCAACTCGGTGCGCTCGTCTTTCATCGGTCCATCCATGGCGCGGGGTGTACACCCAAAATGGCCCTGGGCCAAGAGGAACACGCATACCTAACGTCTTCGTAAGATTGGACAACTTCCCTGATTAGGTCTACCAGCGATCCTGAAAGAGCTTTAAGGAGAGCCCGTGCAGGACACAAAGTTCTTATCTGAAAAACGCCGAAACGTGATCCTCTTGGGGGTTGCGCAGGTGTTTGCGTTGTCTGTTTGGTTCTCTGCCAGTGCCGTGGTGCCTGATCTAAAAGCCGACTACGGACTTAGTGGGTGGCATGCATCCTTGTTCACCAGCGCGGTCTCCATCGGGTTTGTCTTTGGCACATTGATTAGTGCGACCCTGACGTTGGCGGATCGCTATCCACCATCAAAATTGTTTGCGGTGTGCGCTTTTCTGGGCGCCGCGGCCAATGGCGCGATCTTGTTATTCGAGCCGACATCAATGACGGTCATTGTCTTGCGCTTCGTCACCGGGGCGACTTTGGCCGGGGTGTATCCGGTTGGGATGAAGATCGCGTCATCATGGGCACGCGGCGACACCGGATTTCTGGTTGGCATTTTGGTCGGCGCGCTGACGGTCGGGTCGGCGTTGCCGCATTTGTTCAATGTCTTAGGCGGGATTGATTGGCGTTTCACCATCGCCGCCGCATCGGTGGCAGAGTTGATCGCGGCGGGAGTGTTGTTGATGGTGAAGGCTGGACCCAATTTGGCGCCGTCGGCCCCCTTCGACCCGACGCAAATGTTACAGGCGTGGCGGAATAAACCACTTCGGTTAGCGAATTTTGGTTACCTCGGTCACATGTGGGAACTGTATGCCATGTGGGGTTGGATCGGCGCGTTCCTGGCCGCAAGCTTTAGCATTAGCGGCGTGGATGCGCCGTTGATTTGGGCGGGGCTCGCGACCTTTGCTGTAATCGCGGCGGGCGGACTGGGGTCTGTATTCGGTGGCGTGTTTGCGGACCGGATGGGGCGCACCACATTGACCATGGGGGCGCTTGGCATCAGCGGGGCCTGTTGTGTGCTGGTGGGGTTGATTTATGGCGGATCGCCGTGGCTGATGATCGTCGTTTGCCTGATCTGGGGTGCAGCCGTGGTCGCGGACTCGGCACAATTCTCAACATGTGTGATTGAACTGGCAGACAAACGTTATGTCGGCACCATGTTGACGTTTCAGACCTCGACCGGGTTTTTGCTGACGCTGCTGACAATCCATTTGATCCCCGAAGTCGCCAACCTTATCGGCTGGCAATGGGCGATGGCCCCGTTGGCTATTGGCCCCGTGTTCGGGGTTTGGGCGATGGCCCGTCTGCGCGCGCATCCGGACAGCATTAAACTGGCGAACGGCAACCGATGATCACCCGGTCGCCAGGATACTGACCCCTGCCAAAATCACGACGGCCCAGCCCAGGCGTCGTTTCAAATCACCTTCGCCCAAAATCAAGCTGCCCATCAATACGGTGATCAGCACGCTGCTTTCACGCAGGGGTGCCACATAAACAACGGGCGTAAATGTCATGGCGTACAACACCAAAATATAGGCGAGTGGACTGAAGATCGCGATCACCAGTACTTCGCGGCGATAATCCCGCCAGTAAGATTTGACCAGATCCATCCGCTTGATGGCGACGGGTGTTAAGATCGTCATCCGGCACAGGATCGACGCGAGGTCGAGGACCAATGGCGGAATCAGCAGCGTGGCCACCGCGTGTGCATCCCAGACCGTATAGCCACCGATAAACATGCCAGACCCGATGCCAAACAACAGCGAAGACGACATGTTGTTTGATCGTTTACCAAATCCGCCGGTCAGGCTGATCACCCCAAAAATGATCAGCACTGCGCCGATGGCGACCTGCAAGGTTATGTATTCGCCCAAAAACAAGACCGCGAACGATACCGATAGCAGTGGCCCTGTCGCGCGCGCCGTTGGATAGACCAGCGACAAGTCACCCTTGCGGTATCCGGCCTGCAAAAACATGAAATAGCCCAGATGGAGGATTGAACTGCCGACGACGAAACCGAACTCCAACCAGCCGAAATGCGGCTTCACGGTGGCGACGACATAGATCGTGGCGGGTAAATACAACACGCAAGAGATGATCGAAAACAGCCACACCAATTCGGCCCCACCATTGATGCGTTTGACGCACAAGTTCCAGGTGGCGTGACAGAAAGCGGCGGCGAGGACGAGAAAGAATGCAGTTAGGGTCATAAATCACCAAGAGGCTAGACATTAAAAGACGTGGCGAACCACGCCCGTCCAACCCCCCTGGGTTTTTATCCGTTGGGTGTCTGCCTGAATGGCTCATAACGGCGCTCGGACCAGCTTGACGACGATCAACCTGTCAACGGAACCCTAGCCGCACTTGGATAGGCAATCACAAGTCTAGCGATACCCACTTTAGGGTAAAGCCAAATGTGTATGTTTCATGACGAGTGATCAGAACTTGTCTGAAGATTAGAACTTCATCTTTTAGCTTAGGAAGCCTGTAATCTCGTCTAAGAGTGCCAAACGCTTTTTCTTCAAGTCCTCAAGGTGAACGTCATCCATGGGCTCAACATTGGTTTCGCCGCGGTGAATTTCTCTGTTGATGACGTGGTACTCGTCGCTCAGTTTTGCGAAATGGGCATCGTTCAAACGCAACTCGTGAATGCGATCACCCCGGTCGGGAAACTCATCGGTAAGTTCGTGTGGTGTGTGGCTCAAATGTCTTCTCCCTGCTGCTTATTGCTCACTTTCAATATCATTGCGCCAGAGGCCCATACGCGCATTGATGTGAGTCAAAAAGTGGGACAGGAAATTTTTCCATAGGGATGCACTTTGGCGCGATCAGAAATTTAAAAATGGGCCCGGATTAGGTTTGGTTCGATACAATGCCAAAGTGACGCAGCCAGATCTTGGTGCGTGCCTTGTCACGTGCTTCATAATCGCGAATGGCGTCGGTGAGATCAGTGACAGTTTCGGTCTCGCTATCGCTGCCAATCTCGGTCAATCGCATCGTATACCATGCGGTGATGCCACCTTCGGGTGCTGTTTTGAATCTGGGAAATTCTGGCTCTGGCTTCTGATCGTCTTGCCAGAGGTTTGGCAACGACGGTTCTATGACCAGTGCCCGCGCAAGACCGATAATATCGACAGCCCCACTGTTCAGGGTATCTTCGGCCTGTGCACGGGTCTTGAAGCCACCCGTCAGCATCAGCGGTTTAGTCGTTACCTTGCGGGCGCGTATGGCGAAATCCAGGAAATAGGGCCCTCGTCCTGCCCCGTCAGATGCTGCTTTGGCACCGGGGAAGTAAGTTCCGCCACTGACATCAATCAAGTCGATAGGGGACTGATCTAAGGCTGCCACCACTTCAAGGGCGTCGTCTTCGCCCAGCCCATCCTCTAGCTGATCTGACGAATTGAGCTTCACCGCGACGGGAAAATTTGGTCCTGTCGCAGTGCGGACAGCATCGATGGTCATCAGCAGAAGGCGCATGCGATTGGTCATAGGTCCACCAAATTCATCGTCGCGCTTGTTGAATAGAGGGGAGAGGAACTGACTGAGCAAAAACCCGTGCGCCGCATGGATTTGCACGCCGCCGAAACCAGCAGATTGCGCTATCTTGGCTGTCCGTGCGAATTCCAAAGGTAATTGATGTATGTCGTCTATCGAAAGTTCCGCACAACTTAAGCCCGGCAAATCCAGAGTGCTCGGGCCTTTGGGATGGCTTGTTGGGGAATACGCAAGTGCACCAGCGTGGCCGAGTTGCAACCAGAGTTGCGTTCCATTCTGGCTGCCCTGCTTCGCGAGTTCGCGGAACCGTTTCAACTCAGATGCATCATTCAGAACCAGATTGCCGGGTTTCTCGGCGAAGTTTGGCGTGCCTTGAACTTCGCCGATGATGGAGACAGCGATACCGCCTTCAACCCATCGTTGATACAACCTGATTTGTTCGCTTGATGGGTGGCCGGTGCCATCGCCCAAGGAATCTGACATTGCCGATTTTGCCAATCGGTTTTTCAGAGTGAGGCCGCAGGGCAGTTCCAACGGGTCGAAAAGGGGCGAGGATTTTGTCATCTTCAAGGTGATATCTCGATACTCATTTCCATGAGCATCGATACCATCCCGAAGTCACACGGCAAGTCTTCAATGGCTATTTGCGCATGACATTTTTTCACGATGCCATGACATTTGCTAACGCGGACGTATAGCCAACCCGCGCAAGAAGCCTGTTGCCTGGGTCTTACAGGTCCGGCGCGTCAATCCCGTTCTGCCGACATGCTGCAACCAGTGTGTTGCGCAGCAGGCACGCGATGGTCATCGGTCCGACGCCCCCCGGTACCGGGGTGATGGCACCTGCGACCTGGGACGCTTCGCTGAAATCGACATCGCCGACCAGCTTGGTTTTATCTTGGCCCTTTTCAGGTGCAGGGACGCGGTTGATGCCGACATCAATGACCACGGCACCGGGTCTGACCCAACTGCCTTTCACCATTTCGGGGCGGCCGACAGCAGCGACCAGGATGTCGGCTTCGCGGCAGCGTTCCTCTAGGTCGACAGTTCGAGAATGGGCGATGCTGACGGTGCAACTTTCATTTAGCAACAACGCAGCCATCGGCTTGCCGACAATGTTGGATCGCCCAAGAACAAGGGCGCGCTTGCCGGACAAATTGCCAAAGTGATCTTTGAGCATCATCAAGCAGCCATAGGGTGTGCAAGGGACGAGGGCATCCTGCCCAGTCCATAACCGACCGACATTGATGACATGGAAACCATCCACGTCTTTTTCGGGGTCGATGGTCGCCAGCACTTTGCTTTCGTCGATATGGTCGGGCAGGGGCAACTGAACCAAAATCCCGTTGCATTTCGGATCGGCGTTCAAGTCTTCGATCATGCCCAGCAATGTCGCTTCGTCGGTCGATACATCCAGGCGATGGGTGACGGATTCCATACCCGCTTCTTCGGTCTGCACGCCCTTGTTGCGGACATAGACTTGGCTGGCAGGGTCTTCACCGACAAGGATCACCGTCAGGTTGGGTTTCAGGCCATGCGCGTCTTTGATACGCGTTACTTCCGCGCCCACTCGTTCGCGCAGGCCCGCTGCGAATGCCTTGCCATCAATGATCGTTGCTTCAGCCATCTTTGTTTGTCCCCTTTGGTGAAATGCCGACCAGAACCTCGAGGTCCGTCAGCGTTTCTTTGTCTGCCCCGGCGATCAGGATCGTTTTATTTCGATCCCGATGCCCGCGTGAAATTGTCATGTCGGTTTTACGCAACCGCCACGCTTTAGCCAACATCCCGATGACTGCCGCGTTGGCGCCACTTTTCTCTGGAATGGCCGTAACAGCAACCTTGAGTACGCCATATCCTTGTTCATCTGCGACCACCGCACCGATGGCATTCTTTGACGCCTTTGGGGTGACGCGCACGCGCACTTCAAGCCCGTGGTCTTTTAATAAAAAAGGAGAGAGTGTCGCAGCAGCCAGGGCGCTACATCATGCGCAAGGCGAGGCGTGCGATCACGTCTTTGGCAAACCACAACAATAGGATCAACAACACCGGCGAAATATCAATCCCGCCCAAATCAGGCAGGAAACGGCGAATCTGCGCCAGCAAAGGTTCCGTTAGGCGAGTCACCACGTCGTAGATCATGCGTACAAACTGGTTCGATAGATTGATCACGTTGAACGCGATCAGCCAGCTCATGATCACGCCAATGATCACAACCCAGGTGTATAGATTGATGAGCTGATAAAGAAGGCCCAGTGCCGGCCCGACAACGACTTCCATATTCTTCCTCTCGGATGTGCGTGCCGGGCACGCCTTCATTGTCTTTAAATTAGTCCGCCCAACGCTGACGCGCAAGCGGGGTTGGCGTTATTGGATAAGTGACATTTACCCCCTCACCTGTCCTCTCCCCCATTTCATGAGGGAGAGGGACCTTGCACATAAATTGCTCGCTCTCATCCCTCTCCCCCTCTCAAGGGGGAGAGGTTAGGTGAGGGGGTTGAGTTAAACCGGCACCCCACCAATACACGTGGTGCGTTCCATGTAACGCGGTTCGTCGCCGTAATCCATGATCGCGTAGTGCATCAATGATCGATTATCCCAGACCACCACGTCATGTTCACTCCAAGAATGGCGGTAGATAAATTCAGGACGCGTCGCGTGGGCGTATAAATTATCCAGCAGCCATCCACTTTCATCCGCATCGAAGCCTTCCAGATGCGACGTAAAGCCCGGATTGATGAACAGGCTCTCTTCGCCGGTTTCTTCGTGTTTGCGGACCACGGGATGTACAGCGCGGTTCGCGCCCGTCGTCAGGTCATCTTTGACCAGTACGCGATTGGTATATTGCTGGTAGGCGGCGACCTCAAAATCGTGGACCGCTTTCAAGGGCCGCAGGAGGTCCTTCATTGCTTTGGAGAGCTCGTTAAACGCCTTGGTCATATCGGCAAAAAGCGTGTTGCCGCCAACCGCCGGAATCTCCACCGCGTGGAGAATCGAGGCCGCTGCCGGGCGTTCACGAAAGCTGACATCCGAATGCCAGTACGTTCCAGCCCCTTTTCGGCCCAACGGTTCGCCACTTTCATCAAGTTTGTTCGAGACGCGATAAATTTCTGGATGATCGGGATGGATGTAGCGGCTGACGGTATCCTGCAGGGGGGCCTGATCGGGTGCGCCGAATAACGGTCCCATGGTCGCGCCGAACGCGATGTGACTTTCAGCGGTTAAGTTTTTTTGATCGCGAATCACCATGAATCCGCCGTTTTCCAGCCATACTTGGCGCAATGATTGGGCCAAATTGTCGCCGACCCCGGCGTTTAAATCGATGCCTGTGACCTCGGCACCCATGTGGGTTGTAAGCGGCTTAACAGTGAAATCCATGATGTGTTCTCTCCCTATTGTCCCCAAGATACGTGATTTTGAATTCACCCGGCAAGGCCAGACACCTTGGTGACAGCGCACACTTCCCGATCACAAATCGTTTATTTGAGTTGAGAATTAGCTTCTACTAATTCAATACTGATTCTAAACAGGGACCTCAGTTAGCTTATGCCAGACAGTCAGACGATCCTCGACCCTCGGAAATTCCAAGACCCCATTTTTACAGCAGACGGCCAACAACGGGCCGCCGTCACGTTGGGGCAACTTCGAACGCTATGGTTCAACACCGGCAGTCTTTGCAATATCACGTGTGTGAACTGCTATATGGACTCCAGCCCCAAGAACGATGCGCTGGCGTATATCACGTTGGCGGAGTTCCGCACATACTTGGATGAAATCCATACCAAAAAGATGGCTGTCGAAGAAATCGCCTTTACAGGTGGTGAGCCATTCATGAACCCGGACATGATCGCGATGATCGACGAGGCTTTGTCACGGGGCTTTAAGGTTCTGGTCCTGACCAATGCGATGAAGCCATTGTTGAACAAACGCGAACAGTTGAAAGCCATTCACGACCGTTTTGGTAATGCGCTGTCGCTGCGGGTGTCTATCGACCACTTCACCCGTGAGGGCCACGAACAAATTCGCGGCCGAAACACCTGGCCGCCGATGATCGAAGGGTTGCGTTGGTTGGGTGAAAACGGATTTGATATAGCGATCGCTGGCCGTACCTGTTGGGACGAGACCGACAAAGATGCCCGTGAGGGGTATCGCGCATTCTTTAAGATCGAAGGCATTCCTGTCGATGCCGATAATCCGGTAAAGTTGGTGCTGTTCCCGGAAATGGACGAAGAGGTCGATGTCCCTGAAATCACAAACAAGTGCTGGAACATTCTGGATATATCGCCAGATGCCTTGATGTGCGCGTCATCGCGCATGGTCGTGAAGCGCAAGGGTGCAGACAGTCCTGTGGTGATGCCGTGCACATTGTTGCCCTATAACACTGAATTTGAGATGGGCACGAGCCTAGCCAGTGCCTCTGATACCGTTCAGCTCAACCATCCACACTGCGCAAAATTCTGTGTGCTGGGTGGCGCATCCTGTAGCCCGGATTGAATGTGATGAGTGTTGAACACGAAGCCACCGAAAGAATGGATTTGGGTGCGCTTAATGGCCCGGTCTTAGTCTTTGGTGGCCCCTATTCCAATTTGCACGCGACGCGGGCGCTCAAGGCCGAGGCCGAATCCCTGGGCATTCCGACGGATCGGATTATCTGCACAGGCGATGTTGTCGCCTATGCCGCGGCACCGGACGCCACGACCCAATTGATGATGGATTGGAATGTCGCCACGGTGATGGGCAATTGCGAAGAGAGCTTTGGTTCGCAGGATGACGATTGTGGCTGCGGTTTTGATGAAGGCACCGAGTGCGATATCTTGTCGCGCAAATGGTATGCCTATGCCGATAGCCTGCTAAGCCCCGAACATCGTGCCTGGATGCGTGCATGCCCACGGCAAATCACTTTTACACTCGCGGATCGGCGGTTTGCGGTCATCCACGGTAGTGTTCAGTCGATCAATGAGTTTGTGTTTGAGGCCAGCGAAGATGCGACCAAGATCGCAGGGCTGGATACCCTTGGCGTTGATGCGATCATCGGGGGTCATTCGGGTGTGCCCTTTACGCAAGTGATTGATGACCGGATGTGGCATAACGCAGGCGTCATTGGTATGCCCGCCAACGATGGCACACCCCGGGTCTGGTATACGATTTTGCATCCCGAAGACGGTGATATTCGGATCGAACATCGGGCATTGGATTACGATCATATGGGCGCAGCATCTGACATGCGTCGATTGGGTCTGCCTTCTGGCTATGCCGACTGTTTTGAAACGGGCCTTTGGCCGAACCTGGACGTGATGCCTGATGTCGAGAAACTGAAATCTGGCGAAGCGATTGATGAGCGCGTGTTCGTCTGGTCGCGGCCGGTAATGGAGGCAGCGGAATAACTTCGACCGCCCTTAAATGATCACGACCCTGCCTTAATTCGACACTGATCCGCCATCCTGCGGACATCATGCGCATCTAAAACCTTCTCAACGCACACCTGTTGAAGGAGGTAACCAACATGGTATTATCGAAACATCTAATTATTCCAGCGGCGTTCTCGGCGGTCATCGCATTGGGCGCATGCACGTCGCCAGAGCTCGAAGCCGTTTCAAGTATAGATATTGAAGGTCAAGACGTCGCAGCCGAGGCTGCGCGCGAATACAAACGCATGGCACATTACGAAGCACAGGTCATGTGGGATCGCGCATCGGCCATCGCCTTTGCGGAAAAGGCTCTGGCAGCATCTGCCGGGCAGGCCAAACCCGATACCGCTGATACCATGCCGTTGGATGCCAAAAGTCGCGCAGAAATCCGAGAAGCCTATACAGTGTTAGAGGCTCTTCGCGCATCAGGTGCCGACGAGGTTTCCCCCCGGACCACGGGGCAGGCGATTGCCCGGCTAGATTGTTGGAACGAACAAGCCAACGAAGGATTTCAGGACACGCACATCGGCTTTTGCAAAGACAGCTTCAGCGAATATGCAGGCGAGACCGCCCGAACGTTAAAAGCGGCTGGATTGGGGCATGCGGATGTGATTTTGGGCGCCCGCTCATTCATGGTGAGCTTTCCGCTCGGCAGCGCGACACCGATACCCGGCGGTGAACACGTTATAGCTGCCGCCGCGCGTCATGCGCTTTCCCAGGAGGGCTTAAGGATTGTGCTGGGTGGGCATGCGGACCGATCGGGTTCGCCAGACTTTAATCGGCGTTTGTCAGCAGCACGGGCCGAGCGCGTATCGGAGCTCTTGCAGGTTCACGGCGTGCTGCAGGACAAAATCTCGACCATTGGATTTGGCGAAACCTATCCCAAAATCATGACCCCGGATGGCATGCGCCACACCGATAATCGTCGCGTTGAAATTGTCGTGGGTCCAGTCCGTCCGCTCTGACCGGCCTGCCATTGCTAAACTTAAGTCATTTCTCTGCACGGGTTCTCGACAAACCGTTCAAGGGTTGGCTAAATGTAGCCTCGTCTTGACCTGTGCGGAGATTCCCGTAGCTGGAACCTATATGTCAGAACACCTTACTTTCGAAGAAACCACCGACGGCATTCGCGTCCTGGTCACGCCGGTTTACCTAGCTGATCGGTCAGATCCGGAAGAAGGTCAGCATGTCTGGGCCTATCAAGTTCGTATCGAGAATACGGGAGATAACACAGTTCAATTATTGACCCGACGGTGGCGCATCACCGACGCCCACGGCCACGTGAACGAAGTGATCGGCGATGGAGTGGTCGGGGATAAGCCGACCCTTCGCCCGGGCGAAAATTATGAATATGCCAGTGGCACGCCGCTTTCGACGCCAAGTGGCTTCATGACCGGTATATTCCAAATGGTTGATCTGACTGGACGTCGCTTTGCGGTGCAGGTGCCGGCATTCTCGTTGGATGCACCTAGTGGGACCCGCGCCCTGCACTAACAGCTTTTGTGTTATGTCGTCTCTCACACTCACATTAGCGAGAAACTTCAAGTAATGTCGGTAAGTGTTCCGAAATAGTGTGGTTCAGCTATCCCCCCGCAATCCCAAGAACCAACCAAACGGTGTAACCGACGTATGCGGTGACGAGCAACGCGCCTTCTACTCGATTGATAATGCCATTGCCCTTAAATCCGTAGCAAACAAAGAACAAGGCAACAGTCATTAAGCCCACAACCAATAAATCGCGGTAAAGAATCTCTGCGGGTGCAACTGCAGGGCTTATGACACCGGCGATCCCGACAACGGCAAGCGTATTAAACAAATTGGAGCCGAGTATGTTGCCGACGGCCATGTCAGGTTGGCCTTTGCGTGCCGCTGCCAAAGATGCGGCAAATTCTGGCAACGATGTACCCACGGCGACAATCGTCAACCCGATGATCAATTCCGAGACGCCTAAGCTTTCGGCAATTTCTACTGCCCCCCACACAAGTAGGCGGGAACTTGCGACTAGAAGCACGAGACCGATAACTACCCAGAAAAAAGCCTTTCCAGAACCCGTTCGATTTTCACCAAGTTCTTCATCAACCTCTTATCCCAGCGGGTCATCCTTGTTGCCAAGACTTTGGAAAATGCTCCAAGCCATCAGGATCGCAAACACACCGAGAAGCACGAAGGCATCAAAACGCGATAATAAGCCGTCAAATATCAGAACCGCGGATAGAGCCGTAATGGCGAGAAGGATCGGGATTTTTTTTTGACAACCACAGACAGAACGGCAATCGGGCAAACCATTGCGGTCACGCCCAGTATCAAGGCGAAGTTTGCAATATTCGAGCCGTACGCATTGCCCAATGCAAGGCTTGGCTTTCCCTCGCTGGCGGCAAGTGCTGACACCATCATCTCGGGTGCGGATGTCCCAAATCCGATGATGACCATGCCAATCAGCAATGGTGGCACTGAAAAATTAGCGGCAACGTTGGCGGCACCATCGACAAATTTGCCAGCGCTCCATACGAGAAGCACCAATCCACCAACAATGGCGTGCCAGTTCAAAAAGATATCCATTGGCATATCAGCCGCCTTTGTGACTCTCTTGATCAGAGTAGTTTGGTAAAAACGGCCTGCTTCGGGGAATTTCCCGAATAACGAAAGATAATGATTTGAAAATGAATCGCCCATTTTGGCAACCGAGAAGTTATAGCGAACGCTTAGATGGTGGCAAGTGATCTGGGGTGACGACCCGACCGTAATAATCCATAATAAAGCCTCCGATTGGAATCGTTCCAAAATGGAGGGAGAACGAGTTTTGTCGAATACCTGTGTGCGGTTTACGCGCATATCGGCGAACCGAATAGGATATACTGTGTCAGATCTAAAAAGCCTAAGTGTTGTAGAAGGTAATGTGCAAAAGCACGAGCCGCTGGATGAACAACCGACGACCCCTGTTGTCAAACCGAGCAAGGAAGAGGCTGAAGCAGCCGTTCGCACCCTGATCGCATGGGCAGGGGACGATCCCTCGCGCGAAGGGTTGTTGGACACGCCGGACCGCGTGGTCCGCGCGTACGGTGAATTTTTCCGGGGTTACGACCTTGATCCGCGTGATTATCTGGCAAAAACCTTTGAAGAAACAGATGGTTACGACGAAATTGTGTTGTTGAAGGACATTCGCTTCGAAAGTCATTGTGAACACCATATGGTGCCCTTTATCGGCAGAGCTCACGTGGCCTATCTGCCGAACCGTCGCGTTGTCGGGATTTCCAAATTAGCCCGCGTGGTTGATGCATTTTCCAAGCGCTTGCAGATTCAAGAAAAAATGACTTCGCAAATCGCCAACACCATCGACGAGGTTTTGGAACCCCGTGGTGTTGCTGTGGTGGTCGAGGCCGCACACCAATGTATGACCATGCGCGGCGTGCACAAACCGGGTGTTAGCCTTGTCACCAGCCGCCTGCTGGGGGCGTTTCGTGAAGATCCATCGACCCGCCGAGAATTCTTGGCGATGGTTGATCACAGTGGCGGATCATACAGCTAACACGCTCATCGGGCCATTTTCCGCCTGCTAGTTCCCAAAACAATACTCAGGAGATAATAGGGCTTTTGCGCTCATCGCTTGACCGATCCCTGCTCGCGCGTTTCATATGTAACTTAAATGAAGCGGCCGGGCTGAGGGGGCCCGCTGAATGGACGTAAGACCAGCGATATTTGTAGTCGGGCTGTTGCTCGCGACGCTTGCGATCGTGATGTGCATTCCGGCCATTTATGATTTCGCCATTGGCCATGCGGACTGGCAAGTGTTTGCTGTGGCCGCAGGCACAACGTTCTTTGTCGGTGTGACCATGGCCCTGACCACACGCACCAACAAGATGAAGGTAACGATCCGCCACGCGTTCCTGATCACCACGATCAGTTGGTTAACGCTGACGATTTTTGCCTCGCTGCCGTTCGCGTTCTCAGAACTGGATATGAGCGTCACTGATTCGTTCTTTGAGGCGATGTCCGGCATTACCACAACGGGTTCTACCGTCATCATCGGGCTGGATACAGTGCCGCCTGGGATTTTGCTCTGGCGCTCGCTGCTGCAATGGTTGGGTGGGATCGGTATCATCGTCATGGGCATTGCGGTTCTGCCAATGTTGCAGGTCGGTGGTATGCAGTTGTTCCGGATGGAAAGCTCTGACCAATCCGATAAGGCGATGCCACGCGCGGCCCAAATTGCCACGGCCATCGGTATCATATATCTCATACTGACCTTTGTTTGGGTACTGTTCTACTGGCTAGCCGGAATGTCCGGGTTTGATGCGTTTGCGCATGCGATGACGACCATCGCAACGGGTGGGTTTTCGACCTATGACCGTTCTATCGCACATTTTGAGTCGGCAACGATCGAATATATCGCCACGGGTGGGATGTTGATCGGGGCGTTGCCGTTCATTCTGTATCTCCGCATGTTGCAAGGGCATTGGTTTGCCGTGCCGCGCGATAGTCAAGTAAAGTGGTTCCTGACCTTCGTTGCCGGATTAATCATTGTGACTGCGGTTTATCTGGTGGTGCACACAGCCGAAGATCCGCTGCAAGCGGTACGGCTGACATCATTCAATATTGTCTCGATCATCACGGGGACGGGGTATGTCTCTGATGATTATGGTATCTGGGGCACGTTCTCGCCGGCGCTATTTTTCTTCGTCATGTTTGTGGGCGGGTGTGCTGGATCGACAACGTGTGGGATCAAAGTGTTCCGGTTTCAGGTGCTTTATGCGGCGGCCCGAACCCAAATGCAGCATTTGCTGCAACCGAACGGCGTGTTTATCCCGTACTTTAATAAACGACCTGTTTCCGAAGAAGTTATCATTTCTGTGTTGTCGTTCTTTTTCATGTGGTTTTTCACATTCGCGGTTCTGGCGTTGGGACTGTCGTTGTTGGGGTTGGATTTTGTCACCGCCCTTTCCAGTGCAGCCACATCGATTGCTAACGTTGGGCCGGCTCTCGGCCCCATCGCGGGACCCAGTGGCAACTTTGCAGGCTTCCCTGATGCCGCGAAATGGCTGATGGCAATTGGTATGTTGCTGGGCCGTTTAGAGCTTTTCACCGTCATCGTGCTGTTCACCCGCAATTTCTGGAGACCTTAAAGTGGTGCTCGGTAACTGGATGCGTTCTCGGGCGCGAAAAAAGTACACCAAAGAAGCGGCACAGGTGCTCAATCATCTCCAATCACTGGACAATCGCAGCATGGGTTTGGTGCTGGCCATTACTGCGCACCAACGTAATGCCTTGATGAAAGACGGTGTGGACATGCGCGATTTGTCAAAGATCGTGCATGGGGCACCAATGTATCATTTGGATTTATCCAAGGCGGCGAACGTGTTGATCAGAAACAAACGCCAGCATGACGCGCTGGGCATTCAAATCTGGATGCATTCACTGCGCGCCCTATTGGATCAGGAGCTCTACCCCATGGGCGTGGCCATTTGGAAAGAAATGGCCCGGGGCCAACCGCACGTTGCCAGGGCGCGTGAAGACGTCAAAAAAGAAACGGATTTCGAGCTTGATATTTCGATGGCCGGGGAGATCCCGCCGGAATTTTTAACCCGAAGAGAACAGAAACGCCAAGGGTGAAAGTAGGCGCTTAGCGGACGAAGTCAGCCAAATGCTTGCGGATTGACGCCGCCATAATTGGATCGAAATCCTTCATCGTGGCTTCGGTCAAATCAAACAAAAGTTGGTCGCGCTCATTGATCGTGGCATCCTCGGCGATCGATTGACCTCGGCTAACTTCGGCCTGGGCAAACGCCTGTGTGACACGTGGCACGCCCTCCAATGTCAATGTGGCGCGAATTTTGGAATCATATCTTTGCGATTGATCTTTGGTGACCAAGCCCTTGAGGCCAGGCGTCTTTTTTAAATCCGTTTCTGTGACAGATGCATTTTCGATCACAAACTTGGCGACACCAGATACCCCGTTGGCTTGTAGCCGATCACGTGCCCACGCACGGAGTGCTGTTTCAGGCGACACTGGCATCTCCGCTTCGACATGTTTGGCCCCTGACGTTTTGCTGGTCGCACTGACGACTTGGATTTCAGCAACACCCAAAGCAATCTTTGGCATGTGCGTGTAGGTCAGCTCAGGGTACTTTGGTGCCGGTTGTGTAGAACACGCGGCGAGGCCCACAACGGCGAGTAAAGAAAGGGTCAATCGCCGTAGCTTTTGTGAAACACGCATCATTGGGGCTCCGTCTCTGAAATCAGTTCATACAGATCGTCGATGTTATATACGTAGTCCGTTCGGCAGAACTCGCAAGTGACAGTGATCACGCCATCATCAGCCATGTCCGCGACTTCGTCACGAGGGAATGATTTCAGGGTGCGACCCACCCGCTCGCCTGAACATCTGCATTCATGTGCTAATGGTCGCGGATCGTACAATCTGACGCCATCTTCGTGATACAAACGATACAGCAACTGGCCCGCGTTCAAGTTTCCATCCAGCAATTCATCGGTGGTGATGGAACTCATCAGCACCACGGCGCGCCGCCAGTTCTCATCTTCGTCCGTGTCATCGGTCCCCGTCGGAAGACGTTGCAGCATCAGGGCCGCAGCTTTTGGAATTTCATCACCGTCGGGACGTTCTGAACATATGATAATGGCAGTATCCAGTTGTTCAGAATTTCTGAAATAATTCTGCGCACATTCCGTCAGTGTCGCGCCATCCAGTTCGGTGATGCCTTGATAACGTTCCGTATCAGGCCCTTGATCGACGGTAAATGCCAATCGGCCAGACCCAATGATATGCGGCACGGATACGCCTTCGATCCCGGACAGGTCTGCGCCTTCTTTTGATTTAGCGTACGCGCGAATGCCACCCTCGGACGTCATATCGGCCATCACCAACGGAACGGGACCGTCGCCCTGTGCCTGTAGGGTAAAGATGCCATCGTACTTGAGCGCACTGGCCAAGATCGTTGCCAGGGCCATCGTCTCGCCAACGAAGCGCGCAAGTGGGGCGGGATAATCGTGAGCGCGTGTTGCATCGTCAAAGACGTGTGACAGGCGAACCAATCGTCCGCGAATGGCTAAGTCTTCGATCTGAAATGTTTGAACGAAATCGCCAAAAGCGGTGTCGTTATCTTGATGGGGCATCTCATAGGATGTCATGGCCAAAGTGTCCGGTAATAGTATCCGTATAGCGCACGAAACCCGAGCCGTTGATAGAGCCGGGCCGCACCCGCGTTGCTGCGTTCGGCTTGGAGATAGACACCGATCGCGCCGTTATCAATGGCTGACTGCGCCAATCCTCTCAACATATCGGTGCCAATACCTTGGCCGCGCAATTCCGGGCGTGTCCACATCCCGAAAATACCTAGCCATCCGGCTTTGTTGAGCACACCCAGGCCAATGCCGACACCTTGCCCATCTTTATCGGTGGAAGTTGCAAACCTGGGATAATCCTTTGCACCTGCTATGACTTTTCGGGCATCGCGATTAAAACCCTCAACATACAAATCCCACCACCCATCGGGGGCAGCATCGGTGACGGTTGTCGCTGCCACGCCATCAGGTGAGGCCGCCAGCACATCTTCAATGTTGGCAATCATCAGGCTAACGGGGGCTTCGATCTCGTAGTTGCGATTGACCAGTTCGTCGTCCAGGGCATCCGGCTCGGCGGCGGGGCTGATCTGAAACCGCGGCGGCAAGTTGCGGTCTTTGTAAAATCGCTCCACCGCTTCGATTTGATCCATCAGGGCATGACCACCGGAGGTCGATGGCCAGGGTGCGACGGAATTCGCACGTCGCGATACGCCTTCGCCGTAGCGCAAGCTCCACCCATCCAGATCGGTCACATAAGGGGCAGGCCAAGCATCGGCGGCCATTCGATCAAACGCGAGTATATCGCTTGGCTCTACTGCGCCTTGTTCGAAAATCCTGGGACCGGGATGGATGTGCGTCGGATCGATTAACTGAGACACCACGTCAAGATCGCTTTTTGCACGTGCAAGCGATTCTCCGCTTCATCCCATATCACGGACTGCGGTCCGTCGATCACTTCCTCGGTTACTTCTTCGCCACGATGTGCGGGCAGGCAATGCATAAATAATGCATCTTTGTCCGCTTTGCTCATCAAGGCTTCATCGACACGGAATGGTGCCAGCATGTTATGGCGCGTGCCGGCATCTTTATCGCCCATAGACACCCATGTATCGGTGACCACCAAATCGGCACCGCTGACGGCTTCTTCTGGGTTGTCGGTCAATACGACATTAGCGCCTTGATCTTTTGCCCACTCGATCACGCCATGGTTGGGTGCTAACTCTTTGGGAGTTGCGACACGCATTTCAAAGCCAAGGATTGCTGCCGCATGGACCCAACTGGTGACCATGTTATTGCCGTCCCCTGACCAGGCCACGGTTTTACCTTCGATCGACTCACGATGCTCTTCGAACGTCATAATATCGGCCATGATCTGGCAGGGATGTGAGTCGTCGGTCAGGCCGTTGATGACGGGGATCGTCGCGTACTCTTCTAGTTCAGCTAACTTCGCCGGGTCGTCAGTTCGGATCATAATTGCATCGGCATAGCGGGATAGAACGCGTGCTGTGTCAGCCACCGTTTCACCGCGTCCGAGTTGGGAATCGCTATCGTTTAGCAACACGGTGTAGCCACCCAGTTCTTGCATGCCGACCTGAAAGGACACGCGGGTCCGGGTCGAAGGTTTCTCAAAGATCATGACCAAGGTCTTCCCTTCGAGGGGCTTATCCGCCTCGGCCGTACCGCGTACTTCTTTAAGTGACGCACCCTTGGAAAGGATCGTCCTCAGGGTTGCTTTGTCCCACCGATCGATATCGAGGAAATGCCTGACGTCAGCCATCTTGCGCGCCCCCTTCGGATAGTTTGGATAACGCTGAATCAAGTATCGAAAGCGCTTCGGTTATTTGCTCAGATGTAATGATCATCGGGGGCACAAAACGCACGACGTTATCACCCGCCGGAACGCTCAACAGACCGAGTGCCATCGCCTTCGCAACAAGATCGCCATTCACAAGTTTATCAGAGCACTTCAACCCGACCATCAGTCCGCGGCCACGCGCATCGACCAGCATGGCCGGATATTTTTCGACAAGTTTATCCAGTCCCGCTTTTAACTCGTCACCACGCGCAATCACGTTATCCATGAAGCCCGGTTCGAGCACGATATCGAGTACCGCATTGCCTGCGGCCATCGCCAATGGGTTGCCGCCATACGTGGTCCCATGGGACCCAGCTGTCATAGCTTCGGCGACGCGCTCGTTGGCCAGCGCGGCTGCGACCGGAAACCCGCCGCCCAGTCCCTTGGCCGTGGCCAGAACATCTGGTGCGATGCCCGACCATTCATGGGCGTACAGCTTACCTGTTCGTCCGACACCGCATTGCACTTCATCGAACATTAGCAACAGGCCGAACTCGTCGGCGGTTTCACGCAGACCCCGCAAATAGTCATCGCTCATTGGGCGAATGCCGCCTTCGCCTTGAACAGGCTCAACCAGAATCCCTGCGGTTTCGGGACCGATGGCCGCTTTTAGTTCGTTCAAATTATCGAATGCCACCTGATCGAAACCATCTGTTTCAGGTCCAAACCCGGTTGTGTGCTTTTCTTGTTTGCCTGCGGCGATGCATGCCAGCGAACGACCATGAAATGCACCTTGCACGGTGATCACCCGATAGCGTTCCGGGTTGCCATTGTGCCAGTGATAGCGGCGCATCATCTTGATGCCCATTTCCACAGCTTCGCCACCGGAATTGGTGAAGAACACGGAATCGGCGAACGTGTTTGCAACAAGCCGGTCGGCCAGCGTGGATTGTCCGTCGATGTGGTACAAGTTCGACGTGTGCATCAATTTGCCAGCTTGTTCCCGAATGGCTTCAACCAGATGTGGGTGGCAGTGGCCCAATCCAGCGACAGCGATTCCTGCACCAAAATCCAGATAACGTCGGTTCTCGGCATCCCACAGGTAAGCGCCTTCGCCGTGATCGAAGGCAACGTCGTAACGTGCGTATGTTGGCATCACTGCTTGAATCATAACCGTTGCTCCTTCTGCTGTGGGTTGATCCGAAAACCCATCAGAGAACCCGATGGGAAAGCCGGGGAGTATCGTGGGGCGACTCGCTACTGTCAACATTGGGATATTGCTATGGCATGAACCTTTGGAAACATTCAGAGGATCATGTGTGAATAGCCAGATATGTCTCGCAATAAGCGAATTGATAAAAAAATTCGTGACCTGTGATGCATATCATTTCGATTTCGAAATAAAAGAGTATTCTGCTATGAGGTTGTGAAGGAAAAGGGAAGTCGGCTATGGCCGTGTTCTTTCAATTTATCGCCGCTTTTGCGCTGTTTTTTGGCCTGGGTGGTCTTGTTTACGCGACCGAGGTTGCGCGTCGTTGCCAACAGTTGATAGACGAGCGTTTTGATCAGATCGAAGCTAAACTGTCGCAGCGCGCACAGCGTCAAGATGATGCGATTATAACGGCGGCACGGGAAAATCGTGAAGCCGTTGCGGCCCTTGAATCGATTGTTTTGCAGCAATCCAGGGAAATCGTCGCCCTGGGCAAGATGCTTGAGCCCATCAAAGAGGCGCAGGAAAAGCGAGAAGCCCAGGACAAAAAGATTTCTGAGTTTATGAGGGGCCGCCGCGCTTAAGTAGCGTGTGTGAACCGTGTCTTAGGCTTTGAGCTTGTAGCCCGATTTGATCATGCGCACACAGCAGGTCCAAAGTATCAAGTTGATCACAGCCAGCACAATGACGCCGATGAATGGCTCCATATCGGCATGACCAATAAAGCCTGCTCGAAATCCGTCGATTATATAAAAGAACGGATTAAAATGTGCGATGGTTTGGCCGAGCTCTGGCAGGCGGTCGATTGAATAAAATGTGCCCGACAGAAATGCCAAGGGTGTGACGACAAAGTTGGTCACGGCCGCGATGTGATCGAATTTATCCGCCCATATACCACCCATCATTCCAATCAAGGATAGCATCAGTGACGCCATCACCGCGTGATACAGGATTAAGCCCAAGTGATCGATATGCAGACCCGCGAAGGGTACCATGACCATCGCGACGGCTGTGCCGACAAAGACTCCCCGTGTGACACCGCCCATGGCGATCCCAAGAACAAGTTCTGACGGCGTGAACGGCGGCATCAACGTATCGACGATGTTGCCTTGTACCTTGGCGATCATCAGGCTGCTTGAAGTGTTGGCGAAGGAATTTTGTGCAATGGCCATCATTACCAAGCCAGGAGCCAAGAATTCGGCAAATGGCACGCCATGTACATCAGGGCGGTACTGACCTAGGGCCAACGTGAATACGGCCAAGAATAATAGCGTTGTGACAACGGGGGCCATGACGGTTTGGGTATAGACCTTCATAAAGCGGCGCACCTCGCGCATATAAAGTGTCCATAGACCGATCAGATTGGAAGTTCGCGGTTGTTGCATGCGCCCGATCATAATTCTGGTGGATGGGATTTAAGAAAATGGATGCTCCTATATAATAGCATCATCACCCATGCGCCAGAGCTTGAAGTTAGTTGGCAGATATAACCAAGAGAATCACGCCCCCGATGTCGGATGATCCGGACAAGAAGAAGCCAAAGAAAAAACGTGGGCCGCGGAAGGTGTCGCCGTCGTATTTGGAAAATTCTGCTGCGTATTATCTGGGTCGGTTTTCGTCGTCTTCGGCAAATCTCCGACGCGTCATGATGGGGAAGATTCATCGTTCGGCAAGCCATCATGGAACTGATATCGACGAAGCCGAAAAATGGCTCGATGCGTTGATCGAGAAATTCGAACGCTTGGGATATTTGGATGACACCGCGTTTGCGCAAATGCGCGCCCGAGGATTACATAGTCGTGGCACGCCACTGGTTGGCATTCGGTTTAAGCTAAAAAAACAAGGAGTGGGTGACGAGGATATCGAAGCCGCACTCGCGCACCTGGAAGATGAAAACGAAACCCGCGATTTAGACTGGGACGCCGCAGTTAAATTGGCGCGCCGACGTCGGTTGGGCCCATATCGGACCGATAGCCCTGAAGCCCGCAAAGAACGCCGCGAAAAAGACATGGGGGCGTTGGCCCGTGCCGGGTTTGGATACGATATCGCGCAACGCATTGTGGATACCGAAACGGTTGAAGAACTCGAAGATTACTATGACTAAGCTTAGCTGCTCTATGTCTTAGGTGCAGGCTCCGCTTTAGTCTCAGCCGGTGCTTCTTCAGGTTTGGCGTCGCCAGTGCCCTCTGATGCCAATTCGGGAGTCGTCTCTGATTGTTCTTTTGTTTCCACTTCCGTCAGTATTGTCGCCTGAGGGTTGGCCGTTACCGGAACGAACTTGGCTTTATCCTCCGGCAAAGGCGCCACACGACGGGTCATCCGCCACAAACCGTATAATCCAACCAATCCATAGATGACGCCGATATAATAGAACAACCCGCCTGGGCCCAGACGCGACATGGCCATACCAGCAATGATGGGCCCGATGACAGCGCCCACGCCATAGACCAGCAACAGCGTCCCACTGACCAAAACACGTTCAGACGAGTCTACAAAATCGTTTGTGTGCGAAACCGACAGCGCATAAAGCGGGAATGTCGTCGCGCCGAAAACCAGCGCGAAGTAAAAAATCAAGTCCGGTTGCGGCACACCCAAAAATGCGATTGCGGCACATGCGCCCCCGCCCAGGAATGAAATCGCGATAATCATCTTACGACGGTCGATTTTGTCAGACAGCCACCCCATTGGCCACTGCACGAGTCCACCACCTAAAATGCATAACGACATGAACAATGCGATCTCTTCGTTGGCGCCTAAGACCCGATCAGCAAACACAGGTGCAAGGCCCCAGAATGAGCCCAGTCCCAAGCCGTATGAGAAACTTGCAAAGACACCGAGTGGCGAGATTGAGAAAATGCGACGAAGCGGCAGCGGCCTTGGTTTTTGTGGCACGGGCGCGACGGTTCGTGTCAGAGCAACAGGAATGAGTGCAATCGACACCAAAACAGAAACGAGACAGAAAAGCTCGTAACCAGATGGTGAGGCAAAATTCAGAAGATATTGCCCCGCTGTCAAAGCAATCAGATTGACGAGCATATAAATTGCCAGCATTTGGCCGCGGGTTTCATTGGTCGAACGCTCGTTCAGCCAGCTTTCCATGATCACGTAAATGCCGGCGAATGCTAGGCCGATCAGCGCCCTGAAAAAAGTCCACGCTAGTGGATCAATGATGATGATGTGGCCGAGGACCGCCGCAGACGCCAAAGAGGCAAGCGCGGTAAAACACCGGATGTGTCCTGCGCGTTCAATAATGTAAGGTATTACTAATGTCCCTGCGATGAAGCCTGCGAAATACCCAGACGACATGTAACCGATCATGTCCGCGGAGAAGCCCTCGCCAATCCCGCGGACACCGATCAATGTGCCTTGCAGGCTGTTCCCCATCTGCAACATGGCCATACCAAGCAGCAAAGATGAAATCGAAAATACTTGGCTGCCGACGGTCCCCATGCACCATCCCCCCGAATGATCATCTGCGAAGGTGCCCAGTTTACGCAGTGTTGAAGCGCCGAAATAATCTTTGATCTTGGACCGGTGCGAATTGAAACACGTGCCCAACTCGGGTATGTCAGCTAACGAATTGATTTCCCCATAACGGCGTGGACGTTTTCATGGAGCAATTTCAAGATTTCTGGGGTTTGGTCGTCCAAGTCTGGCACGAGGGTTTCCTCGGTGTGGATGTCGGCAGTGGCGTTGTCGCCATCGGCATCTTCGCTGGTTTCCTTGTGCTGCGCGGCCTCATAGCTCGGTTCATTATTGGAAGCTTGCGCGTCTTTGCCAAACGCACACCATGGGAAATTGATGATTTGGCACTCGAAGCAATAGCACCGCCGATGCGCGCTGTCCCTGTCATCCTGGGGCTTTTCGTCGCCATTTATTATCTCGAACTAGAAGGTCAAACCCAAGAGATCGCGACCGACATCACCCGCACCATGATCACAATGGTCCTGTTCTGGGCCTTATATCGAGCAATCGAACCGATCAGCAAGTTGTTCAGCGGTCTCGAGAAAATCATTAGCCAGGAATTTGTGGTTTGGATCGTGAAGGCTTTGCGCGTTGTCGTCATTCTAGTGGCGGCAGCGACGATCTTGCAGTTGTGGGGTATTCAAATTGGACCCATCATCGCTGGTGCAGGTTTGTTTGGCGTGGCCGTTGCGCTGGGTGCGCAGGATTTATTCAAGAACTTGATCGCCGGCATACTGATTTTGGGCGAGCGTCGGTTCCGTCATGGTGACTGGGTCCGGGTCGAAGGACTGGTTGAGGGCACCGTCGAGTCCATTGGTTTTCGGTCCACTGTTGTGCGCCGATTTGATAAGGCGCCAGTGATGGTGCCGAATGCGCAGCTATCTGATACTGCAGTCATTAACTTCTCGCAGATGATCTATCGACGGATTTACTGGCACATCGGTGTTGAGTACACGACAACGATGGAGCAACTCCGTGAAATCCGTGACGGGATTGAACAGTATATTATCGATCATAAAGATTTTGTCCCAGCCGAGCGCGCGTCGACGTTTGTGCGGATTGATCGGTTCAGCGACTCATCCATCGATATCTTGGTGTATTGTTTTACAGAAACGACGAAATGGGGTGACTGGCTGAAGATAAAAGAGGAGCTCGCGTATAGGATCATGGAAATTGTGCATAAAGCTGGTACCGGCTTCGCGTTCCCATCGACGTCTTTGTATATCGAAAGTATCCCGTCAGAGCGCCCCGAAGCCTTTGTGCAACCTGGCAGTGCAGAGCAAGTACCAGGCCCATCGCCGGATAGTGACGGCGTTGACAAATAATTGAGTGGAGGAAGTACCCTATGTCCGTAACGATTTACCATAACCCACGTTGTTCCAAGTCGCGCCAAACGCTGGCGATCCTTGAAGAAAAAGGCATCGAACATAATGTGGTGGAGTATCTAACAAACCCACCGAGCCAAGCAGAATTAAAGCGCGTGCTGACCAAGTTGGGGATGAAACCCGCAGATATTATCCGTAAGAAAGAAGCCAAAGAAGCTGGCATTGATGCAAGCGCCATGAGCGATGGTGACTTGATCAAAGCAATGGTTACCAACCCGATTGTGATCGAGCGCCCAATTGTTGTTGCAGATGATCAAGCGGTGATGGGTCGGCCACCTGAAAACGTGCTATCGATTATCTGACTATTATTGGGGCTGATAAGCGCAAGGCGTTGAGCGTCCGCGCGCCAAAGCCAAAATCCAGTCACCAAAGAAAGACTCTGCCAAAGCGCCAGAAAACACATCTGGAAACACATCTGAAAAACCGGCCACCGTATCAAAACCGCATACGGTCGATCCTGAGAAATTAGAGATTTGGCGATCCTTGCCCGAGGCCGAGCGCAATGCGCTTCGTGAGCGAGAAGCCATACGTTTGTTCCAACGTGCCGCCACCAGCCACCGGGGTGGTGATCTCGCTGAAGCGATTGATGCCTACAGTAAATCTTTGTTGCTGAATCCCAAGCAGCCTGACGTTTATAATAACATGGGCGTTGCGTTGCGTTCACGAGGCAAACTCGAAGCAGCCATTGCGTGTTATCGCCGCTCGTTGGTGTTGAAGCCGAACAATGCGGGCGTCTATTCCAACATGGGCAATGCGCTCCGTGAAATTGGTCGCCTGGAAACGGCGATGGCCAGCCACCAGCAAGCGGTCAAGTTGTCGCCCAAATCGACCGAGGCATACTACAATTTGGGCCTCGTGCTTCGTGATCTTGGACAGACCGACGCCGCATTAAGCTGCTTCGACCGAGCCCTGGAATTGGATGAGACTCATGTCGATTGCCAATGGGATCGGGCGTTGACGCTTCTAGAAATGGGCGATCTGAAGGCTGGGTTCGAAGCCTATGAATGCCGCTGGAAGTTGGATCGAAGCCCGCCGCGCACATTCGATGTGCCGATGTTGGATGGCTCCGACCTAAAGGGTAAAACGGTTCTGGTCCATCACGAGCAAGGCTTTGGTGACATGATCCAGTTCGCCCGTTATTTGCCGATGATTAAAGAGCGCGGTGGCCAAGTGGTCGTCGAAACGCAACCTGAACTGGCCCGCGTCTTTGGCACGGTGAAGGGCGTTGCGAAAATTTACAATCGCGATCAGACGCCGCCGAAGCACGATTTTTATATTCCGATGATGTCGTTGCCATACGTTTTTGGGACCGAGATAGATTCCATTCCCGCTGACGTTCCGTACATCTCAGCGCCTGACGCCACTGCGGTTCAATTGCCGCCAAGCCTGGGTAAAATTAAACGTGTCGGCATCGCCTGGGCAGGACGTCCGACACATCGCAATGACCGTAATCGCTCGGCCGGATTTAAGCATTTCATCGAGATTTTGGGCTTGCCTGGCATGTCCGTGTTTTCTTTGCAGAAAGGTCCCGCGTCACGAGATATTGCCGAACTGGGTTGCGAAGCCTTGGTCACCAATCTGGCGGGCCGGGTAAATGACTTTGCCGATACAGCGGCGGTCCTTTCGCAATTGGATTTGGTCATCACCGTTGATACTGCATTGGCCCATATGGCCGGTGCCATGGGTGTCAAAACCTGGGTGGCCGTGCCTTTCGCACCGGATTGGCGCTGGATGCGTGGCACCGATACGACACCTTGGTATCCATCCATGCGGTTATTCCGTCAAAAACGACATGGCGCTTGGGAAGCCGTTTTTACCGATATCCGCCGCGCACTTCGCGACGAAATCGCCGAAGGTTAAGACCTTAATCTTCTCAGAGATCTGTTAACCCCATCTTCACCGTTGCCGTCGCAAGATAGGGCCTCCTGGGCCTCTGTCCATTAGGGAGACATGGGTGGCAACGCAAGAATACAAAGCAGGCGATGTTCTCATCGCCGAAGGGCACGTGCCCGAAGCAGCATTTCGGATCATCACCGGATCGGTCGAACTCGCCCGTGCTATTGATGGATTATCCGCACCGACGGCTGTCCTTGATCGGGGTGCGTTGGTTGGCGCTGACGAATTTCTGGACGGTCAAGCAATGGCCGATACCGCGCAAGCACTTGGTAACTTAAAAGTCGAGATTCTGACTCTTGAACAAACGGTGCAGTTGCTGGGCCGCAAACCTGGTAAAGCCCAGGCCACCAAACGTAATGCCGTTCGCGCAAGACCCGAAAAAGCCCAAGTATCGTCTCCAAAGGCATTGGTTGCGTTATCGGCGCAGGCTGACACGGATTACAGCGCTGAAGACCCGGCATCCACAGTTTTAAAACCCGGCTTGCTGCGTCGCCTATTAAAGCCGGAATTCGCCGATATTCATGATCGGATCGATGTGCGGGTTGCGGAATTTTCAGGTATCAACGGCGAACAAGCGACCCAGCATCTGGTTTCAGAATTTAATAAACGTCGCGGACTACGCGCCAAACCCCTGAATGCACAGGTGGCGTTGGAGCCGGGCGGCGATCCTGTTCGTGCCATGCGTGAATTGCGAGAGGTTTGTGATCGTTGGCTGATTGATAACGGGGGCGATGTCCTGGTTTGGGGGCAGGTCGCACCGTCAGGCAGCATCGTGCATATTCGGTTTTTTGTCCGCGACGAGGGTGTGATTGATCCGTTTCGGATCGGCGATGGGTGGAGCCTTTTGGTCCTGCCGCAACCCCTGGATATATCAGGCGCGCACCGTATTCATGCAGCCGTTTTGGCTGCTGTGCGTAGCAAAGCGGCAGGCAAGTTGCTGACCGTGAAACGTGATTTGGAAGTTTTGATGGCGGATGCCCGCGATCATCTGGTGGCTGAGACCGCAAATCTTGATCCACTGGAAAGCGCCGAAGATAAGTTGGCGCGGGGGCGAATCTTTGCCAACACCATGCGGTTTAAGCGTCGCGCCGATGATGCGAAAACGGCATTGGCGTTGATCGATAGTGCGTTGACGGTGTTTTCCGCCGAACAAACGCCGATTGAGTGGGCTTTGGCGCACAAGGACCGCGCGTTCCTAGGCCAATTCATTGCCGAGCGCACCAATGACACTGATGCGCTTCGAACATCGATGCAGGATGTTGAAGCGGCGCTGACTATTTTGCGCCCCAGCTTATTCCCGCAAGATTGGGCGGCGCTGAATGATCGATTGGGTTTGGCGCTGTATCGACTGGATTTCGACAATGGCGACACGGCCACGTTGGAACGTGCGCTGCAGGCATTTCATGATGCGCTGAGTGTCTATGATCGTCAGAAAACACCGAGCGAATGGGCCGAGGCCATGGGCCATTTTGGACAAGTCGCACTGGTCATCGGTCGCGAAACCCGAAATCCGAAGATGTTGCTGCGTGCCATAGAGGCATGCAACGCGGTGGTCGGTGTGCGAGATCGAAAATATACGCCTATGCATTGGGCGTCGGCGCAAAATAATTTGGGCTCTGCTATGTTCTTGTATGGCCGCATTGCGGCCGACACAGGTGCGCTGCGCGGTGCCCGCGATGCCTTTAGAACAGCGCATCAGATCTATATTGAAAAAGGCGCGGATCGTTTGGCCCGCGTGACCGAGAAAAACATGCGCCATGTCGATACCGCACTGACACGTAAGCCGCGCCCGGAACCACCATCGTTGCCGTGGGAGCCAGAGGGCAACCAACCACCGTCACTCCCATGGGAATTTGAATCGCCCAATCGATAAGATAGAGGTTCTTACCGCAAAGCCGACAATGATGATGTTTGGTTGGATGATCGCCTTAGGTAGGTTTCCTACCCCTTGAACGAAGGTGTTGGCGTCGTTATCTCATTGTCTATGAACAAAACACCCGAACCCTTTAGAATTGAAGACATCACCTGGCGTCAGCCCGACGGTGAATTGGTGTCGTGCGAAGAAAAGCTTTTGGTGCTTCACGAAAACTTGGATGAAATTCGCCAAGAATGCCAAGACGCGCTGGAAGATGCAGTGCTGATGGGATGCGACGAGGCGCAAGTGCGCGATGTGCTGGAAAAGCTTATCCGATCAATCGAAAACCCGTACCCTCAGAAATAAAGTACGCCGTTTAGGCGTCGGGTGTTAACGCATCCATCAAATCACGCATCGAAATCATGCCGGCCAGATACCCGTCATCAATGATGGGCAGATGCCTGAAATTATGTGACGACATCAGGCGCGCCACCGATGCAATCTCTTCATCGATGGAGCATGTAATCACGTCTTTTGCCATGTACGAATCTGTCGCGTAGTCCAGAGCATCCCCGCCGTGCTCATAGATCGCACGGACCACGTCGCGTTCAGAAATCACTCCGGCGAGGCCACCTTCGGCGTCGATCACAAGCGCGCAGCCGATTTTCTTTTCCGCCAGATAGTCAATTGTTTGGCGCAATGGGCTGCCCGACTTGATAAACTTCACAGGGGCCATGTCATCTGGGATGATGTCGCGGATGGTTTTGGTAGGCATAAAATTCTTTCCTTATTGCGGCGGCCAACGCTCCCGTTCAACGTCTCGGTCACGTTAACAGCCTTATTTGCTGCGCGCGAGTGCGCGCTGTACGTAAACGCCTTTCGCCGCTTAGGGATAGGCGGTAGGCTTCGCGCCATGGACTTACGGCACCTCAAAACATTGATCGCGATTGCTGAAAATGGGTCATTCGCAGCGGCTGGCGATGCAATTGGGTTAACCCAGTCGGCCATCAGCCTGCATGTCAAAGCGTTGGAAGATGACCTTGATACCAAGCTTTTTGATCGCACCACGCGTCCGCCTCGCTTGAACACGCGGGGCCGGAACTTGGTCGACCGGGCGCGAGATATTGTTGAACAATGTGAGGGTCTAAGCGATTTGGTCGCGGGTGAAGCATTGGCCGGTAGTTTGGATATTGGTTCCGTGCCGACCTTGTTATCCGGTGTGTTGCCGCCAGCGTTGAATGCGATCCGCAAACAGCATCCTGATTTACGTATTCGGGTGTCGAGTGGTTTATCCGCTGATCTGGTCGGGCGTGTCCACAGCGGGGAATTAGACGCTGCCGTGGTCACAGAACCGTCGCAGCTGCAAACGGGCCTTAGTTGGCATATGTTTGCCGAAGAGCCGTTGATGGTGATTGCCCCCAAAGACACGGTTGGTAAAACGGATCGTGAACTGTTGGCCGCTGGGCCGTTTATTCGATTTCAGCGCTTTGCCTGGGCCGGGCGTCTGATCGATACGCATTTGAAAGATCGTGGTATCAAAGTCCATACGGGGATGGAAATCGACTCGCTTGAAGCCATTGCATCGATGGTCGAGCACGGCCTGGGCGTATCTGTGGTGCCTGATCGTGTTTGTGCCGTGCTACCCACAAATATCGAGAAAATTCCGTTTGGCGAGCCACCACTAGGACGCGTCATTGGCGTCGTCGAGCGTCGAGATAACCCGAAAATGCATTTGATCCGCGCCCTGGTCGAGATCCTTTCGAATCTCGCCAGTGAACACGGATCATAAGATTAAGCTTCAGGGTTTAGATTGCGGCGACCGTTTTGGCGTTGGCTTCTGCTTTCATACGTGCGGTGATGAACACGAGACCAACGATGCCAAGTGGCTTCCCGATGATGAGAGCCAGCGCGATGCCGAGTGTGATCGGCTGCGAATAGGTTTCAAGTCCGATTCCCGAAAGACCTATTTATTGGACTCGTAACCTTCCAAGAATTCGCGTTTGATGTCGTACTTACCTGCCAGCGCATCGCCTTTTGTTTTGGACCACATCGGCACCCCGGCGAGGTACCCCGCGCGTCCAAGAAGATGAGCGCCGATCGGGGCTGTAATCATCAGAAAAATAATGCCCATTAACACCCACGCGACGACTTCTAGGCTCTTGGAGTGAAGACCCGCTGCCAGCAGCATGCACCCAGCACCCAGCGTGCCCGCTTTCGTCGCCGCGTGCATGCGTAAGTAAACGTCCGGCAGCCGGAATAACCCAATTCCCGCAACAAGGGAGAAAATAGCCCCGATCAGGATCAGCACACCCGTAATCAAGTCGATCATGCTTCGCCTCCCGGGCCAGAACGGCCTGCCTGCAATTCAGCAGCAACTTTTGCTTGAGTAGCCTCATCTAATTGTTCATTCGGCTCCATCCCCGTGGATTGTGCGCGCCGATGAATGTAGCGGGCAAACGCCACCGTCGCGAGGAACCCAACCAGCGCCATGGCGATTGCCACATCGATATAGCTGTACTCTCTCGAAACGATTGCCTTAGCGGTTATAAAGCCGATGCCGCTGATCAGCAGCGCGAACATCAGGCTCAGCCCATCCACATAAAAAGACAAATGTATATCGAGCGCGGGGACCCAAGGGGTCGAGAACCTAAGCGGTTCGCCCGCCGAGACCGACCCCAGGAACTGCGCGAAGAACACAGTCAGTGTCGCAGGCAGTATTGCCAACAACCAACCGGTCGCCGGTCCGGCAATGCGCCGGATTTTTGGCGCGAAAACGGCAAGGACAAACGGCGCCAGCACTGCCGAAACCAACATTCTTCAAAATCCCCTTACGGCAGCCGCTAGCAAGTTGACGCCGACAGCGGCAACGTGGCGAAAAAAGCCGATAACAACACGCATGATGGTCCCCGATGAGTGCAAAACATTACATACTACACCGCCACATAGGCGCTTTTGGATTTAAGGCCACGTCTTTTCAGTGATTATGTCAAAATTTTAACATAATATCCCGGTTTGCAGGGCCATCTATTGAAACAGTGGCACATATTTATCAATTTTTACTCAATAAATCGAAAAGTATAATTCGTTTTTCTCATGCAAACCAACGGTATATAAGACGCCATATAATAAGAATCACACAACAGCGCCCCGGGAGGAATAATGACAACGCATACAAGCACAGAGAATACCGGTCCCTTACAGGGTATTCGGATCATGGATCTGACGCGTATTTTGGCAGGCCCCACATGTACGCAACTGCTGGGCGACTTGGGTGCAGACATCATCAAAGTCGAAAAGCCAGTCGATGGCGACGACACGCGCGGCTGGGGTCCACCCTATTTGCAGGGCAAGGATGGCGAGGACACCCGCGAGAGTGCCTACTACATGGCGTCCAATCGGAACAAGCGCTCCATCGCGGTTGATATTGCGAACCCTGAAGGGGTGAAGCTGATCAAAAGCATGCTATCGAACTGTGATGCGATTTGTCACAATTTTAAAGTGGGCGGACTGGACAAATACGGTCTGGGGTATGAGGACATTCATGCTGAATTTCCGCACTTGGTTTACTTGCACATTTCCGGTTTTGGCCGCACGGGCCCCTACGCAAAGCGCGCGGGCTACGACATGTTGGCCCAAGGTGTCGGCGGTATCATGAGCCTGACCGGACCAGTTGATGGTGATCCACACAAAGTGGGTGTTGGCATCGCGGATGTGATGTGCGGGATGTACGCGACGTCTGCTTTGTTGGCCGCATTGCGCCATCGCGATCGCACGGGGCAGGGGCAGCTGATCGATCTCGCGTTGTTGGATACGCAGGTTGCATGGTTGATCAACGAGGGCGTGAACTATCTGACATGGGGCAAAGAACCTGTCCGACGCGCAAACGCCCATTCAAACATTGTACCCTATGACGTGTTTCCCACCGCAGATGGATACGTGATTTTGGCAATTGGCAACAACGGCCAATACCAGAAATTCTGCGACTTTGCCGGCAAACCCGAAATGGCCACGGACGAGCGTTTCTTGACCAACGATCTTCGGGTACGGAACCGTGATGCAATCACGCCATTTCTTCGCCAGATGACGGTGATGAAAACGACCGATGAATGGGTCAATGGCTTGGCACCTTTGGGTGTGCCATCGGCCCCGGTTAACACGGTGCCGCAAGCATTTAACGATCCACAGATCCAACATCGCGAGATGGCCATCGATATGGATCATCCGGCTTCCCAGGATGGTGTGTGTCATTTGATCGGCAACCCGATCAATCTCTCGGAGACACCCGTCAGCTATCGCCGGCCACCGCCCATGGTTGGTGAGCACACGGACGAGGTGTTGAAGGAAATGCTGAACCTTGATGACGCGACGATAGAGAAAATGCGCGCCGAAAAAATTATCGATTAGAGAATGACTTACTGAACATAGGAGACGACCATGTTCCCGTTAAAAGATGATTACTTGGAAATTCAATCTGCCGCCCGTGAATTGGCAACAAATGTAATAGCCGATCGCGCTGCCGAAGTGGACCGAACTGAGGAATATCCTTGGCACAACATCGAAGAACTGACCAAAGCAGGTTTTATGGGCATGACCATTCCAACCGAATGGGGTGGGCGTGGCCTGACGTTCTTGCATGCGGCTTTGGTGATTGAAGAGATGGCCAAGGTCTGTGGTGTGACCGGTCGCATCGTTGTCGAAGCGAACATGGGTGCCGTCAGTGCGATCATGAAGTATGGCACAGACGAGCAACGCAGATTGGCGGCCGATCTTGTGCTGGCAGGTGACAAGCCAGCGATTTGTATCACCGAACCCGAGGCGGGCAGTGCCGCCACCGACATGACCACCACAGCAGTCAAAAAGGGTGACAGCTATGTGATCAACGGACGCAAGCACTGGATCACCGGCGGCGGCGTGTCCAAACTGCATTTGATTTTTGCCCGTGTCATCGAAGATGGCGAAGACAAAGGCATCGGTAGTTTTATCGCTGTGCGTGATGAAGCCGAAGGCCTGATTACAGGTGATCGTGAACCAACGATGGGCCTTCGTGGTATTCCGGAACGTGTCATTGATTTCAAGGATTTGGTTGTCCACGAAAGCATGTCGGTTATCCCGCCCGAAGGCATCAAACGTGGCTTTGCTGGGTTGATGAATGCCTACAACTCGCAGCGTGTCGGTGCAGCCACCGTGGCCATGGGTATCGCGGCGGGGGCATACGAACAAGCACTTGCATTCTCGCAACAACGTGAACAGTTTGGTCGCCCGATTTGCGAATTTCAGGGTTTGCAATGGATGATGGCGGACATGTCTGTTGGATTGGCAGCATCACAGGCGCTCATCCATAAAGCCGCAGCATCAGCCGAAACAACGCAGGGCGGCTTCCCCGATATGGTTATGGCCGCGCATGCCAAAATCATGGCGTCGGATACTGCGATTAAGGTGACGTCGGACGCATTACAGATATTTGGCGCTGCTGGTTATTCCCGGAACAACCCGATGGAGCGGATGTACCGCGACGCGCGCATGTTCACGATTGGTGGCGGTACGGCGCAGGTGCTTCGCAATCTGGTTGCGGGCAAGATCTTGGATCGGAAGTTACCGCAGACCCGCGATGGCTATGCGAAACTGGCAGAGCGTGCCGCCGCTGAGGCCGCAGAGTGAGCACGGCATCGGAAATTATCGCCGAGCGGCTATATGCCGCTGGCTGTCGCCACGCGTTCGGCATCCCAGGAGGGGAAGTCTTGTCCTTGATGGAAGGCCTCGGCAATGCCGGGATCAACTTCCATTTGGTGAAGCATGAAAACTCCGGCGGGTTCATGGCCGAGGGGACGTATCATGCGACAGGTGCGCCCGGTATTCTGGTCGCGACCGTCGGCCCGGGTGTGGTCAACGCGATCAACGTGGTCGCGAACGCCTGGCAGGACCAAGTGCCGATGATCTTTTTGACGGGCTGCGTCGATGCTGACGAGGCCGAGACCTATACCCACCAAGTGTTCGACCACACGGCTGTGATTGAACCGATCTCTAAGGCATCCATGGTCGTCAGCCCAGGTGCTGTTGACGTGATGATCGACAAGGCCATTGCGCTGGCCGTCGCCGATCCACCGGGACCTGTCCATCTGGATATGCCGATTGGCTTGGCTGGTGCCGAAACGAAACCAACCGGGTACCCGAAGGCGGGCACCATCGCCAAAGTTGCCCCTGCGCCCGGTGCAGACCTGGATCGTGCCCGTGATGCGTTGGCCGCAGCGGAACGTCCGCTTGTTTTGGCCGGCGTTGATATTTTGCATCATCATGCGGCAGCGACATTAGACGAAGCCGTCCATCGGTTATCGATGCCAATCATCACCAGCTACAAGGCCAAGGGTGTTGTCGCGGAAGATGATGCGCTTTCCCTGGGCGGTCATGGATTGTCGCCAAAGTCCTTTAAATTATTGAAGCCGATGATCGATGAAGCCGATGTGATCTTGTTGGCGGGTTACGATCCGATTGAGATGCGGATCGACTGGCGGCACGCCTGGGGCACAGGTGTTGAGGGTAAAACCGTTATAGAGGTTGCCGCGCATCCAAACCGGCATTTCGTACATCAAGCTGATATCTCATTCGTATGTGACGTGGATGCAGGCCTGAAAGCTTTGACCCAGGGTCTAAACGGAAAACCTACATGGGCGGGTGGTCAGATCGACGCCATGAAAGCCTCGTTGGCCGACGCGTTTCCTCGAGATGAAGAATGGGGTCCGGCGGCAGTGATTGATGCCGCCCGCAGGGCGTTCCCGCGTGATGGCTTTGCTGCTGTCGATACGGGCGCGCATCGGATTCTTCTCAGTCAGCAATGGGATTGCTATAGCCCGCAAAAGCTCGCGCAATCGACGGGGCTTTGCACCATGGGGTGTGCGTTGCCATTGGCCATGGGTCACAAGCTCGCAAATCCAGATACGCCCGTGATCGCCTTCACAGGTGATGGTGGTATGGAAATGATCTTGGGTGAATTGGCGACACTGCGCGACATGGCGTTGCCCGTCGTCATCGTTGTCTTTGTCGACGAGTCGTTATCGTTGATTGAGCTCAAACAACGCGGCGGTGGTCAGGATAATTTGGGTGTCGATTTCGGCGGCACCGACTTTGCCGCGGTTGCCAATTGCATGGGCGGTCGAGGTGTCACAGCCACCAATCGCGCAGAGCTAGAAGCAGCGATTGCCGAAGGTCTAGAAGCCGACACGTATACGATGATCGCGTGCCCCATCGGGCGTAAAGCATACGACGGTCGTTTTTAGGGTGATTTCAAATCTAAGAGGCCGGGAAGATCAGCAGGGTCTGATTTTGCCGTGCACTCTTAGTTGACGGTCTGCTCCGGTTCTTTGTGCGACCGCATTTTGATGGTTTCAGCCCTATTGCCGTCGTCTTCATCCATCATGTGAATACCTGATAGGGCGGTTTCGACACCGGCAACACCGCCGTTCCCGACTTTGACCACCAACGAATTCAACGTGCCTTCAACTTGATTGATGGTATCGACGACTTTCATGATCCGTGCACGGGCTGCCTCTTGAACTTCGCAGGCCAAATCTATCCGTGAGCTGGCATCGACGATGTCCTGAAACTTGTGGCGCGCGCCAGTGTATTTAATCTCGCGGATCATTTCCTCGGCAATGTCGGTGATTTTTTCATTGGCATTAATAACGGCGCTATTGGCCTGTTCGGAATCATCAGCAACCGAGACCAATTGATCAGCGACAGAGTCTAATACAGGCTCACCGTCTGAATCTGTCAAAACGGCTAGGTCTGCACGCATTTTCTGCATCAGTTCATATAATCGTAATACGTGGGTTTCTAACGAGTTTTTGTTAGCTTGGTCCATCAAATCTGCTCCAACTGGGCCATCTCTTAATTATAGCTTAACCACGTTGGGGGGGACTGGATAATAGAATTAGGTCCACCTATATTCCTATTAACCATGGGGAATAGGTTATATGACTGATAAAATTGAGAAATCTGACAAAGAGTGGCTCGATCAATTGGGTCCGCAAGCGTTCAAAGTGTTGCGTAAACACGACACCGAACGCGCTGGAACCAGCCCGCTGAATGCAGAAAAACGCAAAGGCACATTTAATTGTGCAGGATGCGGTCAGCCGTTATTCGCGTCAGATACCAAGTTTGAATCTGGCACGGGGTGGCCCAGTTTTTATCAGCCCATTGATGATGGCGCGATCGAAGAACAAGTCGACCGAACATTGTGGATGACCCGAACAGAGGTCCATTGCTCCCGGTGTGGCGGTCATCAGGGGCACGTGTTTCCCGATGGACCAAATCCAACCGGCCTACGCTACTGCATTAACGGCGTGGCGCTGAAGTTTGAGCCTGAAGAAGGTTAAGCAACGCTCGTATCTGTGATCGATACGTACCCCGGCAGGGCCGCAAACCTTTTGATCCAATCCTGCACCGCCGGATAGGCTGATAGGTTGTAGCCGCCTTCCTCAGCGACGTGGGTATAGGCATAAAGTGCGATATCCGCCAACGTCGGGCCATCACCAACCAGCCAATCCGTATGGCTCAACTGCATGTTCATCAGGGCCAAAGCGGCCTCTCCATTTTTGCGTTTACTATCGATCTGCGCTTTTTGTTCATCGGTGATCTCTGGCAAGTGGTTCCAAAACCTAAGGGTGGCGATGTTGGGTTCGTGGGAATATTGCTCCCAGAACAACCAGCTCATCATTTGGGCCTTGGTGAACGGATCGTTGGGTACCCAAGGCGTTTCATCGCCCAAATACGTCAGCACAGCATTTGATTCTGGGAGTTTGCGCCCATAATCCAATTCCAAAACGGGGATGCGCCCGGCGGGATTGACGGTATCCAAAAATTCAGGCGTGCGGGTTTCGCCCTGAATAATATCATAGGCTTTGTATTTATAAACTGTGCCCAAGAACGCGAGCAGCAGGCGAATTTTGTAACCGTTACCTGAAATGGGATCGTCATGAAGCGTCAGCATCTAGGGGCCTTTCGATATCCACGGGTCAAAACAATATGAAACTGATAACGTTGAAAGTAACAACGCCGCAAAGCATCAATTTTAATACAAGGATCAATAAGGCTAATGACGGAGCAAACGGAGATGACATCCAAAATAGCAATCGTAACTGGTGGTGGATCGGGGATTGGACGGGCAACGGCGCATGCCTTAATCGATGATGGCTGGACCGTGGTTCTTGCCGGTCGGCGCGAGGATGCGCTGAAAGAAACCGTCGAAACATCGTCTGCACCTGATCGTGCCATGGGGGTCCCGACCAACGTCGCCGATCCTGACAGTGTCGCCAATTTGTTTAAGAAAGCCCTGGAAGCTTATGGGCGGGTTGATCTGCTGTTTAATAATGCGGGTACGAACGCGCCTGGTATTCCGCTAGAAGAATTAGAATTCGCCCAGTGGCAACAAGTAATTGATGTAAATTTGACGGGATCATTCAACTGTCTGCAAGCTGCATTTCGGGTGATGAAAGACCAGGACCCCATGGGCGGGCGGATCATCAACAACGGCTCAATTTCGGCGCATGCGCCGCGACCAGATTCCATTCCCTATACAGCAACAAAACATGCGGTGACGGGCATGACCAAGACTGCGGCGCTGGATGGGCGCAAATACAATATAGCCGTCGGACAGATTGATGTGGGAAATGCGGCGACACCGATGGCCAATCGGATGGCCAAGGGCGTCAAACAAGCGGACGGTGAAATACGCGCCGAAGCGATGATGGATGTGTCAGAAGTCGGCCGTGGTGTCGTGCATATGGCATCTTTGCCACTGACCACCAACATTCTGACCATGACCATTATGGCGACGAAGATGCCGTTTGTTGGTCGCGGCTAAGTCGGAGATCAAAATGATCACACGCCGAAAACTCATCCAAAACAGTTTGGCCGCAGGGTTGGTTTTCCCAACTTGGCAGATGCTGTCGTCCAACGGTGCGATGGCAGCTTTGGCGCCGACGCCGGATTGCGGCAGCTTCCCCACACCGACGCCCAGACAAAGTGCGGGGCCGTTCTTCTTACCTAATAGCCCTGAACGTCATGATTTCACTGGCGATGGGCCGGGTGCACCGATGTTTATTGCGGGGTTTGTCGTCGATACCGCCTGCGAACCAATTGCCGGGGCGGTTGTCGAATTATGGCATGCTGACAATGGTGGCGATTACGACAATGGTGGTTATCGTTTTCGTGGTCATGTGCGCTCCGGTGACAATGGTGCGTATGCGTTTCAGACCATCCGGCCGGGGCGATACGGATCTCGCACGCCACACTATCATCTCAAGGTCTTCGTCGAAGGTCCCCGTGCGTTGACCACGCAGCTTTATTTTCCAGATGCAAAAGCCAATGTGCGTGACGGACTGTATGATCCGAATTTGTTGATGAGATTGAGTGGTGAAGGCGAAAGCGCGTCAGGACGTTTTGACCTGATCGTTTCCCTGTAATCCGCCGATGGCGGCTGGATTCCAGCTTACACATTCTTTGATCGGGCATTCCGAAAAGAATGCGTAATAGTGCTTTTCGCCATCCGCTTGGCCCAACGTCAATTCGCGCTGCTTACGATATTTCTGAACGATAGGGCCGATTTCGGGGGTGTCGGTCATGATTTTCTGATCCAAATGCGTAAATGTGAAAATACATTATATAGAACGGATGGCTGCGTATAATGGATTTTTGAATAGCCAGCCATCTCGTATCTGGACCTTTTGTACCCCGATAACTGGCTCTATCTATACGGCGCACTTAGCCCCACATTCCAAGTCATGAGAAAACAAAATGTGTCATATTATAAAAAAATGGGATGATAAATCTCATTATTGATTATTTCTGCAAGATGTGGCATGTTGCCCACTATACGAAGGGGAAAGCCCCTTTTGATCAGAATTTTTGTCCGCTTTCGCTCGAAGGCGAACCATTAAAAAACCACGGGCATCGGGCCCAACACGCGATTTAAACGCAACGGGTCACAAACCCGAACAGGAGAGAGGACTTACAGATGACTAAGATGACCACAGAGGAAGCCTTTATTAAGGTCCTCCAAATGCATGGTATTGAGCATTCCTTCGGGATCATTGGTTCTGCCATGATGGCGATTTCTGATCTGTTCCCCAAAGCGGGCATCACATTTTGGGATTGCGCCCACGAATGTACCGCCGGGATGATCGCTGACGGGTACACACGCTCCACCGGTAAGATGTCGATGGCGATTGCGCAAAACGGCCCCGGCATCACCAACTTTGTGACACCGATCAAAACCGCCTACTGGAACCACACCCCACTGTTGTTGGTATCGCCACAAGCGGCCAACAAAACAATGGGCCAAGGCGGCTTCCAAGAAGTCGACCAAATGGCGATGTTTGAAGAAATGGTCTGCTATCAAGAAGAAGTCCTCGACCCACGCCGGATCCCAGAAACCCTCAACCGAGTGATTGAAAATGCATGGCGCGGTTCCGCCCCTGCGCAGATCAACGTGCCGCGTGATTTCTGGACCCAGGTCATCGACATCGAACTACCAAAAATCGTCCGAATCGAAGCAGCCCCGGGTGGCCGCGAGTCTATCGCCCAAGCCGCCGAGTTGCTCTCGAATGCCAAGTTCCCAGTCATCCTGAACGGTGCTGGCGTTATCTTGGGCGGCGCCATCGATGCATCTAAAGATTTGGCCGAGCGTTTGAGCGCGCCAGTTTGCTGCGGATATCAGCACAACGATGCATTCCCAGGTTCTCACCCACTGTTTGCGGGGCCATTGGGATACAACGGTTCAAAAGCTGCGATGGAATTGATTTCCAAGGCTGATGTGGTGCTGGCACTGGGCACACGGCTGAACCCGTTCTCGACGCTGCCAGGGTATGGTATCGATTACTGGCCAAAAGACGCCAAAGTCATCCAGGTCGACATCAACTCTGATCGTATCGGTCTGACCAAAGACGTCACCGTGCCGATCCAAGGCGATGCGAAATTGGTTGCGGAACAAATCCTCGAACAGCTTGCCCCAACGGCAGGCGATGCTGGTCGTGAAGATCGTAAGAACCTGATTTCTGAAACCAAGTCCCGTTGGTTGCAGCAGCTGTCGTCGATGGACAACGAAGATGATGATCCAGGCACCAACTGGAACGAGCGCGCACGCAACAAACATCCAGAGCGCATGAGCCCACGGATGGCATGGCGTGCAATCCAGGCTGCGTTGCCATCAGACGCAATCATCTCGAGCGATATCGGCAATAACTGCGCCATCGGTAACGCCTACCCATCATTTGAAAAAGGCCGCAAGTATTTGGCACCCGGCCTGTTCGGTCCTTGCGGATACGGTTTCCCATCCATTTTGGGTGCGAAAATCGGTAACCCTGACACACCGTGTGTTGGTTTCGCCGGTGATGGTGCGTTCGGTATTTCCATGAATGAAATGACCGCGTGTGGTCGTGATGGATGGCCAGCGATCACCATGGTGATCTTCCGCAACTATCAGTGGGGTGCTGAGAAGCGAAATACCACACTGTGGTTCGATGACAACTTTGTCGGTACAGAACTCGATCTTGATGTGAACTACGCCAAAATCGCCGAAGCATGTGGCGTCAAAGGCGTTCAGGTCACGACCATGCAGGAACTGACCGATGCATTGGCCTTGTCTGTCAAAGAACAAGAAGATGGAGTCACCACGTTTATCGAGGTGATCTTGAACCAAGAACTGGGCGAGCCATTCCGTCGCGACGCGATGACCACCCCTGTTCCAGTTGCCGGGATCGATCCGAACGACATGATCCCACAAAAAGGCGCTGTCTAAGAGACTCTGAAAATCACATAATGTGATCAAATTTGCCGACCCTTCGGGGTCGGCTTTTTTGTCAGGGTAGTAGGTCGGCTTTTTTATCGCCAAATGCCCAAAAGCGGACGGTGGAAATTGACATATCCGAGGAGTCTCATCCTAATTGCGGCCTTAAAAAAATTACATACATAATGTGGAGGAACGACATGCTTGACGATGATGGTGGTCAGGGCGCGCTGAATTCCAGTTCAGCACTACCAAATGCAATTGCGGACGAAGACTTAGGTCACGCGGTGCTGACGCCATCTGGCCAGCTGGAAGCGGGGTCTTGGCATACGTTCAACCTCACTTACACATGTGGTAAATTCGGGATGGACGATTCGGGGTCGATGCGGGTCTGTTTCCGATTTGCCTCTGACCAAACGCGCCCCCAATTCGAGGATCCCAAGCGGCCGAATTACACCAAGATCGAAGCCTCCAACAGTGCGGTGCTCGAATACCGCTATGACCCCAAGGGCAACGTACGACCCTGGGATCGCTGTCTGTATATCAAGGTTGTCAAAGGCTTCATGCAAGAAGGCGATACCATCAGCATCACGTTTGGTGACACGTCCGGCGGATCCAAGGGCATGCGCTTGCAAACGTTCTGCGAAGACACTTTGGAATTCCGTGTCCTCGTCGATCCGATCGCGACGGCAAATTATCAGGCCATCCCCGAACAGCCGATGATCCAGATCGTGCCGGGTCCACCGTCATCATATGTTGCCGTGGTGCCGACCGCGCGCGAAGTAAATGAAACATTCGCCCTGAAAATCCGCGGCGAAGATTTGTGGGGCAATCCGTCAGATCAATGCAAAGGTGCGTTCAAGGTCAGAAGTTCTGCGCCCGTCAACGGGCTGCCGGACAGTATCACCTTCACGCCAGGTGAATTTGCTGTGGTTGTTGATGATTTAAGTATCGACAGTGCCGGGCGGGTGGATATCTGGCTAGAGGAAGAGTCCGGCAACATCGCTTGTCGTGCCAACCCGATCATGATTTCCGATGCGCTTGATCTGAAACACTATTGGGTCGATCTGCACGGCCAATCCGAAGAAACCATCGGCACCGGATCGGCGCGCGGCTTTTTCGAGTTTGCCCGCGACAAGGCGTTTGTCGATGGCGTCGGCCATCAGGGCAACGATTTCCAGATCACCAAAGGTTTCTGGAGCCAGCTTGATAGCCTGTGTGAAGAATATGACGAGCCGGGTAAATTCTTGGCTCCCTTGGGATATGAATGGTCGGGGAATACCGCTTTGGGCGGGGACCGAAACATCTTTTTTCCCGATGCGAACCGCACGATCCGACGGTCATCCCATGCATTGGTCGAGGACAAATCTGACGAGCATACGGATAGCAACACGGCTGGCGAGTTATACTGTGACATCACCGCGGCGGGGGAATGGGACGTTGTTTCTTATGCTCACTGCGGGGGGCGCTATGCCGATGTGAAGATGGCGCACGATGGTCGGATCGAAAAATCGATGGAAGTGCATTCGTCGTGGGGCACTTTTGATTGGCTGCTCGAAGATGCCTTCGATATGGGATATCGGATCGGAATCGTTGCCAATTCAGATGGTCACAAAGGACGCCCGGGCGCCAGTTATCCGGGCGCATCGTTGTTTGGTGCCGTGGGTGGATTGACCTGCATGATGATGCCCGAGCTTACCCGTGACGCCCTGTTCGATTGCATTCGCAAGCGTCGCCATTACTGCACCACTGGCGGACATGGTGGCCGGATGTTTATGGATGTACGTGCTGACTTCGATCAGGCCGGTGACATTTATCATGATGATCCTGCACTTGATTATCCGACGGCGCCGACATGCACGTCGGGTAAGACGGCGTTGATGGGTGATATTGTTGAGCTTAAATCCGGTGGGGCCAAAATCTCGGTCCAGGTGGACTCGCCTGCCCCGATTGAGCGGGTTGAAATTTTCAATGGACGCGAACTGGTTGAGACCATCCGCCCCTATGCCAAAGAAGAACTGGGCGCCCGTATTCGAATCCATTGGGAAGGCGCCGAGTATCGCGGCCGTTTCCGCCAGGTGATTTGGGATGGTTCGGCGACGGTGACGGATAACACGATCACGTCGGCGTCGGGCTATAACTTCTTCAATCCCGAACGCGGGCTGACCCATGTTAATGATACCACCGTCGAATGGATGTCATTGACCACGGGCAATTTCGCAGGGGCTGACATTCATGTATCCGACGCCTGGGGGGGCACGTTGCAAATCGAAACCCCCTTGATCAAATGTGGCGTCCCAATTGAAGACATCGGATACGAGGACGAATTGGTCGACAATTCAGGTGTGTTGCCGCGCTTCATCAAAATCTTCCGGATGCCCGACGTTAACGCACATCGCCATATCAGTTTTGAGCGCACCATTGATCTGGCCGAGGACCGGGACAATCCGATTTTCATCCGCGTCACCCAAGAAGATGGCGTTCGGGCATGGTCCAGCCCGATCTATATTTGTCGGGATACAGCAAAGCACCATCCGTTGAGCTAAGTTCAAACGCTTAAAAAAACGCCGGCGGGATAATAGGTCCAGCTGGCGTTTTTGTGTCTTGGTTTGATGAGGCGAAGGTCAGCCTTCGTCATCGCCACCAAACATGTGTTCTTGCAGGTAATTCTGCAAACCGACACTCCCGATCAAGTCGTGCTGTGTCTCAATCCAGTCGATGTGTTCTTCGGTGTCATCCAGTATTTTTCGAAAATCTCGCGTGTGACAAAATCACGGGCGGTCTCGCACACGACGATCGCTTCCTTCAGGCATCCCTGATTGTTTGTCTCGGCGCCCAGATCGGACTCAAACATCTCTTTTACGTTTTCACCGATGCGCAATTTCCCCAAATCCTGCAGGTTTGGCAGACCGCCGAGCATCAGAATGCGTTCGACGCAATAATCAGCATGTTTCATTTCACCGATGGATTCTTCGTACACGGTGGCGGCAAGGCGCTGATAGCCCCAGTCCTTGAGCATCCGAGCATGCAAGAAATATTGGTTAATCGCGGTCAGTTCATTTTTCAAAATAATGTTGAGGTGTTTGATGACCTCTGTATCGCCCTTCATGGACAAAGCCTCCTTGGTTATTGCATTGCCAGAATAGTGTCTCTCATGCCTGTTTTCCCAATATAAGCCGAAAATGCTAGTTGACAATGATTATCAATTGCGGTGTAATTGCGAAGCATTTGCAACAAAGAGAGAACAGAGATTCACCGATATGTACGTATGTATTTGCAACGGAATTAATGATCGCCAGGTCAAAGAAGCAGTTTCAGCCGGGGCCAAACAATGGTCCGATGTTCACACGTATCACGGCTGCAAGCCAGAATGCGGTGGATGCGGCGTTGAAATTTCGGAATTCATTAGCAAGTCAAAAAAGAGCAACTCCTCTCCTGCCCTGATCCCCGTCGGAATGGTAGAGGCATAATAGCCATGTTTGCTTGGCGCAATTTGCAAGGCCAAAGCATCGTTGCGGCATTTTTGAAATTACGAACCGAACAATCAGTCGAGCCAAATAGAAAAATTCCAAAACAACCCATTCCCAACAAGACACCACCACCGAATTTACATTCTGCGTAAGGTCGTGTCTTGATTGCGCGCTAATCATTTGAGGCCTCTGGCCTCATTTTTTGTGCGCTATCTGCTCACCAGATGGCACCGCACCTCGGCCACAGGTCAGCATGGATGGGATGCACATCCACCCGCCAGATTCGTTGGGCCGGGATAATTTTGACCCAATGCATTGTCCGGCAGGTGCGCGTCCGGGGCGCGAGTCAGGATAGCGCCTAACAGCGCCAGCGGATCCGCATAATGCATGGTGATTTACAAGTGATACGTCGGATATGTTATGATCAGCTGTTCTTAGCGAAATCGAAATACAGCTCGCGGGCGCGCGTGCCGATGGGGCCGGGTTGCAGCTCGCGGTCCTCGATCTTGGTGCAGGGCAGAACTTTGGCGTAGTTCCCTGTCGCGAACAACTCGTCCGCTTCAAGAACTTCGTCAAATTCGACGATGCGTTCCTCGACCGTATGGCCGTCATCTTTTAACAATTGAATGACACGCTGACGGGTGATGCCGTTCAAAAACGTGCCGTTGTGCACGGGTGTCACCACTACGCCATCTTTGGCCAGAAATAGATTGGCGTAAGAAAACTCTGCGACGTTGTTATCCGGGTCCAGGATTACCCCGACATCAAAACCCTTTGCCTGGGCTTCGCCGACGCTGCGCGCAACGTTGGGATACAGGCATGATGCCTTGGCCTCGGTCGGCGCCATGTCTTTCGCTGGGCGGCGGAATTGGCTCAAACAGGCGCTAAACCCCTCGAATGGCGGGATCGGCGAGGCACGCACCACCATCGAAAAACGCGTCGAGTCCGGATCAGGCAGAACCACGGCACCTTCTTCGGCGTAAAAGATCGGACATATATACAATGCAACATCGTCATCGAACTTGGCGATCCCTTCCCAGACCAACTTTTCGATTTCTTCGGCAGTTTTATTGGGTTTCATGCCCAGGACCCGCGCCGAGTGGATCACGCGAGCAACGTGCTTATCCAAATCGGGTGCTTTTCCGTTCATATAGCGCGCGCCATCGAACACCGTCGATGACAACCAAAATGCCTGATGGCGCGGAGCCAATATGGCCTTATCGCCCTCAAACCATTGATCGTCTGCGTAGGTCCAGACTGCGCCACTCGCGTTATGTGCCATATGCCATATCCCTGCTGTAATGATACGCAGAGATTAACCCGGATGTGACGAACGGAAAACCCGTTCGCACACTTGGTGGGGATGAAACTTCAGATGCGACCGAACCGGGCACATGCCCGGCGTAGTCTGCACACACCCATTCATGCCGACAGGAGACCAAGACACAATGCCCACCGATATTTCTATTGAACATTTCATCAATGCCGAAGAAGCCTGGTTCTGGTTTGTCCGTTCAGAAAAAGCCCGTGCAGAGCGGGCCAAGGCCAGCGATACCAAATCGGTTTTTGACCGGCCTTGTGAACCGGATGACCTGTTTCGTTGGGTCAAACAACTTTATTAACAGCGGACTTTGGCCCCGGGCCATTTGGTCGTCATGGGGCATTACGGATTTTTGGATCGCCATCCCGACCCGGCCAATGATGACGAAGTGGTCGATTATATCATGTGGACCGACGCGTTCGGAGTGCTTGAACCCGTCTTGGTTGATAAGGGGGTGGTGGCATGATCGTTGCGGCGCGCCATCCACCCACCATCATCAGACCTGCCGGGCAATCGTGTGCGATCGTGATTTTTGGCCCGTCACAGATACCCTATCTACAGGTGCTTCGTGAAGGTTATCAGCATTGCATGATCGCTGTTCAGTCGGGTCCGGCGTGGCAGTTGATTGACCCGCTGTCGAATGCATTTTGCGTGACAGAACTCGGCATCGCCCATCCAGCAGAAATCATTTCTTCATTTGTCGATCAGGGATTTGATGCCGTGGCAACCCAGCGGTGCGCGCCCATCGCGGCTGAAATGCCGCTTGGTATATTCACATGTGTTGAAGTGGTGAAGCGTATCCTTGGTCTTCGTGCGCGTTGGGTGCTGACGCCATGGCAGTTGCGGAAAGCGCTCTCTATTGGGTATCTACTAACGTCGTCCCGGACGTGATCCGGGAACTTGATTGGGCCGGCATCAGTTGTGCCGATGGGAAAAATATTCCGGCTTTTCACGTCGTTGCAGCCAGGACGACGCAGAATACAAAATTTGTTAACGGCTTAATCCTACTATTACCTCATGCAGGAAACGGATTTATACCCACCCGTAAAAGCGTTCTTTGAGGCCGAGGGCTATGAAGTCAAAGCCGAGGTCACGGGATGCGATGTTGTCGCGCAAAAAGATGACGCGCCGATGGTCATTGTTGAGTTGAAAACGGCGTTTAACATCGATTTGGTGCTGCAGGGGGTGGAGCGTCAAAAGCTCTGCGACGATGTGTATCTGGCCGTCCCGAAACCGGACACGCCTACCAAACGCAAAAACTGGCGTCGACGCCAACGGGCGTTGAAGCATTTGTGCCAACGATTGGGTGTTGGGCTGATGCTTGTCGATGTGGTGGCGGACGTGGCGCGGGCTGTTGATGTGGTGGCGGACGTGGCGCGGGCTGTTGATGTGGTTCTTGACCCCGCGCCCTATCAGCCGCGTAAAAGTACCAAGAAACAAAGCAAACTGCGTAAAGAGTTCCAGGCCCGCACGGGTGATCCAAACACTGGCGGCTCGACCCGAACTAAAATCATGACCGCATATCGTCAGGACGCGATTCGACTGGCCGATGCCTTGGCTGGTGAAAAGGCGCTCAAGGTTTCAGAGATAAAAGAGATTACCGGCGTCGATCGCGCCGCATCGATTTTGCAGAACAATCATTATGGTTGGTTTGAACGAGCCTCGCGAGGGGTCTATCGACTGACGGAATTGGGCCAAAGCGCCGTCGACTCATTGTCATCCCGGACTTGATCCGGGATCCAGATCTGACGTTAGCGACTTGGGTCCCGGCTTCCGCCGGGATGACAAGATCAGGGTGTAGTTTGGGGTGACGTGGTTATTAGTGAACTGGGCACTAAGAGACGTGCAACATACAAAAAAAGGCCCTCAATTGAGGGCCTTTTGTGATGGCTGTGTACTCACATGACGGGGGGAGTCAAGTTCGTGAACACCAACCAGCCTCTGAAATCCCAAGCCATAATCAGTCTTGAGACCAGATCAGCGTAATTAATATGTGACCGTTTTCGCAGCCTCTTGAAGTTGTGCAGGTGTCAATGAAAACGGTGCATCCGGGGTTGGTTGGCCGCGCTCAATCACAACAGCTTGCAACGGCGTATCAAGAACAACGGTCTTACCATCGTCGCCGGTAATTTCAACGATGCCATCGTCGATTAACGCCATGGTCAGTTTGTCTTTTTCCTGCAAACCCCAAAAATCTGTGCCGCGAATGCCGATGGTTGCGACGGGGGAATGGATGATCAGTTCGCCGCCGGGCACCTTGTTGATTTTGCCCGACACCATCCGAAACACACCCTGGGTCAAAGTAATGATGCCGGTAGAGCGGACACCCGGTTCAAACACCATTTCATCAATGGTCAACGCGCTGTTTTCACCCACCATCAAATAGCTCTTGTCGATAAATTCAATTTCCGCCCGAGTGTCGGCGCCCGTGATAATTGTGTCGAGGAACCTAACATCTGAACCTTCAAACAAAGAACGTGCGACGCCTGATTGCAGGGCGGCGAACTGGCCGCGACTTCGGGCGACATCACCGACATCGGTGCCGATGTATTTCTCGATGTCTGTATCGACGGATGCTGTTTCCGGATCGGCGCTGGCGGACCATGATACGGTTAACGCGAGCAGCGCGGCGGAAGCAAAGGCTAGGGAAGCTTTAAATGTAAACACAAGTAACTCTCTTCGTTTAAAGTGTGAATCTCTTAGGTTCGCGAACCATATGTGACTGGCTTATGCCACGCCGTGACAGTGATCACACCCCCCGGATATCCCTTAGGGAAATAAAATATTTGTTTCATATCAAAACGTTAGAGGGAATTTTCTGCATCACGATTATGTGATGTTGTCTATTTGATGATTTACGACAAGCCACCGACTGGCAAAGGACTAACCCCAATGACATCCGCATGGGCCATCAGCAAACCGGTATAAAGTGCCAAGCTAACAAGCAATCGGATCATTATGCTCGGCAACGCCCCCGAGAACACTGGCTTCCAGCGCCCCGTAACGAGTGATTGGAACGGCCAGCCTGATGTCGCCTGGGCCATGGATTGCCATGCGTCCATCCCCATTTGACGTTGTCGTCGTCGATCAATAATCCGCATGCCCAGTAATGAAAATGCGCAAAAGCTACAAAACAAAATCACATGTGCCAGATTGCCATTCGGGAAAATATGACTGCCGGACCACAATGCCAGCGCCCATAGAAGCCCATGCCGTGTGACCCCGGCAAAACCCGGATGATTGGGATCAAAGGTCTCAGGTTTGCTGCCACCGAAACTGAGCGGATTTGGTGCGGCCACTGAAAATCCAATGAGGATACAAACGATCGGCATGGCAATATTTGGCACCCAGTATTGCCAAGCTGCTGCGGCCCACACTTCGATATAAGGGGCGCGACCGGCGGCGATGATCAACCACGTCAACACCATGATAGACAATGTTGAGTAAGCGATCAAAAAACCGCGTTCGCCGATGTGATTCACGATCTTTGCCCGCACAGATGGGATTGTCGGCACCCGATGGGTGATCAGGAAAACGAGCCCCGCGCCGATGAATTCTAACCATGCCATGACTATGATCTATGTTGCCTTTGTATATCCGAAACTGTGTCGCCGATTATGTGTCAGGTTGCTTCGGCATGCATGCACTTAGTTCAAGGTTTTTGGGCATTGATGTAGACGTACTCTTCCTCCAGACTTTTGCCCCATGGAAAATTCCGTTAACTCATCAGATGGTCAACTGCGCATCGCAATTTTATTGCTGCCGGATTTTACGTTATCCGCATTTTCATTGTTTTTGGATCCAATTCGATTGGCCGCTGACGAGCGTGATGGCAGTCGGCAAATCCGATGCAAATGGCGTGTGCTGACCCTGAACAGTCTGCCGGTAAAATCTAGTTGCGGCGTAGAGGTGTATCCGACGGCCAGTCGCCTTGATCATTCGGATATTGATTGGTTGGTCGTCGTGGGCGGGCTGACTCGAACGTCCATTCATGATGATGATCGCGTCTTAGACTTTATTGAGCAGGCTGATAAAGATAACGTCCGCATCATCGGTTTGTGCACAGGCGTGTTCAGCATGGCAGCTTCCGGCATTCTTGATGGTCAGCCGTGTTGCGTCAGCTGGTTCCATCGCGAAGAATTCTCTGCCAAGTACGACATCGAAGATGTTGATAGCGCAAGATTGTTCCATATCGGTGATCGTCACATCACATGCGCTGGTGGGATCGGTGCGGCACTGGTTGCGTTTGAGGTTATTCGCGATGCCTTGGGTGATGATGTGGCCAGCAAAAGTGCCAAGATTTTGCTGATGCCTCAATCGTGGGGATATAGTCCTGAACAGCCAATGGCGCCTTTCACGGGGGTGCAATCGGAAAAAGTGCGGGATGCCCTACACTTTATCGAAGTGCGTATTGATCAGAAATTGGAAATGCAGGATGTCGCTGACAGTATCGGTGTCTCGGTGCGCCAACTCGAGCGCTTGTTCAAAACCCATTTGGGATACTCGCCCAGTCGGGCCATCACATTGCTGCGAACGGAAAAGGGTCGTGCCCTTTTAACGGAAACCGACGAGCCGATCATCGATATTGCGTTGGCATGCGGCTATCAGACACCGTCACATTTTGGCGTCGCGTTTAAAGATAAGTTCGGCACGTCACCAGCAGCTTACCGCAAACAAGTGCGCACGCATGACCAAGGCGTCATGGTCACGCCAAAGACGCTTAGATAACAAATCATCGTATAGAAAATACGGCCACGCCCCAGATGCAACTGAGGCGCAGCCGATACTGATGATTAGCCTGCGATGATGTTGTGCTCTGGGCCGTAACCAAAGCCCGTGATGTTTTCAGCGCCGTCTTCACCGACGACGAGGATATCGTGCTCTCGGTATCCACCCGCACCTGGCAATCCTTCTGGTAGCCACAGCATGGGTTCCATCGATACGACCATGCCTGGTTCTAAAACCGTGTCGATGTCTTCGCGGAACTCCAGCCCGGCTTCACGCCCGTAATAATGACTGAGGATACCGAACGAGTGTCCGTATCCGAACGAGCGGTATTGGAGTAAGTCTTCAGCGGCGAAGAATTTGTTGATCTCGGCGCAGACGTCGGCGCACGAAATACCGGGTTTGATTAGTGATATCCCCAACTCATGAGCGGCCACGTTGGCTTGCCAAATTTTGAGACTGGCGGCGTCGGGTTCGCCCAAGAACAAGGTCCGTTCCAATGCGGTGTAGTAACCCGAAATCATCGGAAATGTATTCAGGCTCAGGATATCACCCATCTGCAACGCGCGTGTCGTGACCGGGTTGTGGGCACCGTCGGTATTCAGGCCCGACTGGAACCACACCCATGTATCGCGAAGTTCGCTATCGGGGTGGGCGCGGGCGATTTCTGTTTCCATTGCATCACGACCGGCCATGGCGACATCGATTTCGCGCGTCCCTTCACGGATGGCCGCATGGATCGCCACCCCGCCGACGTCGGCAATGCGGGCACCTTCGCGGATCAATGCAATTTCTTCGGTGGATTTATGCATCCGCGCAGCCATGGTGGCGGGTGCGATATCAATCAAATCACTGATGCCGACGATGTCGAGCAATGTGTCGCGGGCTGTGATGGTCAGGTGATCGCCTTCGATGCCCAATCGTGTGGCACCCTTGGTTAAGTCTGCAACCGCACGCCAGTAATTGTTGCGTTGCCAGTCGGTGTAAATCACGCCTTCTCCATGGGACCGGCGCCAGGGCTGTCCGGCATCGATATTGGCGGAGACCACAGTGCACGCATCGTGGGTGACGACGCATCCGTATGGACGGCCAAAGCTGCAATACAAAAACCCCGAATAATACGCGATGTTGTGCATTGAGGTCAGCAACACGGCGGGCACATCGGCGTCTGCCATGATGGTGCGTAACTTGGCGATGCGGTTTTCGTATTCGGCGGCAGAGAACGGCAATGGGGCTTTTTCGCCGTTGTGGCAGATGAAAGACTGTGGACGATCAGCGATGTCTGTCATGGTCGTATCCTCGTCAAATGACCGGACGACAATATGCGTCCGGATGGTCATCCGGGCGTACAGGACTCTACATATGATTGCGAGTTGTGATGTGGCTTTGTCAGCGACGCCATCGCTGCGCCCATCACATGTCGGACGTATCAAGGGCCGATTATTTTGTCAATCTATCGTGATCAGCTGAACATCGATCAGTTTATCCTTCGGTTATGTTTTCGTGTATGCTCTTTCGAGATTTCACAGCAGGGAATCCACCATGGATTTAGGTTCGTTCTCAATCAGTCTGGGTGTCAAAGATCTGGGCACGTCAAAAACTTTTTATGAAGCGCTTGGTTTTGCCGCCTTTGCGGGCGATATGGATCAGAATTTCCTGATCATGAAAAATGGCGACACCGTCATCGGTTTATTTCAAGGTATGTTCGAAGGTCCCGTTCTGACGTTCAATCCAGGGTGGGATCAATCTGCCAATGAACAGGATGAGTTCACAGATGTACGCCAAATCAAACAAACGTTGAAAGATGTGGGGATGGACATCACCCAGGAAACCGGCGGCGATGCTGGCCCGGCGAGCTTTACCGTGATCGACCCTGATGGATACCCTGTCCTGATCGATCAGCATCGTTAATCCAGAGTGCCAAAACTTGGCCCTATCCAATGACCGTGCCATAAGGAACGCAGCTTTCTCTAACATCGGCCTTCTTTAACATCGGCCTTCTTTAACATCGGAATGTGTGATGTCTTCAACTCTTGCCACTCTTGATGCGCTGCCGACAGCCGTGGATTTTTACGCGCACTACTGGAACAAACGACCGTTCCTGGTGCGCGGTGCCATCGATCAAGTTGTGATGGACGGATTAATCACGCCAGATGAGTTGGCGGGTTTGTCCATGGAAGAAGCCGCACAATCGCGTATGGTCGCCAGCGAATACTGGGCCTGCAAATTCGGACCCTTCGCCGAAGAAGATTTCAACATCGACGGTAACCCACCTTGGAGTTTGCTTGTCCAGAACGTCGAGCAGTTTCACCCAGACACCGCGACGTTGTTGCGCGCGTTCAATTTTGCGCCGCGTTGGTTGATGGACGACATCATGGTCAGTTACTCGACGGCGGGCGGCACCATCGGTGTTCACGTCGATAGCTATCACGTCTTTTTGGTCCAAGGCCAAGGTGCGCGATGTTGGACCGTTGACCACGAGCCCATCTTTGATGAAGCGTACATCGACGGTCTCGATCTCAAAATTTTGAAAGACCCGATTGACGGCGAGAATGTTGAGGTGACCTCGGGCGACGTCCTGTACATTCCGCCCCATTTTGCCCACCAAGGCACCACGATTGACGACGCGCTGACTTTTTCCGTGGGTTTCCTGGGCCCGAAGTTGTCCGAACTTTATGGCGATTATGCGCTGTACCTCTCCAATCACGACGCGCTCGATCATCGCTACAGTGGCGAGAGATTGAACGCCGACAGCGCAGGGTTCACCGTATCTGTCGATGCCGTCGCGGCGCTACGGGATGAACTTACCCATTCACTCAACACACACGCATTTTCAGAATGGCTGGCTGCTTTTTTCACGGAACCCGCCAATGAAGAGGTGGCGCATTTCAGCACGCGTGAACAGTCACTGAGCGTGGCAGCCTTCACAGAGGCTCTTCAGGCCGGTACGAGTTTGATCAAACCTGCTTATATAAAGTTTGCGCTTATTCCATCGTCCGAAGAGGGGTATCGCCTTGGCGTGAATGGTCAAACGTTCGTGATCGATGATGGTGCTTTGTCGGTCGTCTTGAGCCTGATGAAAGAAGATGCCGTCACCACAAACGAAATGCCCGCACTTCTGGATTATCTCGATCTTTTGTGCGCGCTCTATAATCTTCAGGCATTGGAATTTTTCGACAGCGCCATGTAAGCCATCTGGCAGTCTGCCTGTTTTCAACCAATCCAATTCTTAAAATGTTCTCTCCGGTTGATGTATATCATTACAGTTTTGTTTCAAATTTGTGACAATTATTAGGGAGCCTTGGGCTGTTTCCTGTTCGTTTGAAACATTAAGGGAGAACACTGCGCATGAGCCTCTTTAACGTCCAAAAAGTAGAAAAAGCACTCCTGGTAAACAGAGGGGAATTATTCCGCCTGGGGTCTGCTATCCTTTTCATTGTTGGAATCATGTTGTTGGCGCTCTCGCGCAACGCAGGAGGTACCCATGGCACCTTGCTTGTGATTGCAGTGATGATTGGTGGGTACATGGCGTTGAATATCGGCGCCAACGATGTGGCGAACAACGTCGGTCCTGCAGTTGGCTCTAAAGCCATAACTCTGGGTGGTGCGATTTTAATTGCCGCCATCTTCGAAGCCAGCGGTGCACTTATCGCTGGTGGTGATGTGGTTGGAACCATAAAGGGCGGAATCATAAATCCAGCACTTATTGCCAATACTGATACCTTCATCTGGTTGATGACCGGTGCGCTGCTGGCAGCGGCCATATGGTTGAATCTCGCCACCGCAGTTGGCGCACCCGTCTCTACGACGCACTCGATCGTCGGCGGTGTTTTGGGTGCTGGTGTTGCTGCGGGTGGTTGGGGTATCGCTGATTGGAGCGTGGTCGGTAAGATAGCGGCATCGTGGGTGATTTCGCCGGTTTTGGGCGGCATCATCGCTGCCGGATTCCTGTATCTTATTAAACGCAGGATTACCTATCAGGTAGAAGTTCTCTCGGCAGCACGACGTATGGTTCCGCTGCTGATCGGTGTTATGGCATGGGCGTTTATAACCTACTTGATCCTCAAGGGACTCAAACATGTTTGGAAGTTGGATTTTGCCACAGCGGCGCTGATTGGATTTGCCTTTGCGGTTGGGGTCTTCATCGTCATGCGCTCATATATTGCCAAGCTCTCCCCGTCGTTATCGAACGACAAAGAGGGGGTCAACGACATGTTCACCATCCCGCTGATCTTCGCCGCAGCGCTGCTAAGCTTTGCCCATGGTGCCAATGATGTTGCCAACGCTGTTGGTCCGCTGGCGGGGATCAACGATGCGGTTATGTCTGGCGGTATCATTCAAAAAGCGCAAATTCCAATTTGGGTGATGTTAGTCGGCGCTATTGGAATCGCGCTTGGCCTTGCCCTCTATGGCCCTAAACTGATCCGTACTGTTGGCTCAGAGATTACCGAACTTGATAAGACGAGGGCCTTCTGCATCGCACTTGCTGCCGCCATTACCGTGATCGTCGCCTCGCAATTGGGGTTGCCTGTCAGTTCAACTCATATCGCGGTCGGTGGGGTCTTTGGTGTTGGTTTCTTACGTGAATACTTGAAGGTCAGTTACTCGCGCAAAGTCGAAGAAATCAAACGACACCACCAAGATGACGATCCGAAAGCTGTTGCAGATTTCCTCGAACAATTTGAGGCTGCACCGGTTCAAGAAAAAGGTGAGATGTTGCGCGAACTAAAGAATAAAGCTGGCTCGGGCCTTCTTCATAAGCGCGAGCGTAAAGATCTTGGCAAGATTCGTAATCTGGAGCTCGTAAAACGGACATTGTTATTACGTATCGCCGGGGCATGGCTTGTTACCGTGCCTGTTGCGGGTGTCTTGGGCGCAATGATCTTCTTTATGATCCGCGGCATCATGCTGCCATGATATGGGGGGTTAAGGAATGACTGATTCCGCATCCAATGCGCCTATTCTATGCGCGGTTGATTTTTCGTCGGATTCCCATGCTGCCCTACTCTGGGCGTGTAGGCAGGCTGAGTTGACCGACGCCCCCCTTATTATATTGCACGTTGTCCACGACCCGGCCGCGAGTCCTGGGTTTTATAGGCAGCTGCCCGAGGGGCAACTTCGCCCCATGGAAGAAATTGCAAAAGAAATGATGGACGAGTTTCTGATGCAGGTCCGCTCGGAAAATCCTGAACTCAAGGGTTTGGCATCTGCGAGCGTGCAGATGGTTTCAGGGTTGCCGCCGGGTCGGATTGTCGAAGTCGCAGAATCGCTCGGTGTATCGTTGATTGTGATCGGGAGTCGCGGGCGGACAGGGTTGCCGCATGTTCTGCTGGGGTCTGTTGCCGAACGGGTTGTGCAGATGGCGCATGCGCCCGTCACCGTGATTAAGGCGCAGGTCACGAAAGACAATTGATGGAGAACTCGCTTAACCAATTTGATCTTTGGACCGGCCTGTTTGGCGGATTAGCGCTCTTTCTTTTCGGCATGGATTTGATGACCAAGGCGCTCAAGCGCGCCGCTGGCGATCACATGAAGGAACTACTGGGCAAGATGACGCGGAACCGTTTCATTGGTGCCGCTATGGGTGCCGTGACGACCGCAGTTGTGAATTCGTCTTCGGTCACCACGGTGATTCTCGTCGGCTTTATCTCGGCGGGGCTGATGTCGACGGCGCAAAGTGTCAGCGTCATCATGGGTGCCAATATCGGCAGCACGATGACGGCACAGATACTTGCTTTTAAGGTGTCTCAATTCGCGCTGCCGATGATCACAATCGGATTTCTGCTCACATTTGTCAGCAAGCTGCGAAATGCTCAGGAATATGGGCGCATTATTTTGAGCATGGGCCTCGTGTTCTTTGGTATGGGTGTGATGAGTGACGCAATGGCACCATTGCGCTCTTACGAGCCTTTTATCGCTTTCATCTCAACGTTGTCACATCCAGCTTTGGCAGCATTGGTGGGTGCAGCTTTCACCGCGGTCATCCAGTCATCCGCCGCGACCACAGGGATTGTTATTGTTCTCGCCGCACAGCAATTGATCGGTCTGGAGGCTGCTGTTGCGGTTGCACTTGGTGCTAACGTTGGGACGTGTGCGACTGCTGGTCTGGCCGTCATTAACAAACCGCGCCCGGCCGTCCGCGCTGCATTGGTGCATGTCCTTTTTAATGTCGCCGGTGTCTTGATCTGGATTGGCCTAATCCCCGAATTGGCCGAGATCAGCCGTGCCATTTCACCAAGTGATGGCCCGGATGGTACCCTTAATACACCTCGGCAAATCGCCAATGCGCATACGATCTTTAACATCGCTAACACGCTTATCTTTATTGGCTTCACACCACAGATCGCCCGTCTCGTTGAATGGATGATTCCAGATCGCCTGCTTTCTGGTAAGGAAACGCTCGCGCCCAAGTTCTTGGATGATAATGTTCTCTCGACACCTTCGATCGCGTTGGAGAATACGCGCTATGAAATTGACCGTATGGGCCAATACGTTAAAGAAATGCTCCACGACTCGCGCGGTGCGGCGCTGGGTACAGATCGCCGACGACTGGATGCCCTTGAGGCCCGCGACAAGCCAGTAGACAAACTCCATCGGGCGATTGTCACTCACCTTGGCCGTATATCGGTCACATCACTTTCTGATCAAAATGCACAGACGTTGATTCAATTTTTAGAAATCGCCAACGATCTGGAACACATCGGGGACCGCATCGCATCAGATATCGTAACCTCAACGAGGAAACGCCTGGATGAGGGCGCCACCCTTGGCAAAGATTCTGTGGCGCAGATCACCACCGTCTATAACGAAGTAGAAAAAGCGCTATCCGGTGCACTCGAAGCTGTCAAAAATAAAGACATCAATCTGGCCACTACGGTTCGTGCGATGAAACAAAATGTATCCGAAGTCTCGCATAAGGCTGGGCAGCAAAGTTTCAATAGTGTGCGGGCCCAAAATGGCGGTGGCGTATTGCAATATGTACGAGAAGCGGAATTAATAGAAATTCTTGACGGTATCTTTAAAACGGCCCGGCGCATCGCTCGTAGCGAACTTCAAAATGCTGAAACGACATCTTATTGATGGGATGGATACGAACAAGTTCGCACAGGGACTATCTTCCAAAATGCGTTTCTAACAAATAACCTCAACGCCCTGTTAATTCCCCGCGTCACCCACCGACATGCCGCCACACACATATAGCGCTTGGCCGGTGACGTAGCCGGCTTGGTCGGACAGAAAATAATCTGCCGCCGCCGCGATGTCTGATGGCTGGCCGATGCGCCCCACGGGAATATTCTCGATCAATTTTTTTGTCCGCTCACTTCCGGGTGGATTGGCGTGTTTGAACAGTTCGGTTTCGACAGGGCCGGGACCGATGGCGTTGACAGTGATGCCGTACTTGCCCAACTCCAACGCCCACACGCGGGTGGCTGAAATCAGTGCGCCTTTGCTGCCGGCGTAGGATGTCCGGAATTCTTTCCCCAGTGCGGCCCGGCTTGCGATGTTGACGATGCGACCAAACCCCAATTCACGCATACCTGGAATGACCGCTTTCACGATGATGGCCGGGGCGAGGACATTGAGTTCCATGGTTTTACGAAAATCGTCTTCGTTGAAGTCTTCGATTAAGGACAGCAGCGCAACGCCCGCGCAATTGACGACACGGGTGATGGTGTAACGCGCCGTGAGTTCATTCAGCGTTTCCTGAAGGGCACTGTTGGCCGTTAGGTCAACATTGATGAACTCTGCATTGGACGAATTCTTGGGAACCTCGCGATCCATATTAAGGACTGTGTCGCCCATTTCTATGCGGGCATTGACGATGGCTTCACCGATGCCGTTTGACCCGCCCGTGATAAGTGTCGCTGTTGGTTTTGTCATGTTGTCCTCGATAAGAATTCAGGTTTGAGGATACGGCATATCTCCCAGGATTAAACCTCAATCGCCTAATCAATTGATCTATATCGTGGTCGCGGGCGAGGTGAATGTTTATAGTTCTCTAAATCCGAAATCGAAGCTGTATCATAGGTTTGACGACAGGAGCGTATTTCAATGAGCGAACTCAATCGACGTGGTTTCATGACTCTTTCAGTTGCGGCGCTCACCGTTGCGACCCTTGCCCGCACCAAACCTGTGCTGGCGTCGAATGCGACCAGTATCAAAGTCTATAAATCACCCTTGTGCGGGTGCTGTGGTGCGTGGGTAGAGAATCTGTCTGAATTCGGCTTTGAGATTGATGTCACAAACATGGAAGACGTCACGCCCGTGAAACGTCATTTTGGTGTGGGGGAGGATTTGTACTCCTGTCACACCGCCGTGTTTGACGGATATGTTATTGAGGGGCATGTCCCCGCCGCTGATATCGAGCGGCTCATTCTGGAACGGCCAAAGGCCATCGGTCTGGCTGTGCCCGGCATGCCGATTGGATCACCGGGGATGGAGCAGGGCGATGAAAAAGAGCCCTTTGATGTGGTCCTTTTCGACAAGACCAGCCGATGGGTGTTCTCGTCTTATCGCTAGAGGCAGAGTGCTGAGGGCAATCTTTTCGCCGGTGTAAGCACGACACCCCCTCATCACCGTTAGTTTCACACTGATGATATCCATACCAGCTCGCTTGCTTGATCGCTTTGCTGCAGAATCTGTCTCCGCGATACCCACAGATGGTCGTCTGCGTGTTACGTTCCTAGGGGTAACAACTATTCTGCTCGATGACGGAAAGACGCGCATCATGACCGATGGGTTTTTCTCTCGCCCTGGTTTGTTGAAAATATTGCGTGGCAAGATTGCACCTGATGAAGAGCGGGTCGCATTTGCTCTTTCAGGGGGGCGTGCGCTTGGAGGAACCAATAAAAAGCCGCTCGTTAACGAACTTGATGCCGTTATGACACTTCATTCCCATTACGATCATGCGATGGACACTGCAAATGTAGCAATGCGAACTGGCGCAACGGTTTTTGGATCCGAATCAACTGTGCAAATCGCGCGCGGCGGAGGTGTGCCCGAGGATAGAATCTGCGAAGTACGCGATGGCGATAAGTTCAAACTGGGTGAGTTTGTCGTCACGGTGATTGCGGCAGAGCACTCGCCAGGTATTTTCTTTCGGTACCACGGTCACATCAAACATCCTTTGTTGCCGCCATCACCTATGTCGGCATACAGGGAAGGTGGCAGCTACGCGTATCTTATTGAACACCGAAGTAGACGCATTCTGATTCTCGGAAGTGCGGGTTACAGAAAAGATATGCTTCGCGGTGTTAAAGCTGATGTCGTTTTCTTGCCAGTCGGGAAACTTGGCAACCAGGACAAAAAGTTCATGCAGGAATACTGGCAGGAAACTGTTACGGAGACAGACCCTCATCAGGTTTTCTTGACTCATTGGGATAACTTCTTTTTGCCGCTTGATCGACCGTTAGAACCTTTCCTTCTCATCGACGATTTTGAAGCGGCCATGGAATTCCTGGTCCCGCAAGCCAAAGCGACAGGTGTCGATTTATTTGTTCCCAAGGCCTTTCAGACTGTTGCCCTTTCTGAATTACGCTCAAATGCGAATGTGACAGACGCATCGAACCTTACCTTGCACCGTTGTTCAGCGCTGAATTGAAGTGAAATACCTTCTGCTCGATCTTCCTGACCTCTCGGTTATCTCATCCAACAAAAAAGGCCTCCACAAGGGAGACCTTTCCTGTTGGCTGGGGTGCTAGGATTCGAACCTAGGAGTGCCGATACCAAAAACCGGTGCGTTAGACCACTTCGCCACACCCCAACAGTGCGTTAACAGTCTATGCCGTTAAGCGAGCCGAAAATAGTCGAAGCGAACCCGCTCGGCAAGCCCGGAACCTGCAAAAAAGCAGAGAAATTCCAATGACCCTTATGGGCCAAATATTGTGGCCGTCGCCCACCAGTCCGGGTGGTCGGATCTGAGCCGTGCGGCCCCTGCCTGGGCGGCCTCTGTATTCGCGAAAAGCCCAAAGCACGTGGCACCGCTGCCGGACATGCGGGCCAGTTGCACGCCCTCAAGGTCCGTCAATGCACTCAAGACATCATCGATCACGGGACTGAGGGATATCGCGGGCGGTTCCAGGTCATTTCGGGTGTGGCCGAGGCGTTCCGCCAATGTTGTCCCACGGCCCGCATCCCAATCAATCCTGGGTGAGAAGTCACCGGTCCGGGCCTTGAACACGGTCGGGGTCGAGACCCCGACGCCCGGGTTTACCAGCACAGCGGGGGTGGGCGGGCAATCCTGGATGTCGGTGAAACTCTCGCCAATACCGCGCATGATGGTGCTACGCCCGCGCAGGCATACGGGCACATCAGCGCCGAGGGATAATGCCAAATCCAACACGGCGTCGCTGCTGGGATCAATGCCCCATAGTTGGCAGAGGCCGCGCAGAGCCGCCGCTGCATCTGCAGACCCGCCGCCGATCCCGCTGGCGACAGGCAGGTTTTTGGTCAATGTGATGTGAGCACCGGCTTCTATATCGTGCAAATCTTGCAAGGCTATCGCGGCCCGCATGATCAGATTTTCCGAAGGGTCGGGCAGGGCATTGCCGAATGGTCCCGCTTGGGTAAGCGTCAGGGTGTTTGATGGCGCAATCGTGATTTGGTCACCGACATCGGCGAACATGACGAGACTATCGAGCAGATGGTACCCGTCTTCGCGTCGTCCCGTGACGTGGAGGTAGAGATTGACTTTGGCCCTAGCAATCTCGTGGGCAAATTCGTGGATCGGCGATATGGGAGGTTGCTCAGCCGCCATCCGTCGAAGTCTTTGTCACCGCATCAGCGCTATCGACCAGGCCGTGCTTCAGCTTTTGTTCGATTTCTTCGCGCAGTTCAGGTTCAGGATCTGAAATGAGTGCGTGATTCCATTGGAACGTGGCTTCGAGTTTGCGGCCCACGCGCCAATAGGCATCGCCCAGATGATCGTTGATGATGGGGTCCTCGGGTCGCAATTCAACGGCGCGCTCTAACTGGGGCACGGCCTCTTCATAGCGGCCCAATTTATAGTACACCCAGCCCAAGCTGTCGGTGATGTAACCGTCATGAGGGCGTTTTTTGACGGCCGTTTTGATCATCTCCAGCGCGCGGTCCAGATGCAGACCTTTTTCGACCCAGGAATAACCCAGATAATTAAGGGCCAGGGGCTGATCGGGGTTGAGTTCTAACGCTCTCAGGAAATCGGCTTCGGCACGTTCCCATCTTTTTGCACGCTCCAGCACGATGCCGCGGGTGTACAAAATTTGCCAATGGCGTGGTTCCAGTTCGCCCATCCGCTCGACGGCGAGGTCGTAAGCTTCGGCGGCTTCATCCCACTTTTCCATACGCCGATAGACATCGCCCAAATTGGATTTAGGACGTGGATCTTCGGGGCGGGCTGCGGCTGCTGCCAGTAGTATTTCGATCGCTTCTTCTTCTCGCTCGATCTGATCAAGGTTATTGGCGATACGGATTTTTGCCGTTGGGCCAAACGGGCTGTCATCAGGCAAACGCTTATACATTTCAATTGCGTCGGCATATCGATCCAATTGTTCCAGTATGCCGCCCAGCATGTACTGCATCACAGGAAATTCGGGACGGATATAAAGCGCCAGTTGTCCGAGCACCAAAGATGTTTCGTACCCGCCCTGGCGATTCAGCGAAGACGCGATGCCAAATAGGGCTTCGGCCACGCCGTCTTGCGGATTCTTGATTAATTGTGGGGGCGTGCCCCCCTCAGCGACGCGGGCCAAGTCTTGTTCGACGAACTGCGAATTCGGCTGATCTTGCAAATACAATTCATAAGCGGCCTTGGCTTCTGTGAATTTGCCCTGGCGCTCATACAATGTGCCCAAAACCCTGGCACTTCGAAGCGATGCCCCGGCGTCGTCTTCAGCGACACTGAGATAATAGGTTTCGGCAGCTGCCAGTTTATCGCTGAGTTCGTTCATCAGGCCCGCGTGCAAATCATGTAGCGCCCGTGCACCGCCCAATTCACGAAGCGGTTTTAGCTCTTTTAAGCCAGCCTCTAATCCGGATTGTGCGAAAGCGGCCCAGCCCAGCATCGCAGGTTTAGTAAAACTGTTGAGGCCGGTGCCATCCATGGTCGACATGCGTTCTTCGACCTTGGCCCAGTCACCGGCTTTTGCGTCACGAAGGGCCAGGGCGAGATTTGAAATTGGCCCCTTTTGTTCCAGCGAGACATATTTCTCTGCCAATTCCATGGCGCGTTCGATATCCGCATTCATGACCGCGTACAGAAACGCGCGGCGCACTAGGTTTGGGTCATCGGAATCCTGTTCCAGGGCCTTGCCCCAGAACTTGGCGGCGGCGGGCAGGTCACGTCGTTTTTGCGCAATGTGTCCGGCTAGAAAATTGCCGGATAACGAAACCGCATGCTCCCCTGTCGTTGATGCAGTCGCAGGCGCGACAAAAAGGTTTGCTGTGATCAGCGAACCAAATCCGAAAACAGCGCCACGTAATGCAGCGGAAGGGCGGACGATCATTCACGGTCTCCGTTGGGAATCTATAGGGGATAGTAAGCATTCGCCAAAGCCCTGGCCAGAGCGCGTCGATCAATAAGTGGATTAATTTAATGTCACATCTTCGCGAGAACGGGGGCAATATAGACGTCGGTTCGGTTGACCAGAGCTAGTTTGATAGCGCTGGGCGTGCGCGACTTGCCCCGATCAGAATCCAGAACGCGATCGACATGTTGATCAGGTTCCATATGATGCCATTGATAAATGCAGCGCGGTAAGAGCCGGTCAAATCATAGATCTCACCGGACATCCAGCCGCCCAACGCCATCCCCACCACCGTGGTCATCAGAACCGCGCTGATGCGAGTGCCAGCTTCGCGTGCTGGGAAGTACTGTCGCACAATCAGCGCATAGCTAGGTACAATACCCCCTTGGGACAACCCGAATAGGGCAGACACCAAATATAATGACACCAAGCCATCGAAGGGTAAGTAAAAGAACAACGCGATACACTGCAAGGCCGATCCGATCAGCAGTGTGGCCAATCCCCCGATCTTGTCCGCGATGAACCCGGATACGATCCGACTTACCACGCCAAGTATCAACATGATCGATAGCATTTCGGCACCCCTGGCCACGCCATACCCCAAGTCGCCGCAATACGCGACGATGTGAACTTGGGGCATCGACATCGCCACGCAGCAGGCCAATCCTGCGAAGATCAACAGTGCCATCAAGGTTTTGCGGGAAATACCAAAAGGTGTCGGAAGGGCTGATGCACCATCGATGGCGCCATGGTCGCTGGTGTCGGCGCGGCGGCGCAACAGATATGCCAATGGCAACATCGTCACCAAACAAACGATTCCCACCCCGACATAGGTATCGCGCCAGCCATATTCGGCGATGCCCCAGCCCAGGATCGGCGACCAAAGCGCACCGGAAAGATAATTGCCACTGGCGACAAGGGCGACAGCTATGCCACGGCGTTTATCAAACCACAGTGACACATCGGCGACCAGTGGACCGAACGTGACAGCGCTGCCCAGCATCCCAATCAGGACACCTTGTGCGATCATGAACCACATCAGACTGGTCGCCTGGGCCGCCAGGATATAGCCGAAGAACAGCATGGTCGCACCCAAAACAATCGGGACGAATACCCCAAACCGATCCACCAACCGGCCCAAGAACACGCCCCCGATGGCGAACCCCAACAGGGTCATCGTATAGGGCAGTGATGCTTCGCCACGATCAATGCCGAACTCGGCTTCGATGGCGGGCAGGGTGACAACAACGGACCACAAGCCAACGCCGCCGACGGTGCTGAGTGTGATAGAGACCAGCACACGCCACCAGGCGTACGAGCTATCGACAGCGGAATTCGACGTATGATCAGTTGCCATGTTGTTTACCGATGTTGGAACGTGTTCGATTGTTGCCTAAGTTAATCGAAGCCAGTGGTTCTGTCCTGACAAAAAACCCTCAAACACTGCCAAAACACGTCATGGGCACAATGGGACCGTGTTGCTTCATAGACTTTAACCAGGTTCAGGGCGATGCACGTCCGACCCAGTTATTTCCCGCCGTCCCGGAAGTCCGAAGGACTGTCCGGGATCTTTTCAGTCAACGACAGTTGCTCCTCGTAGAAACAAGATCCCGGCGCAAGGTCGGGACGACGATACTTAGATAGATCCCATTCCAAGAGGGAGAGGGACCTTGCATCAACATTGCTTGATCTCATCCCTCTCCCCGTTCGAGGGGGAGAGGTTAGGTAAGGGGGAATTCCCAATCACATGTTCGGATAGTTCGGGCCGCCACCACCCTCGGGTACGACCCAATGGATGTTCTGCGTTGGGTCTTTGATGTCGCAGGTCTTACAGTGCACACAGTTTTGCGCGTTAATCTGTAAGCGCATTGCGTCGCCGCCTTTTCCTTCGTCGGCGACATATTCATAGACACCGGCCGGGCAGAAGCGATTTTCCGGCCCGTCATAGAGTGCCAAATTGGTCGCTACTGGCACGCTGTCGTCTTTCAGCGTCAGATGGATCGGTTGGTTTTCTTCGTGATTGGTGCCCGAGAACGAGACGTTTGTCAGCTTATCAAACGTCAGCACACCATCGGGTTTGGGGTATTCGATCTTGGGCATATCTTTGGCGGGCTTCAGGCGGTCATGATCGGTGTGGTTGTCGAACGTCCACGGCACCAAAAAGCCAAGCCCCAGATTGTTTAACCACATGTCCAAACCGGCATAAATGGTCCCAAGTTTCAGACCAAATTTTGACAGCGACGGCCGCGCATTGCGGACCTTGTGCAGGTCTTTGTAGACCCAAGATTGTTCGAACGCCGGTTCGTAGTCGGTCAGTTCATCGTTGGCGCGTCCAGCTTGGATCGCCTTGAACGCACATTCGGCAGCCAGCATGCCGGTCTTCATCGCGTTATGCGATCCCTTGATCCGGGGCACGTTCACAAAGCCCGCAGAACACCCGGTCAAACAACCGCCGGGGAATGCCAGTTTTGGCACCGACTGCAATCCACCTTCGTTGATCGCGCGCGCGCCATAAGCAACGCGACGCCCCCCTTCGAGCATTTTGCGCACCGCTGGGTGGGTCTTGAAGCGCTGCATTTCATCGTATGGCGACAGATGCGGGTTTTCGTAATCCAGCGTGGTCACGAAACCGATGGCGATCTGGTTGTTTTCTTGATGATATATAAAGCCACCGCCAACGATATCATTCAGCGGCCAACCCTGCGTATGAATGACTTTGCCCGCTTGGTGATTTTCTTCGGGCACGTCCCAAAGTTCCTTGATGCCAATGCCATAGGTTTGTGGTTGGCGACCCTCGCGCAAGTTGAACTTTTCTTCCAGAGATTTCGACAAATGTCCGCGACACCCTTCGGCAAAGAACGTGTATTTGGCATGCAGTTCCATGCCGGGTTCAAAGTTTGGGCCCTGGCTACCATCGCGTTCCCGGCCCATGTCCCCGGTCGCGATCCCTTTGACGGATCCATCATCATTGAACAAGACCTCTGCGGCGGCGAAACCGGGATAAACCTCTACGCCCATGGCTTCGGCCTGTTCGCCCAACCAACGCACCAAATTCCCAAGTGACAGGGTATAGCAGCCATTGTTGCTCATGAGTGGTGGCATAAAGATGTGTGGCAGTTCGGATTTGCCGGATTCGGTTAGGACCCAATGCTGGTTATCGGTGACGGGAACACCCATCGGTGCGCCTTTGTCTTTCCAATCGGGGATCAGTTCGTTCATCGCAATGGGGTCGACAACGGCGCCTGATAAGATATGCGCGCCCACTTCAGAGGCTTTTTCAACGACACAGACCATCAGTTCTTGTTCTTTTTCCTGGGCCAGCTGCATCAACCGGATCGCAGCGGATAGGCCTGAGGGGCCAGCGCCGACGATGACCACATCGACTTCCATGCTTTCGCGTTCTACGGTTTCAGATTCCACAGCGTCGTTCATCGTGATTTCCTCTAAAAAAACACATTAAGTTGCTGGTGCCTTTCATATCATGCCGAAAACATCGATTCACGAGAGAAATCCGACGCAAATACCTGTGAAAACGTCATTATGGCGTGTGTTCAGAATGTGGCTGACCCTTACTTGCTACAGATGGGCCATTATGTGAGGTTTAGACTGGAGGGATCCATGGATCAGCACGCTGTGTTGCAATGGCATATCGATATGGGATGCGACGAGTGCATCGCCGATGAACCGATCAATCGGTTTGAAACGTCGGCCCAAGCCGCCGCCGCTGCTGCAGCGCGTTTGCCAAAAGACTCGTCTCCGCCTAGTGCGGCGATGGATAGACCCTCTGAAAGACCCTCTGGCAGTTCTACTGCGGCAATGCCCGCAACAACGCGCGGCACCAAGACAAGTGCTGCCGAGATCGACAGCCAGTTGCAAATCAGCAACGCGCAGCATGCGGCAGAGAATGCCAAGACCATCGACGAATTGCGTGCCGCTATTGAAGCGTTCGAGGGTTGTGCCCTAAAAAAGACGGCGACGAACCTTGTACTTTGTGATGGGCCTGCTGATGCCAAGTTGATGTTGGTCGGCGAGGCCCCGGGTGCCGAAGAAGATCGCCAAGGCCTGCCGTTTGTGGGGCCCAGCGGGCAGTTGTTGAACGCGATGCTGGAAAGTATAGGGATCGACCGAGCCGACGCGATGATTTCAAATTCGGTATTTTGGCGGCCGCCCGGCAACCGTACCCCAACGACCCAAGAGACCATTGTTTGTCGCCCTTTTATCGAACGCCTGATTGAAATCGTGCATCCCCAGGTATTGGTTTGCGTGGGCGCACCATCTGCCCACAACTTGCTGGGTGAAACCCAGGGTATCAGCCGCTTGCGCGGCAAGTGGTATACCTATCAAACACCAAAAATCGCAGCACCCATCAATGCTACGGCACTATTTCATCCGGCTTATCTATTGCGCACACCGATCAAGAAACGCGATGCCTGGCAAGATCTTTTGATGATCAGGCGAAAGCTGGTCGGCGATTAGCGTGTGATATGACAAAGCATACATTTGAAACCCATGACGAGCTTTTTCTGTTCGATATGGTCGATGCTCCGATGTGGATATTCGACGTCGAGAGGCATTGCATGTGGTGAGGCAACCTCGCGGGCTTAAAATTTTGGAACTGCGACAGCGTCGATGCGTTGGTTGCCAAGGATTATTCCGACGACAGCAATACGGTCAGAGTCCGGCTGCGCCAAACCGTGGCCAGTATGGCACCAGGCGGATCAACACGGGATAGTTGGACATTGTATCCAGATGGTGTGCCGACCCCGATTGACCTTAAATTTACGCGTTTAAAGGTTGGGCCCGACCAGCACGATGCGCTGATGATCGAAACGATCCCGCCGAGCGAGGTCACTTACGAAGAAAATGATCGCCGTTTGGTCGAAGCCATGCGCCATTCATCAATCATGATCCGATATTTTTCACTGGATGGGGCCCTTCGCTTTGCCAATCCTGCTGCCATCGAAGTATTTGACGATGTGATCCATAACTTGGCTGATCCCACGGATGCATTTTCTATTTGTTTGGCGCGTCCAGAGCTGGCACCTGAGATGTTTGAGAAATGCATCCAAAACGGCAGCTTTTCTGGTGAATTCGAGGTCCGAACATCCAATGGTGCCCGCTGGCATCGGATTGAGCTTCATAATATAATTGACCCCGAACAGGGTGATCGATCCATTCTGGTGACCGAAGAAGACATAACGTCAATTAAACACGCCGAGACGGCAGCCGCCATGTCCGAGCGATTGCTTTATGATGCGATCGAAAGCCTATCTGTGGGGTTCATCATGTTAGATGCAGATCGGCGAATTGTGCTGGTCAACGAAAAATATCGTGAGATGCACCGTAAAATTGGCGGTGAAGTCGAGTTGGGCATGAAATTCGAAGAACTCTTGCGGCAATCGACGCGAACCAAAACGGTCCTTGAACAAGAGGGCCGCGCTGACGAATGGGCCTGGTTACAGGCCTATCATGCGGCTGATGCAGAACCGATTGCGGCTGGTAAGTTAGCTGAAATCGACGAAGAGGATCTGGATACCCTGCGGTTCGAAACGCATCCATCACTGTGGCTGATCGAATCTGAATGGCCGGTGATCTCGATCTGGTTGGCGCATCAAGGTGACGAGATGCCGGACTTGTCGGCCCTACCAGAAGGGCCGCAACACGGTCTGATTGTGCGTCCGTATGTTGATGTACAGGTGCAAATCATTTCTGCCAGTGCATCTCGTCTGATTGATCATCTGGCCGATGATCAGCCATTGGGTGCCGCATTTGATGCCGTCGCCGATATGCCAGATGCAGCGCCGTCGCACGATTTGGTCGAATGCTTTGCCACCGGTTGTGTGGTGGGTCTGGTGACGTCTTAGATTTAGCATAGTTAATTTGGGGGCTGAGAAATCAATGGGATTATTTCTGACACTTGAACGCATTCACGATGGGCTTTTCGAAAAATTAGAGGCCGCCGCTGGCCCGTGGTTTATACCATTGACGGCGCGCATGGTGTTCTCGTCAGTACTGTTGATGTTTTTCATCACTTCGGGGCTGACCAAAGTGGGCTCGGGGTTTCCTGATTTTCTGATCCCGACTGCCGGTGCCTACGCACAGATAATTCCCAGTATTACCGAGGCCGTATCCTATGACACGGATCAAATCGCACTGTTTCCGTGGAAGCTGATCGTGCTCGCCGGAACCTATGCCGAGTTTCTATTGCCGGTGATGCTGTTGCTTGGAATCTTCACCCGTCTGACCAGTGTTGCCCTCATCGGCTTCATCATCGTGATGAGCTTTGTCGATATTCAGTTTCACGGCCTCGAAGCGGAATCCATTGGCATGATGTTTGATCGGATACACAACTCTGTGATTTGGGATCAGCGGCTTCTTTGGGTATTTCCGTTGATCTACTTGGCGGTCAAGGGTGGCGGCCCCATCTCGGTCGATGCGCTGGTTTTGCGTCGCTTTAGTGCCCGAGCGAAATAAGCACCACCGACGTCATCACCACAGCGACGGCGGCGAAAATACGTAGCGTGACACGTTCGCGACGGAACACGAAAATACTCATCAGCATCGAGAAGATCGGCGCCGATGCCACGATGGGGACGACCGTGATCAGCTCACCATACAGCAATGCTGTGTTCAAACAGATCAGGGCAAAGCCGTAAACACACCCAGCGCTCATGAACCAGTACGGGCCAGCGGTGGCGAATTTGATCGGCTGGCGCTCTCCCTTCGCAGCCCACAGCGTGAAGGTGATCACAAACGACACGCTGGCACCAATCATCGCCGCAAAATAGGGATCGGGGACTTCGATCATCCCGATTTTGGTTACGCCGTGCCCGACAGATCGAATGAACGCGGCCCCAATCGGCAGTGCCAGCGCCCACAAGGGAAACGTTCTTGGGACGGCTTTATCTTTTTGGGCCAATGAAACAATCGCCATGATGATGCCGATGGTGCCGACGATAATTTGCCATGTCAGCATCTCATCCAAGATCAATACACCAATTGCTGCAGCGAATAGCGGTGATGTCGAACTTAGCGTCGTGGTCAGTGTCGGCCCAATATGGCGAAGCGCGGCCACCGCCAAGTTGGCTGAGATTGCAGGACGGATGAGCCCGATCATCGCAAACAACAGGACCGCGTGTGTGAAAAAGTAATCCACATTCAATAACCAGGGTGCCAGTAGCCAATAGAACCCCGCATTGGCACCGATCGAGACCATGGTGCCTGTCCGCGCTTCCATCGTTTGTAGACCAACGCTTTGAACCTGCCCGCCAAGCGCGAAGAGGAATGCGCACGTCAACGCCAGCAAAACAGGTGGGAAACTATCTAACACGTGGGCTCCTGGTGAGCTTAAAAAGTGTGAAAAGCACTTATGTAGCTTGATGTTGTGCGTTTTATGCGCATATCCGTCAATAAGTGATGCACACACAAGGGGTATGCACATGGGTTCAATTGGCGTCAGCCAGGTCAGGCTGTCATCCATTCAAGATTTGAGGAGTAAGATATATGTCCGAACCACGTATTGCGGTGATAGTTGGTGCCGGTTCCGGCCTGAGCGCATCTGTCACGCGCGCGGCGTCCGCTGATGGTATGACACCGATATTGGCTGCGCGGAACCCTGAAAAGTTGAACGTCTTAGAAGCCATCACGGGCGGCGAAGCCAGAGCATGTGATGCGTCTAGCCCAGATGACGTGGCGGCATTGTTTGATTATGTAACGACGACACATGGTGTGCCTGAATTAGTGGTTTATAATCCGTCCGCGCGGGTCCGTGGGCCTGTCGCCGATTTGGACCCTGACTCGGTACGACAAGCGATTATGATCACGGCCTATGGTGGATTTTTGGTTGGGCAAGCGGCGACGAAAGCCATGTTGCCCCGGGGCTCTGGGTCGATCTTGTTTACAGGAGCATCTGCAAGTGTGAAGGGGTATGCGAACTCGTCCTGTTTCGCGATGGGTAAGTTTGCGCTTCGCGGGTTGGCCCAAAGCATGGCCCGGGAACTGGCCCCGCAAGGGATTCACGTCGGGCACTTTGTCATCGATGGCGGCATTGGCGAAAGCGACGATCCTGACAATCCCAGTCGATTGCACCCGGACCATATCGCATCGCAGTACTTGAACATGCATCGTCAGCCCCGTTCGGCATGGACCTGGGAACAAGAACTTCGGCCATTTGTCGAGAATTTCTAACCGCTGCTTATGAGGCCTGATGTCTTTTCAATGCGGTTTTCATGACGGCAATTGTGCGTTCGGCGATGGTGACAAAATCTGGCATCGCCGCCCTGGCTTTGTCATTGTTTTCGCTTCTCAGATGACCTTCGATTTCAGTGCATTTTTCATAAAGGCCATTTGCGCCCAACGACCCTGAAACACCTTTTGCGGAGTGAACTAGCTCGGCTGCTTTTTGGAAATCATTGTCATCGACGAGTGTTGAAATTTTGACAGCGATATCTTCATAACTGTCGATGAACCGCTTAACTAAGTTGAACAACACATCTTCCGGCAGCATCAGGCGCCCTTTGACCTCTTCAATATCATAATATGTGTCGTCGTCGCCATCGTTGCTGGGGGTGGTTTCTGTCACATTGTTGTCCATGGCGGGGTCCTTTTCTTGGATCGCATCAACTGTCGGTTCATCGTCGTCTGGCGCTTGATCTGTGAGGTTCGCCCCCGCAGTTGGCGCATCTGGTTTGATAAAGCTGTTCAACTTGGAAATCAGTTCGCGTGAATCGACAGGCTTTGGAATATGCGCGTCCATGCCGGCGGCGGTGCAGCGCTTTCGCTCTTCGATTAGGGCGTGCGCCGTCATCGCGATGATCGGAAGGTCGTCAAAGCCGTCTTCGACCCGGATCAAGCGGGTCGCGGTGATGCCATCAATTTCCGGCATTTGGATATCCATCAACACAGCGGCGAAGGCCCCGGGCCCATTTTTGCGTAGTACATTGATGGCTTCGCGTCCGTTTGCAACGACATCGACGCTAAACCCTGCACCTTCCAGAATACCAACGGCGACGGCTTGGTTCAGCTCGTTATCCTCAGCGAGCAAAATGCGTGCATTGGCGACAACGGCTTGTTGACCTTGATCCTCAGGTGAATTTGTCACTGGAACTAAGCCTTTGGCGCCCGTTACCGAGAACATCTCGAGCATCTTGTCGAACAAATGTGACGTATTGATCGGCTTGGGCAGGAATGTCTTCCCCCCGATTTCCGCGAGTTCGTCAGCGACTTCATCAACTGCGTAAGCCGAGACCATAAAGACCGTGGGGGTGCGCGTATAATTCGATAACTCGCGGATTTTGCGGGCTGTCTCGACTCCATCCATTTCAGGCATCTGCCAGTCGAGTAAGATCAAGTCGTAGGTCGAGTCCGATTCTGCTGCAGTGATCAGTTTATCCAAGGCTTCTTGTCCGGAATGGGCTGTTTCGGTGATAAAGCCCATGCTATAGACCGCCGCCTCTAGCATGTCGCGGGCGATATCATTGTCATCGACAATCAGTACGCGGACCTGGCTTGGATCGATATTCATTATTGGCGTTTCGCGCGACTTGCGCGTGCCAACTTTGAAGGGGAGGCGTACCTTAAAGGTGCTGCCTTCACCCTCTTTACTTTCGACGCTGATCTGGCCATTCATGGCTTCGGTCAACTGTTTCGAAATACTCAGGCCAAGTCCCGTACCCCCAAACATGCGCGTGGTCGACTGATCGGCCTGCACAAATGGTCTGAATAGTTTTGATACTTGTTCCTCGCTCATGCCGATACCGCTATCGGAGACCGAGAACACAACGTTGACGCTGTCATCATGCAATGCTTCGAGCTCGGCACGGACAACAACTTCACCTTGTTCGGTGAACTTGATTGCGTTGCTCATCAGATTGACCAAAATTTGACCCAGTCGGAGTGAGTCACCCATCAGTGCAGGTGGGATCTCTGGATCGACCCAAATCAAAACTTCAAGACCCTGCTCCTCTGCACGAGCACCGACCAATGATGAGAGGTTCTTCAAAACATCATCGAGTTCAAATTCCGTGATCTCGATTTCCAGTTTCCCGGCTTCGATCTTGGAGAAGTCCAGAATGTCATTGATAATTCCCAACAGGTTCTTGCCCGCATCGGAAACGCGCTCCAGGTTGTAGCGCTGCTTTTCCTCCAACTCTGTCTTAAGCGTGAGCTCGGTTAAGCCAATGATGGCATTCAAAGGGGTTCTGATTTCGTGGCTCATGTTTGCCAGGAATGCGGACTTCGTGGCGTTGGCGGTTTCGGCGGCGAAGCGGGCTTCATTCAACTGCCCGGCGATCATCTCCTGCTCGATCGACGAACTCACCCACTGACCCAACAACCCGATGAACGCGATTTCCACGTCATCAAATGGCTCGGGCTTGGGATTCACAGCAGTGAAATTTAGGGTGCCGTATGGTTGACCCCTGACCATCAAGCGAACGCCAATGTAGGTATCCAGGTTGAATGCTTCGTAACAGGGGTGCGTTGAAAACTCTGATTTTTGAACATTATCGATAGCGACAGGCTGGTCGTTCTTCAGCATGTTCATGCAATACGTGTCAGAACATTCCAGGATGGTACCAGGCGGTGGTAATTCACCCGGTCCTGCGACGTACGAAATTTCGTACTTATCACCGTTGATCTTGCTGACAATCGCCATCGATGTTTCGAAGAAAATATTCCCAAATCGCAACACACGGTGGATGCGTTCTTCGAAACTTAGACCGGGAATAGAGGCCGCCTGATGGAATGCCTGCATGGCTTGGGCGTTCTTTTCCATCTCGCTCTGCATCGCGCGTTCATGGGTCAAGTCTACCATGGCGGCAAAAGAGCGCAGAAAATCACCATCGTCGTCGTATTGCGACTGGGCCGACAAAACCACATCAATCACGGCGCCAGATTTTTTTACCAGTTGATAATCCACACCGGAAACGGAGCCTTCGCGCACCATTTTTGGCAGATAAATATCGAGTGCGCGTCTTGCGGACTCTTCGGTCATGAACTTGGACAGATGCTGCCCGATCACTTCGTCGGATGCGTAGCCCATTTGCTCCAGCCAGAAATTACTGACCACGCGCAAGTGGCCGTCCTTATCAACCGAATGCAGCATGATCGGGGATTTTTCGTAAATGGAGCGGAACAAACGTTCATTGGCAGACAACCTTACGACCTGTCCCCGCAACAATCGATGCACAGGCAAGAAGATTAGAAAAAACTCGGCGATCAGAATGAATGCCGACAGCCCCCACAACTGAAATTCGATATTGCGAATTTCTTTGATCGCCAGATACCCTCGCCGCTCATAGGCGCTGACCGCGTTATCCAGGGCCTCCAACAATTCATTGGGGGCTATGCCGTTGATTCGTTCCAACTGGGCGGCTTGTGCGTTGACGGCATAATCGGGCACCGACAATACCTGATCTATATCGGCGGCAAATACGCGCACGCGCTCATTCAGATTGTCTGGTTCGGCGAAATAGATTTTCTCAAGTACATGATCTTGCTCAGTGATCAGGGACTCTCTGGTTTCAAAAGCCAGCCTTTCATGTGTAGCGATCAAAAAATCCAAGTCTTTTTGAATGGTGGCGCGGATGTCTGCGGTCTCGAAGCCGCGCTCGGCATTTGTTGCCAATCTGTTGATCATCAAAGTCAAACGCTGAGATAGCATACGTTGGCGACCTGCGACGTTGATGATATTTGCGGTTTCCTCTTCGCTCGCAACCGCTCGTTCTAAAACAAAATGGGTCATGGTCATTGGAATGAACGCAATGACGAGCGCGATCACAAAAACCCAAATCAAATGGCGTTGGACAAAAGATTGCCATCTCTCGGAAAACGTTGCGTGGAGGGTCATAAATTGGCCTAAAAATCAGGCCGTTATTCGAACACCCTTGCGTTGGTTCATCAACCCCTGGAAAGAACTATTAGGATAAGTGTTTACCCTATCTTGGCATGCCGTAAAGTCGCTGGCTTGCCGGGATTCCGGTGATCATGTATACAGATTCGGTTCACATGGGGGTGTCGCCCAAGATGATTTCAATGTCTAACGGACGATGGCTGCGCGCAGCCATGGCAATGCTTTTTGTCATAGTGGGATATGCCGCGCCTGCTTTTTCAGCGGATCGGGTGCCTCAAGTCGCATCTGTCCCCGTTGCGACCACGCCGTTGTCGGTGCAATCCATCGATATCCTTAGCCAAGATGACGTTGCGCGGTATCGTGATATCTTCAGATATCAAAAAGACGGCAGTTGGAAGCGCGCTGACAAACTGATTAAGCAACTCGAAAATGATCTGCTGATGGGTCACGTGCTGTATCAGCGCTATATGCATCCAACGGCATATCGTTCCAAATACAAAGAACTCAAAAATTGGATGGCGAAGTATGCCGATCATCCAGATGCGGGGCGCGTATACAAACTGGCGCAGCGACGCCGTCCTTCGAATTGGAAGCGACCGGCGTCACCGCAACGGCTCCGCGATGCTGGCGAATTACAGTATCGGCCCACGTTCAAGCCCATACATATTCCGGCTAAGCGCTTGTCCACGGCAAATAAACGCAAAGCCCGCTCACTTCGGGCGCAAATTAAGCGGTCCCTTCGCCGGGGACACACGTTGGCTGGAAAACGCCTTATTCAATCGCCGCAGGCCAAGCGACTTTTGTCCGCTGCGCAATACGACGAAGCGCGCGTGACCTTGGCCAAGGGGTATTTCATTGATGGTCGCGATGATTGGGCGTTGCAGTGGGCGTTACCTGCATTGAAGCGGTCGGGTAAATATCTGCCTGCGGGGCATTGGACTGCTGGCCTGTTGCTCTGGCGTGCCGAACGCTATGCCGAGGCCGCGGAACATTTTGCTGCTGCAGCGGAAAACCCAGGCGTTTCCGATTGGTTGGAAACATCGGCGGCATTTTGGGCGGCGCGCTCGTATACGGTTGCTGGTGAACCGACGAAAGTGATTGGGTATCTGGAACGCGCAGCCGCTGATCCGCACACGTTTTATGGGCTGTTGGCGACACGCTTGTTGGGTCGTTCGTTGCCGTTTAAATGGGATGCCCCTGCAATCGCACCCGATATTTTGACCCGTTTGAAACAACGCCCGCGCGGTGTTCGGGCGATGGCCTTGATGCAGCTTGGCGATAGTGGCCGCGCCGAAGACGAACTTCGTGAACTCGCCCGTGGAGTGGATCGTGATTTGCTACAGGGTATTCACGCATTGGCGTCGCGCGGCAACATGGCATCGCTGGCAGTTTGGTTGGACGCACTTTTATTCCCAAAGGGTGGCGGGTTTGATGGTGCGGCTTATCCCATTCCCCATTACACACCACAGGCCGGATTCTCCGTGGATCGCGCCCTTGTATATGCGTTGATACGCCAAGAAAGCCGCTTCAAACCAAAGGCCAAAAGCTGGGCCGGCGCACGCGGGTTGATGCAGTTGATGCCCAGAACGGCAAGCTTTGTTGCCCGCTCAACAGGTATGAAACTGAAAAACCGGTCCAAGCTGTATACACCCGAAACCAATCTGGAACTGGGGCAGCGCTATATCGAAATGCTGCTCAAGGAAAACGATGTTTCGGATAACTTGTTCAAGCTGGCCGTGGCGTGGAACGGCGGTCCGGGGAACCTTCGGAAATGGAAACGAAACACCAAGTACTTGGATGATCCGATCTTTTTTATCGAAAGCATCCCATCGTTTGAAACGCGGAACTTCGTGGAACGCGTGCTGACCAATTTCTGGATCTACCGCGATCAATTGGGTCAGGACGTACCGTCCCTGGATGCCGTCGCGCGCGGTGAATGGCCGCTCTATTCCGCAATGGGGCAGGGTGAAGTTGAACTGGCAACGACGCCTGCGAATTAAGAACCTTATCCGAACCGGTCCGAAACTTGTGTTGATCCCCTGTTTCATTCCAAAATCATGATCGGAATAAATCACGGGGGTTGATTTGGATGCGGGTCCGTCAACTGACGTATATGATTGTGTTGTCCGTCATCTTTGTGACGCTAAGCGTCGGTGCACGAGCAAACGACGCCCAGCACTGCATATCGGTGAAGGAGATTGAGAACAAATCTTCTGGCCGGACAGAAACGGCGCTCGTCAACAGTTGCCCCGAGAAGATCTACGTTCGCTGGTGCGTTGAAGGTGCCAATGACAAACCCTGCGGGGGTGCGCGGTATTACACCAAAAGCACATCCATTAACGCAGAAGACTTCCACACCAGCCGGTATGGCCTGCCGAGCGGTATGCCGATCCACTATGCCGGCTGCTTCGACAAGTACCCTCACGTGTTTGAGGCATCGGAGGAGCCGGGTGATTTTTCATGCGATCCACAGGTGCGGTGCGAGGGCGATGAGAAATCCTATGTGTTTGAGCGATTGACCAAATACGATACCGAAAAATCATTCGTGTTCCAGTCAGAGGCGGGTGGCATCAAATACACCATGCGCATCGACAAGTCCGATCTGGTCAAACACACGCGCGATCCGGATAGAGTGCTCGACTTGTTCAAACGGCTGCGGGTCTGTGTCGATCCAGATGAACCTGATTTCGGCGAGGAGCGGCTGAACAGTGCCAAGGAGTTCATTCAGAAAAAGCTCGATCATTACGGGCGCGAATGTGCCGTCGCCTCGGACAAGCCTTGGTACTGCGGTATCATGATGGAGAAAAAGCCACGTCCGTCCGGCTCCTTCGGGGTGCAGGGATGAGGTGGCGGCTTTTCATTGTGGGTGCGTTGATTGCGGCATCGACCACACCCGCCCTGTCCGCAACGTGGGATGGAGAGGTTGCCACCGCCTGGCCGAACAAGCCGGCACTTTGCATCGAATTGCCGCAAAGCCGCTCCCGCCACGTCAGCCAAATGTGCTTCGGGCTGTTGGGGCTGAAATGGCAGATTGGCACGTTCGGCGACCCGCCGCTTTCGTCGGTCGCCACCAAATGGGATCTGCAGCCGACGGTATTTTTACGGGGCGACGATAACGCGGGGCTCGGTCGGCCCATCGGCGCGTTCAGCCCGGCGGTCCAGAACGCCTTCAAGGATATCTCCATCACGGGCATAGACCTCGCGGTCAACGTTCTGCCGAACGGCGGCGGGGCGGCGGTCGGGATCGGATTGCTGCCACACGCGGGCAATTTGGGCGACGCCGGGGATCCCTACCCCGGCAACGCGCCGTCGGCCTACAGCTGGGACAGCTTCTTCGTTTCCATGTCCGAGGGCGATGCGTGTCAGTATGCAAAAGATGCGGCCGGCAATCCGGTTGCCTGACTGAGGATGTCGCCAAGTCGGTGATGAAGGATGGCTTTCGGCTGGCGAACCTGAGCGCCTGCGGGGCGTCGTTCTCCGGCCTCGTTGCACTCAACACCGCTCTCAAGAAATCCTGCGAAGCGTGGGCGTCAGATGACAAGCGTCAGGCCTGCCAGTCGAAGAAGCCGACGGCAAAGGTTGAGCCTGAAACGCCAAAGGTTGCAGAAGCAGAGGGCAAAAAGATAGCCAAAAACCCAGAAGGTCAGCTTGGCCGTCTTGCCAAAGCTGTGCCCCCGAAAGCAAAACCCAAAGTCCCACCCAAACCCGCACCCGAGCCAAAGGTGACGCAACTCGATACTCTGCTGGCCGAGATCGAGAAGCCGGATCAGGGGCCACTCACCAAGAAAGCCCCGGCCTACGCCGACCCCAAGCGCACCATCGCCACTCAATCCTTTTCCATGCAGGAAACACCGAGCACCTCGTCCGGTTCCATTCCCTTTGTCGGAACATGGCAGGTGTGCACGTTCGTAAACAAAAAGTGCTACGACACGAACGATATAGAGATCAATTCGGATGGCACGGCCGTCGTTTACTGGCGCGAGTACAGGGTCGAGCAATCTCATCGTTCCGATGGTACGTGGAAGAAGATTAGCGAGAACACCTATCTCGTCACATACCTCCAAATATCGTCCCGCACCGGTATACGTAACGAGGGCAGTAAGCAGCTCACTGTCGTTTCGGCCAACCGCGCGGACGTCAAACCGGACGGAGAAAAGTACTTCTATTCGCGCCGAGACCCCATCCCCGAAATTGCCAAAACTAGAGGTCCCAGCATTGTCGGAGACTGGATTTTTTTACGCCCTATTGAACCGGTAAAAACGTATTGGCCGGAATACGACGAGAAAGGAGGCCGAACGTCCTTCAACGCAGATGGCTCCTTCAGGGATGGCCGTGTTTCGGGTACCTGGAAGACGCGTGATGATGGGACGATTGAGGTGACCGGTAAAAAGGGCGGCGATGCGTTCTCGTTTTCGGTCAAAATGACTGATCCCAACACATTCACGCGGATATCTGAGTCCGGTCCTAATATCCTCTATTCAAAGCCCTACATTCGGATTGTGCCGCAGACGCATCTGATTGTCGGGACCTGGACAGAAACCTCGGGGAATCTTCAAAACACAGCAGAAAATGTGGTGGGGACCCACACGTTGCTTGTAAATGCGGATCGCAGTGCCGAGCTTGCGTATCCCATCGATACCTCTTCCGAGCGTGGCAAGCTTTATACAATCAAAGGATCGATAAGCCCGAGGGGAAACCGACATTTCTTCTTTCATCCTTATAAATCTTATCAATCAAAAGCGATGCTTGTGCTGATCGACACGAATGAGCTCGCGGTGATGGTCAATCATTACAGATATCCGGATGGCGTCATGACCCGGGATAACCCGCTTGCAGAGCTGCCCGCACCTCCGGCACCAGAACCCATCGTTGGCACGTGGTATCCGGACAAATCGTGGGGCAAAGAATCCACCTGCCGAGAGGACTGCAGGACTGTGGTCCGTGAGGACGGGACCTTCACCCGATACTATAACGGTGACGACGTTTACGCGCTTGGTACATGGGAAAAAGGCACGAACGGATTTTATCGTCTGAAGTACAGGGCGTGGTTCGAGAACCCGGATGGATCCCGAACACTGCCTGAAGATGCCTGGATCGATCTTCAATTCAAAGGTTCGGACCGCATGAAAGGCGAGGTTAAACTGAAGACGCAGTCCAATGATACCCCAGTCGAATATGTCAGGGCACCGTCGCGTGCGGCGGACACGATTGCCCGAACGCAGGAACCGCAACTGCTATCGCCCGAAACCGAGGCAAAACCTGAAACCACCGAAAAGAAATCATCTGGCGATAACCTCGAGGACCTATTGACCGCCGTCGAGTCGCCAAGTGCGTAAAAAGCGGCGTCAACGAAGACGGAAGCGCCGAAATCCAATCTGGACCTGTTGCTGAACGAGGTGGAGTTGGGCCTGGGTAAAAACACTGAGCCCCAGCAACCGGCGTCATCGTCGAACAGTTCATCCAGCGGGGCAGGCCCGTGCGGGGAGAGCTTTTACGCCAGTCCCGAGTACGGGAATTGCACGCGCCGTTTCTACAACAAAGAAGACGATCTGGCCGCCAACAAGGCCTGTCTGGCGGCGGCCCGGGCCACGGTGGTGGCCCGTAACCAGTCTGCATGCGGCACCCGCGCGGCCACGGGTGGTGCGAAGACGCAGTAGCCGTTACTTCACATCCCGGGCGATACGGAATCCATTGATTTCTAAACGCCATTTTGGCGGCCACTTACCACGTGTGCTGGACAGTGCTGCGCCCGGCCAATCCGTGAAACCTCCGCCCCGAGTGACCCCCCCATTGCCCGCAATCCCCAGTGCCATAGGCCGATCCATCACGAGGTGTTTCCTCATAGGGGGCGAAGCAATCGGCGACCCACTCCAACACATTGCCGTGCACATCATAAAGCCCCCAGTTGTTGGGTCGGAACCGGCCAACGGGTGCTGACAGTCCCGGGTATCCATCCTGCGCGCAGGGACCATCCCATCCAGCCGCGTTTCCATAACGGCAAATCTGTTGGAAGTCCGGATCATCGCCAAACGAGAACAACGTGGTGGTTCCAGCACGAGCCGCGTATTCCCATTCCGCATTTGTTGGCAGGCGATAGGTCTCTCCGGTTTTTTGGGTCAGCCATGCGACGTAGGCTTCGGCATCCGCCTTGCCGATGCAGGCAACGGGATGACTGCCGGTTTCATGGGCCCCCACGTTGGGCCAGTTGGGTCGCGCAACCCATTCGCTACTGAAGATACCCTCTTCCAAGATCTGGCATGGGATATCGGGCGCGTATCCGGTTTCTCGAACAAATCGCAGGAACTGCCCGCGGGTGACCTCGTACAGGCCAATGGCGTAGGGCCTGTTGATCGTGACAGTGTGCGGTGGATCGGCGTTATCAACAATCGGTTCGGTGTCGTAGTCCTTGCCCATGGTAAACTGGCCCGTGCCAATGACGATGACCTCTGGGCAGAAATCACAGTCTCTGAACTTGTGACCGGGTTGGCTCTTGGCAGCTTCCGCCCGTTTTGCGGCTTCTATAGCGCGCCTCTCGGCCTCCGCCGCCTTCCGTTTCGCCTCTTCTGCGGCTTTGGCTTTTCGCGCGGCTTCCTCGGCGGCTTTCTTGGCGGCGGCTTCTTTCTTGTCCTCAATCTCGATGATGCGGTTCAGCGCCTTGGTGCAATAGGCACCTGATTTTCCGGCCCGTTCCATGTACGCGCGATAGGTCACTTCGGCGGCTTCGAGTTGCCCGATATTCTCCAGCGCCAGACCCTCAAAATAAATCAGTGATGGTGTGTAGTCCCGGCCTGAATTCTTGATCTGGTTAAATAAAGGCAGCGCTTTTTCGTAATCACCTTCCTTGAGTGCCTTGGCCATCTTGGCGGAAAGTAAATCGAAGTCGACCTCTGACATCTGTGCGGATACGGGTGTGGCTGCAACAAGGATGACAAGGCCGAGCGCACAAAACAGCGACCGGCAGAAATATTTGATCGATATCCACAACATCATCCTCCCCAAGACGACAGTGAAGCATGTTCACGTATTCAGGGTATATCGAATGATGCGGAAAATGAAGAGCGGGTTTCAAGTGGTTGCTTTGCCGTGTAATCAGCCGCATTCTATGGCGCACGTTAAAGCGCTTACATTTCTAGCTTTGGAGTTTTGAACCGTGCCTCTCTCTGACAAACGCGAGTTCCGTCCCGTGAATATTGCGGTCTTGACCGTTTCGGATACGCGCACGCTCGACGATGACCGATCGGGCGATACATTGCAGGCGCGATTGACCGAGGCTGGGCATTTTCTGGCAGATCGTGTGATCTGCAAGGACGACGCTGATCTTATCGCTGAACAGTTCAAAGCCTGGGTCGAGGATCCGGGCATTGATGCGGTGATTTCGACCGGTGGCACTGGTGTCACGGGCCGCGATGTCACACCCGAAGCCTTGGCCCAAGTCACCGATAAGGAAATCCCAGGCTTTGGTGAATTGTTCCGTTGGATCAGCTATCAGAAGATCGCGACCTCGACTGTGCAATCGCGGGCGACGGCAGCGGTCGCCGATGGCACGTATATCTTTGTGCTACCTGGATCGACCGGGGCCTGTAAGGATGCCTGGGATGAAATCTTGGTCCATCAACTCGATTACCGGCATATGCCATGTAACTTTGTCGAGTTGATGCCCCGCCTCAACGAACACAAGGGCCCCAAATGAACCGAGTGACTCGTGGGACGGAAATTCGATCTGTCCTATTCGACATGGATGGCGTGCTCTACGCCTATGACTATGAAAATCGGTTGAAGCTTTTGGAGTCCGCGCTCGAGGTGGGGGCGGAAACGATTCGCGACAAGGTATTTAATTCCGGGATCGAACGTGCTGCGGATACGGGTGCTTTGGATACAGAAGCGTACATCGCTGCGATTGCCGAGACCTTGGGTGTGGATGTGACGTTACGCCAATGGCTTGCGGCCAGGAAATGGGCGATGGCCCCAGCCCCTGCCGTCATTGATTTGGCCCGTGATTTGTCTGCGAAAGTTGAAATCGCGATGCTCACCAACAACGGCAAGATGATGGCCGAGCATATCGCCGAATTGGCCCCAGAGCTGCCGAGCTTGTTTGGCGACAACTTGTTTACATCTGCGACGTCGGGGTTTGATAAGGAAACGGTGGAGGGCTTTACCGATTTGCTTTCGCAGTTGGGCTGGGACCCGGCGAGCACGTTATTCGTCGATGATAACGCGGGCTATGTTGCCAATGCGATGACGGCGGGCTTGGTGACGCATGTTTTCCAGGACGCCGATGGGCTGTGTGCCGTACTGGCAGACTGTGGTTTGCTAGACTAAACCCTCGGCCCGGCCTTCTAATAGCGCGATATCGCCGCGCAACGCCTCGGCCATAAAATCTAAGAATGCCCGCACCCGCGCAGTGTGGCGCAAGTCTTCGTGGGTCAACACCCACAGCGCGCTGCCGCCATCGGGGATGGGATCGCCAACCCGGTTCAGCTTTGATGATTGATCCCCCAAGAAACAAGGGAGGATAGCCGCCCCGACCTCGGCCTCGGCGGCAACCATCACGCCTTGCAGGCTGTTGCTGCGCATGGTGACCAGAACGTGCGGTAAGGTGCGGCGAAACCATTTATCAGACGCCAGATGCGCCAAGCTGTCATCCACGGTGACCCACGGCATCAATGCCAAGTCCTGCAGGGGCGATGTGGTCATGGTCTTGGCCTGGTAAGGCGCGAACGCGATGTCGCATATCTTACGCCCAACAAGGGTTTCTGGCGGGGTCAGGGTCGGACGGACGGCCACGTCGGCCTGGCGTTTGGATAGGCTAACATTCTGATTATCCAACATTAATTCAAGTTCAATATCCGGATACGCTTGTTTGAATGCGCCGATGTGCGGCCCCAAAATGCTGGTGGCGAGGGTATCGGTGGTGGTCACCACAAGTGACCCGTGCAGTCGCAAGTCTTGGCCTGTGATACGGCGATCGAGGCGATCGATCTCGCGCTCCATCAACTCGGCCGATGCGCGCATTTCCTCGCCCGCTACGGTCAGGGCATAGCCGCTTTGCAAACGCTCAAACAACCGCACACCCAGGGTTTCCTCAAACGTATTTAGCCTTCGAAACACCGTTGAGTGATTGACGCCCAAGCCCCGCGCCGCGCCCGCCAACGACCCTGCGCGGGCGATGGCGAGGACAATCCGCAAGTCATCCCACTGCATGAACGTCCCTGAAAATGACTGCAAAAACCTGCATGAAGTTGTTTCTTTTCCCGTTCTTGAACTGTTTTCTTGAGGCCATATTCGCAATTTTGTTTGCAAAAATGCAATATAAATATGCAGATTTTGCCAATTTCATTGCAACAAAGAAATCCGTAAATTCATCTCAACAACGCGGGGCGAGGTGCCCCAATCAAATAAATTTTGAGATTAGAGTTTAAGGAGATCACGTCATGAATACCCCAGAAACAACTGCGAATGTAAATATGAACACAGCCCCTTATGGTGCCTTTGCGCTCCGCGTATCGCTCGGCATTATGTTTGTCGCCCACGGCCTGTTGCTGAAGTACTTCACCTTCACGCTGGGCGGGACGGCACAGTTCTTTGAGAGCATCGGCTATCCAGGAATTTTGGCCTATGTGGTGTTCGCTGCCGAAACCTTGGGCGGGCTGGCGCTGATCGTCGGGTTCCAGACACGGCTGGTGTCGTTTGCCCTAATCCCGATCCTGATCGGAGCGACGATGGTGCATGTGCCCAACGGCTGGGTGTTTAGTGCCGAAGGTGGCGGCTGGGAATACCCCGCGTTCCTGATTGTTGCGACGGCCGTTCAGGGATTGTTAGGCGGCGGTGCCTTCGCCATCACCAAACGTGAGTTCCCGCTGCCGGTCTTGCCCAACGGTCAGACAGCGTAATCAACGCAGCATTCATCGGGCGGCCAGGATAATCGGGTCGCCCGTATTCTTTTGATCCTATCCATGAGAAGATATCCAAATGACCGAAGCCAGCCCCGCAAAGATTCCCAGCCTGTTCGTCTCGCACGGTGCGCCGACCATTGTTCTCGATCAGTCGGACGCGCACAAATTCCTGACCAAGTTTCCCGACGCCGTGCCGACACCCACATCCATCCTGGTCGTCTCCGCACATTGGGAAACCGGTATCCCACATGTCAGCGACGCCACCCAACCGGAAACGATTTACGATTTCAGGGGCTTTCCCGATGCATTGTATCAGATGACCTATCCCGCCCCCGGCGCGCCCGATCTGGCTGCCCGCACAGCGGAGCTGCTAAACAGCGCCGACATGGGACCGGTCAAATTTGAGGGTCGTGGTCTGGATCACGGGGCATGGGTGCCGTTGATGCTGGGATATCCTGCCGCCGATATTCCGGTTGCACAGTTGTCGATCAACCCGAAGGAGACACCCGCGTATCATTTCAACATGGGTGAAGCGCTGCGCCCGTTGCGGGATGAAGGCGTGCTGATCCTGGCGTCGGGTAACCTGACCCATAACCTCTCGGAATTTCGCGGCCAGCCCATCGATGCAGAACCACCCGAATGGGTCCGCAAGTTTGATGAATGGGCAAGCTGGGCAATTGCAGAAGGCCGGGTTGAGGATTTATTGAACTACCGCACCCTGGCCCCCGAAGCCGTTCGCAACCACCCAACGGACGAGCATCTGTTACCGCTGTTCGTCGCCTTGGGCGCAGGCACCCTAACCACACCCGGCCGCCATCTGCATAAAAGCTACACGTATGGTGTGCTGGCAATGGATGCATATGCGTTCGGGTGACGAGAACAACAACGGAGCCCTATAAAGTATCTGTCATCCCGGACGAACGTCAGAGAGATCCGGGATCTTTTCAGTTCAAAAGGTTTTTGTGAGGGTGACAAAATCCCGGATAGTCGGGGGGGCTCGCCACCGACTTCAGGGACGACGGCATTCCGCACCCCCATGGCGCAGCGGATTTATCTCTGTTTTTCGTCCACAGGTGTGCCATGTTTGATGCATCGTTGAAGCAACATACAGCCGTTCAAAAATGATCAGACCCACATTCACCCCGCCGCGCTTTCATCACATCCATCTGCGCTCAACAGACCCCGAACGCGCGGTCGCATTTTATACGGACCTGTTCGCCTCGGCGACGGTGGGGGAATGGGGCGGCATGCCTGCCGTCTGTTCGCCCAACAATGTGATGATCGTATTTGAACAGGACGACACGATCCGGACCGAGCCGCAAAGCGCGCTCTGGCATTTCGGTTGGCAGGTTACCGACAGCCGCGCCATGGTCGCAGACTTTTTGGCACGGGACGGGGTCTCGTCGTGCCCGCTTTATACCGGGGTTGATGATGGTCACGTGCCGATCAGCAGCGATACATGGTTTAAAACCGGAGAGACCTTGGGCGTCACGCGGGACCGGTTGAACGAGCTTCGCGCGGCGGGTGAGCCGGTGCCGGGGGGTGCGGGCTTTGCGTACTTCACCGGGCCCGACGATACCTTGTTTGAAATCATCGGCGATATGGATCGAGAGCGGATCGATCATGTGCACATGTGGCACGAAGATCCCTACTGCGCGCAGCTCTGGTATGAGACTCATTTCCTGGTGCCGCCCCGCGACAAGTTCGGTCCCGTCCCGGTCCCCGCTGATGAATGTAAAGTTCCAAGAACGACGGAGCGCACGTTCCCAGCGCTGAATAGTGAGGGTATGTTCCGCGCCCCCGCCGCAGGCGTGGTGGTCGGCGATATCAATCTGACTTGGTATCCCAATCAGGGGGAGACGCCGCTGCAATCATCTCTCGGCCAACTGATGGATCACATCGCATTTTCGGTTACGGACCTGGACGCCTGGACCCAGAAACTCCGCGCCGAGGGTGTGACGTTTTTATCTGATGAATACCCGCTCGCCGACACCCGCGCCATCATGGTCGAAGGCCCCAGCCGAGAGGCCATTGAGATTGTTGAGATGGGGTGAGGGGGCGGATGCGAGCAATTGCGAGCACCGCTGATGTATAGAAACCTTTTGGCTTTAGAACTTGCGAAAAGAAAATTTTGTCATCCCCGCGAAAGCGGGGACCCAGTCTTGCAATCATTAATCTGGGTCCCGGATTAAGCCCGGGATGACAATAATGTTTATTGGTCTCAAAATAGAAATAGTGATGACGCGAGGGGAGAGTATCCTCGTTCTTAGCATCACCCCCTCACCTGTCCTCTCCCCCATTACATGAGGGAGAGGGACCCAGTATCAGCACATGCCGTTCTCATTCCTCTCCCCCTTTTAAGGGGGAGAGGTTAGGTGAGGGGGCTTATTTCTTCGATTTATTTGCTGCCAACCCACGCCCAAATATCGCTCAAGAGATCAGGCAGTGACCGCTCGCGCCCGGTGTCGATTTTGACCTTGGCTGTCATGCCGGCGCGGAGTGGGGGGCATCGGGACTGCCGCCATTTCAATCACTCTGTTGAAAGAATGAGAAAACAAGTGCGCATGTGAGCACAAAGGGTAGCGCGAACTTTTTCCAAACCTTGATTTCCGTTCATAAGCACAAAGGAGACACTGCCGTAAATTTTATTGGCTGTCGGTTTCTAGCCATAAGTAGTCTTTGGTATACTCCATCACGGCGAGGCAAATGACTTGAGGCGATGTCTTTAACTAGCGAAACGGATTGGGGGTTTTCATCTAAAAAATGTAGGGCAGAGAGCGGTTGCCGACAAAAGCCGTTTTCTTCTGACAATGCCTTTCATATTCAGGAGCGTTTTTCTTTAAGCGGAGCCCAATAATCAGGAACGACAAAGCCTCGATGCAGTTCCACGCCATTTAATGTTCCTGTTATCATCAAGGGACGAGTAAGACCGGCTTCTTCCAGTGCGGTTGGAAGGGAAATATTAAGCTCTGTTTTCGGTATTGCCATATTGTCCGGCGACAGCCAATCCGGTTTATCCAGCACACGCCATTTAACATCGCTCACTTCCGTAAATACTTCGGTTTCAGTCGCTGTACACCACCAGCCCTTTGAATGGTTCTGAGATATCTCTGCTGGCCTAATCAGGTCGTTTTCTTGCCAGTTGAGAATAGGATGAAAGAGCCGTCCCATGACAAGGGCTTCGCTGTGTACGCCTGTAATATTCAGTCGATCAAGCGCTGAGACCCCAGCCTTTGTTCTGGACAAAATCAACTGATGTTCAGTTAAGCGTTTTAGTTTTTTCGCCAGTGTTTCACGGGCGGCAGGACCATACCACTGATGTGGGTCACTTCTGTCCCCGACTCCTATATAGAATTTAACGGCCAGTTCGAGATGAACCCAGCGGCCAGATATTTTGTACAAAGTATCCAATTCACCGCATGTACGAGTGCCGTCATGAATAGCAACATTATGATGGCAGGATTCGACCTCTGAAGACAGCGTGATAATCATCTGGACCAGGGCTTCGAAATAACGCCCCAAAGCAGCATTGCGCCGGCCTGTAAGAATTTCGAGGTGTTTTTCACCGATCTCTTGGTTGCTTTCGATCAATAGCTGGCATGATTTTCGAACAAGTTCCTGACTTCCTGTGCCGTCACCAAGCAGAGCAGGAGCATTTTCCAGCCATTTGATGTCACGTTGGAGCCACGAAGGGAATTGATCAAAATGCACACTTTCCTCCCTTGGTGTTTAGTCGAAAAGGTGGTTGCTTGTCCCCACAACCATAAAAAACCCGTTATCTCGATGAGATAGCGGGTTTTTGACGTTTAAGGCCTAACCACAATAAATAGGGCTACCACGGGGCTACCTAAAAAGTAAAACTGGTTAAACAAAGGGGTCCGTTCAAATAACAAAAGCGGACGATATCACACCAAATAGCTTTAGGCCGGTTATAGCCAAATGCGGACCCCCGCACCGTGTTACGGGCGCGGGGGCTCGAGGCTGAAGTGTGCAGCAACAAACCTCTTAGGGAGACATTAATATGCGTAAGACCTGTACTTCTTTGGTCGCAGCGGGCGCGCTCGCGGTGACCATGGCCACTGGGTCGATGGCCCTAGCCGCCGAAACCATCAAAGTCGGCGTTCTTCACTCACTTTCCGGAACGATGGCGATCTCCGAGACTACCCTCAAAGACACCGTTGAAATGTTGTTCGACCAACAAAACGCAAAGGGCGGCCTGTTGGGCAAACAACTCGAAGCCGTGGTTGTCGATCCGGCATCTGACTGGCCATTGTTTGCCGAGAAGGCACGTGAGCTTCTCACTGTTCAAAAAGTCGATATCATCTTTGGGTCGTGGACGTCTGTGTCCCGGAAATCCGCTTTGCCAGTTCTTGAAGAACTGAATGGCCTAATGTTTTATCCGGTCCAGTACGAGGGTGAAGAGTCTTCTAAAAACGTCTTCTACACTGGTGCCGCGCCAAACCAACAAGCCATTCCAGCTGTGAACTATTACCTGGAAGAACTGGGCGTCGAGAAGTTTGCTCTGCTCGGCACCGATTACGTCTACCCACGGACGACCAACAAAATTCTTGAGCAGTACCTGAAAGACAAAGGGATCGCCGAAAGCGATATCTTTGTGAACTACACGCCGTTTGTCCACTCCGACTGGTCGAAGATCGTAGCCGATGTGGTGGCACTTGGTGCTGACGGTAAAAAAGTCGGTGTTGTCTCCACGATTAACGGTGACGCGAACATCGGTTTCTACAAGGAACTCGCTGCGGCAGGCGTGCCGGCTGACGATATTCCGGTCGTTGCCTTCTCAGTTGGCGAAGAAGAACTTTCCGGTCTCGATACGTCGAATCTAGTCGGTCACTTGGCTGCATGGAACTACTTCCAATCCGCCGACACCGACGCCAATGCATCTTTCATCAAAGCGTGGAAAGAGCGCATGGGTGAAAAACGTGTGACGAATGACCCGATGGAAGCCCACTACATCGGCTTCAACATGTGGGTGAATGCGGTTACGCAAGCCGGTACGACAGACGTCGATGCGGTTCGTACTGCGATGTATGGTCAGAAATTCCCCAATCTTACAGGTGGCATTGCTGAAATGTTGCCGAACCATCATCTGACCAAGCCAGTCTTGATCGGCGAGATTCAGGCCGATGGTCAGTTCGATATCATCTCTCAGACAGAGCCTGTACCGGGTGATGCATGGACGGACTTCTTGCCAGAATCCGCCGTGTTGATGTCCGACTGGAAAGACCTCAACTGCGGGATGTACAACACCGAAACAAAGACCTGTGTCCAGCTCAAGTCGAACTACTGATCTGATTTGGATGAAAAAGCCGGGGCGTTCGCGCCTCGGCTCTTTCTATAAAGGTTTTTAGATGTAATGCGGTTCCTTATTTTTTGTCTTTTATCTGCCTGCTTTATGATCGTGGCGGCACCTACCAAAGCAACCACGCAGGGCCTGCAAACGGTCCTGAAAGAAAATTCAAAAGATATCGAAAAGCCTTCGCGCCGAAAAGTCGCCGTCGTTATCGATACTCTCTTTGCCTCTGGCGCTGATGGGGTTCCTGCTTTTTTAAAGAGATGGCGGGATAAGGAAGTTTGGCTGCGCAAAGAAGATGGTGTGTTCTTTTTTGGCCCCGACGCGCGCGGTGACATCGAACTCACGGACATTGATACAGGTCAAACTGTCGGTTCGGCTTCCTCACGTGATCTCAAGCAAGTTAAACCAAACTCCGGCGTGCGTGCTGTCATCGGTGCTGCGTTGGTGCGTTTCCAACTCTCAGACTCTGATCCTACCGTCCGTGCGACGGCGCTCGATACCCTCGAGCGGGATGCTGATGCGACTCAGCTCCAACCCCTCCGAAGCTCGATAGAAACAGAAACGGATCCTGACCTAAAAGCGCGCAAAGAGCGCTTAGAACGTCTGCTCACGATTTCCTTCGGCGAGACCGCGCCCGAGCGGATCGAAGCCATTCGCTATTTTGAAGATGACCTTGGCATTGATGTGCGGGCGGCCCTCAACCCTTTGCTCGCAACGACCCGTGCTGTCGCAGCCGACCTGCCTTCCGATACGAATATCGCTCGGACCCTTCGCGTTGGCGACGACATTGAGCGGCACGCAGCCCACGTCCAACTCGCCGAGGCTGGGCTGGCACCTGCACCGATTGAGGTATCCGACCGTAATGCTGCTCTGGCAGAAAATGCGTCCGACGGCCAAGTCGCAGGTATTGCGCTTTCATGGCGGTTGATTTTCTTCAGCAAGGCGACCTGTCGTGTCAGCGCACGATGGCTTCTGATGTGCGCCTCGGTGCCGGGATAACCGGCGTTGATCATAAAAGTCTCTTCGCGATTAAAGTGCTCGTGCACATAAGTTTCCAAGCAAGTGATGGCGCGGTCAACCGCATCGCGATCACCATTTTCCAACAAGACCTTCGCAAGTTGCTTGATCTCGTCGAACAGCGCTTTGTGATCGTTGTCGGTTGCCTTGACGCCCGTCTCAAATTTGGCCGACCACTGGAGGATTGCTGTCGCCGTCATCGTTGCATCCAGTTTCCGTTTGCCCATGGGATGTCGTCATCTATGCAACATCATAGCGCAAATAAACGTGCCCAAAATTGATATGGCGCAGATGTACAGTAAAATGATGAGCATCTGGCACGACTGTCGTGACCACGTTTTGATAGCACTAACGGCTCACGTGGGGCAGAGTTTGTCTTTAGTATCTGAAGGAGAACCCATGTCCAAGCCCGCCATCAAACTCGCCAAATTCGCTGCTGATATTACCCCCCGAAACGCTGCCAGCGGGTATCCTGAACCGTTCGCCTCTCGTATGGGTGGGCGAAAAAAACGTCAACTCGGTAATGTGTTTGGCATATCTAATTTTGGCGTGAACATGACGGAATTGGCCCCGGGTGGGCAGTCGTCTGTAATGCACTCGCACAGCAAACAAGATGAGTTCATTTATATCCTGTCGGGCACGCCTACCCTGGTGATGGAAGATGGAGAGCAAATCCTGCAACCCGGCATGTGTGTGGGATTTCCAGCGAATGGCGTCGCGCATCATTTGGTCAATGGCAGTGACGAGATTGTCCTTTATTTGGAGGTGGGCGATCGTACACCCGGCGATGAAGGGCATTACCCTGAAGATGACCTGCGCGCTGTAATGGGGCCAGAAGGATATGTATTCACCCGCAAGGATGGAACCCCCTATGAGTGATCCAAGTGAAAACTGTTCGTAAGATGGCCGATCAAATGGCAAAGTAGCACCAGTCCGTTTCTGCACCCATTCCGCAAACAACCCGCGAGGTAGTCATTCCCATGACAAAAATTAGCATTCAGTTTTCCCGGTTTTCCGCGTTCTACAGTCCCCTCATTTCGGTGATGGCGGGTGGGTTTTTGGATGATGAAGGACTGGAGTTCGAGTGGTCGAATTCCCCTGTTGGAAAATCTGCCGTGGACGCCCTGGTCGATGGCACCGCGCATGTGGCGCAATCCGCCCCGTCGCAAGGGTTCTTGGCGGTCGCCAACGGCAAGCAACCGCCCGAACGTCATTTTGCCCAAATCAACGAGATGGACGGGTTCTTTGTGGCAGGCCATCACGCTGATCCCGACTTCACATGGGATCAACTGAATGGCGCCAAGATCATCGTCGATCAAACCAGTGTTCAACCATTGTCCATGTTCAAATACGCATGTTTTAAACAAGGGTTACAGTTTGAGAACCTCGAAATCGTTGATGCGGGAACGGGTGCCGCAATGATCGACGCCTTCAAAGCCGGGCAAGGTGATTACATCCACTTGCAGGGCCCGGCCCCACAGCAACTGGAATTTGATGGGTCGGGACATATCGTTGCCGCCGTCGGCCCCGCCATCGGACCTTGTGCATTTTCATCGTTGGCCGCGAAGCCGGAATGGTTGGAAACCGATATGGCCAAGGCCTTCACACGGGCCTATGGCAATGCGCGTCAGTGGCTGCTGGATACCCCCGCAGATGATGTGGCCGGCACCTTGGCTTCGTACTTCCCGGACATTCACCGTTCTGTGCTTGGCTCGACAATCGGATACTACCAGGGCCTCGGAAATTGGACCCCACATTTGGAGATCACCGAACCTGCGTACAATGCAGCCTTGGATGTGTTTGAGCATGTCGGTCGTCTTCCGATTCGCCCAGCGTATGGCGACGTGATCGCAGCACCGCCCCGGTAAAATCAGTAACATGAAACTCTCTGTCCTCGATCAATCAACGGCGGCCCGCGGTGTCCCCGCCGCCGAAACCATTCGCGATACCGTCGACATGGCGGTATTGGCAGAGGAACTTGGCTATCATCGGTTTTGGGTGTCAGAGCACCACAACCATCCGGTCATTAACGGCACCGCTCCAGAAATCTTGATGGCGGCGATTTCCCAGCGGACATCTCGGATCCGTCTGGGCAGTGCAGGTGTGATGCTGCCGCACTATGCGCCGCTGAAAGTCGCAGAGCAGTTTCGCGTATTGGAATCCCTCGCCCCTGGGCGCATCGACTTGGGGTTGGGCCGTGCACCGGGTGGCGATGGTCGAACAGCCTATGCACTGAACCCGAACGCCAATGAAGATGCAGAACATTTTCCGACGAATGTGCGCGATCTGATGGCGTGGGTATCCGGCGAACCCTTGATGGATGGGCATCCATTTAATGGAGTGCGCGCGTATCCTGAAATCGATACCGTGCCAGAGATTTGGATGCTCGGCACATCCCATTACGGCGCATCGGTTGCGGCGCATTTTGGCATTCCATATTGCTTCGCGCATTTCATCACAGATGGCGAAGGGGTCGCACAAACACTGAAGCTTTATCGAGACAACTACCAACCCAGCGCGCAATACCCCGAACCCATCGCCAACGTCTGCGTCTGGGCGCTAGCCGCGGATACCATGGAAGAAGCCGAGCACTTGTTCTCGTCTCGGGCATACAACAAGGTGCGCCGATCATTGGGTGATCTTCGCCCCATCATCGCGCCCGAGGACATCGACTGGGATGCCTGCTCTGACGCGGAGCGTGCGCAACGGGATCGATTACGCGCCGAAGCCATCATCGGCGACGGGCCGACGGTGGCAGAAAAACTGAAATCACTCGCGGCAGAGTACGGCATTGATGAGATCGTGGTGCTGACCTGGACCCACAGCCAAGAGGCACGCAGGCGGTCATATACGTTGCTGGCAGAGCAGCTTATCGGCGCGTTCTTGGAAACAGCGCAAGAGACACAGGCACCGTCCAGAGCTTAACCCAGCAGGTCCGTATACTTGTTTGCGTTGGCCGTGTTGAAGACCACAACGCGATCTTCTTTCGATACATCACCCCGATTGACCAATTCAGAAAGTGCCGCCAGGCACATGCCACCTTCGGGACACAGCGACACGCCTTCGCGTGCTGCACCACGTCGGGCAAATTCAATCGCCACGTCATCGGGCAAGGCAATGGCGGTACCGTGACTCTCGCGGATGGCCCGCAGACATAGCTGATCCGCAAACACCCGGGGCGCGGTGAGGCCGGAAATATGCGTCATCACATCCTGCCAGTGTTCTGCCGTCTCCGCCCCATCATCGAACGCTTTGGCGATGGGCGCACACCCCGTGGACTGCACGGAAATCATCCGCGGCCGTTTGCTATCGATCCAACCGAGCGCCTCTAATTCATCGAACGCTTTCCACATCGCGACCAGTCCGGTCCCGCCGCCAGTCGGATACACAATGACATCGGGCAAGCTGCCATCCATCTGTTCGACCAATTCATAGGCCATCGTCTTTTTACCCTCGACCCGGTAGGGCTCTTTGAACGTCGATATTTCGAACGCACTATGCTCGGCCGCGTGCACACCAGCCAGACGGCCGCACTCATCCAGATAACCATCCACTACCGTGACCTCGGCCCCATAATGATGCGCTTCAAAATGGTTCACAGGCGTTGCGGACTTGGGAATATAAACGTGGATCGGCAACCCCGCATTTGCCGCATAGGTCGCCGCCGAGCCCCCGGCGTTCCCAGCCGTCGGCATCACCAATCGCTTAACACCCACGCTTCGGGCCATGGTCAACGCCGCCGACATGCCGCGATCTTTGAAGCTTCCCGTGGGATTGCGGCCTTCGTCTTTCAGCCATAACTGCCGAACCCCAATTTCAGATTGCAGACGCGACATAGGCAGCAAGGGCGTCATTCCCTCGCCCATGCTCACAATGGCATCGGTATTAGGGGCGGGCATCACCTCGTGGTAGCGCCACATCGATATTGGGCGATCCGCAAGCGCATCGCGATGCAGCGTGCGTGCCGCTTTTTCCAAGTCATACTGGGCCAGCAGCGGAAAGCCGGCAGCACTTAGGTTCCGGGGTTGATCGGCAGAGACCACCTCGTCTGTCTGCGAACACGCCAATCCGGTCAATGTTGAAAACGAATTCATGACACTCCCCCTGCCTAAATCATCTGCGCACAACTATAGCAGCCTAACGGCAAGAAACTACGCCGCTTACTGCGCGGTGATCCCTAGTTGATCATTTTTGGCTACGCGTCTCGCATAAATACCGTCAGATCGTTCGCTGCACCGTTGAGTTTAAACGGATACATCAGCGTGCTGACAAACCCCCGGTGATATGTCGCGTGGTTCGATAGATGCAGCAGAATATCTTCGCGGGTCATCGCTCCCGCGCCACCGCCCACGTATTCGAACTCGATGATTTCGGCGAGGTCTTCTGCCGTCCATTTGATCGACAAATCCACATAATATTGATCCATCGCGCGAAGGCGCATCGCCACCTCATCGAACGAGAGTTCCTCGGCACGTTTCCTGGATGTGTGGGGATGGCTGCGGTCTTCCAGGTGGGCCTGAAAGATTTCTTCGATCAACAGGATATGATCAAACGTGCCCGCAATGCTATCGAACAGCGCATCGCGCGGTTCCATCAACTCAACGTCCGGTAATTGCGCGGCGTTGTTTAGGACAACATCATTGCCCCACGCCATATAGGTGGTCATCCGATGAACCAGTGAATTCTGTGGCATAGCAAGCTCCTTGGTTGGAGCCAGTTAAAATATTCGCTTTGTCTGCAACAAGTTTTAGATTGTTCTGGGGGCAATTAAATCAAAGCCCCGCCAGCACATCTTCGGGATCTGCACGCAAGCTGCATCATGCTCACCCCCCTCACCTGTCCTCTCCCCAATTATATGGAAGGAGAGGCTAGATGAGGGGGTATTCATTTGTTTTTGAAAATCTGATTTGCACTATCACGCTCCAAAGCGGCATGCTGCCATCATACGAAAGTATGGAGATTCCCGATGCTATCACCACGCCCCTGGGTTCCCGACCATTGCGAACAACGCGTTGTTGAAATCGCAACACGCACTGCCGGCCAATCGACGGCTGATATTGCCAGCCGCATTCAAGCCCTGGCCGAAGAAAACCGAGATATTCACGAGCGCGAGTGTTTTAACCTGAACCCGGCGACCAACGTGTTGTCACCAAGGGCGGAAGCGATTTTGGCGGCGGGCATCGGGTCCCGTCCGTCACTGGGATATCCCGGTGATAAATACGAAATGGGTTTGGAAGCAATAGAGGAAATCGAAGTCATCGCGGCTGAATTATGCGCCCAGGTCTTTGAGGCTGCATACGCAGAAATCCGCATGCCATCGGGCGCCATCGCCAACATGTATGGGTTTATGGCGACCTGCCAACCGGGCGATACCATCATCGCACCGCCGCCGACCATCGGCGGGCACGTCACCCACCACGCCGCAGGGTGTGCGGGATTGTTCGGGCTGAAAACCATCGACGCGCCGATTGATGCGACAGGCTTCACCATTGATCTGGATGCGCTGCGAAAACTTGCACACGATGTGAAACCAAAGCTCATTACGGTTGGGGGAAGCCTGAATTTGTTCGAGCACCCCGTCGCTGACGTGCGCGCCATCGCCGACGAGGTTGGTGCCAAAGTGCTGTTCGATGCGGCCCACCAATGCGGGATCATCGCCGGCAAGGCGTGGCGCAACCCCCTGGCAGAGGGCGCGCACATGATGAGCATGAGCACATATAAAAGCCTGGGCGGTCCGGCCAGCGGATTGATTGTTTCCAACGATGCCGAGATGGCAGAGCGTTTGGACGCCATCGCATTTCCGGGTATGACCGCGAACTTTGATGCAGCGAAGTCTGCATCCTTGGCGCTGACCATGTTGGACTGGATCGATTATGGCGAGGCCTATGCCGCGGAAATGATCGCCGTCTCAAAAACCTTTGCCGAGGCATTGGATGCGGCGGGCATTCCAGTTCATGCCAAAGGGGCAGGCTTCACAAACTCGCACCAGTTCGCGGTTGAGGCCGCTGAATTTGGCGGCGGGCAAACGGCATCCAAGAAACTGCGCCAGGCCGGGTTCCTGGCTTGCGGCATCGGGTTGCCGATTGATCCGGTGGAAGGCGACATGAACGGTCTTCGGATCGGCACACCGGAACTTGTCCGCTGGGGCGTGACACCGGACCGTGTCGGTGAACTGGCTACATTGGTTGCCAAAGCGCTTCGATCCAATGGCCCCGAAACCATCGCCGACGAGACGCGTGCGCTCAGGTCCGAGTTCAATACGCTGCATTACGTTCATAAGTAAGACACCCCCCTCGCCTGTCCTCTCACCCATTTTATAGGGGAGAGGGGGGCATGACTGGATAATGCCTCAAGCCAGCTTGCGCGATTTCGAGGCCCGCGCTGCGGCACATTGATCACGGAAATCTTGGCTGAACGGATCGATGTTGCCGAAACGGTCGGGGCGAAACGGGGATATGTCCACCGCCGGTTCATGCCCCAAGACCAAATCCGCCATGACATTCCCGACGCCAGCCGACAGCGTGATTCCTGAGCCGCACATTCCCGCCGCCGCATAAAATCCGCTCACCCCTGGTACGGCGCCCAAGATGATTTTGCCATCCGGCGTGTAAGACGACAGGCCAGCGATGTAGTTGGAAAACTGCGCCGACGCCACACCCGGAAACAGCGATGCGATGCCATCAAAGGCATCGGCCAAAATATCCCAGTGATCCTCGCCCTTGGTCGGTGAAAACGCCGCCGGATCATCGGGAAGGTCACGCGCGTCGAACGTCGCCGAAGATGGTTCCTGCACACCCAATAACAATCCACCAACATCAGGCCGCGTGTAGGCGGCGATATCGGGCATGACGGTGACGGGATGTTCACCGCCGTAGGCGGCGGCGGATTCTGTAATCCAATAGTGACTGCGCACCGGCGCCATCGGCAAAGGATATCCAACGCGCGCTGAAAACAGCGCAGCCCATACCCCGCAAGCATCAATCACTGATCCGCTCGCTACCTCGCCCGCGTTCGTTCGAACACCTGTGACACTACCCCCACTTGTCAGAACATCCGTCACCGCGGAACGGGGTCGAAACACCGCCCCCTGTGCTTGTGCCGCACGCACGTATGACATCGTCAGCATGTACGGATCGGCGTAACCATCGGTCGGGAAGAAAACCGCTTTTATAATTTTCGCCGCGTTCAGCCAAGGCACACGTTCACAGGTATCTTTGGGGTCCAACCATTCAAACGGGATGCCGTGATCGGATGCGTGTTCGACCATGTCTTGGAGTTCTTGAACCCGTTGATCTGACGCCGCGACACGGACACTGCCAACGCCATGGAAGCCTACGTCCTCACCGAGTTCTTCTTTTAAGGTGGGAACCAACTCAACCGTTTTCAGCGCCGTCGATATTTTGGTCGGTTTTGGCGAGGCTTGCAGGATAAGTCCCGCCGCGCGCGATGACGCCGCGCTGGCCAACTCGTTCCGTTCCAAAACCAGCACCGACCCCGCACCTTTGCATTTCAGATGGTAGGCTATCGATGCGCCGATAATGCCGCCTCCGACGATGATGTGGTCGAAGGTTTCCGGGAGGGTATTCGGCGAGGTCATGGCAACATCTTATACAAAGACGACTTCTGTTAAAGTGGAATACCTCCTCACCTGTCCTCTCCTCCCATTTCATGAGGGAGAGGGACCCTGTATTAATGAGTCCAGACCTTATCCCTTTCCCCCTTCCAGGGGGAGAGGACGGGTGAGGGGGTTCAATAGACGACGAGCCTCCGATGATTTTGCAGTTTGGACTTCGCTCAAAACCTCGTCTCTTGTGTGCCCTGCAACATGGGGAGCGAGCGTACGCTTGGGCTCGTTCGAGACAATGGGCGGTACCTATGCCGTTGCGTGAATTTGATGATGATCTCTAGCGTCCCATGATCCTCTTGAAACACCGATACATGCGGCGGCGAAAGTGTCGCGCGCGGGCACGACGTGCATATCTCGTGGCGGTGTCGATGCTATATTGGGTTGGACGGCCAGGGGCGAGGCGCGAAACAAGTTCGCGCCCCGCTGCATCTAACCAGACATTCGTACTTTCTGAGTTATGATGATGCATAGAAGGGAGACGCCATGTCGCGACTTGGTTCTTCGGTCGCCGCAGCATCAAACAATCGAGTGGTATACGCGGCATTCATCTTGGCCGCTGTTTCAGGGAAGATATCAATTGCAAACGCACGCGCGTTTTCAATCGTGTCGAAGGCGTCTAGCCCACCAAGTGTCTGGGTGTGTATGCCACTCAACCAAGTTTTCGATAACAATCCCGGCAGCTTCTTTAGAACTTCATTTCGTTCCTGCCATGGCACGCTTGCAAACGGCACGGATACTTGGACTTCTGTGTAAACGTATGCACCAGGTTTATCTTTCAGCCGTGTACCAAAGTGCGGTGATGATATGTCCTTGGATGCCTCAGCCACCACATCGGCGTCGAAAATTCGTGTGGTTTGTGGCACACCGAATGAACGGGCCTCCGTTGGGAAATAATCCCTCGCAAACTCTTGAGCCGTCTCGATACTCTCGAACTGATAAAGGCCTCCAAGTGAGTCATTACCGACCCCAGCCAGCCAAGTTTTATTGATAAAACCGGGTTTGGCCTTAATCCGCGCATTAATTTCTTGCCAAGGTGCATTCTCGATCTGGGCCGCAATTTGTAGTTCTGTATATAGCAATGCTTGTGTCATGATTTTTCCTTTTCATATTACTTGCGTTTTGCAAGTTATATGCGAAATACACCCTTTAACTTGCGTTTTGCAAGTTTATTTTTTATGCTGTTTAAATGAAAACAGATACCAAGAAACATACCACTGGCTGTCCAGTCGCCTTTGGCCTCGATATCTTTGGGGATCGTTGGACGCTGCTGATCATCCGCGACATGCTTCTGCACGGCAAAAGAACGTACAGTGATTTTCTGGCTTCGGACGAGAAGATTGCTACCAATATTTTGGCGAGCAGAATGAAGCATCTAGAGGATGAAGGCGTTGTGACGCGCGCGCGCGACCCTAACAATCGTCGCAGTTTTATCTATACGCTGACCGACAAAGGATTGCGGCTTACACCGGTGCTGCTTGAAATTGTGCGCTGGAGCGGCGATTACTTGCGCCTCAATGAATATCGACAGGGACTGCTCCAACGAATCGAAAGCGACCGAGATCAGTTGATCGCCGAGATTTATGAGCGAGCCCAGAGCAAATAAGTGGCAACTAACAGGCGGGGGGAATGAGAGTGACAGAGGCTGATAATACGGAGTTCGCACCAGATCCATCACGGCCATTGGCGTTGCTGGGCGCGTGTCCCGTTTACGCAGAGACCTCCCTATCGATGAAAGACCTGGGCGCCAGTGTGCCCGTTCTGGTCAAAGAAGAGAGCGAGCGCATGCGTTTGGGCTCGTTCAAAGCCGTCGGCGGCACCTATGCCGTTGCCCAAATGATTCATGATGCGTGGGTTGAAGCGGGCAACGATCCCCTATCCCCCGAAGAATTCACCTCCGATGCCGTAAAGGATTTCGCATCAAACATGACATTCATGTGTGCGAGTGCAGGCAATCACGGCCTGTCGGTCGCAGCGGGGGCCAATATTTTTTGCGCCAAAGCACGCATTCATTTATCCGAAGAAGTCCCAGAAGGGTTCGCCGAACGCCTGCGCGGCATCGGGGCTGAGGTCGTCCGTTCCGGCCCCACGTATGAAACCAGCCTGGACGCCGCAAACAAAGACGGCAAAGAAACGGATGCCCTGCTCCTCGCCGATGGATCATGGCCGGGCTATACGTATCGCCCGTCATTGGTCATGGAAGGCTATACCGTGATCGCCGAAGAGATGCGGGAAGCCTTTGAGCGCGGCGACCAGCCCTGGCCGACGCATGTGTTTTTGCAGGCCGGTGTCGGCGGGTTGGCCACCGGGATCGCCTATATGGTCCGCAAAAACTGGTCGGTGCAGCCAGAGATCATCATCGTTGAGCCCGACCGCGCGCCGTGCCTGAAAAACAGCCACGAAGCCGGAAAAATCGTGCACGCCCCCGGCCCTGTGTCGAACATGGGACGGTTGGACTGCAAGGATCCGTCGCTGGTCGCATTTCACGCGCTTGAAAAGTGTGCTGTCAGCTACGCGACGGTGACCGACGAAGAAGCCGATGTCGCTGTTGCCAAGCTCAAAGACTATGGGATTAATTCCACCCCATCTGGCACGGCGGGATATACAGCATTGTTAAAAGCCGACTTGCCATCGGATGCCAAGCCGCTTGTCATTATCAGCGAGGGTGCGGTTTAAGTCGTCAGGTCAAAAATCATCGCTTGATATGGCGGGGTCTATCGTCCGACGATATCCACATATGGAGGGCATATCATGGACCAGGACCTTCGCGATGCTGCTCGCGATCATCTAATCCGCTACGGCGGGGACACGTTCGAAAACCTGTTTACCGAGGCCAAGGGCTGCATCGTTCGCGATGACACCGGGCGCGAGATCCTTGATTTCACGTCGGGTCAAATGTGCGCCACCATCGGCCACAATCACCCGAACATCGTCAAGGCCGTCGAGCATGCAGGAAAAACCGCGTACCATATGTTCAGCGGCATGATCCCGGAATCCGTGGCCGAACTAGCGCGTCGCATCGCCACAGATTGGATGCCGGTGGGTTTGAATAAATCACTTTGGATCAACACAGGATCAGAAAGCAACGAAGCCGCACTTCGCATGGCCAAGCTATATACCGGCGGCTATGAAGTGATCGCCATCGGCGGATCATGGCATGGAGTCACGGGTGCGGCCTCGTCGGCATCGTTCGCTAGCGACCGACGTGGATACGGTGTTCCGACGCCAGGCGTGTTCGCCATTCCTGAACCCAATGCCTATCGCCCCCATATCGATATGGGTGACGAAGAAGAATCGGCCATGGCGTGCTTGGAACTGGGCCTGAAGATGTTTGATATGACATCTGCCGGCAGGCCCGCAGCGATTATTCTCGAGCCCATCATTAGCGCGGGTGGGGTCTTGGTGCCGCCCAAATGTTTCCTTGAAGGATTACGCAAAGCTGCTGACGAACGCGGCATGTTGTTGATTTTTGATGAGGCCCAAACGGCATTCGGTCGCATCGGCACACGCACGGGGGCAGAATACTTCGAGGTGACGCCAGATATTCTGAACGTCTCAAAAACGTTGGGCGGCGGACTGCCGTTGGCGGGGGTGATCACAACAGATGAAATTGAACAGACCGTGTATGAACGCGGCTATAATTATTATACCAGCCACGTGTCTGATCCACTGCTGGCACATGTCGGTCTAGCGGTGCTGGATACATTGGAGCAAGAAGATCTGCTGACACGATCAAAAACCATGGGGGCCTATCTGCGCGGGCGTATGGCAGGCCTGCAACAGAAGTATGAAGCCATCGGTGACATTCGCGGGGCCGGAATGCTTTTGGGGATTGAACTGGTCAAAGACCGCGAAACCCGCGAGCCGTATCACGAGTTGGGCGAGATCACGACCAAGAAGTGTTATGAATACGGTCTGAGCATGAACATCAAACGCCGCAAGGAGCGCGGCTCGGTCTGGCGGATTGCGCCGCCGCTAACGATATCCGAGGATGAGATTGACCGCGGGGTCGACATTCTGGATCGATCACTGCGCGAAGGCCTGGATAACATCACACACTAATCCCTGGAGTAGACTATGGAAGACATCGGCGTCCTCGCCCGCGAAACCAAAGTGTTGATCTTTGATCAGTACGGCACCATCGTCGACATGCAAAAAGGCCTGACCGAAGCCGTCGGCGATTTCCTGAAAGAAAAGGGCTGGGACGATGAGCCGCATCGGTTCGTCACTTGGTGGCGGCGCACGCATTTCGAAAATTCCATGATCGATGCGCTCTGTGATCGCGGGCATACGCCGTATCGCCAGATCGGACACCGGGCCGTGTCGTTCGTCATGGATCGTTGCGGAATTTCGTATACTCAGGACGAGGTCCGTTGGCTGGTGTCCGAAATCGAGAAACTGAAACCATTTCCCGATGTGGTGCAGGGGCTTCATGATCTGCGTGCTGCGGGTTTCAAATTGGCGATCTTATCGAACGGTGATCGAGATATGCTGAAAGCCGCTGGCCCTTATATCGGGTTCGATTTCGACCACGTGATCTCGGTTGAGGAAGCCGGATACTTCAAACCCCATTGGAAAACCTATGCCACCGCCGCCGAGATTATTGGCGAGGACCGCAGCAGTTGCCTGTTCGTCGCCAATCATGCGTTCGATTGTATCGGGGCCAAATCGTATGGCATGCGCACCGTCTTCATTGATCGGCGCAAGCGCCCGTTCGGTGAAACACCACACCAGCCGGATTTGATCAGTGCCGACTTTGCCGAGATGGTCACGAGCTTGATCGACGGGTTGGGGAACGGCAAACCGAGTTAGGTTTTCTTTTTGGGTTTCGCCGTCAGCGCGAGCAATTCTTGATACAAGATGTTGGCGAGATCGGATCGTTGGTTATTGGTCCGTTCGATCAGGACGACATTGCGCCGCACGGGTGGGGAACCAAAAGGCACGACCTTGAGCGATTTGCGCACGTCATCTGTGACCCGTCCTGCCGGAACAACACCAACACCCAAGCCCTCTGCGACCAGACCAACGATGGATTCAGAGCTATCAAGTTCCATCGCTTCCTGAACCGGGACGCGGGCTTTGCGAAGTTCCGTATCGATCACGCGCCCGACCCCCGATGCCCGATTGAGGCGCAGGAACGGACGAGACGCAATCAGTGACTTCCAGTCATCCTCTTTGCTGTTGGCAGGTGCCAACACCATCATCTGTTCTGATGTGATCGGCAGGGTGACCATGTCGGGTTCCGGAGTGACGGGTTCGGTAATCACGGCGGCGTCCAGACTGCGGCGGCGCACGCGTGAAATCAGATCAGCGGTAACACCCTCTTCGATTTTGATCTGCAACGCCGGGTAATTGTCTCGGAGCCTACGCAACACGACTGGGATTAGTCGGCTGGTAATTCCCGTCGCCGCGCCGATGGTTAGGACACCTGCAATCTCGTCCACGGCACCCGCAACCTCGATCAGGCGGTCGAAGCTGACCAACACATCGCGGGCATCAGCGACTACGCGCAGCCCATGTGCGTTCAGGCGCGGTGGGCGTGTCGAACGATCAAATAGTTCGACCTGAAGCGTATCTTCAAGGTGGCGCATCTGCTGACTGACCGCCGCCGGTGTCAGGTACAATGCCTCGGCCGCGTCGGCAAACGTTGGCGCATCGTGGACCGCGACCAATGTTCGGAAGTGTAAGATGTTCATGATTTAAATTAAGATAAACTATATTTAATATCAAATTAATATTGTTTGTTTGAAGATAAGGACAGGCGTACATCAGGGTCAACACGAAATACTTGATTGGAGAAATCAAATGAGAGCCGTTATTTTTAACACCCTGTTTTTTGCCGCCCTTATCGGTATTGCAGCCGCCCTGAATCTGACTTACTTGGCAGGTTAATTCCGACCAGATAACCGCTGGGGACGATTTGCCGTTCCCAGTGGCGGGACCAATCGCGTAAACTAAACGCGATGTCATACGGATCCCTCAAATCGACAGCGACCATATGCCTAGTCCTGGTGGGCAGCATGATGGTGTCGCCATTGACACATGCCCAGGGTGACCAAATCACGGTCGCCACTTGGAGCGGATTTTACAGTGCTGCCCAAGAGGCTGCTATATTCAAACCGTTTACCCGTGAATCCGGGATCGGAAGCATGATTTGGTCACAAGCCATCGCCTTTGATAGCACCACGTTTTCAAAATCTCCGCCAAGGACGCTGTGCGATTTTTTCGACACCCAAAACTTTCCTGGCAAACGCGGCCTGTATGCCGGGGCCGAAGGCACACTGGAAATCGCTTTGATGGCCGACGGCATCCCCAACGAAGATATCTATGATGTGTTGCGCCGCCCCAGTGGCGTGGAGCGCGCGTTGGCGAAACTGGACACGATCCGACCCAGCTTGGTGTTCTGGCGTTCGGGCGAAGGTGCCGAGAAACTTTTGAACGAAGGACTGGTCAGCATGACCACGGCCTATGCCGGTCGGTTCCTGCGTCCACGCCAAGGGGCGCGTCGCCCGGCGTCATTATTATGGGACCGGCAGTTATGGCGCGCGACCTTTTGGGCAATCCCGGCATCCAGTTCCAAGCTGGCCAATGCACAGCGTTTTATCAGCTACGCAACAGATGCAGGTCGACTGGCAGAACTGAGTATCCGTCTGTGGTTTGGTCCCGCACGCCTGTCAGGCCTGGATGCCGTCCCACAAAATGTACGTGCAGAGCTACCCACATCGCGGGCAAAGTTCCGAAACGCCCTCGCCGTCGATACCGCATTCTGGGCAGAGTTCGGTCCCGACATCGAAATAACCTTCCAACGCTGGCGCAACCAATGACACTGCTGACATTCATCTAACGCACTTGTGAGGAGCCAGTGAGTAAATCTCGCCCTATATAGATTGCAACGAGTTACATTGGAGATTTCGACATGACACGTATTGCTTCTAAATTCAGCCGTCGCATTTTCTTGGGCGCCGCGCTTGGTGCGCTTGCCATTGCCACCGTCCCAGCCGTTCAGGCCGGAGACGTGACCTATCAATCAGGTGGCGTTGCCATTAACGGGTATGACCCCGTTGCTTATTTCACTATGAGCAAACCTGTCGAGGGTGAGTCCGCGCATTCATTTGAATGGAATGGAGCCAAATGGCGGTTTGCGAATGCCGAGAATTTAGCAATGTTCTCGGCCAATCCTGAAAAGTACGCGCCCAAGTATGGTGGATATTGCGCCTATGCCGTATCACGCGGCTACACGGCGTCCACCGATCCCGCCGCATGGTCCATCGTTGATGGGTCACTGTACCTGAATTATTCGAAGGGTGTGCGTTCGCGTTCGAATTCAGATCAAGCTGCCAACATCGTCGCTGGCGACAAAAACTGGCCGGGTCTTCGCGATAGCCTATAAAAACGATCTTATGTAAAGTTTTGCAAGTATTCACCGAATCTCGGGGAATTAACCTTTCCTTTGCCCTTTTTTGGCCTTATTGCCCATGTAGTGATTAAAAATCACAAGACTTTGGGCATTGGAGCAGAAGCTATGGGCGAGATCGCAGAAGGCCAACGGGCATACGCAGAAGCGGGACCGTGGGACAAACTGGGCAACTTCATGCGGATATCTGTTGCTGTTGGTTTTTTGGTGATCACGGTCGTGTTCTTTGCAACTGCGCACGACGGGTTGATCAGCGCTGCCGATCTAGGTGCCGAGCCCGCGCAGAAATCACAAGTGATTGCGCCCGTTCCAGCCAACTAAGATTTCTAATTAAATTTGTCGGCCAAGGCCGCTAGCAGATATCAGTAGATATCCGCCCCTTCATCTTCGTCGCCTAAGCTGCCATCATGCTCCCACTTTTGCATGAAGCCTTCGATGACATTTTTTGCCGGCAAGGCTAAGTCGCCGAGAATCTCAGCCCGCACATAAATGATCGATAATGTAATGCCCGACCAAACGGCATTATCCCGTCGCATGCGCGCAGCTTTATTAAGTTCCGTCAAATGGACAACGCCCTGCTCGTAAAACTGCGGATCATTGATGCCCCGTTCGTGCACCAGTTCAATGTGCTCGCGGCAGGTGTCCGCGATGGTTTGCAACGATGCCGCGCCATGCTGCCCATGAACCATGTCGATCATGGACCGCGCGTCGCGTGCCAAAATTTTGGCGTCATACTCTGGACCGCCCAAGCCGATCAAACCCAGTAAACTTTTCAGCATTTCGTTCTCCGACCGCGTTTCGAGGCCCAAATATGTTTGCGCGCATTGTTCCCGACTGGCCCACCCCCTGCAAGCGATCATCATTTAATCGATGCAGATGCACAAACTTGTGATCAATTCATCAATTACTGGGATGCCTCAGTTGCGGGATCAAGGATGCATCGTTAGGGTTTGCCAACACATCCACAATACAACGAGGCTCCTGTGACCATTCAAAAGTATGATGTTTCATTCGAAACCCTTCCCGCCGACGTGATTGACGCATGGCGTAATATTCCACCCGCCATCGTGTCCGATGTGATGAATCGCACCCAGGTCATGGGTGGTCGGATCAGCCCTGTGTGGCAGGGCATGAAACTCTGTGGTCAGGCCCGGACGGTAACATGCATGTCCGGCGACAATGCGGCACCCCATACATTGATCGGGATCTGCAAACCCGGCGAGGTGATGGTGATCGACGCCCGCAGTGTCGAAAACGTCGCCATCTGGGGTGGCATCATGACGGAGGCCGCGATCTATCGGAAAATCGCCGGAATCGTCGTTGATGGTGCCATCCGCGATGTCGCTGAAATTCGCGAATTGGGGTTCCCCGCCTACTCGTCCGCCATCGTGCCCGCAGGACCGCACAAGGGATTTGGTGGTGTTATCGATGGCACTATTTCGTGCGGAGATTGTCCCGTATCCCCGGGCGACATCATTGTCGGCGATGACGATGGCGTGGCCGTGGTGCCCTTGGCGCAACACGAACGTCTGTTAAAAGCATCATTGGAAAAAATCGCCCAAGAAGAAGAGACGATTGCTGGCATCCGAAACGGCGATAATACGGTCGACCGTCTGGGACTGCCGCCGGCAGAGATTATTTCCTAATCCCAACGAACTGTTAGCAATACAAGGCGCGCTGGACTGAGCTGGCGCGCCTTTGCTTTTAGGTTAAGTCGTTTTGACCTTCGGCGGGCGAATTTTTTCGCGCAGGGATTGGATCGCGACATACAGCGGCGGTATGAAGAATATCCCGATGAACGTCGCTGCGATCATGCCACCGAATACCACGAAACCGACCGACACACGGCTGGCCGCCCCCGCACCCGACGCCACGATCAACGGCGACACCCCCAAGATGAACGACAACGCCGTCATCATCACCGCGCGGAACCGCAGACGTGCGGCTTCCATGGCCGCGTCATAGATGCTCAATCCGTCTTCGCGGCGGACCTTGGCGAATTCGACGATCAAGATCGCGCTTTTCGCCGACAGGCCAATCAACATGACCATCCCGATTTGCGCATACAGATTAAAGTTCAAGACGGCAACAGGATGATTGGGATCAAAGCCCCAAACGCGGCAATCATCACCGATAAAATCACTGACACCGGCACGGTCCAGCTTTCGTACTGCGCGACCAGGAACAAATAAGCAAAGACAAGGGCGAGACTAAAGATCGCCAACACCAACGCGCCGGCTTCTTGTTCTTGCAAAGCGGTGCCGGTCCAACTGAGGGCATATCCCTGAGGTAGGGCCTCTGCCGCAATCTGTTCGAGGGCTGGGATCGCCGCCCCAGTCGAAACACCCTGTGCTGGCGTGGCATTGATGTTGGCGCTTTGGAATTGGTTGTAGCGCTTGATACTCAGCGGCCCCAGCGTTGGCTGGACACTGACCAGCGCGCGCAGCGGCACCATATCGCCGGCACTGTTGCGAACATACAGTCGATTGATATCGTCAATTGTGGATCGAAACTCGGATTCGGCCTGGATGCGCACCTGATAGGTTTTGCCATACAGGTTAAAATCGTTGACGTAGCTTGAGCCAAAATTCGCCTGCAGTGTCGAGAATATATGATCCAGCGACACACCAAGGATCTGCACCTTGTCCCGGTCCACATCCAAAAACAGTTGCGGTACGTTGGCCGAGAACGTGGAGAACGCTCGTGCAAAATCATCGCTCTTGTTGGCGTGCACGATCAAGCTTCGCACGGCCGCCGACATTTCTTGTGGCGAGCGGTCCTGGAGATCTTGGAGCTCCGCTTCAATGCCGCCGGATGTGCCAAGCCCCATGATCGGCGGCAGCGGAAAGGCGAAGGCTTCGGCACTCGAAATGGTCGACAGCTTGGCGTTCAACGTTCCCAAAATCTCATACCACTTCAGGCCGGGTCCGGTGCGTTCACTCCAAGGGGCCAGAATGGGAATGACCAACGCGGAATTCGATGCTGAACCGGAAATGATGCTGAACCCGGTCACAGAGATCACGTCGTCGACGCCTTCAACCTCTAGCATCATATCGACGATGCCCGTCACCACTTCGTCGGTCCTACTGAGTGACGCACCATCAGGCAGTTGCACGTTGCCAAACAAAACGCCCTTGTCTTCGGTCGGCAAAAATCCTGTCGGCGCATTTTTGAACATCATGAATGTCGCACCGCCAAAGATCGCAAACACAGCCAGCGATAAAACAATCCGCCGGGCCATTACACCGACGACGCGGACATATCCGTTCCGCCCCGAATTGACCAACGCCGCAAACCACTTCAGCGGCCCCTTGGGCACACCCGCACCTTTTTTGAACAAGATCGCACAAACCGCAGGGGCCAGGGTCAACGCATTCAACGACGACAGCGACACCGCCACACAAATGGTGACCGCGAATTGTCGGTATAGATCTCCGGTCACGCCGGGCATGAAGGCCACGGGGACAAACACAGCCAGCAACACTAAAGTGGTGGCGATCACAGGGCCGGTGATTTCGCGCATCGCTTTGCGTGTGGCTTCGGCTGCTTCCAGGTCATCTTCGTCCATAATCCGCTGGACGTTCTCGACGACGACAATGCTGTCATCCACCACCACACCAATCGCCAGAATAAAGGCAAACAACGTGATCATGTTGATCGAGAACCCAACCACCAGCAGCACCGCCATGGTGCCGATCAAGGATACCGGGATCGCGAGCGTAGGCACCAGCGTCGCGCGCCAATCCGCCAAGAACATGAACGTGACGACCACCACCAGAATGAACGTGATCAGCATGGTCGTAACGACTTCTTCGATGGAGGCGCGCACCGCCCGCGTGGTGTCATAGATAATTTTTGTTTCAACACCGGGGGGATATCGCTTGGACAACACATCGAGTTCCGCATAAACCGCGTCCGCAACATCCAAGGCGTTCGCACCCGGCGACAGATATACGGCGATCGCCGTTGATGGTTTGTTGTTAAGTTTGGCGCTCGAGTCATAGCTTTGCGCACCCAATTCGATCCGTGCGATATCACGCAGTCGAATGAACGACCCATCCGTATCGGCGCGCACAACGATGGCACCGAACTCTTCAACCGTTGATAAACGTCCTTTGGCCTGGATCGTGAGCTGGAAATGGGATTCGTTGGTGAATGGCGGCGCGCCCAACGCACCGGCGGTGGCCAAGATATTTTGTTCTTCGATAGCTTGGGTCACGTCCGCCGCAGTAATGCCCAGCGCGGTCATGCGATCTGGGTTCATCCAGACCCGCATACCGTAATCCAGTGGTCCGAACTGCGACACGTTGCCGACACCATTCAGTCGGGACAGCGCCCCTTCGATGTTGATCGAGGCGTAATTGCTCAGGAAAATCGCATCCCGACTTTCAACTGGCGACACAACATTAACCACCAACAACATATTCGAAGATTGCTTTTTGGTGACGACGCCATTGCGCGTCACATCGGCGGGCAACTGTGGCGTGGCAATGGCGACACGGTTTTGCACGTTCACCGCTGCGGTGTCGGGGTCTGTTCCGACGGCGAATGTCACCGTCAGCTGATAACTGCCATCGTTGCTGCTCGACGATGACATATACAGCATGTCATCGACACCATTGACCTGTTCTTAGATGGGGATCGCGATGCTTTGCTTGACTACCTCAGCGTTGGCACCGGAATAGCTGGCCGTAACCTGCACTTGCGGCGGCGTGATGTCTGGATACTCGGCAACCGGCAATGCGCGCAGTGCGATAACCCCTGCCAGCGTAATAACGATGGCGACAACAAATGCGAACCTGGGTCGCGAGATAAAGAAATCTGAAAACACAGCTTATGAACCCTGACCGGCGTCACCGCCCAGGGTTGGGTTGACCTTTTTGCCGATGTTGGCTTTTTGAATGCCCTGGATAATAACCCGCTCGCCCGTCGCAAGTCCGTCATTCACAACCCATTTGCTATCGACTTGTCTTCCGACCGTGATGCGGCGCATTTCAACGGTATCTTCACGATCCACCACCAAGACGAAATAGCCGTTGGCATCTTGTTGTACCGCCGTCTGTGGAATGGCGATAGCAAATTCAGGGACTTTTTGACGCACCAACACGCTGACAAATTGTCCTGGCAGCAGAATTTTTTCAGGGTTTGGAAATTCCGCCCGCGCGGTGATGGTATCGGTTCCCTGATCGACTTGCGCGGACAGGTATTCAAATTTTCCCTCATAAGGGAAACTGGTCCCGTCTGATAAAATCAGCGACGGAGCGACCGGCGGATTATCCAAATCAATGCCACGTTTGCGCGCATCAATGAGTTGTTCTTCACTGACCTTGATGGTGACGTAGATCGGATCAAATCGTGTGATCGTTGCCAACGGGTCGCTGGCCGTGTTGACCAGATTACCAACACTATATGTTTCGCGGCTGATGCGACCGTCAATCGGGCTGCGAACTTCGGTGTAGTTGAGATCAAGATTGGCCGCACGAAGGGCTGCTTGCGCGTGCAGCACGTCGGCTTCGGCGGTTGCTAGTTCGGCAGCCGATTGATCAAGGGCAGCGCGGGACACATCGTTACGTTTCGACAGTGCCTTTTAACGTTCGAAATCAGCCTGGGCATTTTTCTCGGTCGCGACCGCAGCGGCCAATTCAGCGCGGCGTTGATCGACGACGATTTTGTAGGGTTCCTGTTCGATCACGAACAATAAATCCCCCTTCGCGACATCGGCCCCTTCGCGGAAATTTCGTTGCTCGATAAAGCCTTCGACACGGGCGCGGAGCTGAACGGTTTCAACCGCTTCAGCCCGACCCGGATACCGCGTGACGGGCGTAATCTCTTGCTCGGCAGCCTTAATCACGATGACACTTGGCGCGGCGGCCTGATCTTGCGCATGCAGACCTGTTAGCGGAGCGGTAACAAACGCGGCGGCAAGAGCCAAGCCCACAATTCGGGCGGTCGAAAAGCGAATGCGCATCGTCGAAACTCCTCTGCTGGAATGCGGCTATCATTTATATATGACCAGCATAAATAGGAAATGACAGAAACTCCGCCCTATGTGCTGTCTTTTTGATTAACCCGTTTTGATAGCTCTTCGGCTGATTCTTTGCGCTCGCTATAGCGTTCAACCAGATACGGCATTTGATCGCGCGTTAGCAATGTGAACTTCACCAGTTCTTCCATCACATCCACCATACGGTCGTAATACGGAGACGGTTTCATCCGTCCATCATCGTCGAATTCCAAAAACGCTTTGGGCGTCGAAGATTGATTGGGAATCGTCAAAAGCCGCATCCAGCGACCCAGAATGCGCAATTGGTTGACGGCATTGAAACTCTGCGAGCCACCGCACACCTGCATCACCGCCAGCGTCTTGCCTTGGGTCGGTCGCACCGCGCCCAGAGCCAGCGGTATCCAATCAATCTGCGATTTCATGATCCCAGTCATCGCGCCATGACGTTCGGGCGAGCACCACACCATCCCCTCGCTCCATGTCACCAAGTCGCGCAATTCTTGCACCTTTGGGTGAGTGGCGTCTTCGTCGTCGGGCAATGGCAGGCCTGACGGATTGAAGGTCTTCGTTTCAGCGCCCAACAACGTTAGAACCCGCGCTGCTTCTTCGGTCATCAGGCGACTGAAAGATCGGTCCCGCAAAGACCCATAAAGCAACAGAATACGCGGTGCATGAGTGCTTGGGCTGGTCGGAAACAATTTGGAGTCGTCGATATCTTCAAAGTGCTTATGCACAATATTCGGCGTGTCGGTCATCGTCTCAAAATGTCAGCCAAAAATATTGATGGTGTAGGGCTCATCCTTGGCACCCTGCACCCATTCGGCCATGTCGGGCTGGGCCCACACGGCATCCATGTACTTCTGCACTTTTGCATCGACCGGCACACCAAACGTCCGGAACCGGCCCACCACAGGCGCATACATCATGTCGGCTGCTGACCATTTGCCGAAAAGAAAATCGCCACCCGCCCCAAAACTGTCGCGACAATCCGTCCATAGATCGCAAATCCGCGCTGCATTCGCCAATGCCTTGTCGGTATGGCCAACCCCGGGATGCGAACCACGAAGGTCCATCGGCATATCGCGTCGCAACGGATAAAACCCCGAATGCATTTCAGCACTGACCGAGCGTGCACGGGCGCGCGCGTCGAAATCATCGGGCCATAGTCCGGCGTCTGGCGCCAAGTCATCTAATGTCTCGATAATCGCCAAGCTGTCCCAGACCTCAAAGCCATCAACTTTCAAAACCGGAACCAAGCCGCTTTTAGAATTCGCCGCAATCTGGGCTTTGGAATCTGGCATATCCAACGGGATAAAAATCTCCGTAAACAATAGGCCCGTGTGCTTGATGGCCAGCCAGCCGCGCAACGACCAAGACGAATAATTCCTATTCCCAATAACGATTTCAAGCAGTCCGCTCATACACTCACTCCAAATTCTCTAGGTGCGAGTGTAGGCATCGGAAACAACCTCGCAAATCTTTTCATTGGCATGAGTTGGGAATTCCGTCCATATCATAGATAATCAAGATGCGCAGTCGCAGGGGATATCATGATGATGCGACATTCTGCGTCCATAAATTAGGAGCGCTCAGTGATCGACACGATTATCAGTTCAGAAGATGACGCAACCCCGGTCATCTTGGTTTCCAACGACAATTTTCCAGGCTGGACCCAGAACGCCCCCGAAAGCACGCAAGCATGGCTTCAATCGAACAGATTTAAGCCAAAGCCAGGCCAACATGTCATCGTCCCCGCAACAGACGGATCAATCGATTGCGTGATTGCTGGGATCAACGCAAACGCACCCTCCATGTGGGATGTCGCGCATTTGGCAACGGCTCTGCCGGTCGGCGACTATGCGCTGCAATCCGTTGACGGTAAACCCGCGCAGAATGAGTTGGATTCGCTGGCGCTCGGTTGGATATTGGGCGGTTATCGATTTGATACTTACAAAAAGAAGGACAAGTTGCCCGCGCGTCTGTATCTGTCAGCGGACTACAACGAAAAGCGAATCCGCGCCCTGGCCGAAGCGACCTTCCTGACCCGCGACCTGATCAACACGCCAGCCAACATCTTGGGCCCCGAAGCCCTGGCCGAAGCGGCGACGCGGCTCGCAGTGCAATTTGGCGCAGAGTACGAGATCACCGTCGGCGATGATCTTTTGAAAAACAATTACCCCGCGATCCATGCCGTCGGGCGTGCGGCGACCGATCAGCCACGGCTGATCGAACTGACGTGGGGCAGCCCGGAAAATCCGACCGTTGCCCTGGTCGGCAAGGGGGTCTGTTTTGATTCTGGTGGCCTGGATATCAAAGGGGCCGCTGGCATGAAACTGATGAAAAAGGACATGGGCGGGTCCGCTAACGTGCTGGGTGTCGCCCAGGCGATCATGGCCATGGAATTGCCGATCCACCTAAAGGTGTTGATCCCCGCAGTTGAAAACGCGATTGCCGGGAATGCAATGCGACCACTTGATATTGTCGAGACGCGCGCTGGCACTACTATTGAAATCGGCAATACCGATGCCGAGGGTCGGGTGATTTTGGCAGACGCCATCACCCGCGCGGCAGAGAGCAAGCCCGAATTGATGATCGACTTCGCCACACTGACGGGGGCGGCACGGGTCGCCCTGGGCACCGAACTGCCTGCGTTTTTCTGTGACGATGATGATTTCGCGGCGTCGGTTTTGGGTATCGGTACGAAATCAGATGATCCGCTGTGGCGCATGCCCCTGTGGCAGCCGTACCGTAAAATGGTCGATGGCAAGTCTGCGGACCTGACCAATTCACCGGATGGCGGATATGCTGGTGCGATCACGGCGGCACTGTTTTTGCAGCATTTCGCCCCAACGGATATCATCTGGGCACACATTGATTTGATGGCGTGGAACCTATCCACCAAGCCGGGCCGCCCAGAAGGCGGCGAAGCCATGGGCATGCGCGCCATCTTTGCTGCCATCGAAGCTAAGTATACATAACGCCCATCAGCTAACGCGCTTCTGCCGCGTGACATTTTTAGGTTGCGGCATCATGCCTCGATCCCGTAAAAATTTCGGGAACGAAACGATTTAGGCAACACATTGGGTTGGGCGCGTGAGCATAGAAATTTCGGAACTCGACGGCTTGGATATTTGGCGACGCGCCATCGTTGCCAGCGTACGCCGCGATGCCCCCGATTTATCGGCGCGGCAAATGGCGTTGTTGCTGACTGTATATCTGACGCCCCCACCCCATACGGTGCGTGGCATGTCGGATTTGTTGAAGATTACCAAACCCGCCGTCACCCGTGCTGTGGATCGCCTGAGTGGCTTAGGGATGATGCGCCGCAAAGTCGATCCCGATGACCGCCGCAGCATTTTGCTCCAGCGCACGGTGAAGGGTTCGATCTTTTTACGTGAATTCGGTGAACTGGTGGTGGGTGCTGCCCAGGGCATCTAAGAAGCCGACCCGTCGGGCCTGCCGTCCAAGTTTTAGGGCGCGGTATCTAGCGATCCCCCAACCTACATAATCGTCACCCCCGCGTAGGCGGGGGTCTATATTTGAACTATGAGATTCCGGCCACAGCCTGTGCCCGCGAAAGCGGGTGCGGGAATGACGACATAGTAATAGCTTCGATTGCAGCGCACCATCGTCGTCCCGGGCGCACCTTGGACTTGGTCCGAGGGAAGACCCGAGATCTTGTCTCACTCATAGCGATCTTCCGATTGGATAGAAGATCCCAGATAGCCCATGGGCTTCCGGGACGATGCGACAGATTGCTAGCCTGCCCTACCCATCCACCTTGGCGGCGATGGCTTCGATCTCCACTTTGATGCCAGCGCGCGGGAAGTGTCCGACAACCAATAGCGTCGCAGGTGGATTGTGGTCGCCCATATAATCACCGCGCACTTCCAGATAATCCTGGATGATATCGGGATCGGTCACAAACACACTGAACTTCACCACATCCTGGAACGACATGTTGGCCGCACCCAAGATGGTGCCGATCCGCTCGAAAATCACATGGATTTGTTCTTTGGGGGTGTCGGGGATGGCGCCATCCAACCGCGCACCAACCTGACCATTACAATAGAGCGTCCGCGCATTGGCCGGCACCTCGGTCGCGTGGCCCGCGTTATTGGAATGGGCACGGATTTGATCGTTGAGGGTATGTACTTTTAACAAATGGCTGATCAGCTGCCCGTCGCATGCGCCTGGGCACGGGGTATCCGATAGCGATGCAGGTACGTCGGCAAGATCGCCTCGGCGGCCATGGGCGTAATGCCCAAATCGGAGAGCGTCTTTTGATCGCCGGATAGCACGTTATCGGTTTGCATCAACCGGATCTGATCGGTGGTCAGCAATGGCTTTGGCAATTTTTCCAAAACGAACGCCTGCATTTCCGCAACCCAGAACGGGATCGGCAGCAAGATGCGTTTGCGTTCCGTGACCTTGAGCACCAAGCGCATCAAACCGGCAAAGCTGTAGACTGTGGGACCTGCCAATTCATAAATTTGGCCGTCGGTGTCGTCATCTTCGAGGCATTTTACAATCGCGCCGACCACGTTACCGACAAATACGGGTTGGAATTTCGGCCCACCATCACCGAGAAGATCAACGGTGATCCCCAACTGCCCGCCCAACGAGATTTTTGGCAACGCAGGCGCACCCATCACCGGCAAGAACGGAGACAACCGGCAGATGCCCGCAAATTGATTAAAGAAATTGTCCTCCGGCCCGAATACCACGCTGGGGCGCACGATGCTGGCGGTCGGGATCGCGGCCTTCACGGCGGCTTCGCCCAGCGCTTTTGTCACGGCGTAGTCGGCTTCGGATTTAGTGCTCGCCCCCAAAGCAGACATTTGCACAAAATTCGTGATGCCCATCGCTGCGGCGGTTTCTGCAATGGTTTTCGCCGCTTGATGATGGATCGCATCGAACGTCGCGGCACCACTTTCATACAAGATGCCGACCAAGTTCACCGCCGCCGATGCACCGTCCAAAGCAGTCGCAACGCTTTTTTGATCACAGATGATCCCACCCCATGGAATGACCTGACCAACGTCGCCCATGGTCCGCATGAAATTGGCGGCTTCGGGGTCACGGCAAACAACACGGACAACCCAGCCCGCTTTGGCCAAACGGCTGGTCAGATGTCGGCCAATAAATCCTGATCCCCCAAAAACGGTAACGATTTGACGGTGTGCAGACGTGGTCATAGGACGTGTTCCAAATGGCAAAAGTTTGTGTTCTGATTTCTGTCTTTATACCGCACCCGAACGCCATATAACAGTCCGATTGCATTCAGATCACAGATGTTGGGGCGATGGAAAGGAACGAAGCGCGGCTTTCCACAGGGTCGGCGGTTGACAAGGGCAATATTCAGGAATATTCCCCTGTTTCCGTCGCGTTCAGAGGCACTTATACAATTGTCGAACGTGGATGCCTGGGCCCAGGTGGCGGAATTGGTAGACGCGCTGGCTTCAGGTGCCAGTGGCCGCAAGGTCGTGGAAGTTCGAGTCTTCTCCTGGGCACCATCGGCAGGTTTCGTTCTAGATAACGAAAGGTCATCCTTTGAACGCCGAAATCTACGCTAAACCCGTTGACATCAAGCTGTATCAAAATGATTTGCCAGCGGGCGTCGACTTTGGCGATACCGTCGCTGTCGATACCGAAACCCAGGGCCTGAGCCTGATCCGCGACCGATTGTGTGTGGTGCAAATTTCATCTGGCGATGGTGTCTGCCATCTGGTCCAGTTCACCGGCGATGATTTTGATGCACCGAACCTGAAAGCGCTGATGACGGACCCGGATGTCACCAAGGTATTTCATTTCGCGCGCTTTGATGTCGCCATGATGAAACAGTGGCTGGGCATCACGATCAACCCGATTTACTGCACCAAAATCGCATCAAAACTGATCCGCACGTATACGGACCGTCATGGCTTAAAGGACGTGACACGCGAGTTGCTGGGCATCGACTTATCGAAGCAGCAACAATCATCGGATTGGGCGGCAGATACCCTGAGCCAAAAACAGCTGGTCTATGCCGCAGGAGATGTTCTTAACTTGTTGATGATAAAAAATAAATTAGACATCATGTTGGCCCGTGAGGGGCGCACCGAACTGGCCAAGTCGTGCTTTGATTTTCTGGGTACGCGCGGCGATCTGGATCTGATGGGATGGTCCGAAGTCGATATTTTCTCGCATTCCTAGGCGATACATAAAACTTCGCTCAAACTGGCATTCTCAGCAGTCCACTGGTTGAACGGGTGCCCCAGCAGGCGCATAATTATACAGTGAACGCTGATCGCGGATGACTGTGATAAATGATGGAGCATGAAAGACGATGACGGGCCTTCCAGCCGCGCAGCTGACCGATGCAAACGCCGAACGTGATCTGGCCGCTGCAAAGCGTGTCGTTGAATTGGAAATCGCTGGCTTGCAAGCGTTGGTCGATGCGATGGGTGCCGATGTCACCAAAGCCATAGATATTATCGCCCGCGTCAAGGGTCGCGTTGTGATCAGCGGCATGGGCAAAAGTGGTCACGTGGCGCGGAAAATTGCTGCGACCATGGCATCTACCGGGACACCTGCGATGTTTGTTCACCCGGGCGAGGCATCCCATGGCGATTTGGGCATGATCACGTCCGACGATGCCGTCTTTGCGCTGTCCAACTCTGGAGAGACGACCGAGTTGGCGGACATGATCGATTTCTGCAAACGCTTCGAAATCCCGCTGATTTCCATTACCGGCCGTGCCGGAAGTTCGCTGACCGAAGCATCCGATGCGCCGATGGTGATCCCAGCCGCCGCCGAAGCTTGCCCCATGGGCTTGGCCCCCACCACATCGACCACGGTGATGCTGGCATTGGGGGACGCGATCTCGGTCGCATTATTGGAAAAACGAGGTTTCTCTCGAGACGATTTCCACACCTTTCATCCCGGCGGCAAACTGGGCCGACGTTTATTAAAAGTGCGCGATATCATGCATGGTGGCGAAGAACTCCCATTGGTCAAGCCGGACTGCCAGATGTCAGAAGCACTGATCCTGATGACTGAAAAGGGGCTTGGCTGTGTCGGAGTCGAAGACGCCAACGGTATGCTGGCTGGCATCATCACCGATGGTGATTTGCGCCGCCACATGAACCCCGATCTGACGACAATGGCCGTCACCGATGTGATGACCGTCGGTGCGAAAACACTGAACCCAGAAAACTTGGCGAGTGAAGCGCTCCACGTGTTGAACGAATACAAGATCACAAATGCATTCGTTGTCGACGAGGGGCGGCCCGTTGGTGTGCTGCATATTCATGATTGCTTGCGCGCCGGTGTGGCGTAGCGCCCGCGCCTGGGGCTGAAAGAACAAATTTGTGACCCCACCAAACGCAGACCAAAACCTCGGTCTCGAAGGACGGCCCCGGCGTCAGGGATTCTCTGATGTTAGGACGTCGCCTCGGAAACATGCGACATGGTATTCAGGTTTTGTCCGGGCGATGAAAATCGTCCTGCCGGCCATTGCATTCCTGCTGATTATTCTGATTGTTGCGTGGCCCCATCTTAACGTGTCGGACGCGCGGTTCCGCATCGGCTTTGCCGATATGACCATGCGCGTGGCCGATGATCCGGCGATGTTAAACCCACGCTACGTCGGGTCGGACAAGGATGACCAACCGTACTCTGTGACAGCGGACATCGCCCGCAGGCTGGCTGAGAACGCCGAAAACATCGAATTGGAAGCGCCCAAAGCGGATATTTTATTGAAGGACAATACGTGGTTGGTGCTATCGGCGAGCCGCGGTCTCTATAAAAGATCCGAAGAAGCGCTGGATTTAGTAGGGTCAGTCATCCTTTATCATGACAGCGGTTACGAATTCTTAACCGAGAAGGCCAAGATTGATCTTGAGAAAAGTGCTGCAGAAGGGCAAGACCCCATTCGCGGGCAGGGTCCATTTGGCAATATAGAGGCAGAAGGGTTTCGTCTCGTTGATCGCGGCAAAACAATTTTCTTTACGGGTAAGAGCCGCTTAAAGATTTACCCCGGCGCAAAGGCATTAAATTGAGACAGCTTTGTGACATACATATTCGGTTAGGACGGGCGTTTGCGCTGGTCCCAAAAGGTATGGGTGTGTGTATGGCTGTGTGCACGGCCATCGCCCTTTCTATCAGCGCGCCCATCCCCGCCCTTGCCCAAAGTCTCAACTTTGGTGGCACAGGTGGAGATTTGCCGATTGATGTCTATGCCGAGAATGGGATCGAATGGCAGCAAGAAAATTCATTGTTTATAGCACGCGGGGATGCCCGTGCAGTACGTGGCCAGGTCGAGGTCTTGAGCGATGAGCTACGCGCTTATTACCGCGAAGGCACCACCGGCCAATCTGAAATCTGGCGGCTGGACGCTGTTGGTAATGTGCGGATCGTATCCAACACGGAAACTGCCTATGGCGATCGCGCAATTTATAATGCCGATCAGCAGGTGCTGGTGATTGACGGCGAAAAACCCCGACTGGAATCCGGCCAAGATATTCTGACCGCGACGCAGCAACTTGAATATTGGGAAGCGAAGAAGTTTGCGGTCGCGCGCGGCAACGCGGTGGCGACACGCGAGGATAAACAAGTGCGCGCCGATGTGCTTGTCGCCCACTTCAACCAAGATGCGCGTGGCAAAAGCCAAGTGTACCGGATAGATGCCTATGACAAGGTGCGTGTCAAAACCGATGCCGAAACTGCGGTCGGAGATCGCGGCGTATATACTGTTAACACCGGCGTCGCGGTGCTAACCGGCAACGTCACCATGGTGCGCGAAACGAATACACTGAACGGATGCCGCGCCGAAGTGAATTTAAACACTGGGATTAGCAAGCTTTTTGCTTGCCCCAATCAACAAGGATCAAACCGCGTGCGTGGGACGTTTATCCCGAAACAACGCGATGCGAATTGATTATCTGGACATTCCCGGCAGTTAGGGCCTCAATAGAACAATTATGAGTGACGAATTCGAGCAAATGGGCAACGAAATGGCGAGCCAGGGTAAACGCCCGCGCCGCCGTAAGAAGCCGCGCCTGGTTGCTGAAAATCAAAAAGGCCTGTTCGCAACCAATTTGGGGAAACGCTTTAAGAAGCGACCCGTGGTGCGGAGTGTTAGCTTAGAAGTGCATCGTGGCGAAGTGGTCGGGCTACTCGGCCCTAACGGCGCCGGTAAAACGACCTGTTTTTATATGATTACTGGCCTGATCCAACCCGACGTTGGCAACGTCGTCCTGGATGGCAATGACCTGACCGATTTGCCCATGTATCGCCGCGCACGTCTGGGAATCGGTTACTTGCCGCAAGAAGCATCGATCTTTCGGGGATTATCTGTCGAGAACAACATCCGCGCCGTTTTGGAAGTGGTTGAACCCAGCCGGGATCGACGCGAAGCCATCTTGGATGCGTTGTTGGCAGAATTTTCCATTACGCATTTACGCCAGGCCCCAGCGCTGGCCCTGTCGGGTGGGGAACGCCGCCGCGTGGAAATTGCCCGCGCGTTGGCGTCCAATCCGCATTTCATATTATTGGATGAACCCTTCGCGGGAATTGACCCGATAGCCGTTGGCGATATTCGCGAGTTGGTGGCACATCTGAAAGACCGTGGGATCGGTGTTTTGATCACCGACCACAACGTGCGCGAAACCCTAGACGTCATTGATCGGGCCTACATCATTCATGATGGGATGATGCTAATGGAGGGCGCGCCTTCGGACATTGTTGGCAACGCTGATGTACGGCGCGTTTATCTGGGTGACCGTTTCTCTCTTTAATTCAGGACCAAGGCGGTCGCTATGGTAATGGCGCCACGCCTGGAGCAGCGTCTCGGCCAATCATTGGTCATGACGCCGCAACTGCAACAAGCGATCAAGCTGTTGCAACTTTCCAACATGGAACTCTCGGCCTTCGTTGAAAGCGAGCTCGAGAAGAACCCCTTGTTGGAACGCGATGACACACCGCTGGCCGACACCCCAGAACAGGCATCGCAAACTGAGGACGGCTCCGAAGATGCCCCGGCGCTGGATGACCTGTCGTTGGATAATCCTGCCGATGCGACTGTGGCCAATGATTTCGATGCGGATATGTCAGGCCAGTTCGAGGACGGGTCGATCACTGCCGGTGCTGAGGCCAGCGTCCCCGCAGACCGCGGTGTTGATGACAGCTTGCCCGGACTCGAAGAAACCCTATCCGAGACCATTTCGCTGCGCACCCATTTGAATACGCAATTGGGCCTGGCGATTGATGAACCGGCTGATGCGGTGATCGCTGCGTGCCTGATCGACTCGCTTGATGATGCGGGATACCTGACCGAGCCGCTGGATTTGATTGCCGAGGGTATTGGTGCCGACGTGGCAGATGTTGAGCGTGTCCTTGGCATCGTTCAAACGTTTGAGCCGACTGGTGTGTTTGCACGCGACCTGGGCGAGTGCCTGGCTTTGCAATTGCGTGAAAAAGATCGGTTCGATCCGGCGATGGAGACCTTTATTGCCAATCTGGATATGGTCGCAGCCCGCGAATTTACGCGGCTGGCTGATCTATGTGGCCTGGACGTCGAAGAAATCCCGGAGATGTTGGCCGAAATCCGTGAGCTTGACCCCAAGCCCGGACTGAGTTTCACCGGCGATGCGGCAGACATTGTGGTGCCCGATGTCTTGATGGTGCCGCACCCCAAAGGCGGCTGGTTCATTGAATTGAATACCGAAACGCTGCCGCGTGTCTTGGTCAATACCACTTATCACGCACACGTGCAAAAACAGCCAATGAGCGCAGCTGATAAAAAATATATGGCCGAGCAATTCCAAACGGCCAATTGGTTGGTGCGGGCATTGCATCAACGCGCCACCACGATTTTAAAAGTCTCGAGCGAGATCGCCCGCCAACAAGATGCATTCTTTAAAAAGGGTGTAAAATTCTTGAAACCGTTGGTTCTTCGCGATGTTGCCGACGTCATCGAGATGCACGAAAGTACTGTCAGTCGCGTGACATCGAACAAGTATATTCACACGCCACGGGGCACGTTTGAGCTGAAATACTTTTTCACGTCGTCGATCGCGGCCAAGGATGGTGGCGAGGCGTTCTCTGCCGAATCGGTGAAAGCGCGACTGAAGGAATTGGTCGATGCCGAGGAACCAAAGAAGATTCTGTCAGATGACAAATTGGTAAAGATTCTCTCGGATGAAGGCTTCGATATCGCCAGGCGCACGGTCGCCAAATACCGCGAAGCCCTTGGAATTGGGTCATCTGTGGCCCGCCGCAAAGCCAAAGCACCCCCCAAGTAGGGCGCATTTGCCGAATTAATACGGGAAAATACTCACAGATTTACCCCCAGAATTGATGCAGAGTCGATAGCAAATTGAGCAAAAATGGGGTATGTTTTCAAAATGGACGTTGTTCGACCATTGACTTACGGGGACGGCATAATTAGGTTCCCGCTCACCCACAAAATGATGACATTTTCGTCATGCTGCGAAAGCGGCTCGTTTTTGTGTTACGCGTTAAAACGATAATAATAACAGGTGCTTAGTAGGAATGGATATCTCGGTTTCCGGAAAACAAGTTGATGTAGGTGATGCGTTTCGCATCCACGCCGAAGATGAACTTACCGATGCGGTCACGAAATATTTTGAAAAAGCCATCAATGCGCATGTCGTGCTGACCAAACATGCCTCGACGATGCACGTTGATATATCGGTTCACCCGGGTCCGCGGGGCTTAATCGTCCAGGGCCATGGCGACGCCGACGAAGCCTATCCAGCATTTGAGATGGCGTTGGAGCGTATTAAGAAGCAACTTCGCCGTTATAAGCGCCGCCTCGTCGATGATCATCGTCGTCGTGCCGCTACAGACGAAATCGTCGAAGCACAACAATACGTCATTCAGCCAGAACACGCTGAAGACGAAGTCCCCGAAGAGCATCAGCCGATTATTGTGGCTGAAATGCAGACCGATATTGCGACAATTTCCGTCAGCGAAGCGGTCATGCGCATGGATTTGGCCAATGTGCCTGTCCTGATGTTCCGGAATTCTAAGACCGATACCTTGAGCGTGGTGTACCACCGTAAAGACGGCAATATTGGATGGATCGACCCTTCGCCTGCCAGCGAAGGGAATTAGAAGATCGCTTTACTAATTTTGAACTGAAATGACCGGCATTACCCGGCGCATAACAGGAAGAGTTTGATGGAACTGATCGAGCTAATCGACAGCGACAGCATAGTCGCCAACCTTCGTGTCACCAGCAAAAAGCAAGCGCTGCAGGATTTGGCGCGACGCGCTGGTGAAATCACAGAAGTTGACGAACGTAAGATCTTCGACGTGTTGATGGAGCGTGAGCGCCTGGGCACCACTGGTGTCGGCAGCGGCATCGCCATTCCACATGGCAAACTGGCGGATCTCGAAAAAATTCACGGCGTTTTTGCGCGCCTTGAAAAGCCCGTCGATTTCCAGGCCATCGATGACCGTCCAGTTGATCTGATTTTTGTCCTGCTCGCCCCAGAGGGCGCGGGTGCAGATCATCTCAAAGCCCTGGCCCGCGTGTCGCGTCTGCTGCGTGATGATGAGATTTGCAAAAAACTCCGTGCGACCTCCGAAGGCGACGCGTTGTTCGGCATCTTGAGCGAACCACAAGAAAGCCGCGCGGCTTAAGACATTTCAAAGGATTGAGACAAAAGACCTGGGGAGGGTGCTGTCAGACGAATGTGAACTCGTCTCAGTTCGGCGACGGTTAGGGTGATTTATGCAGCACAAAGTTGCTGCCATTCATTGAGTGCAGCTTCGCGTTTTGTTTTGTAATCGTCTCTCGAG